>Ga0207639_10000006_pt1 | contig 544415 bp, 484 predicted proteins | sample KBSCornC32_FD_184299 | JGI IMG/M metagenome (GOLD analysis project Ga0207639, IMG submission 184299) | Corn rhizosphere microbial communities from Kellogg Biological Station, Michigan, USA - KBS Corn C3-2 (SPAdes) (version 2) | ecosystem: Host-associated > Plants > Roots > Rhizosphere > Soil ...
TCGCCGATAAACGGCAGCAGCAAGGTCCCGCTGCTGGCCCCAGTTCAAACCAGACGCTCGAGAACCGAGCACAAACAGGAGGAATTATGCGCACTACCTCGACCAAGTCGTTCACGATCGCCCTCGTCCTGACGACCCTGCTCACCGCCCCGATGTTCGCCGCTCGCGATGACGCCAAGCACCAGCCGCGCGGAGGCGATCAGCAGCAGCAGACCATCGTGCAGCGCATCATCAACAGGATCGTCCACATTTTCGACGGCGTGCCCATCGTGACCCGCCCCGACGACCCGGCCACCACGACCTAGTCGTACAGCCGCCCCCATCAGCACCCCTGGCCCGTCTCGCACGGGCCGGGCGGAGCTGTATGTGCGTTACGCGACCGCTGGCGCGGCGTCGCGCTTCTGATTCGCACCGGCTTCTTTGAGCGCCGGAAGGGTCACGGTGAACGTGGCGCCGCGGCCTTTGCCCTCGGAGTTCGCGTGGATGTCGCCGTGATGGAGGTCGACGATGTGGCGCGCGATGGCGAGGCCGAGGCCGAGGCCGGAGCGCTTCGTTGCACCTTCGCCCTGGCGCAGCCGCTCGAAGACGTACGGCAGAAAACTCGGCTCGATCCCTTCGCCGTGGTCGGACACGGACAGGCGCAGATCCGAACCGACGCGATCGAGTTGCAGCTCCACGCTCTTGCCGTTGGGCGAAAACTTGATGGCGTTCGACAGGATGTTGTTGACGACCTGCTGCATCCGGTTCGGATCGGCGTTGACGAGATCCTCTCCGATCTTGGTGCGAATGTCTGAGACGAGGCGTACCTCGCGCTCCTGCGCCGCGGGACGCGCCGTCGTCAGCGCCGCGTCGACGATGTCGTTGAGGTTCGTCGGACGCAGATCGACCTGGAACTTGCCGAGGACGATGCGCGAGACGTCGAGCATGTCGTCGATCAGCGTTGCCTGCAGCCGCGCGCTCGTCTCGATCGTCGCCAGCGCCTCGTTCAGCTCATGCTCGGAGAAGCCGCCGTAGCGAAGGAACTGCACCCATCCGAGAATCGACGTCATCGGCGTCCGCAGCTCGTGGGAGAGCGTGGCGAGGAAATTGTCTTTCGCGCGGTTCTGCGCCTCCGCTTCGCGATACCTCCGCTCCGCCTCGGCCGCCGCCGCCGCGATCCGCCGTTCGGTGACGTCGCGGAACGTGACGACCGCGCCGACGATCTCTCCTTCGTCATTGTGAATCGGCGAGACGGTCAGCTCCGCGGGGAAGCTGCTCCCGTCGTCGCGAAAGAACGTCGCCTCGTTGGACCTGCGGCTGAAGTCGCCGTGGAGCGCGCCGCGCAGATCGCAGCTGTCGGGAGAGCACGTCATGACGCCGGGGAAGAGCGGATGGACGATCGCGTGCAGATCCTCATGCACGACCTGCTCGGGCTCCCGCCCCAGCATGCGCGCCGCGGCCGGATTGATGAACGTCACGCTCCCGTGCAGATCGAGCCCGACGATCCCCTCGGCCGCGGCCGTCAGGATCAGCTCATTCTGTTTGATGACCCGTGCGAGGTCGCGCGTCTGCCTCTTGAGCGCCTCGCGCTGCCGGAACAGCTGCACGAAGACGTTGACCTTCGAACGGAGGATGTCGGCGTGGAACGGCTTGAAGATGTAGTCGACCGCGCCGAGCTCGTAGCCGCGGAAGACGTTCGTCTCGCTGCGGGAGAGCGCGGTGAGAAAGATGATCGGCGTGTTCTTCGACTTCTCGCGCTGCCGGATCAGGCTCGCCGTCTCGAAGCCGTCGAGATCCGGCATCTGGACGTCGAGCAGGATGACCGCGAACTCACGGTCGAGCAGTTCCTTCAGCGCGCGCTTTCCCGAGTCGGCGCGCACGAGATTTTGGTCCATCTCAGCGAGGATCGACTCGAGCGCGAGCAGGTTCGCAGGCTGGTCGTCGACCAGCAGAATATTGACTCTGTCGTTTTCTCCGATCATCTGGGCGCCGGCCTGAAGCAAAGCTCGACGAGAAACGGGCCTATGCGATCGAGAGGCAAGATTCGGTCCACCGTCGCGCTCGCGATTGCCGCCTGCGGCATCTCCGGCGCCTCGGCTGTTTTCGGGTCCTGCACGATGACGAAGCCGCCGTTTTTCTTGATCCTCGCAACGCCTCGCGCACCGTCCGCATTGGCTCCCGTCAGGATCACACCGATGAGTTTTTCGCGGTATGCGTCGGCCGCCGACTCGAACAGGACGTCGACCGATGGACGCGAGTACGCCACCGCCTCATCGACCGAAAGGCTGAACTCCCCTTCCTCGACGAGCAGGTGGTAATTCGCCGGCGCGAGGTAGACGTATCCCGGCCGGATCCACTGCTTGTCGTCGGCATCGACCACCTTCAGCTGCGCGTGCCGGCGGAAGTACGCCGGCAGACCTTCATTCGAGGTCCGGTAGCGGTGCTGCACGACGCCGATCGGAACGGGAAAGCTCTTCGGCAGCTCGCCGAGGATCTCCGTGAGCGCGTTCATCCCGCCGAGCGAGCATCCGATCACGATCAGCTGGAAATCGCGCTCGACTTTGGTCCGCGACCCGCGCCGCCGCTCGATCATCATCGGGCCGGTGCTGTCTTTCCAGCGGGTCACCGCACTCTCCGGTACAACCGCTCTTCCTCATCGAGCACATCGAAGTTGTCGGCCACGGTCGTGTAGCGGAGCGTTTCCTTCTTGCCGAAGCCGAGGATGCCGAACATCTCGAGGCTGTTGAGAAACAGCTGCTGTACACGCTCCTGGAGATGGTTGTTGAAGTAGATGAGGACGTTGCGGCAGAGGATCACGTTGAAGTGATTGAACGACGCGTCGGTGACGAGGTTGTGCTGCGCGAAGACGACGTTCTCGCGGAGCTGCGGGCGGAAGATCGCGTAGTCGTACCGCGCCGTGTAGTAGTCACTGAACGTTCCGTGGCCGCCGGCCGCGATGTAGTTCGAGGTGTTCTCCTGCATCGTGTTGATCGGGAAGATCCCGCTCTTCGCCTTCTGCAGCACCGCCTCGTTGATGTCGGTCGCGTAGATCCGGCAGCGGTCGTAGATCCCCTCCTCCTGGAGCAGGATCGCCATCGAGTAGACCTCTTCGCCCGTCGAACAGCCGGCATGCCAGATGCGGATAAAGGGATAAGTACGGAGCAGCGGCACGACCTTCTGCCGGAACGCGACGTAGAACGTCGGATCGCGGAACATCGCCGTGACGTTGATCGAGAGGTCGAGCAACAGCCGCTCCATCGCCTGCGACTCGTGCAGCACCTTGTTCGTCAGCGCCGAGACCGTGGCGAGCCCCTCCGCATAGACGCGCTTCAGGATCCGCCGCCGGAGCGACGGATACGAATAGTCGCGGAAGTCGAACCCGTAGTGCTCGAACACGCCTTCCGTCAGGAGGCGGACTTCGAGCTTCTCGAGCTCGCGTGTCCCGGGATCGGTTTCGTCCAGAGAGAGAGACACTAGCGATACAGCCACACTCGCAACAACGACACCAACTGCTGAGCGTCGATCGGCTTGGTGATGTAGTCGCTCGCGCCGGCTTCCATGCACTTCTCGCGGTCGCCTTTCATTGCCTTCGCGGTCAGCGCGATCATCGGGAGGGTCTTGAACTCGTCCATGGCCCGGACGCGGCGCATCGCCTCGTAGCCGTCCATCTCCGGCATCATCACGTCCATCAGCACGACATCGATCTCGTTCGTGTGCCGCTGCAGCTGATCGAGCCCCTCGGCCCCGCTTTCCGCGTACAGCACCTTCATCTTGTGCCGCTCCAGCAGCGACGTCAGCGCGTAGATGTTGCGCATGTCGTCGTCCACCACCAGCGCGGTCTTCCCGGCGAGCACCGGATCCGACTCGTGCAGGTGCTCCAGCATCTGACGCTTATGGGCAGGCAGATTCGCCTCGACGCGGTGGAGGAAGAGCGCCGTCTCGTCCAGCAGCCGCTCCGGCGACCGCACGTCCTTGATGATGATGGCGTCGGCCATCTTCTTGAGGTCCGTCTCCTCCTTCCGCGACAGCTCGCGGCCGGTGTAGACGACGATGGGGATGTCCTCGATGTGCAGCTCGTTCTTCAGCTTCTCGATGAACTCGAAGCCGCTCATGTCGGGGAGGCCGAGGTCGAGGACCATGCAGTCGACGTGGCGCTCGCGCAGGATCTCGAGCGCCTGCTCGCCGCTCGACGCGGTCACGATGTCGACGTCCGACTCGCCGCCGATCAGCTCCGAGATCGCGTTCCGCTGATCCTCGTTGTCCTCGATCACCAGCAGCGATTTGTTCGGCCGCTCCACGAATCCTTTGATCTTTGCGAACGCGTCGTCGAGCCCCTCCTTCGTCACCGGCTTCTGCACCTGGGCGTAGGCGCCGAGGCGGAGACCGCGGCCCGACTGGTCATCGCCCGAGATGATGTGCACCGGGATGTGGCGCGTGACGCGGTCGTGCTTCAGGCGATCGAGCACCGTCCACCCTTCCATGTCCGGCAGCGCGATATCGAGCGTGATCGCGTCGGGCTTGAAGCGCTTCGCGAGCTCGATTCCGCTCTCGCCGCGCGTTGCCACGATGCCCTTGAACCCCTTCTCCCGCGCCATGTCGAGGAGGATGCGCGCGAAGTTGACGTCGTCCTCGATCACCAGCACCGAGCGGTCGCCCGGCTCGATCGAGTCGCGGTCGTCCGGCACGCTCTCCTCGACGATCACGAGTTGCTCGCCGGGTGCCCCGGTCGTCTCTCGATGGGGCGGCGGCGCCTCGCCGCCGCGGCTCTCGCGAGGAATGGGTGTATTGGTCACCGTCGGCGCCGGCGAGCTCGCCGGCGATCCACCGAGACCGGGCTCCGTGGTGCGCTCCCGACGCGGCGCCACGTAGCTCCCCGGCAGATACAGCGTGAACGTCGACCCGACGCCGATCTCGCTCGACACCCGGATCTCGCCGCCGAGCAGTCGCGCGATCTCGCGGCTGATCGACAACCCGAGGCCCGTGCCGCCGAACTTCCGCGTCGTCGACGGGTCCGCCTGCTGGAACGACTCGAAGATGATGCCTTGCTTCTCGGACGGAATGCCGATGCCGGTGTCCGACACGCTGAACGCGATCACGTTCTTGGCGCGATCGAGCGTCTCGTGTCCCGGCGACCAGCCGCCCGTCGCCGGCTCGACCCGCAGCGACACCCCGCCGCGCTCCGTGAACTTGAACGCGTTGCCGAGCAGGTTTTTGAGCACCTGCTGCAGCCGCTGCGGATCGGTGTGGATCGACTGCGGCAGCGTCGCCGCGAGATCGATGTTGAAGTCGAGCTGCTTGTCGTTCGCGACCTGGCGGAACGTCCGCTCCATCTGGTCGGTCAGCTCGCGGAACGGCAGATCGGCGAGCGACACCGTCATCATCCCGCTCTCGATCTTCGAGAGGTCGAGGATGTCGTTGATCAGCGTCAGCAGATCCTGCCCCGAGGCGTGAATCGTCTTGGCGAAGTCGATCTGCTTGTCGGAGAGGTTCTTCTCCGGATTGTCGCTGAGCAGCTTCGCGAGAATGAGCAGCGAGTTGAGCGGCGTCCGCAGCTCGTGCGACATGTTCGCCAGGAACTCGCTCTTGTACTTCGACGTCAGCGCCAGCTGACGCGCCTTCTCCTCGAGCTGGCCACGCGCCTGTTCGACCTCGTCGTTCTTCCGCGCGACCTCCTCGTTCTGCGTCTGCAGCAGTCGCGCTTTCTCTTCCAGCTCCTCGTTCGACTGCTGCAGCTCTTCCTGCTGTTGCCGCAGCAGCTCTTCCGACGCCTGCAGCGACTTCGCCTGCTGCTCCAGCCGCTTGTTCGTCTCCGTCAGCTCTTCCTGCTGCGCCTGCAGCTCCTCGGCGAGCGACTGCGACTGCGCCAGCAACTCCTCCGTCCGCATGTTCGCCTGGATCGTGTTGAGCACGACCCCGATCGACTCCGTGAGCTGATCGAGCAGCGACTGATACGTCTCGCTGAAGTGCTGGAACGTCGCGAGCTCCATCACCGCCAGCACCTGCCCCTCGAACACGATCGGCAGGATGATGATCTCCATCGGCTTCGCTTCGCCGAGGCCGGAGTTGATCTCGACGTAGTCGTCGGGCGCGTTCGTCAGCAGGATGCGCTCCTTCTCGAACGCCGCCTGCCCGACCAGCCCTTCGCCGATACGGAACTCCTTGCTGAGGTGCTTCCGCTCGCGATACGCGTACGTCGCGGCGAGCTTCAGGATCGGCTCACCCTGCGAGTTCGTCTGATCCATGATGTAGAAGACGCCGTGCTTCGCGCCAACCACCGGCGCCAGCTCCGACAGGATCATTTGCGACACGGTGGTCAGGTTCTTCTGCCCCTGCATCATCCGCGTGAACTTCGCGAGATTCGTCTTCAGCCAGTCCTGCTCCGCGTTGCGCGACGTCGTCTCGCGCAGGTTGCGGATCATCTCGTTGATGTTGTCCTTGAGCGCCGCGACCTCGCCCTGCGCCTGCACCGTGATGTTGCGCGTCAGGTCGCCCTTCGTGACCGACGTCGCGACGTCCGCAATCGCGCGCACCTGATTCGTCAGATTCGCGGCGAGTTGGTTGACGTTGTCCGTCAAGTCGCGCCACGTGCCGGCCGCGCCGGGGACGTTCGCCTGGCCGCCGAGCTTCCCTTCGACGCCGACCTCGCGCGCCACGCCGGTGACCTGATCGGCGAACGTGGCGAGCGTGTCGATCATCTCGTTGATGGTGTCGCCGAGCTCCGCGATCTCGCCACGCGCCTCGACCGTCAGTTTTTGTTTCAGATTGCCGCGCGCGATCGCCGTCACGACCTTCGCGATGCCGCGCACCTGGTTCGTCAGGTTCGACGCCATCATGTTGACGTTGTCGGTCAGGTCCTTCCACGTGCCCGCGACGCCCTTCACCTGCGCCTGGCCGCCGAGCTTCCCTTCCGTGCCGACCTCGCGCGCCACGCGCGTGACCTCTTCCGCGAACGAGTTGAGCTGATCGACCATCGTGTTGATCGTGTTCTTCAGCTCCAGGATCTCGCCCTTGACGTCGACCGTGATCTTCTTCGACAGATCGCCGTTCGCGACCGCCGTCGTCACCTGCGCGATGTTGCGCACCTGGTTCGTCAGGTTCGACGCCATCATGTTGACGTTGTCGGTCAGGTCCTTCCACGTCCCCGCGACGCCCTTCACCTGCGCCTGCCCGCCGAGCCGACCTTCGACGCCGACCTCGCGGGCGACGCGCGTGACTTCTGACGCGAACGAGTTGAGCTGATCGACCATCGTGTTGATCGTCATCTTCAGCTCCGCGATCTCGCCGCGTACCTCGACCGTGATCTTCTTCGACAGATCGCCGTTCGCGACCGCCGTCGTCACCTCCGCGATGTTGCGCACCTGCGCCGTGAGGTTGCCGGCCATCGAGTTGACCGAGTCCGTCAGGTCCTTCCACGTCCCGGCGACGCCCTTCACCTGCGCTTGTCCGCCGAGCTTCCCTTCCGTGCCGACCTCGCGCGCCACGCGCGTGACCTCGGCAGCGAATGAATTGAGCTGATCGACCATCGTGTTGATCGTCGACTTCAGCTCCGCGATCTCGCCGCGGACCTCAACCGTGATCTTCTTCGACAGATCGCCGTTCGCGACCGCCGTCGTCACCTCCGCGATGTTGCGCACCTGCGACGTCAGGTTCGCGGCCATGTAGTTGACCGAGTCCGTCAGGTCCTTCCACGTCCCGCTGACGCCGCGGACGTCCGCCTGCCCGCCGAGCTTCCCTTCCGTGCCGACCTCGCGCGCCACACGCGTGACCTCGCCCGCGAACGAGCGCAGCTGGTCGACCATCGTGTTGATCGTGTTCTTCAGCTCCAGGATCTCGCCGCGAACGTCGACCGTGATCTTCTTCGTCAGGTCGCCCAACGCGACCGCTGTCGTCACGTCGGCGATGTTGCGGACCTGCGCGGTGAGGTTGCCGGCCATCGAGTTGACCGAGTCCGTCAGGTCCTTCCACGTGCCGCTGACGCCCTTGACGTCCGCCTGCCCGCCCAGCTTCCCTTCCGTGCCGACTTCGCGCGCCACGCGCGTGACCTCGGCAGCGAACGACCGGAGCTGATCGACCATCGTGTTGATCGTGTCCTTCAGCTCGAGGATCTCGCCACGCACTTCGACCGTGATCTTCTTCGTCAGGTCGCCGTTCGCGACCGCGGTCGTGACCTCAGCGATGTTGCGCACCTGCGCCGTCAGGTTGCCGGCCATGTAGTTGACCGAGTCCGTGAGGTCCTTCCACGTGCCGGCGACGCCTTTGACTTCCGCCTGCCCGCCGAGCTGCCCTTCCGTGCCGACCTCGCGCGCCACACGCGTGACCTCTGACGCGAAAGCCGACAGCTGATCGACCATCGTGTTGATCGTGTTCTTCAGCTCCAGGATCTCGCCGCGGACGTCGACCGTGATCTTCTTCGACAGATCGCCCATCGCGACCGCCGTCGTCACCTCCGCGATGTTGCGCACCTGGCCGGTCAGATTCGACGCCATCGCGTTGACCGAGTCGGTCAGGTCCTTCCACGTCCCGGCGACGCCTTTGACTTCCGCCTGACCGCCGAGCCGCCCTTCCGTGCCGACCTCGCGCGCCACGCGCGTGACCTCGGCCGCGAAGGAGTTGAGCTGATCGACCATCGTGTTGATCGTGTTCTTCAGCTCCGCGATCTCACCGCGGACTTCAACCGTGATCTTCTTCGACAGGTCCCCGTTCGCGACCGCCGTCGTCACCTCCGCGATATTGCGCACCTGCGACGTGAGGTTCCCCGCCATCGCGTTGACCGAGTCGGTGAGGTCCTTCCACGTTCCCGCGACGCCCGGCACTTCGGCCTGCCCGCCGAGCCGCCCTTCCGTGCCGACCTCTCGCGCCACGCGCGTCACCTCGGACGCGAAGGCGCTGAGCTGATCGACCATCGTGTTGATCGTCGACTTCAGCTCCGCGATCTCGCCGCGGACGTCGACCGTGATCTTGCGCGACAGATCGCCGTTCGCGACCGCCGTCGTCACCTCCGCGATGTTGCGCACCTGCCCCGTCAGATTCGACGCCATCGAGTTGACCGAGTCCGTCAGGTCCTTCCACGTACCGCTGACGCCCTTGACCTCGGCCTGCCCGCCCAGCCGCCCCTCCGTGCCGACCTCGCGCGCCACGCGCGTGACCTCGGCCGCGAAGGAGTTGAGCTGATCGACCATCGTATTGATCGTGTTCTTCAGCTCCAGAATCTCGCCGCGGACGTCGACCGTGATCTTCTTCGACAGATCGCCCATCGCGACCGCCGTCGTGACGTCGGCGATGTTGCGCACCTGCGCCGTGAGATTGCCGGCCATCGCGTTGACCGAGTCCGTCAGGTCCTTCCACGTACCGGCGACGCCCGGCACCTCCGCCTGCCCGCCGAGCTGCCCTTCCGTGCCGACCTCGCGCGCCACGCGCGTGACCTCCGACGCGAACGACCGGAGCTGATCGACCATCGTGTTGATCGTGTTCTTCAGCTCGAGGATCTCGCCGAGGGCCTCGGCGGTGATCTTCTTGGAGAGGTCGCCGTTCGCGACCGCCGTCGTGACCTCCGCGATATTGCGCACCTGCGACGTCAGATTGGCGGCCATGTAATTGACCGAGTCCGTCAGATCGCGCCACGTCCCGGAAACGCCGCGCACCTCCGCCTGTCCGCCGAGCTTCCCTTCCGTGCCGACCTCGCGCGCCACGCGCGTGACCTCCGACGCGAACGATCGGAGCTGGTCGACCATCGTGTTGATCGTCTCTTTGAGCTCCAGGATCTCGCCGCGCGCGTCGACCGTGATCTGCTTCGAGAGGTCGCCGTTCGCGACCGCCGTCGTGACGCCGGCAATGTTGCGCACCTGATTCGTCAGGTTCGCCGCCATGTAATTGACCGAGTCCGTCAGATCGCGCCACGTGCCGCTGACGCCCTGCACATCCGCCTGCCCGCCGAGCTTCCCTTCACTGCCGACCTCGCGCGCCACGCGCGTGACCTCCGACGCGAACGAGCGAAGCTGGTCGACCATCGTGTTGATCGTGTTCTTCAGCTCCAGAATCTCGCCGCGAACCTCGACCGTGATCTTCTTCGATAGGTCGCCGTTCGCGACCGACGTCGTGACCTCCGCGATGTTGCGCACCTGCGACGTCAGATTCGCCGCCATCGAGTTGACCGAATCCGTGAGGTCCTTCCACGTGCCGCTGACGCCCTTGACGTCCGCCTGCCCGCCGAGCTTCCCTTCCGTGCCGACCTCGCGCGCCACGCGCGTCACTTCCGACGCGAACGACGCGAGCTGCTCGACCATCGTGTTGACCGTCTTCGCGGTCCGGAGGAACTCGCCCTTCAGCGCGCGCCCATCGAACTCGATCGCCATCGACCGCGACAGATCGCCGCGCGCGACCGCCGCGATGACCCGCGCGATCTCGTTCGTCGGCTGCACCAGGTCCGTGATCAGCGAATTCACGGCCTCCGTGAGCACCATCCACTGCCCCGACGCCGCCGGCACCTGCGCCCGCGCGGAGAGTTTCCCCTCCTTGCCGACCACCATCGAGATCCGCTCGACCTCGTTCGTCGACCTCTCGGTCAGCTCGATGATGTCGTTGAGCGTGTCCGCGATCTTCCCCTGCGTCCCGGTGAACTCCACCGGCATCCGTACCTTGAAGTCGCCCTTCTTGATCGCCGTGAGCGTCCGCAGCAACAGCCGCTCAAAGTCTTTCGGTGAAACCTCGGTCGCTCTATCGACGCCGATCCCCGTGGTCATCGCGTTCGTTCTCCGATTGTTCGATGAGGTGCTGGCGGCTCAGCCCGCCGTTCGGAGGCCAGCCGCCGCAGTTGCGGAGCGGCGATGCAAGCAAGGGACCACGGTTGAGGTTGGAAGGGAGGAATACGACGCACCCTGGGGTAGGGAAAACACCATTTCTGTCACTCCTTTGGCGGGTCCGTCAAAGGAGCGCCGAATGTGGGCTTTGTCTATCCCGTGGTGGGAGTTCATCGCACGGAGTGCTTTCGTCTATGTCTTCCTGATCGTGCTGCTGCGCGTCACGGGGAAGCGTCAAGTCGGACAATTGGCTCCGTTCGACCTCGTTCTCCTGCTGGTGCTTTCGAACGCTGTTCAGAACTCGATGACGGGCGGTGACAACTCCCTCATCGGAGGACTCATCTCGGCCGCGACGCTCATCGGCGTGAACTACGGAGTCGGACTCGCAACCTTCGGCAGCAAACGTCTGGAGCGGCTGATCGAAGGTCGTCCCGAGGTCTTGATCCACAACGGCAAGCTGTATACCGATGTGATGAAGCGCGCGAAGCTCACGCATCATGAGCTTAACGCCGCCTTGAGACAGGCCGGATGCCTCAGCGTCGAGGAAGTACGTAGCGCACTTCTCGAGAACAACGGGTACATCAGCGTCACACGGCGGAACAACGGCGGCGAGCACCATCACCCCGACAATGAGCCAAACGGCCGTGAGGCATGAGCGGATCACAAGGAGAACATTTGCAACACCACGACTACCCCGACATCACGAAAACCGGCCGGCAGTGGAGTGTCATGGGATCGCGCGCCGGAACGCTGACCACGGAGTACTTCCACCCTGACAAAAGCGACGGCATTCGCAGCCGATCGTGGCTATGGGTTGATGAGCTGTTGCTCACGCCCGATGGAGGGGAGCCGCCGCCGATCCTCACCGACGCGCACGGGCCGCACGAGTACAGCGGCTACGAGTTGCATGTACGCAAACAGCCGGTCCTCACGGCTTTCAGTCATCACGACCATCTGATCATTCCGGACCTGGACCTCGATCAAGAGGGCGATCAAACCGTGTCGATCGTCATCCGGACGCACTTCATCTGGACACGGAGAAACCAGCGGATCGCCGGGTTCGATCGATTCTTGGCGTCGCACGAGTTGAAGGAGAATGCGCCGACGCACGAGACGGCCGTCTATGCATTTGTCGGCATCCTTCGCGTTTTGCTGGAAAGCCTCGATCACAACCTCATTCGGAGGGAACAGCAAACCTATTCACTTGAAGATCGATTCTTGCGAAGGGAGCGGAATTTGACCTTCGACTCCGAGGATGGCGAAGATGAACTCCGCGCCGACTTCGCAGGTCAACCAGGCGCCCGCGTCCTGACGGAACTGCGTATCAAGCTCGCGTGGTTGCGGAAGCAATACGACGCCTTCGACCGCGTCGTGAACGATCTTTACGATCCCGCCCACGGAGCCTTCCGGAAGGGCGACAAGCCGGAACTCGAGGAAGAGGCTGTCCCGTACTTTCAGCACCTCCGGGACCAGATTCAGCGCGCGCTGAACAAGATCGAACACCTGCACGACATCCAGAGCACGCTTGATCAACTCCTCGCCGCGGAACAGGCGGAGAGCACGAACCGCACGCTGCTGCGCCTGACGTGGCTGTCGATGTTCTTTCTTCCCGTCAGCGTCATCGCGGGTGTGTTCGGAATGAACGTTTCCCTGCTGCAGACGCCCCGCGTGTTCGACACCGACTCCGCCATTGCTACTGCGCTGTTCGCGGTGGCGATCCTCGCCGCGCTGTGGTTCTTCATCGCTCAGAACCGCCGACAAAACCGGCTCGTGGGACGGGAGACGATACCCAAGCCAGACACGGTCTCGACGCGCTGAAATTTGAGTACGGAAACATGCCTAATAACTACGACGACGCTGAGTGCCGGCAGAACGGCGGCAGATCGCCGGCGACGGCGTATTCGAGCTAGCGCGCTCCGGAGAATAACCCCTTCGTTATACAATTCATCGGGTCGTTCAGTATCCATGAAAAGACGAGAAGGCGTGAAGTGGTTCGCGCTGGTTCTCCTGTTGCTGGTGATCGGTGCCGCGGTATTGCAATCGCAAGTCGTTCATGAATATCGGGAACGGCAGGCACGGGCTCAGACGAACATAGGACCGGAGTCGCGCACCGAGTTGGCCGAACCGGTGACGCTCAAGTCCCCGCACGCGATCCTCGTTCTCGACGTATCCGGCAGCATGCGCCAATCGGATCCGCGGCACATGCAATCAGCGGCCGTCCATGAGTTCTTCCACGTCTATCGCGAGCTCTCCCGTGAAATCGTCGGGAACGAATCATCGGCAAAGATCGCAGTTGTTCTCTTTTCGACGGTCGCTCAGGTCGTCGATTGGGGCGACAACGCAGGACCCTGGCTTGCGGCGACGGACGAAAACGAGGTTCGGTTTGCCAAAGTCATCGACGGCTTTCTCGGAAACGGTGCGATTGATCGGCGAACAGGCGGGAACACGGACTACCTCGCGGCTCTCTTCGAGATAAGGCGGCTGACCGACTCGCTGCCGTCGGCACCGGCGGTCGTCTTCATGACCGACGGAAAGTACGAGCCGAACCCCCTTTTCACGCCGGAGTACGATCTCGATCGGCGACGGATGCATGCCCCGGCGCAGTTTGATCACTACGCCAACACCATCAAACAGGTTCTCGAAGGCGGGATGCGCCGGCTCGACGTAACGGGAAGAACATTGCCCGCCATCTTCAGCGGGACTCCCGGCTCCAGTACCGTGGAGTTTTCACCTGACGAGCTCGCGACACGTTCAGAAAAAGTCAAAGAGATTCGCACAGAGCTGTTAGGCAGGCGCTACGACGGTCTTGGCACGGAATGGTCCGTCGTTTTTCTGAATAGCGCCGCGACTCCAGACGAGGTCGGCAACGCTCGCGCTCTTCTCGCCGGCGCGGACCCGTCGAGTTTCGCCGATTGTACGCGGCCGACCGACATGGTGGGCGCATTCATTCAGTCGATCGCGCGCTGGTTCGGACTGCGAGAAAGACAGCTTCGGGCCGCGTCGTTCGATGCCCCTCCCGAGACAGAGGCGCTGGCCATCCATGTCTCGACCGACCCGGCCGCGACGGGCGCGCAACTCGTCTGCGACTCGAGCGTCACGCCGTTGAACGGAAGCGAGGGCGAATGGGCCGGAGTCGCCACCCGACCAAGAAACTGCCGCATCGAAATTGCGGGCGGTACGCTTCGCGACGTCAGGCTCTACTTCAAACCCCGTTTTGACTGGGTGCTTCGGTACCCACGCACGGTCGTGCTGGGGACGAGGCCCGTCGATGTTCCAGTTGAATTACAGCTCTACTCCCTCAAAGAGCATCGGGCGGTCGACGCGTCTCGCCTTGCCGGTCTGCCTGAGCATTTACCGCTTTCACTAAGGTATCCAAGCGGCCGGCACGAATTGACGTTCGATGTGCCGCGCGTACACCGGGTGGTGAACGGTGAACCGGTGGAATACCGCGCCGACCTTCGCGCGAATGACTTGCCGATCGAACCGACTACTCTCTCCGTCGATCTCGCCTCGATGGACGGACATCGTCCGCTTTCCGGGTCGCTGAACATCTCGGCGTCTGTCGCGCCGATCTTCAAAGATAGTTCCGACCGTGAAACTGCCATTCACATAAGCGGTCTTCCGACATACGGTCAAACGGTCTCCGCTATCATCCGGAGGCTGCACCGTGAATAACGTCCAGCAGCAGCCATCGGATGGCTTTGGCGGCTATGGCAGTGACGGCGCGACGAAAGTCGTCGACTCTATGGCCTCCGAGACGCGCCAACAACTCAAGATGGCGTTGTGGGTCATCGGAATCGCAACGGTACTCACACTTTACTTCTTCGTCCTCAATGCCTGGCTTCTCTATAAAGCCCAGCCGACACCGTTCACGCTGCGCTTCGACCACACAAAAGCTGTCGATAATGCGCGGTACGAAGTCTTCGTACAATGGCTGCAGAGTGCCGACGAGGCACGAAAGCACGTTCTCGTTCATCCGCAATTGTTCATCAACGGTGAACTCCTGCCGGAACGGTCCAATGCCGGTCGCGTCACAGTCGGCGTGAACGACACAGCCACTGTCACGATTCGCATTCCGGAAGACGCTACCGGTGGCGAGCACCTCGGGCAGATCGTCTTTAGTCGCATAGCCGGCTCGGGCCCCGACAGATTCACTTCCAACATCAGCCTTGGCGTCGAGTCCTCGTTTGTCGATAACTGGTTCGTCCTCACGCGTTGGCTCGTGGTTCTCGGTATTGCATACCTCGTTTTTTATGCCTTTTGTCTGTATTACTTTCCGCTGGCGTCCGGCACACTCAACGTCTGGGTACCGAATAGCGGCCGATCGACGCCGCGGCGCGTCGCGATCAGACCATCGCGACTCCGGCTGCTCATGCCGTGGATTCGAGGGCAGCAATCGCTTCACAAGCTTCTCAGGGCGGCGAAGGCGCCCGCCAGCGCGGTCGTCCCGGCTCGAATCATCTTCTTCTTCCGTGGGATGCCGATGATGCTGCCGAGCCGCGACGCCAGGAGAAAACTCACTAAGTCGCCGGCGTACGGCCCAGCCGACACCACTCCGGACGTTCCGCCGATCGACGACCGGCGCCGGCTCGGCGGAATCGAAATCATGAGTGAATCCGTCGCCTATTCCGTCGGCCGAGAGACAGACTCCGCTTTCACGACACTTCGATACAAGAAACCGTGACATCGCTCAAGGAGGGAAACTGTGGCAAGCAACAAGGATCTTCAACTACTCACTTCGCGTGAACACGAGCGGCCGAACGACTATGTGACCCTACTCGAACAGTTCCCGTTCCGTCCGACGCTGTTTCTCGGACTGGGGGGGACGGGCTCGCAGGCGGTCGCGAAAATCAAAGAGCTATTCCTCCGGCTCGTGACGCCACAGGCAAAGGCCAGGCTCAAGGCTGATGCGCCTGACATGGATCAACTCTATGGATTCCTGGCCTTCGACACGAATCAGGCGGAGCGGCCGAAGACGCTCGATGTCAACCGAGAGTGGTATCACCTCGGCGTCGGCGATCTCGGCGAGTTCTACGGGGGCGTAGGCAAAGGCCGTGATTTCGAACCGTGGGTCGTCAAAGGCTTCCAAGCCACAAACATCAATGCGGGCGCGTCCGGATTTCGCAATTTGGGACGGCTGGCGATGCTTTTCAACATCAACACCGTTCACCAGGCGATCGAGGTGAAGTACTCCCAGATCATTGCCGCGGCGGCGAAGCCGACCACCGTCAACCCCGCACCGGTGGTCTACGTTTTCTGCTCGCTCTCGGGCGGCACAGGCTCGGGGATGTTTCTCGACGCGTGCTTCGTCTTGCGGAACATCTTCGGACTGACCGCGGACATCAATGGCCTGGTCGCCATTCTTGATGGTCTCCCCACGATGCCCTCGACGAAGAGGGAAACCATGCAGATCAACACCTTCGGAGCGCTGAAGGAGTTGAACGCCTTCATGTCCGGTACGGCCGAGGGGTACAGGACGGGCGACCGGATCCTCTACCCGTTCAATGTGAGCGGCCGAGTCGCAGAGCCGTTCAGCGAGTGCTATCTCATCAGCCCGTATCGTGCTGATGGGGCAAAGAATCTGCCGACGCAAGGACACGTCACCTCGTTCATGGCGCGCTACGCCTTCATGATGAGTGCTTTCTCGTTCCTTCCTGAAGGGATCGGTGACACGCCCGACTGGGCCGGGGTCATGGTCAACCACAAAGACGAGCTGGCGAAGACGCAAGGCGGCGCAAGGACCTGGGCGATCGTTCCCGGTCTGGCGCAGACGCATTTCCCGATCAACGACATTGCCAACATCATCGCCCTGGAGGCGGCGGCCCGATACATCCGGTATCAGTGCAGCGGTACCGCGCGCGAAGGAGAAGACGACGCCCGCAACCTGATGGTCGCCCTGAACCTCGGCTACGAGGCACTCCGCAATCTCATCGCGATCGATCCGAAGGGCGACCGCGGATTGCCGCTTCCCGCCATGAAGTACGACGACATCATTCACGAATTGCTCGAGAGCAAGGACAGATACAACCATCCCGACGACGTTCTGGCGTACGGGAAGAAGATGCCGGCGGCGCGAACGGCCGAAATCGAGAAGCTGCTTTCCGGTAACGTCAACAAGTTATTCGGCACTGAAACGGAGCCGGGCATCTGGCAGAAGATCGAGGAAAAAACGCGCGGGTTGCTCGCCGACGCCGAATTTCTCGGGCTCGGCGCGCTCGATTTCGTGGAGGATCTGAAACGCCTCTTCGAACGCGATCGGGACTTCCTCGTCGCGGAAGGCCGCAAGCGCGTCGATCCGGCTTATGGAGAGCTGGAGCGGCGCTGGACCTCGGAGATTTTCCCGATCATCGACGACGTGGTCACGGAAACGAGCGTCTTCGATCGGATCGCCGACAACTTCAAGATCGGCAAGGCGCAGGCCCTCTACATCGAGTTCCTGAATGAAGCCGACATGGTCGTTCTCGAGAAAGTCCGGAACGAACTGACGCGTCAGTTATTGAGCCGGCTCATCGAGCACCTCTCCGATCTCGCCTCGAAGCTCGGCCGGCTCATTCGCAACGATCTTCCGAAGTCGATCCAGGCCCTCGACCAGCGCAGCCGCGAGATCTACACGCGACTTCGCCAGGAAGCCGAGGGCACCGATCCCTCGATCGAGAACGTCTGCTCGGTGTCGGTGATGACTCAGGAGTGGGTGGAGAAGTACACGAATCAGTTCGGCTGGTCTGGCGATCTCGTGCTCGGTAACCTGCTGAAGAGCGGATGGCATCCCCTTTCGCTGATCAACATCAACCCGCCGCAAGGCGTGGAGGTGTCCGCGTTTCTCGCGCAGGCCGTCCTCGACAAGATTGAGCCGCTGACGGACTCCATGCGCTCCTGGTCACCGATGGAAGTACTCAACCAGACCAGCGCCATGCGCGGCTCAAACCCTGCGGAGACGATTGCGGAAGTCTTCTACAACCTGAAACCGCAGATGCGGCTGACCAGCATGAAGACGCAACTCGGGGTGGCGCCGTACGGAGTCGTCGTGACGGGCGGTCTAGAGCGCGAGTTGATCAACGCGCTCAAGAATTCCGACGCGCTGTCTGGAGAGGACAAACTCACGTCGGCTCGCAATCAGGAGACGCACCGGATCAACTTCTTCTCGGCGACAATCCCTGTGGCACTGGCCGGTTGCGATCTCGTCCGCAATCAGTTCGAGCCGGCATATAACCGCTGGCTCGAAGCGCTGGCGATGAAAAAAGGCAATGAGCAGGAAACGGAGATGCGCCTGTTCCACTGCTTCCCCCGGAGCTATCAGTGGCCGTCTCCAAGCCGTGCCTTCACGGGAGTGGATCCCGACAAGGAGATCTTTGGCTGCGCGCTCGCGTTGTCCGAGATGCTTCCCGTTTCGCCGTACGACAAGAAGCGGATGGCGTCCCTCAGGGCGATGAAGGAACCGGGATACAGCGTCTTCCAGATCGGCAAGGGCGCCTACTGGCTATGGCCCTTCTTCGAGCCCAGCGCTCCGGACGCCGTGGAGAGCAGCCGCCAAGCCAAGTCGACACCGATCAAAGGAAAACCGGCGCCGCTTGGTTCGAATGTGTTCGAGGCGTTCAACGAATTCGCGCGGAACAAGGACTACCAGATCCAGGCAAGACAGTGGGTGAACTGGTTCTCGGAAAACTGGTTCGACATGTTCAAGGCTTGGGAGGTCGAGGAATTGAAGAAAAAGGCCATCGAGAGTTTCAACGCCCGAAAAGGAAGGACTTCGGTGCCCGACCAGGTGGCGCTCTGGGACGACCTCATGACGGTCGTCCAGCACTGGCAGGTCGGCGGATAGCGGCGATCTTCGATGCCGAAGCTGTTGATTGAGCTGGCGCTCGACAGGTACGGGGCCGAGACTCTCGGCCGCATGTTCGACTGGCTGGATGATCTGGCCACAGGGGAAGAGCTGCATCTCGCCGTGTGGGGCGGACCCGGCGCGCCACCGAGGCGCGCCGACTACTGGTCACATGCTTATCCGCCATGGGACGAGGCGGCGATCATTCATCCATATGACGAGGCCAAGCACGGCGGCGGATTGGACGTCGATCGCCAGCAACTGGCGCTCGACGTCGCGGCCGCAACGGCGAGCGAGCAGGGGCGCACCATCTGGCGGCAGTTGCTCATAGACCGGCCCGTGGTGCGCCTCGGCCGCAATGTTCCCATCGACGACGTCGCACTCATCATCGTCGGCTCGCTCGCCGATCCGATCACGTCCGCCACTCTGCTCGGAGTGTTGTCGGGTCTGGCGCGGCTCCGGAAAATTGGCGTGATCAGCTTCCCTATCTACAACCTGATCGCTCTCGGCGTCGACAGCGGACCGGAAGCAGCGAACATCGAGCGGACGCGGGCCCTGGTAGCGCGAGGTTTGCTCGACCTTCAGGAATTCATCGCCGAAGGAGAGGCCGGATCGCCGCACCGACTCAGCTCGTGTATCGCCATCGGAGAGGAAAAGATCAGCGGTGCACCGTCGAACCGCGACGTACAGGTCGCTCTCGGTGCAATCGCGGTCGCAGGCATCTCCCGCAGCGTCGTGAGCGGTCACAAGGCCGCTGAACCGCTCGACGCGCCGTCGCCGCTGCAGAACGAATTCACCGCCGACGGCCGGCTTTACGTGGCTGGAGAGGTGTTTGATCCGACCACACCGTTCAGCGCGATGGGGGGCTACGCCGTTTACTGTCCGGCCACACGCTTGACCGACCTGCTCGCGATTACGATCGCTGAGCGTGCCTTCGATGCGCTGCTGAAACAAGAGATCCATCCGACGATCGACGAAGCGGCAAGGGTGGTCCTGCCAAGTGACATCGTGACCTTCCTTGAGGAAGTCGAAGGGCGTGCGATCGAACGGACATGGAGGAAGGTGACGGAGCGCGACAACATCCCGTGGGAAGAAGTCTTGGATTCAGCGAAGGGCGCCACCTTGTCCTGGTTTGACCTCGATCGGGTGAAGCGTCTCTATCAGGCCATCTTCGAGTCGAGCGATTGGAAGAAAGTCGTCGACGCCTTCGGTGAGACTCGCCTGAATAACGTGGCGCTCGAAGACTGGAACAGCGCGATCGACGAGCTGACGCAGATCACCGAGGAAGGGGTCTTGAAGCGCCGGAAGGCGTGGCTGTCGGCAAAGAATCGGATCATCGCCACGGCGATGCTCGACAGCATTGATGAAAGTCTCGGCAACGTTTTCGATCGTACATACCAACCGCCCGTCGGGGCGAGGCCTCACGGCGTTTCCGCAGCATTCCTCGGACGGATCTACAAACACCTCAAGAACCGTCAGGAGCAGCAGCAGATGGGCGCATTTCTCAACCCTCTCGCAGCGCGCTCCCCCAAGCGGCCTTTGCTGGCGAATGCGCGCGCCAGGCTTCGTGACGAACTTGCCGCCATTCCCAGCCCGGCGGCGGTGCTCGTACGCATCGCACCGGTCCTCATCGGAATCGCAGTCTTCGTCCTCGCGTTCCCGTTCCACCTGGGCAGGTTCGACACACCGCCCATGCGGCTGTTTGCCGGCGCAATTCTCGGATTGCTCGCAATCAGCGGCGTGTTCTTCAGGGAAGTCCATCTGGTTCGGCAACGCGTCTTCGAAGTTTTCCGGAGGTGGCACGGTCTTTATCGGCAAATCCTCGTAGAGGAAGACGACATCGAGAAAGATCGCGCCGGTGCGGAGTTGATCGAGGCGATGATCGCTTGCACGGAATGGCGTTTTCAGGGACGCACTCCGCATCCGCCGCTGCCGGAATCAATTCGGATCAATATCGAGAGGCCGCGCACGACGCCTCCTGTCGAGCCGCCCGATACGCTTTCTGGCCAGACGGTTCTTTCCGACTTCAGCGGATATCTGAAAGATGCGCGGGACCATTTCCGCTCATTGCGGGAGCGGATGCTCCGCGACTTTCAGGTTTCCTACGTTGAGACCCTGCTACCGGAAATTCGTCCGGACCGCGCCGGTCTCCTCGACACGGAGATCGCCGCGCTCTTCGACCGTCCCGATCCCGATCGAGCAGTCGTCGAGATTCGCGACTGGTATCGCAGCCTCCCCACCGCCGACCCCGCTCTGTTTCCTTTTGCGGCTGAACCGCCTGAGACGACGAAATCGGTCTGGCGGCGAAGCTTCCGCCTGCCCGACGGTACCGACCTTTTGTCAGAGCTGGTTCGCCATGAGAGCTCGGCGTTCAGCTTCTTCACAGCCGTGCGGGCTTTCGTCCGTGCACATGGCGAGTTCGACCTGGCTACACGGATCAATGCCGAACAGCACGAGCAATCGATGTCGCGCAGTCCGCTCTACTCGCGCTACGCCAATTTCGCGTCGCTTTCCATTGCTCAGGGGGCGGAGTTCACGAGTCATTACGTTGTGGCAGCCGGCCGTCACGACGCGCTCGCGGCGAATCTTGACCGCCGCGATGTCATCGGCACGCCCTCGATGTCCATTCACATGCAGGTTCTTCCGCGGATCGATGCGAACCGGCTGATCTTCTACCCCAGCCCGTTTCGTCCAACGAATGCGCTCGGCCTGTCGTGGCTGGCCAGTACGGCCGAAGGGTGGCAAGACAAGGCGTTGCAGACCGTCAAGATGCCGGAGGAAACACGGGGATGATCGGAAACTGGTGGGGCTTCCGGATCCGCCTGCCTCAAGGCTACGTCGCCTCCCCGTTGACTAAGGCCGAGCTGCTGGCGTTCTTCGGAAATATCTCCGCATGGCTGCAGTGCGCATGGCTGACGTGGCTCGTCCTCGGGCCGGCGCCCCACCCTGACCGCGTCTTCCGTCACGAAGTAATGACGCCGGTGCTCATTGCGTCCGCAGCAATCGCCATGGCGCTGCTGATACCTGCGTCCCTGATGGAACGGACATGGGCGGCCGCGAGGTTCGTTTACGCGCGCGAAAGCGGTCAGATACGACGAATCGATCACATCATTCTGGTCCTGACCGTGGTCGCCGGCGGCGTCGCGTTGTGGAAGCGGCCCTTGCACTGGCCGGCGATCGTGACGCTTCTCGGAACCGTCATCGCCGTCGAGATCGTGCTGGCGTTCGTTCAGGAGCGGCTGGTCTTCGATACCCGTCATGAGCCGCTACCCGTTCCAGGATGGCTCAGCCAGATCGACGTGACGGAAGACGGCGGCATCGTACAAGGCGAGCCCGGCGCTCAGAAACAGTATCCGTTCCGGGTGGGCGAGGTTCTGCATCACATCGGAGTTGCGATCGGCGAGGAGTTGCTGGCGTCGTTGCGGGAGATCAACGCACGTTTCCAAGGCCGGCTCTTCCATGACCAGGCTCTGGCCGTCATCTTAGCCGACCGCGATCCGGTGCTGAGAATCGGCAAAGACGAAGTACTCCGGCTTGCGGCCCAGGTATTTGCCATCGGCAAACAGACGACCATGACGCGGTTCGCCCTTGCCAATGCGGTGCTGACGTTCGTGCAAGAACAGATCCGCTATGCGTTCGACGAAGAGTCAACGACCAGCTTTGCTGGCGGACCTTTCCCCGAATACGGCCGATTCGCTCTGGAGACGATGAACGATGGCGTAGGAGACTGCGACTGCACGGCGATATTAACCGCCACGCTCCTCTCTCACATCGGATTCGACACTGCCCTGATCTTCCTCTCGTTTCACGATCCCGAAACGAACGAGATCTGTCATCACGCCGCTGTCGGACTGTCGACGGCGGACCTCTTCGTTGCCGCCGAACAGGCATTCGATGCGTTCACGTTCGAGGGTCGCGGCAACGACCGGCGGCGGTACCTGTACGGCGAGACGGCGGTCGAAGGGACGACGCTGGCCTTCGGCAGCGTGCCTGCTGAATGGAAAAGCACGCTCGACATCTACAAGATCGTCGCGATTCCTCGCTGGACCACGGCTTGAGCAAGCACCACGATCCGATCTTGCGTTGTACTGATCACCGCGCCGGCAGAGCCGACTGAATCATCTGTTTCCCTCGGGTTACCATGTCGTCGAGGATCCCCTCGCTCCCCTGCACGATTGAACTGCGGACAACAGGAGTACACGTCCCGCCGTTGTCGGACACTGTGACCTGATGTTCGCCGCTCAGATCGAATATCGTCGGCTTCTCGATACGAAATGTCGCCTGCTGACAGATCTGAGCGCGGTGCTCGGCGTCGATCACCACCGCGACGTCGATTGTGCCGGCGCTGTTCAGCTCGACGCTCCTGACGTCACCGACGCGGACGCCCTTGTAGACCACGAACTGGCCCGGCCGGAGCTGTTTCGCATCCTTGAATGTGATCGTGAACGGAACCGGGCCGCTGTGACGGCGGTACATTAGAAAGCCCGTTCCTGCGCCGATCGCTATGACCAGCACCACAACGACAACGAGCAGACGGTTTGAAGCCATGTTCACCTCGCAAAGACGATCGAAGACACCAGGACGTCGACTGCGACGATGGATAGCGAGCCGATCACGACCGACCTGGTCACGGCCGTACCTACTGATTGCGCACTATCCATTGGAGCAACACCGACGACGTACGAACAGGTCGTCACCGCGAATGCCATGAGCAGCCCCTTGATCACGCCGCTCACGAAGAGCGCTGGCGACAAAGCATCGACAGCCAGGGAGACGAACCGACTCGCGCCGATCGACAGCCGCGAAAACGACAGGGCGACGCTCGCCGCGCCGGCGAGTATTCCGGCGTATGCGCCGACGAGTACGCAGAGAGGAAATACGATCGCGGCGCTGACGAAGAACGGCACGTAGAGGTGCCGCACCGGAGAAAGACCGAGGACCCGCATCGATGCGATCTGCGCCGTGTAACTCATTCCCGCGACTTCCGCCGCGACACGTGCGCCGACTCGGCCGGCAAGCAACAGCCCGATGACGAGAGGTGCGACTTCGCGAAATACTGCCCACACGACGATGCCGGGAACGTGACGGCTGATATCGATCGGGCTGATGCCCGAGCTTTGCGTCACCAGCATGACGCCCAGGAGTGCCATCGCCGCCGCGGTGATCGGCAGCGAGTGCGCAAGCAGATCGGCCGTGAGTCCCGAGACCGACCACGGAGCCGGCCGTCGCTGCGCCACGCCGGCACGAGACTCCGTGTTCGCAGCCAGTGCGGACCGGAGGCGGCGGATCTTCTCCGCGAGCGGCGCGAAGCTCGGCACCTCGATTTCCTCCAGCGAGCCGGCCGGCGTCAGAAGATGAAACCCGGTACAGAGGCGCGCCGCCGACTCGTAGTCGTGCGTCACCAGCAGCAAGGTGCGCCCATCTTTGGAAAGCACACGTGCCAGGAGTTCCGCCACACGCTCCGAGGTCGCCGGATCGAGACCGCTCGTTGGCTCGTCGAGAATCACGAGATCCCAACCGCGCACGATTGCACGCAGGAGAGCGAGTCGCTTCGCCTGGCCTCCCGAAAGCTCGCTGACCGAGCCTTCGGGATCGAGCCTGGCGAGATCGAGCGCGGCAAGCCATTCCCGTAACTCCTCATCCGCCAAAGCTTCACCAGCCGCCAATTCGATGTTGCGACGGATCGAGAGCGCGTCGAAGAGGCCGGGGTTCTGGAATGCGATGCCCACGCCGTCTGACGACAACACGGAGCCATTAACGAGGTTTCCGAGTACTTCGACGGTGCCCGAATCGGGTCTTAGCAGGCCGATGACGCATTTCAGCAGTACAGACTTTCCCTCGCCGGTACGGCCGATGATCGCAACGCGCTCCCCTCGCTCGACGAACAGATTCAGATTGCGCAGTGACAGTTTCGAGAGACCGCGCACTTGGAGAACGCAATCGCGATCGTTCTCTGCGTGTTCCACGCGCAAAACGTCATCCGAAGCCATAGGTCTCTCTGCGAACTAGCGCTGGAATGCACCTCGATTGCGAGTAGCCATCTTAACTTAATTCATCCGGAACGCCATCGCTGTTTACCATTCTTCTGCTAGCATAGGAGACACGCAACATCTGCTCATCCAACGCCCAATCCCACTTCTCCTCCACCTTGTTTTCCACCTGTGCGGCGAGCGCAATGGTATCCATCGGCCGCTCTGAGTCGCATGCCGCGACGACATCGCGCAACTCGCTCGCGTCGAGGCCGTGTGCCACGATTGCGGGGCCTTCCATCGAGGCGGCGACGTCGCGTTTCGCGAGTTGCTGGACGAGGGTGTTCATTGCGACTGTACCCCGCCACGGAAAGTAGAACGTACCTTCGCCGCAGCGAATGTAGTTAGTCCGCTCTAGGCCGAGACGCGCGAAGTTCTCGCGTCCTTCATGGAGCAGATCCGCGGAAGGGGCGTCGAGGTATGGCGGGATGTCGATACCCGCGTAGATATCGCGCATTTCGGCGCGGACACGGTCGTGAACGTCTCCTCGCGAACCGTTGTTGAATACGGGGACACGTCCGCCAGCCGCGGGTACGAGGTCGATCACGTGCTTCTCCTGGTCGACCGCGACAACGCGCCAACGCCGCCCCGCGAAAATGAGGAACGACCGCTCAGCGACGGGATTGACGATTGGCAGCGTGCCTAACGGCTTACCGGAGGTGATCAGCCTGTATTCATCAGGCGTGACGAACGCCGAATAGAAGTCATAGTTGTTGACGATCTTCTCGCCGCGCGAGCCGTGGATGAGAAGGCCATCCTTCATTTGCGCGATGAGGTCGAGCTTCGCAAGGTTGTGCAAGAGGGCAGCGAACATCGAGCGCGTCACCTGAGGGAACGGACCGCTGTCGCAGAGAAGCGCGTGCGCGTACGCGGCAGTGACGCCCCCGTACTGCGCGATGACCGAGAGAATTTGCTGGACGAGCGTCGAACCGCGATCACCTCACCCGCCTTCAGGGCGTGATGCCAGAGTCGATGCACGTCGTACTCGGCACTCGCGAGCGCGTTTCCTTTCGCATCGACGAGTTCGACGCGTACTACCGCCACGTCCGCGCGTCTGTTGAAGTCTCACGATCCGCATCAAGCGCGGACCCTCTCTGCTCGAGAAGCCTGAACCCGCCCTTGCTGATGCCGCCGGGACCGATCAACACGACAGTGGTTCGCGGAGCGGTCGAGCGATTCGCGAAGTCAATTGCCGAAGCTGGTTGCGACTCGACACCGTATCGCGCCGCCGCGGACATTCTCCTTCGAAGAGCACCCCGCCTCGTCGGATCTCAAGCGCTGCACGACATGCTCGACGTCACGCAACGCCTCGACAGGTCGTATCTGTTCGTCCAGGGACCTCCCGGGTCCGGCAAGACCTATAAGGCGGCTCGCGTCATCGTCAACCTTCTACGCGACGGCAAGCGCATCGGTGTGACTTCAAACTCGCACAAGGCCATTCACAACCTTCTCGATGAGATTGAGAAAGTTTCGCGCGCGGAGAACTACTGGTTCCGAGGCCTCAAGAAGAGCGGCGGCGACGGCTCGGCATTCGTCTCGAAACGTCCGAACCCGATGATCGAGGCGTGCGGAAAGAACTCCGAATGCGCGGATACGTCCATCCCCCTGGTCGCCGGTACCGCATGGCTGTTTTCGGATCCGGCGATGGATCAAGCGCTCGATTACCTCTTCATCGACGAGGCAGGACAGGTGTCGCTCGCCAACGCGCTCGCCGTCTCCACGGCCACCCGCAATGTAGTGCTCCTCGGCGATCCGCTTCAGCTCGCCCAGGTGTCGCAAGGGGCGCATCCCGACGGGGCGGGCGCGTCCGTTCTCGAGCACCTCCTCGGCAATCATCCGACCGTGCCGCAGGACCGCGGCATCTTTCTCGAGAACACATGGCGCATGCACCCCGACGTTTGTGCGTTCGTATCGAAGGTCGTCTACGAGTCGCGCCTCCGTTCTGCCGAGGAATGCGCGTATCAAGCGGTGACCATCGAGGGCGTTCAGGAGACGGGACTACGTTTCATCCCGGTGAAGCACGACGGCAACACTCAATCGTCCGACGAAGAGGCCGTGCGGATTGCGCGCGAGATTCAAAGAATGCTGCGAGGCACGTTTACGAACTCGAAGCGGACATCGTCACCACTCCAGCAGTCAGACTTCCTCGTGGTGGCTGCGTACAACGCGCAGGTCCGACATATCACCACGGCCCTCGCCAACGCAGGACTGCAAGATGTGCCAGTCGGCACCGTCGACAAGTTTCAGGGCCGGCAAGCTGCGATCGTTTTCTTCAGTATGGCCACTTCGAGCGGCACGGAGCTTCCACGCGACATTGACTTTCTCTTCAGTCGCAATCGACTCAACGTTGCCATCTCTCGAGCGCACTGCCTGGCGATCGTGGTCGCGTCTCCGCGTCTCCTTGACGTCGAATGCAAGACGGTCGAGCAGATGAGGCTCGTGAATGGCCTGTGCCGTTTCGCGGAGATGGCGCGCGTACTCTGACCGGGCCGCTTTGGCGGCGGTCGTGCCGGCGCTCAGCGCGATACTCGCCTGGCCGGGACAGGCGTGAAATCCGGGGCTTGTGACTTCCGGGTCCCGAACGTGCCGTGCAACGTCGTCAGCGTAGCGTTCCGAGCTCTGTCTCGAACACCACCGCAGGTCGCTCTAACCTGGCAATGCCGAGATGAAAGCTGAGAAGCGGGGACGATCAGGGCTGCACTGATCCGCATGAGTGATCTATCGATCGGTACGGATTTACCTGCGGCGTACGAGCGGAAGATCGAGCGATTTTGATGGACCGACCATGTCAATGATCTTCCCGAGGATTTCGACTACCGTGTCCGCAACTCCCAACACATCAATCGAGAGAATGCTGGGAACGATTGGGGCCTGCACGTCGACGTAGCGTTTCGTGGCGGCGAGCACCGAACGGTAGCAGGGCACCGGTTCACGTGCGAAGTTCTTGCAATCCTTGACCACGTCCTTGAATAGCGGGACGCTGTCCTTGTTCGAGCGCATCGCGGCATTAACTTGTGCCATGACATTCTGCATGATCTCCTGCATTTCATCAGGGTTCAACGCTGCGTAGCGGGTGACTGTTGGCATCAGCCCGTCCACATCGATCGGGTTGAGCGCCGCCCGATCGGCAGCGAAACGGAGGGACAGATGCGCGAGATCCAGTTGCGTAGTTGCGAGACGATCATTTGTGGCGCTGATTTGGACCGTGATGTCGCGCGCTAGACGTTCAATCGCCTTCTGGCTTTCCTGACGTGCCCGCTCAAGATCGCGACGCGCTCGATCGAGGGCACGCGCAAGTTCTTGCTGGTCCGCCTCGGCCTCCGTGAGCTTCCCTCGCAAGTCGGCGATCGATTGTTGCGCTTGGAGCACCGCTGGCGCGATCGACAGTTCAATCCTTAACCGAAGAGCATCCAATCTCTCCCGTTGGACATCGTCGCGGGCGAGCATTTCCGAGTGTAGCCGCTGTTCTCCGTTGATCCGGGCGATCGTTTCGTTCCCGACGACCCAATTGACTTGCCTCTTGATCTCTCCCGATCGTTTGGCCAATCCATGATCAAACGCCTCGAGTACGAAGTCGTGCGGCTCATTGCAGACGATCGCTCCGTAGACGCAAAGGCGATTGCGTGTAAGGCAGTAGTCGAGCTGCTGCCGATCTAGGCAGCGCGTGAGGTAGGGATCAGAAGCCCAGAGTCTTTCCACCGGGTCGTGCGACGCGGACCGGCCGCTGCCGAGCCACGCCATTGCGAGAATCAGCGCAGCTTCGATATGCGGATCGCCCGGGTGAAGTGCCAACAGCGCTCGAGCCTGACTTTCGGCATTTTCAAATCTGCCGTGGCCCAATTCAGAGTATAGACGCACGACGCTGGTCTCCCAGGTGGTGTTGACGCGATCCGCCAATCTCAAGACGTCATCAAACTCTCGTTCGCTTTTCGGATTAAAAGCGAGAATTCGCCACAAATCACACCATCCGGCAAGACGTGTCGTATCTTGCAGCACGATATTCTCGATATCCGCCCGATGCTCGTCGACTTTATCTCGGACCACGAGTCGGTCACGGAAAAGCGGCAAAGGATCAGCATGCGACGTGGTGTCTCTCTGCATCTCGTCGGCGTCGACTTGCCCCTGTGTGTTCGACGTCTCGGTCTCGATGCGCACTGCCAGCAAAGCAGCGAGCGGGTGATCTCGGCAGCGATCCGCCTTCGTCAGCGTATCGCGCGCTGCCTCGACACGGTCGAGTTGAAATTCGAGATTGGCGAGGATAATCAACGTTTCGCACGACGGTTGGCTGGCACGGTCAGCATAGGTCTCCAGAGCGGCGACCGCCCGTCCGTCGCGCCCGTGCAGGGTGTCGAGGGCTGCGCGAGCGATGAGACGGTGATCCTCCGACGTCATCGAGAAGAATTCCGGATAGTCGCCAGAATAGCGCCAGGCCGCGCGGAGCTTCGATCGTACGCCCTGTTCGCCACGTAGCTCCTCTGCAAGGCGCATGTAGTCGCGCCAGAAATCGAAAGACTCTGGATATTGGTGGGCGGCGCGCGCGGCAAAGTACTCCGCGCGGTTGATCATCTCCCGTTTCTTGGCAGCGTCCGACCCGTTGTTCGCCTGGTGCTGAAGAATGCGCGCGCCAAGGTCGTAGAGCGTCGCGCGACTCTCCGGGTCCTCGCTTCCATCGTTTTTGGCAACGGCCGCTTCGATGACGCGCAAAGACTCGTCTTCTTCATTGCCGACCCACAGCTCTACTGCGCGATGAAAGGCCTGATGATCATCCACTTCCGCCGCGAAGCTCCTCGCGGCAAGGAAACAGACGGCGACCGCAAATGCCAAATAACGCGCATAGAAGCCTCCCCTCCGAAGCGCGTCGCGCACGATGCTAATCACTTGGACTTGGAGCACCTCCAGGAATAGGAGTGACGGACGTAGTCAAAAGCCTACCCTCCCTTCTTCGGGCAGTGCGAAAGGGTGGATGCGTGATGAAGTTCGCTCGCCTAATAACCAAACGGCCAGAGCATCAGCTGGCGCCGGATAAGCGACAATCGCACATGTGACGGCGCGATCCTGGCCGCTTCAGCTATCGTCGAGCAACCTGTCGACAAGTATCGGATCGCGATCGGTTCCCTGAGAAGCCACGCACCTGCATCAGCGCCTTGGCTCACAACCGTGAGGAGGGTCGTGCGCGGACGCCGAGGTTGCGGCGCCGTGCGGCGCGGTGAGGGGCACCGCAGGATGTGCTGGAGCCTCACAAGCTCATCTCCAACTCGCGGCGCGTGGCGCGACTAGCGTCCCTCCCGTAGCCGCCCCCCTTTCGCGGTACCATCCGCCGGTGAACGAGCTCGATGCCGACGGTTACGAACTTTCCAGTCTCACTCTTCCGCGGCATCAGTGCGAGCACCTGGCGGCGTCGATTCCTCCGACGAGCTCGGGACGGGGCGGGGTGCGGCACCTCATTGCGCATCCGAGCGTGATGCAGTTCCTGCAGCAGGGGAGTCTTGGGCGGTATCTGTGGTCGCTCCTCGGGCGCGATCTGGTGGCGGTCAAGGCGACGATGTTCGACAAGACTGCGACGACGAACTGGCGGGTGCAGTGGCACCAGGACCGCGCCATCGCGATCAAGGAGCGGATGGACGTCTCGGGCTACGGCCCCTGGAGTATGAAGTCGGGGACGCTGCACGTCGAGCCGCCGGTACGGGTGCTGGAACAGATGATCGCCGTCCGCGTGCACCTCGACGCCTGCGGCGCCGGCAACGGGCCGCTGCGCGTCGTTCCCGGGAGTCACAAGTTCGGCAAGATCTCCGAGGCGCGGATCGCGGAGGTTGCGGCGGCGACGCCGAATGCCGAGATCCTCGTGCAGCAAGGGGGGATCCTTCTCATGCGGCCGCTGCTCCTCCACGCCTCGACCACTGCACAAGATCCGGGGCATCGGCGCGTCCTTCACATCGAGCTGGCGCCGCGCGAGGCGATCTCGCCGCTGCAGTGGCACACGGCGATGCAGTTGAGGCGCGCCGCGTAGCGCTACGCCTTCGGCTTCGTCTCTTTCTTCTTCGCTCGCTTCTTCCCGGCCCGGTTCAGCGCTTCGCGTAACCGCGTCACGTGGCTGCCGAGGTTCGAGCCGCGACGCCGGCGGAGGGCTTTGGCGATCTGGTAGGTCTGTAACGCTTTCTCGGCGACCTCGGCGTGCCGCAATTCGATCGTGAAGTTGAGGCCGCTGAGGAAGCCGTTGACCTCGTTGCGGAACATACGGAAGTTGTCGACGAAGTCGAGCGCGGCTTCGCCGGCCTCCCAGTCGTAGGTGCCGACGGCCCTGATCTCGTCTTCGGCCTTGACGGTGTTGTTCATCTGTTCGACGAACGCTCGCGGGACGGAACGGTAGGTTCGAACGAGCTTCGTCGTTCGCGGATGGGGATAGTGGAGGCGCGGAATCTTCGCTCGGATGGCGTTCAGGTCGTCGACGAGCTCCATCATGAGAAGGTGCATGGGAGTGTTGGTCGGCTTCGGTGCCGGAACCTGTTCGTCACGCTTTGCAACGGCCTTTGTCTTCGCCATCACGTGATGATACCTGAACGACACGAATCTTCATCAGTGTTGCTGGTGCGATGACCTACGATTCTCATTTCTATTCGACAGTGACTGGTACTGTTTCTAACAGTTCTGGATTCAATACCTGAAGTTGTGGTCTTCGGTCCCAAATCTCTCGTGCGCGATCCGGATGTTCTGGTACTTCCAGCGAATTCTGACGTTAGACTTGCTGCTCGTGCCGTCTGACGACGAGATCGACGAGATTCGGACGCGGCTGGCGATGATCGAGCAGCGTCTCGGCATCGTTTGGAACGCTGAAGCGACGCCACCCCCCTCACCCGACGCGGAACGTCACGTGGAAGAGACGTCTGCACCTCCGGTCCAGGCACTCGAAACCCGCATCGGGGCACATTGGCTCAATCGCGTCGGAATCGCCGCGGTGCTGTTCGGGGCGGCGTTCTTTCTCAAGTACGCGTTCGACAACGACTGGGTCGGGCCGTCGATGCGCGTCACGATCGGCGCCGCGGTCGGGATCGCGCTGCTCGGGTGGGCGGAGCTGCTCCGTGCGCGCGGCCACGAGCTGTTCGCGCACTCGCTCGACGTCCTCGGCGCGGGGATTCTCTATCTGACGATCTGGGCGGCGTCGGAGATGTACGCGCTCGTCTCCGGCGGCGCGGCGTTCGGGGCGATGATCGCGGTGACGGCGATCGTCGTCGGGCTCGGACTGCGCCACCGGTCGCAGTTCCTCGCCGGCGTCGCGCTCACCGGCGGCTTCATGACGCCGATCCTCCTCTCGACCGGCGGCGATCACGAGACGTCGCTCTTCACGTACGTCGCGCTGCTTGATCTCGCGGCGGTCATCCTTCTCGTCCTTCATCCGTGGCTGCGCGCGCTCTCGGTCGCGTTCGTCGGGACGCTGGTGCTGTACGTCGGCTGGGCGGCGGACCACTACTCGGATCTTGTGATGACGCGGACGATCGGGTTCGCGACGCTGTTCTTCCTTCTCTTCGCGATCGTGCCACTGCTGCGCCGCTGGGACGTCGATCCGCCGTCGCAGGGCGTGCTCGTGCTCCCCTTCGCGAATGCGCTCGTCTATTTCGGGGAGCTCACGCGGATGATCGGCGACACGCCGGACCGGCTCGCGTGGTACGCGCTCGCGCTCGCGGCGCTGTTCCTCGCGATCGCGGGAACGATGAGGCTCGCGGGCGTCCGGCGCGACGACATCGCGGCGGCGCACCTGGCGCTGGCGATCGGCTTCATCACGGTCGCCATCCCGCTGAAGCTCAACGAACGCTGGATCACGATCGGCTGGCTCGCGGAATCCGCCGCGCTGCTCGCGATCGCGCCGCGCCTCTCCCCCGCCCGCGCGCGCGTCTTCCGCATCCTCGGCACGGTCGCGCTCATCGGCAGTGTCTTCCGGTTGCTCGTCGTCGACAAGTTCACGCCGCAGTACGTGCTGCTGAACTGGCGGATGCTGTCGTACGCGATGGCGATCGCCATTTTCGCCATGGTCGCGTACCGGCAACGCGGCGCGGTGTGGCAGCTGGTCGTGAGCGCGGGCAACGCGCTGGGGGTGATCGCGCTGACGCTCGAAGCGAATCGCATTCACCCCGACATCGCGCGCAATTTCACGCGCTCCGCGATCTGGATGGCCTACGGCGCCGCGCTGATGTTCGCCGGCTTCCGCCGCCACGTCGCGTTCCTCCGCTGGCTTGCCCTCCTGCTGATCGGCATCACGGTCGCGAAGGTGTTCCTCTTCGACATCAACGCGCTCGAGCGCATCTACCGCATCGCGGCGTTCATCGGACTCGGCGTGCTACTGCTCGCGATCTCGTTCGCGTATCAGAAAAAGTGGATCTCGATGGATGAAGTCTAGAAGTAGACGAATCGCTTGTTATCCGAGATCCTCTCGATAACGACGAATGGGTCCGATGCTGCCTGGCCGCCAGCGAGATCCCAAAGAGTGGTGAACAGCGCGAAGCCCAGGTTCTCCCGAGACATCATGGTTGCCGTGATGATCGTCTTCACAGGGGCCATGAGTGCGCGCTGCTCGTTACGTAAGCTGGCAATCGCATCCATGACCTCGACGCCTGCGAGAGACTTAGAGTGGAGTTTGGCGAGCTGCGTGTACATCTGCTCAAACGCGGCGACGATCCGGCCGGCAAGCGCCACGTCCTGCAACTTCGCCTTGCTCACGAATACCTTCTTCTCGCCGAACACCAGGTCATTCGGGAACGTCGGCTGACCGCCGCCTGCCTTTGCGATGAATTGGATGACGTCGGGCCATCGCAAGAAGGGGAGACCATTTTCCGTCTCCGTAAACGGCTCCATTGGGACATAAAATTGTGTCAGCCTCTTTGCGAACATCGTGGCGGCCACGGTGGTATTGACTGCCGCGATGACGCGCAGATCGTGCTCCGTCAGTTTCAGAAAAGCGCTCAGCTCCAGTTCGCCGAGATTGCTCGCGGCGCTGCTGACGGCGAGATCCTGAAGCATGGACGTCGCTCCGGCAAGCACCTGGATGTCCTTCATCTTGTTTTCAAAGTCGGACAACTGCGACTTGGTGATCGAGCCCTTCTGTGAGGTGCTCACGGTCACCGAATCGGTGATGTTGGGATCGAGCAGCTTGTCGGCCGACGACAGAACAGCTAGGAGCCGCGTATCGGCGAGAACGGTGACGCTGCGGAGCATCCGCCAGCTCTTCGACCAGGCGGTGATCGACTCCTGAACGCCGATGGTCAGGTCTCCCGTCGCAGAGATCTCGAAATTCCAGTCCTGCTTCAGCAGCGAACCTGCGCCGATGCTGTTGTCGAAGGCGGACACGTTGAGCGACGATTCGATGGTCAAACCGCCGCTGCCGCTCACGGTGGCGTCCTTCAGCTCGACGCCGCTCCCGCCTCTCCGTCCGAGCTCGATCGCTTCGGTGAAGTCGCCGTGGATGAGAGGCTTGAGCAACGCCGCCGCCGCCGGAACGCTCATGTCGAGAATCACGTCGAGCGTCGTCTTCCCCGATTCGGTGCTGGTCTGTTTCCGGGAGAGCTCGATTCCGATCTTCACCTCGGCGGCAGCCTTCACCGCATCGTTCGCCTTCTTCAGCGCCTTTTGATACGCGGTGATGAGTTGTTGCACCTTCGCCGTCAGTGGCGCAATGTTCGCCGATAGGTTGTCGACCAACTGTCCGGCCTGGTCATCGACGGCATTCTTCAGGACGTCCTGGAGCTTCTTTTTCAGGTCGACACTCGATCCGATCTTGGTGAGCCATGCCTGAATCTGGCCGACGATTTTCTGGTCAGCGACCGTCGTTGCAAGGTTGTCCACCTCCTTGGAGAAGAGGTCATTCAGGTCGCTGAACTTGTCATGCTCTTCCTGGAGAATCTTCACGAGTGCATTCAGCGGCGTCGCGATCTGCTGCACCACGGCGTTCGCCACCGCATCGAGACCCTTGATGTCGATGCCGACGCCCGCGCTGAGCGCGAACCCCGACCCGCGGGAAGTCGCCTTCACGAGCTGAAGGCGCACCTTGTTCTGGCTCTCGCGAGAAACGAGCAGGTTGAAGTCGCCCTGCATCTCCGCATTGAAGGAGGCGCTTGCGCCGAGCTCCACGCTCGCCGTCACCGGTGCGGCGGTGAGACCGATGGCCTTGTCTGAAATGTCGCCGGTGGAGACGATCGTCTTTCCCCACGACACCTGGCCCGAGACGGCGACGGTCCCCGTTCCGTGAACGCGGACGATCTGCCCGTCCTGGAGATTCTGCGCGTCGTACGGCAGCTTGAAATTGCGGAGATCGCCGGCGACCGCCGAGAGAGCTCGATCGCTCTGCTGATGTTTGAAATGATTGCTCACCGTCAGACTAGCGCTGGCGCCGAACGCGGCGCCGGCGCTCACTGATCCGAGCGGAAGCTTCGGAACGTTCGCGCCCGCGGTGAGTGTCCCTTCGACCTGGTACGACACGTATGCCTCGGTGTTCTTGTCATACGTGACTGTCTGGTCGTCGAAGAGATCTCCGTCGACGTCACATCGGATACTCGCCGATGCCGTCGCACCAACATTGATCGCCACGACGCCCGCGTTCGCGGCACCCGATGCCTCAACTGGCCACTCGAAGTCCTTCCCGCCGAAATCACCGACTGTACCGAGGAGCAAGGTCAGACGGGACTGGTTCGCCGTAACGAATTGCTGGATCGCAGGGCCGTTCAGATTCAGTGTGGCGACCGCCTGAGCGATGACCCCGCCTCCGGCCGGATTATTTGCGTAATCGACGAGCGCCTTGAGAAGCGCCTCGGAGCTGGTGATCTGCTTGCGCGCCTCGTCGACGAGCTTCAGGAAATCTTCCGGGATCTTCGCGAGTGCGGCAACGTTCTGTGCCTTCGTGAGAATGTCCAAGCGCGACTCCTCTCTCTGCCTTCAAGTATCGGAGTGTCTCGTCGCGGTTTTTCCCTCCCTCTTAGTTGTTAAATTTCTTGAACCGGGACCGAGGACTATTTCCTCTTCGCCTCCTCCACCATTTTCGCCACATCCGCCAGCATCTTCTTGGCGTCGTAGACGATGCCGTCTTTGATGGTGTACTTCACGCCGCCGATGCGCTCGGGTTGGCCGGTGGTGTCGTTGACGTGGAGCCAGCCGGTGCCGTAGAGGACCTTCAAATTGGCGACGGGGTTCTGGTCGACGACGACGAGGTCGGCGAGTTTGCCGGGGCGGACGACGCCGATGTCGTCGCGGCCGAGGGCTTCGGCGCCCCACATGGTGGCGGAGCGGATCACTTCGAGCGGATGAAAGCCGGCTTCCTGCAGCAGCTCGAGCTCGCGGATGTAGTCGAAGCCGTAGAGTTTGAAGATGAATCCGGAGTCGCTGCCGGTGGTGACGTGGCCGCCGCGGTTCTTGTAGTCGTTGATGAACTGCATCCAGATGCGGTAGTTCTGCTTCCACTCGATCTCGTCGGCGGTGGTCCAGTCGAACCAGTACGAGCCGTGCGCCTGGCGGCTCGGCTGGTAGTACTTCCAAAGCGAGGGCAGCGTGTACTTGTCGTGCCACTCGGCGCGCATGGCGCGCGTGAGGTCGCGGCTCGCCTCGTAGATCGTGAACGTCGGATCGATGTTGAAGTTCAGCTTCACCAGCTCGTCAATCGTGTCGTTCCACTTTTCGGAGCCGGGCGCCGCGGCCTGTTTCCAGAGGCGGCCCGCCTGGCCGAAGCGATCCTGTTCGTCGTTGTAGTTGTAGCTCGCCGGATAGTCCTGGATCGTCCGGTCGGTGAACATCGATTCCGGGAGGCCGTACCAGTGCTCCATGCCGCGGAGTCCCATGCGCGCGGCGGAGAGGATGTTCGTCCGCGCGACGCCCATCTGCGCGAGGTGGGTGGTGCTGCCGAGGTGCTGGAGGCGCGCTTCGTCGAGCATGGCGGAGAGGATCTCGGGATCGAAGACCGGGTCGCTGGTGCTGAGGATCTTGATCCCGGCCATCCCCTTCTTCGCGGCCCATTGGACGAATTTGCGCGCCTGCTCGGGAGTGTTGATCGGACCGTTGTCCCACGAGCGGCCCTGCGTGAAGATGAACGGCACGAGGCGCGGCGCGACGATCTCGTTGCGCGCGCTGCGGTCGCGCTCGTGGATGCACCAGTCGGCGCCGTTGCCGCAGCCGGGCTCGCGGACGGTCGTAATGCCGTGCGCCATCCAGAGTTTGAAGACGTACTCCGCGGTCGTCCCCTGTTCTTTGCCGCCGGTGTGGCCGTGCATGTCGATGAGGCCGGGGAGGACGTACATCCCGGTGAGGTCGATCTCTTTCGTCGCGTCCTTCGGCCGTCCTTCCGCCTTGATCGGGACCTTCGGGAAGCCGACGCTGCGGATCTCTTTGATGTGGTTCTTCTCGATGACGATGTCGACCGGGCCGATCGGCGGGGCGCCGGTGCCATCGATCAGCGTCGCTCCTCGGAGGATCAGCCGGTCGTACGGTCCGCAGCCCTCGTCGGGGCGGCGATCGGGGGCGTAGGGAGGGTTGATCTCGGCGCAATATGACGAAACGGCAACAAGAAAGACCACGAGCGCCAGCAGTCGTCGCATGGGGCGAGGATAGCGCGAACGCCGGGCTCGGAAGGGGTGTTGTAAGGATCGTGAAGAATTCATGGACAGGCGGCGAGGCTGCCACCGTAGACGTTCCGGCGGCGGAGAACCTGGCGCTGTCGGTCCATCGATGTCAGAGCGGGGCGTTCGAGCGGCTCATCGACCAGTATGAGTCGGCGCTCTTCAACTATGCGCACGGGATCCTGCAGAACCCGTTCGACGCGCAGGAGGTCGTGCAGGACGCGCTGATGCGGGCGCACAAGGCGCTCACGCGGCAGTACGACGAGGCGCGCTGCGCCGAGCTCGCGCTGCGGCCGTGGCTGTTCCGCACGGTGCGCAATCTGTCGCTGAACAAGCGGCGCTCGAAGCGAAGTGCGCTCGACCGTCCGCTCGACGAGTTCTCCGACGACCGCCTCGGGCCGTACGTACGTTCAGAAAGGGGCGGCGCGGATTCGGACCTCGCCCGCCGCCAGGACGCCGAGATGCTGCAGCGCGCCATCGCGCTGCTGCCGGTCGACGCGCGCGAGCTGATCGTGCTGCGTTTCATGGAGGAAATGTCATACGCGGAGATCGCGAAGACGGTCGGATCGACCGAGGCCGCGCTCCGCGGGAAAGTGTTTCGCGCGCTGAGACTCTTGCGCGACGCACTCGAGAAGAAGGGAGTCACCCATGCGATGTAGAACTGCACTGACGCGAGTCGATGCGCTCCGCACCGGCGAGCTCGAAACGCCGGAGCAGTCGAGCGTCGATCAACACCTGAAGACCTGCCGCAGCTGCGATGAGTCGCTGCACGACGTCGAGAACCTGGCGCACGCCATCAAGGCGCTGGCGCTCCCCTCCCCGCGCTCGTTCCGCGACATCGCACCGCACGATTCGCTCGACCGTATTGGCGACGTCTGGGTCGCGTTCTCGCGGCGCGGACTGCGGATGATCTCGCGCTGCTCGGAGGACGAGTTCCGGGTGCGGTATGCGAAGCGGTACGGACGGGCGCTCGAACGCGCCGAACTGCCGGAGAATCTGAAGAAGCAGGTGACGGCGGCGCTGGAGGGCGAAGGCGTCGAAAAACCAAGGTTGGACATTGAAGACGCCAACGACCTCGAGGCGAAAGTGCTCGCTTCGATGTCGCGCATCCCGAAAGGTGAGGTGCGGTCGTACTCGTGGCTCGCGGAGCAGGTCGGGAAACCGAAGGCGGTGCGGGCGGTGGCGAATTACGTGGCGCGGAACATCGTGCCGTTCGTCGTGCCTTGCCACCGTGTCGTGCCGGCGTCGGGCGGGGTCGGCAAGTACGCGTTCGGCAGCAAGTTGAAGCGGGAGATGCTCGAGCGCGAGGGGGTCGACGTCGAGCGGCTCGAGGAGCTGGCGAAAGAAGGGGTGCGGCTGATCGGCTCGAAGACGACGCACATCGTCTGCTGCCCGACGTGCAAGGACGCGCGGCGGATCCGGGAGGAAAACGTCGTCCCTTTTCACGATATCGACGAAGCGATTGAGCACGGCTTCCGGCCGTGCAAGAGATGTCAGCCGTTCGCGGCGTGAGGTGCTTGTGCTGGAGCAGATGATTCTTCCGAAGTTCGAGAGGACGGGGCGCGGGCTGAAAGCCCGCGCCACACCGGGCGACGTGTTCGCGTTTTCGCGGGCCGCCCGCACGTTCACGGGTGACTTTTACTTCACACACCGCGAGCACGATCTGCTGTGGTTCACGCTCGGCGACGTGTCGGGCAAGGGGCTGCCGGCGGCGATCGTGATGGCGATGATCCAGGAGGAGCTGGAGCACCGCATCGTGTCGTGCGCGACGGCGCGCTGCGATCCGTCGACGACGATGATGCGTCTGCACACGTTTCTGCGTCCGCTGCTCGACAGCCGCAAGTTCGCCACGGTCGTGATCGGAAATCTGCGCGACGACGGGCTGCTGACGATCGCGAATGCGGGTCATCCTGCGCCGCTGATCGCGCGCCGCGACGGGTCGATCGAGCCGATCGACTCGACCGGGCCGGTCGCCGGGCTGCTGCCGTCGTCGCGTTGGTGTTCGGTGCAGCGGCGGATGTCGCGCGGGGAGTCGTTGTTGCTGTTCAGCGATGGGTTGATGGAGGCGTCATTGTCCGACGGTTCGGAGTTCGGGTCGGATCGGATTGCATCGGCCCTCGGCGGCGTCGCACGCGACTCGCGCGACGCGCGGTCGGTTGTGAACGGGGTGCTCGCCAACGCGCGGGAGCATGACGCCGCGTTTGAAGACGACGTCACGCTCCTCGCGATCCGGTTCTGAGTCAGTTTCTGTGTGGCGCCGGCGCCCTCGCCGGCGTGGCCGCGCGATAGCGCGGCTGCCGCCGCGCTGAGCCGGCGAGGGCGCCGGCTCCCACACAGAACCGCCGCTACGTCGCGGCGGGCGGCGGCACTATCGACGTCAGTTGCTGCTGCTGCAGCGCGGCGGCGCCGAGGAGACCGCCCATGCCCATCGATTCGACGGCGCTGCTGGGGACGAGCATGAGGGCGCCTTTCTCCTTGAGACCCTCGTAGAGCATGTTCATGGCGCGGAGATGCAAGGCGGTCGGGTTTCCGGCGTACGACTCGGAGGCGAGGCGGAAGAGCTTCGCGATCTCGACTTCGGCTTCGCCGAGGATCACGCGCGCCTGCTTCTCGCGGGAGGCTTGCGCTTCGCGCGACATCGCGTCCTGCAGCGCGTCGGGGATGATGACGTCGCGCATCTCGACCGACTGCACGGTCACGCCCCACGGATTGCAGCGCTCGTCGATGAGTCGCTGCAGCTGCGTCTCGATCTCCTCCCGGCCGCGGAGGAGCTGCGTGAGGGCGGTGCGGCCGATGATGTCGCGGAGCGCGGTCTGCGCGGCCCAGCTCACGGCGTCGGTATAGACCTGCACCTCGAGCGCGGCCTTCTCGGGGTCGTACACCATCCAGAAGAGGACGGCGTCGACGTTCACGGGCACCGTGTCCGAGGTGAGCGTCTGCTCGGCGGCGAACGAGGTCGTGATCACGCGCTGGTCGATGTAGACCGAGACGCGGTCGAGCAGCGGGACGATCCAGAAGAGGCCGGGGCCGCGGAGTCCGACGAACTTGCCGAGGCGAAGCACGACGCCCTTCTCCCACTGCTGCGCCACTTTCGGCGAGAACGAGAGGATGACGCCGGCGACGATCGCGGCAATGACGTAAAGGGGATTCTGCGTCATCGCGGTGGCGGCGATTCCGGCGAGGACCACGATGACGACGACCATCGCGGCGACGATGTTCGGACGGAGGATGATGCGCGGGCTGACGTCCTTGGTATTGGGGACAAGCATGGCTACTCTCCTTCTTTGATGCGCTGCGCGAGGAATCGGACGACCTCGCGAGGCGTGAAACCGAGCGATGTCGCTTCGGTCAGGTATCGATCGGCGATGGTCCCGAGCTGCCGCTCTCGATGCTTTTCATTCGCCCTTGGCACCTGCGTCTCGGCGATGAACGTTCCGACGCCGCGTTTGGTGACGACGACCCCCTCGCGCTCCAGCGCCAGGTAGACCTTCGCCACCGTGTTCGCGTTCACGCGCAATTCGACGGCGAGCTGGCGGACGGTCGGAAGCTGATCGCCGGGTTTGAGGCGTCCGGTGGCGATGGCGATACGGACGCCGCGCTCGAGCTGCGCGTAGAGCGGCGTCGGGTCGCGGGTGTCGATGGAGATCGGGAACGGCATACTCTTGTATTAGTAATATAGTACAAGTCATACCCCGGCGCAAGAGGCCGCTGTGTCAGAATCGCAACGTGCCGGAACGGAGCGCGCAGTTTGCGATCGTCGCCGCGTTTGCCGTTCTGGCGTTTCTGTTCCTGGCACCGGGGTACATCCGACCGGACTCGGTCGCGGTCTTCTCGTACCTCCGCTCGGCGGTCATCGACGGAGACTTCGCGTTTTTCAACGAGTGGGCGTCGGCGGGACTGGTGCGCAACGGCGTCACGATGTTCTCGGAGGTGACGCCGACGGGCGCGCTGGCGAATCACTGGTGGATCGGGACGTCGATTCTGTCGGCGCCTTCGTACCTGATCGCGCGCCTCTTCCCGGGACCGCCCGACGGGTTCAGCGGGATCTACGGCGTGGTGCTGGCGATGACGAACGTCGCGTTCGCGGCGTGGACGATGGTGATCGCGTGGTCGTTCATCAGGAAAAAAGCAGCGATCCCGCTCCTTGCCACGGTTGTCGCCACTCCCTTCTTCTGGTACGCGTTCATCTTCCCCCTCGGCACGCACATGGCCGGCGCTCTGACCATCGCGCTCGTTTTCGTGGCTTTGTTCCGCAGCGACAGCGGCGTCGCGGCGGGGCTGGCGACCGGGCTGGCGATCATCGTCCGGCTGCAGCACTTCATGATCATTCCGGCGGTGCTGTACGTCGCGTGGCAGCAGCGGCGCCGGCTCGAGTGGTGGCTCGCCGCGATCGGCGGCGGAGCGCTCGCCATCGCCTGCCAGGCGGTCGCGTGGATCGCGATCTACGGCACGCCGCTCGGGCCGATCACGCGCGGCGCGACGCTGGCCGGAACGACGTGGATGCCGTTCCGCAACATCGCGCTGCTGCCGGTGCTCTTCTCCAGCTATCACGGCCTCTTCGTCTGGTCGCCGGTCGTCGTCCTCGCGCTGTTCGGCTGGATCTCGGCCGCGCGGTCGTTCGAAGCGGAGCGGTCGATGATCGCCGTCGCCTCGCTCCTGATGTTTCTCGGGGAGTGGATCGCGAACGGGACGTTCGACCGCTACTGGTGGGGCGGGATGTCGTTCGGCCCGCGGCGCTTCGTCGACCTCGCGCTACCGATCGCGATCGGCCTCGCTTACTTCGCCACCGCGATCTCAGCGCGAGCGGCGTATGCGCTGATGATCGCCTGCTCGCTCTGGTCGGTCGGACTGATGGCCGCCGCCGAGGCACACACGATCTCGCTGGCGCGTTTCGTCACCGGCGCGGACCTGGTCCACGCCGTCACGTCACCCGTTACCTGGCAACGCCTCGGTGCGATCGATCTTCATTCGCCGATCACGAACGGATTGCTCGCGAAGCAGGCCTTCATCGCCCTGTTGATCGTCGCCGGCGTCGCGCTCGTCGCGTCGATGCTCCGCGCACGCGCATTCGCGATCGGAATGGCCATGGCGCTCGCCGTGATCATCGTCGTCAGTATCCGCACGCCATCCCGCGCCCGCGCCTCGTCGCAAGCGCTTCACATCGACATGGAAGCTTCCAAGCGCGTCGGCCCGCTCCTCGACGAACGTGGCTTGCTGATGGACGAGATGGCATGGCGCCCGTCGCAGGAGACGGTTCGCGAGATTCATGAAATCGACGCCGTTCTCCATGGGGCGGCGACGCCCTCGTCGCCGCGTTGATCCGGTGTCCTTCCGAGCGTAGCGAGGAACCTGGGTGGGCGGGAGGCGCGCGACTCGTGCCGCCCTGCCACCCAGGTCCCTCGCTACGCTCGGGAAGACACAGCGCGAATCCTCTACACCGAAACCGTCTTCGGCGTTCCCTTGACGATCAGGCGGGGCTCCGTCATCTCCTGCACCTGCTCCGCGGTGACGCCGGGAGCGACTTCGATCAGTTCGAGGCCGTCGGGCGTAACGTCGAGGACGCAGTAGTCGGTGATGATGCGGTTCACGCAGGCGACGCCGGTGAGCGGCAGGCCGCATTTGTTCAGGATCTTCTTCTCGCCCTTTTTCGTGACGTGCTCCATCGTGACGATGAGCCGCTTGGCGCCGGCGACGAGATCCATGGCGCCGCCCATCCCCTTCACCATCGCGCCGGGAACCATCCAGTTCGCGATGTCGCCCTTTTCGGAGACCTGCATGGCGCCGAGGATGGAGAGGTCGATCTTGCCGCCGCGGATCATCGAGAAGGAGTCGGCGCTGGAGAAGAATGCAGCCCCGGGGAGCACGGTGACGGTCTGCTTGCCGGCGTTGATCAGATCGGCGTCGACTTCATCCTCGGTCGGAAAAGGGCCGAGGCCGAGGATGCCGTTTTCGCTCTGGAGGATGACCTCCATGCCGGGCGGAATGCAGTTCGCGACGAGCGTCGGCATGCCGATGCCGAGGTTCACGTAGTAGCCGTCGCGGAGCTCCTGCGCCGCGCGTTTGACGATCTGTTCGCGGGTGAGAGGCATGCGAGCAAACTATCATACGAAGATGGTGCGCGGCTGGAGGCCGGTGATTGCCGGCGCGGTGTTTCTCGTGCTCGCCGCGGGCGCCTTTCAGCCGTTCTACTGGCGCGTGTTCGGCATCCCGCGCGCTCCGCTCCGCGCTCGCGGAATCGAGCTGCCGTATCGCCAGCTTCCCGGCTTCCACAGCTTCTTCCTCGGCGTGCGCGATCGGACGCATGACGGCGAGCGCGTGGCGCTCGTCGTACCGCGGCCGCTGACGCCTTCGTACGAGTTCATCTTCATGCGCGCCGCCTATCTGCTCTATGGGCGGACGCTCGTGCCGATGAACGAGGCGCCGAAAGCCGAAGCGATCGCGGCGTACGGCGTCAACGTCGACGCTCCACATTTCGTGAAGGTCTGGACGACGCGCGACGGCGTGTTCCTCTGGCGGATGCGATGATCTCGCTCCTCTTCGCGGTCGCGATCGGACTTCCGGCCGCGAGGCTCGCCGATCGCGAGGCTCCTCTCCTCCGGCTCATCGGAGAAGCGATGCTCCTCGGCATTGCGATTTGCGCCGCGGCGCTGTTCGCGATGTCCTGCGTCGGGATCCAGTGGAGTCTTGCGTGGACAGTGGCATTCCTGGCGGTCGCCGCGATGGCGCTGGCGGTAATCGCAACGAAGGATGCCGGATGGGCGGTCCGACGCGAAAAGCTCCACGTCCTGGACCTGGCGACGCTCGTCACGCTCGCCGGATTCGCACTCTTCGCGACGGCCAGTCCGCCGCCGGAGAACGATTTCATCGGAATCTGGGGAATCAAGGCGGCGACGTTCTCCGTGCACGGCGGCATCGACTGGGCGTTCCTGCAGAACCCGGCGTACATCTACGACCATCCCGACTATCCGCTGCTGCTCCCGCTCTCGTTCGACTACATGTCGCTCTGGAGCGGCGGATGGGATCGGGTCGCGGCCGAGTGGCTCAATCCGTTCTTCGCGCTGGCGATCCTCGCGATCGTCCGTTCGCTCCTCGCGGAGGAAGCGCCGGCGCTGATCGCCTCGCTCGGCACGCTCGCGATTGCGCCGCTGGCGATGTCGCCGTGGATCGGGATCGCCGAGGCGCCGCTGATCGCGTTCGGCACCGCGGGCATTCTGCTGGCGCGACGCCACAACATGACGGCCGCCGCGCTCCTCCTCGGCTGCGCGGCGATGACGAAAAACGAAGGTCTGGCCCTCCTCGTGGCGGTCGGGATCGGCTTGCTGGCTGCGAGACGCGGGCGCGACGTATGGCGCCTCTGGCCTGCGGTCGCGATCGTGATGCCGTGGCTGATTGCGCGGGCGATCTACTCCCTCCCCACCGACATCGCGACGGGACCGATCCTCACACGTGCGATTGCACGGCTAAGCGCGCCCGGCCAGCTCGCGACCCTGCTCCTCGAGCACACCGCGGCGCAGGCAGTCTTCTGGATCGGGATCGCGGCGGCGCTCATCGTCACGGCTCGGCTGCTGCGCGCCGAGGCGTTCGCGCTCGTCACGGCGTTCGTGCAACTCGCCTTCTACATCGGCAGCTACGTCGTGACGTCGCGCGACCTCACGTGGCACGTGCACTGGTCGTGGGAACGGCTGATGACTCACGTGGAGCTGACGCTGGCGTTTGTGGCAGTGGTGCTTCTGTACCGATGGACGTGCAGAGGTTCACAAGAACTACGTACGTGAGGATCGGCGTCAGGTGGCTCACGATGCGTTCCCATGACCATTTGACCTGCCACAACAGGTCGTGCGGAGAAATCAGGTACGCGGCGATGTACGCGGCGAACTGCAGCACGACAACGGCGATGGCGAAGCGCTCGCGCTCGACGACGGCGCGCCGGATGACGATCAACGCCACGGCAATGCCGAGCCAGAACAGCGGCTTTCCAACAGGATAGCGAGCGATCGCGGCCAGCAGCGGCGTCGGATCGGCGAGATGCGCCGCAAGACGCGCGAAGACTCCTGACGCGGCAAGGTCGGAGTGAAGATGGTGACTTCCGCGGAGGATCCACCACGGCAAAGGGATCGCCAGCGCGGGCCAGAGTCGCGGGAGCCACTGGGGCCGCCGCGCGTACACGAGCGCGATCGCGACGGCGACGATCAGCGCGATTCCTTCATTCTTCGTGCTCGCGGCGCATCCGAGGAGGATGGCGGCCGCGGTGACGCGCCTCGCGTCGTCGCTGCGCAGCAGAAGGACGGCGGCGGTTCCGAACGCGGCGAACGCTCCATCGGCCAGTCCGACCCAGGGACTCGCACAAATCGGAACCATTGCCGCGGCGACGAACGCGGCGGCCGTGTGTGACCGCGTCTCCTCGAGCGCGAGACGGCGGATGACGAGCAGCAGCGCGAGTGCCCACGCGACGTTCAGCAGCCCGTGCGCGCCGTCGTTCCAGTGGCCGCGCGCGAGCGCCAGAAAGTCGAACGCGAGCGGGAGGAGCGGAGGGTAGTCGGGATGGATGTTGAGCCGGACCGGCGAGCTGAGAAAGTTCCAGTCGATCCCGCGCGCCTCGAAGAACCAGCGGCCTTTGAGTCCGAAGTCTCCGATGTAGTCGAACTCCCAGAGCGGCGCCATGGTCGCGAAGAGTGCGTAGCCGCCGAGGATGACGAGCGTGGCGACGTCGAGCGCTGCAGTCGCCGGGCGATATGGGAAAGCGTAGGCAGGAATGTCTGCGCCGCCGCGGCGATGCCAGACGATTGCCGCGATCGCGACCGCCGCCATCGAAGTGGCGATGCCGAGGGCGCTCCAGGGCACCCCCGCGAACGAAAACAACAGCAGAACGCCGGAAGCGAGTGCCATTCCGAGGAGGATCGACTCTCCCGCCAGAAGCGCGCCGCGCGCGGTCGGATCGGCGCGGCGTGCGACCGTCCAACCGGTGAGCGTCGCAAACAGGAGTGCGACGATCTCGACGATCACCGTTTCCTCTGCAGCAGGACGCCGCCGTCACCGCGCCAGACCGGAACGAAACCGGGGACGCTCGGTTCTCCGCCGTATGCGGCGACGTACTTCGCCTCCGCGAGGTTCTCGGGATGGACCCGGCTCTGCATGTCCATCAGAGGAATGACGGGCCGGCCCGCGAGGACGTAGCTGGCGTGGCCGAAAACGTACTCATAGCCGTCCTCCCAGTGACGGAGCGGCGCGAAGATCGCGATCGCATCGGTTCGATCGGTGCGCTTGCTGATCTCCTGCAGGAAGGGGCGGAGCGAGGGGCTCTTGCGGTAAGGGAGCGCAATCAGCATCGCGCGAGTCCTGGCGCGGTCGAAGCGGTAGACGCGAAGGTAGAACGGCTCGAATGCGCCGAGGGCGATCAGAAGTGCCGCGACGAACGCCCAGGCGCGGACTCTCAAGTTACTTCCGCACGGTCCGCTGCTCGATTCGCTTGACCCGCTTCGCGACGACGACGCGATGGACGAAGACGCCCGGCGTGTGAACGCAGTCGGGATCGAGCTCCCCCGGCTCGACGAGCTCCTCGACCTCGGCGATGCAGATCTTTCCCGCCGTCGCCGCCATCGGATTGAAGTTCCGCGCGGTCTTCCGGTAGACGAGGTTGCCGAAGCGGTCGGCTTTCTGCGCCGCGACGAGCGAGAAGTCGCCGACGATGCCGCGCTCCATGACGTACATGCGGCCGTCGAATTCGCGCGTCTCCTTCCCGTCCGCGACGATGGTGCCGTAGCCGGCCGGCGTGAAGAACGCCGGGATGCCGGCGCCGCCGGTACGCATCCGTTCCGCCAACGTGCCTTGCGGACAGAACTCGACTTCGAGCTCGCCGGCGAGGTACTGCCGCTCGAATTCCGCGTTCTCGCCGACGTACGACGAGACCATCTTCCGGATCTGCTTCGTCTGCAGCAGCAGACCGAGGCCCCAGTCGTCGACGCCGGCATTGTTCGAGACGCAGGTGAGGTTCTTCACGCCTCGCTTCACGAGCGCGTTGATGAGGTTCTCCGGAATCCCGCAGAGACCGAAGCCGCCGACGACGAGCGTGGCGCCGTCGGCAACGTCTCGCACTGCCTCGTCCGCGGAGGAGACGACTTTGTTGATCATGGGCGAAACGATATCAAACGCGTCCCTCCGCTACACTGCGGGACACATGATTCTGACCGTCATCCTGACGTCCATTGTCGCGTCGCTGCTCGTGATTGTGCTCCTCCGGCCCTATGCCCGCGCTTCGGCTCCTTCCGGTGCGTTTTCCTTCACGACGGAACAACTCGGCGGCTTCTCGTGGGTAGGCCTGACGCTGAGCAGTGTCGCCGGTCTGTATCTCGAGCTGCTCCTCATCCGCTGGATATCGAGCGAGATCCGGATCTTCGCGTATTTCAAGAACTTCGTTCTGATCGCCTGCTTTCTCGGGTTCGGCCTCGGCTGCTATCTGTCGAAGCGCACGATTCGTCTCGCGGCGATGCTGGTGCCGCTGCTGGCGATCACGGCGTTCATTACCGTTCCGTTCTATCCGATCCAGCAGCTGATCAAGTACCTTCCGGTGCTGCTCGGTTCGAGCGCGGAGACGCAGATCTGGGGCGTCAGCACGATGGGAACGACCTGGTCATCGCTCGCCGGCCTGCTCCTGGCGGCGGCGGTGACGCTACCGCTCTTCGCCCTGATCGCGATGGTATTCATCCCGGTGGGCCAGCTCGTCGCTTTCTACCTGGAGACGTCGCCGAACGGGATCGCGGCATACACGGTGAACGTGCTCGCGAGCCTCGCGGGAATCGTGCTGTACACGGCGCTTTGCTTCGCCGACCAGCCGCCCGTGGTCTGGTTCGCGGTGCTCGCCGTTCTCGCCACGGCGATGTTCTGGCACTTGCGGATACCGAGGTTGGCGACCGCGGTCGCGATCGCAGTCTGCTGCGTGCTGATCTTCGCCGGAGGCCGCGGTCCCGGGAAGACGTACTGGTCGCCGTATCAAAAGCTGACGCTGTGGGCGGCCGTCGATCGCGGCGAGATCACACGCTATGTACTCACGACGAACGGTAGCTGGTACCAACAGGTACTGGACCTGCGGCCGGAATTCGCGGCGCGGCATCCGGACCTTTTCCAGGGCGCTCCGCTCGCACTGAATTCGTACAACCTCCCCTATCGTTTCGCTCCGCGGCCGCTGCACTCGGTTCTCATCCTCGGCGCGGGGATGGGGAACGACGTCGCCGCCGCGCTGCGCAACGGCGCGGAACGGGTGACGGCGGTCGAGATCGACCCGCTCATCGTCGATCTCGGAAAGGCGTACCACCCCGAGCACCCGTACGCCTCGCCGCGCGTGAAGATCGTCGTCGCCGACGCACGCAACTACATCCAGAACGCGCGAGAGAAATTCGATCTCGTCGTCTTCTCGCTTCTCGACTCGCATACGACGTCGTCGCATTTCTCGAACATCCGCATCGACAACTACGTCTACACGCGCGAGGCAATGGCCGCCGCGAGCCGGCTCCTCAGTCCCGGCGGGACGTTCATCGTCAAGTACCAGGTCGAGCGTCCCTGGATCGCGGGAAGGCTGAACGCGCTGATGACCGACGTGTTCGGACGCCAGCCATTCCAGTTCCAGGGTCTCGGCGGCAACTACGGAACGCCGGGACGCTTTCTCGTCATCTGCCCTCCGGCCCGCGCATACGCCACGCTGGACGATCCGCTGTTCAAGAGCATGCTGATGCACTCCCGCCGCATCGTCATGGAGGACGTCCCGGCCACGACCGACGACTGGCCGTACTTCTACCAGCGCGACCGCGGACTGCCGGTCGCCGTCGTCGCGATCTCGCTGCTTCTCCTCATCGCCTGTTTCGCGGGGGCGCGGAGCATCGGCCTCCACGCCGTGTCGATCCGGTCGGAGTTCTTCTTCCTCGGCGCCGGATTTCTCCTGCTGGAAGCGCAGATCATCAGCCGGATGGCGCTCCTCTTCGGCACGACCTGGACCGTGAACTCGATCGTGATCGGCGTTCTGCTGCTGCTGATCGTCGCGGCGAACGGAGTGGCGGCAATCGCACCGAAGCTTCGATACGAGTTCGGATACGTGGGCGTGATCGTGATGATCGCGGCGGCGTACGCGGTGCCGACGCAGGCGCTGCTGTTCGAATCGTTCGTCGTCAGGGCGACGGTCGCAACGCTCTTCCTCTGCCTGCCGGCGTTCTTCGCCGGAATCGTCTTCGTGAAGCGGTTCGCGGCGAGCGGCTTCTCTTCCGACGCGATCGGTTCGAATCTCCTCGGCTCTCTCGCCGGAGGAATCCTCGAATCGCTGTCGCTCTGGTCGGGCCTGAAGTCGCTGCTGCTCGTCGCCGCGCTGCTCTACCTAGCCGCGTGGCTGGCTTCGAGGGAGGCCCTGCCCGAGCTCTCTCGATCGGCACCTGAACCGGTGTAGCGCGAGCTTTCAAGCCGCCGTAGGCGGCTTAAGATCCCCAGCCCCCGTCTTCAGACGGGGGTTTCGCGTCCAACGGCAGGTGAGCCCGCGTAGCGGGCGGCACCTGTCGCCCGCTACGCGGGCTCGCACCATGGTAACGACCGGTCCCCCGTCTGAAGACGGGGGCTACGGATCTTCTGCCGCCTACGGCGGCGGCTGATGGGCTACGCCGCTAATGAATATGTGCGTGCTCGTGATCGGGATGATCGTGGTGATGGTGCTCCAGCTCCCCGCTTTCGACTGAGTTGACGATCTGTTTCGCGAGCTCGCGGAAGGCCGCGGCGGCGACCGAGGTGGGGTCGGAGGCGACGATCGGCTGGCCGGTGTCACCACCGACGACGACCTTCGGATCAATCGGAACCTCGCCGAGGAACGGGACGCCGAGCATGTCGGCGGTCTTGTGGCCTCCGCCGTGGCCGAAGATCTCTTCCCGCTCGCCGCAGTGGCGGCAGATGAAGTAGCTCATGTTCTCGATGATGCCGAGGACGGGGACGTTGACCTTGCGGAACATCGCGAGGCCCTTGCGCGCGTCGATGAGCGCCACGTCCTGCGGCGTCGTCACGACGACGGCGCCGGTGAGCGGCACCTTCTGCGTCATCGTGAGCTGGGCATCCCCGGTACCGGGCGGCAGATCGATGATCATGAAATCGAGCTCGCCCCACTTGACGTCGGTCAGGAACTGGTCGAGCGCCTTCATGACCATCGGACCGCGCCAGATGACCGGCGTGTCGGGATCGGTGATGAGGCCGAGGGACATGGTCTTGATGCCGTGGTTCTCCATCGGCATGATCTTCTCGTCGCGCTCGTCGATCTGCGGCCGCCCTTCGATGCCGAGCATCATCTGCTGCGAGGGACCGTAGATGTCGGCGTCGAGCAGGCCGACCGTGTAGCCGAGGGCGCGGAGCGCCAGCGCCACGTTGGTCGAGACCGTCGACTTGCCGACGCCGCCTTTGCCCGAGGCGATCGCGATTTTGTACCGGACGTTCGCGAGCGGCGCCTCGCTCTGGAGCGTCGCGCCGCCCGGCGTGGCGGCGGAACGCGGCGCCACGTCGACGCTGACGGTGACCGCCTCGACGCCCGGCACTTTGTTGGCCGCGGCCTCGGCTTCGCGAGCGATCTGCTGCCCAACCTCGGGGCGCTCGGTCGCAAATCGGATGGTGAACGCGACTTTGCTGCCTTCGACCCGGAGGTCGTGGACGAATCCGAATGAAACGATGTCGCGTGACAGCCCGGGGAATTTGACTGTCTTCAGCGCATCAAGAACCTGTTCCTGAGATGGCATTCCGTTTCTCCTCGCGAAAGCGCTCGTACGAAGCGCGGATGATCGGAATCGCTTCGTCCGAGGAAGAGACGATGGAAACCATCTTCATGTCGCCGGGGCTGACGAGCCCCTGCTCCACCATCGTGTCCTCGATCCAGTCGATCAGACCTTTCCACATTGTACCGACGAGGATGAGCGGATGCTCGGTGACGTGCTTGACCTGCAGGAGCTGCCAGACCATGAAGAGCTCGAGCGCCGTCCCGATGCCGCCGGGAACGACGATGAATGCCGAGGAGAGGCGGATGAAGTGGTGGAGGCGCGAGAAGAAGGTGCGGTGGCGAAAGACCTTGTCGACGAAGGCGTTGGCGCCTTCTTCGGTCGGCAGGTGGATCGCGAGGCCGAACGACCACGCCTTCGACTCTCCCTGCCCCTCCCGCGCGCCGGCGTTCGCCGCTTCCATGAGCCCCGGTCCGCCGCCGGTGACGATGTCGACGCCCATCCGCGACAGCTCGGAGCTGAGCTTCTTGACCTCTTCGTAGATCGGATCGCCCCGCCGGATGCGCGAGCTGCCGAAGATGGAGACGCGGTAGTGCTCCACGACCTCCGGCTGGATCTGGTCGAGGTCGTTGATGGTCTCCCAGAGCTGGTAGATCGCCTTGTCGAGGATGTGCGTCGGATCGACGCGCGTCTGCTTCTTCGACTGCGCCTTCCGGAGCTCTTCGAGTTGCGGGGTCGTGTCGTTCCGTGCCGGACTCGCCATGGCGAGCTAAGCGAGCGAAGCTGATGCCAGGCTACTTCGTCGTAATCCAGACGTCGTTCGAGAACGCCTTCAGCTTCGCCTCGCTCGCTTTGGCTTCCATTTCCGAGGCGAACTTCACTCGGACGCGGAAGATGGGGCCTTTCTCGTTGGCGGTGCGCTCGACGTAGGCGTTGTTGAAGCCGCCGTTGATGAGTTTGGCGGCCAGCGCCTCGGCGGTCTTCTGATCGCCGGTCGAGAGGAGCTGGGCGTAGGCAGGACCTGAGGCCGTGGAGACGACGGGCGCGGGTGCGGTTGCCGGTGCCGGAGACGGTGCTACCGGCTTTTCGGTCACGGCGCTCGGCGTCACGACCGGTGTCGCGGTCGCGGTGGTTTCGGTTGCTGCAGGCGCTGGCGCGGTCGTGTCGGTCTTTGTCGCCGGATTGTTGAAGTCATCCTCGGCGACGCCGAGCTCGACGATCTTGCCGGCGTTTTTCTTCGGGATCACGGAAGCCTCGGTGACGACCGCCGGCTCTTTCTTGACGACGAGCCGATCGTCGCCCTGCCCGCGGCCGATCATCAGGCCGAACGCGAATGATGCCGCGAGAGAGAGCAGCAGCAGGACGAAGGCGATGAACGCCTGGCCGGCCGTGAGTGAGATTTCGTAATGGGATTGTTCGTCGTTGGTGAGCGTTTCTTCAGACATCGCCCTCTCCCCCTTCACTTCGTCTGAGCCGCCTGCGGCTGAGGCGCGGCGGCGTTCCAGTTTGTGTGATAGACGACGCCGTTGTCAAAGTACACGGCCGACGCCCCTCCGTCCGCCTTCGGATAGATCCAGACGGAGTAGACACGTCCATTCTGAACAACCTGTTTGATCCAATCTTCCCGCGGGAGGCCGATGAGGTTGCGAACGTCGTCCTCTTTCATGCCGTTCTTCACCGCGGCAAAGGACGACATCGAGACGTAGCGCCGCCCCTCGGCCAGGGTGATCCGCGACTTCGCGTCGTTGTTGCTCGGGTCGATCTGGGCGGCGGAGCGATATAGATCGAGCGCGCGTTCGTACCTCGAGATCACGAGGTATTGGTCGCCGAGGATGATCTTTTCGCGCGCCATCACCTGGGCGGCGCGCGGGTCGTGGGTCCGGTCGTAGTACTCGCGCACCTTTTCCTGAAAGGAGTTGTAGACCGGTTCGATCTTCTGCAAATTCGCCAGCATCAGCTCGATCTGCTGCTTCCGCGACGCATTCGCCGGCGACTTCGGCTGCGCATTCCGCAGGTTGTCCAACCACTGATAGTCCGCCGCGATCTGGTTCCACTCGCGATCGTTGGGCTGGGTGGGAGGGCCGGGAGTGGCGCAGGCGGCAATGAGGAGCAGGGATAAGGCCAGGGTGGCGGTCTTGGGCACGCGTTATTTTACTTTGAGTCGCACCGCTCAGCGCTTACCGGCGCAGCCCCTCAGCCATCCGCACGACCTCCCCCTCCACGTCCGATCCGAACTCGGTTTTCACTTCGTAGATCCAACCGAACAAGAGCTCTTTCAACACGTTGCGGACGACGGCGGACTGGTCGTGGGAGCCGGAGGCGACGACGTTGTTGAGGAGTTGGTCGACGTCGACGCGGGCTTCGTTCACGAGGCTCATGCCGGAGAGGTATGGGAGGGTTTCGGGGGAGAGGTGGAGGACGACGCGGTCCATGAAGTCGTAGACGTGGTCGCCGACTTTCTGGAAGACGATGCTGAAGACCTTCTCGAAGACGGTGTTGTAGCGCTCGATCTCGGCTTCGAGCTCGTACTCGTTCTGCTGGGCGGCGCGCTTCTCGTCGATGGCGTCGGCTTCGGCGTTGTCCTGCAGGAGGTTGACGGCGAGCATGCCCCAGAGCGTGCGGCAGGTCAGGAAGTTCGAGAGGTAGCTGCGGGCGCAGACGCTTTCGACGGTCTGCGGCTCGGTGAAGAACGAGAGGATGTGGCTCTCGTCGTCGTTCAGCTCCAGCGAGTAGCTCCGCATCTCGGCGCCGGGGACGGCTTCGAGCGTCCGGTCGAGACGGCCGATGCCGCGGAAGATGAGCGACCAGTACTCGATGCGGCGGACGCCGTCGAGGATCAGGCGCTCGGTGGCAAGCGGCAGAGCGATGATGCCGTCCGGGAGACTCGATGTGAACTCGACCGTGTAGCCGCCGGTGCGGTATGCCATGGCGTTGAGGACGATCGAGTTCGCCTGGCGCTCGACGGCCGGCACCAGCTCATCGGGATCGAGGTACCCCAGCTCGACGAGGACCGCGCCGATGCGGCGCGCGACGACGACGCGCTCCATCGCGTTGTTGTACTGCTGGAGGTCGATGTCGCCGCTGCGCAGGAGGATCTCAGCGAGGCCCATGTCGGGATCGCTCGACATCGCGGCGATGATCCGGCCCTCCTGGAAGTAGATGACGTCGTTGCGGCCGACGGCGTCGAGCGAGACGATGCCGGTCTCGCTGCTGCGGACGAGAGAGCGGAAGAGGTCGGGAACGGTCGTTTCGGCGAGCGTTCCCTGAATCGAGAGATCGTCTTCGCTCATATGGTGGCGGGCCGCGTCGCGTCTTCCACGGTCGCGACGCCGATCGCGTTCTTCGTCGACGACTTGACGCGATACATCGCCTGGTCGGCCTGCCGGATCAGATCTTCCTTCGTCATGGCGTGCGTAGGATAGGTGGCGATGCCGAAGCTCGCGGTGACGGAGATCTCAATTTCGGGCTCGAGCTTGAAGGACGAGTCGCCGATCGAGCGCCGGACGCGGTTCGCGACCGCCGCCGCCTGATCGGAATCGGTCTGCGGCAGGATGATGCAGAACTCGTCGCCGCCGAACCGAACCACCTTGTCGATGCCGCGGACCGCGTTGAGGATGCGTTTGGCGACCTCCTGCAGCGTCCGAGAGCCAGTGAGATGGCCGAAGAAGTTGTTGACGGTCTTGAGGTCGTCGAGGTCGAGGAAGATGACGCTGAACATCGAGCCGTAGCGGCGCGCCCGCTCGATCTCCTCATCGAGATACGACTCGAAGAAGCGGCGATTGAACGCTTTCGTCAGGTCGTCGCGCATCGCCAGGTCGCGGCTGCGCGTGAGCTGGTAGACGTTCCCGAGGACCTGGACGACCGCGCGGAGGTAGCGGGTGACCGGAGAGAAGTTGCTCGCGTCGAGGTGCTGCGCGTCGGGGACCGGGATGCGGATGACGCCGATGAGGTCCTGGTCGACCTGCAGCGGAACGATCACCAAATGGAGCTTCTCGTCGTAGCCGTAGTACTCGCCCGAACTGAGGGCTTGCTGCAGAAGATCGGGGGGGACGCCGGAGAGGAATTCGCCGGCATCGTGATATGCCGGATCGTTGCTGAAACTGACGACGTAGCGCTCCAGACGCGGGTCGTGCAGCAGGAGCGCGGCGTTCGGGAGGCCGATCAGGTTGAGGACGCTGCGCGTGACGCGCTCGGAGACCTCTTCCTCATCCGTCATTGCCATCAGCTCGTGGATCTCGGTCAGATAGCCGACTTCCTGTTCGAGCTGGGCGGCGTGGATGACGACGCTCGCGAGGTCGTCCCCGACGGCGAGCGTCTCCTCAGGATTGTTCAGGAATGCGTCACGGTGGACGCGGATGTCGCCCTGCCGCCGGGTGCCGGCCGCGCTTCCGAGCAACACGACGCGGACGACGCTCTTGCCAGGAGCATCGAGATCGGAGTCGGCCTCGACGATGACGATGCGGCACGACTCCGCGGACGCGCGATCGGTAACGAACTCGCGCTCCGGACACCGCTCCCGCAGGATTGCGGCGAGTCGGGCATCGCCGCTCAATAAGCCGATCGCATGCTGCATCCGAGGGCTTCTGAGTCTACTACGATGCCGAGGTGATCGTTGGACAGGTCGTAACCGTGGATGCCTCCGAATACGAGCGGAAGTGCCAGCGGGTCGACGCGGCGCATTTCGAGGTGGACCTGGCTCGTGCCGACGTGGTGCACGTCTACACAGGGCGGACACTGCCGCGAGTCGACAAGCCATTCGTGGCGAATATCGGGTCTACCCGCAGGAGATTTTCATTCCGACGGGAGGGTCAGCCGGCGTTTGTCGTCACTCCGTTCAATGTGCCGGAAGCGGTGGAGGAACGGTATTTCTCAGTGGCCGGTGGCCAGCGGCCGGTCGCCGGATCGGTGATCGGCTCCTATGCGCGGCCGTCCCTTAAGTCGATTGTCGAGCAGACGATGCACCGGATCGATCGCTTCCGGGAAGACGTCGAATGGCGGTGGTTCTCGCACGTACCGGCGCCGGAGGAGATCGCCGAGCTCGGGGCGTGGGTCGATCCGGCGGTGGAGGAGGACGACTACGACGGTTTCGTCGCCGAGGCGCTCGCGGTGGGGGTGAATGTCGTCGCGGCGGCCACTCCCATCAATGTGCAGAGGCTGGAGAAAGGGCGCACCGGGTTTCTCGTTCCACCGAATGATCCGAATGAAATGACTCATGCGATACTAACCGCCCTGTTCAAGCCCGAGGTGGCGCGCGCAAGGTCCGACGCGGCCCGTCAGACGGTCGGAAAGTTTCGGGCGGGACAGCGGATACGCGCGCTGACGCGTATCTACGAGGACATCGTCCACAAGACATGATCGACAACATGCCCGAGCTGCCCGTTCCGCAACGACGCGCGATCGAGATCGTGCGCGAAGTGGCGATCGCGAAGGGGGTCCACCCCTATCTCGTGGGCGGCCCTGTGCGCGACATGCTGCTCGACCGCGGGGCCTTCGACATCGATCTGACGCTCGAGCAAGACAGCTCCACGCTCGCCCGTGCGCTCGCGAAGCGACTGAATGGCCGCGTGAAGTCGTTCCCGCAGTTCATGACGTACAAGGTGGTCGCCGACGACCTGCCGGAGATCGACATCGCAACGGCGCGCAAGGAGCGTTATCGCAAGCCGGGCGCGCTGCCGACCGTCTCGGAAGGGAAGCTGCGCGACGATCTGTTGCGCCGCGACTTCACGGTCAACGCAATCGCGTTCGATCTGCTCGAAGCACGCCTCGTCGATCCATCCGGCGGCGAGCGCGACGTCCGCGCTCGCGTCATCCGCATCCTTCACGACGAGAGTTTCATCGACGATCCGACGCGCATCTTCCGCGCGATCCGCCTCGCGGTCCGTCTCGGATTCGCGATCGAACCTGGAACCGCGCAGCGCATGCGCGCCGCGATCGACAGCGACGCCCTCGGCACGGTGGCACGCGAGCGGATCTGGCGCGAGCTGTTCCTCGCGATGGACGAAGCCGACGCGCCGAAGGTCCTCTTCGAAATGACCTGCAACGGCGCCCTCGGCATCCTCTTCGGCCAGCGCAAGGCCGATTTCGCCGCGCTCGAATGGGTGCAGAAGCAGATTCGCGCAAATCGCGAGCTCGACGCGTACGTCCTCTACACGAGCGCATTGCTCCGCGGCGACGCGTCGCCGGTGGAGCTCGAAGGCTCCGGCTTCTCGCAGAAGCGGGCGCGCAACGTCATCCAGATCGCCAATGAACTGCCGCGCTTCATTGATGCGCTCTCCGAGGCGAAGTCGGAGCGGCAGCGGCTCCGGCTGCTGCGCCACGCGTCGCCCGAGTTGCTCAGCGCCATCGCCGCGTCGCAGCCGGTTCACAGCGGCGAAGTCGCACGCTTCCAGGAGTTTCAGAACTTCAAGCTGCCGTTGCGCGGCAACGATCTCGAAGTTCCCGGAGGCCCGCATGTCGCCAGGGCGCTGGAGCGGACGCGCGAAGCGGTGTTCACGGGCGAGATCGGGCCTGCGGACGCCCAGTCATACGCGCGGGAGCTCGCGAAGAAGTACATGGACGAATTGAAAATCGAGACTTGAAAACTGACAATGGAGTCGTGAAGGTTGCGCGGTTCGCGCTGATCGCCCTGCTCGCCGTTCCCGCCGTGGCGCAACAGCCTCACGACATCTCGGGAGTCGACACCGTCAATCCCGACTCCATCATCGCGATCCCATTGCCGCCGAAATCGCAGCGGCAGATGAAGAAGTACGAGTCGCCGGAGCTGGTCGGCGCGCGGCAGGCGATCGGCTCGCAGCTCGTCGACGGCGAGCTCCCCCATCCGCTGCTCGACTACATGACGAAGAGCGGATTGATCGAGGAGCGGCTCTCGATGTTCGAAGGCGGCCTGACGGTCGTTTCGATGAGCGGCTCCGGCGGGAACATGCACAAGAAGCTGCGGATCCCGATCGATGCGCTGGCCGCGTACCGCCGCGCCGCATCGCCCGAGAAGCTGGCGCTGATCCGGAACGGAGACGTATCCAAGCCTGCAACCGACCGCCATTCGCTCCTCCGGATCTACCGGGCGGACGGATCGCACGTGGAGCTGCAGTTCGATCCGGCCGGCGTCGTCCCGAAAACGCTCGCGGACGAGATCCGGCCGCTCGAGGACCTGCTGCGCGTCGTCGCAGAAGATCGAACAGTCACCAGCACGCTGCCGGGATATGAGCCGGCGGTCGGAGACGAGCTGGTCGGAGACGACCAGCGAATCTGGCGCGTCGAGCGGGTGACCGAGAAAGGCCTCGTGCAGCTTCACTGCACCGGCCAGCCGACGATCGTCTACATCGACAAACACTTCCTGTACAACTACTTCATCGGCAAAAGGGCGGCCCAATAAACGCCCTCCGGATCACGGCCGGCACACTTCGCGGCCGCCGCATCCCCGTCCCGCCGCACGACGTCCGCCCCACCTCCGAACGCGCGCGACAGGCGTTCTTCAACATCGTCGGCCCGAGGATCAACGGCGCCCGTTTTCTCGACCTCTTCGCCGGCTCCGGCGTCTTCTCGTTCGAGGCCATCTCGCGCGGCGCCGCCGAGGCAACGGCGATCGATTCGTCGAAAAAGAACGTCGCTGCAATCGAAAAGCTCGCGAAAGAGTGGAATGCGCCGGTGCACGCAATCACCGCCGACGTCCTAACCACTAAGCACCAAGCCCTAAGCACCATCGTCTACGCCGATCCGCCCTACGACTTCGCGCAATACGACGCGCTGCTCGACGTCATCGACCGCCTGCCGCTCGAAGAAAACGCTCTCATCGCGATCGAGCACCGGCGAAAGACCAATCTGGCATCAGAAACGAACCATCTACGGTTCGTGCGCCGCGCGGAATACGGCGAAGTGTGGATTTCGATGTATGCGGCGGTTGAAGCACCTGCTTGAAGTACCAAGGGGAGACTGAATGGAACTGACGCTCGACGAACAAGGGATGCACACGCTGTTCGGCAACCACGACGAGAACCTCCGCCTGATCGAAGACACGTTCGACGTGCGGATCTCGTCGCGGGGGAACCAGATCAACGTCCAGGGTTCGGCCGACCAGGTGGCGCCCGTCGAGAAGCTGCTCGCGGAGATGCAGCGGTTGATCGAGACCGGCTATCCGCTCAAGAAGTCGGACGTCTCGACCGGCGTCCGGGTGCTGCGCGACAAGCCCGACGCCGATCTGATCGGCTTCTTCACCGATGAGTCGCTGCAGCCGGCGCTCAAACGCGCGGCGACGCCGCGCAATCTCGCGCAGAAGCATTACCTGCAGGCGATCCAGGACAACGACATCGTCTTCGCGATCGGTCCGGCCGGCACCGGCAAGACGTTCCTCGCGGTCGCGGCAGCCGCCGCGGCGCTCGCCGAGAAGTCGATCAAACGCGTGATCCTCTGCCGCCCCGCCGTCGAAGCCGGCGAGCGCCTCGGCTTTCTTCCTGGCGACATCGCCGAGAAGGTCAACCCGTATCTCCGCCCGCTTTACGACTCGCTCTACGACATCATCGGCTTCGAGAAGGTCGAGAAGATGATGGAGCGAAGCGTGATCGAGATCGCGCCGCTCGCATTCATGCGCGGCCGCACGCTCAACGACTCGTTCATCATCCTCGACGAGGCGCAGAACACGACTCCCGAGCAGATGAAGATGTTCCTCACGCGCCTCGGCTTCGGGTCGAAGTGCGTCGTCACCGGCGACGTCACGCAGGTCGACCTGCCGACCGGCAAGAAGTCCGGCCTCCGCGAAGCGCGCAACATCCTGCACAGCGTGGAAGGGATCAACTTCTTCGACTTCACCGACCGCGACGTCGTGCGCCATCCGCTCGTCGCGAAGATCGTCGTCGCCTACGACAAGGTCGAGCGCGAGGTGAAGGAGCGCGAGCAGGCGTCCGAGGCGTGACGCTGCCGTGATCAACGTCGAGATCAGCGGCAGCGTTCCGCGCCTGACGCAGCGCGAAGTCGCCACGTTTGCGCGTCGCGTGCTGCGCGCGGTCGACATCGAGCCGGAGGAGCTGTCGATCGCATTTGTCGACGATGAGACGATGCGCGAGCTGAATCGCAAGTTTCGCCGCAAGAACAAGACGACCGACGTCCTCACCTTCCCCGGCGACGGCCCACTTCTCGGCGAAATCGTCATCTCGATCGACCAGGCGCGCCGCCAGGCCGCTGGCGAGAACCACTCCCTCGCGATCGAGGTGCGCTACCTCATCCTGCACGGCATCCTCCACGCGATGGGTTACGACCACGAGACGGACAACGGCGAGATGAACGCGCTGGAGTTGAAGGTCCGCGCGAAGGTCGGACTCGACTAATCCAACGCGATGATGTCGTCTTTCCAGAGCTTGTAGAAGATCAGGAGGGCGTCGGGCTCGCGGATGGGGCTGATCTTTACGAGCGAGCCGATGTCCCACGAGCCGTTGATGCGCGAGAGCAGGAAGCCTTCGTTCGGGGTGAAGTTCATCCCGGTGATCTCGTCGAACGACTTCGAGACGCGCGGCACACGCGAGTCGATGATCCCCGCGTTCCGCAGCTCGCTCACGATCACCGACTCCGCACCTTTCACCGCCGACCGCACCTTCGGGTGATTCGGGTCGAGGTTCTGCGCGGCCTTGAGCAGCCGCTGCGCCTTTTCGAAGTCGCGTGAGCGGAGCGCCTGCTGCGCGCGATTCAGGAATGACGCGATCTCCTCGTCTTCGTCCAGGTCGGGCGTAGGCGCGTGCGCGGCGGCTCGCGTCGCGGAGACGTCGGTCAGGGCGATGTAGCCTTCGCGCGCGAGCGAGTGGACCGTGGACGAAACGGTGAACGACGACGAGCGCGTCTCGACCACAAGATCGCCGATGCTTCGTTTCCCGTCGATCGCTCGGATGATCTGGCGCTGCGCGTCGTCGAATTCAAAGTCGTCGAGCACATCGTCGCTTACCGGCTTCTCGATCACCGGCACGAGCGCCTCGTTCGGGATCAGCTCGCGGATGCGCGACCACTCGTCGACACGCCGCATCCCCTCCATGATGATTCCGGTGACGTCGACCTTCAGCGGGATCATCTCGAACTGCGGCAGCTCGTCATCAAGGAAGTTGAATTCCCCCTCTTGCCAGAGAAAGAGGTCGTAAATCTCCTCCTCCGCCTTCAGGCGCATGAGGCGGTTCAGGTCCTCTTCGTTGATCACGTCGATCATCACGAGGATCTTGCCGAGGAGGATGCCGGACTGGCGCTGCACCTCCATCGCCTTCGTCAGCTCGGCCTCCGTCAGGTAGCCGTGGCTCATGAGGAACTGGCCGAGGTACTCGCGCGGATCGTTCGACGCGGAGGAGATGACACGGCCGCCCTTGAAGAAGATCTTCTTCTCGACCGACTTGTTGTGGACGACCAGCGTCCCGTTCTTCTGAGCGAGACTGAGCCACTGCAGGACGTCGCCTGCAGACATCGTCTTGAGATTTCCGGAGACGGCCATGAAGGGGTGCGAATTATATTGGGTGGCGATGGAAACGACTTCCGGGATCGACTTGCCGCTCTTTTTCGACGAAACGTCCCTGGACGAGCGCTCGTTCGATCCGCAACACGACCTCGGCGCGCCGGGCGAGTTCCCGTACACGCGCGGGCCGCAGCGGTCGATGTACCGCGGAAAACTGTGGACGATGCGGCAGTACGCCGGCTTCTCGACGGCCGTCGAGTCGAACAAGCGGTACCGCTACCTGCTCGAACGCGGCACGACCGGACTCTCGGTCGCGTTCGACCTTCCGACGCAGATCGGAATGGACTCCGACGACGCGCGCGCCCGTGGCGAGGTCGGAAAGGTCGGCGTTGCCATCGACTCGATCGCAGACATGGAGACCCTCTTCGACCAGATCCCGCTCGACCGCGTCTCGATCTCGATGACGATCAATGCGCCGGCTTCGATCCTCCTCGCGATGCTGCTGGTGGTCGCGGAGCGGCGCGGGATCGAGTGGTCGAAGCTCTCCGGGACGATCCAGAACGACATCCTCAAGGAGTACGCGGCGCGCGGGACGTACATCTTCCCGCCGGCGCCGTCGATGCGCATCGTGACCGACATCTTCGAGTTCTGCGCCGCGAACGTACCGCGCTGGAACACGATCTCGGTCTCCGGCTACCACATCCGCGAAGCCGGCTCGACGGCGGTGGAGGAAGTCGCGTTCACGCTCGCAAACGGCCTCGCCTATGTGCAGGCGGCGGTCGATCGCGGGCTCGACGTCGACTCATTCGCGCCGCGCATCTCGTTCTTCTTCAACGCACACAACGATTTTCTCGAGGAGGTCGCGAAGTTCCGCGCCGCGCGGAAGCTGTGGGCGACGCTCATGCGCGAGCGCCACAATCCGAAGGACCCGCGCTCGGTCGCGCTCCGATTCCACGCACAGACCGCCGGCTCGACCCTCACCGCACAGCAACCGGAAAACAACGTGATGCGGGTCGCCTATCAGGCGATGGCGGCGGTCCTCGGCGGCTGCCAGTCGCTGCACACGAACTCGCGCGACGAGGCGCTCGCTCTGCCGACCGAGGAGTCGGCGAAGATCGCGCTGCGGACGCAGCAGGTGCTGGCGTACGAGACAGGCATCGTCGCCACCGCCGACCCGCTCGCCGGGTCCTATGCCATCGAATCCATGACGCTCGAGATCGAGCGCGCGGCTCGCGAGTTGATCGACCGCGTCGAAAAGCTGGGCGGCGCGCTGCAGGCGATCGAGACCGGCTTCGTTCAGAACGAGATCGGCGAGTCGGCCTACCGTGCGCAACGCGCGCTCGAGGAGAAGCAATCGATCGTCGTCGGCGTCAACGAGTTCGTCGAAGCCGGACAGACCACGCTGCCGATCCTCGTGATCAACGAGAGCGTCGAACACGATCAGGTCGCGCGGTTGCGCGATTTCCGGGCCTCGCGGGAGGCCGATTCCGCGGGCGCTCTCGCAAAGCTGCACGCCGGCATCGAGACGGCGAACCTGATGCCGCTGATCGTCGACTGCGTCCGCAACGACTGCACGATCGGCGAGATCGTTGGAACGCTCAAGCAGTCATTCGGCGAACACCGCGACAGCGGGTTCTAGTCTTCGCGCGAGTTTGTACAGCCTCCGGCCGGCAACTCGCGGCAGGTACTCGAGCCGCGCCGCGATGATGATCTGCGTCTCGAGCTCGAGGAGTGCAGTTTCCGCCTCCGCCGTTCGCCGCTCTGCGATTCGCGTCGTCAGACGGATCGCCGAGTGCCGCAGGTCCGCGGTGAGTCCGAACATCTCTTCGTCAGGAAATCGCACCGTCGCGCGGTAGATCTCGAGCGTCAGCTCGATGGCGCGCTTCCAGGTTTCAGTGTTGCAATCAAAGGCCATGAACGATGGCCGAAAAGAGGGCGTGCCGTGTGGGTGTGGGAGCTCCGAGGTTACCTCGGGACCGGACCCGCTTCAATTCGACAAGACGGCTCGTGGCACACTCACCACACTGTACGCATGAACCGCCGTCTTCTTGTTCTCCCGCTTGCGATCTTCTTCGCGCTCTCCGCGGCAGCAGCTTCGACGGATGGCGACGTGCTGGTCGGACTGTGGAAAGCGAAGCACTGGCTCAGGCCGCACGTTCGCTCGACCCTAATCATCGTACGCAAGGGCGACGCGTACACGGCCGACATGGCCGGCAGCGTCGTGGCGATGACCGTGAAGGGACGCGAGCTTTCGTTCCGGTTGCCGAACGGGCGTGGCTCCTTCCGAGGCAAACTCGAAGCGGGCGAGATCACGGGATTCTGGTACGAGCCGAACGAGATACCGCTTCGCATTCATAAAGCAGGGACGAATCGTTGGGTCGGAACGGTCGATACCGTCGAGCACATGCTGACGTTCTATCTGCTCGTCCAAAAGCGGCCGGACGGATCGCTCGGAGTGCTCGTCGACAATCCGGAGCTCGATTGGGGCGTGCACGTCGGCGCCGACACGATCGTGCGCGAAGGCACGGTCGTGAAGCTGATCGGAAAGAGCGCCGCGATCACCGGCACGTACGACCCGAAGAAGGACGTCATCACGCTTCCGCTCGCGGATTGGGGGGGCACCTACGACTTCAAACGCGACACGGACGACAGCGACTTCTACGAGCGCGGCAAGAATCCGGGGCGCTACGTCTATCACCAACCGCCGGCGCTCAGCGATGGCTGGCCGACGCAATCGCCGGAAGCCGCGGCGATCGATCGCGGCGGGCTCGAAGCGACGATCCAGATGTTGATCGACCGTCCGATCGACTCGAACGACACTCCGATCGTCGATGCGCTGCTGGTTGCGCGCGGTGGAAAGCTCGTGCTCGAGGAGTACTTCCGCGGACAGGACCGGAAGACGTTGCACGCCTTGCGTTCCGCACAGAAGAGCATGGTCTCCGTGCTCGCGGGCGCCGTGATGAGTCAAGGCGGTCCGCTCACCGTCTCGTCACGCGTCTACAAGATCATGAACGGCGGAACCTTTCCTCCCGATCTCGAGCCTCGGAAACGCGCGATGACACTCGAACATCTGCTGACGATGACGTCGGGACTGCAGTGCGACGACTGGGACGACAACGAGAAACACAACGAAGACGAGATGTGGGACAACGAGGAGAGCGAGCCGGATTTTTATCGCTACGCGCTGAATTTGCCGATGGCGAGAAATCCGGGTGAGAGAGCGTTCTATTGCTCCGCGGGCGCGAACCTCGCGTTGGGCGTGATCGGACGCGCAACCGGCGAATCGCCGGTCGAGCTCTTCGACCGCCTCGTCGCGCGGCCGATGAAGATCGATCATTACCTCTGGCCGCTCAATCGCGCCGGACAGCCGTACGGCGCCGGCGGCGCGAGCTTCAACGCGCGCGACTTTCTCAAGCTCGGCCAGCTCATGCTCAATGGCGGCACGTGGAATGGACGTCGAATCCTCAGCCGCGATTACGTGAACCGTTCTACGTCGCCGCTGTATCCGTTAGGCCGCTTTCAGTTCGGATATCTCTGGTGGATCCACGACTATCCTTACAAGGACCGCACCGTCCGCGCATTCTGGGCCGGCGGTAACGGCGGTCAGGCGGTCGTCGTCGTTCCGGAGCTCGACCTCGTCATCGCCACGTTCGGGCCAAACTACTTCTCGGCGGGCGGCTATTACGTGCAGCTCGACGTCATCCCGAAGTACATCCTCCCCGCGGTCCACTAGGAGCGGCTAACGCCGCGGTGCGTGCGACGTCTAAGGTACGGCGCGATGCATCGTGTGATCACCGGCCCGACCGTGGCAGAGAGCGGCGACGCGGCAGGCTTGCTGCTGCGGCGCGTCGGCTTGCCGGGCTTCGTGCTCACGTCGACGCGGTACGCGCCGCGACTGCATCTGACGGAGCACGCGCACACAAACGGTTTCCTTCTCTTCGTGCGCGACGGCAGCTTCGTCGAACATCACGGGCGGCGCACCGACGGGCTGGATCGCTGGACGTGCATGTACCGTCCGCGCCTCGATGCGCACGCCAACGAGTTCGGGCCTGCGGGCGCCACGCTGAGCGCCATCGACGTCGACGCATCATGGATCGAGCGGTTGGAGGATGCCGGATTTCGCGACGAACGACTCACGGTGCGCTCGCCATTCGTGCAGCAGTTCGCCGACCGGCTCGAGTCCGAGATCTCGATGCCGGACAGCATGTCGGCCATGGTCGTCGAGGCGCTGGCCACCGAAGTGCTGGTCTTCGGATTCCGCGGCACACTCCGTCGCGACGCGCCGCGCCCGGGCTCTCCGGCGCAGCGCGCGCGCCGCATCATCGAGAACGAGTTCGCGTCACCGCTCTCGCTGGCGCGGATTGCCGCGGAAGTCGGAGTGCACCCGGTTCACCTGGCGCGGCAATTTCGTGCCGCGCACGGATGCACTGTCGGCGAATACATTCGCCTCGTCAGGGTCACTTTCGCGCGCCAGCAGCTGACGGCGTCCGATCAGCCGATCGCGGAGATCGCAATCGACGCCGGTTTTGCGGATCAGAGTCACCTGTCAAAGTCGTTCAGGCGGGTCACCGGGGAAAGTCCGGCGGCGTATCGTGCGCGCCGCGGATATGGGACGCCCCGAGGTTGCCTCGGAGCGTCCCACTCTTCCTGAATCAGATCAGTGGTGAGAGTACGGAGTCTGCAACGGTGCGACTTCGACGACCGTCATCATGCCGCGGTCCTCGTGGGCGAGGATGTGGCAGTGGAGGACGAAGTAGCCGGAGTAGTCGACGAACCGGCTGCGCATCTTGAAGTGGCCCGGGATGTTCGCGGTCTTCGCTCCCGAGGTGAAGGTCTTACCGGAAGGAATCGGGAAGACGTCCCACCAGACGCGATCCGAAGGCGGCTCTTTGTCCGACTCCGCGCAAGGAACGAAGGTGCTCGGCTTGTCGGGATCGAGGACGCACTGGCGATCGCGTTTCGTCGCAGCGTCGATCGTGTACTGCGGGATCACGATCGAATAGTCGCCGCCGCTGATCGTTGCGCCCGCACCGCTGGTGAGCGTCATCGCCGTATCGCTCTCGATCGACTTGATCACGCCTTTCTGCGCGTTGTTGATGACGATCGAATCGCCGGCGCGGAAGCTCTTCGTGAAGGAGGTGCCGACTCCGGTGACGCCGGCCTGGCCGTTGGTGATGGAAACCTTGCCCGCGCCGGCCGACGAGAAGACCGCGTTCGGATCGAAGATCTCGGTGAGCTGGAACGGGTTGATGTGGATGTGGAACGGGTGCGAGATCGCGCGCGACGTCGCCGGTCTGGCCGTCGACGCGTAGCTCTCGTTGACGACGGTCCACTCCTCGGCGCGATTGAGCTCGACGACGGCACCGAGCTCGCCGTTGAACAGCTTGCCGTCGATCATCTGCGACTGCGCCGTGTTGGACCCGGTCCTCGTCGTCTGGAACGTCAGGATTTTCGTGCCGGTGATCTCTTTGTCGGTGACGTCGCTGAGATATTTCGGAAGCTCAGGCGCCTGCTTCTCCGGGATGAGATCCATCTCCGGTCCGTCGGCAGTCACCTCGACCGTGAGCAGCGTCAGCGGCGTCGCGGCGGGGTTGGCCGGCGGACGGTCGCTCGGGTCGACGGTGTTGTAGACGATCACGTTGTACTTGTTGTTGCCTCCCGCCTTGTATGCCGGGGCCTTGACCAGCAGGTCGATGCGATTGCCCGACATCAGGAGGAAGTGATCCGGACGGTTCCAGTAGTTGTGCTGGCTGAGCTGCACGCCGTCGACCGCGATCTGCTTCCACTGCAGCGTGTCCTTCGCCGGACTCTGGAAATACGCGCCCGCGCGGCCTGCCGTATTCGCGATGCGCCACCACATCACTGACTTGCCAGCCATCTTCAGAACCGGCTGGTACGTGCCGTTGACGAAGAAGTTGACGTCGCCGCGCTTGTCGGTGATGAGGTTCGGAACGGAGCCGAGCTGCTGGACGACCAGCACCTTCTCCTTGAACTTGTCGCCGAAACCGGCGTAGTAGTCGCGGATCGGCTTGTCGTAGGAGTCGCCTTCGATGACGAACACGCCGGTCATGCCGTTCATCACGTTAATCGTCGTCGAGCCGTGTTTGTGGGCGTGATACCAGTGCGTGCCGGGCGACTGGCCCATGAGCAGCGGACGCTGTGGATCTTCGGCTTCGTCGACTTCGGAGCTGCCCGCACCATGGGAGTGCGGCGTCCTGACGTCGCTCGAAGCAGTGGTGGTCGGCGTGCCGGTCCACTGGGGCAACTTGAAGCAGTACGGATACGCGCCGACGAAGTACTGCGGCCAGAATCCGTTCTTGATGAGATTCTCGTTCGACTCGTACCACCCTTTGAGGCCGTAGTCTTTGACGTAGCCCATGAGCTGCTTCTGCAGATTGTCGAGCGGCGGCTTATCGAGATCCTGCCACCTGCGGGGCCACATCTTCGGACCGGTCGCCGGTTTCAGCTCCGCGTTGCACCGCGTGTAGAAGTCGTCGAAGTTCTTCTTCACGGCGTCGGCGGTGATGAACGGCGTGTTGTTCTTCGCCGGATCGCGCGGCGAAGGCCGGATGGTGAGGAAGACGTTGTCGGCCGTGGTGTTCGGACTGGTGTGGGTGCCGTGATAGTGCACGTTCGTGAACACCGAGTCGGCGAAACAGTCGGGATACTGGTCGCCCGTTTTTCCCGGGTAGACGTTGGTCGCATCGCAGCCCTGGTCCGAGTTCGGGAACTTGTTCGCGTCGATCACGTTGAGGAAGGTGAGGTTCACCACGTCGCCCACGTGCGCGCGCAGCGTCGGACCGGGCATCGGGTTGCCGATCATCGACGACGGCGGATTCCAGCTCTTCGGCGCGTCTTTGCGGTAGGCGCGGATCCACTGCGGATGACAGTTCGGCGTCGTCCCCTCGGCTCCATCCGGCATCCGAACCTGTTCGGAAACCGTGTAGAGCGTGCCGCTGAATACGCCGTCGGCCCGGTAGTTGATCTCATCGACGTCCCGAAGATCGCCGCCGATGAAACCGTCGCCGCACGGAATCGCGCTCGTCTGCGGTGTCGTCTGCGCGACGACGGGAAGAGCGGCCAGCAGGAGCAGCAAAAATGCCTTTCTCATGAGTTCACCACCGTGATCGTTCCGTCAGTCGTGGCGGTGCCGTAACGCACGGTTCCCACGGCGCCGTCCGGTGGATTCTTCGTGTCGACGTCTGTCGTCTGAATGACGTAGCCGGGAGACGACGACATGAAGCTGGCGATCGGTTTCGTCTCGAAACTCTTGACCTGGGTGCCGGCTTGGTAGACGGAGACGACCTGACTCGCGCTGGTCTCGTTGTTCCACGACACCAGATCGCCTGCCTGCGCCTTCAGCGGCTGCCCAGGCTCGATGCCGAAAACGTCGGGATCGAAGCGGACCCCGTCTCCGGCAGGCACAATCTTGATGGACCACGTCTGTGACATGAAAGCCTCCTATTTGTCTTTCAGAATCGAAATCTGAGAGAGAGAGACCGACACGAACGCCGCCGGAGATGTAGCTACTTTTGTTGTTTGGTGATGGATCGATTTATACCACGAACGAACGAGACCGCCGCCGTGCCGTAGAACTCCGCGGCGCGCACGTCATCGCTCCTTCCACTCGTCCATCATCTGCACGAAATCGCTGAAGAGGTAGAACGAGTCGTGCGGGCCGGGGGCGGCTTCGGGGTGGTACTGGACGGCGACGACCGGCTCGCGGCGGTGGCGGAAGCCTTCGAGCGTCTGGTCGTTGAGGTTGATGTGCGTGTACTCGACGTCGTTCTCCGACAGCGAGTCGGGATCGACGGAGAAGCCGTGGTTCTGCGCGGTGATCTCGACGCGGCCGGACCGCAGGTCCTTCACCGGATGGTTGCCGCCGCGATGGCCGAACTTGAGCTTGTACGTCCGGCCGCCAAGCGCGAGGCCGAGGAGCTGGTGGCCGAGGCAGATGCCGAAGATCGGGATCTTGCCGACGAGTTGGCGGATGTTGTCCTGGGCGTACGTCACCGGCTCGGGGTCGCCGGGGCCGTTCGAGAGCAGGACGCCGTCGTATTTCCGGTTCAGGATCTCGTCGGCGTGCGTCGTGGCGGGATAGACGGTGACGTCGCAGTTCTGCCGGACGAGCTGCCTGAGGATGTCGCGCTTGACGCCGAAATCGTAAACCGCAACGCGGTGACGCGCGGTCTCCGGTTGCTCATCGAACGGATACGGCCGGAGCGCCGTGACGCGCTGCACGAGATCGAGCCCGCTCATCGACGGGGCGCGACGGATCTCGTCGAGCAACTCGGCGGCAGGACGGTCGTCCGTCGTGATCATGCCGCGCATCGCGCCCTCGGTGCGGATCTTCCGCGTCAGCGCGCGGGTATCGATTCCGGCGATCGCGGAGATCTTCGTCTTCTCGAAGTAGTCTCCGAGCGACATCTGGGCGTGCGCGCTCGATGGCTCCTCGATGATGTCGCGGACGACGAAGCCTGCGACCTGCGGCGCGTCGCTTTGCTCGACCGCGCGCTCGACCCCGTAGTTGCCGATGTGCGGGTAGGTCATGACGACGATCTGAAAGCGGTATGAGGGGTCGGTCGCGATCTCCTGATAGCCGGTCAGCGAGGTGTTGAAGACGACCTCTCCGATCGTCGTGGCAGGCGAGCCGAACGATTCGCCTGAGTAGGTGGTTCCATCTTCGAGAATGAGGCGGGCGGCGGGCATTTTTCGCGCATTATAAGCACCATGCTCTCGACTCTCTTCCTCAGCTTCCTCCTCGCCATCCCGCTTCCCGGCAAACCGACGCATTACGTCACCGACAACGCAGGCGCCCTCTCCGGCGACACGGCTGAGAGGCTCGACCAGAAGTTGAAGGCGTTCGAGGAGCGGACCTCCGATCAGGTGCTGGTCTACGTCGACAAGAAGGTGCCCGAGGGAACGACGCTCGAGGAGATGGGAGCGCAGGCGATCCATCAGTGGGGCATCGGGCAGGCGAAGAAAGACAACGGCGTCATCCTGTTCGTGTTCACCGACGACCACAAGATGCGCATCGAGGTCGGTTACGGCCTCGAAGGAAGCCTGACGGACGCGAAGTCGAAGCTGATCACGAGCACGATCATGAAGCCGCGCCTGCAGTCGGGCGACTTCAACGGCGCGGTCGAGCACGGCGTCGAAGCGATTCTGAACACGATCGGGAGCGAGTCGTACAAGGGCAACGGGCACTCGGTCGCCGAGGCGAATGCGAACGCACCGATCCCGCAGAAAACGGTCCTCGTCTTCTTCTTCCTCGGCGCCTTCATGTTGATCCTTGTCCTGAAGGCGCTGCGGTTCCGGAGACACCGCGCCTACGCCTCCTCCGGCTTCAGCGACTCCAGTAGCTCCTCCAGCGACTTCTCGTCGAGCGATTCGTCGTCTTCTTCGTCTGACTTCGACAGCGGCGGCGGAGACGGCGGTGGCGGCGGCGCCAGCGACTCGTGGTGACTACTCGTGCCGCAGCGCCGCGATCGGATTCAGCCGCGCCGCGCGCAGTGACGGGATGATCGTCGCGAGGAACGAGACGATGATCGAGAAGGCGGCGATGATCGCGAGGTCGCTGCCGCGCGTCACGAACGGGATCGACGAAACGAAATAAACCTCGGCGATCTCAGGCGGAAACGACACGAGCTGGAAGCGCGTGATGATCCAGCAGATCAACACGCCGAGGATCACGCCGGTCGCTGTGCCGACAAAGCCGACCATCGTGCCGTACCAGAGGAAGATCCGGCTGATCATCCGCTGACCGGCGCCCATCGACGTCAGGATCCCGACCTCACGCCGCTTCTCGTGCACCGTCATGATCAGCGTCGAGACGATGTTGAACGTCGAGACGAAGACGATCAGGCCGATGACGATGAACAGCACGAGCTGCTGGATCTTGAGCATCGAGAAGAGCTGACGGTTCATGTCGCGCCAGTCGCTGACGGCGTAGCGGTGATCGGTGCGACGGCCGATGTCATTCGTCACCTGATCGATCGAAGCGCCCGGCGCGAGCTTCACCTCGATCAGGTTCGCCGCACCGCTGACGCCCGCTAGGTGTTCCGACTCCGCCAGATCGATGAAGAGCCAGCGCGCGTCGTATTCGTAGAAACCGGTCGAGAAGATGTTCGTCACCACGAACGTCGCGCTGCGCGGCAGGAATGACTCCCCTTCGCTCGGCACGGTCACGCTGATCGCGTCGCCCGCGTGCACGCCGAGCCGCGTCGCCAGGTACTTGCCGACCGCGATCCCGTTCTCGCCGTCCGGTGACTCGAAGTGGCCGCGCGACCCGACGATCTTCGCCAGCATCGGCGTGTTCCGCGCTCGCGCCGGGTCGAAGCCCTTCACCATCACCTGTGTCCCGGTGCTGTTGCGCTCCGTCGTCACCAGCGCCTGCTGAAACAGCACCGGCGACGCCTCGGCCACACCCGGCGTCGCGCGAATGATGCCGATCAGCCGCGAAGTGTCATGGATCGGGCCGCCGATCGAGTAGACGAACACCTCCGCGTTCCCGCCGAGGAGCTTCTGCTGCAGATCGCGCCGGTACCCCGTCATCAGCGCCATCGAGATCACCAGCGCCATCACGCCGATCACGAGCCCGAACACGGAGACGAGGCCCACCGCCGACACGAGCTTGTCGGTCGGACGGCGCAGATAGCGCCACGCGATGATGCGGGGCAGGTTCATGCGAAAGCGATCTTAGTGCACGGCGTACAGTGCAACGCGCACGCGCATAGAATCGCGCGCGTGAAAAAAGCCGCGCTCGCCTTCACGTTTCTCCTCACAACAACCCTTGCCGCCGCGCCGCCGTCGCCGGGCGCCTTCCTGAAGATGAACGTTGGCGCCGACCGGACGCTCGCCGACTACCGCCAGATCGTCAGCTACTTCAACGCGCTCGCCGCGGCATCGCCGCGCGTGCGGATCGAGACGCTCGGAAAGACGACGCTCGGCGAGGACGAGATCATGGCGATCATCTCGTCCGAAGAGAACATGCGGAACCTCGAGAAGATCCGGGGAACCGCGGCGCGGCTGTCGGATCCGAGAGGGCTCTCCGACGACCAGGCGAATGCGCTCATTCGCGACGGGAAGGCGATCGTCATCGTCACGTGCAACATCCACTCGACCGAGATTGCGTCGAGCCAGATGGCGATGGAGTGGGCCTACGCGCTCGCGACCGCCGACGACGCCGAGACGAAGCAGCGCCTCTCGAACGTCGTGCTGTTACTCGTCCCGTCGCTCAATCCCGACGGCCAGATCATGGTGACCGACTGGTACCGCAAATACGTCGGGACGCGCTACGAAGGCGGGCGACTGCCGTGGCTGTATCACCACTACGTCGGCCACGACGACAACCGCGACTGGTACATGCTCACCCAGATCGAGACGAAGAACCTGAATCGCACCGTCTACAAAGAGTGGTACCCGCAGGTCTTCGTCGACGAGCACCAGATGGGGACGACCGGACCGCGGATGTTCATCCCGCCGTTCGCCGACCCGGTCGATCCCGACGTCCACCCGCTGATCTGGCGCGAGGTGAACCTGATCGGCTCCGACATGGCGTTCCGCCTGGAACAGCAGAACAAGTCCGGGCTGATCTACGGCTACTCGTTCGACGCGTACTGGCTCGGCGGCACGCGCAACACCGGGTGGTGGAAGAACATCACCGGCCTGCTGCTGGAGACGGCGTCGGCCAACGTCGCGTCGCCGATCAAAGTCGATCCGAGCGAGCTCCGCGGCGGAACGAAGGGGCTCATCGACTACAAGGCGACGGTCAACCATCCGCATCCGTGGGGCGGCGGAATCTGGCGGATGCGCGACATCATGGACTACGAACGGATCGCGTCTGATGCGCTGCTGGAGATCGCGTCGCAGCATCGCGAGGACCTGCTGCGCGATCTGTACGTCCGCGCGAAAGACGCCGTCGCCGGATTCGGCGAGAACGACGGCTACCGCGTACCGATGAAGCAGCACGACTGGCCGACCGCGCAGAAGATGGTGTCGATCCTCCTGGAGCACGGCGTCGAGGTCGAGCAGTCTGAGAACGGCGACTACTGGATCCCGCTGCACCAGCCGTACTCGAAGTTCATCATCGAGATGCTCGAGCCGCAGCGCTACCCCGAGGTGCGGTTGCAGGCGGGAAAAGAAATCCTGCGGCCGTACGACGTCGCCACGTGGACGCTCCCGCTGGCGATGGGCGTCAAGGTCGAACGCGCCGGCAGGATTGCCGGCGCCACACTGAAGAGCGTGAAGTCGGTCACGCCGGAGACGAAGGCCGTCCTCGTGAAACATGCCAACGAGACGAAGCCCCGGATCGCGGTTTACAACCCGTGGGGCGGTGCGCTCGACGAAGGGTGGACGCGCTGGCTCCTCGACCAGTACGGCTTCGCGAACAAGTCGCTTCACCCGCAGGACGTGAAGGCGGGGCTGACGAACTACGACGTCCTGATCCTCCCCGACATCGACAAAGAGACGATCGCGACCGGCCGGCAGCGCCGCGGCGAAGACGCGATGAAGTACGAAGACGAGCTGCCGCCGGAGTACCGCGGCGGACTCGAGAAACAGGGCGCCGACGTCGTTCGCTCGTTCGTCGAGAACGGCGGGACGCTGATCGCGTTCAGCGCGGCATGCGACTACGTCATCCAGGAGTTCAACATCCCGGTGCGCGATGCGCTGGCGCGCGCCACCGACTTCTCCGTCCCCGGCTCACTCGTCCGCGTCCGCGTCAACAACGATCACCCGGTCACCGACGGCATGCCGTCCGAGACGGCCGTCTTTCTCGACCGGGCGATCGCCTTCGACACCGAGCCGCCGGGCAACGAGATGCAGCGCTGGGTGCTCGCGACGTATCCCGAAGATCCGCACGACATCCTCCTCTCCGGCTGGATCTCCGGCGAAGACAAATTGTCGCGCAAGGCGGCCGCCGTCGCGATGACGTACGGGAAAGGGCGGATCGTTCTCTTCGGCTTCCGGCCGGAGCACCGTGGCCAGACGCACGCCACTTTTCCCATGATCTTTAACGCTCTTTATTGGAAGTGAGCTACGCTCCCTTCTACAACTGAAAGGGGAACGGTATGAGGCGTGCGCGCTACATCCTCGTCGCCGCGATTCTTGCGGCATTCGCCACCGGCTGCTTCGACATCGAGGAATCGATCGACCTGAAGAAGGACATGTCGGGCACGGCCAATCTCAAACTCGGCGTCGACATGGAGCCGATGATCACCATCATGGCGATGGTGCAGAGGGGGATGGAAGGGAAGAAGGGCCCTCCGACGAAAGAAGAGATCGCGGCGGCAAAGGCCGACTTCAAGAAGAACATGAAGACGAGCAAATCCGAGGCCCCGCCGGACCCGAAGAAGGACATGGACAAGAACCTTCCGCCGGGGATCAAACTCCTCGACGCCTCCGTGACCGAGAAAGAGTTCGGGATGGTCACGAACATGAAGTTCGCGTTCGACAAGCTCGCCCACCTGGTCGACGTCAAAATGCCGTCGAAAGCCGACGCCAAGGGCGGCCCCCCCGATCCGACCAAGAGCAATGTCCTCGATAGCCCGTTCCAGGGACTCGACGTCGTCGAGACGGCGTCGACGATCACCATCCGCACGAAGCCGCAGAATCCCGCCGACAAGGTGAAGTCGGAAACAAGCTCGCAGGGTCCGCCGATGGATCCCGAGACGCAGAAGATGATGGAAGACGCCTTCAAGGGCATGCGCTTCGCCTGGAAGATCACCGCCCCGTTCGAGGTCGTCTCATCCAACGCGCACCGTCGCGAAGGGAACACGCTGATCTGGGAGTACGACTTCAAGAAACTGCAGGCCCTCGGCGATAACCCCAAGGCAATGGAAGACTTAGCGGTGAAGGTGGTCTACAAGAAGTAACGTCTCCAAGAAAGTTGTTGCGAAACTGTGTCGGGCGTGGCAACCTCTGCGGGTCCACTCCCGACACATGCCCAAAAGAATTGCGCTCTGGCTGGCCGGAGCGGGTCTGCTCGCGGCCCGCTTCTTCCTGATCTTCCGCTACCGGTTCGATTCGGACGAGCCGCAGCACATGCACATCGCCTGGGCCTGGTCGCACGGCATGGTGCAGTACCGCGACGTCTTCGACAATCACATGCCGTTGTTCCACCTCGTCACGTCGCCGCTCTTCGCGATCGGCGGTGACGATCCGCGGCTCCTCTTCGCGGCACGCATGCTGATGGTGCCGCTCTTCGTCCTCTCGATCAGCCTCGTCTGGCTGATCGCGCGCCGGCTCTTCGACGCCCGTACCGCCTTCTGGGCCGCCGGTCTTGCCGCGATCACCCCGCCCTTCTTCCTCGGCTCGCTCGAATACCGCACCGACGACCTCTGGATCGTCTGCTGGCTCGCGGCGCTGGCGATCACGATCAGCAACATGAAGCCGCTCCCGAAGAGCATCTTCGGCGGCCTCGCGCTGGGCCTCGCCGCCGGCGTCTCGATGAAGACGACCCTCTTCGTCGCCGCGATCACCGCGGCCGGCGCCCTGACGCCGCTCCTGATGTGGCATCGCGGCGCGAAGCGAACGGTCGGGCAGATCGTCCGCTGGGTCGCCATCTTCACGGTCTGCGTTGCGATCGTGCCGGTGACGATCGCCGGCGCCTTCGCCGCGGCCGGCGCCTGGCGCTCGTTCCAGTACGGCGTTTTCGGGCACAACGTCTTCCCGTACGAACACGCGTACCGTCTTCTCTTCTTCGGCCCGGTTTACTTCATCGTTCGCACGATCGCCATGCGGATCGCGAAGAGCGAAGGCGACGACGCGGTCATCCGGAAACGCCTCTTCCTCTTCCTCGCCGCGAGCGTCTACCTCGGCATCCTCATCACGTTCTGGCCGATGACGTCGGCCGAGAGCTACCTCCCCTTCTACCCGGTCGCCGCGATCCTGGTCGCGCCGCTGTTGCTGCGCAGCGGGAAGGTCCTCGTCCCGGCGACGCTCGCCGCGGTGCTGGTCGTCACCACGATCGCGGATGCTCGTCCGTGGCGCAACGACGCCGCGGCCGAGGTCCAGGTGGTCGAGACCGTGCTGACGCTGACGTCGCCGAACGAACCGGTGATGGACCTCAAAGGCGAGTCGGTCTTCCGCCATCGCCCGTGGTATTTCGCGCTCGAGGCCATCACGAACATCAAGCTCCGCCTCGGCAACATCCGGGACGACATCGCCGCAGCGCTGGTGAAGTCGCGCACGCACGTCGTCGTGTCCGACTCGCTCCCGCCGAACTCACGCCGCTTCGTCGAGGCGAACTACGTCCCGTGGGGCATCGTCCGCGTCGCCGGTATCCGCCTCGGCCACATCTCGACCCGAATGCACTTCCGGATCGCGGTGCCCGGCACCTACATCGTCATCAGCAGCGGCCACTCGGTGACCGCGCAGATCGACGGACACGACGCGCGCAGCGGTGTCGATCTTTCCGCCGGCGATCACTACGTCGCGTCGGTCGAGCCGCTCGAAGACGCCACCGTCATCTGGTCCGGCGTGCTGCGCACGCGCGGGTAATCTCCCCTACGCCAGAACCTCGACCGCCGCTAACGGCTCGAATCGCGCCGTGAAGTGCCGCAGAACCGGCGGCTCGTACACGATCTTGTATCCGCGCAGCCCCCACGCGATCTCCTTCACCGTCGCGACCATCTCGGCCACGTAGTCGATGTGCGATTGCGTGTAGAGCCTGCGCGGGATCGCGAGGCGGACGAGCTCCATGCCGGCGTGCTTGCCGAACATGAGACTCCCGATCTCGCTCGATCGGATCCCGCCCTCGAGATAAAGCGCGTTCACGACCGCGATTCCGGGGAACTGATCGCTCGGAATGTGCGGCAGCAGCCCGGCGGCATCGATGAACACCGCATGTCCGCCCGCTGGCTGTACGATCGGGACGCCTGCCGCGATCAACTTCTCCGCGAGGTACTCGATCGTCCGGATGCGATAGCGGAGATAGTCCTCTTCGACGACCTCTACGAGCCCCTGCGCGATCGCCTCGAGGTCGTATCCCGCAAGGCCGCCGTACGTCGGGAAGCCTTCGGTGAGCACAAGCAGATTCCGGCACTTCAGCGCGAGCGCGTCGTCGTTGACCGCCAGGAAGCCGCCGATGTTCGCGAGTCCGTCCTTCTTCGCCGACATGATGCAGCCGTCGGCCAGGGAGAACATCTCCTGCGCGATCGCTTTCGGAGTGCGGTGACGCTGCCCCTCCTCGCGCTGCTTGATGAACCACGCGTTCTCCGCGAAGCGGCAGGCATCGAGGAAGAACGGCTTGTCGTACTTCGTGCAGAGCGCGCGGACGCCGCGCAGATTCTCGAGCGACACCGGCTGGCCGCCGCCCGAATTGTTCGTGATCGTAACGATCACCATCGAGACGCGCGCCGCTTCGTCGCTCTTGAGGATCGCCTCGAGTGCGTCGAGGTGCATGTTGCCTTTGAACGGATGAATGAGCGCCGGCAGCCGCCCTTCCGGGATCACGATGTCTCGCGCCTCGGCGCCTTCGTACTCGACGTTCGCTCGCGTCGTGTCGAAGTGGATGTTGTTCAGCACCACGTCGCCGACCTGCAGCGCCGAGTGGAAGAGGATCCGCTCGGCCGCGCGGCCCTGGTGCGTCGGAATCACGTGCTTGAATCCCGTGAGGTCCTGCACCACCGCCTCGAACCGCTCGAACGACCGCGAGCCGGCGTACGACTCGTCGCCCTGCATCAGCGCGCCCCACTGCGCCGCCGACATGGCGCCCGTGCCGCTGTCGGTGAGCAGATCGATGGTGACATCGCGCGACTTGAGACCGAAGACGTTGAATCCGGCCTCGCGCAGCGCATGCTCACGTTCGGCGTGTGAAGTAAAACGTAGCGGCTCGACGGCTTTGATGCGGAATGGCTCGACAATCACTGACATGACCCGAGATTCGGCCATTCGTGCACACGTCGCGGTGACAAAGGACACCGGAGCGTGTGCGTCCCGGTAGCATTCGTGGCCGACGCGACACTCCGGTTTGGGGTGTTCGTCGCTGTCGCGCGTCTTACGGGGCCGTCAGACATCCGCTGATGTCGCCAAATAACGGCGGGGATTATTTTTACGGCTCAAAATCGATGAAGACAGCTCTGATCGCCGACGAACACTCGATTGTCCGGATTGGCCTGCAACAAATTCTCGCGCAGCGCGCCGACATCGAGGCCGTCGAGCACGCCTCGGCCGCGGAGGAGGCGATCGACTGGCTCCGCCGCACAGTCTTCCAAATCGTCATCATCGGCCTCTCTCTCAGCGCGGAGGACGGGCTCGACGTCGTCAAGCGCATCCGGAAGGAGTTCCCGACCATCGGCATCCTCGTGCTGAGCGCCGAGCCGGAAGAGCAGTGGGCGCTCCGCGCTCTGCGCGCCGGCGCGTCGGGTTACCTGAAGAAAGATAGTTCGGCCGAGGATGTGAATCGCGCCCTCGATCGCATCCTGGCGGGAAAACGCTACGTCGGACCGGACGTCGCCGAACAGCTCGCGACCCTCACGATCTTCGGCGAGGAGAAAAAACCGCACGAGCGCCTCTCCAATCGCGAGTACCAGGTCTTCCAGCAGCTGTCATCCGGCAAAACGGTGACCGAGATCGCCCGCATGCTCACGCTCAGCGTGAAAACCGTCAGCACCCACCGCCGCCACATCCTCGAGAAGATGCAGCTGCACACGAACGCGGACCTCGTGCGGTACGCGAATCAGAACAATCTGCACCAGTAACACCCGTCACACGACCTCGCGATCACCGTCACTCCTCCGTGTAGCACCCTCTCGCTACGCTCGGCGGCATGAGTCGTCCAGTCGCGGAGCCCTACAAGATCAAGAGTGTCGAGTCGATTCGCATGACCACGCGCGCGGAGCGCGAGCGCGCCATCGAAGAGGCCGGGTACAACACGTTCCTCCTCCGGAGCGAAGACGTCTACATCGACCTTCTCACCGACAGCGGCACGTCGGCGATGAGCGACCGGCAGTGGGCGGCGATGATGACCGGCGACGAGGCGTACGCCGGCGCGAAGTCGTTCTACCGCTTCGAGAAGGCGGTGCAGGAGTTCTACGGCTTCAAGTACGTCGTCCCGACGCACCAGGGCCGCGGCGCGGAACACCTCATCTCGCGCATCCTCATCCGTCCCGGCGACACCGTGCCGGGCAACATGTACTTCACCACCACGCGCGCGCATCAGGAGCTCGCGGGCGGCGCCTTCACCGACATCATCATCGACGAGGCGCACAACGCGCAGAGCGAGCATCCGTTCAAAGGGAACGTCGACCTCGAGAAGCTGCGCAACGTCATCGCCCGCGTCGGCCCGAAGAACATCCCGTACGTCAACATCGGCGTCACCGTGAACATGGCCGGCGGGCAGCCGGTCTCGATGGAGAACCTCCGCGCCACGCGCGAGCTGTTGCAACAACACGGCATCCGGATGTGGTGCGACGCCACGCGCGCCGTCGAGAACGCGTACTTCATCCAGGAGCGCGAGCGCGGCTACGCGAACAAATCCGTCCGCCAGATCCTGCTCGAGATGATGTCGTACTTCGACGGCTGCACCATGTCGGCGAAGAAGGACTGTCTCGTCAACATCGGCGGCTTCCTCGCCATGAACGACGAGTCGATCCTGCAGGCGGCGCGCGAGCAGGTCGTCCTCTTCGAGGGGATGCCGACGTACGGCGGCCTCGCCGGCCGCGACATGGACGCCATCGCGCAAGGGATTCACGAGATGGTCGATGACGACTACATCGCGCACCGCATCCACCAGGTCCGCTACCTCGGCACGCAGCTCGCCGAGGCCGGCGTTCCGATCGTGCGTCCGGTCGGCGGCCACGCCGTCTTCCTCGACGCGCGCGCGTTCCTCCCGCACCTCGACCAGGAACAGTTCCCCGCGCAGGCGCTCGCCGCCGCGCTCTATGTCGACAGCGGCGTCCGCGCCATGGAACGCGGCATCGTCTCGTCGGGCCGCGATCCGATCAGCGGCCAGAACCGCCACCCGAAACTAGAGCTCGTCCGCCTGACGATCCCGCGCCGCGTCTACACCGACCGCCACATGGACGTCGTCGCCTATTCGGTGAACGAGCTGTACGCCAACGCCGACTCGATCCGCGGCCTCGACATGGTCTACGAGCCCCCCACCCTCCGCTTCTTCACCGCGAGATTCGAGCCGGTCGCCGTGCGCGAACCCGTCTACTGATTCTGCTTCTGTGTGGCGCCGGCGCCCTCGCCGGCGCGGCGCCGCCCAAACAGCGCCAACGAAATCGCATTCGCCTGCGCCAGGTTCCCCGCATCGTTCAGATGCAAATGATCCCCGCTGTCGAACGCCGGGAGAATCTGCGTCGGCCGCTCCGGATCGCGAACAACCGCATCAAAGTCGATCACCCCATCGAACTCCCCGCCATGCCGGACCCACTCATTCACTGCAGTGCGAACCTTCTCCTTTTCCGGCGAATAGAACTGATCGAACGACGGATCGCGAAACAGCGCGTGCTCGAACGGCGGGATCGTCGCGCCGATCGCGCGGATCCCGTGCTTGTGCGCGCGCGCGATGAGCTGCCGATTCCCGGTGATGAGCATCTGCGCCGTGACGCCGTTGCTCGCGTCGACGAACGAGCCGGGAAAGAGGATGTCATTCACGCCGAGCGCGAGGATCACGTACTTCACCCCAGCCTGGCCGACGACATCGCGGTCGAAGCGCCGCAGGCCCGACTGGCCGAGGTCTGGGCCGAGATCTTTGTAGGTATCAGCGAGCGGGCCACCGGGGTGATACGGAGTATCGGTGTCGAAGAGGAGACGATTGCCGATGATCCCTTCGTTGAGGATCCCGACGCCCGGAAGCCTCGCCGCGAGATAGTCGGGCCAGCGATGGTTTCTATCCTTCGTCGAGCCGTCGCCATCGGTGAGCGACGACCCGAACGCGACGATGCTCTCCGTCGACCCGAGCACGTCGACGCAGGTGAGGAACGGCCAGCTCCCGATGGTCTTCGACGGCGGGAACGTGGACGCGGCGGTGGCGTCGCCATCCACGACGTAGTTAGTCTGCTTCGCGAGCTCATGCTGCGTCGACGCCTTCGCCGGCTCGGGCAGGAAGATGCTGATCGCGAGATCGGAGAGCGGCGCCACATCGAGATCGACCGGATCGCTGACGACCTCCGTCTGCACGCGGACCGTCTTCTTCCCGGCGAACGTCAGAACGCGATCGCTTTCGACGTCCGCGCCCGACGTCCGCCGCGCGATGTGCGCACTGCCGATGACGAGCGGCGTATCGCCGAACACATTCGAGAACCGCACCCGCACCTGCTTCCCGCCGGCGCTGACGTGCACGATCATCCGGATCGTCTGATTCGCGTACGTCTTGGCGTCCGGCGCGTGCTGCGGCGCGGCAGCCCATGTCCCAATCCACGTTCCAATCCAGTGCGATAGGAGAATTGCGGCAAGCATGAGTCAGTTGACCAACTGAAAATAGGCGTAACATCTCCATGAGTCAATCGAGATGCGAAAACAAACGATGAACAACCGCGACCGGCTCGCGAACGCGGCGCTCAAACTCTCGTACCGCCGCGGCTTCGGCAACGCCGCGCTCTCCGACATCGCCGCCGATGCGGGCGTGCCACTCGGCAACGTCTACTACTACTTCAAGACGAAGGACGAGATCGGATCCGCGATCGTCGACCTCCGCCTCGCGCGCCTGCAGAAACTCCTCGACCAGCTCGACGAGCTCGACTCGCCGAAAGAGCGGCTCTGCGGCTTCGTCCAGATCAAAGTCGATCGCCGCGACGAGCTCGCCCGCTTCGGCTGCCCCGTCGGCACCCTCACCTCCGAGCTCCACAAAGATCCCGGCCCACTCGCAAAGCACTCCACCGCCCTCTACGAACACGCGCTTCGCTGGCTCGCCACCCAGTTCGCCGACCTCGGCCACCGCCGCGACGCCCGCTCCCTCGCCCTCCATCTCCTCTCCGCCACCCAGGGCGTCTCCCTCCTCGCCCACGCCTTCCACGACCCGCAACTGATCGTGACCGAGGCCGCGCGCCTCAAGGCGTGGATTCGCGGACTCTAGGCGGTTATACTTTTGGTATGAAAACGGCGGTTTCTATTCCGGACGACGTCTTCGAGGAGGCGGAGAAGCTCGCTCGAAAAGCCGGCAAGTCGCGCAGCGAGGTATTCAGCGCAGCGCTCCGCGAATATGTCGCACGCCACGCGCCTGATGAGGCAACCGAGGCGTTCAACCGCGTCGCCGACGCCGTAGGCGGAGAGGTCGACGAATTCGTCCGAGCAGCCGGTGAGAATCTCCTCAGGAAGACCGAGTGGTAGTTTCGCAGGGCGAGATCTGGTGGGCCGACCTGCTGGAGCCCACCGGCTCCGGCCCCGGCCTTCGCCGCCCTGTCGTCGTCGTGCAAGGCGACGCTCTCAACCGAAGCAGGGTTGCCACCGTGATCGTCGTCCCCCTCACCACGAATCTTGCCTGGGCTGAGGCTCCCGGCAACGTCCTCCTGCCGACACGAACATCGGGCTTACCGCGTGACTCGGTGGCGAACGTTTCGCAGGTGCTGACGATCGATCGAGATCTACTTCGGGACCGGATTGGAAAATTGCCGCGACCGAAGCTCGACCTGATCCTCAGCGGCATCGATCTGGTGCTCGGCAAATGACCGCCCTCGGCTGGCAACATCTCTACCAGACGGACAAGAGCAATCTCCTCGCGAGCATGCGCTCCGGGAACGCCCTTCCCGGGCCGCTGCACGTCGAGATCCATCCGGCCGACCGCTGCAACATCGATTGCTTCTTCTGCTCGACCGCCACGCTCCGCGGAACCGACGAAGTTCCGCTCCGGACGTGGGCCGACTTCATCCACGAGCTGAAAACGTCCGGGACGCGATCGGTGCGGCTCGCGGGGGGCGGTGAGCCGCTCTTTCACCGGCAGATCAAAGAGGTGCTGCAGGTTCTGAAAGACGAGCGGTTGCCGATCGAGAACATCACGACCAACGGCGTGCTGCTGACCGACAAAGTCGTCCCGCAGCTGCTCGGGTCGTGCGATGAGATCACGCTCAGCCTCAACACCGGCGATCCGGAGACCTACGCGTCGATGATGCAGACGCCGCCGAAGAACTTCGAGCGCGTCGTGAAGAACGCGAAGAACCTCGTCGCGGCGCGCGACCAGGCGAAGGCGAAAGGTCCGCGGCTCCTCGTGCAGTTCCTGGTCTGGAAGGAGAACTTCCGCAGCATCCCGCGGATGTATGACCTCGCGCGGGAGATGGGCGCCGACGACATCATCTTCGGCGGCCTCGCCTACCTGAAGCCGGAGCAGAACATGTCGTCATCGGAAACCGACGAGATGATGCGGCTCTACCAGTCGCTCCTGCGCCGCGACGAGTACCGGCGAATTCGCGCCATCGACACGTTCGAACAGGACCTTCGCGAACGCGTCGCCGCGATGAATGCCGAGTTGCACCAGGAGCGCGCCCACCGCTCGCCCCTGAAGCGCGCGACCGCCCTCCTCGGCGACGAGAACTTCTCCTTCCGCGAGCGCTGGGACCACTTCTGGGCCATGCGTCGAGCGGGCTCGGTCGAACGACGCGTCGGCGCACTCGACATCCCCTGCATCATCGGCTGGTACTCCATGGTCGTTCGCACCAGCGGCGAAGTCGGCGGCTGCTGCATCCTTCAGGGCAAGCGCCTCGGCAACGTCTACCAGGAGAGCCTTGAAAAGGTCTGGCACGGCGAAGCATACGAATCATTCCGCCAGGAGCTCCGCCGCATCATGGTGCAGGGTGACGAATGGCAGGTCTCGCCCGACGACCGCATCGTCGAGCCGCTCTGCGGCGGCAAGACCGCCCACTGCCCGATCAACTTCTACTACCGCGAGGACGTCGAGTTCGTTCAGGCACTGCAACACGACCTGCGCGCCCTCGCGTAAACCTCGGAGCGGCGGACGCCTCGTCCGCCGCGGGCATCGCCGCGCGCTGAGTCGGCGGACGAGGCGTCCGCCGCTCCAGGGGCAAATTGAGCGGGCGCGCTTGCGCGCGCCCGCTCCCCTCCCACCCAATCACATTACTGCTTGGGACTCTGAGACTCGGCCGACGGAGTCTGGGGCTGCTGCGGATCCTGCTGCGGCTCTTTCTTCCTGCCACGCGCAAGGCGCTTCAGCCGTTTGATCTCCGTCACGTGCGGCACCAGGATCACGTGATCCGGGTCCTTCGCGAGCGCCGCGCTGACGTCGTACGCCCGTCCGGCGATCAGCGCGAGACGCTGACGGCGAATCAGATTCGCGCCGGCGATTGCATTCAGCATCGTCCGGAGCTCCGACTCGACCGCCGTCCAGCGGTTCGCCTGAGCCTGAAGGGCGCGCACATCCGCCGGCGGCTGACCGACCGACTGCTGTACGAGGTCCTCAGCGCCGATCACATTGATCGACTCCTGCAGGATCTCGTCGGTCACGCGGCCCGTGATGTTCCGCACTGCCTTACGCTGCTCGGCCGTCAGCGGGGTGACGTCCGCGATTCGATCGCGAATGGCACGGAGCTGATCGACCACCGCTTCGGGCTCGAGCATCGTTGACGGCTGCGGCTGCGGCGTTTCCGCGGCGGCGGTCGTCGGGATATTGGTATTGATGGTCTGCATGGTGTTTTCTCCTAGTTAGTCCGGAGGGTCCACCACGGCTCGTGCACGAGGCGAGGCGACCCACCGGCTGGAAGAACGGCGACGCGCCGGTCCTCCGGTTGATGGTTTCCCGAGATGTACACCTCGGGCGTCTCGCGGCAGGAGGAGCAAGCTCTTACTCCCGCGCTCGGTACGTGCTATCCGGCTCCTTCTTCAGGACCCCTCGTACCGCTCGTTTGTCCGCAGAGTCTTCGTTGAATCACGACGTCATGAATCAGGAAAACTCTGAAAATAGATTAAAACCGTGCCCTACGGTTGTCAAGCCCAAAGTTCATCCTAAGTTCAATCGGCGTTATTACTTACGGCGAGATGGCGAGACGGAAACACGTCGCTGGCATCCGCCGGATGCCGCGGGCATTCGCCGGATGCCGCGGGCAGTTGGCCGATGCCACCGGCAGTTGCCCAACTCACACCGGCATCTGCCGGATGCCACCGGCAGTTGGCCGACTCACACCGGCATCCGCCGGATGCCACCGGCAGTTGGCCGGCTCACGCGGGCATCCGCCGGACGCCACCGGCAGTTGGCCGACTCACACCGGCATCTGTCGGATGCCACCGGCGAACCGCAGGTGGCGCGGGCTGGAAGGCCCGCGCCACACGAAAATTCACCAGACCGGCGACGGCGTTGCGAGAATCCGCGGCGCCTCCTCGCGGCGCGGACGCAGCGCGAAGACGTCGGCCAGGAAGAGCGCGATACCGGCGATCATCAGGAAGCCGGAGAAGAAGCGGACCACGTAGAAGATGCGCATGAGGTCCTGCACCTCGAGGAACGGCATGCCGAGCATCCGTTCGAGGTAGACCTGCACGATCCCGGCGCCGGTCAGCGCGCCGGTCATCACGAGCATGCCGAGCGTCATCAGCCAGTACGCCCAGTTGCCGCGGCGCTCGTCGAATTCGTTGCTGCCGAAGCGGAGGCGCGGCAGGGCGTAATAGATCATCCCGATGATCAGCATCCCGTATGCGCCGTAGAACGCGATGTGGCCGTGCGCCGACGTCAGCTGCGTCCCGTGCGTCCACTTGTTCGCCGCCGGCAGCGTCTGCATGAAGCCCCAGACGCCGGCGCCGACGAAGTTCAGCACCACGCTGCCGACGATCCACTTGCGTGCCAGACCGTTCGGATGCTGCACCACCCCTTTGTGCTCGCGCTCCATCCGGATCGCGTCGAACACCATGACCAGGAGCGGCACCGGCTCGAGGGCGCTGAAGATGCCGCCGAGGAGGAGCCAGTACGACGGAGTGCCGATCCAGTAGTAGTGATGGCCGATGCCGAGGATCCCGCTGAAGAGCACCAGCCCCGCTTCGAGATAGACGTACTTCGCCGCGCGCTCGCGCGGGAAGTTGTAGAGGCGGATCAGCAGCAGCCCATAAAGCGCCGCGGCGATCACCTCCCACGCCCCTTCGACCCAGAGGTGGATCACCCACCACCAGAAGAACTGATCGACGGCGGCGTTGGCGAAGAACTTCATCCCGGCGAGATAGAAGAACGCGAGCCCGGCAAGCCCGATGACGAGCATGCTGGTGATGTCGTTCCACTTCGCGCGCTTATGCACCGTGTGTACGACATTGCCGAGGAAGAAGAGCACCACTGCGACGATGGCCCAGTCGGCCCAGCGCGGCGCCTCGATGTACTCGCGTCCTTCGCTGAGCAGCAACGAGTACTTCTTTGCGACGACGATGGTCAGGTATCCGGCCACCACCGCGGCGATGCCGCCGGCGAACAGCCAGAAGTTGATGTTCGCGTTCCGCTCCGACGCCAGCTCTCCGCCGCTCTCCTCGGCGATGAGGTAGTACGTCGCGCCGAAGAATCCGGCGAGGAGCGAAACCACCAGCGTATTGATGTGGAGCATCCGCGCGAGGTTGAACGGAAGGATCGTGAAGAGCGCCTCGGGCCAGACGAATTGCGCCGCGGCGACGAGGCCGACGACGAACTGCAGCGCCATGATCAGCGCCGCGAAGACGAAGAACTTCTGGCCGACGCGTGAGCGGGGAATGGCAATCGCATCGTTCATGGCTACACCTTTCCGCCGCTGCCGAGGAGGTAGTCGGCGATTGCAGCCGCGTCACCGCGGCTGACCTTCAGCACCGGCATCCTCGGGTAGCCGGGATTCAGCGTCTCGACGTGCCGCCGTGCATAGACCGAGGGCGGATCGACGACGAAATCGATCAGCGTGGCGCGGTCGAGCCGCGCGGCGACGCCCGCCAGATCGGGGCCGAGGAGCTTTCCGCCGCCGACCGAGTGGCATCCGGCGCATCCCTGCGCCGCGAAGAGCCGCTCCCCGTGCGCGTTCGGGTCGAGTGTGGCGCCGGCAATCGTGCCGGCGATCGGCGCCGCAACCTGTCGTATCGGAGGAGGCGGCCAGCCGTTCGTGTCGATACGCGAGGTCCACTTCAAGAAGTCGGCGAGCGACTCGGCCTCCGCCTGGCTCATGTTGAACTGCGTCATGCCGCGGCGCGTCGCGGTGGCGGGAGACGGATGCAGCAGGAACGCGACCATCGCACTGCGCGCCGTCTCCGCGTCGCCGTGGCTTCGCGCCAGGAACCGCGGCCACGCCTTCGTCAGATCGGTGGCGTAGTACGCGCCGTTGCCGAGGATCGTGTGACAGTCGATGCAGACGTACTTCTGCCACGCAAGCTTGCCGTTGACGACGCTCGGCGTGATCTCGTTCGGGTGCGTCGACTTCTGCATGGCGGTCAGCGACTGCCACGTGAAGCCGGCGAAAAGGACCCCGAAGACGGCGACTCCCGCGAAGAACGTGATGCGCAGCGTCTTCAGCGAAGCCCACTGCTCGCGGAAGGACCATGCGATGTAGAAGGTGAGGGTGATCAGAAGTAACGCGACAGATACCCAGGTGAGGATGAGCATGCGGCCTCCCTCGTTTCGTTGGGAATGTCGGGCCTGCCGGCGACGCGCGGGATGACAATGGTCATAATGTTGGGTGATTGAGACTTTTCGGATCAGTCGTGGTGCTCGACACGGGCGATGAAGTGATCGAGACGCTGCAACGCTACGCGTCGGAGCACGTCACGACCTCGGCCTTCTTCCACGGCCTCGGCGCGTTTCAGGAAGCGACGATTGCATGGTGGAACCCGCAGACGCTGCACTACAAGGACATCGGCATCGACGATCAGGTCGAGGTACTCTCGATCCAGGGCAACCTCACGCGCGTGAAAGACGGGTTCAAAGTCCACGCGCACGTCGTCCTCGGCACGCACCGCGGCGCCGCGATCGGCGGTCACTTGAAGCGCGGCGTCGTACACCCGACCCTGGAGCTTTACCTCGCGACGACCTCTGATGTCCTCCATCGCAAGCGCGATGAGGCGACGGGGCTGGATCTCATTCGGTAGCGAGCTCCCCCACCGCCGCGCGGATGTCGTCGATCGCCATTTGCACGCGATCGCGGTGGGTACGGTGCGAGACGATGCAGATGCGGATGACGAACTGGCCGCGGACGATCGCGCCGGTGAGCATGACGCGTTTGCGGGCGTTGATGCGTTCGAGCAGACGCCGCGTCAGAGAGTCAGAATCGCGGAAGCGGAAGGCGGAGATGGTGAGCTGAGGCTCGGCGACGATGTCGATGCCGTCGATCGAGCGAATCGACTCGGTGATGAATGAGATCAGGTCGAGCTTCTCGTCGAGCTGCTCGCGGAAGACGGCGATGCCGAACGTCTTCACCGGCAACCAGACGCGCAGGCCGCGAAAGTCGCGGGAGAGCTCGGGCGAGATCTCGCAGAAGTCGACCAGCTCGTCTTCCGTCTGCATGGCCGGGAGGTAGTCGGCGTGCAGCGAGTGCGCGCGGCGGAGCGCCTGCGCGTCGCGGACGAGCACGGCGCCGGTGCCGAACGGGAGGAAGAGCGTCTTGTGCGGATCGAGGATGATCGAGTCGGCGAGCTCGATGCCGCGTAGCGCCTCATGTCCGCGTGACGTCAGGTTGAAGAACGCGCCGTAGGCGCCGTCGATGTGGAACCACATCCCGTTGGACTTCGCGACGCGCGACAGCTCGCGCAGGTCGTCGACCGCTCCCGTGTTGGTCGTCCCCGCGCTGCCGGCGACGAGCAACGGCCGCCAACCGTCCGCGCGGTCGCGCGCGATCTGCTCGTCGAGAGCGTCGATGCGTATGCGGAATTGCGTATCGGTCGCGACCTCGCGGATGTTCGCGTACGGGAAACCGGCGAGGTGCGCCGCCTTCTGGAACGCGTGGTGGACCTGGTCGGAGCAGTAGAGCGCGCACTTCCCGAAATCGTCGCGCGCCAGCTCGTCGCGCGCCGTCGCGATCGCCGTGAAGTTCGCGAGCGAGCCGCCGGACGTCAGCACGCCGCCGGAGCTGCGCGGCAGGCCGATGATCTGGCAGAACCAGCGGACGACGTTCGCCTCGAGCTGCGCCAGGAGCGGCGCCGCGGCGCAGACGCCGACGTAGCGGTTGACCGAATCGGCGATCAGGTCGGCGACCGCCGCATGGAACACGCCGCCGCCGGGGATGTACGCGAGGTATCCCGGCGACGCCGCGTTGAACGAGCGCGGGATGTAGTCATCGAACAGCTTCGCGATCAGCGACTCGTACGCCTCGCCGCGCTCCGGCAGCGGCTCGACGAGCGTCCGCGCCTGCTCCGTCGCCGCTTCGACATTCTGCGCCGGCTGCTCCGGCAGCGACTGGATGTGATCGACGATCCGGCGCATCGCCTCGTCGACGATGTGGCGCATCTCGTCCGCGTTCGGCTCGAGCGGGTAATTCATGCGCGGATTCTAGCGCCCGTGGCACTACTGTGTATTGACAAGTACCGTGCAAAGCATCATATTGCTCCCGTGAGCGACACATTCCACGAAAACTGGGCCACGCAGCTTCGCAAGGGCCTCCTCGAGCTCTCGATCCTCAACGCTCTCTGTGGACGCCGCCTCTACGGCTACGAGCTGGTCAAACGGCTCGGCGAGATCGACAGCCTGGTCGTCAGCGAGGGGACGATCTACCCGATCCTCAGCCGGTTGCGGTCGGAGCAGTACCTGAAAACGTCGATCGAAGAATCTTCCGGCGGCCCGCCCCGTAAGTACTACGAGCTGACCGACCGCGGCCGGACGCAGCTCCGGCGGATGAACACACACTGGCAGCAGTTGCAGGAAGCGATCGAGCATCTGCGAAAGGAACGACGATGAGACTCACCGATGAAGCGCAGCGCCGCCTCGACACCTATCTCGCCGCGATGCGTAGCTCGCTCCGCGGGACGCACCTCGACAGCAGCGACATCGAGCACGACATCCGCGAGCACATCGAGAGCGCTCTCGCCGACGTCGACCTCGCCGGCATCGAGGACCTCGATCCCGTTCTCGCGCGCCTCGGCGCTCCCGAGGCGTGGATCAGCGACAGCGAGCTGCCGGCGTGGCGGCGCGTCCTCCGGCGCCTGCAACACGGCCCCGAAGAGTGGCGCCTCCCCTACCTCGCGTTCGCCGCGACGCTTCTGGGCCTGATGCTTCTTCCGGTCGGCATCGGTCTGGTCCTCATCCTCGGCGCGTTCATCCTCGCGCGCGCCGCCGCCGAGGAGATCGGGGTCGAGAATCTCGGTTCGCGCCGCTGGTTGGTCTACTCCCCGATCGCGCTCGTAATGTCGTTCTTTGCGCTGCTCGCCATCATCGGCCCAGTGCCTCCGTTCATCGCGTGGATGGTTGACGAGCCGGCCGTAGTGCATCAGTTCATCGGCGGCGACTCACCGCGCGTTCTGACGGGGCTCGCGATGGCGGCGTTCGGCGCGTGGTGGATCGTGCTCGCGATCGTGCTCGCGGTCGCCTACCGTCCGGTGCGGTTCGTCTTCATTCCGCTCACGTTGCGATGGCGCCGCGCGCACGCCGCGATCATCGCGGCGTGCGGCGTCGTCGTCAGCGCGATCGGGGCGGTTGCGCTGTTCGTGTTCTGACGGAAATCACCAGATCGAGCAGCGCTTCCCTTCTTCGCGAACCATCTTCTCGCCCTTCTTGCAGCCGAACGCCTTCTCGAACGCCGGCATGTTCTGCACGGTGCCGTTCACGCGGAACGGCCCCTGGGCATGTGGGTCGGTGAGGGCGCGGCGGGTCTGCTCTTCGGGCGCCATGTTCTCGGCCCACACCTGCGCGAAACCGAGGAAGAAACGCTGCTCGGGAGTGAAGCCGTCGATCGTCTCGCGCTTCTTGCCCTGCAGCGACTTCTCGTAGGCGGCGAGCGCCAGCGTGGCGCCGCCGAGGTCCGCGATCTCTTCGCCGGTGACGAGCTTTCCGTTGATGTTGATCCCCGGCGCGACGTTGAACTCGCTGTACTCGTTCACGATGCACTCGGCGCGTCCCTGGAAGTTCTTGAGGTCCTCCGGCGTCCACCAGTTGCGCAGGTTCCCCTGCGCGTCGAACTTCGCGCCTTCGTCGTCGAAGCCGTGCGTCATCTCGTGGCCGATGACCGTGCCGATGCCGCCGTAGTTGTAAGCGTCGTCGGCGTTCGGATCGTAGAACGGCGGCTGGAGGATGCCGGCCGGGAAGGTGATGTTGTTCTGCGAGGCCATGTAGCTCGCGTTGACCGTCGGCGGAGTGAAGCCGCCCCACTCGGCCGGATCATCCGTCTTGCCGATGCGGGCGACGTTGCGCCGGCGGCCGAACTCGCGCGCCGCGACGACGTTCGCCGCGTAGGACGACGTGCTGTCGATCTTCAGATTCGAGTAGTCGATCCACTTGTCGGGATAGCCGATGCGGCGGCGGAACGCGGCGAGCTTCGTGAGCGCCGCCTGCTTCGTCTCCGGCCCCATCCAGGTGAGCGTCGGTATATCCGTCTTCAACGCGTCGACGAGGTTGTCGATGAGCTGATTCATCTTCGCCTTCGCTTCGGGCGTGAAGTTGCGGCGAACGTACTCCTGGCCGAGCAGTTGGCCGAGGTTCGCGTCGGTGGCGCGGACGCAGCGCTTCCAACGTTCCTGCTGCTGCTTGACGCCGCTGATGACGCTGTTGAACGCGAAGTCTTCGTTGACGAACGCGGACGAGAGCGTCGGCGCAGCCGTGTCGAGTAGGCGCCACTTCAGGTAGGCCTTCCAGTCGTCGAGCGGCATGTCGCTCAACATCTTGTTCACTTCGGTGAAGTACTCGGGCTGTGCCACGTTGAGGCTCGCCAGGTTCTCGGCGCCCATCGCGTTGAAGTAGTGCTGCCAGTCGAAGTTCGGATCCATCGACGCGAGCTGTGTCACCTGCGTGATGTGGTAGCGCTTGCGCGGATCGCGCGACGAGACGCGGTCCATCTCCGCTTTCGCGAGGCGCGTCTCGAGCGTCATGACGCGCTGGGCGTCGGCGGAGGCCTTGTCGGCCGGCTCGCCGGAGAGCTCGAACATCTTCGCGACGTGCTCGGTGTACTTGGTGCGGATGTTCTTGAAGCGCTCGGTGTCGCGGAGGTAGTAGTCGCGGTCCGGGAGCGAGGTGCCGCCCTGCGAGAGGGTGGCGATCATCATGCGCGCGTTCTCGAAGTCGTTCTGCGCGCCGAAGCGGAACGTCGCGCCGACGCCGCGCTGCTGGAGGCGGATGATCTCGTCCTCGAGCGATTGCTTGTCATGGATGGCGTCGATCGCCGCCAGTTCGGGCGAGATCGGCGAGATGCCGGCCGTCTCGACCGCCGTCTCGTTCATGCACGAGTTGTAGAAGTCGCCGAGCTTCTGTTCGGCGCTTCCGCGCGGTGCGCTGGCGGCGCTCTTCGCGTCTTCCTCGAGGATCTCGTGCAGCTTGTCGCGGTTGCGCTCGGCGACCTCTTCGAAGCGGCCGTAGCGGGAGTACGCGGGCGGGAGGGGGTGCGCGGTGCGCCACTTCCCGACGGCGAATTCGTAGAAGTTGTCGCATGCCGAGACGTTGCGATCGATCGTCGACGTGTCGTAGCCGTGCTCGCCGAAGAGCGGCTTCGTCGTCATCGGCTGCGAGGTCGTGGCGATCGGCTGCCCTTTCGGCGCGGGGTTGCTGCTACTTCCACTGCACGCCGCGAGAGCAAGCGCGGCAAGGGTTGCGAGTAAGGCACGACGCATCTGAAAACCTCCGGTCGGTTGTTGGCGGCGGAATGTTAGTGAACGCACCCGTGCCGGAGGCGTGAACGAAGTGTGCCAAAACCGGTTGTCGGTCTCAGCCCTCGCCCTCGAGATCGAACAGATCGGCGGCGCGGACCTGCTCATGCGACAGTCGACGGCAGGCGCCGACGATGGCGGAGATGCAGCGACGGGTCGGCTCCATGCGTCCCATCCGGATGCGCAGCAGATGTTGGCGGCTGTATCCGGACTCCCTCGCAAGATGCGCCGGTTTGATGCCGCGGCTCTTGAGGAACTGCTCCAGCTTCGTCGTCATGTGCAATATCCTGCACTGTAACGCCCGTGCAGGATAAATGTCAATGCGGAAAGCTTGATGAACAGACCACTGCACGTTCCTTCTCTCCCTCCCGTCAGTAGAGCCGGCAGGCGACGTTCCGCCGTGGAACGCTAGATTTCGCACATGCGGTAGAGAATCGGCCCGGCGCCGCTGCAACGTGGGAGTGTTTGCTTGTACTTCACGAAGTTAGTAACCTATAAGTTACTTCCATGCTCGGTGACGTCGTTCGGGAAACGCGGATCAAAAAGGGGCTCACGCAGGCGCGGCTCGCCCGTCTGGCCGGCGTCAGCCGCAGGCACCTCGCCGCGCTCGAGAAGGGGGCGAACGTCTCGGTCGCCGTCCTGAAGAAGGTCGCGGCGGTCCTCGATCTGCAGGAGATCCAGCTCGGCAACCTGTCGCTCCGTGTCACCACAACTGGAAACGACAACCTGCGGACGGCGAACTTTGCCCTCGTGGCCGACGCGATCCGGGAGGCTCGCGCCGACACCGAGCGGACTCAGGCGATCCTCAATCGCGCCGAGGATCTGATCGATGGCAAGCAGGAACGGGCGTCGGTTCGCTTCCCGCGCCTGCCGATCCGGCGTGTGAAGCGTTCTGCACTTCGCGGCGCCCGGATCCACGACAAGGCCAGCTGGCTCGAGGTGAAGACCTCGGGCGAGTTGCGGCAGGGACAGCCAATCGACGAGGCGAAGTGCGAGAAAGTGCACGTGCCACGCTCGCTCGTCGAAGAGGGGGAGATCGTATTCCGCGCCCGCGGCGAGGAGATGAAGGACCAAGGCATCGAAGACGGCGATCTACTCGTCGTCCAGCTTCGCCAGCGCGGCCGCGCCGCGACAGGCGAGCTGGTGGTCGGAAAGATCGGCGAGAACTGCTACGTCGGCCGGTGGTGGGAGAAGCACGGCCGCAAAGCGCTCATGTCCGACGGCCTCTCCGAGGTGACGGTCGGGAACTCGAAGCGGGTGCTGAAGGTCGTGGCGGTGATCAATGCGATTCTGCGACCGGAAGAATAGTGACTGGTCACTAGTCACTGGTCACTAGTAGCATCTCTCCAGTGACCAATGACCAGTCACCAGTAACCCTCCACCGCGAGATCGGTCTCTGGCGCGGCGTCGCGCTGAACATGATCGACATGGTCGGGATCGGGCCGTTCATCACGATCCCGTTGATCCTGACGGCGATGGGCGGCGGGCGCGGGATGCTCGCCTGGATCCTCGGCGGCCTGCTCGCGATCAGCGACGGGCTCGTGACGGCGGAGCTGGCGGCGGAGTTGCCGGGATCCGGCGGCTCGTACGTGTTTCTGCGGCAGGCGTACGGGCGCTACGGACGGGTGATCTCGTTCCTGTTTCTTTTCCAGATCTGCTTTTCGGCGCCGCTGTCGATGGCGTCCGGCTGCATCGGGTTCGCGAATTACCTGAAGATCCTGATTCCGGCGTCGGCCGCTCACGTGAAGCCGGTGGCGATGGCGATCTGCATCGTCACGACGCTGCTCCTCCTTCGCCGCATCGGCCACATCGGAAAGTTCTCGATCCTGCTCTGGATCGGCGTTCTCGGCACACTGGCGATCGTCATCGGCGCGGGTCTCCCGCACCTGAAGCTGTCGGCGTTCACGTTCTGGAACGCGCCGCGCCTCGATCATTACGCCGGCTACACGGGACTCGGCGCCGCGCTGCTCTACGCGGTCTACGACTATCTCGGCTACTACAACATCTGCTACCTCGGCGACGAGGTGCAGAACCCGACGAAGACGATCCCGCGCGTGATCGTCATCTCGATTCTCGCCATCGGAGCGATCTATCTCCTGATGAACGCGTGCCTCGTGTCAGTGCTGCCGATGAACGTGGCGATGAACTCGACGTCAGTGGTCGGCGACTACATCGCGCTGCTCATGAGTCCGACCGCCGCGAAGTGGGTGTCGGTCCTGATTCTCTGGACGGCGTTCGCGTCGATCTTCTCGCTGATGCTCGGCTACTCGCGGATCCTCTACGCGGCGGCGCGCGACAACAACTTCTTCTCGATCTTCGGCCGCCTCCACTCGACGCAGGCGTACCCGTACGTCTCGCTCCTCTTCCTCGGCGCCGTAGCGTCGGTCTTCTGCTGGCTCGACCTCAAGATCGTCCTGCAGTCGATCCTCTCGATCCGCGCGATCATTCCGTTCATGGCGCAGATCGTCGGCGCGGTCATCCTGCGGCAGCGCGAACCCGATCGTCCGCGGCCTTTCCGGATGTGGCTCTACCCGTTGCCGGCGATCGTCGCGCTCGGGTTGTGGGGCTACATCGTCCGGTCGCCGCAGAAGGGATTGAAAGTCGGCGGGCTGTACGTGATCGCGGCGGGGCTGATCTTCTACTTCGTCCGCGAGTGGCTACTGAAGCGTGGCCAGCGCGCGGTCGCGCACCAGTAGCACCGCCTCCTGCTGGAAGCGCCGTTTGTACTCCGCGATGATCTCGCCGATCTTCGCGTTGTTCGCGCTCCGATCGGGATGGATGATCTCGACGACATGCGTGAACTCGCGTTCCGTCTTCCAGTGCCCCTGCGCGTCCCATTCCGTGAAGCCGGGGAAGCGCGGCGTGATCACCTGATCGACGAAGTTGCGCCACTCCACCTCGCTGATTACGCCGTTCGGTCGGTTCGTGCCGAAGTACAGCGTGTCGCGATCCTGGACTTCGACCAGATGGCCGCAGGCTGCCAGGAACACGATCAGCGCGAGCGCCGCGCCCCTCACCCGGCCTTCGGCCACCCTCTCCCCGCTAACGCGGGGCGAGGGGTAATTACGAACGAGCGGCTCAGGTCTCATCGCGGTGAATCCACTTCTGGACGGCGGGCGGGACGTAGTCGCGGAAGCGGGCGAGGATGCGGTCGGGATCGTCGTCGATGATCGCGGCGTTGCGCACGTCGGGACGGATGAAGGCTTCGGCGACGGCGCGATCGAGGAACTGCATGAGCGGAGTGTAATAGCCGCCGACATCGAGGAAGCCGCACGGCTTCGCGTGCATGCCGAGCTGCGCCCACGTCCAGATCTCGAAAATCTCTTCCAGCGTGCCGAGGCCGCCGGGAAGCGCGATGAACCCGTCGGAGAGCTCGGCCATTGTCGCTTTGCGCTCGTGCATCGTCTCGACGATGCGGACTTCGGTCAGATTCGCATGACCCACTTCGCGATCCCAGAGCGCGCGCGGGATCACGCCGATCGCGCGGCCGCCGAGGCGCAGCACCTCGTCGGCGACGACGCCCATCAGTCCGACGCGTCCTCCGCCATAAACGAGCGTGAGATCGTTCCGCACGAGCGCCGCGGCAAGAGCGCGCGCCGCGTCCGCGTACTCTTCATGAGCGCCGCGATTCGAGCCGCAGAAGACACAGATTCGCTGCATCAGTTCGCGGTGAGCGCTCCCTGCTCGAGCCAGTGCGTGAGGAGGCGGCGCACGCGATAGGCGTCGGTCGCGAGCTGGCGCTCCCACTCCCCTACCGCCGTGCCTGAGATCGCCTTCATCCAGACGTCGCGGATGAGCGCCGGGTCTTTCTCCTCGGCGAGCGGCAGCGGCTTCATGCCGGTCTTGGTGAACGTCGTCTGATCGGGTACGAGCGCCTTCATCCGCTGCAGCTCGTCGCTGCGGCGCATTCCTTCGAGCAGCAGCCCCATGATCTCGATCGGTTCGAGCTCGCTCTTCACGCGGTCCGGCGGATACGGAACGAACGCGAACGTTCCCATGATCGGATGTTCCAGCACTTCGTACAGCGCGTCGGCGCCGCGCGTCTGGCCGGTCTGCGCATTGATGAATTTTCCGTCGAGGACGACGAGCTTCGATGCGGCCTGCTTCTGTTTCGTGCTGAGCGTCAGCATTCCGGTCGCCCGCATCTCGGCGAGCGACTGCATCACCGACGGCAGACCGAAGAACTCCAGCTCGCCGGTGAGCGTCGCCACCGGCTCGTTCGCTTTCGTCGCCGCGGCCGCGCGAACTGATCCCCACTTCTCGAGCGCCGTCGCCGCGGCCTTGCCGACGTCCTGATCGGGAAAGCGTTGCGCGATCTCCTTGAACAGCTCCTCGGTCGCCGGCTGACGCGTTCCCGAGAGCGCCTCGATCAGGCGGACGGTCGCATCCTGCTTCTTCGGCAGGAGCCGGCCGAGGAGCTTGCCCGGGATCTCGTCGCGAAGCTGCCTCACGAGCGCGGTCATCGTCGCCTCGTCGAACGAGAGGTCGTACTGGAAGAGAGACGCGAGACGCGCGCGTGTGTCGCCGAGGAGCGGGTTGGCGCGCAGGCCATGACGAGCGAGCGTCAGCAGCGCCGCGGTCGTGCCGATCGAGCCGAGCGCGATCGCGATGCGGTCGAGCAGCTTCTGCACCTCCACGACCGGATACTGCGTGTCGTTGCGCAGCAGCAGCGCCTCGTACTCGGCGAGTCGCGTCGTCAGCAACTTCACGGACGCTTCGCTACGGATCTGACCGAGGGCGGTGGCGGCCTCTTTGACGACGTAGATGTTCTGGCCGATTGCGGACGTCTTCGCAAGCGCGTCGAGCTCGCGGTCGACGGTGTCGGTCGAGTCGCGCTGGATGCGGTGCAGCAGGTAGATGAGATTGCGGAGGTAGTACGTGTCGACGTCCGGCCGCTCCAGCTCCGTTTCGAGCTGCGCGATCGCCGCATCGCGCGCGTTGTCGCCGTACGCCTCGAGAAATCCGAGGAGCGCGCGGCGCCGCTCGGCGCGCGCTTCGCCGCGAAGCTGCTCGAAGAGTTTGTAGAGGTGGAGCGTCGGGAAGAACTCGAGCGCGATCTTCAGCGCGGCGTGTTTGATCTTGTTCTCGGCGTATTTGCGGAGCTGCGCCTGATTGATCGTCTCCGCAGCTTCGGCCCGGATCTGATCGACCGGCGTGATGTCGAGTTTTCGCTCGTTGATGGTGTCCTCGGCGACGTCGAGCATCCAGACGGCCGCGGCGAGCGAGCCTTCGTTGAACTTCTGCACGGCGGCGATCACCAGCTCGCGGAGGCGCTTGAGCGCCATCGTGTTGTCTTCCGCGAGGTCGATGATCTTTTCCATCGCCCCGACCTGCGCGGGCGGTTTGTAGGCGCCGGGAGTGACGTTCGGCAGATCCCACGACTGCATCCCGCCGCCGAGGATCACGAAGACGTTGCCTTCCTTGCCGCCGGTGAGCGGCCGGATCTGGTTCAGGTAGTCGTTGAACTGCTGGCCGGTCTGCGCGCGGTTCGCGGCCATCGTGAGCAGTTGCGCGAGCGCCTGCGGCTCGGCCTGGGCCATCGTCTGGCCGCCGCTGGTGTTCGCCATCTCGCGCGTGAGGCGGTCGAGAATGAGGGAGAAGCGCTTGGCCATCTGCGCCTCTTCGTCGACGAGTGGAACGTTGCCGGCGTACGTCGGGAGGCGCTGCGGGATCGGCTTCACGTCGCCGCGCGGCGCGAGCGTGAGGTCGCGCGACATCCGCATCGTGTTCAGGCTGGTGCGGAGGGTGTCGCGCTCTTCGACGGGACAGATACGCAGCGCGATCGTCGTCACGCGGTCGAGATAGTCGGCGACGGCATCACGGTCGAGCAGTTTCATCTCGCCGGTGATGTAGACCTTATGGAGCGCTTTCAGGAGGAGGTCAGACGGCGGAAGCGAGCGCGCACGGCTCTGCTCCGCCGACCAGGCGCCGACGCGCTGCATCATCAGTTCCGGCGGCTGTGCCATCAGCACAGCCACTGCGTTGGCGGCTGTATTCGGCGGGATCTCGTCTTCGAGATACCGCTGCAGCTCCGACAACGCTGCGTCGACCAGTTGTGTCATGCCCTACCGCCCGTATTGCATAGAGAGAGAGGACGGCATTTTATGCCTAAGCGCGGCTGAGCTCGTGAGACTCGCTGCCGGTCCAGACACGCACCAAATAATCGAGCGCAATCGCCAGCCCCTGGCGCTGGCGAACCGTGGCGATCAGCGGGACCGCCATCGCGAAGAAGAATCCGACCGGCGCGATCCACGACTCCATCGAGAAACCGAAGTAAACGACCGCGATCCCAAAGAGCAGCGGGATGCGATCGGTGATGAGGAGGAACAGCCAGATATCGCCATGGTCCGGCTGATAGACGAGGCCGCAATGCGAGCAGCGGTCGTCGATCTCCAGCCACCGACGGAAGAGCTCGCCCTCGCCGCAGCGCGGGCAGCGGCGGCGCAGGCCGCGCAGGAGGGTTTGCTTGATGCTGAGCTTGGGCACAGCCACTGCTTGGCGTAAGACCCGGAGGTATGTTGTGAATTTCCTCAGCCGTTTCCACGACCCGCTGTATGCGATTTCCCGGTTCATCATCGGCCTGCTCTTCGCGGGTCATGGCGCCATGAAACTCTTCGGATGGTTCGGCGGAAAGAGCGGCGGCCCGCTGCCGCCGAAGATGATGGCCGCCGGAGTCATCGAATTCGCCGGCGGTCTGATGATCGCGTTCGGCCTGCTGACGACGATCGCGGCATTCATCTGCTGCGGCGAGATGGCGGTGGCGTACTTCACGGTCCACGCGAAGATGCCGCCGAGCCCGATCTCTCCGTGGGAGAACAAGGGCGAGCTCGCGGTGCTCTACTGCTTCGTCTTCCTCTACATCGCGGCGCACGGCGGCGGGAAGTACAGCATCGACGCGCTCTTCGGGAGACAGCGCGAGCACGGATGAAACGCCGCAGAGCGACCGGGGCGGAGTTGGTGGATGGAGGTGTGCACTTTCGCGTCTGGGCTCCGGAGCGAAAGCGCGTCGCGGTGGTCATCGACGATCGCGACCATCCGCTCGAGCGCGAAGCGAGCGGGCATTTCTCGGGTTTCGTGCAAGGCGCACGCGCCGGCACGCGCTATCGCTTCCGGCTCGACGGCGAGAGCGAGACGTACCCCGATCCTGCGTCGCGGTATCAGCCGGAAGGGCCGCATGGGCCGAGCGAAGTGTTCGCGGCAGGCTCTCCGCCTGCGCAGGTTTGGCAGCTTGACGAGTCGCTCGTCATCTCCGAGATCCACATCGGAACGTTCACGCAGGAAGGGACGTTCGTCTCCGCAATCGAGAAGCTGCCGCTCCTCGCCGACGCCGGAATCAACCTCATCGAGGTCATGCCGATCAGCGAATTTCCCGGCCGCTTCGGTTGGGGTTACGACGGCGTCGACTGGTTCGCGCCGGCGCACATCTACGGCACGCCCGACGACTTTCGGAGCTTCGTCGACGCCGCGCACGCACAGGGGATCGGCGTAATCCTCGACGTCGTCTACAACCACTTCGGACCCGACGGCTGTTACTGGACGAAGTTCACGCCAGACTACTTCACCGATCGCTACAGCAACGACTGGGGTGAGGCGATCAACTTCGCGAGCGAGGGCGTCCGCGAGTTCTGTACGGAGAACGCCGCCTACTGGATCGACGAGTTCCATCTGGATGGATTGCGCCTCGATGCGACGCAGGACATCCACGACCCGACCGGCACGCACATCCTCGCCGAGGTCGTTCGCGCGGCGCGCGCGGTCGCGGGCGATCGCAAGATCTTCGTCGTTGCGGAGAACGAGGGACAAAACCGGACGCTCATCGACGAGTACGGCCTCGACGCGCTCTGGAATGACGACTGGCACCACTCGGCGCTCATCGCGTTGGGAGGCAAGCGGGAGGCGTACTACAGCGACTACCGCGGCCGGCCGCAGGAGCTCGTCTCGATGGCGAAGCACGGGTTCCTGTATCAGGGGCAGTGGTATTCGTGGCAGAAGAAGTATCGCGGGACGCCGACGGGCGGCATCGAAGCGCGCCAATTCGTGCAGTACCTCGAAAACCATGACCAGGTCGCGAACTCCGCTACCGGCCAGCGCGCATATCAGCTGACCTCGCCCGGCCGTTATCGCGCGATGGCAGCGCTCCTTCTCCTCGGCCCGCAGACGCCGATGCTGTTTCAGGGGCAGGAGTTCGCGTCGTCGAAGCCGTTCCTCTACTTCGCCGACCACAATCCGGAGCTGGCGGCCGCCGTGCGAAAAGGACGCGCCGAGTTTCTCTTACAGTTTCCGTCGGTGCAGTCTGTCGCGGACACACTCGCGCCGCCCGAGGACGTCGCGACATTCGAGCGGTGCAAGCTCGATTGGAGCGAGCGCGACACGCATCGCGAAGCGCTGGCCTTTCACAAAGAGCTGATCGCGCTGCGACGCGCGTACTCGACGGAACTGCTCGATGGCGCGGTCCTCAGCGACCACGCGCTCATCCTCCGCTTCCGCGACGCCCGTCTCCTCCTCGTGAACCTCGGCGCGGAGGTCGATTTCGATCCCGTCGCCGAACCGCTCCTCGCACCGCCCGCCGGCTGCGAATGGTCCGTTCTCTGGTCGAGCAGCGAGGAGGAGTTCGAAGAGTGGCGCATCCCCGCGGAGAGCGCGGTTCTGCTGAAACCTACAACTCCTCGATCGCGAGTTTCAGCCGCGGGTGCTCCGGGTCGGTGAAATCGATGTCTTCCCACCGGAGCTTCGCGGGCTTCTTGGCGCGCATCCGCGCGCGCAGCGAAAAGCGCTCGGCGAATCCGATGCGGCCGACGTGCACCTCGTGGACGATCAGCTCCTGGCCCCGATACTCGGCAACGATCTCCTCGATCCGGCCGACCTTCTTTCCGTTTCGATCGACGACCTTGCGCCCGCTCAACAGCTCGACGTGCAGCTCTCTCATGCAAATGGCAGCTTCGACAGAACGCGCTCGCGCCACCAGCGCTCCCAGTCCTGCGGCGGCTCGTCCTTCCCGTTGATCTCGACCTTCACATCGATGCCGACGTCGAGTACCTTCTCCCACGGAATGCGGTAACGCGGCTCACGGCGCACGCCCAGCCTGCGATTCCACGCGAGCGCCCAGCGCTCCCAACGCCGTCCGATGCGGCGCGCCAGCACCGCAGCCCCTTCTTCGATGAACGCGACGCGCGTCGTGCCGTCGTCGCGCACCTCGAGCACGATGCCGTCGACCTTTCCGAACTTGCGGTCTTCCGAATCGATCATCTGCTGATCGAGGATTTCGCCGATCACCTTCATCCGCCGCCTCCCGCAAGCTGCAGCGGGATCGTCACGATCGCGATGATTGACGACAGGACGATCGTGATGATCACCACCGCGTTCCCGATCGGCCCGTTCGTGTGCTCGCGCAGATACTCCTCGTTATTCATCAGCATCAGGAACGGAATCACCACCAGCGGCAGGATGACCGCGGTCAGCGCCATCGAGTACATCGTCAGCTTCAGCGGATCGAGGCCGCTGAGCAGCGTCAGCCCGCTGAGCAGAAGGATGATCGAGTATGCGGCCGCGAACCGCGCCTCGCGATGCGGTTTCTCGTTCTCGTCCCAGTTCCAGCCGAACGTCTGCGCGAGCATGTACGACGTTCCGAGTGCGAGCTCGATGGCCGCGCCGAAACAGCAGACGCCGAGCGTTCCAGCGAAGAGCGGAAGCGCCCAGCGCCCGAGCGTCCGAAAGAGCATCAGCGGGACCTGCTCGTATTGGCTGACCTGGATGTTCTGCGGAAAGAAGACCATTCCCGCAACGACGATGATCGCCGCCGAAAGGCCGCCGCCGAACGTCATCCCGGCGATCGCGCTGAAGCGATTCGTGCCGAGGCTCTTCTCGTCCCACTTGTCCTCGATCGCGCCCGACGAATAGAAGTGGAACATGTACGGCGCGATCGTCGCGCCGACGATGCTGATGGCGAAGAACCAATAGCGCGCCGCGTCGTGATGCGGAATGGTCGGGATGAGACCGTGCAGCACCTCGTGCAGCGGCGGGTGATGCTTCCACATCGCCACAGCGAAGCAGAGCGCGACGAGGCCGAGCATCGACGTCCCGTTCTCGATGATCTTCAGCGTCCCGGCCCAGATCATCAGCCAGGTGATGAGCATCACCGGAATCGCGAAGGCACGGATCGGCCAGCCGGTGACGAGCTTGAGCGCCATGCAGACGCCGCCGAGCTCCGCGGTGAGGACCATGAAGTTGACGATCAGCTCCATCGTCCGCGGCACGATCGTGAAGTTGAACCCGAACTCCTCGCGCACGGCGTCGGCCAGCGTGTGCTTCGAGACGGCGGCGAGGCGGCCGGACATCTCGGTCAGGAAAATGAGGCAAATCGTCGCGACCGCGAGCGCCCAGATCAGTTGAAAGCGGAACGACGCCCCGCCGTCGGCGCTCGTGGCGATCGATCCAACCTCGAGAAAGCCGCCGATGCCGGTGATGATGCCGAGGGCGACTTCGAGGAGGTTCATCGCTGCCCGGCGGCTTCGCGGAGGCGCCGGGCCGACGCGAGCGCCTGCGCGCAAGCGTCTCGCGCCTCGGAATCCTCAGCCTTGTCGATGTCCTTCGACACCGCCTTCTCCGCGACCTCAGCGACCTGCCGGACGTACTCCGCCGGAAGGTCGTGCTGCGCGAACCCGCGCGTGGCCAGATCGAGCGTCGCCGTCCACGACCGCGCCTCCTTCACGATCTTCTCCGTGTCCGACCCTTTCGAGCACGCGAGCGCGGCAACCAGGAGGCACGCAACGATTGCGGGTCTCATCGAGCGGCAGGCTCTGCGAAAAAGCTGCCCGAACTGAAGATCGTGATTTACGCGAAGGCACGCCCCCTCACCCGGCCTTCGGCCACCCTCTCCCCGCTGTCGCGGGGCGAGGGGTAATTACGAGAAGGCGGCGTGTTTAGCGCTCGAGCACGATCCGCACGCCGCCGCCGTCGGAGACGCCGCCGCGCGAGTAGCTGCGCTCGGTGAAGTGGATCTCATTGGCGGTGGCGACGATCACGGTGGACGAGCGCGTGCCGTAGCGCGGGCTCGTCACGAAGACCTGGCCTTCGATGCCGTTCGCGTCTTTTGACGGCGTGCCGAGGAACTGCAGGAGGGAGAGGGTGATGAGCTGGGGGTCGGAGGTCAGATCGAGCAGCTCGCGCAGGATCTTCTCCGCTTGCGCGACCTTCTCCCACTTCGAGTCGATCGGGCCGTTGCTGATCGCGAAGATGCTTCCCGGCGCGATCGTCCGCACATCCTTGCCTGAATGCACGAACGTACCGCCGATGATCCCGGTGACGAGGTGGAACCCGGCGTAGTCGGCCGCATGATCCGCAACGTTGCGCGCGTATGCGGCCGGGTCGACCGACGACTTGACGTAGTCGCTCACGAGCAGACCACGCGAGCGGCCGCTGGGATTCTCGCCGTCACGTACATTCGTGACCGCCGCCACCCGCCCTTCGCGCGTCACGACCAGCCAGCTCCCGCGATGCCGCGCATCGCGTCCGCCGACCACATTCGGCGCGTCGTTCCAGAACGCAGCTGCGAGCGTCGGCCGGTCGTAATCCTCGTCCCGGTTCGCCGCGAGGACGAGCGGGAAGTCGGGGTGGGCGTCATGGGCGAGCGCGATCAGACACATGCAAGTTTGCCGAGGATAGCCAACCTCAGCGCGCAACCCAACGTCTATCACCACGTATTCACCAAAACGGGAGACACGTATGCGCAAGCTTTGGAAGACTCTGGTGATTCTCGTGGTACTCGCGGGCGCGAGTGCGGGCGTGTACGCATGGTCGCGCAGCGGCAAGGGGGACAAGGGTCCGAAGCTGGTCGAAGTGACCAGCGGCTCGATCGTCGAGAAGGCGGTCGCCGTCGGACAAATCCAGCCGCGGCAGAAGTTCCAGGTGAAGTCGAAAATCTCGGGCATCGTCCGGCGCGCGCTGGTAGAAGTGGGCGATACCGTGCGCGCCGGCGATGCGCTGTTCGAGATCGGACCCGATCCGACGCCGCTCGAGGTCACAGAGGTCGATCGTCAGGTCGATTCGGCCAACGCCTCATACTCCCGGGCGAAGACTGACTACGACCGCGCCACCGAGCTCGCGCGCTCCGGCGTCATGCCGAAATCGGATACCGACCAGAAGCGTGAAGCATTCGAGCTCGCGCGCGTCGCGCTCCAGAAGGCCGAGCAGAACCGCGACCTGACGCGCAAAGGGCGCCTCACGCAGTCCGGCAAGGAGGCGATCATCACGGCACCGGCGGCCGGCACCGTCCTGACGCGCACCGTCAACCCGGGCGATCCGATCGTCCCCCTCACCTCCTACCAGCCGGGCACCGAGATGGCGACCGTCGCCGATATGTCGGACCTCATCTTCAAGGGCACCGTCGATGAGATCGACGTCGGCAAGATGCACGTCGGCATGCCGGCGCGCATCAAGGTCGGCGCGCTTCCGACCGACGTCGTCACCGGCAAGCTCTCGCGCATCGCACCGCAGGCGCAGCAGAAGGAGGGCGCCACGCTCTTCGACGTCGAGATCGAGCTCGATCCGGGGCAGAAAATCACGCTCCGCGCCGGCTACTCGGCGAATGCCGATGTCATCATCCGCGAGAAGAAAGACGTCCTGACGGTACCGGAGCGACTCGTGACGTACGAAGACGGCGGCAAGAAGGCGACCGTCGAAGTGGCGCAGGCCGATCCGAAAGCGCAGCCGAAGAAGGTCGAGATCAAGACCGGCATCAGCGACGGGCTCAACGTCGAAGTGACCGAAGGTGTGAAGAAGGGCGATCGCCTCGTCGAGCGCCCGCCGAAAGAAATCTCGTAGCGTCATGACGCTCAACATGAAAGACGTCTTCCGCCAGCTTCTGCGCGACCTGCGCGCGGAGAAGCTCCGTACGTTCCTGACCGTGTTCGGGATCGTGTGGGGAACGGTCGCGATCTCACTCATGCTGGCGTTCGGGACGGGGCTGCACAAGCACCTGATCTATACGACCGCGGCGCTGGGCGACCGCATCGTCATCGCGTGGCCCGGCCTGACGTCGATGACGTTCGAAGGCCTCGGCAAAGGACGGAAGATCCGCATCACCGACGACGACCTCGCCGCGGTGCGCGACACGCCGGGTCTCAAGGCGATCGCCGGCGAATACTCGAACAACATGAAGGTCGAGTACGGCACGAAGACGATGTCGGTCGACACGTCGGGCGTCACTCCCGAATTTGGCGCCATGCGCAACTGCGTGCCGGAGATGGGCGGCCGCTTCATCGACGCCCCCGACCTTTCCGAGTCGCGCCGCGTCGCGTTCCTCGGCAACAAGCTCGCGAAGAACATCTTCGGCGACACTGATCCCGTCGGAAAGACGATCCTCGTCCAGCACTCGCCGTTCACCGTCATCGGCGTCCTCGTGCAGAAGGACCAGGACTCGAACTACTCCGGCCCCGACAACGAGAAGATGTTCATGCCGTCGACGACGTTCCGCGCGCTGAACGGCGACAAGTACATCGACAACATGATCTTCCAGGCGAACGTCGCTGGCGACACGAAGCAGATCATCACCCGCGTCCGCGCCGGGCTCGCGAAACGCCTCCGCTTCGATCCGACGGACAAGGAAGCGCTGTCGTGCTGGGACACGACCGACCAGTTCGCGTTCTTCGACATCTTCATGCTCGCGTTCAATTCGTTCCTCGGCATCATCGGCGTGCTGACGCTGATCGTCGGCGGCATCGGCGTGTCGAACATCATGAACGTCGTCGTCGAGGAGCGGACGCGCGAGATCGGCATCAAGATGGCCCTCGGCGCGAAGCAGCGCTGGATCCTCTCGCAGTTCCTCATGGAGACGCTCTTCGTGACGCTCATCGGCGGCGCGATCGGTTTCGCCATCTCGCTCAGCATCTGCGCCGTCTTTCCCACGTCGCTCTATGAATACGTCGGCAAGCCGGAAGTCTCGCCGCTCGTCGCCATGCTCACTGCCGCGGCCCTCGGCGCCGTCGGTCTCGTCGCCGGCTACTTCCCCGCCCGCGACGCCGCCCGCCTCGACCCGGTCGTCGCGATGAAACTATGAACACCGACCTCCACGTCATCTTCAGCCTCTTCGCGACCTCCTCGCGCCTGCAGAGGAAGCGCGCGTACCTCACGATCGCCGCGATCGCGTGGGGGACCGTCGCAATCCTTTTGCTTCTGGCATTCGGCGAAGGGATGAAGCGGCAGCTCGAGAAGAACCGCCGCGCGACCGGCTCGAATCTCGCCGTGATGTGGCCCGGCGAGACGCAGAAGCCGTACAAAGGGATGCCGCCCGGCCGATCAGTACGCGTCCGGATCGACGACGTCGAGATGCTCCAGCAACGCATGCCGGAGCTCGCCGCCGTCTTCGGCGAGGTCGTCTCGTACCGCACCAACGTCGTGTACGGCCGGAAGACCGTCAACGGGCGAATCATCGGCACGAACCCGCAATACGGCGAAGCGCGCGTCCACTATCCGCAGACGGGCGGCCGCTTCATCACGCCGCTCGACGACCAGCAGCGCCGCCGCGTCATCTTCCTCGGTGACGAGATGGCGAAGAACATCTTCGGCAACGAAGATCCGGTCGGGAAGACGCTCATGGTCAACAACGCGCCGTACACCGTCATCGGCGTGATGAAGCACAAGACGCAGATGTCGATGTACGGCGGCCCCGACGCCAACCACGCCATCATCCCGATCTCCACGTTTCGCGCGCAGTTCGGGCGCGAGCGCCTGAACAACCTCGTCATCGAGACGAAGACGCCCGAAGAGATGAAGCCCGAGCTGAAGAAACTGAACGAGATCCTCGGCGCGAAGTATCAATACGACCCGGCCGACGATCGCGCGCTCGGGACCTGGGACATGGTGAAGTCGGCAAAGCAGCTCCACAACATGCTCCTCGGCATCGAGCTGTTCCTCGGCATCGTCGGCAGCCTCACCCTGATCATCGGCGGCGTCGGCGTTGCCAACATCATGTACGCCGTGGTCAAGGAACGGACGCGCGAGATCGGCGTGAAGATGGCCCTCGGCGCCAAGCGGCGCTGGATCATTGTCCCGTTCGTGCTCGAAGGGGTGCTCTACACCCTCATCGGCGGAGCGCTGGGCATCGTCATCGCGACACTGCTCGTCTCGCTCACGAGCTTCATTCCGATCGAGCAGAACAAGGTGATGTCGTTCCTCGGCCGACCGACGCTGTCGCCGCAGATCGGCATCGCGACCTCGCTGATCCTCGGCACCATCGGACTTCTCGCAGGCTACTTCCCCGCGCGGCGCGCCGCGTCCGTCGATCCCGCGGCGACGCTCCGTTACGAATAGCCGCTACGAATAGGAACCGCTATGGCCATCATCTCGATGAATCGGATTCGCAAGATCTACGACACCGGGAAGGTGAAGGTAGAGGCGCTCAAGGGCATCGACCTCTCGATCGACGAGGGAGAGCTGGTCGCGATCGTCGGTCCGTCGGGCTCCGGCAAGTCGACGCTGATGAACCTCCTCGGCTGCCTCGACACCCCGTCGTCCGGCGAGTACCAGCTCGCGGGCGAGAACGTCGCCGGCGTCACGCGCGACCAGCTCGCCGAGATCCGCAATCGCCGCGTCGGATTCGTCTTCCAGAACTTCAACCTGCTGCCGCACATCACGTCGCTCGAAAACGTCGAGCTCCCGATGCTCTTCGGCGGCATGAAGCCCGCGCAACGCCGCGCCCGCGCCGAAGAGCTGCTCGCGAAAGTCGGCCTCGGCGAGCGTGGCGAGCACAAACCGACCGAGCTCTCCGGCGGCCAGATGCAGCGCGTCGCCATCGCCCGCGCCCTCGCCATGAACCCCGACATCATCCTCGCCGACGAACCGACCGGAAACCTCGACACCAGCTCCGGCGGCGACATCATGTCCCTCTTCACCGACCTCTGGAAGCAGGGCCGCACCGTCGTGATCATCACCCACGACCCCGCGCTCGCGAAGCGCGCGGGACGGGTCGTCGAGGTGCGCGACGGAGTCATCATCAGCGACCACAGAAACGGTCTCGCGGCGTAGACCGGCTCTCGCCTTCTGTTACATTCTCTCGGTCATCTAAATGTACGAGAGCCGAAAGCAGCGATTGCTGACGCGGGCACAATTCGCGCGACGCGTCTTCTTTCACCTGCTGTTCGTGATCGCCTGCGCCGCAGTCTCGTTGGCGGCAGGGATCCTCGGATATCACTTCCTCGGTGCGCTTCCGTGGGTCGACGCGTTGCTCGACGCCTCGATGATCCTCGGCGGGATGGGACCGGTCGACACGCTGAAGAGCGACGCCGCAAAAGTCTTCGCCTCGCTTTACGCGCTGTACTCCGGACTCTTCTTCATCGGCGTCATCGCGGTCCTGGTCGTCCCGTTCGTTCACCGGATCATGCACAAGATCCACATCGACGAAGAAGGCACCTGAGCGCACCCGATGGCGCTCACTTCCACGATCTACAACGCAAACATCGAGCTGAGCGACGTCGACCGCGGCGTGTACGAGTCGTTCGCACTCCGCATGGCGATGCACCCGTCGGAGACGCTGGAGTACCTGGCGACGCGCCTCGTCGCTTACTGCCTCGAGTACACCGAGGGGATTGCGATGACGGCGGGACTCTCGAACGGGGACGAGCCGGCGATCGTCGTGCGGAGTCTGACCGGACAGATCACCGCGTGGATCGAGGTCGGCCTTCCCGACGCGGACCGGCTGCATCGCGCCAGCAAGCTCGCCGATCGCGTCGCCGTCTACCTGCACCGCGACGTCCGCATCCTTCTCCGCCAGCTCGAAGGGCGCCGGATTCACCGCGCGGAAGACCTCGCGATCTACTCATTCGAGGGACCGTTCATCAAAGACCTCGCGGAGCGGATGGAGAGACGTGTCGCATTGACGATCACCGTCAACGAACGGCACGTCTACCTCGACATCGACGGCGTCTCGCTGGCCACGGTCATCGAACAGCACCGCGCGACACCTTGAGCAGCGCGCGCGGGTGGCGAGATCAAGCTCAGCGTTACTGCTCTTGACGCTCTGCTGTCGGCGACCTATGTTACTTGCCGATCCCCACCGTAAATGAAGTACGCCCTGACGGAAGGAGCCGAAAATGGCTAGAACTGCCCAAATACAACTCGAAAAGCTCGTCGGTCGTCAGTCCTTGACGTGTCGCGTTCCGCGCGATGTCACCGAGAGGGATTTCGCCCACCTCGGAAAATCAATCATCGACGTCATCAAGGGACACACGGGCTGCGCCTGCCTCTCGGGCGTCATTGATGTCATCCTGACGGGCGATTTCATCGATCCGATCCGCGTCGAGCTTCAGTAGCACAGGTGCTCGGTTCTCTCCGTAGCGCCGAAGATTCGCCATCTCGGCCGATGGTCGGACTTCTGAGCAATCCCGCGACTCCGGGTATCACCGAGGCAGCCGGCGACCTCGTCGAATACGTCGAGGTGATACCCGATCGTCTTTGGTACGACTTCGGCCCGCAGGGCCGCGGCGGCCGCTTTCACAAGGCGCATGCCGTCATCCAGGAGCTCGTCGATTTCGGGTCGACGCGGGCCCTGGTCGGACATGGCATCGGCCTTTCGCTTCCCAGCGCCATGCCCCTCGATGAAGCAATGCTCGCCGAGATTTCCGCTTTGAACCGGCAACTGAATTTCGAGTGGTACAGCGAACATCTCAGCATGTTTCTGGTACCGCATGGCAGCGTGCCGAACGCACAGGCCGGGCTGGGTCTCCCGATTGCGTATGACGACGAAGTGTTCGCGGTCATTCGCGAGAAACTCAGTCGCCTGCGACAAGTCTTCGACTGTCCCCTGCTGTTGGAGAACCCGAGCGTCTTCACTCCGATTGCGGATGTGGAGATGAGCGAACCCGAATTCCTGAACCGGCTGTGGGAAGAAGAGGCGTGCGGAACGCTTCTCGACCTCCACAATCTCTATGTGAGCTTTCGCAACGGCGGCACAGATCCTCGGCACTATCTCGAACAGCTCAATCCCGACGCCGTCGTCGAGATTCACATGGCCGGCGGCGATGAACTCGCCGGTTTCTACACCGACTCGCACTCGCGACTGACGCCGCCCGAGGTCTGGGAATACGCGTACGAGTTCGTTCCGCAGTGCTCCCGGCTGCGCGGCATCACCTTCGAGTTTCACGAGTCGTATTTCGAACGCCTGGGACTGTCCGCCATCATCGGCGAGCTCGAATCTCTGCACGAGCTGGCCGCAAAGGCTCCGTCGCATGCTGGTTGATTTTCAGCAGGCCCTGGCAGACCTCGTGTCATCCCCCGACTTGTGCAACCAAGTCCGCCACGATTCAGAGGTGCTGTGGAAACGGTACGACTTGACCGATCGCGAGATGCGACGACTCGAACAGATCGTCAATCATCCCGGCATGGAGTGCAATTGCATGCTCTACCGTGCCAACCGTCTCGCGCCCCTGGCGTTGAATCTTCCCGGGCTCCTCAAAGCCCTCGGTCCTGATCTCCGGGGCGTCCTCGATGGATTCTGGTTGAAGCACTCGAATACCGACGTTCACTTCTATCTCGAGTCCTATCGCTTCTGCGAGTTCGTGCAGGACGAAATCGGACGAGGCCGCGCATTCGGCGCGAACGTCGTCGCGGCGCTCGAGCGCGAAATGACCATCCTCGCGCAGCGACTCGAGGTGAGCCACACCGAAATCTACAGCCCTCTTCGCAACTCTAAGGATTCCCGCGACTTTCCTTCGCCGGAATGAACGACATGGCCCGCTCGGCCAACGCGGTGATGGTGAGCGATGGGTTCACGCCCGGGTTTGCGGACATAGCCGCGCCGTCGATCACGTAGAGACCGTCGTAGCCGAAGACGCGGTGTTGATGGTCGATCACCCCTTCGTCGGTCGTCGAGCCCATGCAAGCGCCGCCGAGGATGTGCGCGGTCGTCGGTGTGCCGAGGATCGTTTCGCTGAGCAGGCTGCCTGCGAGGCCGTCGATCTTCTTCTCCACGCGCCTCGCCAGCTCGGTCGCCTCCGGGATTGCCGCGCTCGGCGCAGGTCCCTCGGCCAATGCGGTCGTGAGGCCGAACGCGCTGAGCTTGAGCCGCAGGTGGCCTTCGAGCGTCCGCATGTAGAGCAGGATCATTGTCCGCTTCGCCCAATCGTCGACGAAGTAGGCCCGCAGGAAATTGACCGGATGCCGCAGCATCGCGGCGAAAACGCGGATCAGCCGCACCGGCGCGCTCTCCCCTGGCACGTGCGGCGACATCAGCAGCCGGAAGAAGCCAGACCCTTTCGCGTATCGCACCGGCTCGAGGTGGGAGTGCTCGTCGGTGTGGAGGATGCTGGTGATGGCGATACCTTCGCTCAGGTCGCGATCGGCCCGCGTGGTCACACCAATCAACGACTCGGAGTTCGTCCGCACGAAACCGCCCACACTGTCGGACAGTCGCGGCAATCCGTCCGCGCTCGCCTTCAACTTCAGCAGCAGTGGAACGGTGCCGAGGACACCGCCCGCGAAGATCACGTTGCGCGCGGTGAACGTGCGCCGGCGCTTGCCGAACCAGCCGGTGCCCGTAGTTGCATCGATTCGATAACCGCCTCCGGCAAGCTCCCGCACCCACGTCACCTCGGTGTCCGCCTCGATCCGCAGCCCGCGCTTCTCGGCGAGCCAGAGGTAGTTCTTGTCGAGCGTGTTCTTGGCGTTGTGCCGGCAACCGGTCATGCAGGCGCCGCATTGGATGCAGCCAGTGCGGTCCGGCCCCTCGCCGCCGAGGTACGGGTCAGAGACGGTCTTGCCCGGCTCACCGAAGTAGACGGCCACGCGCGAAGGCTCGATCTGATCCGGCCGGCCAATGTCGTTGGCGATCTCGCGCAGCACGCGATCGGAGTACGTATCGAGCGGATACTGCGCCGCGCCCAACATCCGCAGCGCCGTCGCATAGTGCGGCTCCAGTTCTCGCTTCCAGTCGGCGAGGTGGCCCCACGACGGCAACGCGAAAAACTCGTCCTTCGGGGTCGGCAGCGTGTTCGCGTACACGAGCGACCCGCCGCCCACTCCCACCCCCGACAGCACCGTGACGTGCCGCAGAAACGTCATCTTGAAGATGCCGCGAAAACCGGCCGCCGGCATCCACAACCACCGCCGCAAGTTCCAGTTTGACTTCGGGAAGTCCTCGGCCCGGAACCGCCTCCCCTTCTCGAGCATGACAACGCGGTAGCCCTTCTCGACCAGCCGCAAGCCGGAAACGCTCCCGCCGAAGCCCGAGCCGATGATGGCGTAGTCGCAGTCCATGGGCGGGAGTGAGGATACTGCACGGCCCGCCGGTCGCCCGGTGCGGTCGGACACACCTCAGCCATGAGGAGTTAGCCGGGCGTAATGTCGTGGAGAACGTCAACGACCGTCTTCAGGCACATGAAGACCGCTCCGACCTCGTCGTCCGGCAAGAGGGCATCCGGGTCGTCGGGCTCGAGGAGCACCTCGGTGATGTATCGCATCACGAACGGTTCGCTGCCAGCGCTCACTCGCGCGTGTCGCTCGATGAACCGATCGTCCGCCGTCGTCAGTCGACCAAGCTCGTTGTCGGCGTTCTTGAAAGGCTGCCCCAATCCGTTGCCGCCTTGCCCTCGGGAGTCGTCGCGCCGAGCTGTGCTCGAACATTCGGAGAATGACCACGAATGCGTAGATGGCAATCTCCTGCGCCGCGACCGAGAGGTCCTGGCACATCGTGGTCACGAATACGAGAAGGTCGCGCTGTCGCCGAGCAATGGCCTCCATCTGCCGCCGTGCCGAGAGTGGATCCAAGCTCGCGACCTCGCGCCATGTATCTTCGACGATCTGCTCTGACACCATCGACGCAATCCTACGAGATTTCCCGCGCTTTCCGTGATGCTAGCCGGATTGCGGCTGCCGCGAGGAGGAGGCAGTTGTGGGAGGTTCCTCAGCGCCGGCTGGTCCGAGTTCTGGCGCTCATCGCATTTCTCTCGCCCGAAACGAGTTACGCCTCGCCTCATCGCCGTCTTCGTCCCATTGTTCCGCGGCCGTGTCCCATTGTTCCGCGGTCCACGTCGCACTGTTCCTGGGTCCGAAAGGCGAAGGACTGACCCCGAAACCTGTCCCTCGACCAGCCGCAAGCCGGAAACGCTCCCGCCGAAGCCCGAGCCGATGATGGCGTAGTCCCAGTCCATGGGGGGAGTAAGGATACTGCGGCATGCGCAGGCTGTGTCCACGCGTTTTGCAAAGGAACGTTGCAGCGCCTGTTGCAACCATAGTGCTGCTATCCTGATTCGCGATGCGAGCCACGATCACGATCGACGAAGAACTCCTTGATGAGCTCAAAGAACGGGCGGCACGAGAAGGGACGACCGTCAGCCAGCTGATCGAAGACTCGCTGCGCCTCGCTGCCGGAACGCACGCCGGCGACCCCGGACAGCCGTTCGAGCTCGTTACCTTCGGCAAGAACGGCCATTTCACGAACCTCGACGTTGATCACGGATCTGTCTTGATCGAGCAAGACGACATAGCACGCCACGGCCGCCGCGGCTGAGCGATGGATCTTCCGGACGTCAACGTTCTGATCTACGCGCATCGCGAGGACGCGCCGCAGCACGACAAGTGCTCGGCGTGGCTCACGAATCTCGCTAACGGTGCCGCCCCCTTTGCGCTTTCGTCAGTGACGCTCGCGGGTTTTCTGCGGATTGTCACTAATCCCCGGATCTTCCAGCCCGCTACGCCGATGGAGTTGGCGTTGGCTTTCTGTCGTCAACTGATGGCGCGGCAAACAGCCGCCTTCCTCCAGCCAGGCCCGCGTCACTGGTCGATCATGGTCGACCTCATCGCGCGTTCAAACGTTCGCGGCGCTATGGTGAGCGACGCATATCTCGCTGCACTTGCGATCGAACACGACTGCGACCTCGTCACGACAGACAGCGATTTCGCACGATTCCCCGGGCTCCGTTGGCGCAATCCCCTTGCGTCATAGACTCACCGGGGACGCTGCATCTCGTCTCGCAGCGTCCGCTCAAACCCGTCATCGAAGAGACGAACCGATGACGAGAGCTACTCGGAGGCAGCCGCGACGTGACCGGCTTCAACGACCGAGAACTTCCCGCTCGACCTCGTCGAGAACGGCACGCCAGTCCGTGCTACCGACTTCGCCCGCACGAATCGCCGCGACCCTCTTCTCGATCTCGGCGGCCCACGCGGCCTCTACGGCTTCTTCCGCTGCGTCGAGGCTCTCCAGCAGGTCGGCGGCGAGGCGCGCTCGCTCGTTGACGGGCAGTCGAAGCGCCTCGTCACGAACTTTCTCGGCGGTTCCAGCCATGACTCGAGGCTGAACACTGCTGGTGGCGTCGCGGCCTCCATGGAGAGCCGCAATCCTACGATGCGGTGTCGCAGTGCGACACGGCGGGTGTCGCGGTGGAACACCGAGGGTGTCGCTGTGGGACACGATGGTGTCGCAGTGGTACACCGTGGGTGTCGCAGTGCGACACGGTAGGTGTCGCGGTGGGACACGATGGTGTCGCAGTGGTACACCGTGGGTGTCGCGGTGCGACACGGTGGGTGTCGCAGTGGGACACGGACGGTGTCGCAGTGGGACACGGTAGGTGTCGCAGTGGTACACGGTGGGTGTCGCAGTGGTACACGCAGGGTGTCGCAGTGTGACGGTGGAACGCCGCGGCGAGTGATAAGTCGTTTCGGACGAGGCAGATGAACCCGCCCCATGGAGCAGCCGGGAGAACCCGGGGGCGCGGGCCGGAAAGCCCGCGCCACACGAGAGGCTACGGCGCGACTTCCAGGACTTCGAAGGAGCCGGGGAGGATGGGGGGGCGGGCTCCTTCTTTGGGCGGGGTGCCGAAACGGGCGGTCGGGAGGAAGAGGTGGTGGGTGGCGGTGTCGATCGCGATCGTGCGGGCGCCGCGGGCGGTGTTGACCGTCGCCACGACGTCGTACGGCGCTTGGCCGCTGATGATCGTGATGTTGCCCTGCCCGGCCGAGGCGAAGGCGAGGTGCTTCTCGGGATCGTAGGCGGCGCCGTCGACGCCGGCGCCGATGGCGGGAGTCGCGAGCGTCTTGCCGGTCTTGGTGTCGACGACGGCGAACGTCTTCGACTCGCTGCAGGTGCTGAAGAGGTGGTGGTTCTGGACGTCGATCGCGAGGCCGCTCGGCTCTTCGCAGTGGTCGATCTTCCACGTCGCCACGACGGCGAGCGTCTTCAGATCGATGACGGAGATCTCGGCTTTGTCTTCGATATTCACGTAGACGCACTTGCCGTCGGTCTGCGGAAACTCCGGCTTGCCATCGAGCGCGATCGTGGCGAGGACCTTGCCGTCCGTCGCGTCGAACACGGTCGAATTCTTGCCGCGGCCGTTGAACGTGAAGACCTTCTTGTCGGCGTAGAGGATGGCGTCGGGGTTGTCGCCGGTCGCCTTCCACTCGGCGATTTTCGAGCTCGTCTTGAGATCGAACACGGTCACCATGCCGCTGCGGCCGTTCGAAATGAAGCCGCGATTCAGCCCCGGCGCGAGCGCGATTCCGTGAACGCCGGAGAGTCCGGTGATCGTTCCGACATGGCCGCCACTCTTTTCGTCGATGACATCGACTTCGGTTCCGTGCGAAACGTAGAGGCGATGCGTCGCTGCGTCGGACGTCAGGTAATCCCATCCGCCTTCGCCGCCGACCGGAATCTCACGAACGACGTGGTACGACTCGGCAGCGTGCACGGAGAAAGCAACGACGAGAGCGAGCAGCGCGTGTTTCATAGACCCTCCGCGGCGCAACATAACTCAGATGGCGAGGAGTTCGCATGCGGTCTCCGCCGCAGGAGGACCGCATGAGGTCGATTTGGCGTCCGGCACTCGTTTCCCTCTTTCTCCTTCTCTTCGTATCGATCGCGAATGCCGCGACATTCACCTATTCGACGGGCTCTCCCGACTTTCAGATGGCCAGCGCGTCGCACCCGGCCGGCACCTCGATCGAGGTCGAGACGGCGGACGACTTCACCACGACCGGCTGCACCACGATCACGAACGCATCGTTCTTCGGCTTGCTGCCGCTCGGCGCTCCGCTCAGCTCCATCACCGGCGTCGACGTCGAGATCTATCGCATCTTCCCGCTCGACTCGACGAACCCGCCGAGCGGCCATGTACCCACCCGTTCGAACTCTCCTTCCGATGTCGCGTTCGACACCCGCGACAGCCTCGCCGGCCAGCTCATATTCACCTCGTCGCTGATCACTCCCACCGCCACCGCGCTGAATACCGTCGTCACCGGCATTCATCCGATTCCCGGCCAGACGACAGGGGGAGAGGGCCCGTTCACGGGTGAAGAGGTGCAAGTCGACGTCACGTTCACGACGCCGTTCGTGCTCCCCGCCGGGCACTACTTCATCGTCCCGCAGTTCACGGTTACGACCGGCAACCTCCTGTGGCTCTCGGCGCCGAAAACAACTCCTGCCCCGGCCGATCTTCAGACGTGGATTCGCGACGCGAATCTCGAGCCCGACTGGCTCCGCATCGGAACGGACATCGTCGGAGGAGCGACCCCTCCCCAGTTCAACGCGGCGTTCTCGCTCAGCGGCACAACGTCGACGATTACCGTGAACGCCAACAACGCCACTCCGCTCACCGCGGCGCAAGGCCTGTCGACGTCGACCACGTTCACCGGCAGCGGTGGAACGGCGCCGTATACCTTCACCGAGACCGGCGCGCTGCCGACCGGCGTCACGCTCACTTCGGGAGGCGTCCTGTCCGGCACCCCTCAGACGATCGGCAGTTTCCCGATCACCGTCACCGCGACCGACAGCGCCGGCTGCACCGGAACGCTCGACTTCACGCTGAACGTCATCGCTCAGGTTCCGGCACTCGACGTTCGGCTGCTGGCACTCCTCGCCGCAATACTGTCGGTGATCGCGTTACGTGCTCTCGTCCGCTGACGTCCTCAATGTGCCGGCGGCGACGCGATCACGATGTCGCTCGACGTGACGCCGCCGCCGTGCGCGAGATAGACGTCGCCGTTCTTCGCGACCGCCGGGTTCCGCGCTCCCGCTGCCGTCGGAACGGTCGCGACGAGCGAGAGGTGTCCGGACGAATCGACCCGCGCGATCGTCAGTTTCGCATCGCGTGCCGCGCCCGCGTACAGCATGCCGGACGCGTAGTCGAAGTCGTCGACGCCGTTTCCGGTGTCGATTGAGGAGAGCACCGCGCCGTCGCCGCCGGCATTGAGCACTTCGAGCTTCGCGCTGCACGCCACGAAGAGGTGTCCGGACTTCTCGTCGATCCGCAGGCCGTGCGGCCCATCTTCGCCGCAGGCGGGGTTCCACGTTGCGACGGTCTTGTGCGAGGTGAGATCGATCGCGAGCGTCCGATCCTTGTCTTCCATGTTCGTGTAGAACCGGTGGCGCTTCGCGTCGACGGCGAAGCCTTCCGGATTCCCCTCGAACGTCAGCTTCTCTTTCTCCTTCAGCGTCGCCGCGTCGAGCATGCGGATGGTCTTGTCGCGAGGCGTCGTGACCCACACTTCCTTCGTCGGGCCGACGTAAGCGAGACCGTCGGGCATCGACGTGAGCACGGAGCAGAGACCGCGCTGGAGCGACTTCGGATCGACGATGCAGACGCTGTCATCGCCGCGGTTGCCGATGTAGACCTTGCCGCCGCCGAACGTGACCGAGCTGGTACCGAGGAGCCGCTTGCGGTCGCGGAACGTCACTTCCTTCGTCGGGAAGCCGGTGACCTGGCGGATTTTCCCGGTCGCGGCGTCGACGACGTACACCGTCCCGTTGTTGCCGGGGACCCAGACGGAGTTCGTCACCGGCTCGAACGCAATGTAGTCCATGGCGATCCCGGCCGGCGTGCCGCCCGGCAACGCCACCGTGCGAACCGTGTAGTCGGCTGCCGTCAACGGCAGCGCGAGTGCGAACAGAGCTACAAGCGGCAAAAGAGTGCGGCAGCGAATCGTCATCATGAGAACACCGTAACGGCGGACGCCTAAACCCGCGATGAACGAGGGAGGACACCAACGAAGGTGCTGCCCTCCGGGCCCGATCGTTCCAGCCGCAGCGTTCCGCCATGCACTTCGGCGATCCAGCGTGCGATCGGGAGGCCGAGTCCGGCGCCGCTGCCGTTCATCCCGGTGCGGGCGGGATCGACGCGAAAGAAACGTTCGAAGATCTGTTCGCGGAGCTCGGGAGGAACGCCCGGCCCTTCGTCGCACACCTCGACGCGCGCGAGCGTCCCATCCTGCAGGCAGCGGACGCGGACTTCGCGGCCGGGCTCTGTATGGCGGATCGCGTTCTCGAGCAGGTTGCCGATCATCCGCTGCAGCAGGTCTTCATCACCGTCGATGAGGAGATCGTCCTCGCATTCGGCGACGAGCGCGACGCCGCGCTCCGCGGCGAGGTTCTTGTAGGCGCGCGCCGTCTGCGAGACGAGATCGCCGGCGTACAGCGGCTCGCGCTTGACCGGGATGTCGCCGGCGTCGCTGCGAGCGAGGAGGAAGAGATCGCGAACGATGCGCGTGAGGCGGCGCACCGTCTTGTGCATCACCTCCAGGCTTTCGCGATAGTCGGCGGCGTTGCGGTCGTCGCGCGAAAGCGTCACGTCGAGCTCGCCCTGAAGGATGGCGACCGGCGTCCGCAGCTCGTGTGAGGCGTCGGCCATGAAGCGGCGCTGCTCGGTGAACGAGCGCGCCACCGGCGCGAGGTTCTTGCGCGCCAGAAAATAGCCGCCGAGTGCCGCGACGAGGAGTGCCGCCGGCGCGGTCGCGAGCATGGCCGTACGCAAATTCGCGAGCGTTTCCTCCTGCGGTGCGAGCGACTGCGCCGCGGCCACGACGAACGATTCCGCGCCGTACTGCACCGGCGCGAGGTCGAGCCGTGCCCCACCACCGGCGACGGTCACCAATCCGAACTCGTGTGCAGTCGTACGACGGCGCAGCACGTCGCGGTCGAGCGAGCGTGCAACGGGAGTCTGATGCGCCGCGAATTCGCTCCCCTCGGGATGGAGCAGCACGATGCCGCGGCCGTTGTCGCGGAACTCGGCGAGCAGCTCGTTCGCCGCGCGGAGGCGCAGCACGCCGTGGCCTTCGTCGATTTCGTCACGCAGGGCGGAAGCGAAATTGCGCGTGGTCGACACGAGCGCCGCATCGTCCGATCGCTGGATCTGCTTCCTGGCGACGACGTAGGTCACCGCGTCGGTCGCCAGCAGCGCAATGCAGAGCACCAGCGCGTACCAGGCGGTCAGCCGCACTCGGATCGCGTGGAGGGTCATCGCACCTCCAGGATGTATCCGGCGCCGCGCATGGTGTGGATGAGCGCCGGACTGTAGCCGCGGTCGACGATGCGGCGGAGACGGCCGATGTACACCTCGATCAGGTTCGAGAAGGGGTCGAACTCCTCGTTCCAGACATGCTCCGCGATCTCCTCGCGCCCGATCACCCGGCCCGCATTCATGGCGAGGTATTCGAGCAACGCGTACTCCTTGGTGGTCAGCGTCAACTGCTCCGCGCCGCGCTTGACCCGATGTGCGAGCGTGTCGATGCAGAGATCGGCAATTTCGATGCGGGCAGCATGCGGCGCGCCGCGGCGGCGCAGCAGCGCGCGCAGGCGCGCCAGCAGCTCCGCGAACTCGAACGGTTTGACCAGGTAGTCGTCGGCGCCCGCATCGAGACCTTCGACGCGGTCGCGGATGGCGTCCCGGGCGGTCAGCATCAGGATAGGCGTGTTGATTCGCTGCCGCCGCAACGCCCGGCAGACCTCCAGTCCATCGGGACGCGGAATCATGACGTCGAGCACGATCGCGTCGTACGGCGTGGTCATCGCATTCTCGATGGCGTTCCCGCCCGCCACGACCGCATCGACCGCATACGCCTGCTCGCGCAGGCCGCGGATGATGAACCGCGCCATGTCGGGGTCGTCCTCGACCACCAGAACCCGCATCGCGCCATCGTAGCGTTACTCGCATTCATGTGGCATTTAGGCGCGTCTTGTGAAACTTTGCGCAGCCGCATGCTGCTCTTGTTCGTTGCGATGCAGGTCGCTGCCGCCGTCGAGCCGTTATCGCTCGCCGATGCGGGGCGGCGCGCGTTGCAGCAGGCTTCGACGTACCAGGAGGCGCTTGCGGACGAACAGATCGCGGCGCTCGACGTGACGCAGGCGCGCGCGGCGCTGCTGCCGAAGGTCCGCAACGTGTCGACCGTGACGTACAACAAGCCGCTGTCGGCGCACTCCACCGACCCGACGTTCATCGCCGAGAACGCGTCGCGCGAATACCAGTCGATCGTCGGCGTGGAAGGCTCGCTCGATTTCGGATTGCGCGCGGCGGTCCGCCGCAGCCGCGAGCTACTGGCGGCGGCGCATGCCGGAACGGAGGTCGCCCGGCGCGAGCTGCTGCGCTCCGTGCGCGAGTCGTACTTCGGTCTTTCGCTGGCGACGGCGAAAGTGCGGGCGGCCGAGGAGTCGCTCGCGGCGGCGGAGGAATTCGAGAAAAACACGGCGCTGCAGCATGAGTACGGAGAAACTCCAGACGTCGACGTCGTCCGTGCGCGCCTGCAGACGGCGCAGAGGCGCGACGATCTCGAACAGGCGCGCGTGCAGGAGACGATCGCCACAGCCGCGTTGCGCGTGCTGGTTGGGTATCAGCCGGCCGAGGCGCTCACCGTCTCGGCCTTGACCGCCGAGCCGTCGATGGCGGCGCTCGAGCCGTTGACGCCGTCACCGATCATGGAGCGGCCGCAGCTCGCACAGGCCGCGGCGCAGCAACGCGCCGCGCAGGCAGACATCACCGTCGCGCGCGCGGAGCGGCTGCCGTCGCTCACGTACTCGGCCGACGAAGGATTCGACTCTCCGTCGCTGCAGCCTGAGGAGATCCGCCAGCACTCGGGGTACCTCCTGACCGGGAGCTTGCGCATCCCGATCTTCGACTGGGGAGCTTCGCGGGCGCGGCAGCGGCAGGCGGAGATTCGCGCCGACTCGGCAGCGCGACAGCTCACGCTGACACGGCGCGAGGTCGAACAGCAGGACCTGCGCGCGCGCGAAGAGGCCGCCTCGGCCGTGCGGCGCTCGGCCAACGCCCGCACCGCCGTCGCCGACGCGCAGCGGAACGTCGACATCTCGATTGCGCGATACCGCGCCGGCGAGGCTCCGATCCTCGAAGTGACCGACGCATTGACGACGCTGGCGCAGCAGCGGCTCAACCTGCAGCAGGCGCTGTTCGATTTCGAAGTCGCCCGCGCGCAACTGCAGGAGGCCGCCGGACGATGAAGCAATGGGCGAAACAATGGGCGAGGCGACGATCTGTATTGTTTGTAATTGCCGTTGTCGCCGCCACGACGGCTTGTCACCGCCACGAATCGGACGACGACGAAGCAAAGACCGCGGCAGCCGCCGTCGTCAGCGTGAAGGTGGCGAAGGCGGAGGTCGGTGCGATGGCGCAGCCGATCGAGCTGGTCGGGACGATCAGCACCGCGCGCGAGGCAGCGGTCAGCTCCAAGATCAGCGGACAGATCGCGGAGATGCCGCTGCTGAAGAACCGGAGCGTCCGGGCGGGCGAGCTGCTCGCGAGGGTCGAGGCGCGCGACGTCGCCGCGCAGCGCGCCGAGGCGTCAGCCGCGGTCACGACCGCGAAGGACGCGGTCGCGCCGGCAGAAGCCGCGCTGGAGAACGCGCGCCGCACGTACGAGCGCAGGCAGGGGCTCTACGCGAAGGGCGGCATCTCCAAGAAGGACCTCGAATCGTCGCAGCTCGATGTCTCGAACGCGGAAGGAGCGCTAAAGTCGGCGAACAGCAAGGTCGCGGAGTCGGTGCATCATCTCGCCTCGCTCGACGCACAGCTCAGTTATGCCGAAGTTCGCGCGCCGTTCGACGGTGTCGTGACCGACCAGTTCGCGTACCAGGGAGACTTTGCGACCGCCGGAAGCAAGCTGCTGACCATCGCGGACGTCTCGAAGCTCATCGTGAAAGCGCCGCTCTCGGACGAGATCGCGACGCGCGTCCGCCCCGGCGACGTCGCAACGATCGCGCCGGAGGACCTCCCCGGAACGACGCTGCAGGCGCCGGTGAGCCTGGTCGGACGCTCCGCCGATCCGCAGAGCCGCGCAGTCGAGATCTGGGTGACGCTGGCGAATCCGAGCGGCCGTCTTCGCCCGAACACGGCGGCGCGGCTGACCATCGCCAGCAGCGCCACGCCGAATGCGGTGACTGTTCCGACGCCGGCGGTCACGCTCGACGCGACGAACGCCAACGGCGGGACGGTGATGATCGTCGACGCCCAGTCGGTAGCGCATGAAGTTCAGGTGACGGTCGGCGCGCACGATGCGCGGCGGACGCAGATCACATCCGGTCTCCACGGCGGCGAAACGGTCGTCACCGAGGGCAACTACGGGCTGCCGGACAAGACGAAAGTCACCATCGCGCAATGAGCATCGCGCGCATCGTCTCGCATCAGTCGCGCGCCGTCCTGCTGGTCATCGCGCTGCTCTCGGTCACCGGCGTCGTGGCGCTGTTCCGCATCCCGCGCGCGCTCTTTCCGCAGACCGACTTTCCGCGCATCGTGATCGTGGCGGACAACGGCGTCTCGCCGGCGCAACAGACGCTCGTCGCGGTTACGCGGCCGATCGAAGAGGCGATGAGCGGGATTCCAGGAATCCAGCGCATCAAGTCGGTCACCGCGCGCGGCTCGAGCGAGATCGATCTCTTCTTCGACTGGCGGACGAACATGCAGCAGACGTTGCAGCTCGTTCAGACGAAAGCGTCGGGACTCCTGACGGAGCTCCCCGCCGGTTCGGCGATCGAGCGTGTCGACCGCCTGACGTTCGCGGTCTTCCCGATCGTCGGCTACAGCCTCACGTCGCCGAAACGCGACCCCGGCACGCTGCGCAATCTCGCCGACGTCGTTCTCCGCCCCCCTCTCGCCCGCATCCCCGGCGTCGCCACCGTCGCCGTCCTCGGCGGACAACTGCGTGAGTATCACGTGCTCGTCGATCGCGCGCGGCTGGAGGCGCGCGGACTCTCGCTCCAGCAGGTCGGCGACTCGATCAAAAGCTCCAACGTCATCGTCAGCCCGGGACTGATCAACGAGAACCACCAGCTGGAGCTGGCGCTGGTGAGCGGACAGGCGACGACGGTCGACGATCTCGCGGCGCTCGTCGTGGCGACGGTCAACGGCGTACCGGTGCGCGTGAGCGACGTCGCCGACGTGCGGCCCGGCCTCGAGCCGCGCTTCACGATCGTCACCGCGGACGGCCGCCCGGCGGCGCTGGTCAACATCCTCCGCCAGCCGACCGCGAACATCGTGGCGGTTGCGGATGACGTGAAGACCACTCTCAAACGGCTCGAGTCGCAGTTGCCGCCGGACGTCGAGGTCAAGCCGTACTACGACCAGTCGCTGCTCGTGCGCAGCTCCGTCGCCTCGGTGCGCGACGCGATCCTGATCGGCCTTCTCCTCTCGGTGCTGATCCTCTACGGGTTCCTGCGCAACTGGGGGACGACGCTCGTGGCGACGCTGGTCATCCCGGTGACGGTGCTGGTGACGTTCGTCGCGATGTGGATCGTCGGTCTCTCGTTCGATCTGATGACACTCGGCGGCGTCGCCGCCGCGATCGGTCTCGTCATCGACGACGCCATCGTCGTCGTTGAGAACATCTACACGCACATGGCGCGCGGCGAAGGCCGCGTCGAGGCCGTGCATCGGGCGGTGTCCGAGATCACCGGTCCGATCATCGGCTCGACGATCACACCGGTGGTCGTCTTCCTGCCGCTGGCACTGCTCACAGGCGTCACCGGCGTCTTTTTCCGCTCGCTGGCGCTCACGATGAGCGTGGCGCTTCTGACGTCGCTGGTGCTCGCGCTGGTCTTCACGCCGGTCGTCGCGCAACGTTTCATCCGCGTCCCGGAGTCGCACGAAGAGGACAAACACGGCCCGCTGCTCGAGCGCCTGATCAACGGGTATGAGTGGCTGCTGGCGCACGCGCTGCGCCGAACCGGCCTGGTGCTGGTCGCGATCGTCATCGTCGGCGCGCTTTCTTACGTCGCCTACCGCCTCCTCGGCTCGGAGTTTCTGCCGGAGTTCGACGAGCACGGCTTCATCATCGATTACGTCGCGCCACCCGGCGCGTCGCTCGACGAAACGGATCGCATGCTGCGGCACGTCGAGCAGATGCTGAAGGCGACGCCGGAGGTGGAGAGCTACTCGCGCCGGACCGGCATGCAGCTCGGCCTCGCCGGCGTCACGGAGCCGAACACCGGCGACTTCGCGGTGAAAGTGCGCGAGTCGGCGCACACGGACGACGTCATTTCCTCGCTGCGCAAGAAGATCGAGACGACCGAGCCGGCGTTGCGTGTCGAGTTCCCCGGCATCCTCTCGGACCTGATCGGCGACCTCGTCAGCTCCCCCTCCCCCGTCGAGATCCGCCTCTTCAGCGAAGACTCGGCGGCGCTCCAGAAGACGGCGCAGCAGGTGGCCGGAGTCATCAGCAAGATCGACGGCGTGGTCGACGTGTTCAACGGGATCGTCGTCAGCGGACCGGCGGTGACGTTCCGCATCGACCCGCAGCGCGCCGCGATCTTCGGCCTGACGGCGAACGACGTCAACGAAGCGCTCACCGTCGCGCTCAATGGCGACGTCGTCTCGAACGTCATCGAGCATGGACGTTTGGTCGGCGTGCGCGTCTGGCTCGCCGGGCCGCCGCGCCAGCTCGACGATCTCCGCGCGCTGCCGCTGCACTCGCCCGTGACAAACGCCATGGTGCGCATCGGGCAGATCGCGAATGTCACCTACGACGCCGGCCAGACGGAGATCGATCGTGACGGACTGCGGCAGACGGTCGCTGTCACCGCCCGCCTCGAAGGCCGCGACCTCGGCTCGGCGATTCGCGCGATCCAGGCGCAGCTCGGGCGTCAGGTCCACTTCCCCGCCGGCATGACGGTCGAATACGGCGGCCTCTATCAGGAGCAGCAGGCGTCGTTCCGCGAGCTGCTGATCGCACTCGCGCTCGCGGTGGCGCTGGTCTTTCTGGTGCTGGTGATCGAGTTCCGTTCGTTCAGTCATCCCACCGCGATCGTCTGCGGGGCGGTCCTCGCGCTCTCCGGCAGCCTCGGCGCGTTGCTGGTCACGCGCACGACGCTGAACGTCGTATCGATGATGGGAATGATCATGATCGTCGGCATCGTGTCGAAGAACGGCATCCTGATGCTCGACACGGTCGAGGATCACCTGCACGCGGGCCAGGACCTGACGACGGCGCTCCGCGAATCCGGCCGCCGCCGCTTCCGCCCCGTGCTCATGACGTCGCTCGCCGCGATGCTCGGCATGCTGCCGCTGGCGCTCGCCCTCGGATCTGGCGCGGAGCTGCTCCAGCCGCTCGCGATCTGCGTCATCGGCGGGTTGCTGTTCGCGCTGCTGCTCTCGCTCGTGGTGACGCCGACAGTGTTCGCCATGATCCACCGCCGCCCGGTGTAGCGCAGGCTCACTTCAACAGATGCTTCTGCACTTTCCCGAGGGCGGTGCGCGGGATCGAGTCGACCTTTACGAATTTGCGCGGCACTTTGAATGACGCCAGCTGGTCGCGGCAGACGTTCTCGAGCTGCGTGGCGTCGAAGTCGCCAACGATGAAGGCGACGGGAACTTCGCCGCGGACGTCATCCGCGATTCCGGCGACGGCCGCTTCGCGGACGCCCTCCTGTTCCAGGAGCAGCTCCTCGATCTCGCGCGGATAGATGTTGAAGCCGCCGCTGATGATGAGATCCGACCGGCGGCCGAGGAGCGTGATGTAGCCGTCGTCGGAGACCGCGGCGAGGTCGCCGGTGCGGAAGAAGCGGTCGGGCGTGAACGACTTCGCGGTCGCGTCGTCGCGGCGCCAATAGCCGGCGAATACGTTGGGACCGCGCACGAGCAGCTCGCCGTCCTCGAGGCGGATCGAAACGCCGGGCAGAGGAAAACCGACCGTTCCGGCGCGCCGCTCGCCGACGTAGGGATTGCTCGTGTTCATGAACGTCTCGGTCATGCCGTAGCGCTCGAGGATCGTGTGGCCGAAGAGGTCGCGGAAGCGTTCCAGTACATTCGCCGGTAGCGGTGCTGAGCCGGATACGAAGAGGCGCATCGCTCGTCCGATCGTTTGCGCGGTCGCCTGCGGCGTCTCGAGCAGTCGCACGTAGACGGTCGGAACTCCGAAGAAAAGCGTCGGCTGGAAGGACTCGAATTCGCCGATCGCCGTCCGGTGGTCGAAGCGTTCGAGGAGGCGCATCCGGCAGCCGCTGAGAAGCCACGTGTGCAGGCCGTTGCCGAGGGCGTGGATGTGGAAGAGCGGGAGCGCGAGGAGGAAACGGTCGTCGCGCGTGATCTGCCAGATCGCGGTGAGGTTCACGGCGTTCGAGGCGAAGTTGTTGTGCGTGAGGACTGCGCCTTTGGACGTGCCGGTGGTGCCGGAGGTGTAGATGATCGCGGCTGCGTCATCGCCACCGAGCATGGTTTCCGGCCGCGTCTCGTCGTCGCTCGTCAGCTCGGCGACGTTGTTCTCATCGACGAACAGGCGCGGCTCCGCGTCGGCGACGATGTGCGCGATCTCGCGCTCCCGGTAAAGAATGTTGATCGGGACGAAGATCACGCCGCGCTTCACGCAGGCGAGGTAGATATCGATCAGCTCGATCCGGTTCGCCAGGTAGACACAGAGCCGGTCGCCCTTTTCGAACCCCAGCGCCCGCAGCGCATGCGCCACCCGGTTGCTCCGCCGCTCGATCTCCCCAAACGTGTACTCCTCCCCCGCCCACTCCAGCGCCACGTCATTCGCGCGGCCGATCAGCGAGAGGTCGAACAGGTGGAGGAGATTCACATGCGCGATTCTATGGGCAGCCCCGCTCCGGGAGCCGCCGCCCGCGGGGTGAATGGCGTCCTCGTGTAGCGCAGGCTTCCAGCCTGCGCCCGGGGGGCAGGCTGGAAGCCTGCCCTACACGGGGGTTGGGCGGGTGGCCGAGGCGCTCAGCTCCAGGTAGTGCACGATCCCCTGGTACTGGCTGACACCGTCCAGTCCGGCTTCGGCGATGACGGCGTGGCCTTGGCCGCTGCCGGGGTAGCGGCCGTGCATGTAGGGATGCATGGTGGCGGCACGGCCGGCGGCTGAGGCGATCCAGCGGTACATGGTCGGGAGGGTGAAGCCGGTGATGCCGATCGCCTCCTGCGCGCGCTCCTCCGGGTAGATGCGGTTGCGGTCGGCGGGAGGGAGGAGGTCGAACAGCTCGGCGCTGGCGACGTAGAAGACGTCGAGCTCGATCCCGTCTCGCTCCAGCATCGGCAGCGCCTCGGTCACGAACGCGTAGGCGACGCCCGATTCCTGGAGAACGACCGTGCCGTCGCGATGGCCGCGCGCTTTGCGCAGGAGATACAGGCCCTGTGCGGCGTCGCTGGCCGGCGCGAGGCGGAGCGCTTCGCGATCGAGCACTTGCTCGTTGGGACGGGTCACAAACGGCGCGATCAGCGACGGCCGGCGCGTCAGCGCCGCCGACAGCAGCGGCCACACCTCGTTCGGCTCCCACGGCGTCAGCGTGATGCACGCGCCGGCGGGGAAGTTCTCCTGCAGGAGCTGCAGCGGCTGCGGGTCGGCGTGCGTGGGGCCGTCTTCGCCGGTCTTCAGGCCCGCGTGACCGCAGACGAGGATCATCGGCCGCGGACGCTCACCGGAGTGCTCGAAACGCGCCTGATTGCCGATGGCGTGCAGCCGCGCCGCGATGTGCCCCAGCGGCGCGATGAACGCGCCGTACGACGCGCCGACGCCGAGGTGGTGTCCGAACGCCGAGATCCCGGCGAGGATGCCGCTCATCGCGTCCTCGCAGATGCCGCCGGTCGACAACGTGCGCGAGTCGCGGTTCGAGATCGCGTTGAAGAAGCCCGAGGTGAACTCCTTCGCCCCTTCGTTGATGCTCGTGGAGCCGAGGAGATCGGCGGCGGCGATGAAGACCGAACCGGAGGAGAACTTGTTGAGGAAGCCGATCGCTTTGCCAAGCTGGCCGCGAAGCGTGGTTTCCGTACCCGGCTGCAGTTCGAGCTCACGCGGGAGCGTCGCGATGGACGCGAGCGCGTAGAGGTCGTCGACCGCCGGCGCGTTCGCGCGCGGCGCTCGCTGCTGCACGTCGAGCCGTTCCCGCGCGACGCCGGTCCGTTCGGCGAAAAAGCTCGTCAGCTCCTGATCGCGTTCGAGCAGACTCCGAATCGACTGCAGCGCCGACCAGAAGCACTCCTCCACGGTCGCGGCCTCGTTGCCGTTGTTGCAGCGCGTCGCCTCGCCGCAGTGCGGCAACTCCAGCTCGTTCGCGATCGGGAGCGCGGCGAAGAAGCCGGCGGAGCAGAGTTTGTGGCCGGCTCCGTGTGACGCGCGGCCTTCGATCCCGTATTGCCACCCTTTCGTGGTGCGATAGACGATCGCCGTCGGCTGGCCGTTGTCGATCACGAGCGCGCGGCGCTGCGCCGCGATGACTCGTGCGAAGTCGAATCCGTCCGGAACGTAGAGGACGTTCCAGTCGTGCAGGTAGAAAAGCTCGCACGGGTCCCACTGCACGTAATCGCCGGTCGTCTCCCCTTCGCGCGTAACGCGATCGGAGTCGATCGACGACTGGTTCCAGTCGACATGGACGACGACGTTCTTCAGCGACGCCGTCCCCGCAAACGCCAGCGCCTCGGCGACTCGTCCCGGCGTCAGGCCGCCTTCGCCTTCGACGACGTGCACGCGCGGCGGGGCGTCGCCGAACCAGTCGGCCATCGCGGCAGCGAGGCCGAGGGAGCTCGCCATGCCGACGCCGGAAGCGCCGGTCGAGAGCTTCACGAACGGCGTGGCAGGCGTCGGGTGGCCGTCGAGCGCCTTCGACTCGAGGTCGTGAAAGAGCGGCGTGTCGTTGTCGGGATTGCGGCGGAAGCCGAGAAGGTCTTCGAACCGAAGCTGCTCGTGAATCGAAGGAAGGAACTGCGGCGCCGCGATCCGGACGAGCTCATTGCGGAGCGCGTACATCGCGTAGAGACCGAGCGCCTTGTGGCCGGCCGCGTAGGAGAGAACGTCCGCGTCCTCGCGATCTGGTGCCGCGATGTCGTAGTTCATCGCGTCGAAGAGCAGCGCTTCGACGAAACGCCCCGAGGAGATCGAGCCGCCGGGGTGCCCCGACTGCGGGACGTAGTTGTAGAGCATCGCGCAGAGCGTGCGATAGACGGCATCGAGCTTCTCGAACTGTGCGAGCTCGCGCTCGCTCAGCGGCGGGACGTCGCCGACGGTCGTCCAGGTGGCGCGGCGGGGGCCAAATTCATAGCGGCTCATGTCAGGTGCTCCCCTTCGTCGACGAAGCGACGAAATCCGGCGCGGTCGCTCGCGGCGGCGGCGATACGTACGACCGCCTGCTCGAGGTCGTCGAGCGAGGTCGCGATCGACATCCGGAGGTAGTGTTTCCCTTCGCTTCCGATCACGCCGAACGATTTGCGGTCGAGCGTCGCGACGCCGTATCGGAAGAGGAGGAAGAGCTGGAACAACGTCGCTGGCGTCGTGCGGACGCGCGTCGACGGCGGCAGCGCCGCGTGCGCCTCGAGCGCGCCGACCGACCGGACGACGCCGGAGATGTTCGGGAAGAGGTAGAAGGCACCTTTCGGCGTGGCGCAGGTGATGCCGTCGATGTCGTTGAGCGCGCCAACGATCACGTCGCGCCGCTGCTGGAACGCGGCGACCATGCGCGCGATCTCGCGCGGGCTCTCGGGCGACTCGATCGCGACCTTCGCACCGATCTGGTTGTACCCCGGGACGCACGAGAAGTAGTTGATGTTCAGGTTCTTGAACATCTGCGCTTCTTCGACGGTCGGGAAGACCGCCCAGCCGAGGCGGCCGCCGGTCCATGAATAGGTCTTCGAGACGCCGGAGACGATGATCGTTCGCTCGGCCATTCCGGGGAAAGACGCGATGGAGCGATGCTGCTCGCCATCGAAGAGGATCGCCTCGTACACCTCGTCCGAGTAGACGCGCGCGCTGTCGGGAAGGCGGTCGCGGAGCACGCGCGCGAGGTCCGCGAGCTGGGCGGCGCTGGCGACGCCGCCGGTCGGATTCGACGGGAAGTTCAGATAGACGAGCTTCGTGCGATTGCTGAGGAGTGGCGCGAGATCGTCGCCGCCGCACGCGAAGCCATTCTCTTCGCGCAGGTGCAGCGCGAGAGGAACCGCGCCGACGTAGCGGGTGAACGACTCGTAGATCGGAAAGCCGGGACTCGGGTAGATGACCTCATCGAAAGGATCGCAGTACGCGTGCTGTGCGAATCCGATCGGCGGCTTCGCGCCGGGAAAGACGACGACGCGATCGGCCGTGACGGCGATCCCGCGCGTGTCGCTGATCTGCTTCGCGATCGCGCGCCGCAGAGGCTCGATGCCTTGCGGGTCGACGTAGTGCGTCTGGTCGTCGTCGATCGCCTGCTTCACCGCCTCGGCGATGTGCTTCGGCAGCGGGAAATCGGGCTCGCCGATGTTGCACTTGATGACGCGCTCCCCGCGCGTCTCGATCTCCCGAATGTACGGCCCGATCTTGAACGCGTTCTCGCTGCCGAGGTGGGACGTACGGGAGGCGAAGAGCGACTTGTCGAGAGTAGCGGTCATCGCGAGGTCCTCACCCTTTCGCTGCAACTACTGTTTCGGGGGTGTCCCGCTCTCGGTCGGGTAGCCCCGGCGCTGCCACTCATCGAGACCACCGAGGAGAGCGGAGACGTTCTTGATTCCTGCCTGTTCGAGCTTCAGCGCCGCACCGGCGCTCGATTCTTCGTTGGGTCACGTACAGTACGTGACGATCGGTTTGTCCTTCGGCAGATAGGGGATCTCGCCCGCGATGTAGGCGAGCGGGATGTGGAGTGCGCCGGGGATGTGGCGCTCCTTGTACGAGTCGGCGTCACGGACGTCGATGATCGTGAGCGCGTGCGCCTCGAAACCCTGCAGCACATCTTCGGGCTTCGTGCGAGGGACGCCCACGACCTCTTCCTTCGTCGGCTCGCGTTCCGTGAGGACAGGGGGCGTCGTCACCGGCGCGGGAGCGGCGGCGCGTGGCGACGCCATCGGCGGCATCGAGGCCGAGGGCGAGGGCGCCTGTGGTTCGGCTACAGATGGCGGCGTTGAGGTTTGCGTTTGCACGACTGCAGGAGGGGGCGTCTGCTCCGTATGCGTCGAGCGAAGTACCGAAAAAAGAACGAGCGCGATCACGATGACCGCGCCCGCTATCAGAACGATCCGTTGAGACATGCGACATTCTGGTCTACGCGGGGGATTCCGCGCAGCGACAGGTGGTCACAGAGTCATGTGCGATCGGTCACACCGTCACCAGCTGTTCGAGCGCGTCCATGCTTCCGATGAAAAAGCTGGAGCCCTTCACGTCGATGAGGTGGCGGCTCTTAAAGTCACTGATGACGCGGGTGACCGTCTCGCGCGTGGCGCCGATCATCTGAGCGATCTCTTCGTGGGTGAGGAGGACCTTGAGGCGCATTCCCTTCTCGGACGGCTGTCCGCCGCGCGCGCACCAGTCGAGGAGCAGGCGCGCCATCTTCTCCTGCGCGGTCTGCGAGAGGCCGAGCGAGCGGATGTCACGGTGCGCGGCGCTGCAGCTTTCGCTGATCTGCTTGGTCAGCTTCATCGCGGCTTCGGGATGCTGGCGGAGGAACTCGATGAAGTGCTCGCGCTTGATGACGTTCACCTGCGCCGGCTCGATCGTCTCAGCCGAGACTTCGTACGGCTGGTTGAGGACGGCGGCAGTGGCGCCGAGGACCTCGCCCGGCTCCGCGATGCGAACGATCAGCGTGCGGCCGTCGGATGATGCCATCGTCAGCTTCACACGTCCGCTGCAGAGAACGTAGACCGAGCGGGGGTCTTCGCCTTCGACGAAGAGGAGCGCGCCCTTGGCGTGGACGGTCGTGAATTTCAGCGCGTCGAGCGTCTCGACACTCTTGCTCTCGAGATTGCAGAACGAACGATCTTCGCGGAATTTGCACTTGGTGCAGTCGTGGACGACGTCGAGGTTGTACGGTGTAGCCATGATTCTGTTGCCCCCCGCACATAAGAATCGGTCCGAACGCGTTTTCCCACCACGCACCGAAACATGGTTTTGCACCTACCCGCCCGGGTAGGCTGCCGTGACCGCGGTCACCCCCGAATGTGGTGCAACTGCACCGTTCCCGAGAGAGACAACGTCGTTCACTGGGCGCGGAGACAAAACGGCTATGCGGATCGGCGATGTCATGACCCCGAATCCCGTGACGATCGGGCCACGGGAGAGCTGCGCCGACGCGCGCGAAATACTCCACAAGCACCGCATTCACCACCTCCTGGTCGTCGATGAAGGCCATGTGGTCGGCGCGATTTCCGTTCGGGAGCTGACCGGGAAGCGCGACCATGAGCTGGTCCGCAGCCTGATGGTGGACGACATCGGCATCGGGGGCGTCGACATGACGATCCGCGAGGCCGCCACGCTGATGATCGGCCGGAGCTCCGGCTGCCTCCCGATTCTCGACAAGCTCGGCCGTGCCGTCGGCATCATCACGACCACCGATTTGCTCCGGCTGATGTCGCGAAATGCCTCCCCACGCCCCGCTGTGGCGTGATGTTGCACATCGCCGTGTGTCGGCTGTCATAGCTCGACGGGACATCGCGGCTGCATGGTGTCGATGATGGATGGCCGGGCGATCACACGGCTGCGTGGCGTCGACTTCTCCGTCGACACTGAGGGCGTCGCCACGCCGTGGGGCATCATCGATCCGGTCGACTTCGCCGGGTCGCAGGTGACCCGCGCGACGTTCCGACACGCCGCCTTTCTGCGCGAGAACGAGGTGCACCTCGGCGATGCGCTCGCCCTCGCCGGGGACCAGCAGCCGTTCGTCGAAGAAGTGCTGCCGCTGCTCCGGACAGGGAACGAAGAGTCGCTGCGGCTGCCGAATTCGTGTCCGAATTGCGGCTGCGATCTGCGACAGCTCGGCGAGGACCTTGTCTGCCCGAGCTCCGCATGCGAGGCGCAGCTCGCGGTGCGCGTGGAGCGGCTCGTCAGCCCGCAGGGATTCAACATCCCGGAGCTCGATCGCGAGGCGATCCGGACCCTGATCGCGGCCCGTCTCATCACGACGCCGTCGGATGTCTTTCGCCTTCGGGATGGGATTCTGATGCGCATCGGATGGCCGGTCGAACGGGTGAACTCACTGGCGGCCTCGATCGAGCTGTCGAAGAACGTCCCGTTAGAGCGGCTCCTGATCGCGATGACCGGCATCGAAGCCGATGCCGCGGCATCGATCGCCGAGCACGCGCGCTCGCTCGCCGGCGTCAAGCGACTCGCCGCCGGATCGATGGCCCGCCTCCCGAACGTCGGCACCCGCGCGGCGGAGCAGGTCGTGAATTTCATGCGCGAGCCGCGAAACCGCCGCGTCCTCGCCCAGATGGCCCGCGCCGGCGTGACGACGCTGCGCGTCGCGGTGCGCACAGCCTAGCCGCACGTTACACTCGCCGCGTTGATCGTCCTTTTCACGATCCGCACGGCACTCCTGGCGACGCTGCTGCTCGTCGTGCCGGGGACGTGGATCGCGTGGCTGCTCGCGCGGCGCGACTGGCGCGGCAAATCGATCGTCGAGACGCTCGTGGCGTTGCCTCTGGTGATGCCACCGGTCGCGACGGGACTCATCCTGCTGAAGACGTTCGGCCGTCACGGCCCGCTCGCCTTCCTCGACGTCGTCTTCACCTGGCGCGGCGTCGTGGCGGCGATGAGCGTGATGGCGTTTCCGCTCTACGTTCGCAGCGCACGCATCGCGTTCGAACAGGTCAGCCGGCGCTACGAGGAGATCGCGCGGACCCTCGGCGCACGCGAATCGCGCGTCTTCTTCACGATCACCGTGCCGCTCGCGATGCGCGGTCTCATCGGCGGTGCGGTGCTGGCGTTCGCGCGCGCCCTCGGTGAGTTCGGCGCGACGGTGCTCGTGGCGGGCAACATCCCCGGCCGGACGGCCACGCTCTCGACCTCGATCTACAACTACGTACAGCTCGGACAGGACGACGCGGCGATGCGGCTCCTCGGGATCTCGGTCGTCATCGCGTTCGTGGCCGTCTGGACGAGCGAGCTTCTGCTGCCGAGGCGGCACGCGTGAAGCTGCGCCTCGACGTCACTCTTACGCTCCCCGCATTCACGCTGAGGGCCGACGTTGATATCGATTCCTCAGCGATCGGCCTGTTCGGCCCGTCCGGCGCGGGAAAGACGACACTGCTGGAGATCATCGCGGGGATCCGGGAGCCGGACCGCGCACGAATCTCGATCGACGGGCGCGAGATCGCGCACCTCCCCGCCCGCGAGCGGCGCATCGGCTACGTGCCGCAGGACGACACGCTCTTCCCGCACATGAGCGTGCGCGGGAACGTTCTCTATGGCGCCGAAGCGCTCGACGCCGAGATCCTGAAGACGCTCGAGATCGAAGCGCTGCTCGATCGAACCGTCGCCAAGCTCTCGGGCGGCGAACGGCGACGGGTGGCGATCGCGCGCGCTCTCCTCGCGAAACCCGCCCTCCTCCTCCTGGACGAGCCGCTCTCCGGCCTCGACAACGCCCGTTCGTCGCTGATCATCGAAATGCTCCAGCAGATCGAGACGCCGATCCTTTTCGTCTCGCATAACCGCGACGAGATCGCAGCGCTGTGCGACGCCACCATCGTCCTCGATCACGGCGTCACGTCTTACGGTGACCGGCGGCCCTGAAGCAGATCGTCCAATGGCTTATTTCTAGAACGAAATGGCCAAGCCTCAGACGATCAAACAAATCATGTCGACGCCGCCGGTGACCTGCTCGCCCGACGAGCGGCTGGACCGCGTCGCGCGCATGATGCTCTTGAACCACTGCGGATTCATTCCTCTCACGGTCGAAGGAAAAGTCGTCGGCGTGCTCTCCGACCGCGACATCGCCATGCGCTGCGTCGCCGAAGCGCGCAATCCCGTCGAGATGACGGCGGCCGACGTCATGACGACGCACTTCTACGGCATCGAGGGCGTGGACCCGATCGAGAACGCGATGACGCTGATGGAGCACCGGCAGGTGCGCCGCCTTCCGGTCCTCGATCACGGAAAGCTCATCGGCGTCGTCTCGCAGGCCGACCTCGTCGCCAACCTCGCCCCCCATCGCGGTGCCGAGCTCGTAAAGCTCATCTCGCGCGCCACGTGGCGGTTGGTGGGCGGCGCGCGTTAGTACACCGGAGTGATCTTGTGCGACGGCGGACCGGCGCGCGGGGAGCCCCAGGCGTAGCCCTGGCCCAGCTCGACGCCGATCTCGCGCAACGCTGTGGCGTGCGCCTCGTTCTCGACCCCCTCGGCGATCACTTCTTTGCCGAGCGTCTGTGCGACGGTCTTCACGGCGAGCACCAGCGCGCGGTTCGTCGGATTGACGTCGAGGTCGGTCACGAACGACTTGTCGATCTTGACGTAGTCGGCCGCCAACGCCCGAAGGTAGGAGAACGACGAGAAGCCGACGCCGAAATCGTCGAGCGCGAAGAGGCAGCCGAGGTCTTTGAGTTTGCTGATCCAGGTCTGCGCTGCGCCGAGGTCCGTCACGGCAGCCGATTCCGTGATCTCGAAGGCGAGCGATCCGTGAGGAATCTGCGCGTCGACGATGCGCCGTTCGATGAACGCGAGCAGGTCGTCGTCGCCGAGTGAGGCGCCGGAGATGTTCACGAAGATGCGGACGCCCAGCAGTTTCTGGAGGACCTTCACGACGTTGTCGACGACCCATCGATCGATCTGCGGCATCAGGCCGAAGCGCTGCGCGGCGTCGAGGAACTCGTCCGGCGCGATCAGCTCTCCCTCCTCGTCGATGAGGCGGATGAGCGCCTCGTAGTGCTCTGCCTCGCCATTGCCGAGGCGGACGACCGGCTGATAGTGCAGCACGAAACGTCCGTCCCGCAGGGCGGACTTGATGCGCATCGCCCAGCGGTTGCTCTCCGCGAGACTCGCACCGAGCTCGCCGCCGAACGGGAACGTGACGACGCGATCCTTCCCCGTCTGCTTCGCGGCATAGAGTGCCGAGTCGGCCCGGATCATCGCCGTCGAGCCGTCGGTATCGGCGTCGATCGGCGCGACTCCGATCGACACGCTGCATTCGAAGGTCAGGTGTTGGACGTGGAATCTGTGGGCACCGACGGCGGCACGCATCCGCTGGGCGACGTTGAGCGCCCCGTCGATCGGCGTGTCTTCGAGAAGGACCGCGAATTCGTCGCCGCCGAGGCGCGCGAGGAAGTCGCCCGGCCGGAGCGTGTCGCGGAGCAGCGACGCGAGCTCCGCGAGTACCTGATCGCCCGCCATGTGGCCGACCGTGTCGTTCACCGGCTTGAAGTTGTCGAGGTCGAGAATGAGGATCGCGCCGGAACGTCCGCGCGCCGCCGACCAGCAGACGCGCTCGATCTTCGCGTCGAGCGCGCGGCGGTTCGGCAGCTCGGTCAGCGGATCGTGCATCGCCAGGAAGCGGACCTGTTCTTCCTGCCGTTTTCTCGCCGTGATGTCCTGCTTGATCGCGACGAAGCGCGAGAGCGAACCGTCGGTGGCTCGAACGGGCGTGATCGTCTGCTCTTCGATGTACAGCGTGCCGTCTTTGCGGCGGTTGTACATCTCGCCGCTCCAGACCCGGCCGTCCATCAGCGTGTCCCAGAGCTGCCGGTAGAACGCCGAGGTGTGGTTGCCCGACTTCAGGATGCGCGGCGTCGCGCCGACCGCCTCTTCGCGCGTGTAGCCGGTGAGCGAAGTGAATGCCTGATTGACCCAGAGGATCACGCCGCGCGTATCGGTGACGACGACCGCATTCGCCGCCGATTCGAGCGCAATCGTCTTGAGCTGGATCTCTTCGCGCCCCGACGCCGCGAGCAGCGACAACGCAATCTGATCGGCGAAGGCGACCAGAAGGTCGACGTCATCGGCGTCGATCTCCCCTTTCGATCGGGAGAAGAGCGTGATTGCGCCGAGGGTGCGGTCGTCGGCGTTGAGTGGAATGGCGAGCGCGAACGCCAGCTCGAGTGCCATCGCTCGGGCGCGCCACGGCGCGAAGTGCGGATCGGTGGCGAGGTTGCGCGACTGCATTTCGCCCGTGCGGATCGCGGTGCCAGTCGGACCGCGGCCCGCGTCGGTGTCGTCCCACCGTACTTCGATGCCGGCCACGAAGTCACTCGCCGGCCCTGATGCCTCCTGGATCCCGACGCTGCCATCCTCGTTGCGAAGGCTGAGCTGGACGAGCGGGCAGCCGAGGATCTCGACGAGGCTCGAGCAGGTGAACTGCAGGAGTGCGTCGATCGGAACGCTCTGCACGATCTGGCGATCGACCTCGTGCAGCAGCCGCTCGAGCGTACCGCGGCGCTTGCGTTGCGTGATGTCGCGCGCCAGGACGACGACGCCGTGCAGGCTCCCGTCGGACGCCTTCAGTGCGGTCGCCGAGAAGCTGATGATGCGCGTCTCCCCTGCGCGGACGATTGTGACCTCGCGATCGGTGAAGGGGGTGCCGGTCTCGGCGGACGCGCGAATGACCGCCGCCGCACCGTCGTCGCGGAAGATATCGAACGGTTTCTTCGCGGCCTCGGTCGCCGTGGTGTTCAGCAGGCTTCCGGCAGCCGGGTTCATCGCGCGGACGTTTCCGTCCGCGCCGAGGGTGATGATCGCCATCGGCGAGGCGCTGAAGACGGCCCGGAGAACGTTCGCCGTCTCGTTCAGCGCCTCGTCGAGATACTGCTCGATCACTTCGAGACTTTCGCCTCTTCGATGATCACCGGGTAGCGGTAGCCGGCGCCAAAGTCTTTGTCGATCCGGACGGTGCCGGCGACCGTGACCACGTCGCCGACCGCGGCGACGTCGTTCGTCGTCACGGTGATGTCGTTGTCACCCTTATCGCCCGAGCCGGAGCCGTCGCGCAGATGGAGCCAGTTCTTCCCCATGATGCCGGAGAGGAACTTCACGACCTTCCCGCGGATGACGACCGGTTTGTCCTTCAGTTGGTCCTTCGCGGCAAACGTCTCGGCGACCGTCTTGCCGTTCGGCGCCTTGTCGACTTTCACGTCACCGACGTTCGCGGCGCCCGCGGTCATGTGCTGGACGGCGGTGCCCATCGGATTGGCGGCCGGTTGCATTGGCGCTGCAGAGGCCATCGAGGACGGAGGCGCATCGTTGGCGCCACCCATCGTGCCGAAGACGATCGAGTCGAATTTGCGCTTGAGCGTCTTCGACTCGAAGCCGTTCATCGTCATCTGCGCGTTGACGGTGACGACGTCGCCCTTCTTCACCTTCGTCTCGCGGACCGCGGCCCACTGCTCGCCGGAGTCGGTCTTGAGGCGGAGGTACGTGTAGCCGGCGGCGTCCATCGATTCGAGGAGCTTGCCGCGGAGCTGGTTCGTGGCGACCGGCACCATCGCCGGCGCGGCGGCTGTCGACGCGGGGGCCTGCGACGTCGTGGCGACCTCCGGATGACCCGGCGGGAGCTGCATCGGTGCAGCGGCGCTTGAGGGGGCCGGTTTCGGAGTCTCGGCGGTCTGTTGCTGTTTCTGGCCGCAGCCGGCGAGGAGCACGGCGGCAATTGCAAGGAGCAAGAGAGCTTTTTTCACTGGTTTACCTTTCCTGGAGCGATCGTCGCGTTGTTTCAAACATCGGTATGTGTCGTTCGTCACCTAGCGTCGTGCTTCGGCGCGGTCGCATTGCCGTCGAACTGGTTTTCGGCGACGAAGGTGCGGATCGCTTTCTCGTCGAAGTCGATCTTGGCGGCGTTGCGGAGCTTCGCGAGCCAGAAGTCCTGGACCGCCTCCTCTTTCGCGGCGAGCGCCTTCTCTTTCGCCCGGGCTTTGACCTCTTCGAGGGGCTGCTGCCGTTTCGGCTTGATCTCCGAGACCTGCACGACGTGCCAGCCGTGGTCGGACTTGAGCGGCTTGGAGATCGCGCCCGACTCGAGCACGAGGACCTCCCGGAATGCCGGCGGCACCTTCTCCTCGGTAATCCAGCCGAGCTTCCCGTCGAAAATCGCCGTCTCGGAGTCCTTCGAGAACTTGCGCGCGAGTTGAGAGAAGTCGCCGCCCGCTTTCAGTTTCGCGACGATGTCATTGGCTTCCTTCTCCGTCGAAAGAAGGATATGAGCGACGTGCCGCTGCTCCGGCTCGACGAACTCATTCTTATGTTCGTTGTAGTACTTCGCGATCTCCTCATCCGAGAGGGTGACGTCCTTCAGCACGTGCCCTTTGAAGAGGGCGCTCTCCATCGCGACCTCGCGGTACTTGGCGACGAGGCCGGCGATCTCGGGCAGCTCGTTCAGCTTCCGGGCTCGCGCTTCGAGAGTGACGATCGGCTCGTTGACCGTGGCGCGAATGCGCGACTCCATCTCGTACTGCGCGCGCCTTGGTGGGAGCTGCTTCCACATCTGCAGCTCGCGATCCGTGACAGCGTCGCGCAGCAGCAGCTTCCCGCCGCCATCCCAGGTCGCTACGACCGAATCGGGTGCCGTTCTGTCGATCGGCGAGAGCGTGACGTGGTACTTCGCGAAGAGCTCATCCGAGAACGCCCGTTTACGCGCCTCGACACGACGCCGCGAGAGCGCCGCCTCGATCTGTGACGACACCTTCTCGAACGGCGGCGGTGTGGCGTCGAGGCGGTCGTCGACGATCACGATCTCGTAGCCGTCATCCGTCTCGATCACCGGCGACACCTCGCCCGTCTTGAGCGCGAAGACGACGCGCTCCCACTCGGGACCGAACTGCCCCCAGTTCACGAGCAGGTGGCCGCCGTGTGTTCTCGACTCCACCTTCGAGCAGCTCCGCGCCAGCTCTTCGAAATCGGCGCCGTGAATGATGGCCGTTCGGATCTCTTCAGCTTCCGTTCTCGTCTCCACGGCGATCTGCCGCACGTAGAGGAAGCCGTTCAGAGAGTCCTTCCAGACGGCCTTCACTTCATCGGGCGAGACCTTGCTCCTTTCGTCGATCTCGTCGTGAATGAGGCGGGCATTCATCTTCTCTTGTTCACGCGCGGTGACGAGGCGCTGCACGGTCTCGTCGCGGTCGAGGCCGACGTTGTAGGCCTCCTGGATGAACAGCTTCTCGTCGACCATGATGTTGAGAAAGCTGCGCGCTTCGCCGTAGCCACCGAGGAACTTCGCGTGGCCGCTGTGCCGCGCCGAAAACGCCGCCACCAGTTCCTGCACGGTGATTGCCTCACCATTCACCGTAGCGAGAGGAGTCGCCGGCGACTGTTTGGGCGCCGTCGCCGCTGCAACCGAGAGCAGTGCTGCGAATGTAAGTGCGTACTTCATCGTTTCTCTCCCACTTTCTCGGGACGCTTCTTCGCCGCGCGTGCGGCGGCCGCGGCCGAAGCCGGCTTCGTGGCCGGCCTGGTGCTCGTGGCGATCATTTCGGACACGACGTGGTCCGTGAGCGTGACGACGTTCGACACCGCCCCGAGCATCAGGAACCCGATGTAATCGCTCCCTTTGCGCGCGTGCTGGGCGCTCCAGAGGACCCGTCCGTTCTGGACGTCGACGAGCGTCATTTCGATCTGTACCTGGGGGGTCGTGACGCTTCTCGCCTCGGCCGGATCGTCGAATTCGTAGATCGTGCCGCGCAGAAAGAGCGGCGTGCCGACGACGGGAGCGAGTCGTGCCAGGTCGTCGGAACTGATCCAGCGGAACGAGGCGATGTTCGCCTTCAGCGCCGCCTGGCGGAGGGTCGCAGGCTCGACCACTTCGAAACCGCTCGCCGCAGCGAGTCGCAGCGAGAGGATGTCGGCGACGATGCGGACGGCGTCGTTCGAGCTCGTGTTGTCGAACGGGAGGACGCAGATGCGATGCGGCGTCGCCGGATCGAGATCCGCCGTCCGAAAAGAGGCCGGACCGGTGCGAAACAGTGGCTTGCGCGGTCCCCGCACCAGGCTCCCCTCTTCCGACGGACTCGGAAAGCGGCGGGTCAGCAGGTTGATCACCTTCGTCGCGACGTTGTCTGCTTTTTCGCTGCGGCCGAAGCCGAGGGCCTTCTCCGTGTCGTCGGCGGACAGACCGGCAACGTCGCCCCAGGCGAACGTCCCGTCAGCGCGGACCATCCGTCCCGTCAAAGCGACGATCGGATTCCGCCCCTCGGTGTACGTGTAGAGCGTTCCGGAGACGATGGCCGTGGCACCGGTCGCCGCGAGGATGTCCGCGCGCGACTGCGCATTGAGTGAATCGAGATAACGGACACGGTTCTTCTCGAGGAGCGGCTCGACCTGATCGCTCGCGACGACCTGCCAGCCACGGCTCGCGATCGCTTTAGCGAAAAGCGCCGCCAGCGCGCGAGGCTCGTCGTCCGAGCCGGAGAAGTTGTCGAACGGCAGGACGACGACAGCCGGCGGGCGCGGCTGTGCGAACGAGGGGGTCCGCCCCTCCACCAGCAACACCAGCACGACGAACGCGATCCTGAGTCTCATGGCTACTTGAGCAGCGTCCCCAGCTCCGCGCGGACGACTCTTCGCGCAGCCTGCGTCATCGACTCTCCGCCGACGCCGAACAGCCGGGTGGAAAACGATGCGCCGCTGCGCGTGCGGCCGGTCGACCAGATCGTCGATCCGCTGTGGGTCTCGATCATCCGGAGCTGGATCGTCACTTCGGGCGTCGGCGTCGACCCCGTACGCGCCTCGGCGAAGTCGACGACGCTGCCGACGAAGACGGCGTCGACACCAAGCTCCTTCCCGATCTTCTGGTATTCGGCCGGCCCGAGGGCGTCGGCCGACGACTGCGAGCGCATCACCTTCGTGACCTGTCCCGGCTCCGCGACTTCGAACACGTCGAGCGCCAGAAGCTCGAGGTAGAAGATCTTCTGGACCTTGTCGCCCGCCGTCCGTTCCTGCGAGAGGTTGTCGAAGGGCAGCACGGCGACCTTCGAGATCGCGCCGAGGTCCGCGTTCTTGTGCACGTAGCTCGTCTGCTGCGTCGATGTGCGGCACGCGGAAACGGCCGTGAGTGCCAGCAGAAGGAGCGTCGCGTTCTTGAGATATCTCATGTCCATTGTCCTTGTCATTTCGTGAGCGTGAGCGTCGCGAAGAACATTCGCTGACGGAGGGAGCCGCTGGTAAAAGCCGTGCTGACGGAGGTGTAGTTGACGTCGAGAATCGTCCAGCGGTTCATCAGCCAACGCGGGTTGACGATCATGCGGCGCGCCCGCCGGTCGAGGACCGGATCGATGTCTTCGTCGAACGCGGCCGCCAGCGCCACCGTGCCGTCGCCGAACGGCCGCCACTCGACGTGATACCGCTGCGTGAAGCCGGACAACGCATCCGACGAGAGGTAGCCGAATCGCGATGAAAGCGAGAGCTGCGGCCCCGGACGCCAGATGAAATCAGCGTAAAAGCGCTGGTCGCGCGACGGCCCGAGCAACTGGGTCGCGGGATCGGTCGAGTCGGTCTGGTTCCGCTGATACGACCCGGTCAGCAGAACGCGCAGCGTCGGCAGCAACTGTGCGTTCCCGACGAGCGCGCCGTAGCGCCGGTGCGCTTTGGCACTCGTGCCGAGGATCGTCTCGTTCTGCACTCCGGCGTCGACGTTCAGCGAGAAGGAGCGAAAGACGAACGCGGAGGCGTGTATCGCATTCGTGTCGATCGACGCGACGTTGTTGCCCACGTCCTGGTTCTGCCGGTTCACCTCGAACGTCACCTGGAGTTTCTTGGTCGGCTTGAGGTCGAGATAGCCGGCGAGGCCGTCTGCGTCGCCTTCCACGATGTTGAATGCGCGGACGTTGCGCTTGTAGTACTGCGACCGCAACGTCATCCAGGTGCGGACGTCGTACTGCACGTTCGCGATGTGCTCGAGATCGTTCGAGCTTTGGCGCGCAAGGCTCGTCAGCTCCTGACGCGACGCCGTATAGGTTCCGGTATAGGAGACGAGAAAGCGCTGCACCGGCTGGAGCGTGACGGTCGTCATGCCGTTGTAGAAGTTCTGGTATCCCGACCGCGCCGACGCTGCTCCGATCGCCGTGTGGTAGTACGCCTGCACCTCGGTCACCAGCGTCTGCTCGGAGTTGACGCCGAAGTTCACGACCTTGAACCAGCGGCCCGAGGTCTGATCGAACGTCACGGAGTAGAGCGAGAGCGGCGCATTGAAACTCGTCTGGGAGGTCCGCAACGTCCACAACTGCCCGTCTTCGCTGGTGTAGAGGTCCCACTGAACCGGACCGCCGCCATTGCGCAGCGGGTTGCCCGCCGCGTCCCGCGCGATGACCCGGATCTCATCGACCCGGTCGATTCGTCCGAGATCGATGCCGAGGTTCTGGAACGAGACCGAATCGGGCGAGAGCGAGATGCCGGCGCTCGCGTCGATGTTGCCGTCGGTCAGCAGCGGATACGGCGCGAGAGGGTGGTCGCGGTCGTCGGTCGGCGTGTCGTCAATGCCGTACAAGGCGCGGCTGACCGCCAACGGCGTCGGGACGGACGACTGTCTGCCGCCGATCGAGCGCTCGTCGATCTTCATCCGCTGCGCGTTTCCATCGGCGACGACGCTCAGTTTTCCGCCGAAGCTCGTCGACGTGTATCCCAGGGTCGCCTCGTGCGTCGTCGTCTTCCGATCGAACCCTGCAAGCGGGTCGGTCGATCGCGCGTAGCGCTCGCCGCCGCCCGCGTGAAGTCCCCGCCACCCGTACTGCGCCGAGCCGTAGAGATTCTCGTCAGTGAGTTTCAGGTCGGTCGCGGAGTCGCTGGTGCTGTTGCGCTGGCCGGTGACCAGGAACGTCGGTAGCGACGTGGGCTCCCAAACGAGTTGGCCCGACGTCCTGCCGATCCGGCGCGAGTTGCTGCTGTTCCCGAACCGCGTGCTGCTGTCGAAAACCTCCGTCCGGGCGCGCGCGTGGAGGTTCAAGGTGTTGACGAGGAGCTCCGCGCCCGGCTGGATCTGCCGCGTGTGATCGAGGCCGGTCGAGATCCCCTGGCCGTCTCCGCGGAAGTCGTCCCCGCGGAAGAAGAGCTGGAGGATCGATGTCGTCGTGAGCGCCTTCGAGAGATGCAGGTCGTAGGTCTGCCGGAAGCCGCCCCTCGTCTGAGCACCGAGCTCGTCGTGCTCATAACCGAGGAGCGCGCGCGCGAAGAGGTCGTCGGCGGTGGCCCTGGAAGCCAGCAGCAGAACGACCGCGGAAAAGAAAAGCGCGTGTCTCATCGGGGATAGGTCACGGTGTAGGTCCGCTGTGCGTGGCAGGAAGTCGTGCAGACGCCGCCCGTCGGCGTCTGCGTAAAGGTGGTGATCCCGGGGAAGCGGTTCTTCGCAATCAGGAAGGACAACTGCGTGCTGCCGTGCGTGATGTGACACGAGGCGCACGGAAGGTTCTGCGAGCCGGCGTGGAAGGTGTGGCCGGTGCCGCCGTTGAAGCGGCTCGCCGCCTGAATGTCCGGCGCCGCGGCAGCATTGGCGTAGACGTCATACACATGACACGAGAAGCAGATGTCGTCTTTCGACGTGGTGCCCGACTGCTTCTTGAGAAGGTATGGATACGACGAGCCGTGCGGCCCCTTCACGATCGGATCGTCGGTCCCGTGACACGACGTGCAGGTGAGGATGGTGTCGGGTGCGTAGCCGGCCACGAAGGCGTTGCGATCGATGTTCGGATTCTTTCCGGCGGCCTGGATGGGGTGATACGAGGGATTGCCCGGATTCGTGACGAGCGCGAAGTCCGTCTGCCCCGCCGGCTGAACGGTCCAGCTCGAATGGCACTTGAAGCAGATCTCGTATTCGTTCGCCTGCGAAGGATCATCGGCCGGCCGGAACGTGTAGCGCGGCGCCAGGCCCGCGCCGCTGTTGGTGACCTCGATCCGTGAGACGCCCGATACCAGCGATGAAACGTGAGAGTTATGGCAGTCGGAGCACTGCACGTGCCGGTTCGGCACCGGCATGGCAGCGTATTTCGACGGATCGCTCCCCTCGTGCGGGTCGTGCGTTCCCCTCGCCAGCATGCCGTGCCAGTACTGTTTGGTGAGCTGGTCGCGAATGTCCGTGGCCTTGGATCCGTCGTGGCAGGCAAGGCAGAGATCGGGCTCGCGGGCCGACAGCATCGCCGGGATCACGCCGGTCGCGTCCTTCACGCCGTGCGGATCGTGGCAGTTGATGCACTTGCCGGAATCGGGTCCGCCGTTCGTGACCGCGTGCGCCGACTGCTGCCACGTCGCGTTCCCCTGAAAGATGCCGTCTTCGCTGCCGAGAGCGTGACAGGTGAAGCAGAGATTGTTGTCGTTCGGAGCAAAGAGCGAGAACTCGTACGTCGGTGCCATGGGGTCGACGGTGTGGGGATGACATTGGCAACACTCGCCGCGCGCCTCGTTCATCATCCGTTGCGGGCCGTTGATCGGATCGCCGTGCTTGGTCGACGGAAACGCGCCGTTTTCCGCAAAGCAGAAACCAGAAATCAGAAAGCAGAAAACGCCGACCGCCACGCGCGCTCTCATTTGTTGTGACACTCCTGGCAAGTCGACTGGAGCGTGCTTCCGTCGGCATAGATCATTGCCTGCGGGTTGTTCGAGCCGTGCGCCTTGTGGCAGGAGACGCAAGTCACCGCGTCGTCGTGCGACGGAACGACGTTGTCGGACGGATTGAGCACCGGCACGCGCGGCAGCGTCGTCGAGTTCCAGTGGCCGTAGCTGGCGTGCTTCGCCTGCCAGATGTTCGGGTCGTTCACATGGTCCGTGTGCGGCGTGCCGTGACACGTCGAACACCACTGCGAGACGCCCGATTTGTAGATGACGTTCGACGGCGCGTACACCTGGCTCGGATTCGAACCGTTCGCCGCATACTGCTGGACGACCATGATGCTGACCGGCGTCTGGTTCGTCTTCGACGGATCGGGACGGAGGTTGCGGTAGTTCTGGTTGCCGTGCGGATCGTGGCAGGTGGTGCAGATCAGCACCATCGACTGCGTGCCGCCCGGCGGCACCTCGGCGGCCGGGTTGTTGAGGTGATGCGCGAGATTCGTCGGGATCCCGCCGCTGTTCGGAAATGCTCCGGCCGCCGATTCGCTCAGATAGCTGACGGGCGAAATGACGTCCGGCGCGTTCGGATCGGAGCCGTCATGACAGGAGAGACACAGCTCGAGCGGCGTTCCTCGCCGCAGCAGCATCGGTGCGGGCGTCGGATTGTTGTCCGTCCGCATCGGCTGTCCGTTTTGAGAGTTGTGCTGCGTGTGGCAGTCGCTGCAAACCGAGCTCACGCCGTAGTGCCAGTCACCGGCGAAGAGCGGAATCGCCAGTGCGACGTTGAGTAATAAGAAGGTGTAGAGGCGGAGTCGTGGACCCATTTGCGCTACGAGCAGGTTAGCCACCGTGCAGCGGCCCGCCGGGATGGTGAGTCACGTCACCGTGTGTGTGATGTCACATGACGCCGGTGCGAGACGAGGAGCAACAAAAAGAGAGGCCGGCGCGAGCGCCGGCCTCTCGAGCAAAGCGGGATTCGCGAACTAGAACGGAGTGATGCTTCCGCCCATGCCGTGGCAGGACTTGCAGAGGGTCTTGTAAGCGCCATTGCCCTCTTCAGTCGTGTCGGCGGCGGTCGGGCTCGGGTAGATGAGCGCGAACGGGTTGTTGTTTCCGTGAGCCTTGTGGCAGGTGAGGCAGCCCGGGCTGTCGGTCGCAGCGGTCTGCGTGCCGGTGGCCTGGTAGAGCTTCAGGTTCGCAGCGCCCGTGGCGCTGGAGAACGAGCCGACCTTGACGACGCTGGTCGGGTGGCGGACGAAATCGGTGCCGTTGCCAACGACGTCGGTGGTGGCGTCGCCGCCGTGGAAGTTGCCGTGGCAGATGCCGCAGAACTGGTCGATGCGGTTGGAGCTCTTCGCTCCGTTGTAGTTGTACTCGGAACCATCAGCGACGCGGCTGTACACGATCGCCTGACGGCCGTAGTAGTTCTGCATGTTGCCCGAACCGAACACGTAGGTGTTGCCGTTGAGGATCGTCACGTCCTTGGTTGCGTCGAACGCAGCGGCCTTGGCAACGCTCGGCGCCATGACGGCGTTGTAGCCCGCGGTCGAACGGAGGCCGTAAGGAATCAGGTTGCGGAAATTCGCGCTACCGTGCGGCGAGTGGCACGATACGCACTCGAGGGTCGAACCGGCCGGGAAGTAGTTGATGACGTCACCCTTGTATCCCGGAGCGGTGACCGTACCGCCGATCTTGTGTCCGCCGCCCGTGACGTCTTCGCGCACGCCGCCGGCCGAACGGATGTAGCCGTTCACGTTGTCGCCGAAGACATCAGGCGCGAACGTCTGGTCCTTGTGGCAGGTCGAGCAAACGTCGTCGTTCTTCAAGAGCTTCGCGCGGCCCGGGCCCGGATTCGGGGCGGGGTAGTACGGATTGATCGCGCGATTCGGCGACGAGGCGAGGTTCGGCGTGGTGATCGTCGAGCCGTCGGTCAGGTTGTTGTGCGCGCTGGCGTGCATCGAGTGGCAATCGGAACAGTTCATGTTCTCGTTGTAGTGGTAGTTCGACTGCGCCATCAGCGGGAGTGCCGCCGTGGCGAGAAGAACTGCTAGTACGACTGTGAATCTCCGCATTGTTTCTCCTTTGCCTCCCTTTTGGTCTGGTGCATCGGGAAGCATCATCGGCAGGCTCCTAGAGCGATGTAGGTGCCACCGTGCTCACAACGGCTTGTTCGTGTCGTAATTCGAGTCATGCAAACGACTTAGCGAATCCACCGGTGAGCACTCACCACTCCTCGAAATGTCGCAATTGCGGGAAATTCCCCAATGGAGGTGCGGAAAATCGCTCAAACGGTCTGAAATCACGGTTGGTATGTGATGAACCGCACAATGAACGTGTTTGTGCACCCGCTCTGTGCGCTGCGATGTCACCGGATTTGCGGTCGCCAGAACGGGTGCGGACGTGCGCCGCGTCATTCGCGGTGTGTGGCGGACGTCACGTCGCGTTCGAACACCTGCACGCGCGAGGTGGAACGTTCGGTGACGTAGATGCGGTCCTTGTCGTCGACCGCAATGGAGGTCGGAAAGGAGAGTTGTCCGCTGCCCGAGCCGAGACCCCCGAACTGCCCCAGGAGATTGCCCGCCGTGTCGAAGATCTTCACCTGATGGCGTAGCTCGTCGGTGACGAGGACACGGTGCTGCGAATCGACCGCGATACCGGATGGAAGCGAGAAGTTCGCACCGCCCATCTCGTGCTTTCCCCACCCGCGGACGAAGTTCCCCTGGCTGTCGAAGATCTGGACCGCGAGTGCCTGCGCATCGCTCACGTAAATCGACCCCTGATCGTCGATCGCCAGCCCGGTGATCGACTGGAACTGTCCGTCGTCGCGTCCCCTGCTGCCGAACTGCTGGCGCAGACGCCCATCGGGCCCATAGACGAACACCTGCCCGCTCCGGTTCTCGCCGACGTACAGGTCGCCGTCCGAGTCGTATGCGATCGCGCCGATCACCGGCTTCTCGCCGATGCCCTGCAGCGTGACGTCCCCTTTGTACTCGCCTCGGTAACTGAACAGGCGGATGTGGGCGTGGTTCCCCTCGACGACCGCCAGCATGCCCTTCGGCGTCACGGCAATCGATACAGGGTCGCGGAGATATTTCTTCGATCCGAACGAATACAGCTCCGTTCCGTTCGGCTGATAGACGCCGATCAAACCGTTTCCACTGTCGGCCACCCACACTTCGCCATGCGCACGGTCGTAGGCGACGGCGTGCGGAGACGTAAAGTTGCCGTAGTAGAGGTGCTGATTGAAGACGGCGACGGAGTCGTATGTGAGCTGTGGCTGGTCGTCGCTTTGCGCGAATGACGCCGCGGCTGTGAGGAGCACGAGGACCGCGATCGCGGCGCGCTTCACGGCTTCACGCCTCCGCTCTTCTTGATCGCCTCCATGCTGTCGCCTGAAGCGTGGCATTCGACGCACAGCGCACGCTGCGGATCGGCGCGCAGGATCATCCGGTTCTGCGAGGCGTGCGGCGAGTGGCAGGAGAGGCACGTGATCGGCTCACTGGTGCGCGGATCGATGATGTTCGAGCCGATCGGGTGGCCGAACTGCGCGTGTCCTTTGTGGCATCCGGAGCAGACGGCCGTGATGTCGCCCTTGAGCAGGTGCGCCTTGCCCGACTGATGCGGCTCGTGGCAGCTCGTGCAGCGGCCGCCGTTCGCCTTCACCGGATGGATCGACACTGCCTTCTCCATCTGGTCCTTGATCGCCTTGTGGCACGAGAGGCAGATCGCTCGCTCGCTGTTGCCTTTGATCAGCCCGCGGTCGTCGGCAGTGTGCGGGTTGTGGCACGTCGTGCAACCCTGCTCGAGCGCCTTGTGCGCGCCCGGCTTCTGCGCCGCCGTCTTCACGGCCGAGTGGCAGCGGTAGCAAAGCTCCGTCGCTGTCTTCGTCTGGAGCGCCTGCGGCTTCGGGCCACTCCCTTCGTGACAACGCACGCAGCCGGTGAAGACCTCGTGCGGCTTGGAGCGAATGAGGTGCGCCTGATCGGATCCGTGCGGGTTGTGGCACGACGCGCAGTGCAGCGAGGACGCCGGGAAGTGTTTGTGCGCGTTCGCGAGCTTCGCGTCGTTCGGGTCGTGGCAGGTCCGGCATAACATATCGGTGTCGCTGACCAGCAGGTTCGCGCGATCGCCGGCGTGCGGAAGATGGCAGGTGTCGCAGTCGCCGCTCGCGAACGGCGGATGCACCGACGTCGCCTTCTTGAGCTTCTTGAGCGGCTCGTGACAGGTGAGGCAGAGGGCCTCCCCCTGCTTGACCAATCCGTACTTGTTCGCCGACGCGTGTGGACTGTGGCAGTTCGTGCACTCGCCGTTCGCCACAGGTTTGTGGACGACCGGCTTGATCAGCTCCGCATTCATCTTCGTGTGGCAGTCGGTGCAGAGCGTGACGCCGGTGCGCGCCACCATGTGCTTCGCCTTCCCGGCGTGCGGCGTGTGGCAAGCCGTGCACTCGCCGTTCTTCGCCGGCTGATGGACCCACGCACCCTTCTGAATCTTGTCCGGGAAATCGGCGTGGCACGTCTCGCAGAGCGCGAAGCCTTTCGCGTTGAGCGTGGCGGGCGATCCCGGCTGCTTCGCCGGCTCGTGACACGCGCCGCAGTCGCCGTCGACGAACGGATTGTGACCGTACGGATTGAAGAGACCCTTCTTCTGCGAAACGTGCGGGTCGTGGCACGTCGTGCAATTCGCGGTCGCCAGCGAGTAATTGCTGTGCGCCTTCTGCATCTCCGGCGAATCGGTCTTGTGGCACTGCGCGCAGAGCTGCGCTATCGGCTTGTTCAGGAGCGCCGGACCGTCGGAGGAGTGGCCATTGTGGCAGGCGATGCACTTCCCTTCGGCGACCGGCTGGTGGACGCGCGCTCCGCCTTTGCGCATCCGGTTTGCGAGCTCCGTGTGGCATCCGAGGCAGACGAGGCGGGGACTCGCTTTGAGGAATGCCTGTTCCGTGGAGCCGTGGACGTCGTGACACGACGCGCAGCCGCCGGCGAGCACCGGCGGGTGCACCGACTTCGCCTTCTTCAGGTTCGAGAGGACGTCCTCGTGGCAGGTGCTGCACAGCTTCGCCGTGTCGTCCTTGAGCAGCAGCGGACGATCCGTCGAATGCGGGGCATGGCACGTCTGGCAGTCGCCCGACGCGACCGGCGCGTGCACATGCTCGCCGCGCGAGGCGAACAGCGCCGAGTGGCAGCCGACGCAGAGCTTCTCGGGCGTCGTCGCGAGCAGCTTATCGTTCGCGGACGCGTGCGGATCGTGGCAACCGGCGCAGTTGCCGTCCTTCACCGGCTTGTGCACGAACGTCCTCGAGAACTCCGGCTTCTTGTCCTCGTGACACGTGAAGCAAGCCGCGGCTCCGGCGCTCTTCTGCAGGTGCGCGTTGTCGCTGCCGTGCGGCGTGTGGCAGGAGTCGCATCCGATCGCGAGCGCCGGATGGACGTTCTTCTCCGCGTTCCACTTCTTCGTCTTGTCGGCGTGGCAGGTGTCGCATAGCGCCGGACCTTCGGCCTTGAGCAGCTTCGCCTGCGGCGCGGAGTGCGGCGCGTGACACGCCGTGCAGTTCCCCTCGAACACCGGCTTGTGGTGGACCTTCGCGTCGGCCTGCTTCCCGATCTCCTCGTGGCATTGCAGGCAGAGCGCCTTCTGGTTCTGATTGAGGAGCGCCTTCTGATCGGAGGTGTGCGGCGTGTGGCACGTCGTGCAGTCGCCCGACTTGAACGCCTCGTGAACGTTCTTCTCCGCCTTCATCTCCTTCTGCTTGTCGTCGTGGCAGGCGAAGCAGATGTCGGGCTGTTTTCCGCTGAGCTCCGGCTTCTTTCCCGGCTCTGGTGGCTTGTGGCAGCTCGAGCAGTCAGAAAGCGCCGCGTGGACGACGTTGTGGAGGTTCCCCTTCTCCGGCGCCGAATGCGGCGTGTGGCAGGTGGTGCAGTCGGCGGTGATCGTGTAGCCGTTGTGCTTCGGCAGCGGTCCGCGGCCGCCTGCCTTGTGGCACGAGCCGCAGAGCTCCGCGAGCGGTTTCGTCAGACGGCGCTCGTTCGCGCTCGCGTGCGCGTCGTGACAATTGAGGCAGCTCTCGCCCGCCGGCTTGTGGACGCTCGCCTGCGTGAATTTCGTTTTGTCATGGCAGCCGAAGCAAAGCTCGTTGCCGGCACGGCGCAGCATGCGCGGGTTGTCCGACGAGTGAGGGTTGTGGCAGGTCGTGCACTTCCCCTGCGATACCGGGTTGTGCACGTGCGCCGCTTTGAACGCCGTCTCCTCTTTCTGGTGACACGAGAAACAGAGGCCCGGCTGCTCCTGCTTCAGAACGAGCGTGCCGACGATTCCATGGCGCTTGTGGCACGACTCGCAGTTCTTCGGATTGGCAAACGGCGCGTGGACGACCTTCTTCGACGCTTCCTGCTGCACCTTCGCGTGGCACTCGATGCAATCTTTCGATGCAAGCCGGCGCTGGGGAGGAGCGGCGTGGAGCGCACTGGCCAAAGTGACGACGGCGAGGATCAGAAGCAGCGCCCGGTGTTTCACGTTTGGGGACGTTACGCGCGCTCCTCTTCAACGGCGCGTACGCCTCTGCACCTCACCGGGTGACAGTTGTCACGACCCGATATGACCTCCTGGTGCGAAATTTTCCCCAGTGAGAAGGGCAAATTTTACGCGCGACTGGCGCATCAAAACCCTCGTCCCGCTGGTCGTGGTCAACGTCCTCGCGTTCGGCGGTCTCTATGCCCTCATGTACCACTTCGCCGTCAGCAATCTGGTGCAGACGCACCTCGACGGCGCCTCGATGCTCTTCGACGAGCTGCAGCTGCACTTCGAAGACATGATGATGAACCACGCCGACGCGAACTTTCAGACGCGCGTCATGCGTCAGGCCGAGGCGCATCACCTGCACGGACTGAACATCTACGACGCCGCCGCGAACCCGATCGCGGTCACCGCGGCGCCGCCGACACGTTCCGACGTCGATCTCGCGCGCGCCACGTTGCGCGACGGATCGGGCGCCGTGCAGTGGCTGCTCCGCGGCAACGACGACGTGGTCGTCTTCGGCCGCGTGATTCCGAACGCGCAGCGCTGCACCGGCTGCCACTCCCCCGCCGCGAAGAACCTCGGCGTGATGCAGATCAGTTTCGACCTCACCCAGAAGATGGCCGAAGCGCGTACGCGCGTCCGCCAGAAGTTCGCCTTCGCCGGCATCGCCTGGATCGCGGTGCTCGCGCTGCTCATCTGGACGGCGCGCGTCGTCATCAGCCGGCCGTTGAAGAAGATCGAAGAGACGATCGGCGGCGGGTCGCGCAAGACGCAGGACCTCGACGAGCTGGCGGTTCAGGTCAACCGCACGCTCTGGAGCCTCATCGAGACGCAGCGCAAGCGCGACGAAGACATCAAGGTCCACATGGCGAGAGCCGAGCAACTCGCGGCGCTCGGCCAGGTCGCCGCCGGCCTCACGCACGAGATCAAGAACCCGCTCGCGGGCGTCATCGCGGCGCTCGATCTGCTAAGAAGTGAAAGTCGTGAGAACGACGAAGTCTACGAACAGATGCTCGCCGAGCTTCGCCGCGTCACCGGCACCGTTGACGCCCTTCTGCGCCTCGGCAAGCCGCAGCCGCCGCAGCGCGCGTGCGTCGATATGTCGCGCGTCGTTCGCGAAGTCGCGTCGCTCTTCGTCGCGCGCCTCCGCCGTGCCGGCGTGCAACTCGACATCGAGATCTCCGACGACATCCCGACGCTGCAGCTCGACTCCGGTCTCATGGTGCAACTGCTCGTCAACCTGCTGACGAACGCGATGCAGGCGACCGATCGCGGCGGATCGATCAAAGTCCTCCTGGCGCCGTTCCCCCATCGCGACGGCGTCGTGCTCGCCGTCTCCGACACCGGCCGCGGCATCGCTCGCGAAACGCTCGAACGCATCTTCGTGCCGTTCTTCACGACGAAGGAAGAAGGAACAGGCCTCGGCCTCGCGATCTGCCGCCAGATCGTCGAACAGCATGGCGGCACGATCAAGGCGGAGTCGGAAGTTGGGGTGGGCACGAGCATGGTGGTCGTCTTACCGAGGACCGAGGAGTCATATGGCGCACTTGCTGTTGGTTGAAGACGAACGGCTTCTCCGCTGGGCATTGCGCGGACGGCTGACGAATGCGGGACACACGGTGGACGAGGCGTCGAGCCTCGGCGAGGCGGATGATCATCTGCGGCGGCGCCGGCCGGACGTCGTCATCATGGATGTGCATCTGCCCGACGGCAGCGGCATCGACTTCCTCGCGCAGAACCGCGACAAACTCGCCGAGAGCAAGGTCATCGTCTTCACCGCGGATGGCAACATCGAAGACGCCGTACGCGCCATGAAGCTCGGCGCTTACGACTTCCTCTCGAAGCCGGTCGACCAGGAGGAGTTGCTGCAACTCGTCGATCGAGCCAATGCGCTCCAGCGCCAGTCGCTCGACGCCGAGCGTCTCCACCGCACGCGCGAGCGCCAGTCGAAGGGATCGAAAGTCGTCGCCGAGTCGAAGGCGATGAAAGAAGTGCTGCACCTGGCGCGCACCGTCGCATCGTCCGGCACCACGACCGTGCTGATTCAGGGTGAGACTGGAGCCGGCAAAGAAGTCATCGCCCGGTACATCCACGCGAGCTCCCCGCGCGCGCAGGCGCCGCTCGAAGCGCTCAACTGCGCGGCGCTGCCGCATCACCTCGTCGAGAGCGAGTTGTTCGGATACGAGAAGGGCGCGTTCACCGACGCCAAGTCGTCGCGCAAGGGCCTGTTCGAGCTCGCGCACGGCGGCGCGGTCGTGCTCGACGAGATCGGCGAAGTGCCGCCGCCCGTCCAGGCGAAGCTGCTCCGCGTCCTCGAAGAACACACGTTCCGCCGCCTCGGCGGGACGCGCGAGATCGCGGTCGACGTCCGTGTCCTCGCTCTGACGAATCGCGAATTGAAGAACGAGGTCGCGTCCGGCGTCTTCCGCGAAGACCTCTACTACCGCCTGCACGTCTTCCCGATCCGCGTCCCGCCGCTGCGCGACCGCCGCGAAGACATCCTCCCGCTGGCGCTCGACTTCGCGAAGCAGTTCGGCAACGCGTCCGGCAAACAGTTCACCGGCCTCTCCCCCGACCTCGAGCACCGCTTCCTCGCTCACTCCTGGACCGGCAACGTCCGCGAGCTGCGCAACCTGATCGAGCGCGCTGTGATCATGGAGTCCGGCGGCATCCTCACAGGACGCGATCTCGTCCTCCGCGACAACGACAACATCGTCTCCTCCGAACCGATCGCCGCCGAGGAGACCATCCTCCCGCTCGAAGAGGTCGAGTTCATGATGGTCCAGCGCGCGATGCGCGCCTCGGGCGGCAACCAGTCCGCCGCCGCGCGGCTGCTGCAGGTCAGCCGCGATCAACTGCGCTATCGCATCAAGCGCTACCGCGACGAAGGACGGGAGATCGCGGGGGAGATGTAACTCCCCTTCAACTCCTTCCCCCTCCGGAGAGGCTGGCGCGAAGCGCCGGATGAGGAGCGTGCAACTCGCCGAAAGCGTGGCGTCGTACCGATATCCCGATGTCGAAGCGGCAGCTGTGGCCCGCGAAGCTCAAGACGGCTGAGCGCAGTTCACTCCCGCGTAAGCAGCCGCAAGGCCCCCCGCAGCAAGCTCTAGTTGAGGGCGTCGACTTAGCTGTTGGCATCAGTCACTGAGATCTCGACCAAGTACGAGTCGAGGATGCGATCACAGACAAGGTTTCGCTTTTCCGGAACGCTTTCAACAGCAGTACGGAACTTTGTAACCGCCGTTTTGAGACGCGGGATAATAACGTCCATATCCACCCACCTCGGCCAGACCGGCAACATCTTTAGCTGGTCGAGGTTCAATTCGCCTGCTGGAGTCTTTCGTGAGTAAAACAGTTTGATCGCCTTGCCTTCGCGGAAACGCTTTGATTCCGCAGTATGGCTATGGAGCATGCCACAGCGTGCTGCGTAAAGATCGGCGGAAGTTACTTCCTTGTCGACAGGATCCAGCAAGTAACGGTCACACCACGAGACGAAGTGCGTCGACGTGACGTCCGGTGCATCCACAGGTCGATCGAGCCAGGCCATTGCATCGATCGTGGAGTACAGCAGGATCAATGATGACTCCCATAGATCACTCGTGAGGCACATCTCGATAGCTCGAAAGACTTGATCGACCTTCGAAGACCATGCCGCCTCGGCCTTCCGGTTGTTGATCTCTCGCCAATAATCTGTCATTGCCCATCCAACGTATCACGCGTTCACCCGCCCGGCCGGTTCCGTTCGCAAAAAGGACCGTCATCCGACCGCGAAGCGCCAGCGCCGCGCCACGAGTGGGCCCCGACGAGTGCTACCCGGAGTTAGGCCGCGACACGTTCCACGCCAACGGTCGATGCGGCATCTGGCTAAGCGAGTTTCGTTTCGACGAATTTGCTAGCGGCCTCGAGAACGGGGATCGTCGCGGTGCTGTTTAGATTCTTGATTTCAGCGATCGGCCTACCTTCATGCTCAGGCAAGAGTGTCCATCGATCGAATGAGATGGGAGGTGCCGCTTTCTTAGGATCGAAGTGAACGATTCCGTCGTGCGTCAGAGCGTTACGCACAACCCTCGAGAAGTTGAACCAAGCCTCGTCGAGCAAAAGAGCAGACTGACCCGTGACCCGGCAGTATTCGCTAACGTGCTGAAGGACGTCCGAGAGCGTGTGACGCAGAAGATACTCCCGAAAATCACGCAGTAGGGTTAGCCGCAATTCTGGAGTCTTCATAGCGTCACCCACGTGATGGACGGGTAAGACGTAGGTTGCGTGCTCGCGCGCTATCGGCTTGTTCGCATGGGTAAAAATAACCTCTGCTCCTTCGAGCGCATCCCACGATGCCTCCTGCTCCAGCAGGAAAATCCCGGCCATGCCGATCATGAAGCAGTTCTGTGCCGCATTCAGCCAAAGAAGGAGTGAATTCTTGGATGCGATCGCCACCATCAGTCGGCTTAACGGTTCGGCGCTCATCGCCGAAACCGTCGGCAAGTCTACCCCACCCGGACAAGGTTCACCGGTTCACGTTCGGTGCAGCGCAGAGTTAGTTACCTGCCGTTCACACGCGCAGAACGCAAGCCTACTGCGTTGATGAAAAGGCCGGCGAGGACGATACCGATAATGCTCTCGATTCCTACCGCCAGTCGCGCCCGATCGGTCGCCGGAACGATGTCGCCATAGCCTAGGGTAGTTATAGTAACCGTGCTGAAATAGAGAAACCGCCCAAATCCGCCGTGGGTTCGAACCGGGAGTCCCGTGCGCGCGGCCACGTAACGTTTGAGGAGTTCGTAATCTTCTTCTCGAACAGGGAGGCGACCCTCGATCACCGCAGTACGAGCATCCGAACTTGAAGGAACCCAATCAAATGAGGGCCGGCTTGTTTTAGGAACGCCTCGTAATGCGTGTAACATTGAAAAGGGCGAATAACCAGCGTAACCGGCATACTCACCTCGTCCTGCACATACCAAACTGTTTCTGCCGCGGTTTCAACTTCGCAGGTGACACGACAAAGCTGCGGCACACCACGTGAATCGCTGATCGGCGCAACCCGATAGAAGGTAAGGCGCGTCGAGTTCTCTTCGATGGGGCCACTGACGTGAGCGCGCAGCATGTGCATCTCACCCTCTAGCGCAGGATCACTTGGTAGCAATTCTTCGAGAACGCTCGCCACGGCCGTTGTTTCCTTCCCGAGGCGAATAGTTTCGGGGTCGGAAACGCCAGTTGATTGGCGCAAATCGGACCACATGGTTTGGTATAGCAGCGCAAATGCTGGAATGCACGCAACGTATGCTCCTGCGAAGAGCCACGGCGACGACAGGGCGCGATGAAGCAAGGTAGCGGCTCGGCGCATCGCGTTATCGTAATATAGTCATAGTGAGCGCGCCTCACATCCTCTGGCTGAGCTGTTAAGTTGGGGTCACATCTGGAAACACAACTTGCCGGCGCGCGACGCCAAGTTGATTCTTCAGATGTGACCCCCTACTTCCGTTCCGTGACCGCCGCGACGGTGAGCGGCGCTCTATGTTGCTCGTCGTTGCCGGTCGGTCAGATGAAGTACCAGTTGATCTGTGCATACGTTCGTGCATATCATGACGTCCGATGGGGTATGAGTGGGATCCGGCGAAGGAAAAGGAGAACTACGCCAAGCACGGCGTCCATTTTGCCGACGCGGTCGGAGCTCTGGAAGACGAGCGAGGTCTCACGGAGCCCGATGACACCGCCTCGGAAGAGCGGTTCACGACTCTCGGGATGGACTTCCTCGGCCGCATCGTCGTGGTGGTGTACACGTACCGAGGAAAGGACATTCGGCTGATCTCAGCTCGGAAAGCGAAACCAAAGCAGCGGGCCAGTTACGAGAGGAAACGACGATGAAACGAAGCGACGATTTCAGCCACGCGAAGCGAGGTGCGGTTGTTTCCGTTCCGAAAGGGAAGACGCGTATCACGATCCGGATTGACGACGACATTCTCGATTGGTTCCGGGACCAGGTAAACGCCGCGGGCGGTGGAAACTACCAAACGATGATCAACAATGTGCTTCGAGAGTACATTGACAGCCGCGAGGTAGTTTCCCTCGAGAAGACACTCCGACGAGTCATTCGCGAAGAACTACGGAAACGCGGCGCCGCTTGAGCGTGACACCTTAGGTCGCTGCCCACGCGACACCGAGGATGCACCTCGTACATGCATGTCCGCACCTTCGAACTGCCGGAACATGCCTCGGAACCGCTGGAACATGCCCCGGAACCGCTGGAACACGCCTCGGAACCGCTGGAACATGCCTCGGAACCGCTGGAACATGCCTCGGAACCGCCAGAACATGCCTCGGAACCGCCGGAACATGCCCCGGAACCGCTGGAACATGCCTCGGAACTGCTGGAACATGCCTCGGAACCGCTGGAACATGCCTCGGAACCGCTGGAACATGCCTCGGAACCGCGTGCCCCATGCCCGGAACCGCGTGCCCCACGCCCGGAACCGCGTGCCCCATGCCCGGAACGGCGTGCCCCATGCCCGGGACGGCGTGCCCCATGCTCGGAACGGCGTGCCCCATGCTCGGGACGGCGTGCCCCATGCTCGGAACGGCCTGCCCCATACTCGGGAGGGCGTGCCCCATGCTCGGGACGGCGTGCCCCATGCTCGGGACGGCGTGCCCCATGCTTGGAACGGCCTGCCCCAGCTCGGAACCGCGGAATCCCGCTACGGCGCGACCAATCGAGAGCCGGAATGCGGCGGGCGATGGCCGGCTGGTGCGGACGCACGATCTGCGCGAGAGGCACGCCCCTCACCCGGCGCCTCGCTACGCTCGGCGCCACCCTCTCCCGGAGGGAGAGGGTGTTGTGGGGCAGCAAACGCAATGATGTGATCGAGGCAGCCTGAGAGCTGGTCTCCACACGCACTATGATCCGGCTCGGGAGGCCCCCATGCGTTCTTTCCGTGCCGTCTTCATTGCCGTCGTCATCGCCGCGGCGATGATCGTGGCCGCGCTGATCGTGAACAGCCGGCGCCCGCGCGTCGAGACGGAAGGGCCGACCGCGGCCAATGTCCGGGCCAGCGGGAAATGCGCCGAGTGCCACTCGCGCGAGACGCCGGCGATCGTGCATGAATATGAGATGAGCCGCCATGCGGCCGCAGGCGTGAATTGCCTCGAATGCCACGGCGTGCAGAGCGGTCAGCAGGCCGTCAACCATCGAGGCTTCGTCATCGCGAAGAACCTGACGGCCGCGAATTGCGCGCGCTGCCATGCGACGCAGTACCGCCAGTTCCTGCGCAGCCGTCATGCGGCGCCGGCATGGGCTGCCATCACCGGACCGCGCGACTTCACGCCCGATCAGATTGCCTTCGCCGAGCAGTACCACCCGAATGGCGTGAACCGTCCCGCGAACGCGGTCGCGGCGCTCGAAGGAGCGGCCGAGGGTCCGTCATCGATCACCAGCGGCTGCGCCAAGTGCCACGTCGTCGGCAAACCGAATCCCGACGGCTCGATCGGCACGTGCACGAACTGCCATGCGCGACACTCCGCGTCGGTCGTCCTTGCGCGCCTGCCGGAGACGTGCGGGCAGTGCCACATGGGGCCCGACCACTCGCAGATCGAGATCTACCACGAGTCGAAGCACGGCGTTCTGTTCAACGCCCAACGCGCGTCGATGAACCTCGCCGCGCCGCCGAAGAGTCTCACCACGAAAGACATGCCGGTGCCGACGTGCGCGACGTGCCACATGTCGGGCCTCGAAGGACAGGCGGTCACGCACGACACGAGCGAGCGGCTGTCGTGGTACCTCTTCGCCGAGATCTCGCAGAAGCGTCCCGGTTACATCCAGGCGCAGGCGAACATGAAGGAGATCTGCCTCAAGTGCCACACCAAGCCGCGCATCGACACGTTCTACGCCGAGGCCGAGAACGTGGTCGGCTCGACGAACACGATCATCGGCCAGGCGAAGTCGGTGATCGACGGCATGCACGCCAGCGGAAAGCTGACGAAGCAGCCGTTCGACGAGCCGGCCGAGTTCCTCTACTTCAACATGTGGCACTACGACGGGCGTACCGCGAAGCACGGCGCGTTCATGGGCGGAGCCGATTTCGTGCAGTGGCACGGCAACTATGAGCTGGCGTTGAAGCTTGCGGAGCTGAAGAAGGCGGCAGCGGAGAAATGAACGGCGGCGCCGGGCCGGCTGAGAGCCGGCCCCTACACATCACGCCGTGGCGCGCGGTGGAGGTCTTCATCATCGGGAACCTCGGGTTCCTCGCGCTGGACGTCTGGGTCGCGCATTCGGTGAACCGTTTCGAGCGGCATCCGGAGTGGGTGCCGTTCTACTTCTCGCTCGCGGCTCCCGTCTTCCTGCTCGCGGCGGCGATGCTCTGGCATCCGCTGCCGCGCGTCGCGCGCGCCCTCGGCTTCCTCGTCGGCTGGACGTCGACGATCGTCGGCGTCGCCGGCATGGTCTACCACCTCCAGAGCCATTTCTTCGAGCAGGAGACGATCCGGAATCTCGTCTACACCGCCCCCTTCGTCGCGCCGCTCGCCTACGCCGGCCTCGGCATGCTGATCCTCCTCGACCGCATGGTCGACTCGTCATCACTCGAGTGGGTGCAGTGGGTCCTGTTCCTAGCGTTCGGAGGCTTTGCCGGCAACTTCGTCCTGAGCCTCGCCGATCACGCGCAGAACGGTTTCTTCAATCGGGCGGAGTGGGTGCCGGTCGCCGTCGCGGCGCTCGGCTGCGCGTTCCTGTTGATGGCGGTCCTCTATCCGAGCGATCCTGCGCTTCGTCGCGCGACCTGGTGGATCCTCGCTCTCCAGATCATCACCGGGGTCGCCGGATTCGCCTTTCACCTCCGCGCGAATCTCGCGCAGCAGGGAACGCTGTGGGAGCGCTTCCTCTACGGCGCCCCGATCTTCGCGCCGCTACTCTTCGCGAACCTCGCGATTCTCGCCGCGATCGCCTTATGGGCGGGGGCACATAGGACCCCATAGAGAGCGCGCGGGAACGCGATCGTCTGAATTTGCGAGCCGCGGAGCGGCGGCGACACCTCCGCGAGCGTTTTCAGACTCTTTGAGTGCCAAATTCAATGACGGGGAGTGAAATCTGCTTCCGCGAGTGTGAAAAAACGGACTACCGATGTGAAAAAGGGCAACCGACATCTGCCGTATGGCAACTCGCAGGTGCCGAACTTAACCCCGGTGGTTAAGAATGGAAACACGAGTGCTAAGAATGGAAACTCGCGGTTCAACCAGCGACAGGTCGCGGAGACGAAAATTCACACTCGCGGATCGAAAATTCACACCGCCGGAGCGAAACGGCAGGTCCGCAGACGAAAATGGAAACCGTGCGGAAGGAAAAATCACATCCGCGAAGCGAAAAGTCAGATCTCGGGACCGGAATCTCACGCTTCTGAGCGGCCAACGCAGGTCGGAGAGGCGAAGCGGCACACCTTTCGTCCGAAGGGCAGCGCCGCAGAGCGACGGAGTCACGCGTCGGGAACGAAAAGTCAGGTTACGGGGTCGCGAAGTTATGCGATTCCGTCATGTCAGGATGCCGGGATTGGAATCTCGGACATGAGCGCGAGCAGGTTCTTGTCCGGATCGCGGAAGAAGCCCATCCACACTTCGCGATCGGGAAGCCGCGCGATCAGATGCGGCTGATCGACGACCTCCGCCCCCTTCTCCGCCACCTCGGCGAATGAGCTTTTGATGTCGCTCACCGAGAAGTAGATGACGGAGCTGTGCTTCTCGAACTCGCCCGGCTGTTCCGGCTTGTCGAGCAGGATCCGCACGCCGCCGCAGTCGAAGAACGCGAGGTTCGGTCCTGCCTGGAAGAGGAACGTGAGGCCGAGGACGTCGCGGTAGAACGCGATCGCGCGGTCGACGTCCGTGACCGGTATCGCGATCTGGCCGATTTTCTCGATTCGCATGCCGATATGATCGCTCCGTATGGGTTCTCTGCTCACGAAACTATCGGAAATTACCGGCGCCGCCTTCGCGGACTACGGCGCCGACTTCGCGTTCGGGCGCGTCATCGTCTCGAACCGGCCGGACCTCTGCGACGTGCAGTGCAACGGCGCGTTCGCGGCGGCGAAGGTGCTGAAGAAGGCGCCGCCGCAGATCGCAAATGACATTCGCGAGCGCGTGGCGTCGCATCCGGCGTTCAGCAAAGTCGAAGTCGCGGGCGGGTACCTCAACCTGACGCTGTCCGACGAGTGGCTGGTCGCCGAATCCGGCGAGCGCCTCGATACCGTTCGCGCCGAACAGAAACTGAAGATCATCGTCGACTACGGCGGCGCGAACGTCGCGAAGCCGCTCCACGTAGGCCATCTCCGCTCCGCGATCATCGGCGAGAGTCTGAAGCGCATCTGCCGCGCCCTCGGCCACGACGTCATCGGCGACGTCCACCTCGGCGACTGGGGCCTGCAGATGGGGATGATCATCCACGAGCTGTCGATCCGCTTCCCGGGCGTCGCCGATCCGCCGGTCACGCTCGAAGACCTCGACGAGATCTACCCGAGCGCCAGCGCCAAGTCGAAGACCGACGAGGCGTACCTGAACGCCGCGCGCGAAGCGACCGCAAAACTGCAGGCGGGCGATCCGATGTACCGCGCGCTCTGGCGAAAGATCGTCAACCTCTCCGTCGCTGACCTGAAGAACGACTACCAGAAGCTCGAGACCTACTTCGACCTCTGGTACGGCGAGAGCGACGTCAATGACCTCATCCCGGCGCTCATCGAACGACTGAAGCGCGAGGGCTTCGCCCGCGAGAGCGAGGGCGCACTCATCGTCGACGTCGCGGAGCCGGACGACAAACAGGAGATCCCGCCCGCTATCCTCCTGAAGGGCGACGGCGCGGTCCTCTACGCCACGACCGATCTCGCCACGATCGAGATGCGCGTCCAGCAGATGCATCCCGATCTGATCCTCTACGTGATCGACAAGCGGCAGTCGCTGCACATGCTGCAGGTCTTCCGCTGCGCGTGGAAGACCGGCGTCGCACCGCAGTCGCTCGCGATGGAGCACGACGGCTTCGGCACGATGAACGGCCCGGACGGCAAGCCGTTCAAGACGCGCGCGGGCGGGACGATGAAGCTGAAGGACCTGATCGAGCTCGTCACCACGCGCGCCGCGGAGCGGATCGAAGAGGCGAACGTCGCGGCGGGGCTGCCCGAGGAAGAGCGTAAAGAGATCGCGCGGATGGTCGGCGTCGCGACGCTCAAATTCGCCGACCTGTCGAACACCCGGATGAAGGATTACGTGTTCGACATCGACCGCTTCTCGTCATTCGAAGGACGAACCGGACCGTACCTGCTGTACACCGCCGTCCGCGCGAAATCGATCCTGCGCAAAGCGGAGGAACGCGAGGCAGCGCTGGGAACACTCATCGCTCCGCGCGACGCCGTCGAACGCGACATCCTCCTCTCGCTCGCCCTCTTCCGCGACAAGGTGCTCGCCGCCTTCGCGAACCGCGCGCCCAACGAGATCGCCGACTACACGTACGAGCTCGCGTCGCGCTTCGCCCGCTACTACCACGAGCATCACATCCTGTCGGAAGAGAACGAGAACGTCCGCGCCTCGTCGCTCGAGCTGGTCCGCCGCGTGCTCGACACCCTCGTCCTCTCGCTCGACCTCCTAGGCATCGACGTGCCGGAGCGGATGTAGCGCCGGTTTCACGACGACTGGTCCTGTCGCTGACGGCGTCTCGTCGGCGCCTTTGGCGACCCTGCGCGCGGACATCGCGTAATAGAGCACCGGCACGGTAGCACGGGAGAGAAGCAGCGACGCCACCTCGCCTGCCATCAGCGAAATCGCGAGTCCCTGGAAGATAGGGTCGAACAGGATCACGCCGGCGCCGACGATGACGGCGGCCGCGGTGAGCATCATCGGCCGGAAGCGCACCGCTCCGGCGTCGATCACCGCCTCGGCCAGCGGCATGCCCTGCCTCAGGCGCAATTCGATGAAGTCGACGAGGATGATCGAGTTGCGGACCACGATTCCGGCGCCGGCGATGAACCCGATCATCGACGTCGCCGTGAAGAACGCCCCCATCAGCGCGTGGGCCGGGAGGATGCCGACGAGCGAGAACGGAATCGCCGCCATGATCGTCAGCGGCGTCCGGAACGACTGGAACCAGCCGACGACGAGGATGTAGATCAGCAGCAGCACCGCGGCGAAAGCGACGCCGAGGTCGCGGAAGACTTCGTAAGTGATGTGCCACTCGCCGTCCCATTTCATTGAATACTGTTCGGTGAGGAACGGTTGGCGCGCGACGAAGCGGCCGAGCGCGTAGCCCTCCGGCAGCTTCAGCTGATCGAGCGCGTGATTCAGCTTCAGGATCGCGTAGACGGGGCTCTCGATCGACCCCGCGACGTCGCCAGTGACGTAGACGACCGGCATCAGATTCTTGTGGTAGATGCTCTTGTCGTTCGTCTCTTCGGAGACGTTGACGACGGCGGACAGCGGAATGAGCGCGCCGCTCGCCGACGCGACGCGGATGTTCGACAGGTCGCGGACGCTCGACCGCAGCTCGCGCGGCACCTGGACCACGATCGGAACGTCTTCGCGTTCGTCGGCGACATGCAACAGTCCCGCGTTCATCCCGGAGAGCGCGACGCGCAGCGACGCGTCGATCTGCTCCGGCGCGATGCCGTTGATCGCCGCCTTCTCGCGATCGACCACGAACCGCAGCTTCGTCTGGTCGTCTTCGATGTAGGAGTCGGCGTCGACGACGCCGTCGGTGTGATCGAAGATCGACTCGATCTGCTTCGCGATCGCCATCTGCCGCTCGTAATTCGGCCCGTACACCTCGGCGACGAGCGTCTGCAGCACCGGCGGACCCGGGGGCACCTCCGCCACCTTCACGCGCGCGTTCCACTTGTGCGCCACCGGCGCGATGAGCGTACGCACACGCCGCGCGATCTCGTGGCTCTGCGCGTGGCGGTCGCCTTTCGGCAGCAGATTCACCTGGATGTCAGCAACGTTCGCGCCGCGGCGCAAGAAGTAGTGCCGCACCAGGCCGTTGAAGTTGTACGGGGAAGCGACGCCTGTGTACGTCTGATAGTTCGCGACCTCCGGTACCTTCGCGAGTGCCGACGCGATCTCGTTCGTCGCCGCCGCCGTCTTCTCGAGCGGCGTTCCCTCCGGCATATCGACGATCACCTGGAACTCGCTCTTGTTGTCGAACGGCAGCATCTTCACGCGCACCGCTTTGAGGGGGAAGAGTGACACCGACGCCAACAGCAAGAGCGCAACGCCGGCGAGAAAGATGAAGCGCGCCTTCGAATCGTTGATCAGCTTCCCCATCCCGCTGCGATACATCCGCGTCGACCACCCCTCGGCTACATGTTCCGTTCCGCACTCGTGCCGCAACAGCTTCACACTCGCCCAAGGGGTGACGATGAAAGCGATCGCCAGAGAGAAGAGCATCGCCGCCGTCGCGCCGACCGGGATCGGCCGCATGTACGGGCCCATCAATCCGCTGACGAACCCCATCGGCAGGATCGCCGCGATGACCGCGAAGGTCGCGAGAATGGTCGGATTGCCGACCTCCGCGACCGCTTCGACCGCGACGTCGTGGAAACGGCGGCCGCGGTTCTCCGGCAACCGGTGATGCCGCACGATGTTCTCGACGACGACGATCGCGTCGTCGACGAGGATGCCGATCGAGAAGATCAGCGCGAAGAGCGTGACGCGGTTCAGTGTGTAGCCGCCGACGTAGAAGACCGTGAGCGTGAGCGCCAGCGTCACCGGAATCGCGATCGCCACGACGCCCGACTCGCGCCGTCCGAGCGCGAAGAAGATCAGTACCGAGACGGAAATGACGGCGAGCAGCATGTGCCACAGCAGCTCGTTCGATTTGTCGGCCGCAGTCTCGCCGTAGTCGCGGGTCACCCGCACGTGAACGTCGGCCGGGATGAGCGATCCCTTCAGCGCGTCGATTTTTCGCAGAATCGTCGACGTCAGCGCCGACGCGTTCGTTCCCTTCCGCTTCGCGACGGCAATCGTGACGGCCGGTTGCCCGTTATCGAAGACATAATCGGCCGGTTCTTCCGGACCGTCGGTGATCGTCGCGATGTCACGCAAATAGACTGGACGTCCGTGGGAGACACCGGCGACGACGCGGCCGACGTCATCGGCGCTGCCGAGGAATCCGCCGGTCTCGACGAGCAGCTCGCGGTTCGACGTCGAGAAACTGCCCGACTGCGACTGCTGGTTGTCGCGCTGCAATGCACCGATCAGCGCCGCCGGCGCGATGTTGTACGCGGCGAGCCGCGACGGATCGATTTGCACGCGCACCTGCCGCCGCTGTCCGCCGATGAGCGTGATCTCCGCGACGTCCGGAATCCGTTTGATCTCCGTTTCCAGCTCCGCCGCCACGCGGCGCAGCGCAAAGTGGTCGTAACGCGCGCTCGACAGCGTCAGCGCCAGCACCGGCACATCGTCGATCGATCGCGGCTTCACCAGCGGCCGGGTCGCGCCGGACGGAATTTTGTCGAAGTTCGACTGCAGCTTCTGATTGACGCGAACGATGCTCTTCTCGACGTCCTCGCCGACCTTGAAGCGGACGATCGTCATCGACGAGCCGGGGCTCGACGTCGAGTAGATGTATTCGACGCCCGGGATCTCCCACAGCAGTTTCTCGAGCGGCGTCGTGAGCCGCTGCTCGACTTCCTTTGCGCTCGCGCCCGGCATCCCGACGAAGACGTCGATCATCGGCACGACGATCTGCGGCTCTTCTTCGCGAGGGAGAAGGATCACCGCCCCGATGCCGAGGAGGATCGAGGCGGCGATGATGAGCGGCGTCAGCTTCGACTCGATGAAGAGGGCCGCCAGCTTGCCGGCGATTCCACGCTGATCCTTCATCGGATCTCCGTGAAGTGTTCGCCGTCATCGAGGCCGGCGACGATCTCCGTGAGGCCGTTAAACGTCCGGCCGGTCGTGACGAGCCGCATCTGCGCGGTGCCGTTCGCGTCGACGACGTTGACGCTCCGGAGCGCGCCGCGCGTTGCGATCGCATGCGACGGAATCATGAGCGCCTGCCGCTGGCCGATTGGGAACCTGACGCGCGTGAGCTGTCCGGAGCGGATCGACGCACTCGGCTCTACGTCGAGCTTCACGAGTGCCGTTCGCGTGACGGGATCGAGCGACGGAACGACCTGCGCGACGCGCGCATGAACGCCCTCGCCCACCTCGGCGCTGTCGCCCGCGTGGATCCGCGACACGTATTCGTCGCTGACCGTCGCGTCGACGCGAACGCCGTTGCTCTCCTCGACCGTCAGCAGCACCATGCCGGGCGCCGCCTGCGAGCCGGCGTCGACGTACTTCGCCGTGACGACGCCGTCGACCGGCGAGCGGATCTCGCTGTAGCCGGCGAACGTGAGCGCCGTATCGAGGTCCGCCCCCGCTTCTGACTTCCTGGCGACGAGCTGGCCATACGTCGCCCGGGCGCGTTCGAGGTCGGCCGCCGCGCTCTTCTGCTGCGCCGCGACCTGATCGAATTCGTGCGCGCTGACCGACCCGCGATCGCGAAGGATCACGAAGCGGTCGTACGTCGCCTGCGCGAGCTGCGCGTTCGCGGCAGCCGCTGCTTGCGCCGCTTTCGCGGCCTGAATCGCGCTGTCGATCTCGACCGATCCGGCGCGCGCTTTCTGCACCTGCGCCTGCGCCTCGCGCGGATCGATCTGCAGGAGGAGTTGTCCGCGATGGACGCGATCTCCCTCGGCGACGAGCACGCGCGTGACGTTTCCCATCACCTTTGCGGCGAGATTGCTGGTCGTCCGCGCGCGAACGGTCCCGGTGGTCTCGTAGACATCCGGTACGGTCGCCACGTGCGCGACCGCGGTCTTCGTGACGTCGACGCGCGCCGGCGATTCTTTCGCGGCTGGCGCGCTGCAGGCCGCCGCGAGCAACATGACGGCAACTATTTCAAACGAACGGTTCGACATCATCGAGACCTCCCATGGCGCGGAGCAGCTCCGCGTATCCGACATAGCAGTCGTAGCGCGCGGCGAGCAGTGACATGCGCGCGCGAAGAAGCGCCGTCTGCGCCCGCAGCTCTTCGGTGATCGTCGTCAGCCCCTGCTCGTAGCGGTCGCGAACGATCCGCGCGGCCGACTCGGCCTGCTCGACCGAAACGCGGCCGACGTCGAGCTTCTCGCGCGCGGCGTGATAGCGATGGAACGAGGAGACGATCTCGAGCTCGACGTCGTCCGCCGCCGCCACCTCGGCATACCGCGCCGCCTCGGCGGAGGCTCGCGCCTCGGCGATACGGCCCATGCGCGCCGGATCGAGCACGTTCCACGACAGCGTGACGCCGATGACGTGATCGGAATCGTGCTCGCTGAACCGTGCGCCGCTCGCTCCGTAGCTCGCCATCGCGTCGACGCGCGGAAGCAGCGAGCCGCGCGCGCCGCGCCACTGCCACTCGCTCGACTGGCTCGCGAGCTTCGCCGCCTTCAGCTCAGGACGGTTCTGAGTGCCTCGCGCGACCGCGTCGTTCAGCACGACATCCGCGAACGCCTTCTCCTGGAGCGCCGTCTCGAGCTCCGTCACCGGCCGGCGCACAAGCTTCTCGAGCGCCGCCGTCGCAACCGCGACATCTCCCTCCGCCTCGATCTTCTGCTGCCGGAAGTCGGCGAGCTGCACCTCGGCGGCGAGGAGCTCCGACTTCGGGATCATCCCCGCGTCGGCCCGTGCGCGACTCGCCTCCGCTCCCGCCTCCCCGCTCTTCACCGCCTCGGCAGCGACGGCCGCTCGCTCGCGTGCGAGCTGCAGCCCGAAGTACGCGCGGACGACCCGGAGCCGCAGCTCCTGCCGCGCGGCGTCCGACATCTCATGCGACTGCGATACCGCGTCGCGCGACATTTCGATCGACGTGTAGCGCCGCAACTGATCGAAGAGCGGATAGCGCAGCGACACCGCGCGGCGCCAGTTCGTCAGCGACGGCGGCTCGTTGAGGAACGCGGGGTCGAAGTTCGCCGCGCCAAACCGCCCCTGCTCCAGCAGCGATCCGAAGACGAAGACCGGATTGTTCCCGCGGGAGACCGTCTCGCTGACGCCGATCTCCGGCAGCCACGCCGATCGCGCCTGCGTCGCACGCGCCGCGGCGATCGCCTCGCCCGCCCGCGCCTGCGCCATGCGCGGACTCTCCTTCAGAGCGAGCGACGCCGCGTCGCGCAGGCTCAGTGACGCCGCCAGGACGAGGGGGCCGATCACGCCGCTCGCACCCCGAGCATCCGCAGGATCGACATCATCGGACACCAGTTCGTGAACGCCGACTGCAGCAGGTTCAGGCCTACGAAGGCCGTGAACAGGAACCACAGCGGGCTGACGAAATACCCAAGGGCCACCGAGAGGAGGACGAAGAAACCGGCGATGAGGCGGAGGTAGCGTTCGATGTTCATGATATGCACTATATGCTTACTCAGTTATATAGTCAACTAAGGCGCGCTCCTTCGATCTTCTTTCGCCTTTCTTTCGCCCCTCCTACGGACTTTCATCGACGTCAGGGATCACTCTCCTGCAGTGACGTCCGACAGCATCGCCATCGCCCTTCCCGCCCACCTCCCGACCGCACGCGCCGTCCTGATTCACGGCCGGCGCCTGGCCCGGCACCTCGGCCTCGGTTGGGTCGCCGTCTTCGTGCAGCGCAGGCGGGACGAGCGCGTGAACCGGATGGCGGAGCTGGTGAGCGAATCGGGCGGAACGCTCGTCTACGAACGCGCGGACGACGTGGCGACGGCGCTCATCGAGATCGCCGAACGGGAGCGCGCCGCGATCCTCGTCATCGGCACGTCACGGCGGCCGCGCATCCTCAGGCGACTCATCCGAGGAGAGACTGAGCGGATCCTCCGGGCGCCGCGGCCGTTCGACGTGGTCGTGGCGCGCGAGGTGGCCGTTTGAACCTGAAGCGCATCATCATCGGGCCGCCGCGCGACGTCTCCGACCCCCAGATCTTCCACCACGTCTCGCTCATCGCGATCCTCGCGTGGGTCGGCCTCGGCGCCGACGGTTTGTCGTCATCGGCGTACGGCCCCGAGGAGGCGTACAAGGCGCTCGGGCCGCACGCGCATCTTTCGATCGTCATCGTGGCGATGACCATCGTGACGATCGCCGTCATCTCCATCGCCTACTCGAACCTCATCCAGCACTTCCCGGGCGGCGGCGGCGGATACCTCGTCGCGTCGAAGCTCCTCGGCAACCGCGTCGGCGTCGTCAGCGGATGCGCGCTGCTGGTCGACTACGTCCTCACCATCACCGTCTCGATCGCGAGCGCGTGCGACCAGCTCTGGTCGATCCTGCCGCTCCACTGGCTTCCGTACAAACTCCCCACCGAGTTCTTCGGCCTCGCCCTGCTCGTCGTCCTGAACCTGCGCGGCGTACGGGAGTCGGTGAGACTCCTCGCGCCGATCTTCATGCTTTTCATCGTCACGCACGCCCTCGCGATCACGTATGCGATCGCGAGCAACTTCCACGCGCTGCCGTCGGTCTTCCACGAAGCGCACGCCGACTTCTCGCATTCGGTGCAGGTGATCGGCTGGCTCCCGCTGATCCTCATCCTGCTGCGCGCCTACTCCCTCGGCGGCGGCACATACACCGGCATCGAGGCGGTGTCGAACGGCGTCGTCATGCTGCGCGAACCGCGCGTGCGCACCGGCAAGCGGACGATGGCGCTGATGGCGACCTCGCTCGCGATCACGGCGGGCGGAATCATGTTCGCCTACCTGCTGACGAGCTCACATCCGATCGAGGGGCGGACGATGAACTCGATCATGCTGACGAACCTCTTCGGCCGGTTCACGTGGGGCCACGCGTTCGTCGTCATCAGCCTGGCATCCGAGGCAGCGCTGCTGTTCGTCGCGGCGCAGGCGGGCTTCCTCGACGGCCCGCGCGTCCTCGCCAACATGGCGATCGACTCCTGGATGCCGCATCGCTTCAGCCAGCTCTCCGATCGTCTCGTCACGAAGAACGGCATCTACGTCATGGGCATCGCGGCCGCGGCGTCGCTGCTCTACACGCGCGGCGACATCGGCACCCTCGTCGTCATGTACTCGATCAACGTCTTCATCACCTTCTCGCTGACGGAACTCGGCATGGCGCGGCACTGGATCAAGGACCGCGCGAAGGAGCCGCGCTGGAAGAGCCAGCTCGCCATTCACGGCACCGGCCTCGTGATGTGTCTCTCGATTCTCTGCGTCACCGTCTACGAGAAGTTCTCTCAGGGCGGCTGGATCACGGTCGTCATCACGAGTCTCGTGATCTCGCTCTGCTTCGCGATCCATCGCCACTACGAGAGCGTGCGGCAGTCGCTGCATCGGATGGACGACATCCTCATGTCGGTCCCGGCGCCGAACCAGATCGACGAGGTGTCGCCGTCGGAGCTCGATCCGAAGCTCCCGACGGCGATCATCAGCATCAAAGGTTTCTCCGGCTTCGGGATCCACCAGATCCTCTCGATCCACAAGGCGTTCCCCGGCTACTTCAAACAGTTCCTCTTCATCTCGGCGGCGATCGTCGACTCGGGCAACTTCAAGGGCGCCGAGGAGCTGGGGCATCTCGAGAAGACGACCGAGGAGTCGCTGAAGAAATACGTCGCGTGGGCGCAGGGACACGGGTTCAAGGCCGACTACCGGATGGCGGTCGGCACCGAGGCGGTCGAGACGGTCGAAGAGATGTGCCGCATCCTCGCCGAACACTTCCCGCGCGCCATCTTCTTCATGGGACGCCTGATCTTCCGGGAAGAGAAATGGTTTCACAAACTGCTGCACAACGAGACGCCGAACGCCATCCAGCGCCGCCTGCAGTTTCAGGGCATCCAGGCGATGGTGTTGCCGATCCGGGTACTGGAGTGAGGCATGATTGGGACGTGCGCACGTTCACGCGCGCCGTCCTCGCGCTGGTCATCGTCATCGCAGTGACCGCGGCTGCGCTGCGCGTCGGCGCGAACGCGGCGACGGTCGGCTTCGCGTACCTCATCACGATCCTCGGCATCGCCGTCTGGACGAACCTCGCGACGGCGCTCGTCAGCTCGATCGTCGCCACCGGCTGCTACAACTTCTTCTTCCTGCCTCCGGTGCGCACCTGGACGATTCAAGACCCCGCGAACTGGGTGGCGCTCGCGTCGTTCTTCGTCGCGTCGCTTGTCGCGACGCGCCTCGTCGTCCGCGCGCGGAACGAAGCGCAGGAGGCGGAAGCGCGCACCAAGGAAATCTCGGCGCTGTACGCGTTGAGCATCGACCTCTTCACCGCGACCAACCGCGTCGGCGCACTCGGCGAGGCGGCGGCGCGCGCGCTGGCGAATGTCGGCGCGGGCGGCGGAGGGTTGATCCTCTTCGGCAGCGGCCCGTACGACCAGCGCACGATCTCGTGGAGCGGGCCGCCGCAGGAGGAGATCGAAGACCTCATCGCGGGGATCGCCCGGCACAAGGCGACCGTCGAGCTGCCGGCGATGACGGGCCGCGATGTCTATCTGCCGCTGAAGATCGGCGGCAACATCATCGGCGTGCTCGCGGCACGTGGAACGAATGCCACGGTCCGCGCGCTCGAATCGGCGGCTACGCTGGTTGCGCTGGCGGTCGAGCGCGAGCGCTTCCTCGCCGAGAGCGCGCACATGCAGGCGCTACAGGAAGGCGACGCGCTCAAGACGTCGCTCCTCCGCGCCGTCTCGCACGATCTGGCGACGCCGCTCACAGCGATTTCGCTTCAGATCGAGCGGCTGCGCACACTCATTCACGACCCATCCGTCGAGGCGATTTCCGAGGAGACCGCGCGGCTGCGGCGCCGGATCGAGAACCTCCTGGCGATGGCGCGCCTCGAGGCGCGCAGCGTCGTGCCGCGGCCCGAGCCCGCGCCGGCGGCCGATCTCTTCCGCGCCGCGCGCGAGCACCTGCCGCTCATCGTCGAGTCGCGGCCGATCGAGGTGCGCGTCGCACCCGACTGCCCCGAGGTGTATGTCGATCCGTCGATCGCACTCGAGATCCTCATCAACCTGATCGAGAACGCGCATCAGGCGTCGCCGGCAGGCGCGCCGATCGAGTTGTCCGCGTTCCGGCATCCGCTGCAGCCCGACCGCGTCCGTCTCGAGGTTGCCGACCGCGGACGCGGCATCGCGGCCGAGGCGAGCGACACCGCGCATCGCGGCCTCGGGCTCGAGATCGCGCGGAGTCTCAGCACGGCGAGCGGCGGTCAGGTGACGCTCGCGAACCGCCAGGGCGGCGGCGCGGTCGCGCGCGTCGATTTGCTGGCGGCGCAACTTCCCGCGGTCGACGAGGTGCCGGCGTGAGCGCGCGCATCCTGGTCGTCGACGACGACGAGACAATCCGCACCACGCTCGCGCAGAACCTCCGGACGCACGGATTCGACGTCGTCGGCGCGGCGGATGGCGCCGAGGCGGCGGACCGCTTCGCCACCGTACGCCCCGACCTCGTGCTCACCGACTTAGCCATGCCCCGCGCGGACGGATTCGAGCTGATCCAGCGGATCCGCAGCAGCAGCGCCACGCCGATCGTGGTCCTCTCGGTCCGCGGCGGCGATCTCGACAAAGTGCGCGCCCTCGACCTCGGCGCGGACGACTACGTCACGAAGCCGTTCTCAACGCCGGAGTTGCTGGCGCGCGTCCGCGCACAACTCCGCCGCACTGGAGCTGCATCGCGTTCGCAGTTCGAGTTCGACGATCTCTCGATCGACGTCGAGCGCCATCGCGTCATCCAGGGCGGGCGCGAGATCCACCTGACGCCGACCGAGTTCTCGATCCTCGAGCTCCTCGCGCGCCACGCGGGACGTCCCGTCTCATTCGACGAGATCATCGCAAGCGTCTGGAGAGGCGCGCCTGGAACCTCGAACGACGCCGTGCGCGTCCACGTCGGCTCCGCACGCCGCAAGATCGAGCCCGACCCGTCGAACCCGCGCTACATCGTGACCGAGCCGTGGATCGGCTTCCGCTTCATCGCCGAACCGCTGGGCTGAAGCAAGCTTCCGACAATCTTTCGCCAATCTTTAGTAGTTCGTCCGGACGCTGACATCGCCGCCCGGTTATTCATGATGCGTGATGACTGCTTCCTCGATTTGCGCATTGGTGATCGCTGGATGGCTGGACGGCTACCACGCCTGGAACAGCGGCCATTCGTTGAACTGGTATCGCGGGATCGGCACGACCGCGGAGCGCGCGGATCAGTTCGCGCTGAACGTCGCCGCGATTGACATCGTCCGCGATCCGAAGCCGTTCGGGTTTCACCTCACGCTCGTCGCGGGCGACTCCGCGGACGTCGTACACCTGGCGGAGCCGAATACGAACACCCGGCACGTCTACCAGGCGTCGGTCACGTATGACGCGAAGGTCGTGCAGCTCGAAGGGGGCGTCTACCCGTCGCACATCGGTTTCGAGGGGTACTTCTCGAAGGACAACTGGAACTACACGCGCGGCTGGCTCGGCGAGCTGTCGCCGTACTACCAGACCGGCGTGAAGGTCGCGCGGACGTTCAACCCGCACTGGTCGGCGCAGGTGCACGTGCTGCGCGGGTGGCAGAACATCAGCGACCCGCACGCGCCGAAAGCGCTCGGGACGCAGATCGCCTACACCGGCACGAACCTCTCCGCGTCGTTCAACACGTACCTCGACAACCACCGCAAGTTCGGCGACCTGGTCGCGACCTACAAAGCGACCCCGAAGCTGAGCCTCGGCGCGTCGGTCGACGACGGGCACCAGTCGCCGGCGAACTGGTTCGGCGTCAGTCTCTGGTCGCGGTACGCGCTGGATGACCGCAACGCCCTGGCGTTCCGCGCCGATCGTTTCCGCGATCCCGACAACGGCATCAGCGGCTTCGCGCAGACGCTCGACTCGCAGACGTTCACCTACGAGCTTCGCCCTCAGAAACACCTGATCCTCAAGCTCGAAGGGCGCCGCGACCACTCGACCGCGCCCGTCTTCAACAATTCAACGGGCCAGAAGCTCGCGATCGCGAGCGCGGTCGTGACGTTCGGATCATGAGCGACCTTCTCTTCATCCTGCTGACTCTCGTGCTGTTCGCCCTGTCGATTGCGTACGTCCGAGGAGCCGAGCGCGTATGAGCATCGAAACCGTCGTCGGTCTCGTTCTCGCCGTCCTGGCCCTCGGGTACCTGCTGTACGCCCTGCTGCGTCCGGAGGACTTGTGATGATCGCGCTGAAGATCGTCGTCTATTTCGCGCTCATCCTCGCCGTCGCGAAACCGCTCGGCGTCTACATGGCGCGACTGTTCACTCGCGAGAAGGCGTACGCCATCGAGCGCGCGATCTACCGGCTCGGCGGGATCGACGAGACGAAGGAGCAGAGCTGGAGTGCGTACACGATCGCGATGCTCGTCTTCAGCGCGGTGACGCTGCTGCTGACCTACGCCATCGAGCGGCTGCAGCATCTCCTGCCGCTGAACCCCGACAAGCTCGGCGCCGTCGCCCCCGACCTCGCCTGGAACACCGCCGTCTCGTTCACGACGAACACGAACTGGCAGGCCTACAGCGGCGAGTCGACGATGTCGCACCTGACACAGATGGCCGGCCTCACGCTGCACAACTTCGTCTCGGCAGCGGTCGGCATCGTCCTGGCGGTCGCCATCATCCGCGGCGTCGCCCGCGCCTCGGCGAAGACGATCGGCAATTTCTGGGTCGACCTCACCCGCTGCACGCTCTGGCTGCTCCTCCCGCTCTGCCTCATCGCGGCGATCGCGCTCGTGTCGCAGGGCGTCATCCAGAACTTTCATCCGACGCAGAGCATCACGACGGTCGAAGGAAAGACGCAGAAGATCCCTCAGGGCCCCGTCGCGTCGCAGGAGGCGATCAAGGAGCTCGGCACGAATGGAGGCGGCTTCTTCAACGCGAACTCCGCACACCCTTACGAGAACCCGACGCCGTTCACGAACCTGCTGCAGATGTTCCTCATCTTCGCGATCTCCGCCGGGCTGCCGATCACGCTCGGCATCATGACCGGCAAGCCGCGGCACGGGTGGGCGGTCTTCTGGGCGATGGCGCTCCTCTTCCTTGCCGCCGCGGCGATCTGCATGTGGGCGGAGCGCGGCAACATGGAGGGAAAGGAAGTCCGCTTCGGAACGGGCGACTCCGCGCTCTTCGCCACGATCACCACCGACGCGTCGTGCGGCGCGGTCAACGCGATGCACGACTCGTTTACCCCGCTCGGCGGCTCGATCCCGCTGCTGAACATCATGCTCGGCGAGATCGTCTTCGGCGGCGTCGGCGCAGGCCTCTACGGCATGGTCCTCTTCATCGTCCTCGCCGTCTTCATCGCCGGCCTGATGGTCGGCCGCACGCCCGAGTACCTCGGCAAGAAGATCGAGGCGCACGACGTGAAGCTCGCGATGCTCGCCGTGCTCATCCTCGCCTTCTCGATCCTCGTCGGCACCGCGGCCGCCGCCGTGACGACGGCCGGCACGTCGAGCCTGAACAACGCCGGTCCGCACGGCCTCTCGGAGATGACGTACGCCTTCACCAGCGCCGCCGGCAACAACGGCAGCGCGTTCGCGGGCCTGAATCCGAACACGAAGTTCTACAACGTCGCCCTCGGTCTCGCGATGTTCTTCGGCCGCTTCCTGATGATCATCCCGCTGATGGGTATCGCCGGCTCGCTCGCCGCGAAGAAGAAGCTCGCCGAATCCGCCGGAACGTTCCCGGTCGACGGACCGCTCTTCACGTTCCTCCTCGTCGGCGTGATCCTCATCGTCGGCGCGCTGACGTACTTCCCCGTTCTCTCGCTCGGACCATACGTCGAGCACTTCCTGATGCAAGCCGGGAGGGTGTTTTGATCCTCGAAGCGTTTCGCAAGCTCGATCCGCGCCTGATGATGCGCAACCCGGTGATGTTTCTCGTCGAGATCGGTGCGGCGCTGACGACGCTGCTGCTGCTCCGGCCCGAGAACCTTCTCTTTCAGGCGCAGATCGCCCTCTGGCTTTGGGCGACGGTCGTCTTCGCGAACTATGCCGAGGCGACCGCGGAGGGACGCGGCAAAGCACAGGCAGCGGCGCTGCGCAAGGCGAAGGCGGACACGATTGCGCGCAAAAAAACCGGTGAGCTCGTTCCCGCATCGTCGCTCCGCAAGGGCGACATCGTCGTCGTCGAGGCGAACGAGATCATCCCGGGCGACGGCACCGTGATCGAAGGCATCGCTTCGGTAAACGAGTCGGCGATCACCGGCGAGTCGGCGCCCGTCATTCGCGAGGCGGGGGGCGACCGCTCGGCGGTGACCGGCGGCACGATGGTGCTCAGCGATCGCATCGTCGTGGAGATCACGTCGAATCCGGGACAGACGTTCCTCGATCGCATGATCCGGCTCGTCGAAGGCGCCGAGCGGCAGAAGACGCCGAACGAGATCGCGCTCGACATCCTCCTGGCCGGCCTCACGATCGTCTTCCTCCTCGCGACCGTGACGCTGAAACCGTTCGCGATCTACTCCGGCAGCGACGTCAGCGTGACGATCCTCGTGGCGCTGCTCGTCTGCCTCATCCCGACGACCATCGGCGCGCTCCTCTCCGCGATCGGTATCGCCGGTATGGACCGCGTGCTCCAGCACAACATCCTCGCGATGTCGGGCCGCGCGGTCGAGGCGTCGGGCGACGTCAACGTGCTCCTGCTCGACAAGACCGGCACGATCACGCTCGGCAACCGCCAGGCGCACGAGTTCATCCCGGCGAACGGCGTCGACGCCAACACCTTCGCGGAAGTCGCCCAGCTTTCGTCGCTCGCGGATGAGACGCCCGAGGGGCGGTCCATCGTCGTACTAGCGAAGGAACAGCACGGATTGCGCGGGCGCGAGCTGCACGACCTCGGCGCGACATTCGTCCCCTTCACCGCCAGGACGCGCATGTCCGGACTCGACTTCGCGAACGGCCGTGCAATCCGCAAAGGAGCCGCCGACGCGATCGATTCGTTCGTCCGCGAGCGAGGCGGGACGCTGCCGGACGACGTGCGCAACGCCGTCGCGAAGATCGGCGGCGAAGGCGGCACGCCGCTCGTCGTCGCCGACAACTCCCGCATCCTCGGCACGATCTACCTCAAGGACATCGTCAAAGGCGGCATGAAGGAGCGCTTCGACCGCCTCCGCATGATGGGAATCCGCACCGTCATGATCACCGGCGACAACCCGCTCACCGCCGCGACGATCGCGCGCGAAGCGGGCGTCGACGACTACCTCGCCGAGGCGAAGCCGGAAGACAAGCTCGCCCTGATTCGGAAAGAGCAGGCGAAGGGGAACCTCGTCGCCATGACGGGCGACGGCACCAACGACGCTCCCGCACTGGCGCAGGCCGACGTCGGGATGGCGATGAACACCGGCACGCAGGCGGCGAAAGAGGCCGGCAACATGGTCGACCTCGACTCGAATCCGACGAAGCTCATCGAGGTCGTCGAGATCGGGAAGCAACTGCTGATGACGCGCGGCGCGCTGACGACCTTCTCGATCTCGAACGACGTGGCGAAGTACTTCGCGATCATTCCGGCGCTGTTCCTCGTGACGTTCCCCGAGCTACAGGCGCTCAACATCATGCGTTTGGCGACGCCGCAGAGCGCGATCCTCTCCGCGGTCATCTTCAACGCGCTGATCATCATCGCGTTGATCCCGCTCGCGCTCCGCGGCGTCGACTATCGTCCTCTCGGCGCGGGCCGCATCCTGCGGCGAAACCTTCTTCTCTACGGCGTCGGCGGCATCATCATCCCGTTCGTCGGCATCAAGGCGATCGACCTTCTCTTACACGCGGTGCATCTCGCATGAAAGACCACATCCTCATCTCGCTTCGCATGACGATCGTGATGGTCGTCCTCACCTGCGCGGTCTATCCCGGCGTCGTGTTCGCGATCGCGCAGCTCGCGTTTCCGCATCAGGCGAACGGCTCGTTCGTGTCGCACGGTTCGACACTCATCGGACAGTCGTTCACGTCGGAGCGGTTCTTCCGTTCGCGCCCGTCGGCGTCGAACTACGACGCGACCAGTTCCGGCGGCACGAATCTCGGTCCGACGTCGAAGAAGCTGCGGGACGCGATCTCGGCCGCGACGAAAGCGTACGACGTGCATACGAACGTGCCGGCGGATGCCGTCACATCCTCCGGCTCCGGGCTCGATCCGCACATCTCGCCGGAGAACGCGTACGCGCAGGCGCCACGCGTCGCGCGCGCCAATCATCTTCAGATGGGTGACGTGCGGAAGCTCATCGAGCGCCATACGGAGCACCGCTTCCTCGGCGTCTTCGGCGAGCCGCGGGTGAACGTGCTGCTGCTCAACCTCGATCTCGCGGAGCATCGATGACGATTGCGGCCGCCATTCGCATCACGTCGGCCGACGAAGTGCGCGTGATCGAGCACGCGGCTGCGTTTGCGCGGCAGCACGCGGAGCCGTGTTTCGTCATCTCGGTGGTCCACTCCCTCCCCTACGGCACGGTGAAGACCGAGGACGAGTCGATCGTGCGAGCGAACGTCGACGCGATCATGCGTGAGAAGTGCTCGCCGGTCATGCAGGAGGGCGACGACGTGGCGCAGACCCTCCTCACAGTCGCCCGCGGCTTCGGCATCCGCACGCTCTTTCTCCAAAGCGGGTCGACCGTCGAGCGGCTCCTGACGCTGCATCCGCCGTTCGATGTGGTGGTGGTGGGATCACAATGAGTCCTTGGTGAGAACGCCGGAGGACTTCCTCGCACTCACCCGCCGCGAGTCGGCGAAGGGGAAGCTGAAGGTGTACCTCGGCATGGCGGCGGGCGTCGGCAAGACGGTGCGGATGCTCGACGACGCGCATGCGATGCGCAAGCAGGGCATCGACGTCGTCGTCGGGTATGTCGAGTCGCACGGACGCACCGAGACGGCGGCGCGCGTCGGCGACCTCGAGGTCATTCCGCGCGCGACAGTGCAATACAAGGACGTCGTCATCGAGGAGATGGATCTCGACGCCTGCCTCGGCCGCCGTCCCGACATCCTCGTCGTCGACGAGCTCCCGCACACGAACGCTCCCGGGTCGCGCCACGAGAAACGGTGGCAGGACGTCGAAGAGATCCTCAGCGCCGGAATCGCGGTGATGACCGCGATGAACGTGCAGCACCTCGAAGGAGTGCAGGACATTGTCCGTTCGGCGACCGGCATCGACATCCGCGAGCGCGTGCCGGACCGGATCGTCCGCGAGGCGTCGTCGGTCGTTCTCGTCGATCTCCCCGTGCCGGAGCTGCAGGAGCGGCTGCGCCAGGGAAAGATCTATCCGCCGCAGCAGGCGCAGCGCGCGCTCGAGAACTTCTTCCGCACCGAGCTGCTCGTAAAGCTTCGCGAGCTGGCGCTGCTGCAGACCGCCGACTACTCCGGGCGCGAGTTCGTCGCCATGGACGATGGCAGCGGCACGCCGCGGATCGCGGTCGCGCTGCCATTCGACCCCGCGATCGCACGCTCGCTGATCCTCCGCGGATCACGGCTCGCAGGAAGGATGAACACGCGTTGGCTGGCGCTGTACGTCCGCCGCCGCCGCGATCATGCCGAGAACATGACCGCCGAGGAGCACCGGCAGCTGACCGAGAACGTGCAGCTCGCGATGTCCCTCGGCGCCAGCGTCGTCTTCCGCGAATCGGAGGACGTGGTGCAGACAATCCTCGAGTTCGTGCAGCAGGAGCGAGTCTCGCTACTCGTCGTTGGCCGCCCGTCCCGCCGCGGCGCGGCCGCGCGCTTCGCTCCGGGCATCGTTCAGCGCCTTCAGGAGGCGAAAGGGTTCGACATGCTGGTCACGGACATCGATCGAGTGAAATGATGCGCCGGTGAAGCTCGGTGACTTCCTTCAACCGCACGACGTCGTATTCGGGATCCGCGCGCGTGACATCGCGGGGGTCGCGGAGCAGCTTCTGGCAGAAACGCTTCCGCACCACCACTTCTCGCCCGAGAGCGTCCATCGCCTCATCAACGCCGTCATCCTGAGGGAACGAGAGATCTCGACCAATTGCGGTCCCGCCGCGATCCCTCACGCGCGCGACGCGTCGGTCCGTCACTTCATCGGCGCAATCGCAGCAAATCCCGACGGGGTCATCGAAGGGTCGAAGGAGCCGAAGGTCATCTTCGCCTTCCTCTCTCCCGAGCCGCAACGCGACGAACACCTCGCCCTGCTCCGATCACTCTCTGCCCTCGCGCGTGACACCGCGGTCATCGACGCGATCGCGAACGCGAAGAGCGGCGAGGACGTGGTCGCGCTACTGAAGCGATAGCCGGTCGGCGTCGTCTTCGTAGGCGAAAAGGTTTCCGAAACGCGCCCAGCGGACCATCGTCTCGAACATCTCCTCGTACTTCTCGCGCGGGAGGGCGATGATGATCATCTCGCGGACGAGGTCGCCGCTCGCTTCTCCTTCTTCGCGTTGCAGCAGCGAGCGGACGTCCTGAAAGAGACGGAGCTTGAGCAGCTGGTCGCGCCAGATGGTTTTGCGGTCCTCGGTCTCCGCCTGCACGAAGCGTTTCCCCTCGGCGGTCAACACGACGGCCTGCTTCGGCGTGTCGACGAAGTTGAGCATCTCGGCCGCCTTGACGATCCCCATCATGTGGCCGAACTCCTGATCCGTCGCGGCCGCGAGCTCGAAGAGGTCGTCGGCGCCGCCCTGGGAGTCGAGGAACTCGAGCAGGCCGACGATCTCCGAAGTCGAGGTGCGCGGCAGCGGCTCGATGCGCGTCGCGCGCGCCGCGGTCGGCACGTCGGGCATTTCGGTGCCGGTGATGACCTCGTGCAGATACGAGACGAGCTCCTCGAAAGGCCGCGAGCGCGTGTCGCGCGGACGCGGCAGCGGGTTCTGCACGATCGTGCGCACGCGTCCCGGATGGCTGCTGAGGACCACGATCCGATCCGCCATGTAGACGACTTCGTTGATGTCATGGCTCACCATGAGGATCGACGACGGGTTCGAGTCGTGCGGCGCCCACAGATCCAGTACCTCGGCGCGGAGACCTTCGGCGGTCAGCGCATCGACGTGGCTGAACGGCTCGTCCATGAAGAGGAACTCCGGGTTCACCGACAGCGCGCGCGCGATGCCGAGCCGCTGCTTCATGCCGCCCGAGAGCTCGCGCGGGTACGCCTCTTCGAAGCCGGCCAGACCGACCGTGCGGATGGCGTTCTCGGTGCGGGTCTTCCGCTCTTCGGGCGGCAGTCCCGCCGCCTCCAGAACGATGTCGACATTCTGAGTCACGCTCATCCACGGGTAGAGCGCGAAGCTCTGGAAGACGATGCCGACGCCCGGCGTGAGTCCGTCGACGCGTTTGCCGCGATAGAGGACTTCGCCCTCCGTCGGCTTGATGAGTCCCGCGAGGATGCGAAGGATCGTCGACTTCCCGCATCCTGAAGGACCGAGGAGCGCGACGACTTCGAACGGCTTGATCGCGACGTTGACGTCTTCGAGCACGCGAAGCTTCGAGCCGTTCGGCATGACGAAGTCGTGCGAGACGCCGCGCGCCTCGCAGAGGACGTCGGTGGTCGGTTCTGTCATCGTCGTCATCGCCATCACCTCACTTGCTGAGCGAGAACCGCTCTTCGGTCATCCGGTACAGCCGCTTCCACACCGTTCGGTTGAACAACACCACCACGATCGCCATGACCGTCACGCCGGCCGCGAGATGCGGGAAGTCGGCACGCTCGGCGGCTCGGCTGATCTGCGCGCCGAGGCCGTTCGTCGTCAACAGCCGGCCCTTGAAGTTCATGATCTCGGCCACGATGCTCGCGTTCCAAGCGCCACCCGCGGCCGTCACCCATCCCGTGACGAGGTACGGGAAGACGCCCGGCAGATAGAGTGTCTTGAAGCGCTGCATCCGATCGAAGCGATAACTCAGTGCCGCCTCGCGAAGATCGGACGGAATCGCCATCGCGCCGGCGATCACGTTGAAGAGGATGTACCACTGCGTGCCGAGGAGCATGAGAACGACGCTGCCCCACCCGAGTGACACGCCGGCCGCGCTGAGGACGGTGATCACGAGCGGGAAGAGCATCGGCGCCGGGAACGACGCCGCCACCTGCACCACCGGCTGGAAGACGCGCGAGAGACGCGGCGAGAGACCGATCGCGAGTCCGGCGGGAAGGGTCCAGAGCGTTCCGATCGCGGTCGAGAGGAGCACGCGGCCGAGCGTCCAGCCGCACGCGCGGAGGATCGGCGGATAGTCGCGGAAGGGAAGCTGCCGCAGCAGCGCGAAGAGGCGCCAGCCGCCGAAGAGCAGAAACACCATCAGGACGCCGAACAACGCCAGTGAAAGGAATGTCGATGACTGCGACGGCAGCGCCGCCGCAACCGGCTTCCGCGCACGGGCGGCGGCGCGGCGAAGTTGCCGCCGTTCGCGCGCGCGCTGCACGAGCGTCTCGATCCAGTCGATGAGCAGCGACCGCCGGATCCAGTCGTAGAACCACGACGAGGCCGAGACCTCCTCCGCCCCTTCTTCGACGCGGAACTTCTGCGACCAGACGACGACCGGACGCCACAGGAGCTGGTCGAGCACGACGATCATCAGCACCATCGCGAAGATCGCCCACAGCATCGCCGGCACGTTCCCCTGCGCCACCGCGACGCTCATGTACGAGCCGATGCCCGGCAGCCGGAAGTCCTTCTCACCGAGGACGAACGACTCGTTGATCATGAGGAAGAACCAGCCGCCCGCCATGCTCATCATGCTGTTCCAGACGAGGCCGATGGTCGCGAACGGCAGCTCGACCCAGCGGAGGCGCTGCCACCAGTCGAAGCGGTACGTCGTCGCGGCCTCGATCTGATCTTTCGGAATGGAGCGCAGCGAGTGGTAGAAGCTGAACGTCATGTTCCACGCCTGCGCGCTGAAGATCATGATCACGCAGGCGAGCTCGAGACCGATGTTGCTCGCCGGAAAAATACCGACCAGCGCGAGAACGAGGCCCGGCATGAAGCCGAGGACCGGAATGCTCTGAAGGATGTCGAGAAGCGGAATGAGAACGCGTTCTGCGATCTGGTCCTTCGCCGCCCAATAGCCGTAGCAGAGCGTGAAGAGGAGCGAGAGCACGTACGCGATCAGCCCGCGGCAGAGTGAGTAGAAGACGTACAGCGGAAGCGCGCGCGGGCTCAGGTCGATGTGTACGGCCGGCCGCAGGGTGCGCCACTCGCCCGCCAGCGAGAGGAAGCCGAAGATCGCGCCGACGAAGCCGACGAGCAGCAGGAGGTCGAACCAGCCGCGCCGCCGGAACTCCGCGAAGAAGAGCGCGGCTTCGCCCCAACGGTCGTGTGTCGTGTGATGTGTTTCGCGCTGCGGCATCTCGCATTCATCCGTTTCACGTCAGCCACCGTGAACGGAGATGCGGACGTCCGCGCTAGCGGAGCATCGGCAGACCGGTCACAGGAGGCAGCAGAGATGGGGGTTCTGTGCGTCTACTTCCCGATTCGCTCATGATGTGCATTCTAGCGCCGACAACGATGACGACGGCTACTTTCCTGGTCGCTCTTCTGGCCACGTTCGTGGCGGCGAAGCTCTTCGGCGAGCTCGCCGAAAGAGTCGGTCAGCCGGCCGTGCTCGGCGAGATCATCGGCGGCGTCATTGTCGGCGTCTCGGGCTTGCGACTCGTCGATCCGACGACGCCCGTTTTCCACGTTCTGTCGGATCTCGGCATCATCCTGCTCCTCTTCCTCATCGGCCTCCGCACCGACCTCGATCGTCTGCTCTCGGTCGGCGGCGCTGCCGTTACGGTGGCGCTCACCGGCGTCGCGCTGTCATTCGCGGGAGGCGCAGGCGTCGGGCTGTTGCTCGGACACTCGCTCACCGCCGTCCTCTTCCTCGGCGCCGCGATCTCCGCAACGTCGATCGGTATCACGGTCCGCGTTCTTTCGGACCTCGGCCAGACAGCAACGAATGAAGGACGGGTGATCGTCGGCGCAGCGGTGGTGGACGACATCGTGGGACTGCTGCTGCTGGCCGCGATGAGCGCGACGATCGCGGGCCGCGATCTGACGGCCTGGCGCGCGGCGGGGCTCATCGCCGTCGCGTTCGGATTCGTGATCGCGGCGATCGTGCTGGGATCGCTGCTCGCGCCGCGGCTCATCGAGCTGATCGTCCGCCTGAAGGTCAGCAAGGCCCTCTTCTTCGGATCGCTTCTCTGGATGCTCGCCATGGCATGGCTCGCGGACCGCGCCGGCTCATCGCTGATCGTCGGCGCGTTCGCGGCCGGTCTGGTCCTGGCCAGAACGAAGCGGAGCAGCGAGATCGAGCGAGAGATCCACAACCTCGCGGTCTTCTTCGTCCCGATCTTCTTCGTCAGCATCGGCGCGGCGATCGACGTCGGGATGCTCAATCCGTTCGACGCGAAGTCACGACCGTACTTCCTGACGGGTGTGCTCCTCACGGTCGTGGCGATCGCAGCGAAACTGATCGCGGGCCAGACTCCTTTCTGGCGTCCGTTGCGGAGGAGCGTCGTCGGCACCGGGATGGTTCCTCGTGGCGAGGTGACGCTGCTCTTCGCGCAGGTGGGGCTCTCGGCCGGCGTCCTCAGTACGGGTCTCTACAGCTCGCTCGCGTTCGTCGTTGTGATCACGACGCTGATCGTCCCGCCGGTGCTGCGGGCGCTCGTCGGACGATCGGTCGCAGGTCCGGAAGCGGAGAGCCTTCGGGAGGAGCTACTCAACGAGCCGCTCACGGACTCACGTAAAGGGGCGGACGAGGCGTCCGCCCCTCCAGAGTAATTATGCGGTGACCGGGCGGCGCACCGCGAGATTCGCGATGCCGCCGAAGACGCCGACGATGAGGATGATCCACGTCACGACGGGCGTCCATGAGGCGGTGAGGCCGAGGAGCGCGTCGAGCGAGAAGGTGCCCGGACCGATGAGGCCGAGGGCGACCGCGCCGGCGGCGTAGAGCAGCGGAACCTCGATGCCGTTGCTCGTGACGAAGACGCCGTTGCGCCAGTGCACCGTCACCGCGGCGACGATCATCACCGAGAGCATGATCGCGGGGCCGACGGGACCGAGGAAGCCGAGGGCTACCAGGAGACCGCTGACCGTCTCTCCGAGCGCCGCGGCGACCGCGAAGGGCCGTCCGGGCCGAAAGCCGAGCTGCTCCATGAATCCACTGACTCCGGCGAGGCCGTGCCCGCCGAACCAGCCGAAGAGTTTCTGGGCGCCGTGGCCCGCCATGAGGAGCCCGAGGACAAGGCGCGCGATGAGGAGTCCGGTGTTCGTATCCATGTCGATGCTTTCCTTTCGAATGTCACTATACTAAATATAGCGACTAGAAATTCCCGGCGCGGAATCGGTATTCTTGAAGGTGATGGCACGACACCCGGAACCCGACGCCTCGCTCTGCCCGCAGTTCCATGCGGCCATCGAGCTGATCGGCCGCCGCTGGACGGGGGCGATCATCTATCTCCTCCTGAAATCGAGGCGCCGCTACGCGGAGCTGCGCGACGCGATCCCGGAGATCACCGATCGCATGCTGAGCGAACGGCTGCAGGAGCTGGAGCAGGAGGGGGTCGTCGAGCGAACGGTGATTCCCGAGACGCCGGTGCGCGTCGAGTATTCGCTCACGAAGAAGGGACGCGCACTCGCCGGTGCGATCGACGCGATCGGCGAGTGGGCGCATAAGTGGGGCGGGAACGCGGTTGCGCCGCGAGGGCGGACGAGGGCGTCCGCCCCTCCAAAGAGACCTTAGCTCGCCTTCTTGTAGGCGGCGGTGTAGCGCTTCGCGGAGTCCGGGTTCTCGCTCACCTTCCGGATCGCTGCCGCGAACGACTGCTCGTTGAGACCTTTGTCCGCCAGCAGCCTGTCGGCGTTGTTCGGCTGCTTCTTGATCTGCGCGCCGAGCGTACCGAGGTCCTCGGGGGAGAGCGTCGAAGCCTGAGCGGTGTTCGGCGCGTTCGCCAGGTTCGGCGCGCTCGCGTTCGCCGGCGGTAACGAGGTATTCGACGCCGTCTGCTGGTTGTTTTTGCAGCCGGCGGCGAGAACGACCAGGAACGCCGCGATGATCGTGAATTGCTTTCTCATCAGTGTCCCTTACCTTTCTTCTCTTGTCCCGGAGGTACGTGTCCACCGCCACCGCCCTGCGGTGCGGCGACCATCGGCGCCGGTCCGGGTGCCGGAGCGACCGCCATCGGCGGTCCCCCGTGCCCGTGACCGTGACCATTACCGTTGCCGTGCTGGATCACTTGTGGCTGCGGTGCTGCCATCACAGGCGCCGCCTGCTGATGACCGCGACCGTGGCCGTTACCGTGCTGAATCATCTGCGGTGCCACCGCCACGGCACGGCCGTGTCCGTGACCGTTGCCATGAACAACAGGAGCCGCCATCGACGGAGCGATGCCGGAAGTACCGACGTGCCGTCCGTGTCCCACGCCGCGCATCATCTGTGCGGTCGGAGAGGCCTGAGCCGGCAGCGGCGGTCGTGCCGCGATGTTGTGTCCGCGGTTGAACGCCGACTTTCCGTGCTGCGCCATCACCTGCGGTGCCTGCGACTGCGCGAATGCCGGTGCCGCAATCGGAGCATGGCGTGCCGCGCGTGCCTGCCGTGCGATCTCACGACGTGCCTGTGCGGGATTCGTGATGACCGCTGCGCCATTGGGAGCATTGAGTAGGCGTTGAACCTGCGGCGCTGCCGCGATGGCAGGCGCCGTCTGCTGCGGGAGCGCGTAATTTGCTCCTCCAGCCGCAAATCCCGATGCAACCCGGGTCTGCACGACCGGCGGTACGTACGCCGGATCGCCCGGCGGCACGTAGTACTGCGCCATGTACTGAGGCGCCGTCGGTGCGTAGTTCGGAACGTAGTAGTTGTCGGGCGAGTAGTAGTAGCCGGGCGACGTGAGGTCGAGCTGCGCGTTCACGCCGTACACCGGGAACTGCTGATTGATCGCCTGCACGAGAGGCAGTCCGTAGACTCCGCCCACCTCCTGCGTGTGCACGTACGTGACGAAATCGGGCGCGTACGCGGTGTCGACCACAAGGGCAGCGGGGGCGTAGCGCATCACCTCCACGAACTGCACCGGCGGAACGCCACCGAGGTTCAGCTCGATGGCGAGATTCGAAACGCGCTGCACCGGAAGTCCGAGGCCGTAGACGTCGGAGACGGCGAGCGGCATGTCGATCAGCGCCAGCGGCTCCGCGAACTGGCGTTCGCAGTAATGCCGGACGACCACCGGGACGTATTCGTCCGCGAACGCGGCGCGGTACGCGTACCGGTCATAGGGGTAATCGGCGTAGGCGTAGTCGCGACGGTAATGGTGGCGACGATGACGCGATGTCCGAGTCGAGACGACGGTGATGCCGCTGCCGTACGTTCCGAGCTGCTCCTCCATCGCGGTCACGAGCGCCGGTCCGGTGACGCCCTGCGTGACCTCGCCATGGACCCACTCGACGAAGTCCGGATGGCGGTCGGTACGCATCACCAGCGCGACCGGAACGTAGCGAAAGACGTCGACGAACGCTTCCGGCGGGACATTCGCCTGGTCCATGTAGGTGACGAGATTTCCGACGCGGTCCGTCTGCACGCCGCGCACATCGCAAACAGATGACACCGCGATCGGCATCGCCACGTAGGAGAGCAGCTCGGTCTGCTCGGAGACCGGAACAAAAGCCTTCGCCTGCAGTGGCGCGAGCGCCAGCAGGAACAAGGAGAGTGCAAGTTTCTTCATAGGCACCTCGCGGCTCCAAATAAGTGCAAAGGGGGAACCATTCGAGCCTCGGGCGGCCTGGACCGTGATCAGCAGCAGGCGCGTCTATGTCATAAAAAACAAATCACTTGCAGTATTAGAATGATCTCGTGACGACCTGGCCGGCGCTGCCGCTCGACGAGTGGTGGGAGACGCGCGACACGCTCCACCGGTGGACGCAGATCCTCGGCAAGATCCGGATGGAGCTCACGCCGTTGGTGAATCACTGGTGGAACGTACCGCTCTACGTGACGCCGCGCGGCCTCACGACCTCGACCATTCCCTACGGCGACCGCTGGTTCGACATGGAGCTCGACTTCCTCGGGGACGCCATGCACATCCGCGTCAGTGACGGAGGCGCGCGTGATGTCGCGCTCGCTCCCCGCAGCGTCGCCGATTTTCACGATGAGGTGTTCGCAGCGCTCAAAGAGCTTCGGATCGGCTGCAGCATCGACCCGATACCGTCCGAATGCGAGGACACGATTCCCCTCGACAAAGACACTCAGCACGCTTCGTACGATCGCGAGTATGTGCTCCGCTTCTGGCGCATCGTGGCGCTCTCGACCGAGGTGCTGACGCGCTTCCGCGCTCGCTTCGTCGGAAAGTGCAGTCCCGTCCATTTCTTCTGGGGGAGCTTCGACCTCGCGGTCACGCGCTTCTCCGGCCGTCGTGCACCGGCGCGCCCGGGCGCCGACCCGATCACGGCGGAGGCGTACTCGCACGAGGTGAGTAGTGTCGGATGGTGGCCGGGCGATCACCGCCTCCCGCGCGCATCGTTCTATAGCTACGCCGCGCCGGAGCCTGCCGGCTTCCGCGATAGCCGCGTCTCCCCTGCTGCCGCGTACTACAACGAGCCGCTCGGCGGTTTCTACCTGCACTACGACGACGTCGTCGCGGCGGACGATCCCGCCGAGACACTGATGCAGTTCTGCCAGTCAACGTACGATACGGCGGCGGACTGCGGTAAGTGGGATCGCGACTTGCTCGAGCGGAGGAGCTGACATGCCGGAGATCTGCGAGCACCTGAAAGCCACCGACGACGCCCCCGCGCGCACGCCGAACGGCTGCGAGGAGTGCCTGCAAACCGGCGATACGTGGGTGCATCTCCGCCGCTGTCTGCACTGCGGTCACATCGGCTGTTGCGATTCGTCGAAGAACAAGCACGCGACGAAGCACTTCCATCGGTCCAAACACCCGGTCATTCAGTCCTTTCAGCCGGGTGAATCGTGGAAGTGGTGTTACGTCGACGAGTTGATGGTGGAGTGAGCGGCTATCGCGGCCGTTCGCCCGTCCACACCGGCACCTGCCACAGCGCGTAGCCGCGCGGATCGCGGACGCAGGCGATCATCTCGCGCCAGCGGCGGTCGACTTCCTCGGGCGAGAGGCCGCCGTGTTCGATGATCGACTCCGTGTAGCCGTCACGCCACGCTTCCCAGATGCGGGCGAAGATCTCACGGTCGACGCGTAGCGTATCGACGACGACGTAGTCGGCGGCGATGTCGCTGATTCCGGCATCGTGGAGCAGGGTGTACGTCTTGCGGCCGACCTGCAGATCGCAGCCGACGGCGGCGCCGAATCGTGGCGGGACGACCTGCCAGAAGCCGTCGGCGTTCAACTCCGTCGGCGAGCACCAGAGCATCCCGTAATCCTCGGCGATGATGTGTAGCCGCCCGCCGGGACGGACGACGCGTTTCATCTCGGCGATGACGCGCGCCGCGTCAGGCACCGCCTGCACCACGTGACGGCAGATGGCGTAGTCGAACGATGCGTCGCCGAAATGAAGCGACATCGCATCGCCGTGCTCGAAGCGGACGCGATCGCCGAACTCCGCGTTGCGCTCCGCGGCGCGCGCGAGGTGCGGATCCTCGAGGTCGATCCCGACGAACGTCGCCTCCGGGTACTTCGCGGCGAGCCGCGCGAGGATCTCCCCCGTTCCGCAGCCGATGTCGAGCACCTTGCCGTTCCCGATCGGGTGACGTTCGAACACCGGCTCTTCCTGCGGCCAGATCGCCACCGCCTGCGCCGCGAGGTTACGCACCATCGACTCGTCGGCCATCTCCTTCGCTTGCGGACTGCTCGGATGCATGGGACGAGATTCTACGTTCTCGTCGCCTCCGTGACCGCAGCGGCGATGCGGTCGTCGATGTCGCCGGCGTTCGCGATCTCGACGGGGTAACGGACGCGGATCTCGACGCCGGCCGGCGCGATGCGCAGCCGGCTGTGGGGACGCGGCGGCGCGGTGGTGGTGTTGAGTAGGCGCTCCATGTCGCGGTGCTGCCGCTCGATCGCCTCTCCGTATTCGCCGTAGACACCTTCGACGGCGTTGAGCATCTGCGATTGCGTCGACTGGAAATCGCTGTCGCGCGGGACGACGAGCGACACCTCATGCCACAGAAAGCGCGTACCCGGAAGTTGCTTGAAGATGCCTGCGCTGTGGTCGAAGACGACGGAGTTCGGAAACTCGACGATGCGGCCGGTCGGGAGCTGGTCGCTGCCGCGCGTCTCGAGCTCGATGAGGTAGATCCAGACGAGGCCGACGTCGAGCACATCGCCGTTCACGCTCGCGATCCGCACCCGGTCGCCGGCGCGAATCCCGTACTTACCGATGATCACGAAGTACCCCGCCATCGAGAGGATGACATCCTGCAGCGCGATCGCGATGCCGGCGGTGAGCAGGCCGACGAAGGTCGTCAGCGAACTGACGTCCGACGCAAACGTCGCGGCAAGGATGGCGGCAACGAGGATGAGGATGACGATGCGGCGGATGAGGAGAAAATGGTGGCGCCGCTTCACGTCGTGTACGTAGCGGAACGTCATGCGTCGCCAGATGACGGCGATCGCCACGACGATCAGGAGCATCACGCCGAGGACGATGGCGCGGAAGAGAAGGCGCTGCAGCTCCTCGCGGTGCTGCTCGGTGACGGACGCGTGCCACCGCCCGACGTTCGTCTTGTAGGCATCGAGCAGAACGCGGCGCCTCACGAGCGGCATCATCGCGGCGCTGACCTCGCGAAACTGCTGCGTCAGCGCGTCGAGCGCCGACTTGCGGCGCTGCAGCTCGGCGGCGTCGGTCGTGTCGGGCGCATTCATCAGCGCGTCCGCGCGCTGCCGGGTGTTGCCGAGGAGTGCCGCGAGCGGCGCGGTGAAGTTGCGCGCATCGCGCTGCAGGACGTCGGCACCGTGACTCGCCGTCTCGAGCGCGGTCGCCTTGCGGTTCAATGTGATGACGTCGCCGATCAGGCCGATGACGCTCGACGGCGGCGGTTTCCGCGCCGCCACCGGCAGCGGCGCGTTGCGCACGGCGGCCGAGGCGGAGAAGTTCTGTTCGAGCGCCGTAATCTGCGAGGCGAGGTCGTTCGACGCCGCGCTCTCCGCGGAGCTGTTGATGATCGCGACCATCCCGCTGACGGCGTCGTTCCTCGCCTGCGCCATCGCGACCCTGCTCTGCGCTTCGGCGATCGCCGGATCGCCCGGTTTGAGGCTGTGCTGCAGATCGGCGAGGTGCGTCTGCTCGCGGCGCAGCTGTTCGGCGGCGGAGGACGCGCGCTGCGTCATCCGCTGCAACCGTTGCGCATTGACGTTCGGCGGCGCTGCAGGTGCCGGTGTCGATGCGGCGAGGAGCTGCGCCTCCGCTTTCGCCGCCTCGAACGTCAAATCCACGACCTGTTTTCCGATCTGGCGGTTGTCGTTGACGTAAAGCACGTCGGTCGGCTGGTCGGCGAGCGCTCCCTGCGCGTCGAGCCGCTCGTCCCACGCGATGGTGTGGTTCAGGAACGCGAGCACGTGCGCCGCGTCCATCGGCTCCCGCTGCTGCGGCGCCGGCGCGGAGATCAGGGCGATGGCGAAAAAGACCGGAATGCGCAACACGCGAAACGCGCGAACAAGATACCTGCCAACGGGTGCCTATCGGCGCCTGCGCCCCGTCCCGGCAAGCAGTTGCGCGTGCGCGGCGACCCGTTCGGAGAGCGACGTGCACACGAGGTCGCAAAGGTCGAAGACGGTCGGATCAGCGATGAAGCAGTAGACGGTATTGCCGGCCTGGCGCCGGCCGACGAGCCCCGCCTCCTGAAGCATCCGGAGGTGTTTGCTCACGTTCGGCTGCGTCGTCTGCAGCGCCTCGGTCAGTTCCGTCACGTTTTTCTCGCCGTCGTGCAGCAGCTGCAGGATGCGGAGCCGCTGCGGCTCCGCGAGGACGCGGAACCGGTCCGCGACGAGGTCGAGGGCATCTGGCGAGAGAGTCAGGACACGGCTGCGAGTGCTCATCGTCACAACTATATTACCACACCGGCATATAGTGATTCTCATGAAGATCGAAGTCACCTTCCCCGGCGGCGTGGCGGTCGATGCGACCGTCCGGAATCACGTCATCCACACCGATCAGCCGGCACCCGCCGGAAGCGACAGCGGCCCCTCGCCGTTCGATCTCTTTCTCGCCTCCATCGCGACCTGCATGGGCTTCTACGCGCTTCGCTTCTGCCAGGAGCGCTCCCTCACGACCGAAGGGCTCGGTGTGACGCTCGAGCCGATCCGCGCGGCAGCCGGCGGCCCGGTGACGACGATCGACGTGCAGCTCCAGCTTCCCGAGAGCTTCCCTCCAAAGTACGTCGACGCGCTTCGGCGCGCGGTCGACCACTGCGCCGTGAAGCGCCACATGCTCACGCCGCCTGAGTTCCGGCTGCAAGTGCTCGAAAGCGAAACGGCGGCGCTCGTCTAACTTCAGCAAACGCCGGCGACAGTCGTACTTACCTCATCACCATTGATCAGTCCCAAGGAGACAAACCAGATGAGGAAGTTTGCAACCGCAATTGCAGTCACGCTTCTCGGCGCTTCACTCGCCCTCGCGGCGCCACAGGAGACAGCGAACGGCGGCGGCCACCGCAGCCGTCAGATGATGAGCTTCACCGAGCGCTTCGGCGCGACGCTGAACCTCACCGAAGTGCAGAAAACGAAGATCGACGCGATCCAGAAGGAGACGCGCGAGAAGAACGCGGCTTTCTTCGCCGACGCGAGCGCCACGATGAAGGCGTACTGGGATGCGAAGCAGGCCAACGACACGGCGAAGCTCGACGCGCTGAAGCCGACGATGGACAAGTACCGCGCCCAGATGAAGGACCTCCGCACCGCAGAGGACGCGAAGATCGCCAAAGAGCTCACGGCGGATCAGAACGCGCAGTGGGAGAAGATGAAGGCCGAGCGCGCCGCCCAACAGGGACAGCGCCAGCAGTAACTCAAGTTTCGGCGCCGATGCGCTTCTCCAGCGCTTCGCGACGGGACCGGCTGACGCTCAGCACGGTCCCGTCTTTCAGGCGCACCGAGTAGTCGCCTCCGGGCGCGCGGAGCATGGCGTCGATCCGATCGACGCGCACGATCGCTGAGCGGTGAACACGGAAGAAGACCGCCGGATCGAGCTGCTCCTCCAGAATCTGCATCCGCTCGCGGACTGCGAAAGTTCGTCCGCCGGCATGCAGCTCCGCGTACGGGCCGCTCGCGGTGACGTAGTCGATGTTCGCGACCGGAACGACGCGCACCTGCCCGCGACTCTCGACGGTAATGCGGTCGAGAAACTCGCGCGGACGCTCCTCCTCGCCGTGATCCTCCTGCAGCAGATCGCGCAGGCGGTGCGCGATCCGGTCGACCTCGCGCAGCTCCAGAATCTTGCGCGCGCGGTGGAACGCCTGCGAAAAGCGCTCGTCGTCGAACGGCTTGAGGAGATAGTCGACTGCCGCGCGGTCGAACGCCTTCAGCGCGTACTGGTCGAACGCGGTCGTGAAGATGGTCAGTGGCATCTCGTCGGCGCCGATCGTGTCGACGACATCGAGTCCGTCCATGCCCGGCATCTGCACGTCGAGGAAGACGAGGTCGGGATGAATCGCGCGAATCCGCGCGACCGCCTCGAGTCCGTTCGATGCTTCGCCGGCGATCTCGACGCCTTCTTCGTGCGCGAGCCGGTCCGCGATGTGCTGCCGCGCGAGCGGCTCGTCGTCGACGATCAGGATGCGAATGCGGTTGCTCATCGAGTCAGCGGCACGACGATCTCCGCGACCGCGCCGCCTCCCTCCGCGTTTTTCAGGCGCACCGCGCCGCGCGCTCCATAGAGCTGCTCCAGACGCGCCCGCGTGTTGCCGAGGCCGACGCCCTCACGGCCGGTCACGACGCCTGGGCCGTTGTCGCGCACCGTGATCAGCAGCGAGTCGCCGTCGCGGCGCGCTTCGATGTGCACGAATCCCTCTCCCATCGCGCGGCTCGCGCCGTGCTCCAGCGCGTTCTCCACGATCGGCTGCAGGATCAGATTCGGAACGCGGACGTCCAGCACCGACGGATCGATGTCGCGCTCGATCCGCAGCCGGCCCTGAAAGCGCACCTCCATGATGGCGACGTAGCGGTCGAGAAGCTCGAGCTCCTGGCGGAGCGGAACCTCGTCCGCCGCATTGCTGTCGATCGTCGTCCGCAGGAGCTCGCTCAGCCGCGCGATCATCTTTCGCACGCCCGCCGGATCGCGGTCGACCAGCGCCGACACGGCGTTCAGCGTGTTGAAGAGAAAGTGCGGATTCACCTGCATCCGCAGCGCGTCGAGCCTCGCCTCCGCGAGCTGCGCCTGCAACTGCACCGCGTGCGCCTGCCGCTCCTGGTCGCGCTGAAAGTACTCGCGCGCGTACCCGGCGGCGAGAATCGCGAAATAGACGAGGAGTTGCGGGACGAACCGGAACCGCGCCACGTCGGGGAGGCCGTGAGGGCCGCGGTAGCGCGCCGGCGCCATCAGTATCTCGCGGGCGTAGCCGAGGAACAGGAAGACGACGATCGAGACGACGAACCCGATCGCGATCAGCAACGCCACTCGGCGGAGAGAGAAGCGATTCGACAGACGAAAGATGAGCGGCGTCAGCGCTGCCCAGCTCCACGACTCGATGAACGCGACGCTGATCGGCCCGCTTGGATCGATCGGGCGAAATCCGGTTGTCCGTGGATCGACCACCCAGTTGACCGACGACAGGACTGCGAGCAGCGTCCAGAACGCGAAGATGATCGCGATCTCGCGGCGCGTCAGAGGGCGGTACATCGCAGACATGCAGACATCATGACGCAAGCTCCGGCATGCGCATCGCCCTCTCCTTTAGAATCCCGCGTCATGAAGAAGCTTGTCGTACTCCTCATCGCCGCTTCCACCGCGTTCGCTGCCTACGCTGACGATCTCGCCGACATCCGGCGGGAAGTCACGAAGCGTCACGACGAGGCAGTGAAGCGCTTGCAAGATTGGATCGCGCATCCGTCGATCGCGGCGGAGAACCGGAACTACCCGGGCGGCGCGGAGATCATGGCGCAGCTCGCCCGCGACGCCGGCTTCCAGCAGGCGACCGTGCTCAACACCGACGGCAAGCCGGGCGTCTTCGCGACGCTCGACGCCGGCGCGAAGAAGACGGTCGGCCTCTACTTCATGTACGACGTCAAGCAGTTCGATCCCGCCGAGTGGACCTCCCCGCCTCTCGAAGCGCGGATCGTCGACAAGCCCGGCATCGGCAAGGCGGTCGTCGGCCGCGGCGCCGTCAATCAGAAAGGTCCGGAGTCGGCGTTCCTCGCCGCACTGCATGCGATTCGCGGCGCGGGGAAGAAGATGCCGGTGAACCTCGTGCTTATCGCCGAGGGTGAAGAAGAGATCGGATCGCCGCACATTGGGCAGCTCGTCCACCGCCCGGAAGTCGAAGCGGCGCTCCGAAAAACGGGCGGCCTCTTCATGCCCGCCGCGTCGCAGGACCTCGACGGTATCGTCACCGTCAGCCTCGGCGCAAAAGGAGTCGTGGAGCTGGAGCTCGTCTCGAGCGGCGAGAAGTGGGGCCGCGGTCCGGCGAAGGACATTCACTCGTCGCTCAAAGCGATGGTCGACAGCCCGGCGTGGCACCTCGTCAAAGCGCTCGACACGCTCGTCTCTGCGGACGGCAACACCATCACGATCGACAACTACCCGACGCCGCGACCGATCACGGCGGAAGAGAAGGCGATGGTCGCGGAGGCATCGAAGCGGCGGAGCGAAGAGCAGTCGAAGAAGTCGCTCGGCGTGCAGCACTGGATCGACGACCTGCCGTGGGAGCAGGCGAATGAGCGGCTCGAGTCGCAGCCTACGGTCAACATCGAAGGGCTCGTCGGCGGCTACACCGGACCGGGCGGCAAGACGGTCCTGCCGCACCGCGCGGTCGCAAAAATCGACATGCGACTCGTTCCGAACATGAAGAAGGACGACGCCGTCGCCGCGCTGAAGGCGCATCTCGCCAAGCACGGGTTTGGCGACATCGAGGTAAACGTGACCGGCGGGTATGATCCGACGAACAGCTCGGCGAACGCGCCGCTGATCCAATCGCAGATCGCGGTGTTGAAACGCGCCGGAATCGATCCCGTCCTCTGGCCGCGCAACGCCGGTTCGTATCCCGGCTACGTCTTCACCGACCCGCCGCTCAGTCTCGCCGCAGGCCACTTCGGCCTCGGGCACGGCAGCGGAGCGCACGCACCCGACGAGTACTACGTGATCGACTCTTCGAATCCGAAAGTGCAGGGCTACGACGGAGCCGTGATGTCGTTCGTCGAATACCTGTACGAGCTGGCGAAGTAGCGCTCTCACACACCATACGTATCGGCAGTCACCGTCGCGCGCTGAAACACGACGCATCATCGGATCGTGACCGAATCCGCATGGTGCGAACGCGACGAGAGCGCGGCGGTGCTGACGGCGGTCAGCGCCGTCTTCGATTCCTTTCACCGCGCGCTCATCTGCCTCGATGAGAACTTCCGCATCGTCCACTTCTCGGCGGGCCTTGCGGAGCTGATCGGCAGCGAGTCGGCCGACCACCTTCTCGGACATCCCGCCAACGAGCTGCTCGGCGACGAGCTCTTCGCGGCGGGCGGCACGCTGCGGAACGATCTTCTACAAGGCGAGATGCGCGAGGGGTGGCGTGCGTCGCTCGCGCGCGCCGACGGCAGCACCCGCCTCGTCTCCTGCAGCGCCGCGCCGTTTCGTCCCGATCCGCGCGGCGTGTGCGATCCCGCGGTCGCATTCCTCGTCATCGTCCGGCCGGCCGAGGAGGACAACTCCCTCGGCACGAACGCGCCGATCGCCTTCTCCGGCATGATCGCGCGCTCGCCTGCCATGGCGCGGCTCTTCCACCTCGTCGAAAACCTCCAGGCGAGCGACGCCACGATTTTGCTCACTGGCGAGAGCGGCACCGGCAAAGAGGTGCTCGCGCACGCGATTCATGCGCGGTCGCCGCGCCGCGGACACCACTTCATCGCCGTCAACTGCGCCGCGTTGCCGGCGGAGCTGCTCGAGAGCGAGCTGTTCGGCCACGTCCGCGGCGCGTTCACCGGCGCCGTGCGCGATCGCATCGGGCGCGTCGAAGTCGCGTCGGGCGGCACGCTCTTCCTCGACGAGATCGGCGACATTCCGCTGCAGTTGCAGGTGAAGCTGCTGCGGTTCCTTCAGGAGCGCACGTTCGAGCGTGTCGGTGACAGCCACACGCGGAAGGCCGACGTGCGGATCATCGCGGCGACGAACGTCGAGCTGCGCAAGGCGATCGCCGAAGGGCGATTCCGGGATGATCTCTATTACCGGCTGCGCGTTGTCCCGATCGAGATCCCGCCGTTGCGCGAGCGGCGCGAGGACATCGAGCCGCTCGCGCGCTACCTCCTCGCGCGCGTCGCGTCGCGTCACGGACGGGAAATGCGCTTCTCGCCCGATGCGGTCCGCGCGCTGCTCCGCCACTCGTGGCCGGGCAATGTCCGCGAGCTGGAGAACGCGATCGAATACGCGGTCGCCGTCGGACCCGGACAGACGATTCAGCCCGAGGATCTGCCGGTGCTGACGGAGAAGCCGGCTGAGGCGAAGGACGAGACGTCCATCCTCCGCGCCGCGCTCGACGACAATCACTGGGACCGCGAAGCCGCGGCCCGATCCCTCGGCATCAGCCGCACGACCCTCTGGCGCCGCATGCGCGAAGCAGGCCTCGTTTCAAAGTGAAACGACGCGTTGAAACGAGCGGTTCCAGCCGCTGAACGCTTCCTAACAAACTCAATCACTTACGCGTGGCAGTGCGCTCGCTCTTCGTGCATCCGGAGGCGAACGCATGAAGAACCTGGTCATCCTCGGAGCGGGCACCGGCGGCACCATCGTCGCGAACGGGACCGCCAAGCGTCTGCCGCGCGACTGGAACATCACCGTCATCGATCCCGAAACGCTGCACCTCTACCAACCGGGACTCCTCTTCCTTCCGTTCGGCATCTACGACGAATCGAAACTGTGGCGCCGCCGCGCGCGCACGCTCCGCAGCCGCGTGCAGTGGCTGCAGGAGAGCGTCGACGGCATCGACGCGGACACGAAGGAAGTGGTCACCGCAAACCGCCGTGTGCCGTACGACCTTCTCGTCATCGCCTCCGGCTCGCGCATCCGTCCCGATCTCACGGAAGGGATGCTCGACGGCGACTGGCAGAACCGCGTTTTCGACTTCTACACCGCCGACGGCGCGCTGAAGCTGCGCGAGGCGCTGAAGTCATTCGACGGCGGACGGCTCGTCGTGAACATCGTCGACATGCCGATCAAGTGTCCCGTCGCGCCGCTGGAGTTCCTTTTCCTCGCCGACGCGCACTTCCGCAACCGCAAGATCCGCGATCGCGTGGAGCTCGTCTACGCCACGCCGCTCGACTCGGCGTTCACGAAACCGGCGTGCTCGCGCGTCCTCGGCTCGATGCTCGACGAGCACGGAATCAAGATCGAGACCGAGTTCAACGCAGGCTCCGTCGATACCGCGACGCACACGCTCCGCTCCTGGGACGACCGCGAGATCCCGTACGACCTCCTCGTCACCATCCCGAGCCACAGCGGCGCCGAATTCGTGGAGCGCTCCGGCCTCGGCAATGACGCGGCGTTCGTGCCTACGGAGAAGAACAGTCTCGTTGCGAAAGGCCACGACGACATCTTCGTCATCGGCGACGCGAGCGACGCCCCGACGTCGAAGGCGGGCTCCGTCGCCCATTTCGAAGGCCACGTCGTCATCGACAACATCGTCCATGCCGTTCGCGGTGAAAGCCTGGAGCCACGCTTCGACGGACACACGAACTGCTTCATCGAGACGGGAGATCAGAAGGCGATCCTGATCGACTTCAACTACGACACCGAGCCTCTCCCCGGCACGTATCCCCTCCCCATCTTCGGCCCGATGTCGCTCCTGAAAGAGAGCGTCATCAATCACATCGGAAAGCTCGCCTTTCGATGGCTCTACTGGAACGTCCTTCTGCCGGAGCGTCCGCTTCCGGTGACCCAACAGATGTCGATGGCAGGAAAAAGGAGGTTGTATGCCGACCCAAACCTACGCGGGAAAACAGATCTCGCTCAACAGTGAAGGCTTCCTCACGAACGCATCGGACTGGACGCCGGGCGTCGCCGAGGAGATCGCGAAAGAGACCGGAATCGGCCCGCTGAACGACAAGCACTGGCAGGTGATCACGTTCTGCCGTGAAGACGCCGCGCGCGAAGGGCAGCCGCCGGGAGTGCGGCGCATCGCGAAGCTCTCCGGCGTCGAGATGAAAGAGCTCTACCAACTCTTCCCGAAGGGGCCAGGCAAGCTCGCGGCGCGCATCGCCGGACTGCCGAAGCCGCAGGGATGCATCTGAAGGAGGAAAGCATGACCCAGGTCGTGGATCCATACATCGCGGAGCTCGAGAAACAGATGCCGCCGGCCAAGCAGCCGATTCAGGCGGTGAGCATCATCCTGTCGAAGGGAAGCCTCGACATGGTCTACCCGGCGCTCATCCTCGCGAACGGCGCGCGGATGAGCGGGATCGAAGCGACGATCTTCTGCACCTTCTGGGGCCTCGACGCCATCACGGAAAAGAAGGTCGACCATCTCCACGTCGCGACCGTCGGCAACCCGGCGTTCCCGGTCCCGACCATGCTCGGCGGTCTGCCGGGGATGGAAGCACTGGCGACGGCGTTCATGAAAAAGGAGATCGAGAAGATCGAGATCCCGAGCGTGCGCGAGATGCTGCAGATCCTCAGAGACAGCGGCGCAAAGATCTTCGCCTGCCGCATGGCGATGGACATGTTCAACCTGAAGCAGACCGACCTCGTGCCGGAGGTCGACGGCGTGCTCTCCGTCGTCGACTTCTTCGACCTCGCGGCCGGCTCGCAGATTCTCTTCATCTAAGGAGACGATATGAAACGGATCATTCTGGCGGCCGCGATCCTGGCACTCGCGTCGCCGCTCTTCGCCACCAACGGCTACTTCATGCACGGCATCGGCACGACGAGCAAGGCGCTCGCCGGCGCGACGACCGCGCTCCCGCAGGAAGCGCTCGACGCCGACACGAATCCGGCCGCCGGCGTCTTCATCAACAACGGCTACTCGTTCTCACTCGCGGTCTTCAATCCTGACCGGCAGTACACCATCACCGGCGCGCCGTCCGGCTATCCCCAGACGTTCGGCCTGACGCCGGGAACCGTCAACAGCAAGTCGAAGTACTTCCCGATGCCGGCGGCCGGCTGGAACTTCCGGCCGACGCCGCGGAGCGCCGTCACCGTCAACTTCACGGCGCACGGCGGCATGAACACCGACTACCGGACCGACACCTTCTACGGCTCGAACCACACTGGCGTCGATCTCGCGCAGGTGTTCCTCACCACGACCTATTCGAAGCTGTTCACGGAGAACCAGTCGTTCGGCGTCAGCGCGATCATTGCCGGACAGCGCTTCAAAGCGAGCGGCCTCGAGGCGTTCACCGCCTTCTCGTCCGATCCCGATTGCGTCACGAACAACGGCTACAAGTGGTCGAAGGGCGTCGGCGTGAAGGTCGGCTATCTCGCGAAGGTCCTCCCGAATCTGTCGCTCGGTCTTTCGTACAGCCCGGAGATCGTGATGTCGAAGTTCGGCTCGTACTGCGGCCTGTTCGCGCAGGACGGACGCTTCAACATCCCCGCCTCGGCCAGCGCGGGACTCGCCTTCACGCCGATCGACCCGCTCACGCTCACCGGCGACTTCCAGCGGATCCATTACAGCGACGTCGCGGCGGTCGGCAATCCGCTCTTCCCCAATCTGATGAACTCCGCCCTCGGCACCGATGCCGGCGCCGGTTTCGGCTGGCGGGACATCAACGTCTACAAGGCCGGCGTGCAATACAAGGCGAGCGACAGCTGGACGTGGCGCGCGGGCTTCTCGAAGACCAAGCAGCCGATTCCCTCGAGCGAAGTGCTCTTCAACATCCTCGCGCCCGGCGTCGTCGAGGACCACTTCACCGCCGGCTTCAGCAAAGCCATGAGCCGCGGCGGGCGCTTCAACTTCGCCCTCATGTACGCGCCGACGAAGAGCGTCAGCGGCCCAAACCCGCTCGAGGCGCCCGGCGCGCAGAACATCCAACTCAAGATGCACGAGACCGAAGTCGAGTTCGGATACTCCTTCGGCTTCTAGCGCTCCCTCCGTGTGGCGCAGGCCTTCGGGCCTGCGCCCCTTTCCCCAACGCTTACCCGACGGTGACACGATCGTGACACTGTGAAACGCAAGGGCGTTTACATTCTCCGCACCATGAAAAAACTCGCGATCGGCACCGCGTTGTGTCTCTTTGCGTTCTCGCTCTTCGCCCAACCCGCGCTCCGCCTGCCGGACACGAGCCCCGCGGCGTCGGCCGGCCAGACGATCGGCGTGACCGACGTCCAGATCACTTACCACCGCCCCGCCGTGAACAAGCGGAAGATCTGGGGCGGCCTCGTGCCGTACGATACGCTCTGGCGCGCCGGCGCGAACCAGAACACCGTCATCTCGTTCTCGACGCCGGTGAAGGTCGAGGGGCAGCCGTTGCCGGCAGGCCAGTACGCGTTCTACGCGATCCCGTCCGCGACGCAGTGGACGCTCGTCTTCAGCAAGTTCTCGGGCGACTGGGGCGGCTACAACTACGATCAATCCGAAGACGCCCTGCGCGTCAACGTGACGCCGCAGCCGGTGGCGGAATCGCAGGAACGACTCTCGTACACGTTCGATGACGTAACGAACAACTCCGCGATCACGTCGCTGCGGTGGGAGAAGCTTCGCGTCCCGATGAAGATCGAAGTCGACCTTCCGAGCACGGTGCGTGAGTCGATCACGTCCGAGCTGCGCGGCGGCAAGCATTGGGATGCCGCTGCATGGTCGACCGCGGCCCGTTGGGAGCTGCGCAACGGCAATCCGGATACGGCGCTCAAGTACGCCGATCACGCGCTCTCGCTCAGCGTGAACCTCTCGACGCTCCGGACGAAGGCTGCGATCCTCGAGAAGAAGGGCGACACCAAAGGCGCCGCCGAGCTTCGCGATCGCGCGAAGTCCATTGCTACGGAGTCTGAAACGATCGTGCTCGCGTATCAGCCGCTCGTCACCGCGAAAAAGTACGACGAGGCGCTCGCATGGCTGAACAACTACGCCACAGCGCATCCGGCCAGCACCGAACTCTGGCGCGTCTACAACGGCCTCGGCGACGTCTACGCCGCCAAGGGCGACAAGACCAAAGCACGCCAGTACTACGATCAGGCGATGAACGCGACGCACGACAACGCCGAGCGTACCGAGGTGTGGGACTCGATCAACACGATGTCGAGCGAGCCGTAATCAGTGCTTCGCCCCGCGGTGCCGGCTTGGGGGCGCTGACGTGACGGTGACGGTATTGTTCGCGAACAGAACGCGCGTACCATCGCTGAGCGTCAGCGTCCCGCCGGCGTAGGACGTCGCGGTCAGCGTTTCCGAGATGACGGTCACCAGTTCCATCGGCGCGGTGGAGCTGGCGAAGGTCAACCGCATCACCGTTCCAATCGGGTTGCCGCCGCCGTCGACGTCGTGCCCGTAGCTGACAGTCACATCGTGCGGATAGAAGGTCGAGACCTTATAGAAACCGAACACCGGCTCGTCGAGGTGGAAATATCCCGCGAGCGTGTCGGACGTGTGGCGACGGCGGTGCAGGTCGCGCACGATCAGCGTGCCGGGGCGAAGGTGGACGACTTCGCGAATCATGTAGTCGAGCGGGTTGTCCGGCGAGACGATGTCTTCGTCGTAGCGACTCACCGGCCACGACGACTCGAACCGCATCCCGATCGCGGAGTACGTCGCCTGGTCGATGTGGAAGAAGTTCTGATTGTTGCGACCGACCGACTGAGGCTGGCCGTTGACGACGTACGTCGAGAACGCGGGCGTGACCGCCTCGCCGTCGAATTGCGGTCCGCGGTACGCGCTCGGGCAGACGATGCAGAGGTTGCCGTGATAGAGGCGGACGTCGCCGTTCGCGTAGCCGTAGTGGTCGTACGAGTAGCTGATGTTCTCCGTCGAAACGAAGTAGGCGTCCGGGTCGTTCAGCGACGAACGCGAGAAGAAGCGCCCCGTGCCACTGTTGAAGACCGAGAGGAAGAACGCGATCGGCGGCGGCGTCCCCTGCGTGTCGAAAATCATCTCGTAGAACCGATCGCCCGGCTGATCGGCGAAGTCGTTGTGCGGTTTCGCATTCATCTGCACGTAGATGGAGTGCGCAAAAAAGCCGATCACGCCGCTCGATCCGGAGAGCGCGGCGAGCGTCGCCGGCGAAGTGCGGTGCGGATAGTCGCCGGAGTAGCCGCCGTAGGGGCGCGTCTCGCTGTAGTCGGGAGCGACCTGCAGCCATAAGCTGAGCGGCAGCGACTGCAGCCAGTCGAAGTCGGCGCCCCAGTCTTCGCCGAGGTCGCGGAGAAGCTGGTTGAGCAGCGTCAGCTCCGTGACCGAGTACCACCCGTAGTTCCACCCCTCGGCCCAGTCGCCTCCCGCGAGCCGCTGATTCATCACCGGCATTTCGTTGGCGAGCTTGAACCGAAGCAGGCCGAGGATGCGGTCGGCGTCCGGATTGTCGCCGGCGGTTGCGAGCGCGGTGAGCGCGATCCCCTGCACGTAGCCGGCGTAGTAATTCTCGATCGGCCACGACTCGGCGTAGCCCGGCGTCGTGTGGTACCAGTCGACCCAGCGCGTCGCGACGCTCACGATCAGCGCGCGCTCGGCGGGCGTGAACTGGTCATACATCCAGTCGTACGCGAGCATCAGGTTCCGAAGGCCGAAGCGAATGTCGTATCCCGTATCGCGGCCAAAGTCGCGCGCCCCGCTGTTGTAGTCGTTCGCGATCCGCATCGTCAGCGTGTGCGCCGCGCCGGCGGCGCGCGTCGCGGTCTGCGGGTCATCGTTGCGGTGGAGCTGATACGCGAGTGCGAGCAGCGGGATGTAGCTCTCAGGATCGTAGACCGCGTCTTCGAACTGTGGCGACGTCACGTCGGGGAACTGCGTCAGCGCATCGAGGAACTGCGCCAGCGCGGCTTCGTAGCGCTGCCGCGCAGCGTCGTTCGCAGGGCGCGCGCGAATCGCCGCCATCCGCGCCGCCGTCAGGTAGATTCGCGGATGCGGCATCGCCGCGATCGTGCTTGTGGCAACCGGTTGCGGCGCCGCGGCGATGAAGAGCTGCGGAATCGCCACTTTCGCGACCTCGACGCCGTTCGCGTCGAGTCCGTGGATCTCCAGCGTCCCGGTCCCTGACGGCAACCCCGCGAGCGAGAAGAGCGGCTTGAAGAACGGGATCATCGAGCCGTACGAGTGCGCTTCCTCGACGATCCCGCTGCCGGCCGGATCGATCAGCTTCAGCGGCGTTCCATTCCAGAACGCCTGCACCTGCCGGATCGGCGAGTTGTACGGGATGGCGATTGACGGGTTGACGAGATTCAGCATCCGCAACGCCTGCCCGGTCGGCGTCGTGACCGTGAGCGCCGGAGTACGCGGCTCGTCAGGCTCGGTCGCGCCCGCCGGAATCGGGACGAACGGTCCGTCGCCCGACTCGATCAGCTTCGCCGTCGTCTGGTTCGTGATCGTCTGACCGGCAACGGCCGTGGCGACGACGAACAGCGCCGGGAAGAGCATCTTCATCCGAAGTTGCGATGATATTCTGCCTCCTCCCCCAATCGACCGAGGCCCATGAAAGGAGAGAGTCATGAAAGTGTCTCGAATCGCCCCCTTCCTGGTAACAGTCATTGCCGGAGTAGCCCTCGCTGCCACCAGCCACCTGCCGAAGGCTCATTCCCATGCCGCCGTCGAGGCGTATGTGAAGGAAGCCGCGGCGATCGTGCAGAAAGACGGCCCCTCCTGCGCCACGTTCGCGTCACCCGAGTGGAAGAACGCCGACTACTACATCTTCGTCGCCGGTCCCGATGACACGCTCGTCTGTCACCCGTCGGCCGCCGTCGTCGGAAAGCCGGCGTCGTCCGTCGTTAACAAGAAGGGCGAGAAGGTCGGCGAAATGATCGTCGCTAAGGGCAAAGACCACGGCCAGGGCTGGGTGGAGTACCTGTGGCTGCCTGCCGGCAAGACGACCGAAGAGATGAAGAGCACGTACGTCATCGGCTTGACCGGACCCGGCGGCAGGCACTACGTCGTCGGTGGCGGCGGGTTCAATCTGACGAAGTAGCGACGGTGAGGCGATGCGGCTGCACGACTGGGACAACTTCTACGTCATCGTCGGCTCGTCGGCAGCCGCACTCACCGGCCTGCAGTTCGTCGTAATCGCCCTCGGCGCCGAGGTCGCGAGCCTGCGCGATCCGACGGCGGTGGAGGCGTTCGGAACACCGACCATCGTCCATTTCTGCTGCGTTCTGACGATCGGCGCTCTGGTTTCGGTCCCGGGCCAGACCCCGTTCACGCTCGGGTCGCTCTTCACATTCCTCGGCATCGCCGGCGTGATCTACACGATCCGCACGGCGCACCGCGCGAAGCTCCAGTCGGGGTACGAGCCGGTCCTCGAGGACTGGCTCTGGCACGTCGCCTTCCCGTTCGGCACCTACGCCGCGCTCCTCATCACCGGCGCCAGCGCGTTCCTCTACCCCGCCGGCGCCCTCTACTTCGTCGCCGGCGTCGCCCTCTCCCTACTCTTCATCGGCATTCACAACGCCTGGGACTCAGCCGTTTACATTTCGACACGCGGGCGAGACTAGCGGCGGTTCACAGATCCGTGGCAATAACGTACCTACGGAAGTTGTACGATTTGGCATGCCGATGACGAACGATCCGAAAGAGCCCGTTACCACCTCATCCATCGTGATGAAGGCGATCGACGCCACGACGTTCAGCGAGCTGCAGGAGTTCACCAAGGACCTCGAGCGCAGGCCGGTCGAACGGCTGCTGCACGACATCGCGGACCTCGTGCGGCCGTCGTCGTCGAAGGCCCAGATTGTTGGATACGTCCTCTCGACCAAGTACCGCCATGCGGACCCCAACGAGCGGCGGCGCATCGTCGACCATCTCAAGGCGACGGTGAATGTCCTGCCGGCGGGCGAGCAGCGCGACCGGGTCAAGGTCGTCCTCGACCGGGTGCGGTCCGAAGGCTGATGGCGGTCGTCATTCGCAAAGCGGCGCCGCGCGATCTCGAGTCGCTCGGCCGCCTCGGCGCGATGCTCATGCAGACGCATTACGCGTTCGACAGCCTCCGCTTCCTCGCGCCGCACTCCGGTGTCGAGCACGGCTACGCCGCATTCCTCGGCAGCCGCATCGACTCGCCCGATGACGTGATCCTCGTCGCGGAGAAGGACGGACGCGTCGCCGGATACCTCTTCGCGGCGCTCGAGCCGATGTCGTGGAAAGAGCTCCGCGGCCCCGCGGGCTTCATTCACGACGTCGCCGTCGAGGAGTCCGACCGCCGCACCGGCATCGCCACGATGTTGTTGCAAGCAGGGATGGAGTGGCTTCGCGACCACGGCGCCCCGCGCGTCGTCCTCGGCACGGCCGCGCCCAACAAGGCCGCGCATGCGCTCTTCCACCGCCTCGGCTTCCGCGACACGATGATCGAGATGACGAAGGAGCTGTGAGGAGCGGCATAGGTGCATAGCGGCATAGCGGCACAGGGTTGGTCCGCCGACCCTATGCGGCTATGCACCTATGCCGCTATGCAGCTACCAAGCGATCGGTTTTCGATCGTGGAAGAAGCCGCCGGTCGGCCCGCCGTCCGGTAACGTCGCGAGCCAGACGATCGTGTCGGCGCCTTGCGCAACCGACCGCGGCGCCGAGCGCCCGCCCATGTCCGTCCGCACCCATCCGGGATCGACGCAGTTGACGAGGATGTGGTCTCGCCGCAATGCGTTCGCGAAGAGGATCGTGATCGCGTTGAGCGCCGCCTTCGACGTCGAGTACGACGGTGCGTAGCTCGACATGCTCGATAACTGCCCCGCGCCGGACGAAACGTTCACCACCCGCCCGCGACCGCTCTTGCGGAGCAGCGGATTCATTCGCTGCGTCATCAGGAACGGTCCGAGCGTGTTGGTGCGCCACGTCTCCTCGAAAACGCGCGGGTCGACGTTCGCGATGCTCTCCCCCTCGTCGAGGATGATGGCCGCATTGTTGACCAGCACGTCGAGCGCGCCAATCTCCGACTCGATGAAAGCGCCGAGCGCATCGATCGATGCCGCGTCCGACGTATCGAGCGCATGCGAGTAGCGCGCGCCGACGTCCTTCGCCGCCCGCGCCGCATCCGCCGCCTTCCGCGCCGTGACGATCACGTCGTACTTGCGCTCGACGAGTTGCCGCGCCACCTCATGCCCGATCCCCCGGCTCGATCCGGTAACGAGAGCGATCATGTATGGAACAACTGTACCCGTTCGTTCCGCCGACGTCTCAGTCGGGAGAACTTACCGCGGCCAGTGGCGGGGATCGCGCGCCTGGTGGAGAACGCGGAGAACCGAGATTCGATCGCCCTCGACGACGAAGTAGATTCCGTAGGGGAAGCGGCGAGTCATCGCGCGGCGAACATCCTTGTAGACCTTGGCGTAAATCAGCGGCCGTTCTTCAACGGATGAAAAGACGGCGCCGATCTCATGTGCAAACCTTTCGGCGAGGTCAGCGCTCTGCATTCGATACCAGTCCCGAGCGTCGCGGAGATCGTCGCGCGCTGCGGCGCGAATCCGCAAGCGGAACTTCATCGTTTCGGAAACAGCTCGTCTCGGACCTGAGCCCACGAGGAGCCTTCTTCCGGATCTCGTGAGTAGTCGTCAAGCGAATCATCGAGAGCTCGCCGATGTGATTCGGGGAGAGGAAGTTCGTTCGTGTCGATGCTGTCCCAAAGCGTCTCGATGAGATGTAGCCGCTCCTCGACCGGAAGCTCAGAAATCTCATCCTTGTTGAGGGTTCTAGCCATTCATCTTTATTGTAGCTGCTCCTACCCCAACGTGATCGCTCGGGCGATGAAGTCCATGTCGGCGATGCGGCCGGACTGGAAAGAGACCAGCTCCGCGAAATCGATCGGCGGCGGTTCGACGCCGGCGCCGGTGAAGAGTTTTGCGAGACGCACGGCTACCGATAGTGCGACGTCGCTCGCGTGAACGCGCGACTGCGCCTGCAGGAGCGGGTCGCCGGAGATTCCGGCGGCGCGGACGAGGGAGACGGCGGTCTCCACTTCCACGATCGACGTCGCACACTCGAAGAGCGCGTGTTGCTGTTGCGCAAGCTTCCGATGAAAGAGCAGCGACAGCGCCTCGGCCAGGAAGCGTGCCGTCTTCGCGACGGCGGGTCCGCCGGCGTTCTCGAACGGCTCGACCTGCTCGGCCATCTCGCCGTAGAAGCGGCCCTTGCTCCGCACGCTCTCGCGCATCCGATAGAGACCGACGATGTTCTGCAGGATCTCGGACGTCCCCTCGTAAATGCGAAGGATGCGGGCGTCGCGACGGATCTTCTCGACCTCGAACTCGACGCAGTAGCCGTAACCGCCGAGGGCCTGGACGGCGTCGTCGGCGGCGATGTTGCCGGCCTCCGTCGCGAAAATCTTCGCGATCGCGCCTTCCACCTGGCGGTCTTTGTTGCCGGAGTCGAGGAGATCGGCGACGTGCTCGATGTAGGCGCGCGCCGCGGCGAGACGAACAGAATTCGGCACGAGGAGCTTGTGCGTGTAGCCCTGCTTCTCGCAGAGCAGCGTCCCCATCGCGCGGCGCTGCATCGAGTAGGCGATCGCGCGATTCAGTGCCGCGATGCCGGCGCCGAGGCCGAAGGCGGCGACCATGAGGCGCGTGAACCCGAAGACCTCGTTCGCCTGCTTCAGCCCCTGTCCTTCCTTCTCGCCGATGAGCTGATCGGCCGGAACGACGACGTCTTCCAGGAGCACCTGCGCCGTGTCGGAGAGGCGGATGCCGTGCTTCACCTCGTGCTTGCCCGGCGTCAGACCGGGCGTCCCCCGCTCGACGATGAAGAACGACGGCCCGTCCGGCGCCTTCGCGAGGACGGTGTAGAGATCGCCGATCGAACCGTTCGAGATGAACTGCTTCATGCCGGTGATCGAGTAGTGCGTCACACGGCCGTTCTCGTCGGCGATCGGCCGTGCGATCGTCTGGAGGTTCTGCACGTCCGATCCCGCTTCCGGCTCGGTCACCGCGTACGCCACGATCAAGCCTTCGCCCGCGATGCGGGTCAGCCAACGGCGCTTCTGCTCCTCGGTACACCCGACACGGATCGGATCGGTGCCGAGGGCCACGGCGAGCATCGACGTCGCGAGTCCGAGGTCGATCTGCGCGAACTCACAGGAGAGGCGGTAGATGTCGTACGCGCCGCCGCCCATCCCGCCGTACTCCGCCGGGAGAAACGGCAAGTGCAGCCCGACCTCGGGCGAGAGCATCTCGCGAACGACGTTCGCGGGACACTGATCCCGCTCGTCCCATTCGACGCGCTTTTCCCACGGTGCGTTGCGGTCGGTGAACTCCTTCAGAGTCCCGAGGATCAGCTCGAGATCATCGGCCTCCAGGCGCGCGTACGTCGTCATCGCGCGCTTCCTCCGATGGCGGCTGCCGCGCGATCCTTGGCGACGCGTGCGCCGGTGAGGCAGCCGTCGAGGCGGCGGCGAAGACGCAGGAACTCATCGAGCCCGTCGAACTTCACGCAGGGACCGGCCTTCTTCGGGTGCGCACCGTTCGACTCTATGACATCCATCTCGGTGCGCGCGCCGCTGGCGATCCCGGGGATGAAGCCTTCCAGCTCATCCAGCTCGTCGGCTCCGTAGCACGCCGCACAACCCTCGGCGTCCCACGTCAGGTGCCGGCGATACCCAAACACGAGCTCCGCGCAGGTCGCGCCGGCGGCAGCTGCCGTATGCGCCGCATAGACAAAGGAGAGGTCGCGCTGCGTCTGCCCGTCTTTCGCCGAGTCGAGCGCGAACGCGCGCGCGGCGAGGAGCGGCGAGAGCGCCTGCGCCAGCTCGGCACGAACGACGTCGCCGACGCGGAAGTGCTTCATCGTCCAGAGCCAGAGCTTCAAGGCCGTCGCGACCGTGCACGCACCGGTCTCCGGCTTCGCCGTCGCGAGCTCGCGCAGCTCCCGGATCCAGAGCGGGACGAGGGGGAGGAACTCCGGCGCGGTGACCGCATCGATGAAGCCGTCGATGTCGTCGGCGGCGATCGCCTTCAGCGCCTGCGCTGCGACCACCGCGTTCTCGTGCGCCGCCGCCTTCCGCAGCGCCGTCGCCGCCTCGGTGGCGGCGTAGGTATCGACGAGCCGCTGCAACTGACGTTCGCGTGTGATGCTGGGGAACTCGATAGCCGGCATGGTGTGCCTCCCGATGCAGCAAATCGTAACGACCCTGCACACGCGGGGCTGTAATGGTCGCGGGCGGTGGGGGTGAGGGGTGTCACGCGGGGATGTTCGCGAAGCCCGCGTGGAAACTGCCGGCGCCTCGCTGGATCACAGTGCGCGCAACTTGTCCGGCGGTGCGCGCAACTTGTCCAACAGTGTGCGCAATTTGTCCGACAGTGTGCGCAATTTGTCCGACAGTGTGCGCAGCGTGGCGAACGTTGTGCGCAGCGTGGCAAACGTTGTGCGCAGCGTGGCAAACGTTGTGCGCAGCGTGGCAAACGTTGTGCGCAGCGTGGCGAACGTTGTGCGCAGCGTGGCGAACGTTGTGCGCAGCGTGGCGAACGTTGTGCGCAGCGTGGCCGCAACCGCGGGGACGCTGCGCACAACGTTTTCCTCGCTGGCCACACCGTTTTCCTCGCTGGCTCCGCCGTTTTCCTCGCTGCGCACGACGTTTTCCTCGCTGCGCACAACGTTTTCCTCGCTGGCCACACCGTTTTCCTCGCTGGCTCCGCCGTTTTCCTCGCTGCGCACGCCGTCTTCCTCGTTGGCTCCGCCGTTTTCCTCGCTGCGCACGCCGTTTTCCTCGGAGCGCAACGCAGCTGCCAGCCCGGCTACGGCCGAATCCAGCGAGGCTGACCTGCAAACCTTTCGTAACAGCCGGCCCCGCGTTTCCCCTTAGGATTACGCCTCGATGAGCAAGCGCCTGGCGTTGACACTCTTCCTTTCCATCGCGATCGCCCTCGCCGTGACGGCCGCCCCGCCGGAGAAATCGGACAAAGCCGACAAGGCGGAGAAAGCCGAAAAGTCGGACAAATACGGCGAGAAGACGTTCGCGGGCCTCGAGTTACGCAACATCGGGCCGGCCGTCAGTTCCGGGCGCATCCTCGACCTCGCGGTCGACCCGCGCGACGAGCGCATTTGGTACATCGCGACGGCGGGCGGAGGGGTGTGGAAGACGGCGAACGCCGGCACGACGTTCGAGCCGATCTTCGACGGCGAGAAGTCGCACTCGATCGGCTGCGTCACGGTCGACCCGAAAGACTCGCTCATCGTCTGGGTCGGAACGGGCGAGAACAACAGCCAGCGCTCGGTCTCGATGGGCGACGGCGTCTACAAGTCGGTCGACGGCGGGAAAAGCTGGACGAACACCGGCCTCACGAAGTCGGAGCACATCGGCAAGATCGTCGTCGACCCACGCGACTCGAACGTCGTCTACGTCGCGGCGCAGGGCCCGCTGTGGGCGCCGGGCGGCGACCGCGGGCTCTACAAGACGACCGACGGCGGAAAGACCTGGACGCCATCGCTAACCATCAGTGAGAACACCGGCGTCAGCGACGTCGTGCTCGATCCGACCAATCCCGACATCCTCTACGCGGCGAGCTACCAGCGCCGCCGGCACGTCTTCACGCTCATCGACGGCGGCCCGGAGTCGGCGATCTACAAGTCAACCGACGCCGGCAAGACGTGGAACAAACTCAAGAGCGGGCTGCCGAAGGAAGACATGGGGCGCATCGGCCTCGCCATCGCGACGCACAACCCGAAGATCGTTTACGCCACCGTCGAGTCGACACGCAAAGCGGGCGGCATGTTCGCCACGAAGGACGGCGGCTCGTCGTGGAAGAAGGTCAATGACTACAACGCGCAGGGGATGTACTACGGCGAGATTTTCGTCGATCCGAACGACGACGAGCGCATCTACGCCGTCGACGTCCGCGTGCGCGTCTCCGACGACGGCGGCAAGAACTGGCACCGCCTCGGCGAGAAGTGGAAGCACTCCGACAACCACGTCGTCTGGATCGATCCGGCCGACAGCGACCACCTGCTGATCGGCTGCGACGGCGGCCTGTACGAGACGTTCGACCGCGCCGCGAACTGGAACTTCAAAGCGAACATCCCGATCACGCAGTTCTACCGGATCGCGGCCGACGACGCGCTGCCCTTCTATTCGGTCTACGGCGGCACGCAGGACAACGAATCGCTCGGCGGTCCGACGCGCACGGCCGACAGGCAGGGCATCTCGAACGCCGACTGGTACGTGACGCAGGGGGGCGACGGCTTCCGCTCCGTCCCCGATCCGAAGGACTCGAACATCATTTACGCCGAATCGCAGAACGGCGGCCTGGTGCGCTTCGACAAGCGCACCGGCGAGGCGCTCGACATCCAGCCGCAGCCGGCCGGCGACATGGAGCCGCTGCGTCTCAACTGGGACTCGCCGCTCATCGTCAGCCCGTTCGACAGCAACCGCGTCTACTTCGCAGCGCAGTACCTCTTCCGCAGCGACGATCGCGGCAGTACCTGGAAGCAGCTCAGCCCCGACCTCACGCGCCACATCAACCGCAACACCCTTCCGATCATGGGACGCGTCTGGGGTGTCGACGCGGTCGGCAAGGCGCAGTCGACGTCGTGGTACGGCAACATCGTCTCGCTCGTCGAGTCTCCGAAGCAGGAGGGGCTCATCTACGCCGGCACCGACGACGGCCTCATTCAGGTGACCGAGGATGGCGGCGGGCATTGGAGGAAACTCGAGAAAGTCGAGGGAGTGCCGGAGATGACGTACGTCTCCGCGCTCGCTGCGTCGCAGCACGACGCCAATGTCGTCTACGCCGCATTCGACAATCACAAGGTCGGCGACTTCAAGCCTTACGTGCTCCGGAGCGGCGACCGCGGAAAGACCTGGACCTCGATCGCGGGCGATCTGCCGCAGCGCGGCAGCGTCTACGCGGTCCTCGAAGATCCGAAGGACGCGAAGCTCCTCTACCTCGGCACGGAGTACGGCCTGTACTTCTCGCAGAACGGCGGCGGATCGTGGATCCAGCTAAAGGGCAACTTCCCGACCGTCTCCGTCCGCGACCTCTGGTTCCAGAAGCGGCACGACGATCTCGACATCGCGACGTTCGGGCGCGGCTTCTGGGTGCTCGACAACGTACAGCCGTTGCGCGCGATGACGCCGGCGGTCGCCGCGAACGAAGCGACGCTCTTCCCGACCCGCGACGCCGAGCTGTACGTCGAGCGCGCGCAGTTCGGACTGCCCGGCAAAGGCTTTGAGGGGGCGTCGTACTTCACGGCGCCGAATCCGCCGTTCGGCGCGGTCTTCACGTATTACCTGAAGAGCGAGTTGAAGAGCCGCAGCAAGCAGCGCGAGGAACAGGAAGAGAAGATCTCGAATCAGAAGGGGAACGAGCCGGTCAAGACGGAGCTGCCGACGCTGGAACAGCTGCGCGCCGAGGATCGGGAGATCGGGCCGGCGGTCGTGCTGGTGGTGTCGGATGAAGCGGGGAACGTGATCCGGCGCGTCAGCGGCTCGACGAAAGCGGGCTTCCATCGGGTCGCGTGGGATCTGCGCTACCCGTCGCCGGCGCCGGTCGAGTTGAAAGAGAGCGAACGCGACGTCTTCGACAACGGACCGGACGGACCTCTCGTGGCGCCGGGAACGTATCGCGTGCAGCTCGTGAAGCGGATCGACGGCGTCGAGACGGCGCTCGGCACTCCGCAGTCATTCAACGTCGTGCCGCTCTACCTCTCCTCGATGAAGGAGGGCGACCGCGCGTCGGTGCTCGAGTTCCAGAAGCGCGCGGCCGCGGTGCAGCGGACGCTGATGGGCGCCGACCGCGCCACGGAAGACGCGCTCACGCGGATGCAGTACATCCGCAAGGCGCTCGACCAGATCGCCGGTCCCGATCCGAAGCTGGTCGCGGAGGTGAACCGGATCGACACGGCGCTGCACGACATCAACGATCAGCTCAACGGCGACCCGATCCTGCGCCGGCACAACGAGCCGTCGTACCCGTCGCTGCTCGATCGCGTGAACACCGCGGTCAACGGCCTCACGACGACGCAGCCGCCGACCGCAACGCATCGCCAGGAGCTGGCGTACGTCGAATCGCAGGCTGGCCCGCTCCTCGACCGTCTGCACAAACTAATCGACGTCGATCTCGCCAACGTGGAGAAGCAGATGAACGCCCTCGGCGCCCCGTGGACGCCGGGCAGGGTGCCGCAGTTGCCGCAGTAAGTGGCCACTGGCCACCGAACGTAGACCTGTGACCGCGCGCACCGAACAGGTGTATCGTCGGTGCGACGCTTTGTCTCGGAGGACGCCATGTTCGACGAGGTCTACGGACGTTCCATCAGCGACCCGGAAGCGTTCTGGGGCGAGGCGGCTAACGACGTTCACTGGTTCAAGAAGCCGGATCGCGTCCTCGATCGAACGGCAGGCGTCTACGGCCGCTGGTTTCCGGGCGGCGTCACGAACACCTGCTACAACGCGGTCGACCGCCATGTGAACGAGGGCCGCGCCGAGCAGCTCGCGCTGATCTACGACAGCCCGCTCGCCGGCACCACGGCGACCTTCACCTATCGCGAGCTGCGCGACCGCGTCGCGCGCTTCGCTGGCGCGCTCGAGTCGCTCGGCGTCACCAAAGGCGACCGCGTCATCATCTACATGCCGATGGTTCCGGAGACCGTCTTCGCGATGCTCGCTTGCGCGCGCATCGGCGCGGTGCACTCGGTCGTCTTCGGCGGCTTCGCCGCGAACGAGCTGGCGAAACGCATCGCCGACGCGAAGCCGAAGGTGATCCTCTCCGCGTCGTGCGGCCTCGAGCCGGGACGGACGATCGCGTACAAGCCGATCCTCGACGAGGCGATCGCGATGTCGCCGCACAAGGCGGAACGCGTCGTCATCCTCCAGCGGCCGCAGGCGCGTTGCGAGCTGACGCGCCCGCGCGACATCGACTGGGACGAGATCGACCTCACCGCGTCGCCGGCGGACTGTGTGCCGGTCGAGGCGACCGATCCGCTCTACATCCTCTATACGTCGGGGACGACGGGACACCCGAAAGGCGTCATGCGCGACACCGGCGGCCACCTCGTCGCGCTCAAGTGGAGCATGAAGTACGTCTACGGCGTCGAGCCCGGCGAGACGTTCTGGTCTGCCTCGGACCTTGGCTGGGTCGTCGGCCACTCCTACATCGCCTACGCGCCGCTGTTCCACGGCTGCACCACGATCCTCTACGAAGGAAAGCCGGTCGGCACGCCCGATCCGGGCGCGTTCTGGCGCGTCATCTCGCAGTACAAGGTCGCGGCGATGTTCACCGCGCCGACCGCGTTCCGCGCGATCAAGCGCGACGATCCCGACGGCACGTTCATCAAGAAGTACGACCTCAGCAGGTTCCGCACGCTCTTCCTCGCCGGCGAGCGCTGCGACCCCGACACGCTCCACTGGGCGCGCACGAAGCTCGGCGTTCCCGTGATCGACCACTGGTGGCAGACCGAGACCGGATGGGCGGTCGGCGCGAACTGCGTCGGCTACGGCGTGCAGGAGGTCAAGCCCGGCTCGTGCACGAAGCCGGTGCCCGGCTACGACATCCGCATCCTCGACGACCGCGGGCAGGAGGTCATCGACAACGGGATGGGGAACGTCGTCATCAGACTGCCGCTCCCGCCGGGATGCCTCCCGACGCTGTGGCAGAACGACGCCGACTTCCGCAAGTGGTACCTCGATCCGTTCCCGGGCTACTACAAGACCGCCGACGCCGGCTACATCGACCGCGACGGCTATCTCTGGATCATGAGCCGCACCGACGACATCATCAACGTCGCGGGGCACCGCCTCTCGACGGGGGCGATGGAGGAGGTGCTCGCATCGCATCCCGACGTCGCCGAATGCGCGGTCGTCGGCGTCGCGGACGAGATCAAGGGCGAGGTGCCGGTCGGTTTCGTCGTCCTCAAGTCGGGCGTGAAGCGTTCGCACGACGACATCTCGTCGGAGCTGGTCGCGCTGGTACGCGAGAAGATCGGCCCGGTGGCGTCGTTCAAACAGAGCCTCGTCGTCGGCCGTTTGCCGAAAACGCGCTCCGGCAAGGTCGTCCGCGGGACGATGAAAAAGATCGCGGACGGAACGCCGTGGAACGTCCCCCCGACGATCGACGATCCGGCCGCACTGGACGAGATCGCGACGAGTTTGCGCGAGTCGCGCGTAGGGGCGGGCTCTTAGCCCGCCCTCGGTCCGGCGCGATAGACTTCGCCCCCATGAAACGACTCGCCGCAGCGCTCCTGCTGATTGCCGCACCGCTCTTCGCGCAGACGAATCCGGAACAGGCGAAGCCGAAACCGACCAATCCGCAACCCGGCGTGCCGCCTGTGGCGGACACGCCGCAGGGAACGCCGTCGAAGCACGAGGCGCCGCTCTCGGCGATGCCGTACACGCCCAGCCTCGACGTCCAGGCGATGGACAAGACAGCGAATCCTTGCGAGGACTTCTACCAGTACACGTGCGGCGGTTGGATGGCGCAGAACCCCATCCCGTCGGACCAGGCGTCGTGGAGCGTTTACGGCAAGCTCACCGACGAGAACCAGCGCTTCCTCTGGGGCGTCCTCGAACAGCTGAAACCCGGCACGCCGGACCGCACGGCGGTGCAGGCGAAGATCGGCGACTACTTCGCCTCCTGCATGAACGAAGCGGAGATCGAGCGCCTCGGCGACGCGCCGATTAAACCGCTCCTCGCCGAGATTCGCGGCATCGCGTCGAAGAAAGACCTCGCGAAGTTCCTCGCCGGTGAGCATCTCCGCAGCAGCTCGCGCCGCTTCCTCTTCGGCTTCGGCTCGGATCAGGACTACAGCGACGCGACGCAGGTGATCGCCACCGCGAACGCCGGCGGCCTCGGCCTCCCCGACCGCGATTACTACACGAAAGAGGATGCGAAATCGAAGGACATCCGCGACAAGTACATGGCACACGTCGCGAAGGTACTCGAGCTCGCCGGCGCGAAGCCGGAGCAAGCGGCGAAGGACGCGAAGACCGTGCTGCGGATCGAGACGGAGCTGGCGAAGAACTCGCTGACCCGCGTCGAGCGTCGCAACCCGTACAACACCGCCCACAAGATATCGCTCGCCGAAGTCGAGAAGATCACGCCGAACTTCGACTGGAAGACCTACCTCGCTGACAGCGGCGTCGGGACCGTGAAGATCATCAACCTGACGCAGCCGAAGTTCTTCGAAGAAGTGAACAAGCTGATCGAGTCCGAGCCGCTCGCCGACTGGAAGGTCTACCTCGAATGGCACGCGGTCGACAGCCGCTCGCCGTATCTGTCCAAGCCATTCCTGACCGAGAACTTCAACTTCTATTCGAAGACGCTCCGCGGCGTGCAGTCGCAGCCTCCGCGCTGGAAGCGCTGTGTCCGCGGCGTGGACCGCGACCTCGGCGAAGCGCTGGGTCAGGAGTTCGTCCGCCGCACGTTCACGCCGGAGACGAAGGCGAAGACGGTCGACATGACCAAGCGCATCGAAGCGGCAATGGAGGCGGAGATCAAGGCGCTCGACTGGATGAGCGCCCCGACCAAGGAGCGTGCGCTCGAGAAGCTGCACGCGGTCGTCAATAAGGTCGGCTATCCCGACCGGTGGCGCGACTACTCGGCGGTCGCGATCAAGCCGAACGACTACTTCGGCAACGTCTCACGCGCGACGCTCTTCGAGTCGAAGCGCGACCTCGCGAAGATCGGCAAACCGGTCGACCGCGGCGAGTGGGGCATGACGCCGCCGACCGTCAACGCCTACTACAACCCGCAGATGAACGACATCAACTTCCCGGCCGGCGTGCTGCAGCCACCGCTGTACGACCCGAAGCTCGACGACGCGCCGAACTACGGCAACACAGGTTCGACGATCGGCCACGAGCTGACGCACGCGTTCGACGACGAAGGCGCGCAGTTCGATGCACACGGAAACCTGAAGAACTGGTGGACGCCCGAGGACCAGAAGAACTTCGAGGAGCGCGTGCAGTGCGTCCGTGACCAGTACGCGCAGTACACGATCGTCGACGACATCAAGATCAACTCGAAGCTGACCTCCGGCGAAGACGTCGCGGACCTCGGCGGCACGCTCATCGCCTACATCGCCTGGAAAGACGCGACCGCCAACGGGAACCTGCAGCCGATGGACGGCTTCACCCCCGACCAGCGCTTCTTCATCGGATTCGCGCAGTGGGCCTGCGAGAACCAGCGCCCCGAGAACCTCCGCGTCAACGCCCTCACCAACCCCCACTCCCCCGGCAAATACCGCATCAACGGCATCGTCTCCGACCTGCCGGAGTTTCAGAAGGCGTTCAAGTGCGGCGAGAACTCGCCGATGGTGCGCGGCGCGAATGCGTGCAAGGTGTGGTGACGATTCGCTAGTGGATCTCGCCGAGGTGCGCACGCGCCTCGGCGGCCCAGCGGGAGTGCGGGTCGGTTTCCAGGTAGCGCTGCCAGGCCGCGCGGGCGTCGGCGGTGCGGCCGAGGTGCTCGAGGATGAGGGCGCGGTTGAATAGAGCCTCCGAGGAGTGCGGGTTCGTGGCGAGGGCGTGATCGGCGGCGACGAGCGCGTCGGAAAGACCTGAGACGCGGCCGGTGCGGATCGCCTCGGCGTATTCGGCGGCGGCGAGGTCGCTCCATGCGCCGGCGCGCTGCAGGTGCGCGGCGGCGGCGTCCGGCTGACCGACGAGCAGCAGCGCGACGCCGGCGGCATGTTCGCTCGACTCGGAATGGTCCTGTTGCGCGCGGTCGATGGCGTCCGCCGCGGAACCGGCAAGCTTCATCTGATCGGCCTGCATCGACGGTTGCGTGGCGCGCATCGGTCCGTGGTACGGCGCCCATGTGAATCCGCCGGTGAGGCGCGGCTCGACGTAGCGCTCCGATAGCGGGGCGGCGGCGACGAGAGGACGCATCGGATCGTTGTGACGGCGCAACATCGGAAACGCGATGACCACCGCAATGATCACGGCAGCCGCCACGGCGCCGATCCACCAATGCGAACCGGCCTGTTCCTCTGCGAGGTGAGCATTCGCCGCCATTACGGCGCTCATGCAGTCATTGCAGGTCTCGAGGTGCGCCAGGACCACATTGCGCGTTTCCGGGTCGAGCTGCCCGGCGGCGAAGAGTGCGAGAGTTTCGTCAGTCGGGCAGGCCAATGTCATCCTCCACGAGAGAAGTGTGATGGGCCGGCCCGGTTTTCCCATCCGCCAGGCCGAAATCGAGCGATTCCGAGGCGCCGGCGCTGATCATGTCTTCGACGGCTGCCAAGTCGACTCCGGCGAGTTCGAGGCCACCACGTAATTGCCGCATCAGCACCTCGATCCGGCGATAGAGCGGACGCTGCGGGACGCCGAGCATCCGCGCCGCGTCGGCGATGCTCATTTGCGCGCCGAAGCAAAGCCGGATGAGCATACGGTCCTGGAGCGGCAACGCCGCAAGGGTGTTGCGCACGACCTGCGCCGCGCGCTCTGAGACGCGGCGCGTATCCGCCTCATTCGCCCGCGTATCGGCGGCCTCGGGCGCGACGAAACGGTCCTCATCGTCGGGCAACGGCACGAGACGCGGCCGGGCAGCGCGAGCCGGAAGACGCGCGGCGATCTCGCGCGCATGCGCACGATCGAGCGACGGATCGACGTTGCGTGCGATCTCCACCGCCTCGTCGACCGATCGCCCGTCGCGCACGGTCAGCTTCTCGATCAGCACCGCCGCATCGCCGTTCCGCTGCGCCTCGGCCGAGGGGTGCCAGCGCCCGCGCAGCCTCACCCACTCGCGCGTCAGCAACCGCTGCACGACGACGGCGAGGAACGCCCCGAGCGGCGCCCGGCCTTCGTAGCCGCGGAGGATCGCGTAGTCGTTCTCGATGAACGCGAGCTTCACGATCGACCCGAAGTCTTCAGCGTCGGCGTCACGAAGTCCAGACCGCCGGCAGACGCCGGCGATCACACGCTCGATGAGCGGCAGGTTGTCCCGGAAGAGTTCCTCGGGCGACATTGGACCGATGAAAAGAGGATAGCTGAAATCTTTGCGTCACGATGGAAAAACGCCTCTCGGCGTCGCACCTCCTCTGCGAATCGCGAGTTGCCGGCAAACGCGAACAGGGTCCCAGAGAGAAAGGAAAGACATCATGAAAAACGCCCGCAATCTGTTCGTGTCCGCAGCCATTACCGCTACGCTCCTCTTCAGCGCCTCCGCTCGCGCTGACCAGGCCGACAAGTACACCAAGCCGCACGAGCCGTTCACTGCGTACGGCATGCAGGTGCGCATGTCCCTCATCAACCCGATCAACAACACCGACCAGAGCGCGCTCATCCCGACCGTGTTTCAGGAGATCGCGCCATGCCGGCTGACCTCGACCCTCACGCTCGAGGCCTACGCCTCACAGTGGGGCGGGCCGTCATATCAGGCGAATGAATCGCGCCGGTACACCGGCCGCGGCTGGCTCGGCGCCGACAACTTCATCAACCCGTGCTCCGAAGTCGTTCCGAACAACGCCATCGGCCTGGTCGGACGCTTCACCGTCACGTCGACCGCGGGCGACGGCGAAGTCCACATCGATCCGACGAACGCTTCGAGCTCGCATGCCGCGACCGTTCTCAAATTTCATAAGGGCCAGACGCTGATGTTCGAGGCGGGCGTCATGTTCGCGGGCGACGGCTCGTTCGACGTTGCGACGTGGTACGCCGGCGCCGACGTGCAAATCGACGTCCTCGGATACTTGATTGCCGATCCCGCCCCCACCGCCGGTCCGCAAGGTCCGCAGGGCGAGAAGGGTGACAAGGGCGATACCGGTGCCATCGGTCCGCAGGGAGCCAAAGGCGACAAGGGTGACACCGGAGCTATCGGTCCTCAGGGAGCCAAAGGCGACAAGGGTGACGCCGGAGCCATCGGTCCTCAGGGGCCGAAGGGTGACACGGGAGCCGTTGGGCCGAAGGGCGACAAGGGTGACATGGGAGCCGTCGGTCCTCAGGGGCCGAAAGGTGACACCGGAGCCGATGGGCCGAAGGGCGACAAGGGTGACACGGGCATTGCTGGTCTGCAGGGTCCCGCCGGTCCGCAGGGCCCGATGGGCCCGATGGGTCCGATGGGTCCGCAGGGGCCGAAGGGCGATCCGGGGCGCGACGGCCGGAACGGCATGACCGCTATCAAAGGCAGCGCGTGCTATCCGCCGGGCAACAACGCGAACAGTACCCTCTCCGTACTCGACGACTCCGTCACCGCGAGCAGCATCGTCATCCTCAACTACACCGATCCGAACTCGAATGGACAGGCGCAAGCGCTCGTCGGTCAGGGTGCAGGGCACTTCGAGACCACCGGCGCTCCGAACACCTGCTTCCAGTACGTGGTGATCAACCCGGCCATTCCGTAGGGTTCGAGAGTGGATCGCAGCCGACGGCCCGCGGCGGTCATCCCGCCGCGGGCCGCGCTGTCTCAGAACGGCAGCCAGTACGACATCTTGATCAGAAAGACGTCGTGCGAGGGGGCGTTCGCGACACCGCGCAGATCGCGGCCAAGGCGGAGGGTGCCGGTGTCGAGCGTGTCGGCACGGTTCTCGTTCCAGACGACGTAGAGCGCCGAGCCCGGGCGGAACTCCCACCGGGCGACGGCGCTGGCGCGTACGCTGCGGAAGTCGAAGTCGGGGTTGGCGATCGCGCCTGTGTACGCTTCGTAGTCGGCCGTCCGTGCGGCAACGAGCGAGTGATAGTCGTGGAAGTCGCCTGACGCAACGAACGGCTGCATGTAGAGCTGGAACGACAGCGCAGGAGTGAGCGTCCAGTCGACGCGCGTCGCGAGTTGGAACAGACGCTGATCGAGATCGGCGAAAACGTAGCGATTGCCGTACGTCGCGGTCGCCGTCGGATCGGCCACGGTCGTCAGGTACTGCGTGTGGTCGTGGACGCGCTCGAGGTTCGGCGAGACGCTGAAGACGAGGCTCGGCGACGGTTGCGCCGTCAGCGTCGCGCCGAGGCTGCGGTCGAACGAGCCGTCCGGCGAACCGTTCGCGTGCGCGTTCAGCGTGAAGTAGAACTTCTTGCGATTGTCGCTGCCGAGGGATTCCGTGCTGTCCCACAGGCGCCGCATGCGTACGAGCGGTCCGCCGCGTGTCAGCCGGTCGTCCAGGACGCCGGGCGAGTAGAAGAGGTTACCTTCGTAGTTCCAGTAATTCGCGAGGATCGCCTGGTGCTGGACGAAGACGCCGCGCCCGAGTCCATCGTGATCGAAGTTCTGGTTCGACCACGCCCCGACCCAGACGTGCTTCTCGCGAAAGTGCTCGGTCGGGTGATCGTTGTCGTAGTGGACGACCACGTGGCTCGAGATCGTGTCGGTGCGCGTCATGAACCCGACGTCGTTCGTCTCGAAGCCCGGCGAATACGCCTGCACCTCGGCGATCGCGCGCCAGAGACCCGTCGCCTTCGACAGCATCGCCTTTCCCGCCCAGCCGCCGAGCGACGTACGCGTCGGGTCGAGGTGGAACGACTTCGCGTCGGGACGGTCGTAGTAGCGGGACGGCGAGTTCTGCGCGTCGGTGATCGATTCCGCGCTTCCCGCGAGGTGCGACTCCGCCGCGAACCACTCGAAGATCCAGTCGTTGTTCTTCGTCCCGCTGTAGCCGTCCACGCCGACCATCTCCGCTCGATTGCGCAGATACGAGAGCTCGCTCGGCAACCGGCGATCCACCGACGTCACCATGATGCCGACGCGCGAGTTGGTTCCGATGTCCCGCGTATCTCGCGTCACGAAGTAGTTCGACATCGGTTCAACGACCTGCCGCTGCTGCAACGGCCCGATCGTGTAGCGCGCGGTCTCGTTGTCGGTGAGCGCGTCGAGCACTCCGATCGTCGACTTCCCGACCTTCCCCGTGACTTTGGCGGCGCCGAGGATGGTGGTCTCGGTCGGCTCGTCGACGAAGTCGGCGTTGATGAAGCCCTGTGGGGCGCGGCCGATCCGGCGTGAGTAGAAGAACCGCGGCACGGATGTGAAGTTCCAATGCTCCGGCGCGGGTGAGTCGCCGAAGCTGAAGATCTGGAACCCCTCGGTGAAGAACGGCCGCTTCTCCGGATAGAACGTTTCGAACTGCGTCAGGTTCACGACCGCGGGATCGACCTCGACCTGTCCGAAGTCGGGGTTCACGGTGCCGGTCAGCGTCAGCGTCGACGTGAGCGCGTACTTGAGGTCGAGCCCTCCGTCGATCTTCTCTTTCGACGACTGCAGGAACGGATCCGTGCGGTCGAATCGCGAGCGGATGTCGGAACGCGCCACGCCGTACGGCACGAGCTCGAGCGGCTTTCCGCGATGGATTCCGTCGATGCCATCGAGATCGGCAAAGTGCGACACGAATCCGATGCTCCCCTTCGGCGTGTTGACGATCCGCACCGTCTCCTGGAGCCGAACGATCCGGCGCGTGATGTTGATGCCCCACACCTGGTGCTCCCGATCAGGAAAGCGGAGCTGGGAGAACGGAATCCGGACCTCCGCGATCCAGCCGTCAGGAACGATCTTCACCGCCGATTCCCAGACGCCGTCCCAGCTCGGATCTTCGCCGATGTCGTTGTAGAGCACCGTGTCGCCCTGCTCCCCCGCTGGGGTCACGGTGAATGCGTTGCCGGAGAGGCGGTCGTGCTGCGAGTCGATGTTGATCGAAAGGAAGTCGCCGTTGACGAAGACGTCGCGCCGCGCCAGCAGCGCCGTCGGCCGGTGGTCATCAACCAATTTGGCGCCGAAGTAGATCGCTTTGTCGTCGTAAACGATGCGGACGCTGGTCGGCAGCGTGGACGACTTCCCGTCCTCGGGATCGTGCTGCGTGAAGTCGGTGAACTCCGGCGCCGCCTGCCAGGCAGCGTCGGAGAGATCGCCGTCGATGACGATCGGCGACGCCGCGCGGACGGCATGCAGCACCGGCCGGTTCGGCCAGTTCGCGGCGCGAGCGAACGGCGCCGCTGCGAGAAGGAGGCAAATGAATGCGCGCTTCACAAGTCCGCAGAGATTCTCTTAAAAAAACTCCGTACTCTCTGTGTCTCTGTGGTGAACCGTTATGCCCGCCCGACGAAGCCGCTCGCGACGGAGACCCGCCGTCCCGCGAGCGCGGATGCAACGTGCAGCGCGTTCGCGTCGTCGATCTCGGCGAGGGGGCGGAGGTAGTCGCCTTCCATGACCGAGACGGCGACGCCGTCCCGGTACGCGATACGGTTCGACGGAGTCGCGCGGATCCGCTCGCCCGAGACGAGGATTCCGGTGAGGTTGAGCGGATCGGCGGCGCTGATGACGATCACGTTCCCGTCGGCTCCCTGGCGGCGGATCTCTCGGAGGCGCTCAACGGCGTCGGTCAGCGCGAACTGTTCACCCGACATGCCGTGGACGAAGCGTCCTCCGCGAATCTCACCGCGCGCTTCGAGACGGCGTAGCTCGCGCGCGAGGTCGCGCCATGGCGCAGCGTTCGGCTCGCGCGCCGCGAGGCGACGGAAGACGACGCCGTACCTGCGCAGGAGCGTCCACGCCTGAAGCTGCACATCGAGCTGCGGCGACGGGACGATTGACCAGCGCCCTCCGCGGCCGAGGAATCCGTCAGAGGTCACGAGGCCGGCGTCGATCAATTCTTCGAGCGCGTCGTTGCGGCAGAGGAACTGCGCTCCTTCACCGCGCAGCCGCTCGAAGAGCGCACGTGCCGCGTCGCTCAGTTCCGGCGTCACCACGGATAGCCATACGCCGGCGTGCTCGCGGCGGAACAGCACGACGCCGCTTCGCTTGGCCCATCCGACTTCGCCGGAGAGGCAGAGCATGTCGAGAAGCGATCCTTGATACCGCTCGATCCGTGACGGGAAGACGTTCCGCTCCCACGCCTGCGCCGCAACCTCGTACCCATCGAGTTGCTCGACGACCTTGCGCAGTCCGTCCGGTCCGACGAGGGGAGTCGAGACGTGCTGCCACGCGAAGAGGAATCGCTGAAAGTCGGCGGCGCTCACCGGCTCGATCTCCGCGCGCAGCCGGCCGAGGGTGTATCGATGGATGCGCGCCAGCAGCCGGCGGTCGCACCATTCGAGCTGTTGCGGATTCTCGAATCGACCCCGCAGCACGACTCCCTCGGACTCGAGCGCCAGCAGCGCGAGGTCGGCGTCCGATTCCGTGATCGAAAGCGATGCGGCGAGATCGCGCGCCGTCGTCGGGCCGAGGATGGTGAGCCGGCCGCGAAACAGCTCGACGATCGCTTCTTCGCGCGTCCAGGTGCGCGAAAGGCGTGATGCCGGCGGCGCGATCGCGGCCGACACCTGATGGATCGCAAGAAGTTCGGGCAGCCGCTCGGCCGCGATCCAGATCCGATTGACCAGCGTCGCTCGCCGCGATGCTGCCAACTGCTCGAACAGCTCCCGCGGAAGCTCCGTTGCCTCGTCCTCCGTCAGAAATCCGGCGGTCAGCAGAGTGTCGTGCAGCTCGTCGGCGTCGCGCGGGTCGGGGCGCACCTCCTCGCGCACGCGATCGATTGCGGCCGTGTCGAGACGTCCCATCTCATCAACGCTATTCGGGTCGCTGGCGCGGCGCGTTGCGACGGCGTGCGACCTCCGCTCCTCCAGCGGCGCATCGTCGAGGAACGCGTACGGCTTCGCATTCAGGATCTCGGCGGCGAGCGGCGACGGCTCCGGCGTGTCGCACGCGACCAGCCGCAGCTCGCCGCGATGAATCTTTTCGAGCACGGCAGTGAGGCCGTTGAAGTCCATCGCCTCTTCGAGGCAGTCCCGCACGACCTGATTCACGAGCGGATGATCGGGCAGCTCGCGGTCGCCGGGCAGATTTTCGGGACACGCTGCCGCGTCGGGAAAGACGGCCGCCATCAGATCGTCGGCGAGCATGCGCTGCAGCGGTGCCGGAACTTTCCGTCCGCTGCGGTTGCGCGGCACGGCGAGCGAGATCGTCGTGTTCCACCGCCAGCGCGTCTGGAAGACGGGCGCGGCGAGGAAGGCCTGCACGAGCACGTCGCGCGTCGTCGCCGGGTGGAGGTAGCGGAAAACGTCCGCGAGCGGGAACGAATGCTGTGGCCCGAGCGACAGCAGGATGCCGTCCTCCGTCGCCGCCGCCTGCAGCTCGAAGTTGAACTGCCGGCAGAAGCGCTTCCGCAGCGCGAGTCCCCACGCCTTGTTGATGCGGCTCCCGAACGGCGCATGCAGCACGAGCTGCATCCCGCCCGACTCGTCGAAGAAGCGCTCGAGCACGAGCGTCTCCTGCGTCGGAAGTACGCCAAGAACCTGCTTCGCGTCCTTCAAATACGCGACGATCTCCTCGGCTGCGCTCTTCGGGAGGCCGGTCTCCGCGATGAGCCATTCGACCTCGAGATTCGCATCGAGGTCTTTTCGCAAATCGCTCACCGCACGTGACACCTCATCGCTTCGCGCCGGTGCTTCGCCGAGCCAGAAGGGGATCGTCGGCGGCGCTCCTTTCGCGTCCGATACGCGCACGGTGCCGGCGCCGACCTGCAGGATCTGCCACGACATGTTGCCGAGCTGGAAGATGTCGCCCGCCGTGCTCTCGATCGCGAAGTCCTCGTTGATCGTGCCGATGAACGTCTCCTCGGGCTCGAGCACCACGCGATAGTCGGCGACCTCCGGAATCGCGCCGCCGGAGGTGATCGCGAGCATGCGCGCGCCGCGACGTCCGCGAACGTTGCCATTCACCTCATCGCGATGAACGAGCGCGCTGCGCCGGCCGCGTCGCGTTGCAAAACCGTCGGACAACATCGCGAGCACGGCGTTGAAATCGTCGCGAGTCAGCTCGCGATACGGCCACGCGCGCCGCACGAGCGCGAACAGCTCGTCCTCGGAGTAGTCGCAACAGGCGCTCTCCGCCACGATCTGCTGCGCGAGGACGTCGAGCGGCCGCTCCTGCATCACGATGCGATCGAGCTCGCCGCGATGCACGGTCCGCATCAGCGCCGCACATTCGAAGAGGTCGTCGCGCGAGGCCGGGAAGATCCGCCCCTTCGGCGTGCCCGAAACCGTGTGTCCCGACCGGCCGACGCGCTGGAGGAACGTCGCAATCCGGTGCGGCGATCCGATCTGGCAGACGAGATCGACGTGTCCGATGTCGATCCCCAGCTCCAGCGAGGCCGTCGCGACCAGCGCCTTCAGCTGGCCCGCCTTCAGGCGCGACTCCGCATCGAGCCGGTTCTCCTTCGACAGGCTTCCGTGATGCGCCGTGACGGCGTCGGCGCCGAGGCGGTCGGAAAGATGCCGCGCGACGCGCTCCGCCATGCGGCGCGTATTCACGAAGATCAGCGTCGTGCGGTGCTCGTGGATCAGCGCCGTGAGACGGTCGTAATACTCCTCCCACACCTCGTGCGACATCACCGCTTCGAGGAGCGATCGCGGCATCTCGACGCCGAGATCCATGGTGCGGTGATGCCCTTCGTCGACGATGGCGCACTCGCCGCCGTCTACGCCGAGTAGATACTTCGCGACCTCCGCGATCGGCTTCTGCGTGGCGGACAGTCCGAGGCGCAGGAGGGGACGTTCGGCGACGCGCTGCAGGCGTTCGAGTGTCAGCGCGAGATGCGCGCCGCGGCGCGTTCCGATGACTGCGTGGATCTCGTCGACGATCACCGTTCGGACCGTCCGCAGCATTTCGCGGCTGCGCTCCGCCGTCAGGAGCAGGTACAGCGATTCCGGCGTCGTGACGAGGATGTGCGGCGGCGTCCGGATCATCGCCGCGCGCTCGCTGGAGGTCGTGTCGCCGGTCCGCACGGCGGCCGTGATCTGCGGAGCGTCCATCCCTGCTTCAGCTGCGAGCCTCCGAATCGCGGCGCGCGGCTCGGCGAGGTTCTTGTGGATGTCCGCGCTGAGCGCCTTCAAAGGCGAGACGTAGACGACCCGCACTTCATCCGGCAACGGACCGCTGAGCCCCTCCTGGAACAGCTCGTCGAGCGCGGTGAGGAACGCCGCGAGCGTTTTTCCCGATCCGGTCGGCGCCGCGATCAACGTGTGTTTCCGCTCGCGAATCGCCGCCCATCCCTGCACCTGCGCAGGCGTCGGTTGACCGAGTGTTTCAGAAAACCAGCGGGAGACGAGGGGATGGAACCGGGAGAGGGACATGGGCGGGGGACATTATCTCTCGCCCCGGGTCACTGAATCAGCGTCGGCACGATCTCCGATGCATCGATTACGGTTGCGCCCGACACGACTGAGGACCACGACCAACCCAGGTTGACGTCGTATTGAACATCGACGACAGGTTGCCCGCTCAGGTCGAGCGAGAGTATGGGTCCCGTGGTACCAGTCGCGATTCGGCTCACAAGCGAGATCTCGAGCTCCCGCGGCAGCGGCTCACCAACGACGATCGGCAACGAGGTGAACAGCAACACGATCTGGGCAAGCGGAACGATCAACTGTACGTTTTCGCCATAGAACGGAAACGAGCAGACCGGATTGGCTTTGCCTCCGGGAGCCGATTGCCAAATCCCGCACGAGTACTGCGTCTTGGTCTGGTTGTGCAGGAGGATCGCTCCCGCGATTCCGTTGTTTTCAACGGTTCCGACCGGGCCAGCCGCCACCTCGAATCGTTGTCCGAGCTGGATCGGCGAGACGGTGATGGCTCCGTTCAGCGAGGCATACGCGGAGTACGTGGAGATCCACGTCAATTGCGTGGAGTTGCTGTATTGCTTCGTGGAGAACCAAACCAGTGGTACGCCGTCGTTGCCGGCTTGCACTGCCGACAACGCAACCAATGCGCTCCCGTTGCTCGCGAGAGCGGCGACGGTTGGGGACGAGCACTGGATCGTGACCTGATTGTTGACCATATACAAGCTCCAGGACCGGGGGTCCGAGCGGCTGCCGCGGGCCGCTCGGACTCCCGGCAGTGTTCACGCGGCGCGCTTCGCGAGCGCCTTGGCGCGGCGCGCGGCGCGCATTGAGCGCGTCAGGGCGTCGCCCGGGTTGATGAGCAACGCCGTCAGCGACGTCGTCGGTCCATAGTTCGTCGTGAAGCCGGGGCCCGTCCAGCCTGTGTTCATGTTGAATGAGAGCTGAACCGGTGCGGTCTGTCCCGTCATGTTGATGAGAATCCCGGGGGCGAACGCCTGCTCGATCACCGTCCCGGTGTTGACGGGCTGTGTCGCGAACGTCAGAAAGACAAGCTCGATTGGGATGAACGTATCGAGGCCCTGCCCGAACAGCGGGAATGCGCAGATCGCCGTCGAGGCGTTCGTGATGGGATTCTCGACCGACACCCCGCAGGTGAACGGAGCGGACGTATCGTTCAGCACCTCGATGATGCCGGCCGTGCCGCTGTTGTTTACGGACACGACGCCGTTGGGTCCGACCGTCGCCTGCTGTCCCAGGTTGATCGGCTGCGACGACGAGGCGGTGATCTGCACTCCCGGCGCGAGATTCGTCGTGAGGGACGTGTAGACGCCGTACTGTTCGGTCCACTGCAGCTGATTCGTGTTTGAGAAGGTCTCCGTCGAGAACCAGACTACGGGCACGCCCGCGCCGCCGGTCGCATCGGCGCCTTTGAAGCCGTAAAGCTGATAACCGTTCTGGTCCAGGTCTGCAACGGTCTGACTGTCGAGAGCGATGTCGATTTGAAATGAGTTGGCCATGTCATCTTTTCCTTTCGATTGATTTCACGTTGTGAGAGAAGCGCAAGCATCGCTGCGGTATCGGCGGCGGATCACCTCCCTTTCCTAGCTCGGAGGATCGTTCTCGATCACCGGATCGACTCCGATCCGAGCAACGATGGCGGGGTTCGCGTAGGTCTTGGTCAGGTAGATCGTGTAGGGAAAGTACTGGCGGAGATCGCCCAACTTCAGGGCGTTCACGAACGGAGAACTCCAGACGTTGTTTTGGTCGACGTCAGCGGCAACGCCGCCTCCGCCGATCCCCGCGATCACCCACCCCGTGGAATCGGGCGACATGCTCCACTGCAGGACGTGCGCTCCCGGCGGAAGAGTGACAACTCGGGGACTGACCGTCACGGTCAGGGCGCCGTCGGCGGTATCGATCGCGGTGACGGTAATCGTTACTGGATCCGTCAGCAGGTCGGCAGAAACGAGGGACATTTTGGTCATTGCACTCTGAGCACTCATGGGTTCTCCTTCTTCAGTCAAAAAGACGGTTCTCTCCTCTGCGGGGCAACGCGCCTCGCCACATCGCGAATCGGGATTGTCGAGCGGGATTACGGAGGCGACTCTTGCGTCGGACGCCACCGTTCGATGAAGTACGGCCGGCGGTAACCGGAGGCAATCAAGCGTGCGACGATTGCCGAAGCCTCATCAGCCCGGCCGAGGATTGTCAGCGCGCGCGCCTCGCTGTCGAGTACGCGAGGGTTCCTGTCCTGCGGGCGAGTCGAAGCCAGAACAACGACGCGCGAAGCGGCCGCTGGGGAATGATCGAGCTCCGTCAACCCGGCAAGCGCCTCGCAGAGGACGGGCACGGACGCGGTATCTCGCGTTTCTTTCTTACGCGCTTCGTCGATGACGGCCACCGCTTTCGCGAAATGCGCAGCGGCGGAGGGATTGCCGCGGCGGAGTAGCAGGCGGGCGAGCTCGGTTTGCGCCGAGGCCAGATCGAACTGCCACAACGGCCTCGCATCGCGCACGGTGAGCTTTCCAAGAATCGTCATCGCGTGGTCGAGCGCGGACGATGCACCCTCGGAGCCGCCGCGCGCGAGCTCGATGTCGGCCAATCGGATCTGTGCAACCGCCAGCCGGCGCTGCCAGTCGAGGTTCTCCTCGTCGCGCGATGCTAGAGCGGACACGATGGCCAACTCTTCCTGATTCGAAGCCTCGGCGCGCTCTACCTCGCCGAGGTTGACTTGTGCCGTGCCGAGGAACGCCAGGCTTGTGGCGAGACGAATGGCGCGGCGCGTATCGTCCGGCTTCGACGCCGCGAGCTCCCGACGGATGGCAACATCTTCGTTGAAGGAGGAGCGCGCTCCCTCCAGATCGCCGCTGTTCTGCTGCAGGACGCCGAGCTTGTTGAACGAGTTCGCGAGATCGGCCCGTGTCTGATCGTTGTGCGGATCGTGTGCGACGCGCTGCCGGTCGACCGCGACCGCGATGCGATATTCGGCCGCGGCGTGCGCGTCGTCGCCCAACGCCTCATAGATCGAACCGAGGTTGCTGTGGCCGTAACTCAGTTCGGCCTCGTATTTCGGGACGCCGCGATGCTTCGCCTCGAGGCGCGCCGAGATGTCGTAATAGGCGCGGAAGTGCGGCAGCGCACTCGCCGGATCGCCCTGCCGGCGCAAGGCGTCGCCGACGTAGAAGTGGCTGTTCGACAGTGCGAGCTGCCAATCCTCATTGCCGGGATCCTGCTTCGTCGCCGCCTCGGCGAAGCGTAGCGACTGGCGGAAGAGAGCCAGCGCCTCCGGCAGCTTTCCCCGCTTCACCCGCACGTCGCCGAGCTGCGTCAATGCGCGCGCTTCCCGTTGCAGCTCCTCTCCCGTCATCTCATCGGGATGGAGGGAAGCGAAATACTGGAGCGCTTTCGTCGCCGTGCTATCGAGCACGTCGAGGCGCCCTACCGGTTCGAGCTTCTGCGGGAGATCGCCCACCATGAATGCGACGAGGTCCTCCGCCTGGCTTCGGCGGCGTTCCGCGTCGCGGCGCGCGGCCGTGATGTCGATCGCGTACCTGACTCCCGCGAGAAGGAGAAGAACGACCCCGATCGCCGCCGCGATGACACGCGCGCGGCGGGCCGGCGCCGACACGATCCGCTCGAGCAAGCCGACCGTCTCGATCGCGGTCGGCCGCTCCGCCGGAGCAAAGCTCGTCAGCCGATCGACGAGGGCGGTGAGCGCGCGCGAAGAGTCCGCCATCGGAATACGCTCCCCGGCGGCGGCCATCGCGAGCGCCTCGGCGCGGCCGAACTCCGGACGCGCCGGTTTCTCGGTCAGCAACGTCTGCAAGAGGAGGCCGAACGAAAAGAGATCGCTCGCCGTCGACACCGACGCGCCGCGCGCCTGCTCGGGGCTCATGTACGTCGGCGTTCCCGCGATCACCGTCCCCGCCGCACGGGGGGAGCCGAAGATCAGGGTGGCCTCCGGGTTGTTCTCGTCGACGTCGACGGCCGATGGTTCAGCGGAACCCTCGGCGCGCGCGACCCCGAAGTCGAGGATCTTCACTGTCCCGTCGGACGCAATCATCACGTTGTCGGGCTTCAGATCGCGATGCACGATGCCGCGGCGGTGCGCGGCCGCCAGCGCGCCGGCGATGTCTCGCGCGATACGCAGCTTGCGCGTGCGGCTCATCCCCTCTTCGATCGCCCGCGTCAGGGTGACACCGTCGACGTACTCCAGAACGAGGAAGTCGCAGGCGGGACCTTCGGCGTAATCGTAAAGGCGACAAATGTTCGGATGATCGAGAGCCGAGAGAGCGCGCGCCTCACGCAGCAGTCGATCGCGACTCGCGGACGAGAGGCGCATCTCGTTTCGGACGGCCTTCAACGCGACTCGACGTTGCAGGCGCTCATCGAAGCCGAGGTAGACCTCCCCCATGCCGCCTTGTCCAAGGAAGGCGTCAATGCGAATGCGACCGACGCGGGAGCCGATCATTGCGACATTCGGCCGGAAAACCGCCGGCCGTGCTACTTCCCTCAATGAGGAGTGTCGCCAGCGGCACGTTTTGCCACCACGGAATTCCTTTCGGATGGACGCTGGCTGATGCATGATCTAAGGATCGCCACAACCACTGCCAAAGTCATGAGGGTCCGGTAGCGAACTGGTAGTAGACCGATGCGGGTCCGATTCGACAGCTTTGTCCTCGACACCGACCGCAAGGTCTTGATGCGGGGCGGCGCGGCGGTACACCTCACTCCCCGCGCCTTTCGCCTTCTGGCAATTCTTGTCGCGGAACGGCCCCGAGCCGTTAGCAAACGGGAACTGCTTGACACCGTTTGGAGCGGAAACGTCGTCGAGGAATCGAGCCTCAAATCACTCGTGCTCGAGATCCGCACCGCGATCGAGGAGCGCGGCGGGTCGCCCGATGTGATCCGAACCGTGTACGGTCACGGTTACGCCTTCGACGCTGAAACGGTCGAAGAGCCTGCAGCACCTCGATCCGAGGCTCCGGTCCGGGTGGTGGTGCAGGGACGCGCGATTTTGCTGCCTGTGGGTACTCACGAGATCGGCCGTCTCCCGAGTTGCGCCATATTCATCGACATGCCCTCCGTCTCGCGCATTCACGCGCGGCTTTACGTCGGCCGCGACACGTTGCTGATCGAGGACGCAGGCAGCAAGAACGGAACGTTGATTTCCGGCAAACGGATCGCGGCTGGTGTCCCGCTCAAGGGCTCGACACGTGTGCGCTGCGGCGACGTGGAGATCACGATCGAGAAGGTGACGGAGACGGCGTCGGAGACGGAGACGATCGATCCGGCTTGAGGAACGCCGCGATCGCATCCTTCTTCAGATAAAGCGCCCAATCGAGCGGCGTGCCGTCATAGATGGTGTCGCGGATGTCGAGACGCGCGCCGCGTTCGACGAGGAGCTTCACGACGTCGATGTGGCCGCCGGCGACGGCCTGATGCAGCGGCGTCGAGTGACCGTGATAGCCGGGCGGGTTGTACCGATTCGGGTCTTCGCCCGCATCGAGAAAGATTTGGACGATCGGCGTTTGCCCGTGCTGCGCCGCGAGGGCAAGGGCGGCGTGGCGTGCCGCGCTGTCTGCGACAGGCACCGCGGTTCGCACTTCGTCCAAGCGCCCAAGTCCGGCGAGTGCCTCAAAACTCAGGGACGCGCCACGCCTTGCGAGCACCTCCGCTGTGCCGCGGTATCCGAAGGCGAGCGCCGTCACAACTGGTGTCTGGCCGTGCTTTGCGCGCCGATTGATGTCGGAGCCGTAATCGAGGAGCAATTCCGCGAGCGCCGGCTGCACTCCCGCTGCCGCGGGAGGCTCGCTCGAAACGAGCATGTCCATCGTGGTCGCTTCCGCGTCGTACATGTCGGCGACGGCGTCGACTTCCGCGCCGGCGTCGAGGAGCGTCTTTGCGATTTCGAGGATGTTCCGCGGGGTCCGCTGCCGTTCATCCTCGACCCCATTCGCCGCGATGTAGTGGAGCAGCGTCGCGCGATGCGGTCTCGACGATCGCCTCCGGACGAGCTCTGGATCGGCGCGCAGCAACGAGCGCAATGTCTCGCTGTCGCCGGAGACGACGCTGTCAACCGCCGTTTCGAAGTCACTCACCACCAGAAATTGTCCGTCACCCCTTGACTTTTCGCGAATTGGTGTTATACATACGTACAACACCGCCTCACGACAGGAGAAACCGATGCAAACTTTGATCGAGCTCGAGCCACAAACGGACTGCTCCTCTTCGACAGTCTCGATCTGGCAGGACGTACTGGCCCAGGCGGTCACCGGCGAGCGGATCGCGGCGATGAACTACGCCTCGCTCGCCGAAATCTGTGACGACCCCATCGAGGCCGAAGAGGCGTTGGAACATGCGGCCATCGAGCGAGCCCACGCGGCGGCCTTCGTCGCAGCGGGGCGGAGGATCGACGTCGAAGTCGTCGCCAACGTCGACGGAAAGCACTGGAAGCGAATCCGTGAGTCGTTCCTCCGCTGCGTCGCAGAGCGGGACTACACCGGCTGCCTGATCATCCAGGAGATCATGCTGGAAGCCGTCGCGCTCGCGAGTTACACGCGCGTCGCGAACGTCGCACCTGGGAATCTCGGTAAGGTCTTCGCCGCGATCGCCGCCGACGAACAGAAGCACGCCGCACACGCGATCGCGATTCTGAAGGCGGAGCGAGACGCCGATCCCGCCCGTTTCGACGACAAGCTGCGCCGGCTGCATGACGACGTCATGACGACGCTCGCAAAGATGCTGGCGAAGGACTGCAGCGAGGGACACTGCGAAGTCTGCGTGTCGAGCTGCGTGAAGCCGGCGCTCTTCTCGATCGACCTCAGCGCGGCGCAGCTCCGCGGCGCATCGCTGCAACAGTATCTGAAGACGCTCGACGCGCTCGGTCTGCCGGGAGAGGTCACACTCACATGGATTGCGCAGCTTCCGGTATAGCGTCACGGGTCGATTTCGCCCTGGTCGGCCATCCCGAGACCTGGAAGGCCGCGGCGGACGTCTTCTCTGCGCTGCGCGGACCAGAGCGAACGCCTCTGCTCGACGACGAAATCAAAGACATCCTCCCGTGGATTCCGCCGAGGGCGGTCTGCCGTGTCGACGTGAAGTCGACCACCCACACCGAGGTCCATGGCCTCTACATCGATGCGTTCATCCCTCCTGACCGCCTCGGCGGCGCTTGCGTGCGGGAGAACCTGACGCGCGTCCGCGGCGCGGCTGCATACGCCATCAAGGCAGGCGCACGCATCGTGAGCCTCGGCGGCTTCAGCTCCATCCTTACCGAGGGCAACTTCGACCGGTTGCCGGCGGGAGACCACACCGCGTTCACGACGGGGAACACGCTGACGGTCGCGTTCATCGTTCAGGGCATCGAGAAAGCGTGCGCGCTGCAGGGGCGCAGGCTCCGGCAATCGACGCTGCTCGTCGTCGGTGCGACGGGAGACGTCGGCTCCGGCTGCGTCCGCTGCCTCGCATCCAAAGTGCGGCGGGTAGTGCTCTACGCTCGCAATGTGGAGCGACTTCGCCGCCTGGCCGCGGAGCTGGAAGCCGAGGGAGTCGACGTGGAGATCACGACGGACCTCGATCAGCTTTCCGACCACGCCGACATCGTCATCTGTGCCGCGAGCCTCTCCTCCCCTTCGCTCCTGCTGAATGGAATCGCGCCCGACGCCCTCGTCTGCGATGCCGGCTATCCGAAGAACCTGGCACCGCATGCCGAGAGCTCGCGCGCCACGGTCTTCTTCGGAGGCCTCGGGCAGATCACCGGCGGATTGCGATTCGATCCCGATCTTCACGGAATCCTGAATCGGCATCCATTCCCCGACGTCGCTCACGGATGCCTGCTCGAAGGAATCGCGCTCGCGCTCGAAGGGCGTTTCGAGCCGTTCTCGCGCGGAAGGGGTGGAATCACTCCGGAGCACGTCATGGAAATCGAGACCATCGCCGCGCGGCACGGTATCCGGCTCGCGCCCTTTTTCAACGGCAGCGGACCGCTGCCCTTACAATGAAATGACTTAACCAGGATGGAGCGCGAATGGGACGATACCCAACCGATCTACCGGCAGCTTCGCGATCGTGTCGTCGCCATGATCCTCGAAGGCGTGCTCAAGGAAGGCGACCCTCTCCCTTCCGTTCGCACCGTGGCGACTGACTACCGCCTGAACCCGCTCACCGTTCTCAAGGCATACCAGCAACTGGTCGACGACGAGCTGGTCGAGATGCGCCGCGGCCGCGGCATGTTCGTCCTCACCGGCGCGCACGATCGCCTCATGGCGAGCGAACGCCAGAAGTTCCTCGAAGAGGAGTGGCCGCGGATCCGGGAAAAGATTCAGAGACTCGGGCTGACGGCGAAGCAACTGCTCAGGAAATCTGAGGAGAAGAGCTGATGGCGGTCATCGACGCGCGGGGTATTCGAAAAGCGTTCGGGTCGACCGTCGCCCTCGACGGCGTCGACCTGCGCGTCGACGAAGGACGCATCGTCGGCCTGATCGGCCCGAACGGCGCCGGGAAAACGACCGCACTCAACGCGATCCTGGGCCTCACGTCGTATCAGGGACAGCTCACCGTCCTCGAACGCGATCCGTGGACCTCGCGCTCGCGGCTGATGCACGACGTCGCCTACATCGCCGACATCGCGGTACTGCCGCGCTGGATTCGCGTGTCCCAGCTGCTCGATTTCGCGGGCGGCGTGCATCCTCGGTTCGATCGCGCGAAAGCCGAAGCTTTCCTCGCAAAAACGACGATCGGGCGCAATGCGCGAGTGCGGGAGCTGTCGAAGGGAATGGTGGCGCAGCTCCACCTCGCGCTCGTCATGGCCATCGACGCGCGGCTGCTGGTGCTCGACGAACCGACCCTCGGTCTCGACATCCTCTATCGCAAGCAGTTCTACGACTCGCTGCTGAACGACTACTTCGACGGGAGCCGCACCATTCTGGTGACGACGCACCAGGTCGAGGAGATTCAGGACATCCTCACCGACGTCGTCTTCATCAATCACGGCCGCATCGTCTTCCGCTCCAGCATGGAGGAATTCGAGTCACGCTATCTCGAACTGGTCGTCCCGCCGGATCGGCTCGCCGCCGCTCGAGCGCTGCGTCCACTCCACGAGCGACAGATTCTCGGACGCAGCATCCTGCTGATCGAGAACGGCGATCGCCAGCAGCTCGCCGCGCTCGGTGAAGTCCGGAAACCGAGCCTCGCCGAGCTGTTCGTGGCCGTGATGGAGTCGAAAGGAGTGACGCCATGAGCTCCGGGGCGATGACGTGGTCGGTAAGACGCGAAGTGTGGGAGAACCGTTCGATCTATCTCGCGCCGCTGATCGTCGGCGTTTTGATCGCGCTCAGCTCGATCGTCGGGACGCTGGGCGGGCTCAATTCGCCCGTCAGCAGGTTTGCGTCGCACATCGAGATTGCAGGCGGCGCGTTGATGGCGACCACACTGATCGTCGCGATCTTCTACTGCCTCGACGCGCTCTACGGCGAGCGCCGCGACCGCAGTGTCCTCTTCTGGAAGTCGATGCCGGTCTCTGATTCCGAGGCCGTGCTGTCGAAGATGTTCGTCCCGATGGTGATCCTGCCGGTCGTCACGTTCGTCTTCACGGTTGCAACGCAATTCATCATGCTGCTGCTGACCAGCGCGATCCTTTCGCTGAAAGGCGAGGCGGTCGCGCCTCTGTGGAACCTCCCGTGGCCGCAGATGTCGGCGGGACTTCTCTACCACCTGATCGTCGTCCACTCGCTCTACTACGCGCCGATCTTTGGCTGGCTCCTGCTCGTCTCCGCCTGGGCCAAGCGTCTGCCGTTCCTCTGGGCGTTTCTGCCGGCCGCCGCGATCGGAATCATCGAGAAGTTCGTGTTCAACTCGACGCACTTCGCGAACATGCTGGGCTCCCGCATCAGCGGCGGTATGGACTCTTCGCCGACGAAGGGATCAATGATGATGCTCTGGCCCCCGCATCCGTTCGAATTCCTCGGCAGACCCGGCCTGTGGATCGGATGGCTGTTCGCCGCCGCATGCCTCGCGGGCGCGATTCTGCTGCGGCGCCGTCGCGATCCGATCTAACGGTCAGTGGCCCACGCCGCGATGTCTCGGCACCGAAAAGACGATTCCCTGGCTGAATCCGAGACCGGTCCCGCTGGTCGTCCCCTGGTGCGCGTGCCACGAGTCGGTCGCATCCCCTTCGAATGAGTACCATGCCTCGAGCGACGGGAACCAGCTGCTGTTCACCTGCGTTGTGTAGCGGACGAACATCGTCTCGCGGATCTGCTGCTGCGTTCGCGCGACGCTCCAGATGCGCAAATCGTCGATCGCTCCGGCGGCCATGAAGTCCCAATCCGGATCGCTCCCGATGCGGACAGGCCGCGTCGAGGTCGACGTCGTGCTTCCCTCCGCGGATTGGAATACGAGCTCGCCATTGATGTAGTGCCGGCGCGTCGTGCCGTCGGTCACCGCGGCGATGTGCACCCAGGTGTCGACCGGAATCGTACCGCCCGTCTTTATGCTGCTGCTGCCGTAAAAGTAGCTGCGCATCGACGTGCCGCACAAGCCGAGCCACCACCCGGTCGTATACCCGTTTCCCGCGATGGAAGAACAGAGGGCCGGAGTGTGTGCGTCATGAACCGACACCCACGCCTCGACCGTCATGTGCGGGGCGTCGAGGACCGTGTCGGCCGGGATCTCGATCCAGCCGTGTTGCGGGAAGCCCTGCAGCGTCAGATATTGATTTGGGAAGGCCGCGCCGTAGTCGAACCCGAACCCGTTTCCGACGACCGTTCCGTGGTGCGTGTGCCACGAGTCCGTCGCGTTCCCTTCGAACGTGTACCACGCCTCCAGCGAAGGAAATGACGCCGGGCTCAGTGACGGCGAGTAGCGGGCGAACATCGTCTGCCGGATCTGGTCCTGCGTCCGCGCGACGCTCCAGATCCTCAGATCGTCGATGCCTCCCGCGACCATGAAGTCCCAATCGGGATCGCTGCCGATGCGAACGGCGCGCGTCGAGGTCGACCTCGGCGCGGTCTCCGTTGATGTGAGCACGAGCTCGCCGTTGATGTAGTGCCGGCGCGTCGTCCCGTCCGTGACGGCGGCGATGTGCACCCACTTGTCGACCGGTATCGTCCCGCCGCTCTTCTGGCTGCTGGTCCCGTTGAAATAGCTCCTCATCGTCGTACCACAGAGCCCGAGCCACCATCCGTTCGTGTAGCCGTTTCCCGCGATGGAGGAGCAACCGCTCACTCCGTTCGCATCGTGAATGGAGACCCACGCCTCGACGGTCATCTGCGGCGCATCGAGAACGATGTCCGCCGGGATTTCGATGTAGCCGTGTTGCGGGTATCCCTGGAGACCGAGGAATTGATTCGACGTCTGCGCGCCGACCGACAACGACACCACGAGCAGAGCGCTAAACGTCCAGCCAATTCTCAACTTTCACCTCCGACCGGGTGCGACAAGGCGTCGCGGGACGCCCATCATAAGCTCACGGCTTCCCCGGTTGAACGTAGATCCGCCCGCCCTTCATCACGAACGACACATGCTCGATCGTGGTGATGTCGCTCGTCGGATCGCCGGGCACGGCGATGAGATCGGCGTCGAGTCCCGCGGCAACGCGGCCGAGGTGATCCTGCTGGCGGAGGATCTTCGCGTCGATCGACGTGGCGGCCATCAGTGCCTGCGCCGGCGTCATACCGCTGCGGACCATCCACTCCAGCTCGCGCCAATTGTCGCCGTGCGTGAAAACGCCGACGTCGCTGCCGTTGCCGATCGTCACGCCGTCCGCCATGGCGAGTTTGAATGCGCGGATCGCGTTGTCCATCGACGCGGTGTACGGCTTCGTCCCGCGCTTGTACCCGCTGAAGTACTCCGAATACCCCTCCTCGGCGGTCAGCGTTGGGAGATACGCCACGCCGTGCTGCGCCATCAGCTTGAACACCTCGTCCGTCCCGCCGTACCCGTGCTCGATCGTGTCGACACCGGCGAGCACCGCGCGGCGCATCCCCTCCGGCGTCGTGGCGTGGGCGGCAACGGGATGATTCGCCGAGTGCGCCTCGTCGACCGCGGTCTTCAGCTCCTCGAGCGAGAACGTCGGCGTCGCGGGACCTCCTCCGCGGCCGTAGTCCGCGTACAGCTTCACCCAATCCGCGCCGTGGCCGATCTGATCGCGGACGGCTTTGAGCACCTCCGCCGTGCCGCTCGCCTCCTGCGCCCCTTTCGGATTGTCGACGTTCGCCGCGAATCCGGCAGGGCCGGGACCATAGCTCGACGTCGCAACGATCGCGCGGGTCGAGACGAAGAGATGCGGTCCCGGGATGCGGCCTTCGTCGATGGCGCGCTTCAGCGAGACGTCGGCAAACTCCGCTCCCTCCGTGCCGAGGTCGCGAAGCGTCGTGAAGCCTGCGTAAAGCGTGTTGCGGCAGTGAAGCGTCGCCGCGATGACGCGGTACGCCAGCGGCTCCTTGAGAACCTGGTCATTCCAGAGCGTCTCGTTGTACGGATGCAGGAGGACGTGCGAGTGCGCGTCGATCAGCCCCGGCAGCAGTGTCATCCCCGGCAGGTCGATCGTCGTCGTCCCGGGAGGGACCGAGACATCGGCCTGCGGACCTGCCGAAACGATCTTCTCGCCAGTCACCAGCACCACCCACCCCGAGTGCGTCGTCGCGGTCGTTCCGTCGAACACCCGGTCCGGACGCAGCAGCGTGCTCTGCGCCGCGTAGGCGGCGGAGGTGAGAAAGAGGGCGAGGAAGAGGAGCGTCGCGATCCGTTTCAGCATGGCGCCAGATTACTACGCCGAAAGAAGACCGTCCTCTTTTTATGACACTCCCATTCAATTTAGAAGAAAACGATCTAATTCAGACGCCGATTTGAATATCGCGAGCGACTCGCGAGTGATTTAGACGAAAGTTTGAATATCGCAAGCGAATCGCGAGTGATTTAGAAGCGAATTTGAATATCGCAAGCGAATCGCGAGTGATTTAGAAGCGAATTTGAATATCGAAACAAAATCCCGAGTGATTTAGAAGGCGCGGCTTCTAATTTAGAAGAAGTTCGTTCAATTTAGACGCCGCCGGCATTTCTTTGACAACCCGCCGCCCGAATCGATCGCCCCGTTCTTCCGCCTGCGCACTAACCGATCCAACCGTCATCAGGATGACGGAATTGTTTCGGCGCGCGCCTTCCATGCTGTGCACGGAATGAAACACGAGCGCCGCGCGGGTGACGCTATCCTTCCGGCATGCCCATCGCCCCCGGAACGTCGCTCGGACGTTACGAGATCGTCTGCCCCATCGGCTCGGGGGGGATGGGAGAGGTCTATCGGGCGACGGACGCCACGCTGCACCGTGACGTGGCGCTGAAGATCCTCCCGGCAGAGCTGATCAAGGACGAGTCGCGGCTCCTGCGCTTCGAGCAGGAGGCGCGCGCGACGGCTGCGCTGCACCATCCGAACATCGTCACGATCCACGACTTCGGTACGTCGGACTCCATCCCCTACCTCGTCACCGAGCTCCTCGAAGGCGAGTCGCTCGCCGACGTCCTTGGGCGCGGCTCGGTGCCGCTGCGCCGCTCGATCGCCTGGGCGGTCCAGATCCTCCGCGGCATCGCGGCGGCGCACGCGCGCGGCATCGTGCATCGCGACCTCAAGCCGGCCAACATCTTCATCCTCGCCGACGGCTCCGTGAAGATCCTCGACTTCGGTCTCGCGAAGGTCGCCCACGCTCTCGGCAACACGCGCGACGCACCGACCGAAAGAATCTCCGAAGCCGGCATGGTCTTCGGGACGATCGGCTACATGTCGCCGGAGCAGTTACGCGGCGAGACCGTCGATCCGCGCAGCGACATCTTCAGCTTCGGCGTGCTCCTTTACGAGATGCTCACCGGCAGGACGCCATTCGTGCGCGACACGACCGCGGAGACGATCACCGCGATCCTGATCGAAGAGGCGCCGCGGCTCGAGACGCCGCCGTTCCCCGCGGTTCTCGCATCGACGCTGGTGCGCTGCCTCGAGAAGAACCGCGAGGAGCGATTCCACTCCGCGCACGATCTCGCCCTCCACATCGAGATGATCGACGTCGCCGCGTCGGGACCGGCGGCCGCGATCGCCATTGCGCGTCAGACGCAGCCGGAGATCGCGCAGGTGACATTCCGCCGCGGCAACGTGGCGCAGGCGCGCTTCGCGCCCGACGGCAGCATCATCTACGGAGCGATCTGGAACGATCAGCCGCTCGAGCTGTTCGTCTCCCATCGCGGCATACCCGACACACGCGCGCTCGGCGTCAACGGTTCGGTTCATGCCGTCTCCCGCAACGGCGAGCTCGCGCTCTCCCTCGGGCGCCACAGCGAGATCGGATTCCTCTCGTCGGGCACGCTCGCGCGCCTTCCGCTCGCCGGCGGCGTTCCTCGCCCCATCGCGAAGGACGTGCACGAAGCGGACTGGTCTCCCGACGGCAGGCAGCTAGCGATCGCACGGCGATCGGAGCGCGGATTCCAAATCGAATATCCGATCGGAAATCGTCTCTATGAGTCGCCGTCGTGGATCAGTGACATGCGCTTCTCTCCCGACGGCCGGGGGATCGCGTTCCTCGAGCATCCGTTCGCGGGCGACAACTTCGGCTCCGTTCGCGTCGTCGACCTCCACGGCCACGTCGAATCGCTCACCGATGACCTCTACATCGCATGGGGACTGGCGTGGAACCCGGTGACCGGCGAGATCTTCTACAGCGGCGTCCCGAAGCATGGCGAAGAGGGACGCAACGTCTCCATCTATGCCGTCTCGCGCGGCCACGACCCGCGCGAAATCTTCGCCACGCTCGGCGGCGCGTTCATTCACGACATCGCGCCCGACGGAACGATGCTCGTGGCGCACCAGACGCCGCGGCGCTACATCGTCGGACACGTCGAGGGACAGGAGATCGATTCCGACCTCTCGTGGTTTGACTGGTCGTTCCCGATGCGCCTCTCGAACGACGGCAATACCCTCCTGTTCGAAGAGCAGGGCATCGCGAACGGCGGGAAGTTCACGTTCTACCTGCGCGACGCGCGCGGAGGCCCGGCGCTGCGGCTCGACGAAGGACGCGGCCGCGATCTGTCGAGCGACGGCGAGCACGTGCTGGCGCTCTCGAACGACAAGCCGGAGCGCGTCATGCTCGTGCCGACCGGCGCCGGTTCGATGCGCGAGATTCCGGTGCGAGGCGTCCATCATTTTCAGACCGTCCGATTCCTTCCCGGCGAGAAGGAGCTGCTGATCGTCGGCTCGTCCGGCGACGAAGAGGCGCGTCTCTGGCGCGTCGGCGCCGAGGGTGGCGACGCGCATCCGTTCAGCGACGCGGTCGGCTCGTGGTTCTTTCTGGCGATCTCGCCTGACGGCCGGGAGGTCGTCACGATCACCGCGAATCAGACGCTGTTCATCTGCTCCGTCGACGGTGGCACGGCCCCGCGTTCGGTGCCGGGCGCCGAGCCAGGCGACCTCCCGATCCACTGGCCGCACGACAACGAGATCCTCGTCTGCCGCCGCGACAGCAAGAAGAGCGACATCTTCGCGATCGACCTCACCACCGGCACCCGTCGCTTCGTCCGTACCATGCGTCCACCGGACGCCGCCGGAGTCGAGGGAGTCTTCCCGATCCTCTACGCGAGCAACAGCGACAGCTACGTGTTCGGGTACAAGCTGCTTCTGACGTCGCTATTCACGGTGAGCGGGTTGCGGTGATGGCGACCGTGTTCCTCAAGCAATATGGAGAGCGTAGGACAGGAACGAATGTCTTGCGCGCATTGACTGCAGCCAACTTCCAGGATGTCGTCGTCCTGATGCACATCCTAGGGGACAAACACTCGCCGCCGGTTCCTCTCGACGATTTCTGGCGCGATGCGCAACAGGCGGCAAATCCTGCGTTTGAATTCGTCTCGCGCGCGACGTTCGCCGTCCCCGCGCTCACGACGTCGGCTGATGATCGCCGGCAGATCGCCGAGGTGAGACGCTGCGCGGCAGCGGTCGCGGAAGCGTTCACGAGCGGATCGTTCGGCTGGATCATCTCGATCCGAAACCCTTACACGTGGGCGATCAGCCTGGCGCGATTCCTCGGCTGGGCCAACCGCCGCACATGGTCCAATGACTCCATCGATGATCTGCGGGCCGCCTGCCGGCGTTTCAACGAAAACTACAAAGCATGGTTTGCGCTCGTCGAGGCGCATCCGGCACGTGCAGTGATCGTTCGCCACGAGGATCTCGTGCACGACCAGGAGCGCGCGATCGAGCCGATCGAGCACCTCCTCGGCTGCAAGCGGAGAGGTGCGTTCCGACCGGTCGACCGCGTCGTCGACCCGGCGATCTGGGACCATGAAGCGATGCCGATGGCTCAACTGCCATACGACCGTGACTACTACGCAGGCACCGCCATTCTCGGAAACCTTGGGCCGGCGCATCGCGATGCGATCACCGACTCGATCGACTGGCCACGACTCGCGCCGCTCGGCTACGCTCCGGCTGCGGCGTAAGACGGCGCCGCCACCAAGCCCTCGAATAGCTGCTTCCACTGCGGCATGATGTTCTTCCAGTCCAGCTCGCGCGCAAACGCAAGACCGGCGCGACGATGACGCGCGCGCAGTCGGCGGCTGGCGTACACGCGCTCCATGCAGCTCACGAGATCGTCCATATCGGGGACGGCTTGTTGAACGTTATAGCGGCCCACCGTGACCTTTTCGCGCACCTTGATCAGCTCTCCACGGCCACGAACCAACTCTGCCGCGGCGCTGAAATCGGTCACGATGACAGGCGTACCCGCGGCCATCGACTCGAGGATCGGCAGTCCGAAGCCTTCACCGGCCGTCGGGAGCGCCATGACATCGAAGAGGTTATAGATCTCGTTCATCGTGCGGCCGTCATAGCCGTTCACAACCGCCGCAAAGCGCGAAACGCAGGTGCGGGAAGCGACGCCATGACGGTTCAGCAGATCCATGATGTCCCACCCCACGTCGTTCGGGTCCGTGTGCAGGTACAGCATTGCGTCATCATGACCGGCGGCGAAGCGCGAAAAGGCTTCGATCAGAATGGGAAATCCTTTCCGCGGCTGATTGCGAGCCACACAACCGATGACGAACTTGCCGCCGAGACCGCGTCTTTCCTTCACTTCCTCCTTCGGTCCCAACGGACGAAATACGCGGCGATCCACTCCGTGGTAGATCCGTTCCACGCTCGCATTGGGGCATATCGCCCGTGTGTGTTCCGCGCCATAGTCTGCGACGCAGACCGCGACGTCGGCCGCGCAGACCAAGCGCTGCGCGGCCTTCGGGAACGGCTCACCGTCGAGTGGATAGTGGACGACGAGCCGGCAGGAAGGAGGAAGGCGGAAATTCGAGAGATATTCGATCATCCAGAGATCGCCGAAACCAACGACGATATTCGGCCGGAATTCGGCGATCGCCCGTTCGAGCGTGTCGCTGCCGTGCGCGGCACCGGTCGACGGATAGAGATCGAAGGGAATCCACTTCCGGTCATACGGCCAGCCGCTGTATTCCCACGCCACAGCCGCGACCGTAAATCCCGGCAACCGCGCCAGACGACACAGCACTTCCCGGGTGACGTGGCCGAAGCCGGTCAACAGCGTCGGCGACTGGCTGATCCAGAGCAGGCGAACCGCGGAAGAGTGGCTCGCCAAACCTAAACTGTGATCTGAATCCCAGAACTCGTAGGAAATGCAGTCACGCCCGTTGCGCTCGTGCCGCCCCCGGTGTATGGCGTCACGCCCCCGGCAGTGCTTACCGAAACGGCGTAGTTCGACGGTCCACCCCAGTTGATACCGATGAAAAATAAGTTGTAAGTGCCCGATTGGAGAGGACCTCCCGCCGCCACGGTGGCACTTACCGGCAGGTTGTTTCCCGTCATGATGTGAATCAGCTCCGTACTGGGTCCTGCAGGCACGGCTGAAGCAATGACGTAGAGCTCGTTGTCGGCTTGCGTGACCTCAATCTTCGTTCCCATTGGGACGTCTCCTCTCGCGAATGCTGAAGGGGAAGGAATCCGCGTAGAATATGGGTTCAGTCCTGAAGTATGTCAAGCCCTCCATACAGATTGACAGTAGCGGCCCATGAGCTTCCCTGATCTCACGGTGTTCGAGCAGCCCATCTTCGTCATGGCGCCGCCGCGCTCCGGCACGACGGTGCTCTTCGATCTTCTCGCGCAGGTGCGCGACGTCTGGACCATCGGCGGCGAGTGCCACCACATCCTCGAAAGCATCGACGGTCTGCACCCCCGCAGCCGCGGATGGGAGTCGAACCGCCTCGACGGCAGCGACGCCGGCGCCGAAACCATTCGCCGCCTCGTGGCCGGACTCTTTCGCGAGTTGCGAGATCGCGACGGGAGGCGGCCGGAGCGGACGTCGCGCCTTTGCCTGCTCGAGAAAACGCCGCGCAATTGCCTGCGCCTCCCGTTCTTCGCCGCCGCGTTTTCCGACGCCCGCTTCGTGTACTTGCATCGCGAGGCGCATGAGACCATCTCGAGCATGCTCGATGCCTGGCGCTCTCGACGCTTCGTGTCGTATCACCCACTCCCGGGATGGATTGGTCCCCCTTGGTCGCTGCTGCTCGTTCCCGGATGGCGCACGCTCGCCGGACTGAGTCTCGCGGAGATCGCCGCGCGACAATGGGAGAAGGCGACGACTTGCCTGCTCGATGACCTCGAGGCGCTGTCCCCAGAACGTTGGTGCGCCGTCAGTTACGCGCGGATGATCGCCGACCCACAGGACGAGATGATGCGCCTGTGTCAATGGCTCGCCGTTCCATGGGACCGCAACGTCACGGTGCCGCTTCCGATCTCGCACACCGCTCTCGACCCGCCAAGTGCGCATAAATGGCGCCGTAACGAGGAAGCATTGCGCCGTGTAACGCCGTTGGTCGACGCCACCGTTCAGCGCGCGAGAAGAGTCATGGAAAGAAAACTGGTACCCTCCGCGCCGACTGCACCGCGGAACGTATGAGCTTGGGCCTCAAAAGGGGTTTGGTCATGAACTTTTCGCTCTCTTTGTCATCGATCGTGCTCCTCTGCGCCACCATCGCCGTCGCCGACACGCCGAACGATCAGGCCAAACTCGATGCCTGGCATCAGTCGATGGCGCGTGTTCCGCTGCCGAAGAAAGGCTGCTTCACCGTCAGCTATCCAAGCACGACATGGCAGGAAGTGCCGTGCGGGAAGCCGCCTGCCCGTTCCTACGGGCCGGCAAAGCCGTATCTCGTCGGCCACGGCATCAACTTCGAGGCGATCACGGGCAACAACATGACGTCGGCCACCGGGTCGTTCGATAGCGTGAACGTCGCTAGCGAGACCGACAACGGAATGCCGGACATCTACTCGCTGCAGCTCAACTCCGGCTTCTTCAGCGCGCCAGCAGCGTGCGCCGGCGGTTCGAACAATTGCCAGGGATGGCAGCAGTACATCTACTCGAGCGGCCTCCAAACCGCGTTCATCGAGTATTGGCTGCTCCACTACATGGCACCCTGCCCGCCGGGCTGGACGCAGGTGTCTACGAGCTGCGTGATGAACAGCGTCATGCTGCCCGTCGGCCCGCAGCCGATTTCGAATCTGAAGAACATGACGCTGCAAGGCACCGCGGTCTCCGGCGGCGGCGACACGATCACGGTCGGGACGCCGGCCACGATCAGCGCCATGTATCAGGACAACGTCCTCGATCTCGCAAATGACTGGAAGAAGGTGGAGTTCGGCGTCTTCGGCGATGGCGGCGGCGACAACGCGGTCTTCCTCCCCGACCCCGGCTCGACGATGGCCGTACGAACCACCGTGGACGACGGCACGATGAACGTCCCGACGTGCACCATCGAGAGCACCACCGCCGAGACCAACAGCCTCAATCTCATTCAACCGTGCTGCGCGTACGGCGGCGCCAAGCCGGCGATCGTCTATTGGCTGAGCAACAACCCGAACGCCACGTCGACGTGCGTCAACGGAACGAGCATCGGCGACACGCACCTGACGAACTTCAACAACCTCTACTACGACTTCCAGGCCACCGGCGACTTCCTCCTCGCGCAGACCGATCCCGGCTTCGTCGTCCAGACGCGGCAGGAGTCGGGCGCGCCGATCTGGCCGAACGCGTCCGTGAACAAAGCCGTTGCCATGACGCTGACGGGTACTCGCGAAGGACGCACGGTGACGACCCACGCCGCCGTCTGCCTCGATCCCGCTCGCCTGATCGTCGACGGTACGCAGCGCGATCTCGCCGACGGGCAATCGCTGTCTCTGCCCGGCGGCATCCACATCGCGCGCGGAGGCAACACGTATCTCTTCACCCGGCCGGACGGCAACAGCGTCACCGCTGACGTCAATAGCAGCTGGATCAACGTCTCCGTCGGATTGGGCCACGTCGTCCAGGCGAAGGTTCTCGGTCTGCTGGGCAACGTCAACGGAAACATGGGACCCGACGATCTGGCGACGCGGCAGGGCCTGATCCTGAAGCAGCCGTTGGAATTCGATCAGTTCTATCACCTCTACGCCGACAGCTGGCGCCTCACGCCGCGCGAGTCGTTGGTCTCGCAGATGTGCGGCGGCAGAGACGTCATGAACGGCTTTCCTCGCGCGCCGTTCTACGCCGAGAACCTCACTCCGGAAGACTTCCGGCGCGGCCGAACGCTCTGCACCGAAGCCGGCGTCCGCGACGCGACGCTCCTCGACGCCTGCACGCTCGACGCGGTGGTGCTCGGCGAGCGCGCGGTACGCGCTTACGTCCGCGCTCAACCGCCAAGGGCGGAAGTGAGGGTCACGCAGGCGGGACGGAAGTAGCTGACATCGCGGGCGGACGGACCACGCGATCCGATCGCGACCGGCTTACCGGTGACGGTCTCGATCGTTTCGATGACGACGTCTTCGCTGCCAACGACGTCGGTGAGAATCGGATTCGCCGACGCGAGTCGCTCGGTGATCGCCTGGCGCTCTTCGAGCGTTCGGGAACGAACCGGCCGCAGCGAAACGTCGTTGTCGTAACGGCCGCAGTACGTCCAGCGTCCGAGGCGCTCCACCCAGTCGAGATGCGTCACGGCGAGCGCGTCGATCGCGCCGTCGGCTTCGATCGCATATCGCGTGAGGACCGCATCGAACCAGCCGCGTCGAACCGTTCCCTGCCATCGGTTGAAAGAGTTGTGCTCATCCGGCGCGGATGGAAGATGCGAAAGCTCCGTAGGGAACGGTCCCGGTCCATGCCGAACCGCGAACGTTCTCACGACGCCGATCGTGCTCACGTCGGCGTCGGGTAGATGTTCGGCAAGGAGGCTCCGTGCAGGTCCCGTCGTACACGTCGACCACGTGGTATGCGGATGAAACCCGTGGTTTTCATCGAGCAGCAGTCCCTGCGCGCCCTCGAAGATCACCGTCGACGACTCATTTGCCCTCGGCACCCAGGCGTCGTCTTCGGCGACCAAAGCAGCTGTCATTCGCGCAACCTCCATCCAGTCGGCGATCCAATCCTCCCGATCGACGATTCGCAATTCGGCACGCGCCGCGTCGCTCTCCAGCGCCGCCCGATCGAGACATGAGACCTCGGCTCGAACGTATTCTTCAATGTGCCGCAACTTGCGTCGAACCCCGGCATCGTCGATCAGATCCTTCATGCGGATCGATTCAGCCGGGTCTGCGATCGAGTGAGCGACTGTCTCTCCCATACCCACCCCACAGCTGCCGTGTCGCCGCTGGCCTCTCGCGATTTCGCGCAGACGCCCAAGTGACTGCAGATAGGGAGTGATCACGAGTGAGCCGGCACCGATGCGGAGTCTGTCGAACGCGTCGGGGACGCCGACGGAGCGAAGATGACGCTCCTCGAGAAGGAGTGCGGTCGGATGAACGATGACATCCCGTGACAAAAACGTTCGCACGCCGGGAACGAACGTTCCGGACCCGAACTGCGAGAACGTGTGGTGCCGTCCGTCCGGTGTGACGACGTTGTGTCCTGCCTGAGCCCCGCCGTTGTAACGCACGACGACATTCGCGCCGGTGTGACGAACCAGGAAATCGGTAACGAGACCCTTCCCGGCGTCGCCGAACCCGAGGTCCGCAACGACGAAGGCTCGCGCGCTGCTCAATGGCGTTGGAACAGACGGAAGATACTTCGTGGCGGAGCGGGATCGGGCGGGACGTCGTGGACACCGTTGATCGAATCGATCAGCGGCGTCAGCGTCCGCACCACGGGTGACAGCCGTGAGTCGGGAATGCCCGCTGCCACAAGCGCCTCCTGGAGCGACGTACGATCGCGGACCAGCCGTTCGGAAACGAGCAGCGCGCCCGCGCTGACGTAGCAGACGTCTTCGGGTGAATCCATGCAGAGGACGTGATCCCCAAGAAGCGCACGCCATTTCCTTTCGCAGTGCGCACGGCGCCCCTGATCGGGGACGAGAAAGAAAGGGACAAACGTCTTCTGCAGCTCGGCGACGATCTCCTCGGTCTTGATGTCTTCGTCGACGCGGTCGCCGATGACGTGCTCCGCGATGTGCCGGGAGACCACCGGGTACGGATTCTCGTCACCCGTCAGAAAGAGATACCCGCGCTTCTTCCGCTTCACCTGGCAGTCCATCTCGGTGTGCTGAGCGAGAAAATAGAGCGCGAGCTCGTACGACTCTTCGCCGCTTCCTCCTCCCCCACCTTCGAGAAACGTGCGCGTGAGCCACTGATCCATCAGCTCGGCGGTCGTCTCGAACTGTCCCACCTGCAACGGCGCCTGGTCGGATGTCGCGTCACCTACGGCCATGAAGAGGACCTGCGCATCGCGAACTCCCGACGACGCGAGCACTTTCATGAACTTCGGCAGTTCGCGCGTTGCAAGGAGGACCGGGATGTGCCCCATTGACCCCGTGACGTCCAGCGCAAACACGATTCCGAGAGAATTGGGATGCTCCGCGCTGTCGCGGCTCTCCCGGACGCGAACTCCTTTCGGATCCATCAGCGGATGACAACGGACCTGCTGGAAGATCGCCTCCTTCGAGACGCCGGCTCGCGCCGTCACCAGCGCGCGATGTGCTTCTTCGGAGTAATTGCCGTAACCCACGATTCCTCCTGTGCTCTTACGTCATCGAGATAGGGTGAAACGCCGGCGGTCCAAACAGCGACTTCCCGAGAGTGCCGAGCTCCCGATGCAGGGCCCACGGATCCGTGTCCGAACCGGCATCGTCATAGCCGACGCGATGCAGGAGCTCCGCGAATTCGGGCGGCACTCCGCTCGGAAGCTCGCCGTCGTGCTCGCCGAGGAGATACGAGACACAACGTGCCGCCATCATCATGTCCATCGCGGGCGTCAGCTTCTGCCGCCCGAGAACGGCCGCCGGATAGAAACGCTCGAAGTCCGTCGAGACGATGCGAAGCGGCGCGTTGGCGGCGTCGGCGCAACTGAATCCGACGAGCCTCACTCCATGCTCCCCATTCTCGATGAGGAGATGATTCGGCAGGATCGCGCCGTGAACAAGGTTGCACTCGCGAATGACTGCGAGGACCTCCACGATGCGACGCCACACCCAGACCGCGCTGACCGGCGGGATTCCCTGGGGATGGATTCGGCGGACCATCTCGAACGTGTGGGTGAAGCCGCCGGCCCACCGGTAAACCGTCACCGGCTTCCGCGCGGCTTCATTCTCGATGACGCCCTTGATCACGGGTGCAGGGACCCGCGATCCCAGCACGACGCCGCGCGCTTCCGCTCGTTCGCGAAGCTGATTCACGGCGTTCCACTCGTGCTCGAGTATCGGCTCGTCGTCGCGGCTGCGGACGATCTTCAGCAGTGCGAATTCCGTCGGCCATCGCCCCCGCCTGGTGAGATAGACATCTGAAATCTCGCCCCTGGCCAGCAACTGCTGCTCGATCCAGTAACTCCCCTCGATCAGGAAACAGCGCACGCCGTCAGGCGCGGCATTCCACTCCGCCCACGCCTGGTGGTACTTGCTGGCCGACACATACGCCGGATCGATCCGGACGGTCGCCTGGCAGAAGTTGCAGACGATGATCGTGGCAAAACGGGTGATCGCCAGCGGCGCTCCGCAATGCGGGCACGTCTCGATTTTCGGGGGCATGGATGGCGAAAGTCTATCCGTTCTCGCCGCGCACGAACGTCAGCCAGCCATGCGTGTCGGATGCGGCGCCGCGTGCGACGTCGAGAAACCGTCGTTGGATGCTTTCCGTCACGGGACCACGCCTGCCGTTGCCGATGCGGATGCGATCGACACTCCGCACCGGCGTCACTTCCGACGCCGTGCCGGTCAGAAAGATCTCGTCGGCGGAGTAGAGCGACTCGCGCGCAATCTCCTGCTCGCGGACGCGAATTCCGAGATCGTCCGCGATGGTCAGGACGCTGTCTCGCGTGATGCCAAGGAGCAGCGTGCCGTTCGACGGCGGCGTGTAGAGGACGCCGCGCGAAACGACGAAGACGTTCTGCCCCGACCCCTCGCTCAGCCGGCCGTCCGGTCCCAGCGCGATCGCCTCGGCGAATCCGTTCGCCAGCGCCTCCATCTTGATCAGCTGTCCGCTGAGGTAATTGCCCGCCATCTTCGCCATCGCGGGGATCGTGTTCGGCGCCATCCGGTGCCAGCTCGAAATGCACGCATCGACACCTGCTTCGAGCGCTCCTTCGCCGAGGTAAGCACCCCACTCCCAGCAAGGGAGATAGACCTCGACCGGACTGTCGAACGGCACCATCCCGGCCGCACCGAACCCGCGAATCACCATCGGCCGGATGTAGCACGCGTCGAGGGCGTTCTTCGCGACCAGCTCGCGGCAGGCGAACCCGAGTTCCTCGATCGTGTACGGGACGTCCATGTGATAAATGCGGCAGGAGTTGATCAGGCGCTGCAGGTGATCGTCGAGCCGGAAGATCGCCGGGCCGCGCGGGGTGCTGTAGCAGCGGATCCCTTCGAACGCCGAGGAGCCGAACTGCATCGAATGAGTGAGCACGTGGACATGAGCGTCGGCCCACGGGACAAAATCCCCGTCGCGCCAGATCCACGTCGTCGGAGTGAGTTTCGCCAAGGCCGATGATTTTCTCCCGGAAAGGGAGTCAAAGAGAGAAAAAGAACAAGGAGAGTTGATCATGCCCGACAACACCGTCCGCCTTCACCGCGTCCTTCGCACCAGGCCCGAGAAGGTCTACCGCGCTTTTCTCGATGCCGACGCGATGGCCAAGTGGCTGCCACCGAACGGCTTCACCGGAAAGGTCCATGAGATCGACGCGCGCGTCGGCGGCCGCTACCGGATGTCGTTCACGAACTTCAGCACTGGCTCAGGCCATTCATTCGGAGGCGAATACCTCGAGCTCGTGCCGAACGAGCGCATCCGCCACACCGACGAATTCGACGACCCCAACCTGCCGGGAAAGATGGTCACGACCATCACGCTCAAGCCGGTCATGGTCGGCACCGAGATCACGATCGTGCAGGAGGGAATCCCCGAAGCGATCCCCGTCGAAGCCTGCTACCTCGGGTGGCAGGAATCGCTCACGCTACTCGCGCAGCTCGTGGAACCGGAGATCCCGGGGTGAGAAAACGAGGACGGGCTTCAGCCCGTCCTCGTTCATTTCCGCGGCTCGGCGTTCTTCACATACTTGTCGAACCAGCGCAGCTCCTCGTACGCGAGCTGTTCGTTCGACTCCATCGACGAATACCAGTGCGGCTCGTGAGGGAGGATGACGAGGCGGGTCACGCCGCCGTTGCCGCGGATCGCCTCGTACAGCTGCTCGGACTGCAGCGTGATCGTGCCCGGATTCGCGTCCTCGGCGCCGTGGACGATGAGCAGCGGCGCGCGCATCTTGTTGGCGTAGAAGTACGGCGAGACCTTGAGATACGTGTCCTGCGCGTTCCACACCGAGCGGCGCTCGTTCTGGAAACCGAAGGGTGTCAGCGTCTTGTTGTACGCGCCGCTCGTCGCGACGCCGGCCCGGAACAGATCCGTGTGGGCGACGAGGTTCGCGGTCATCATCGCGCCGTGGCTGTGTCCCGTCACACCGATGCGGTCGCGGTCGACGACGCCGAGCTCCACCGCTTTGTCGACCGCCGCCTGCGCGTCGTCGATCAGCTGATCGATGTATGTGTCGTACGCCTTCGCCGGATCGCCGACGACCGGAAACGCCGCGTTGTCGATGATCGCGTATCCGGAGAGGAGCAGCAGCTGATAGTCGCGCAGCCGCGTGAAGTACTGCTCCGAGCCGCTGATCTCGCCCGCCGTCTTGGAGTTGGCGTAGTCGAGCGGATACGCAGCGAGGATCGCCGGCACACGTGTCCCCTCTTTGTAGTCGGGCGGCGTGTAGAGCGTGAACGAGAGATCCACGCCGTCCTTGCGCTTGTAGGTCACCAGGCGTTTCTTGATGGCGCGCACGGCGGGGGTCGGATCGGGAATCTGCGTAATGGCGCGCATCGTCGACGCAACCACCGCCTCGCCCTTCGCCGCGTTCGGAACCGCCGCACCGAGGGTACGCAGCATGAGGTTGGGCGGCTCGGACGGCGTCTGGCGCCACGTCAGAATCGCGTCGGTCGAGTCGCCCGCGAAACTGAGCGGATACTCGTACGCGTCCTTGCCGCTGCGGAACAGCCGTCGCGACTTCCCGCTCCGAAGATCGAAGCTGTCGAGGAACGGCCGGTCGCCGGCGGGTGACGCCCCGGCGCCGGTCAGGAAGATCGTGTCGCCCTTCTGCCGGACGGCCCACTTGCCGTTCGGCAAGATCCGGTAGATCGGGTTGCCCGGATCCTCGTACGACTCGTCGCTCGATAGATCCCAGATCAACCGCGGTTTCGTCTCGGGGTGATCGAGATCGATCACGAACGTCCGGCGCCAGTGCTTGTTGTCGTCGTACTCCTGGAGCAATCCGACGCTGCGCTGCTCGCTCCAGTGGATCCCCTCGAATCGCTGCTCGGTGCGCGCGACCTCGACGGGGGCGGAGGTGAACGGCGCGCTCAGCATCATCACCTTGTCGCGCGCGGGAACCTTCGTCTTCCAGTCTCCACCGTCGAGCGCCTCGGCCCAGATGACGGTCGCGGGCTCGGTCGGCCGCCACTCGTGGTCGCGCGGACCGGTCGGCACGCCGTGGATCGGCACATGCTCCGCCACCGGCAACTTCGCGAGCGGCGTCACCTTACCGGCGCGGTCCCACACCTCCACGTCATACGCAAAACGCGCGTACGTGACCGCATACGAATACGGTTTGCGGATCGACGTGACGAGAATGTGATCGCCATCCGGCGCGAGCTCGACGTCGGTCAGCACCGCGGGCGCGCCGACGGGGGTCACCGCGCCGCTCGCCGCGTCGATCAAGGCAAGCTGGCTCGTGCCGTAGTACTCGAACAACGCCTCATCCGCCTGGTTCCTCAGCGTGTCGCGCGCCTCATACGTACTGAACTCGCCGCCGCCGCCCGTCGACTCCTGAATCCGCGGGCCTTCCATCCCCGCCAGCGCCGCCGGCGCCGGCCCGATGTTCTGCGGGACCATTTTGATGAGGAGCGTCTTGCTGTCGCCCGCCCACTGATGCGAGTTCCCCAGCATCGGATTGAGCTTCACGTTCCCGACCCGGTGCGTCTTCCCATCACGCCCGCCCACCCACAGCTCGACGGCATCGCTCGACGTGTTCCGGAACGCGAACGTGTTGCCATCCGGCGCCCACGAGAACCCGTCCGCACACCCACCCGCCGGCAACGCGACGGGCGTCTCCCGCCGCGTCGCGACGTCGACGATCGACATGGTCTGCGCGCAAGGCGCGACGCCATACCCGCCCGGCGTGTCGTGCTTCCGCCGCGTCCGCGGCTCGAGCCGCACGCCCGCCAGCTTGAGATACGGCTCCGCCACCTGCGCCATCGGCGGATACGTCACGTTCGCAACCAGCAGAACGCTCGCCCGTGTCGGACTCAGGATCGGCCGCGGCGGCGCCGGCGCGTGCAGAACGTCGAGAACGTTCTGGGGCGGACGGTCGTAACCGGAGACACGGTCCGGGGCAGGAGCTGCCGATATCGCGATCGCGGCGGCCGAAAAAAGGGCCGCCGCGAGAAAGAGAGTGCGTGAGAAGCGAAGGTTCCGAGTCGCCATGGCGGGATTATCTACAAAACGGCGCCACCGACCGGCAACAGATCGCAAACCGCTACCTAAAGAAGACTGACTTCATAGTTCCGCCCTTCCCAGTGCCCGGCATCAGGCCAGTAGAACGTAAACTTCAGCGGTCCCGCCGTCTGATCGTCGGATGGAATGTCCGCGTAGAAGATACCGACCGCGGTGGCTGTCGCATCCGTATCCTGCACCGTCGCCCAGTCGTCCCGCGACCAATGGAGTCGGAATTGCGCGGTCGACTGAATGCGAAGCGTCTTTCCCTTGGGGATCGCCGGGATTTGCCGGTTCCAATTCCAGATCTCGAGCGGGCTCTCCGGGTGTGGTTTCAGATAGCGATCGGCCACGATCTCGAGTCGATCGAAGACCGCGAGGTTCGGTGATAAGCCGAGGCTTTCGGCATCGGAAATCGACCGCACCAGCTTGATGTACTCGGCATGCGCCCAGGCGAGCGGCACGGCCGAACCGGTCGCGCCGCCGCGCCGCAGATCGATCGCCGGCGTTTTCAGGTCCGGCGCGTTCCACAGCTGTTCGGGCAACAAGCACTCAGGACCGGCAAAGGCCTCCATCGCTTTGACGTAAACGGAAACATCGCGGCCGGCGGCCAATTCGTAGTGTGCCCGCTCGCCGGTGAGCAACGGCCATGGCCGGCCGACCCCGACGTAGACGAACGCACTGCCGTCATCCGTTTGGCCGTAGCCGTCATGCGTGTATCGCCGCCAGCACGGTCCGCCCGGCAGCTCGTCCTTGATCGAGGCGTCGATGACCTTCAGCGTGTCTTCGATCACCGGATCACCGGGCGCGCGGATGCCGTATCGCACCAGCTCCAGGAAGCCGCCGTCGACGATGTTGCGCGCCGGGTAGCCATTCGGAAACGAAACGTTCTTGAGGTAAAGCGTCGCCTCGTCGGGACTCAGTTCCGGCGCGGTGGGATCGCCTGCCGGAAGGAGACGGATGTAGTACCGCGAGACGCCCGGCAGGAGCTCGCCCTTCGTCGTGACGAGCCACTGGTCCAGATGAGACTCGAGGAAATCGGCGTATTGGAGGAGAAACTCCGCGGTCTCCCGATCCGCCGGGTCCTGATTGGCGAAATCGGCGGCGCAGACGAGCGCCGCGATATTCGCCGCCAGCGTGGAAGGCGAATATCCCGAGTTTTCCTCCCACCGCTCCTGCGGACTGGCCGGGCCGCGGGAGATCATTGCTCCGGCGGCCGCCAGCACCATCGACCGCGGATCGAAGCACTGCAAGGCGCCAGCGATCCGGAGCCGGTAAGCGAGAATGATCGGGAACGAATACTCATCGAGCTGCGTGCCGAGCCAGTGCGCTTTGCCGCTGATGAAGAAGTTCTGGTTCCAGCTTCCATCCGGCTTTTGCGTCGCCGCAAGGAACAACAACCCGCGCAGCGGCAGGTCGGTCTCGCCGGCCGCCAGCAACGCGCTCGCGCTCTGCGACATATCGCGAGGCCAAACCAAATGGTAGCCGCCGTCCTGGTCGCCGTTGACCTCGCCCCACGGGATACTCATCGAGGCGACCAGCGCGCCGCTGAATCGTTTGTCCTCGTGCGCCAGCAAGACGTTGCAGCTCATGTTGAAGAGGCGCGCGTTGTCGAACGTGGCGTTCGGCGCCGGCTCGAAGCAACGCGAGCGCTTCGCCTGCCATCCGTCGAGAAATGCCGCGAGATGACTGTAGGATCCTGACGGCGCTTCAAACGGGAGACTCAATGCCTCGAAGAGCGCCGTCAGTGCGCCGTTCGGCGTCTCGTCATCTCCCTCGCTGAAAGCCACCGCGAGCGTGAACTCGGTGCGTCCCCTGAGGTCGATCTCACCCGTCAATGCGACGTTGCCGTTGAAAGCGGAGTCATAGTTCCAGACCGGCAGCCGCCGATTTCCGATGAGGTCCTGCCACCCGTCGTTGACACCGACGTAGCCGCAGCTCGCTTCCCTCAAACCGCAGTCCGCACCCATCGCGAGCCAGGTATTCCCCCGATGAGCCGTGAGCACGGGGCCCAGCCGCGTATTGGCCACGAAGCCGGAGTTGTCTCCGCCGAAGCCTTCGATGTGCGGCGCGAGGAGGGCATAGACGCGCAGCTTCTTCAAGAGAGTCGCGTCGCCTTCCAGTATCGTCCGGACGAGAATCGTCGACGCGCCCGCTTCCGAGATGACCTCGTGAATGATCTTGTACGGCTGCCCGATCGCCGTATTCGTCAGCCGATAGCCAAGCGTCTCGGAATGGATCGGCTCGCACAAGTGCTCGTAGTCGACCTTCGGGTCGTGGAAGAAGGTCTCCCCATCGGTGACGAGGAATTGAAGATCGCGGACCTGCGGCGTATCGACGTCCGGAAAATACAGCTCCGTCACGATGCCTTGCCTCATCGTGTACCAGACCTGGCTCGAGTACGACATCGCGGTACCGATGCCGTCCTTGTCGGCGTTGGTCCACAAGGGCGGGACGCCCGGTCCTCCGGGGGCCGCGTTCGCGTGCAGTAAGGGCTCTGGAACTCTATTGGAATCCATTTCGATGTTCTCCTAAGCTGTCTTCCATCCGGCGTTGTCGGGAATCGTTCTGCGTGGAACTCGAACCTGAATGATCGACGGGCTGCTGGAGTTTCTCAGCGCCGCCGTTACCGCGGCGATGAGCTCGCGGTACGTCTCCACCTTCCACCCCTTGCACCCGAATACTTCGGCGAGGACGCTGTAGTTCCAGGGGTGCAGGAGGCACGAGCGGTAAAAGTCCTTGTCGCTGTGAAAAACCGATGCGTCGGCGAGCCACTGCTCCACACCGTAAATACCGTTGTCGATGACGAAGATGATCGGATTGAGGCCGAACCGGGTCTGTGTGGAGAGGCATTGAGCGGTCATCTGGAAGCCGCCATCGCCTGAAAAGACCATCACCCGCTGGTCGTCTTTCTTCGCGAGGCAAATACCGGTGGCTGCCGGCCCGATGTACCCGATGGCTGAGTACGACGGCTGAGCGACGTAACCTCGGGCCGCCGCGACTTTCAGCAACAGGCTCCCGAAGTAATTCAGGCTCGGGTCGCTGCCGATGATCGTCTTCGCGTCGACGTAATCCGAGATCACGTCATAGAAACCCTGGTACGTGATCTCCTCGTCGAACTTTACGTCGCGCAGCTTCCGGTCCGGCTGCTGCCCCGGAACGCTCCAGCTCTTGCTCTTCACCTGCGAAGTCAGGAGGCCGTCGATCAGATGCTCGAGCGAGACCTCCGCGCTGAAATAGGTGCCGCACTTGACCGCGTCCAGCGAAGCGAACGCCGTCTTGTCGAAGTCGTGCGGCCAGCCCAACGTGTTGATGTCCGTCAGCCAGACGCCCAACGCCAGGATGAAGTCGGACGACGTCGCCAGATCTTTCACGTACTGGGACGACGCCTGTCCGTCGAATACACCGGCAAACTGCGTGTCGTCTTCGGACAGAACGGATTTGCTCAGGAGCTCCGTGACATACGGAATGTTCAGTTGCCGAATCAAGGCCTCGGCCTTTTCATGGAGGCCCAGACGGTCGACCTCCACCCCGACCCAGAGAAGAGGTTTCGCCGCGCTCTCCAGCTTCTCTTTGATCGTTTCGATCGATTGCTGCAGGGCGGCCGGGTCGTCCAGGAGTCTCGCAGGTCTGAGCTGGCCCTTCGGCGTATCGCACGGCAGGTCGACCATGTCCTGCAGAACCTCGATGTAGACAGGACGATGCTCGGTGATGCACTGCGTCAACGCGTAATCGATCAGCATCGGCGCGAGATCCGGGTTGTCGACGCGTACGGCCGCGGAGGTGATGTACTCGAACACCTGCAGGTCGGTCTCGCGTCCGCTGATGAAGTGGTGAGCGCTGAAACCGGTTTGCTCGAATGTGATCGTCTTCGCGACCGAGGGTGTGCCGTTGATGAGCACCACCGGCACCTTTTCGACATAGGCGCCCGCGATGGCATTGACGGCGCACAGCGACCCCGCCGAATACGTAAAGCAGACGGCGCCGATCCCCTGCAGCCTGGCATAGCCGTCGGCAGCGTAGCCGGCATTGAGCTCGTTCACTTCCTCGATCACGCGGATGCCGCTCGGCTCGACGTAGTTGTTGACCCATTCGATCGAGTAGTCGCCGGCGATGGAGAAGAGATGCTTCAATCCTAATTCCGCCAGCCGGTCGACCAGATACTGCCCAACGGTGTATGTGTTGGTCATGGATTCCCCTTTAGTACTGCCGCGCGGCGTCGAACAACCGCGGCAGGTAGATGTCGAATATCCCCGGGCACTTCCGTTCCGGATATCGCGCGAGCAGATATCCTTTGAAGGCATCATTGGTCAGCCCGGAGTCGAGCGCCTGCTTCGCGGCGGCGAGATATTCGATGTTGCGCGCAACCTCGTCCTTGTTCGCGGGGAGGCCGTGACCGGCCAGGAAGATTTCGTAATCCGACCGCAGCAGCGTCGCGAGGACCCGAATCCATCGGTCCATGTCTTTCGTCAGGTAGAGGTGCGTGCCGCTGTAGGTCAGGTCCTGCAGAATGCAGACGCCGTTTTCCGGAAGGTGAATGGTCAGGTGGAAATCGATTTCGGTATCCGTCACCCGGCCGATGACGTAGGTGACCCCATCGATCGTGTCGACACCGGGCCTGGCGATACTTCCGGGCACGACGATCTTGTCAGGCGCCTGGTCACCCAGCTTGCCTGTATGGTCGCCGAGGGAGTCTTTTCCGTGGTCGCGGATGAAGTCGAGCGTCTCAGCCAGCGCGTAGATGCTCGTGGTCGGAAGGTCGCTGAAGGCCGTTCCTAATCCGAACCAGTGATCCGGATGGCGATGGGAGAGATACAGCCGTTCGATCGGCTTCCCCAGGCTGTCCGCATACTCCCTGAACTTCGTCGCATAGAAGCGAAGGAACTGGCTGTCGATGAGAACGAGCGCATGTTCGCTTTCGATGATGTGCGTGGCGTTCGCGATGTTGTTATCGACGAACGACGCAATCACCGTATGGATGCGCACACTCCCCGCTTGCCTGACGATGATGATCGGATCCGCTAATTGAGCTGTCATCGGTCTGTCTCCTCGAAAGGTCTATCGGCGGTTCGCGAGTGAGGCGAGCTGCTCGCGCAGCGCCTCCAGGCCGGAGAGCGCGACGTCGTAGGCACTGGGCCGGTTCGACACCGGTTCGTCCTCTCCGGGCCGCCAGAATCGCCGGCGCGCCATCCTCATGGAGCTCACGAACGGTGGGATCGCATTGAAGACCTCGACCAGATACGGTCCGCTGTAAACCGGCTCGATCTCGCTGAGAACGAGGTCCCATGGGATCCAGCTGTCGCGAACCGCGCCGCGGTCGGGCGCGGAGATGTGCACGTAATGCAGCCGGTTCTGCCCGGCGGCCCGTGCCACGTTCCTCTTGAAGACTTCCGGGCCGGCGCTCTCCATCACCACCTGGGCGGTGTCGATCGTGACGCCGGACGTCGACGGCTCGAGCGTATCGAGGAAGTCGAGCGCCTCCGAGACCATGTTCGGCGGCGGCGTTTCCCAACTCTTCACCGGCTCGATGGCGAGCTTCACCCGCTTCGCCGCGGCGTACTCCGCCAACTCCTCGAAGACCGCGCGCGCCGCCCGATAGCGCGGCTGCATCCAGTCCTGGAGCGCGTCGCTCCAGATCTCCTCGCCGTTGTCGGTGAGCGGGAAGACGCCGTACGGATAGAGGAACGGCCCCGACATGATCGAGTCCCGGCTGAGGACCGATGTGATGTCGATGCGCGACTTGAGGTACAACAGTGCCTGCTCGCGCTGCTCCTCGTACGGGGAGGTCGGGTCGAAGGTCCTTGTGGTCCCAACATTGGTCGTGAACTTCGCGTCCTTCAGGCCGGCCGCGTCGAATGCCTTCCTCAACCGGACGTAGCTGTCGACCTCCTGCCGATGGTCGACGTTCGCCGGCTGGGTGGCGATGTGCACGTCGAAACCGTCGTAGCCCATCTCGGTGAGCGCCTTCAGGTGATTGACGAGAACGCGCGTGTACGCCGCGTCGTCCGGCCGCAGATCGGCTGTGAACATGAAGAAGCTGAAGTAGATTTTTCGTTTGGCTGTGGTGCTCATTTCAATACCCCAACTGTCCGCGCAGAAACGCTCGCGCCGTCTTCGCGTACTGAAGCGGATTCGCCTTTGCCGGATCCTGTTCCGCCTCGATCACCATCCAGCCGCTGTAGCCGGCCTCTTTCACGACATCGAGGACGGGCGCCAGATCGTCCCCGTCGGGGTCGCCCGGCACCGTAAAGACGCCGCTCTCGATCGCCTGATAGAAGCTGTAGCTCCCGCTCACCGCTTCAGGCAGCACTGCCTTCCGGACGTTCTTGAGATGCACGTGGGTGATTCGCGAGGCGTACTTCTTCGTGAAAGCGAGCAGGTCGCTCTCGCTGGCGCCGCCGTAGCGCAGATGCCCGGTATCCAGACAGAGGCCCACATACTCGGGATTCGTCGAATCCAGCAGGCGTTCGCTTTCCTCGAGCGTCATCACACACGTACCGACGTGCGGGTGATAACTGAGCTGCATCTTCTGGTCGTGCGCGTATTTCCCGGCGCGATCGAGCTGCTCGGTGAGGAGGTACCACTGCGCCTCCGTCAGAATGGGCCGGTCCTCCAACACCCGCTTGGTTCGGATTTGATTGACCGCATTGGCCAATTCCGCGACCACGACGTCGGTCGCACCGACCTCTTTCAGAAAGGTCACCTGCGCCTGAAAGGCCGCAAACGCCGCGTCGATGTCGACGCCGGTCGTAAACGACGTCCCCGCCCACGTACTGGCGATCTTCAGCCGGTTGACCTTCAACGCCTGGCGTAACGAAGGCAGGTGCACTGGGTAGTTGTGCCCCGTGCTCCCTCCCGCGAAGCCCGCCTCCTCGGTCTGGTCGAGGATCACCTGGTATGCGCAGTCGTTTCCAATCTCGGGAAAGTCGTCATTCGTCCAGCAGGTCGGCTGAATGCCGAAGGTCATCTTGTTTTGTTTGTTGTTCATAGTCTCCTCACAACATCGAATCGCCGTCGAACTCCAGAAGAATGGGAGGATCGGCCCAGGAACCGTAGCCCGGCGCCTTCGCTCCCTGAACGTGCGCACCAACGGAGGGCGCCAGAAGGCCCTCGGGGTACGCATAGGCAAATGGGATGAATCGCCGGTCCTCTCGTTGCGTCTTGACCCGGGCATGCCACGAAGCGGGCAGCTCGTACCAGATGCTCGTGTACCAGAGCTTCACGATGTTCCGTGCGATCGGCCCGAGTTTCTCGTCGCTGAGGATCCGGGCGCGCAGTGCACTGTCCCGCGCTTCCGGGCTCCCGCCGGGGAGGCGGTCGTATGTCGTCAATAGCTCGTCGACGACCGCGGTACCTGCAATATCCAATACCGTGGAGAAGTACGCTTCCGCATACCCGGTGCCTCGAAGCGTCACCTCCGAGAATCCGCAGAGTTCCGACGATAGAGCGATGAATGTTTGAAACATGTTGGCGGTCCTATGTAGAGCTGACGTCGATGAAATCGATCTCGAAGGTCGGCGACGCGTTGCCTTCGCCGGAGGGAAGAGGGTTGTGGATCAGGCGCAGCGCGGCCTCTTTGATCCTGAACATGTCGGCGACCGCCGGCAGCAGTTCCGCCGGCCGGCCGTTGAATGCGTCCTGAAGGCGACGCAAGAAGCCGCTGTACTGTTGGTTGAACGAGCGTGCCGTCTCACGAAGGGGTGAATCAGCGGGCAACGACGCGAGCTTGAGATTTGGTTGGATCGGATAGACCTCGTCCCAATGAACCTCGAGTGGCTCACCGGTCGGCGCATCCGGCTGGTCGGTGCCGACCCGGTAGTAGCGTCCGCGCAGGATTTGATCGAATCGGTAGTAGTGCGACAGCTCGCCGCCGGAGTCGTAGATACTCCCGTAAGAGCCTTCGCCCTGGCCGGAGATGAAATCGATCGCCCGCAGGGCGGTCTCCAGATTGGTGACCTTGAAGATCTCTCCGCCACCGGAGTAGTAGTACTCGGGGCCCACTTGCCTCGCCGGGTCACCCGTGAACAACTTCGGCTCCGTCAAGTCCGCGGCGAGCTGTTTGAAGCCGCCGGCGACCGCCTTGTAAAACTCGCCGATACTCCAGTAGTGAAGAACTTGTTCGTCCCCTTGGTCGCTCTTCGCTTGGAAGTGCGGCAGCAGGCCTCTCCCCTTCTCGCGGCCGCCCGCCAGAAACTCGTGCTTCACATAGGTGACCCCCGCGAATGCGACGGCCGATTCCTTGTCGCCCGGAGGTGTCGGCCGTTCGATCTTGAGGAAATCTTCGATCGCGCTCCGGGAGAAGCTCTTGAGACCGACCTCGAAATCGGTTTCGCCCGTCGGCAGGTACGCCGGGTAGTCGGGAACGAAACCGGACCTGGTCAGGTCGGGAGAGCCGCCGATCGCATTCAAGAGATTGGCCGCGAGCGTCAGATGCAGCATCTCCTCGACCAGTACCGCGCGAACGATGTTGAACGACGCAAGATTCGACTTCGTCGGACTCGCTTTGAACGAGTAGAGAGCGGTGAGATAAGGCGGAATCGTGGCGTGTTCGACCTGCAGCGCGGTCTGAAGGGCGCTCACTAAGTCGGCTTTTGTATGGATCGGGCTAGACATGCTTCAAATCCTTGGTAATGGCCTCTGCGCTTCGCAGGCAAAGGGCGGTGATCGTCAGAGTCGTGTTCGAGGTGCCGATCGTCGGCATGCTGCCGGCGCCGACGAGGTAGAGGTTCGGGTGGTCCCACGATTTCTGGTAGGAATCGACGACCGAGTTGCGGGTGGAGGTCCCCATGATGTGCGTCCCGGCCAGGTGGTTCCCTCCGCGGATCTCGTAGCCCTGGCCCTTATAGGTGCGATAGCCGTAGTTCTGCGGGTCGTACTGAGTGAAGTCCTCCGCGCCGATGCGCTGAAACACGAGCCGCGACAGGTTGCGGGCGTACTCGATGCCCGCCATCGAGTACTCGGGCACATCCAATTTGATCTTGGGGCGGAGATTGCCCAGCGCGTCGGGATAGGCCGGATCGACGGTGACGCAATTGGTCCGCTCGGGCGGCATCTCGACCATCGTCGCGAGCAGCAACTCGCGTGAGATCTGGTTGACCAGATCCTGTCTCAGGACGCGGCCGTACTTGTTGCGGTCATCGACGGCGGTCATCAACTTGGAGACGGGGGAACCGTTGACCCAACCCCAGCCGTCATTGTGGATGTCGACGGCGAAGGCGGCGTGTTTGCTCCGGAAAGAGCCGTTGCGCAGATTGCAGATTCCAGACGTCACGAGCGGCCCGCGCCCGACTCCGCCGTTCTTGCGCATCAACGCCCACGTCAGCAGATACGGATGGTCCATGAGGTGCTGCCCGATCCGTTCGTTGAGTTTGACCTTTCCTCGGAGACCCGATTCGAGCAACAGGCGGGCGTTCTCGACGGCATTGGCGGCAAGAATGAAAATCTTCCCGCGGACCTTGAACGTGCGGTGGCCGGAGCGCTCGCGGTTTTCATAGACCTTGACCGTGAGCTCTTTCACCGCGCCGTTCGCCTTGTCGAAATGCACCTGGGAGGCGACGGCCTGCGTGAGGACGTCAACCCGCCCGGTATTGAGGGCCTTGACCAGCGTCTTGCGCGAGTCGTACTTCGCCTGAACGGGACAGATCGGGACGCAGTTGGTGTTGCCCTGGCAGCGCTCGCCCTCCTCCGACTGGTGAAACGTCACCGCACCGACCGGCTCGAAGAGCTTCCCTGCGTTCCACGGCCGGTACGCTTGATTCGGAATGCCATTGCGGCCTTGAGGGAACGTCGAGAGCCTGAGCTCATACTCCTCCTCCTCCACCCGGACCTTCATTCCGTTGAAGTCATTGCCGACCACGTTGTCGAGATAGCTCGGCGGCATCTCGTGCATCGGGTACACATAGCCGTCCTCGAACTCGGCGCCCAGCGCTCGCTGGCCGGCGACGTCTCCCGAGACGCCGATCTCCCATTCGGCCCTTCGGTAATAGGGCATCAGATCGTCCAGCCCGATTGGCCAGTCGAGCCCCTGCCCGTACCGCTTCCGCATCTCGAAGTCGGGCCGGAGCATCCGGATCGTCTTTCCCTCCCAGTGCATCGTCGTGCCGCCGAGGACGCGCGAGTACGAGCTGTCGCTGACGTACGGTCCGAATTGCACCCAGTAGGCGTCGGAATTGGTCTCGCCGGGCGCCAACCGCTTCAGCAGTGAGCTTCGCGGCATTTCGGCATTAGGGTTCTTCGGATACGGCGCGTTGTTGTCCTTATTGACCGCGGAGTAGAAAGTTTCCAGGAATCCCTGGTAGCCCTCCTGCGACAGGGCATGGCCGAGGCCGGCCTCAACGATGAGCGTTCGGAAGCCTGGCTCCTTGCTCAACTCATTGGCGATGATGGCGGCAGCGATCCCGGCCCCGACAATGACCACGTCGTAAGTCCGGCTCGACGCCTCCTCCGGCGCCACCACTCTCTTGAAGTCCGCGCTACCGTTTGTAGGATTCCCCATAATGTCGCGTCCGTCCCTGGTTTCGTGCGGTCTGACTTACTGCCATCTCTCGCTTTGTAAGTAGGTGTGTCGCGAAGCGCACGAGTCCTACCCACATACCAAGGAATAGCAATACGCGCCAAAAACAGGACGGACGCGACGGGAAAATCAGGTCAGTTTGTCACCTGCAGCCTCACTTCGTCGCCGTTCGCGTGGATCTCCGGCACATACATCGCCTGTCCCATGAGCGGGAGGGCGTGGAATGTGCCGGGGACCTCGGCGCGGAGCGTGTAGCGCAGCTGCCACGTACCTTGCGGGAGGTGACTGATGAACAGCGCCACCTTGCGGTCGCGCAGCTCCTGATAGACCCAGACCGAGCGATCACCGGACGTCGCGTACAGCGATTCGCCGCTCTGGAGCGACACCGCTTCGAGGCCGGCGGGCTTGAGGTCTTCGAGCAGTAGATACTCGTAGTCGTTCTTCGACTCGATCGTGACCACCACCTCGACGCGATCGCCGCTATTCACCGCGCCTCCGTCCTCGATCGGTACGCGGTCATACGCGATCCCTTTGAGCAGCGTCGGCTTCGGCGCGAGCCGGACGTACTCGCGTTTGACGAAGATCTCGTTCCCCGCGGCCTTGACCGGCTCTTCCAGCGAGACGAAGCGTCCTTCGATGGCGAAGTAGAGCGCCTTGCCGCCGACCCGGTGGATGCGGATGACGTTGTCGTCGCGGACCAGGGCTGGATCAATCGACGTCGACGAAACTGAAGCGCCGTTGACCGTCACATCCCACTTGGCGTCACCTTCCAGCTCGCCGCTCGCCGCGAGGTAGTCGTTCAGCGCGAGGACCGCGATGGCCGTGTCGCGCGTGTTGTTCCACTGCGCACCGCGTCGGTTCTTCACCAGCCAGTTCATCGCCGGCTCGATCAGCTTGTTCTGCGGATCGATGCGCACCAGCGCCTGCAGCGCGAACGCCGTCGACTCCACAGGCCCGTCGTACCAATGCCACCACAAGCCGTCGGTTCCCCAGCGCGCCGTGGCGATCGTTTCCGCGGCGGCCGGATCGGCGCCGCGATCGAGCTTCACTCCATCTTCGAGATTGCGGATGAGCACCGCCGTCTTCGCGGAGTCTCCCAGGTCATGCGCGGCGAGCGTGAAGAGCGCGCGCGAGTACGAGCTGAGCCGCTCGCGATGCTTCCACACGTTCTCGATCGCCTTCTGCTCCTCGGCCGCTACCTTCGCGTCATGCGTCGCCGCGCGCCACGCGCCGATGGCATGGAGCTCCCACGCTTGCTCCTCCCACGCGTCTTCGTCCTTCACGAGCTGGTGATCGAGGTACGCCACGCCGGCTTTCACCGCTTCGGCATCGACCTCCATCCCCGCTTCCTTCGCCAGTGCGAAGCCCCACACCACGTATGCGGTCATGAAGCCGTTGCTCTGATCGTCCTTCCACCAGCCCCAGCCTCCGTCGTCATGCTGGAAGTCGCGGAGCCGCTGGTTCGACATCGCTGCGACGTCCCGGAGCTTCGCTTCCAGCTCGTGCACGTCCCGCCCGTTCTTGCGCAGCGTCCGCGCGACGATCGCCGCGGGAAGGAACCGGCTCATCGTCTGCTCCGTGCAGCCGTACGGATAGTCGATGAGGTGCGGCAAAGCGTCGAGCATCACCGCGGCGATGCTCGGCTGCACGCGGACCGTCAGCGCTGCGGCGCGGCGGTCGTGCGGCAGCTCGAGCTTGATGACCGCATCGTCTCCGCGCACCTTTCCCGACTTCGCGATCAGCTTGTCGATGCCGTGCTCGTAAACCGTGAACGACTTCTCCATCGAGTCGCCGCGATCGGCGGAGCGGCCGGTGACCCGCAGCCTCGCGGGACCGGCTTGCTCCGCGGCCACGCGCCAGTCGGCACGCGACTCGCCGTGCGGCGGAACGTCGACCGCAGCGAGCGTCGACGCCGTCTCCAGCTTTACGCCTTCGACCTCGATCGACGGCGTGACCTTCATCGCCGCGTCGGTGTTGTTGTTGATGACGGCCGAGATCGTGACGCGATCTCCCGCGACGAAGAACCGCGGCGCTTCGAGCCGTACGATCAGCGGCATCTTCGTCACAGCCGTCGCCGAGCCGATGCCCACCTGCGTCGTCGACGTCACCGCGCGCGCCGACGCGCGCCACGTCGTCAGCGCCTCGGGGTACTTCAGCGTCACGCGAGCCGTACCGTCAGCTCCGGTGACGACGTCCGGCTGCCAGAACGCCGTGGAACGGAAGTCACTGCGAACGATGACCTCCATCGGCTTCGGGACCGTTATCGTATCGAGCATCGGCGCTGCCGCAGTCACCGTGATCGACTCCGCAACGGGCGGCGGCGCGAGAGCCGTCTTCGCCAGCCCGCCGCCGGCGACACCACCCACCACGCCCTCGACGTAGTCCAATTCGTTCTCGTCCTTCTTCTGCTGATCCCGCCGGCGATCGTCGATCAGCTTCCCTTTCTCCTCGATGAGGTTGACGTACCGCTGCATCTGCACGCTGGCTGCGACGTAGACGAGATTCGCCCGCCGCAACTGTCCGAAAAAGAACTGCCGCGGATCGCCCGCGAGGTCGCTCTGGATCGCCGTCACCGCTTCGTCCGTCACCGCCAGCGCCACTTCGGCGCGCACGGGACGGCCTTCGTTGTCGCGCGTGCTGACGATGACCGTTCCCTCTTGCCGCGGCTCGTACTCCGTGCGGTCCGGCTTCACCTCCACATTGAGAAAATGCTCGACCGGCGGCACGACGATCGTCTGCTCCACGATCGACAACGTCCGATCGAACACCGACGACGCCGTGATCCCGAACGACGGCACGTGGCGGTCGTCGATCGCGAGCTGCAGGAGCTTCACCGTGCCGTCGAGGTGCAGTAACTGCGTGTCGAGGATCGCGTCACCCGAGGTCGTGAAGAGCACCCAGCGGCCGCTCGCGGGCGTGACGACCATGACCGGCGCCGTCTGTCCCGAGTGGAAGCTCTCCTTGTCGATGATCAGCTCCAGCCCGGCGGCGTGATAGCCGATGTCGATCGTGGCGCGGCTCGTGACGTAGACAGCGCTATCGGCGTGCACGAGATCGCGCGCGCGAAGCGCGCCCGGCGCGCGATCCTCGCTCGTCCACTGCACCGCGTAATAGCCGTCGCGCGGCGCGCGGAAACGGAGCGTCGCCTCGCCGTCTTTGTCCGTGCTGAGCGTTGCCGTCGTGACCGTCTCTTCGTCGTGATACGACGGCTGCTGCCAACGGCGGCGCACGACTTTGACCGTGCCGGTCGCCTGCACCGGCTGGTCGTTCGCGTCGAGTGCCTTGAACCGGATCGTGACGTCGTCGTTCGGCCGCAGCAGGTAATGCTCCGGCTGCGCCATCACGCTGTACCGGTTCTTCGTGACGTTGACCTTTCCGTCCCCGCTCACTTCACGGCGCGATGCGTCGGTCACGCGCGCCTCGATCGTGTACGTGCTGTCGCCGTCGTCGGCCGACGTCTCGAAGGACAACTTGGCGCGCCCCTGCGCGTCGGTTTTCAGCGTCTCCTTCTTCACCTCGGTGCCGTACCCCTGGTACGTCTGCGGGAAATACCAGGCGTACTCGCGCCACGGCGTCCAGGCATGCACGAACGGCGACTTCCGAACCACCGCTTCGACTGTTGCGTTCGCGACCGGGCCGCCGAAGTAATACGAAGCATCGATCGTTGCTTCGATCGTGTCGCCGAGACGGAACTGCTTCTCCGTCCTGACGTCGACGCGGAACTCCGGGAGCTTGTACTCCTCGAGCCGGAACAGCGACGCGTACCCGACGATCTCACGCTGCGTCGTCGTGGCGGGCCTGTTGAGTCGAATCGTGTAAAGGCCGAGCGGCATGGCGCTGGTCAGCGGCAGATCGGCCCAGAAACTCCCGAATTCGTTGAGCGTGGCCGTGCCCGACGAGACCTTCTCGCCGCGTGGGTTGGCGACCTCGTACTCGAGCGAGCGGTTCGCCGGCGTGATCCACTCATTGCCCCGGCGCGTCCGGGCGATGAACTTCCAATGCACCGTTTCACCCGGCCGATATGCCGGCCGATCCGTGAACGCGTAGATCTGCCACGCCTCGTCCGGGATCCCCATGGTGTAGTTCCACGCCGTCACCCACGCCTGCCGGTTTTTCGAATTGGCGAAGACAGTGACGCTGCCGGAACCGGCGTCGAGCGAAACGGTGGCGACGCCGTTCGGTCCCGTCGTCGCGTCGATGCTCTTGAAGATCTGGCCCGGCGTTTCGCGCCAGACGCGCACGCGCGCATTCGGCATCGGCTCGCCGGTCACGGCATTGCAGACGAAAGCGTCGACGCGGCCGCGCGCGTGATGGATGACGATGTTTGCATCGGTCACGAGCAGCAGCGCCTGCGACCGCCGACCCCCGGCCGTTGCAACGACCACATACGCGCCCGGCTCGAGCCTGGACGGGATGCGGATCGATTCGTTCCCGATCCCGTGATCGCCGCGATCGTTCGTGTCGAACGTCCACCGCAGCGCACTGCGTCCCGTCGACGGCAGCTGCTCGATCCAGTTCCCTCGTTCGCTGAGCCGCGCATCTGTCGTGAGGTCGATCCCGAGGACGTCAAACGAGACCGTCTTCACGTTGCGCCAGGAGAGATGAATCTCCTGCTCCGACTTCGGCAGGAACGATCCGGCGGTGAACACCGTGAGCGACGGCGCCTCGATCGCCGTGATCGCGTTCCGCGCGGAGTCGTAGTAGCGCGACTCATTGCGTGTGAACTCGCTCACGATCCGGCGGTACAACGCCAGCGCCTTCACGTTGTCGGGCTTCGTGATCGCCTGTCCGTCCTCGACGACGATCGCACCCCGTTCCGACAGCTGCGCGGCCGCCGTGTAGAGCGCCTGGTCGTACCACGAGGTCGTCTTCCCCATGGCGATGACCTCGTCGAGCAACTCCAGCGCGCGCTCGACCGACTCCGGCTTGTACTCCGCCAGCAGACGCGTGGCGTACACGACCCGCGCCCTCGCCCGATCTCCCGGCGTTTCCGCGATCGTGACGGCGTTCGCCAGGACCTCCTTCGGGACGGCGGTGGGCTCGTACCGGTACGGCGAACCGTCGTCCATGCTGGTGATCCGAAATACGATGTCGAGATAACGCTTGCGCGCCAGCGGCAGGTCGTCGCTTCCGCCCCACCACTCGAGCGCGCCGCGGTACCACTGCATCGCCTGACTCACACCGCCGCTGCGCTCGACGATGTAGTCCCCGAGCGATTCATTCGCCTCCGCATAAACGCTGTCGCGATCCTCCGAGCGCGCCAGCGCTTCGAGCGCCTTCCGCGCGTCTTCGTTCTCCTCCTCGTCCGCCCGCCACGCCGTATCCGCCAGCCGCATCTCGACCCAGCGCTTTTCCTCCCCCGTCAGCGCCAGCCGCGACGCCTCCTCATACGCCGTATGCGCCCTCGCGAACGACTTCTCCGCGACGAACGCCTCCGCTTTCGCTTTTAGCTCCGCGTATGGGGCCGGAGAGGCGACGGCGAAGAGGGCGACGACGAGCAACAGCAGGATGTCCATGCGTTCTTAGACTAGCGGACAGGACAGAAGATAACCGCTGATAATGCCGAGGAGCTGTGTGATGACTGGACGGAACGACCCATGCCCGTGCGGCAGCGGACGGAAATACAAGAATTGCCATCTCGCCGCGGATACCGCGATATCGGCGGCGGCGCGCAACGACCAGACCTCGCCGTTCCACGAAATGGATCAGCGGCTCGTCGATGAACTGGCGAGGTATGCCGCCAAACGATTCCCGGAAGAAGCAGAGGAGATCCTCGAATCTCTCGACTCTCACCCCGAGATGACCGCGCAGCTTGGCGCTCCGTGGCTCGTCTACGTATCCTCGATCAAGGGGCGGCCGGTGGTTGACTGGTATCTCGAAGCGAAAGGCTGGTCTCTCACCAGCGCCGAACGAGAATGGTTGGAATGCCAGAAGAAGAGCTGGGTCTCGATCTGGGAAGTCGTCCGGGTGGACCATGGCCGGGGGCTCGATCTGCGCGACGTTCTGACCGGGGAAGAACGGAGCGTTCACGAGGTCGGTGGATCAAAGTCGGCCGAACCTCACTCCATGTTGCTCGGCCGCGTCGTCGATACGAGCTCGGTCTCATTGATCTGCGGCATGCACTCCGTCCCGCTGACTCCCCTGCAGGCGCAACGAGTCGTCGATCGCGTGCGCAGGAGACTGCGGCGGAAAACCGCTGTCTCTCCCGACCGGCTGCGCGACGAGCGCATCGCCTGGGAACTGCTGCAAGGGTGGTCGGACGAAATATCCCGTCGGCAGACACCGCCGCGACTGGTGAATACGGAGGGCGATCCCATTCTCCTCACCGAGGAGCGGTGGAGCTTCGACGCCTCGCAGCGGGAGACCGTGATCCAGCGGGTCGCCGGTCTCGAGAACGCGCATGCGGATGAGTTGGAAGGCGAAGCCTCTTTCACGATCCTTCGCCAGGACGACACCGTCGTCGCGAACGTGAGGATCGGCGACTCCACGGTGATCGCTTCGACCAATTCCCTGGCGCGGGCGGACGCGATCCGAGGACGAGTGGAAGCCGCCTGTGGTTCGCTTCTGAAGAATCGCTTGCGTTCGCACACCGACCCATCGGCGATGATGGGCCGATCCATGGAGCGATCCGCTGCACCGCGGGTCACGACAGTCGAGGAGCGAGCCGTGGTGCGCGAACTGAAAGAGCGGCATTATGCGCAGTGGCTGAACGACCCCATCCCCGCGCTCGACGGAAAAACGCCGCGCGAGGCGGCACGCACGAAGAGCGGCCGCGCGCGGCTGATGGTGCTCCTCGACGACTTCGAGCTCTCGGAATCGCGTGAACCCGAGGACGCGAGGGTCGATGTCGGGAAGATGCGGCGCTTGCTGGGGGTCGAGTGAGGGCGTGGGTACGTCAACATTGACACGCCCCGGAGAGCGGCCTACGATCCGCGAATTCGTCAGGTTGCACGACGTGAAGGTGTTTCTCTCAACAAGGCGGCGCTGCTTTTGATGCATGTCGCCGTAGTCAATTAAACGCGGGGCGCGGGCCGGCAACGCCGCAGTCATCGCGGCCGGCCTTGCCGCGACCGAGCGCCGGCGTGGCGACGATCAAGTCTGGACGACTGCTTCGGCGTCAAGGGCCTGTTGGCGCCCGCGCAGTTCGATTCGATGAACGGCTTCCAGAACGTCGTCGCTTTTCAAAAAGAATTCATTGCTGCTGGCGAACGCCATCAATTCGGGAATCACTCGATTGGCGTCCAACGGCAATTCTGTAATCCGACTCAGGATGCGCCGACTCAGACGGATCGGACGCGGCTGTTTCAACGCCGCCAGACATCGGCGCAAGAATTGTTGGAGACCGTCAGGATCGACCAGCGGGGCGCCTTCGCGCAGCAGTCGTTGCACGCTGCTGTAGTTCAGCCACAGGAAGATCGCTTCCGCGGCAAACGCTGCTGGTACAACGAAAAACAGCCGTTGGCGACCGACCTGAACGCTCCGAAGCTCGCCGAGCCATCCCCACACACCGAAGCCGAACCTCAGATACAGAACGCCGGCTACGGCGAGTATGTCGAACAGAATATAGAAAAGAATCACGCGCTCGAACCAATGAATGCTTCCGAAGAGAAGAATGCCTCGCTTGAAGCGATTGCGAATCCATCGCGTACGCGAGAAGTCTTTGCCGATGAGAGCGACGTACATGGCAAGCGCCGAGAACAATCGGAACATCGACCGGGGTGGCAAGACCAGACTGAGTGCCGCCGGTACCATCAGCGCCACGGCCGCCAACTCCCAGCCCGCGATCAGGGTTGAAAACATGGCGATGACCAGCACGACCGCCACCGCTTTCCAAGGCGTGCCGGCACTGGGCACGATATTGTTCGGATCAAACGCGTTGAAACGCCGGCCGAAGATCCATACGACGGCCATTGGCAGCAGCGTCGTCATCGTGACGTTGCCAACGAACAGCAGAATGAGCTGCCGCGACCGGGCTGCGTCCGCTCGAAGCAACTCTAGTAACGGCAGCCCTCGGAGCGCGCGCAGCCGATCCAACACCTCAGAGCTGGTGAGTGATCGCATGAAGACCGCGACAATCCGGCGGAACTCCGGTGAGTGGTATTCCTTCTTATCGACGGCATGGAACACCTCCTCGATCAGCCAGTCGGAAGAACTCGCGGCCATCGCTTCCAACATCGGGGCGGAAAAGGCAATGGGAAATCCTGACAGCGCGCGCGCAAGCCGTACCTGCCCCAGGATATGACGGGAGTTGGCGATGCGCGCAGCTACGCGCGTCAGGCCCGCCCTGATCTCCACATCCAGATCGTTCCAACGCTGCTGCCCGCACGCGAACGTGAGCTCGACGATCGCGATGTACTCGAAATATGCAGCCGCCGTCTCGAAGGAGCCGGGCGCCAGGTCGAGATGCGCGATCAGTTGCTCGAGCAGCTCGTTGGGTTTGGCAGTGATGCCAGCGCGCAGATTCAGCGTCTCGCGCCACCACGGGTTCTGCAGTCGCGCAAGGGTGAGGCGCTCAGGCGCCGCATCGGTCTCCCACTGACTAGCGGCCATGTATTCGAGAAGTCGGTGGTGCTCGAACCGGATCAGCCCGTTCCGTTCGCGACGCATCAACCCGGCCGACACGGCGATGTCGAGCGCGGACCGGAGGGCGTAGGGCGGCGTCTGGCTCAACCCTGGGAGCGCCAACGCGCGCTCTTCGGAAATGTATGTGCCGAGGTCGTCCTCGACGATACCGAATGCGATGCCTCTCCAGATGTCGCGGACGTCTTGTCGGGCAGCGGCATCGAGTCCCCCTCGCTCGGCCTCGCGGCGGAGCTTCTCTTCGATATAGCTCTGGAAGATGGCCGCCTGGTTGGCTGGCAACTGGCCACGGTGAACGAAGAAGTAGCGTGTCAGCAGCTTCAAAGAGAACGGGTTGGTCGCGAAATGAAAAAGCGGGTAATCCGGCTGAGCAATTGCGTCGTACGACTGACGGGCCGTAAAGCGGGCTTCCGGCGTTAAGAACTTTCCGCTGTACAGGTCCCAGTGTTTCGCCAGATATTCTTTCACTCGACGGCTGTCGAACGGCTGGATGATCAGCTCGGCATGAGGAAAGGTCCCGGTGTACTCGCGCCTTCGGCAGGCGACGACGATCCGATTCAATCCGCCGTATTGGGTGAGGAAGTGTTTGAGCGTCTCGGCGCGCTTGCTGAAATCGCGCGATGGCATCTCGTCCATCGAATCGAGCAGAATGAACGCCCGGCCCTTACGCAGCATGAGGTCGAGCGAATCGACGATTTGCCGCCCCCCCGGGATGACCTCGTTCTGCAATTGTGCTTTCAGGAAATCGGTAAACGGCAGCGGCTGCCCGTCCGCCGTGGTGTCAACGTACGATCCGAGCTGAACGTAGAACGGAATCGCCGGCCACGCTCGCTTGGAGTCGATCGCACGGCGCGCGGCCTCGAGGGCGATGCGGCGCAGCGTCACGCTCTTCCCGGATCCCGGTTCGCCGAGAACGACGACAGGACGGCGCTCGCGGCGATGGCGGAAGTGCGAGTTGTGAGACAGAAACTTGAATACGTTCCTGACGGCCGCGGGCTTCGCGGTTGGAAGGATGTCCGACGCGGTCAGGCCCACCTGATCGTCGGCGGATGCGCCGCGGATGTACATCCGCAGGTTGATCAACTCCTCGCCCACGAAGTCTGCGGATAGATCGGTGTATTCGTTCTCGCTATAACCGAGCGGCCGGTCGAGGCCTTCGACGTATTCCTGCAGCGCAAACAGGTAGGCTCGCTCTCTGTCGATGTCCGCCTGCGCGAGCGGCTCCTCGCGCCACTTCGCTCGTAAGAACCGCAGCAGTGTCCAGGCGCCCCAGATTACAGCGGGTAACCCGATGATGGTGGAAATCGCGGCGAGGCTCGGAACCGGCAGCTGCGGCATCTCAATCCGGCCCACTCCGTGATGATCTGCATCCCGGCGCCTTCGAAGTCGGATTGAGCTCAGCGACCGGCTGCTCAGTCATCAGCAAGTCGGCGTGCTCGTGCGCGGACCGGTTCACAAGACAGGCGAGCAAAAGTTGCCCCGCACATATGTCTGGCCATTGTGATGGCGATTATACGCTGGAGTGGTGGAGCTGATCGGGATCGAACCGACGACCTCCTGAGTGCGATTCAGGCGCTCTCCCAAACTGAGCTACAGCCCCACGCTGTGTTTCTGGAAGGCATCGCGTTCAACTGCCTTCTCCGGAGGGAGATTCCCGGGAGCGCGGATTATAGGGAAGGGCCGGGGTGGGGGCAAGCGGCGCGCGGTCGCGTCGGAGCGTTCGCGGATCGTGTCGACAGGCCGCCGGATCGCGTCGGTACGTTCCGGGATCGTGCGAGAACGTTCGCGGATCGTGCCGATGCGTTCCCGGATCGTGGCGATGCGTTCCCGGATCGCGCTGATGCGTTCCCGGATCGTACCGATGCGTTGCTGGATCGTTCGGATGCGTTCCCGGAGCGTATCGGCCGCTCCGCAGGGCGCTCGACCGGTTCCCGGGATCGTATCGATGCGTTCCGAAAGCGCTCGAATACGCTCCAGGATCGCTACGTGCGCTCGCAGTTCGCTCGAACGCGTTCTTGGATCGCTTTCGCACGTCTTTCGGTCATTCGAGAACGTTCTCGGTTCGTCCGAACGCGTCGCGGGAGCGCTAAAGAGGGAGACGTCACCTTTCGAACGTGGCCCGCCACAGTCCGAAGGTGGTCTCGCACCTTCCGAACGTGCCCTGCCACCTTTCGAACGTGGTCTCGCACCTTCCGAGGCTGGTCCGGCACCTCGCGAACGTGCACAGGAACCTCATAAACGCGGCCGATGATCCTCAATGGATGTTTTGGGAGCGCGTGAACGCGGGCGAGGACCATCCATGGATGGTCGCGGAGCGCGTTATTGCGGGCGATGGCCACCCATGGATGGTCGTGGACCCCGTTAATGCGGGCGAGGACCACCCATGGATGGTCATAGACCCCGTTAATGCGGGCGATGGCCACCCATGGATGGTCGCGGAGCGCGTTATTGCGGTCCGGGACCATCCATGGGTGGTGCTGGAGCGCGTTGATGCGGGCGGCGAGCGCGAGAACGCGGGCGTGGCGCATCCATGGATGCTCGCGGAGCGCGTGAACGGGGGCGAATGGCTCGCTTTGGGCGGTTGCACCGCTCCTCATCCGTCCCCTCACTGCGCTCGGGGCCACCTTCTCCCCGCTTCGCGGGGCGAAGGGTAGGAGATCAGGGGTCCTAAGCACTGACCACTACGCGACTAAGCACCGGGAGCTTACGGAGTTGCTTGCGCCACCAGTAACTTCCAGCCGGGGAATGGGGTCTTGGTGGTGTCGAGGGTGGACGTTACGTAGTAGAGGCGCTGGGTGCCGGTGCCGGTTGGGGCTTGTTCGAAACGCTGGCGGAGGAAGTACGGGGGGATCGCCTGGTAGTACAACTGGGCGGTCACCGTCACATTTGAAGTGCCGGCGGGGAGCGGGACGGCGTAGCGGACGACGGCTTGGCCGTTTGCGCCTAACGGATCCTGGTAGTGCGGGTCGTTGCCGGTGGCGTCGGACCAGGTTTCTTCGAGCGGCTTGCCGAAGAACTGTTTGAGATCGGGGCCGTCTTTGCGCCAGCCGAGCGGCAGGATGCGGTTGTCTTTGAAGTGGCAGTCCTGGCGGATGAAGCTCGTGGTGAAGTTGCCCTCGGCGTCCTTGAGGAGCTCTTCGAAGATCTGGACCTGCTGGTCGTTCGTGATCGGATTGCCGGTCCAGAAGTGCGGCTGGTAGGCGTGCCCATGATCAGGGGCATCCGGGCCCGTCGAGCCGTTGTATTCGGACGGGAGGACGTTCCCCTTCATGTCGGTGATGGCGCCGATGGAGTTGGTGCGGCCGGACTCGAAGAGGATCGCGTTGGTCGTCGCGTCGCGCACGACGAAGTCGATGAAGGCGCGGCGGAAGCTGACGCCGCTCGGGAAGCGGTGGCCCGTCAGGTTGGTCACGGTGACGTCGGCGGTGAGCGTCGATCCATTCAATGTAGGCTTGCTCACGTTGAGCGTCGCGGTCTGTTCGGCGGCCTGTTCCAGGAAGTTGCGCTCGGCGAACGGGATGCCGCCGGTCGTTGGATTCGCGGAGCAGCCGCTCGCCATGTAGTCGCAGGTGCGGACGCCGAGGTCTTTGCTGAACTGGTTGAACATCTCGAGCAGGTAGACGTTCAGGCCCTGGAACTGATGGCGCGCGACGCCGGACGTCCGGAGCGGGACGTTCAATTGATCATTCGGCGCGCGGTGCTCGGCGGCGGGGTACTGGTTGTCCTCGACGTTCGCGATCTTGGTCTGCAGCACGCTGCCGTTCAGCGAGTCGGACATATGGCAGTCCTGGCAGGTCTTGACGCCGCCGCTGTACCGCGTCGGATCGCCAATGACGTTCTGGAAGGAGCTGTTCACCCATTCCAGATAGGTAGCCTGCTCGTAGGAAAACTTCTCCTGACACTCTTCATTCTTCGCTTCGTGAGGTGCATCCAACACCGGCAGGTGGATCGTGTGGCACGTGCCGCAGATGCGGCCGTTCTGCGTGTAGGTGTCGTGCACCGGCTGGACGCCGAGGGTGTTCTTCATCGGCAGGGTGACCGGATTCTCGAACGGGCCTTCGAGGCCGTCGGCGCTGGTGAGCTGGAACTTGCCCGTCGCGTCCTGCTCGATGAACTCCATCTCGCTCTTGTGGGTCGTGCTCTTGATGTGGTGGCAGACGGCGCAACTGATGCCGTCGCGCCCGAGGGCGCCGTATTCGAAGCGCGGGTCCTTGAGATCGGTGACGAGCGGGATCTCCGTCGTGTACGGCTCCTTGCCGTTCGTCCGCATCTCGAGCTGCCGCTCGCCCATCGCGTTGTGGCAGGAGAAGCAGAGGTTCGTGATCGCGACTTTCTGGTCGGGCTTGTGCGCCGTCAGGTACGCGATCTCGCTGTCGAGCTGCGCGTAGAAGACCGGATCGCGGCCGGCGAGTCCCATCGGCGACCAGCGCCACTCGCCGTACGGCCCGATGTTGACGAGCGGCTTCTCCGGCACGCGGTTGTCGGTTACGAGCATCGGATTGCCGGGCGACTTCGCGCCGGCGTGGCACCCGAAGCACTGGTCCGACGTGACGAAGTGCTGCGGCGTGACGGGAGGCGAGACGACGTGATCGTAGTTCTCCCCCGGCAGCGGATTCGGCTTCGGCGTGACGCTCGTTCCCGCGTAGAAGTGCGACCAGTCGCTGCTGACGGCCGGATGCGGCGCCGACGCTTCGGCCTGCATCGCGTTCGGCAGCGAGTGCGGATGCGTCTCGGCGACGAGTTCCTTCAGGCGCGGGCTCGCGAGGTCGAGCTTTCCGAACGGCGAGAGCTCGCGCCGCGCGTCGGCGGCCGGCGTCGCGGGCGGCTTCACGCCGCCGCCGTTCCAGAACCACGAGTTGTCGTCGACGAAGGTGAGCCAGCTCCCCGGCATCCCTTTAATGTTGTTCGATGCGGAGAAGGTGTGCTCGCTCTCCGCCGACGCGTGGCATCGCGTGCAGTAGAGGCCGAAGCCGGTGTTGAAGACGGTGAACGGCGGCTTGTAGCTGTCGAGCGCCGTGTTCCAGATCTCGCCCCAGTACCAGCCGTCCGCGGAGCCTTTGCGGTCGCGGATCATGAAGGTCCAGTCGTAGCCGGCGTTGAAGAAGTCGTGGAGCTGTTGCGCGGTCCAGCCGTCGTACTGCGTCGCGGGCGGCTTGAACTGCTCTTTGATGATCATCGCGCCGTCCGGCAGATCTCCCTTGCGTCCCCCTTCAATCCACTTCCCCACCTCGGGGGAGTACCAGACGCGGACGGCGGGATGCGTCCCGTAGTAGCTGCCGGCGATGTACGGCCCGGTGTCGCGGACGGTCTTGTCTTCGCACCAGCCGAGGGAGACGTACTTGTACGACTTCAGGAAGTCGCCGACGATCGTCTCGTACGCGCCGGGGTCGTTGTCTTTCGCGTACGAGCTTGGGAGCGGGAGGCCGGAGAGCGCGGCGTTGGTGCAGGGCGTGGCGGCGTGCGCCGACACGGAAAACGCGAACGCGACGACAGCGGTGACCAGAGACCTGCCCATGAGCCCTCCCGCGCTGTGTTTAATGGATGGAATTGGGACCCGGAAGTCAGGATAGCATCAACCGTTCGGCAATCGGATTTCGAGCAGGTCTTCCGCGACGTCCGTATTCGGAAAGATCGCGCGTGCTTCCTGCAGGAGAGCTGACGTGTCGTCGTAGCGCGCGCTGATGTGGGTCAGGACGAGCCGCTTCACGTTCGCTGCCTTCGCGACCCTCGCCGCCTCCTCGGCCGTCGAGTGGTAGCGCTCCCGCGCGTCGTCCGCGTGGTCGTTCGCGTAGGTGGCCTCGTGGATGAGGAGATCGGCGTCGCGGGCGAGCTCGATGGCGGCGTCGCAGGGACGGGTGTCGGTGACGAATGCAATCCGTCTCCCGCGCCTCGGCGGCCCGAGGACCTCGGCGCTGCGAATGGTGCGGCCGTCGATCTCGATGTCTTCGCCGTGTTGGAGTTTGCCGAAGAGCGGGCCCGGTGGGATGCCGAGGGCTTCGGCGCGTGCAACGTCGAACGTGCCGCGGCGGTCGTGCTCGATGAGGCAGTAGGCGTAGCAGTCGACGGAGTGGTCGACTTCCGTTGCGACGACGTCGAAGCCTTCAAAGGCCGCCGGCAGGATTGCCGGTGCCACACGGATCTCGTACGGGGCGCCGAGGTACGGAATCGCGCGCAGGTATCGCTCCAGACCCGGCGGACCGACGAGCGTCAGCGGCGCGGTGCGTCCGTTGAGGCCGAGGGTCGCGAGGAGTCCCGGGAGTCCGAAGAGGTGATCGCCGTGGAGATGCGTGATGAAGATCGCCTCGATCGAGCCGGTATGCACGGTCGAGCGCTGGAGCTGATGCTGCGTCCCTTCGCCGGCATCGAAGATGAGCGTGCGGCCATCGAGCACGATCGCGAGCGAGGAGACGTTGCGCGTCCGCGTCGGCGCCGCGGCGCCGGTGCCGAGGAAGACGGTGCGGATGGAGTCCACGGCGCAAGCCTACGCTGCTTCTGTATTGGCTTCTGTGTGGCGCCGGCGCCCTCGCCGGCGCGATAAAGCATTGATGCGCCTTCGGCGCGACCGTACTTTACTGCGCCGGCGGGGGCGCCCGCGCCACACAGAAGCAGCGCTACGCCAGCTTTGCGGCGCGGGGCGCCATGTGGGCTTTCTGCGCGACCTCTTCGTCCCCGAGCTGCAGCTCTTCCTGCGGGTGGGCGAAGTAGTAGCCCTGGATCAGGTCGATGCCGAGGTCGCGGCAGGTCTCGTACTCCTCCTGCGTCTCGATCCCCTCGGCGATGGTCTTCGCGCTGATCTTGTGCGCCAGCTCGACGAGCATCTTCACGAGGTCCTGCTTGATCGGCTCCTGCGCGAGCGTCGAGACGAGGCCTTTCGTGACCTTCAGGTAATCCGGCGCCAGCGCGGCGATCGCCTCGAGCGAGGCGTAGCCGGAGCCGGCATCGTCGATCGCCACCTCGATCCCCTTCTCGCGGAACTCGTCGAGCAGGCGGCGGAAGACGGCGTAGTCCTCGATCGCGGCGCGCTCGGTCAGCTCGAGAACGAAGTTGCCGCGGTGCTCGGCGAAGAAGCTCGCCATCTCGTGGATGCGGAACTCCGACTCGCCGAACATCTCCGCCTCGAGGTTGAGGAGGAACTTGCGGTCGCCGAGGTTGAGATTGCGCAGGCGGCGGAGCGCGCAGTCGAGCGCGATCGCTTCCAGCGCCCACGCGAGCTTCGTCTCGCGAGCGAAGGAAAAGAGCATGTCGGAGTTGCGGAACGACGAATGCGCCGGACCACGCGTCAGGATCTCGTAGCCGAAGACGCCGATGTCGCCGGCCCGGACGATCGGCTGGAAGAGCGTCGTCACGCGCTTGCGACGAATGATGTCGCGCAGCTCGCGGGTGAGCTGCTTCTTCCGTTCCTGCTCCGCGTCGCGCACGACGTCGCCGGCGATCTGCATGCCGGCGTAGACCTGCCGCTCGAGCCGGATCTGCGGTTTGTAGTCGATGCGCGTGCCTCCGACGAAGAAGCCGATCTGCTCCGGCTGCATGCTCGGGAAGCGCTCGCGCATCGCGTGGATCAGGCGTTCGCGGAGGTCGTTCGACAGCGACATCGAGACGTTCTCGGCGGAGAGGTCCTGCCCGCGCGTTTCGTGGAAGACGTAGAAGCTCGACCCGCCGATCCGCTGCACCGCGACGATGGGGTTCCTGAATCGCGTCGACGCCTCGGCCACGATCAGCTCACCGGCGCGGCGGAGGAATTCGTCGAAGAACGCCCACCCGTACTCCGCCTCGATCGCCTCATACTGCTCGATGTCGACGAAGACGAGCCCGATCTCCCCCTGCTCGATCAGCACTTCTTTGACGTGATCGAGGATCATCGGGACGCTGGCGAGACCCGTGGCGCGGTCGAGCAGGAGGTTCTCGATCGCAGCCTTCGCGCTCGACTGCTCGGCCGTGGTCGCCGCCGGCTTCCGGCGCTCGAGCAGCCGCCGGATGCGATTCACGACCTGGTCGCGGTCGAACGGTTTGACGAGGTAGTCGTCCGCGCCGACCTGCAGGCCTGTGAGGCGGTCTTTCACCTCGCCGCGGCCGGTCACGAGGACGACGGCGATCTGCGACGTCCGCTGCACCGCCTTCAGCGCCTGGCAGACTTCCCAGCCGCTGCGCTTCGGCATCATGACGTCGAGCAGCACGACCGCAGGCAGACGCGACTGCGCGATGGCGAGCGCTTCCTCGCCGTCTTTGGCGACCAAAAAGTCGCAGTCCAGCGACCGAAGGTAAGTCTTCAGCAGGAGGACCACATCATCGCTGTCGTCCGCAATCAGTAGGACCGGCCGCTCGCCCATACGTCTATTGAGGCGGGATCATTGCTTAAACGGTGCCGGGAGGGAAGTGAGTGGCCGGTGGCCAGTCGCCGGTGGCCGGATTTGGTTTTCTCTGGCCACCGGCCACCGGCGACTGGCCACTCCCGTTGTGCTACTGTTTCGCCCCTCATCTCGCGGGACCCTGAAAGGTCGAACGCACTCATGATCAAGTTCGGGACGTCCGGCTGGCGCGGCATCATCGGCGAGGACTTCACCTTTGACAATGTCCGGATTGCCAGTCAGGGAGTTGCCAATTACCTCAAGAACTCGGGCCAGAAAGGGAGCGGCATGGTCGTCGCGTTCGACACCCGCTTCCTGTCCGAAAAGTTCGCCCTCGAAGCCGCCAAGATCCTCGCGTACAACGGGATCCAGGCGTTCCTCTGCAATCGCGACGTGCCGACGCCTTGCGTCTCGTACGAGACGGTACGGCGCAAGGCGATGGGGGCGATCAACTTCACGGCATCGCACAACCCGCCCGAGTACAACGGGCTGAAATTCTCGACGTCGAACGGCGCGCCGGCCCTCCCCGAGGTGACGAAGGCGATCGAGCATGAGATCCATCTGCTCGAGGAGACGCACCAGCGCGTCGACGTCTACGAAAAGCCGGAGCTGATCGAGACGATCGATCCGAAGGACCGCTACCTCACGGAGCTGCGCAACAAGATCGACATCGATGTGATCCGCAAGTCGGGACTCCGCATCGCCATCGACGCGCTCTACGGCACCTCGCGCGACTACCTCGACTACTTCCTCCTCGAGGCGGGCGTCGAGGTGAAGATCATCCACAACTTCCGCGACCCGTACTTCGGCGGCTTCTCGCCGGAGTGCAACGAGAAGAATCTCGTGGAGCTGCGCGCCGTCGTCTCGAACGAGAAGTTCGACCTCGGACTCGCGACGGACGGCGACGCGGACCGCTTCGGCATCATCGACGACCGCAATCGCTTCGTCTCGCCGAACGTCATCCTCGCGCTGCTCGCGCTTTATCTGAAGCGCTACCGCAACATCCCCGGCGGCCTCGCGCGGTCGGTCGCGACGACGCATCTCATCGACGCGATCGCGAAGAAGCTCGACGTACCGTTGTACGAGACGCCGGTCGGCTTCAAGTACATCGGCGAGCTGATTCTCGAGGACAAGATCGCCCTCGGCGGCGAAGAGAGCGCCGGCATGTCGATGTACAAGCACCTCCCGGAGAAGGACGGCATCCTCGCCTGCCTCCTCGTCGCCGAGATGGTGGCGCGCACCGGCAAGAAGCTGAACCAGCTGGTCGACGCGATGTTCGAGGAGTTCGGCTACTTCTACTCCAAGCGCGTCGACATGAAGCTCACGCAGCAGATCAAGGAGACGCTCGCCGCGAAGCTCGCGAATCCGCCGTCGGAGCTCGACGGGATGAAGGTGACCTCGGTGAACAAGACCGACGGCGTGAAGCTGATCTTCGACTCGTCGAACTGGCTCCTCTTCCGCCTGTCGGGCACCGAACCGGTCGCGCGCATCTACGCCGAGGCGTGCAGCCCCAAGGACCTCAAACGCGTGCTCGACGCCGGCAAGCGATTCGTCGCGCCGTCCGCGGCACCATGAGAGTCCCCTACGACAAGCTGTTCCTTGCCTGCACCGGCCCGCGATGCAACGCCGAAACGCGCGGCATCGAGTGCGGCGCCAACATCCGCGATCTGCTCAAGGACGTGAACAAGCAGTCCGGCCGTAAGCCGACCGTCCGCATCCTCGCCACCAGCTGCCTCGATCTCTGCGACCACGGCCCCAACATGCTCGTCGAGCCGGACCACATCGTCTACTCCCACCTGACGCGCGACCTCGCCGTCGAGGTCTACCGCGGCGAAATGGGGGATGGGCCGAGACGCGATGACTTCCAACTCGACTACGACGAGTTCGCAGCGGGCGGCAGCAAAGCGCAGCGTTAGCTGCTCTGTTTTAAGTGTGGCGCCGGCGCCCTCGCCGGCGCGATTCAACACGGGGTCGCGCGGCCGGCGCATCAGTACTTTACTGCGCCGGCGAGGGCGCCGGCGCCACACAGAGGCTCCGCGCGGTCCACGGGGAGTGGAGGGTTGGGGGACCGAGGGAGAATTGATGTGTGGCTGTTGGTTTTGATACGTACGCATACCGGCGCGATCTGCCGCATCTGGCGAAAGACGGGAAGACCTACTTCGTCACGTTTCGCGCGCAGAGAGTCCTGAGCCCAGCGGATCGCACGATCGTGCTCGATCACTGCGTCTTCGAGCACGAGAAAACATGCTGGCTGGATTGCGTCGTCGTGATGCCCGACCACGTGCATTTCATCGCGACGCCGTACGAGCAATGGCCGCTCTCACGGCTCATACAGCGGATCAAGGGTGTCTCATCCCACTCCGTGAATCGCGCGAACGGAACCCGCGGCACGCTCTGGCAGCATGAGTCGTTCGATCACATTCTCCGATCCGAAGAATCGCTCGAGAAGAAGGCCGACTATGTCTGCCAGAACCCCGTCCGCGCCGGCCTCGTCGCCACGCCCGAGGAATACCCCTGGCTCTGGCGGTTCTGTGTGGCGCCGGCGCCCTCGCCGGCGCAATAAAGTATTGATGCGCCGGCCGCGCGACCAGTGTTGAATCGCGCCGGCGAGGGCGCCGGCGCCACACTGAAGCAGCGCGGGGTTACTCGAAAAGCGTGTCCACGTACGCGCCCGGGTCGAACGGGATCAGGTCGTCCGCGGCTTCGCCGACGCCGATGAATTTCACGGGGATGTCGAACTGGCGCATGATCGAGAGGATGACGCCGCCTTTGGCGGTGCCGTCGAGTTTGGTGACGATCATGCCGGTCACCTTTGCGGCTTCGAGGAAGGCGGCGGCCTGGCTGACGCCGTTCTGGCCGGTGGTGCCGTCGATGACGAGTAACGTCTCGTGCGGGGCGCCGGGGAGCTCTTTCTCGATTACGCGGCGGATCTTGGTCAGCTCCAGCATCAGGTGCGATTTGTTGTGCAGGCGGCCGGCGGTGTCGATGAGGACGACGTCGGTGCCGCGCGATTTCGCGGCAGTGATGGTGTCGTGCGCCACGGCGCCGGGATCGCTCCCCGCCTTGTGCTTGATCATCTGCACGCCGATGCGGTCGGCCCACATCTGCAGCTGCTCGATGGCGGCGGCGCGGAAGGTGTCTGCGGCGCCGAGGAGGACGCTCTTCCCTTCATTCGTCCAGCGTGTCGCGAGCTTGGCGATCGTCGTCGTCTTGCCGGTGCCGTTCACGCCGACCACGAGGATGACGAACGGCTTCGCCTTCGACACGTCGATGGTTTGCGCCTCACGGCGCGGGATCAGCGCACGCGTTTCCTCGCGGATCACCTCCGTCAGCCGATCCATGTTGGTGATCTTCTCGTCGCGGACGCGCTGCTGGAGGCGGTCGACGAGCGACATCGTCAGCTCGGCGCCGACGTCTGCGCCGAGGAGCCCTTCTTCGAGGCCGTCGATCGCGGACTGATCGATCGGGAGGTCGGGAGTCAGCGACTCCTTCATCTTCTCGATGATCTCGGTGTGGGTCATGAACAAGCCGCGTTTGAGCTTGTCGAACAGTGATTTTTTCTCAGCCATGTCGGATTATGGAGTTCACCATTTCTTCATCAATCGTCAGTGTCTTCCGCTCGCTGCCGGGGTCGAACTCCAGGCCGCTGATGATGCGGCGGAAGGTCTCGCGTAACGCGCGGGCGCCGAGGCGCTTCTGGCGCGACGCTTCCCAGGCGATGGCGACGAGCGCGCCGCGCGTGATCTGCAGGTCGATGCCGAATCGCGCGAAGTAGTCGCGCGAGGTCCGGAAGATCGATCCCTCCGGCTCGACGAAGATCCTCGCGAGATCGCCCTCGGCGAGGTCATTCAGCACGACGATCGACTCGAAGCGCGAGACGAACTGCGGCGTCATGCCGTAGCGAAAGAGGTCGTCGTACTTCAGGTATTCGCGCAGGTGAAACGGCAGTTCCTCGCGCACTTCGCCGGACGCCGAAACGACGACCACCGGCTTCATCGGCTGGGTATCCTGGCCGATCGTGGCGCGGCGGAGCACCGCGTCGTACAACTCCTCGAACGCGCCGCCGGCGACGAAGAGGACTTTCGACGAGTTGACGCTGTGGATCTCGCCGTCCGCCTCGAATTCGACGTTCTCGTTCTCCATCAGCGTGAGCAGCGCTTCCTGCGCCACGATGCCGCGGACGTTCGGCTCGCGGCCGACGTTCGCGCGAATCTTGTCGACTTCGTCGATGAACACGATCCCGTGCGAGACGCTCCGCAGCAGCTCTTCCTGCTTCGCGTCCGCGCCGAGGATCTGGCGCGCGTTCGCGTAAAGCCGCCCGAGGACTGCCTTGCCGTACCCGGTGTGCCCCTCGGCGAGGACGTTGGCGTTGATGCGGACAACGTTTGCTTCGCCGAGAACCGGAAGCGTCGCGAGGTACTGCTCGACCGCGCGCATGATCGTGGTCTTGCCGGAGCCGGAGTTGCCGATCAGCAGGATGTTCGGCGCCGGCTGGCCGACGAGATGCTTCACCACCGCGACCGAAATCTCGCGGAGCGCTTCGTCCTGTCCGACGACGATGTTCTTGAGCGACTCGTAGACGTCGCGGGGACGAAGGGCGGCCGGCATTGCGGCGGGGAGTTTATCCCGTCAGTGCATCACGAACGAGAAGCCGATCGCGATGAGGAGGACGGCGACGACGGCGATCGAGACGTAGAACGCCTGGACGGTCGTGCGGTGCATGTTGACCGTTTCACGCCGCTCGCCGAGGAGGTACTGGAGGTAGTCGATGCGAGGGCGAACCGTGCCGACGCCTTCCTCGAGCATCGGATAGAGCGCCTGATTGATCTCGGGGACCAGGATCACCGGGATGAACGTCGCGCCGCCGCGGCGTATGACGTAGTTGTCGAGCATCTCGCTGTACGGCTGCTCGGTGGTGCAGACGAGGCAGTGATAGACGGTCGTCGACTGCAGGACCGACAGCACTTTCTGCTGGACGCTCTTCGCGGCGTACGTGTGAACGACCGCGTCCGAGGTCTGGCGGAGGATGCGATCGTTGAGGTCCGGGATGCGGGTGAAGATGAAGACCGTCTCGCCCGCGGCGATGGAGATCTTCTCGTCGCGCTTGAAGATGATCTCGCCGAATTCTTCCCACTCCTCCGGCGACTGATCGGTCGTGAAACCTTCCTCGGCGAGACGCGCCATCAGGCGCGTGACGACGTTGGTCCCAGCCGGCGACTCGGTCGGTTTCTCAGCCTTGAGCTCTTGCATATTTCTTCACGAGATCGACGAGGTCTTCGAATTCAAAAGGTTTGCCGAGGTGGTCGTCGGCGCCGCACTGGCGCGCTTTCTCGGCGATTTCGGCATCGCCGGAGATGACGATGTACGGGATCGTGCTCGTCTCCGGTTCGGCTTTCAGCTTGCTGCAGAGGACATCGCCTGCCATCCCTTTGATCGTCAGGTCGGCGAAGATCATCGACGGCTGCAGCTCCTTCGCGCGCACCAGCGCCGCCTGCCCGTCGGCGACGATCTCGGTCTTCTGCCCGTTGCGCTCCAGGACGAGCGCGATGAGGCGCGCGACGTGCGGGTCGTCTTCCACGACGAGAATCATCGCGCGCACCTCATATCTGAAAACGAACGCGAACGGTTTTCCGCAGGTGCGCGGCGATCGCGCCGAAGAGCGTGCCGATGACGTTCCAGATCGTGTCGCCGTAGACCGTGACCGGTGCCGGCTGCGTCGCCTGCCACGCCGCGACGCCGAGCGAGAAGAGCGCTCCGGCGACGATGGTCAGCGCGTACGTCGCGGCGCGCGGCTTCTTCGGCGAGAGGGCGATGAACATCAGGAAGCCCCAAGGGATGAAGAGAATCGTGTTCGCGGTCACGAGCGCGATGATGTCGATCAGCGAGCGCTCCGCACGCACGAAAGCGTGGCCCGAGAGGCCGTAGACCAGCGCCAGCATCGCGATGCTGACGACGACGAGCAGCGCGATCGTCACCGGCTTTCGGACGACGACGACGCGCACTTCCCGTTTGCCCATCCTGGGCGGCGATTATCCACATTCAAACGGCGGAGATTGCCAGATCAATGCCGGGTGGCCATCGCGTACAATTTGAATAACTAATGCCCGCGGCGTTCTCCCCACAATTTGCGAGGTATCGCGACATTGCTGCGCGTGTGGCCGCTCAGTGCTTAGAGCTTAGAGCGCAGAGCGCAGATGTGCTCTCTCCGTGGCCCGTCGAAGTCATAGTTGCCTCGGGTGGGATGGCGGATGCCATCGCGCGCGAGGTGGGCGACTCGGCCGGGTTGCAGTTGCAGACCCTCGAAGAGCTGGCGCGGCGGATGGTGCGACGACGCGTCGCGTCGGATGGCGAGCGGCGGCTGGCGATGCGCACTGCGGTGCGGAATATCGACGATCCGCTGATGTCGACGCGCGGCATCGCGGCGATGCTGGAGCGGTCATATCGCGATATGCGGGACAGCGGCGTGAAGTTGTCGTCCGTACGTCTGCGGCGCGGTGCGGTTGCGCGCGCGTTTGCCGAATACGAGAAGTTGATCGCGGCGCTGGGTGCGATCGATCCGGCGGATCTGCTGGAGACCGCGGCGCGTGATGTGTCGGGTGTGAAGCCGCAGATCGTCGCGGGCTTTTACGACATGACGGGAGTGCAGTGGGGGCTCGTGGAGGCTTTGGAGCGGGCCGGGAAGATAGTTGCCTTCTTTTCGCCGACCGCCCCTCATCCGGCCTTCGGCCACCTTCTCCCCGCGAACGGGGAGAAGGGTAATGACGAACGCGCGGCGCCCGCTTGGGAGATTCACGAATACGAGCGGCGCGATGTTGAGGTTCGTGAGGTGTGCTCTTCAATCGAACAACTCATCGCCGAAGGAACGTCGCCTCGCGAAGTTGCTGTCGTTACGCGGGCGCTGGACGACTACGACCTGCATCTGTTCCATCGCTACGCGACGTTCCCGCTTTCGCGCGCGGAGGGGACGCCGCTGCTGGCGCACCGGCTGGGACGGGCGATCGCGTCGCTGCTGCGGATTCGCGAGCGCGGGTTCCCGCGGGGCGAGGTGCTGGAGTTGTTTCGCGACGGGGTCCGCTTCGAGACGCGGATCAACGTCGACGCCGCCGATCGGGAGACGCGGGCGAAGCGGATCGCGGGCGGGACGAGCGCGGAGCTGCGGGCGTCGCGAAAGACGACGACGCGGGAGATTGACGACTACATCGCGCTCGTCGCCGAGGTCGAGAAGATCGCGCCGGACGGATCGAAGCGCGGGAGCGAGTGGAGCGCGTGGCTGACGAATGTCGCATCGCGCTTCCGCGTCGAGGCGGAAGTCGACCTCGCGGCGCTGGAGCGCGTCGAGACGATCGCCGACCTCTTCCGCCGCGCCGACGCCATGCGGACGACCTTCGACGCCGCCGCGCTCCTCGACGCGATCGAGAACGAGTCGATCGAAGGCGCCGGCGTTCGCGATGCCGTCTGGATCGGCGACGTCATGAAGTTCCGCGGCCGCACGTTCCGCCACCTCTTCGCCGTCCGCATGCAGGATGACTCGTTCCCGCAGCGCCGCACGGAGGACCCGCTCCTCCCCGACTCCGAGCGCCGCCTCCTCGGCATCCGCGAGATCGGCGACGGCCGCGACGAAGAGCGCATCCTCTTCCAGCTCCTCTTTGACGGCACGGACCACATCACGTTCACGTTCTCGAGCAGCGATGGTTTCGGCAAGGTGCTCCGGCCGTCGCAGCTGGTGAAGAATTTTGTCGTCGAGCAAAGGCCCGCCGAGAAGGCGGCGTTGCTCAAGAACTTCAGTTTTCGGTTGTCAGTTGTCAGTTCTCCTTCGCCCGACAACCGACAACCGACAACCGGCAACCGTCGCCAGCTCCAACTCCTCGCTCGCTCCGCCACCAACGGCCCGTTCGACGGCTTCCTCACCGATCCCGCGCTGCTGGAGCGGTTCGCGAACGCGCGTCCCTCCCCCACCGCTCTCGAAGATTTCGGCGAGTGTCCGCAGAAGTTCCTGATGAAGTACCTCCTCGGCGCGTTCGACGTCGACGACCCGGAGCGGGAGCTGCAGATCCATCATCGCGAGAAGGGCTCGATCGATCACCGCATTCTCGAGACGTTCTACCGCTCGCTGACCGATGACGATTACGTACGCGCGAGCGAGTCGCTGCCCGAGGTTCCGCGCGAACTGATCGCGCGGCTGGAGCGGGCGATCGACGCGGAGTTCGATCGTTGCGAGTCCGACGCGCCGGCGTTCAACCAGAACATCCGCGCGATCGAGCGCCGCGCGACGAAGCGCATCCTCCGCGACTTCATCGCGCGCGATCTGACCGACATCTTCGAGACGAACTTCCGGCCGCAGCAGTTCGAATACAAGTTCGAGCGCGGAAGGATCGACCGCATCGACATGGACGGCGAGCGCATCCGGATCATCGACTACAAGTCGGGCAAGGCGCTGCGGCACGTCAATCTCGCCGAGAAGATCGATCGCGGCGTGCGGCTGCAACTCGCCGTGTACGCGAACGCGATCGCCGAAGCGTTCCACACCGATCCGGCGAACGTGATCGGCGTGATCCGCCCGGTCGCGAGCGGCGAGGCGAAGCCCGCCAGCTTCACGTTCAACCTCGGCCAGAAGCGTGCGGCGCTGCAGGAGACGCTCGGCATCTTCTCGCGCGCAATCGCGAGCGGACGGTTCCCGGCGTTCCCGAACGAGAAGGACTTCAACTCCTGCAAGTACTGCCCGGTGAATCACTCCTGCCGGACGAAGCACGACGCCGAGGAGAAGTACGCAGTGTCGCAGCTCCACCACCCGCGCACGCTGCTGCAGCAGCTGGAAGGCGGATCGTGAGCCAGCAGCAATCGCTCTTCGACGTTCGTGTGGCGCCCGCGCCAAAGCCTCCCGCGCGGCGCAACCTGGTGATCGAAGCGGGCGCGGGCACCGGCAAGACGACCGCGATCGTCGGCGAGGTGCTGAAGCTGATGCTCTCGGATGAGAACCTCTCGCCCGAGCGCATCGTGCTGATGACGTTCACGGAAAAGGCCGCCGGCGAGATCGCGGATCGGATTCATGCGGCGCTGGCCGAGGTGGAAGCGCAGTTGACCGGTGTCACGAGGATTGTCTGGCCAACTGGGTCGGAACATCCGGTCGTGGAGATGGAAGCCACCGACGCCATCCGCCGCGCGTGCGCGGCGCAGCTCGCGCGCATCCACCTCCTCCGCTCGCAGACGATCCACTCGTTCTGCCAGTCGCTGCTGCGGCAGTTCCCGATCGAGGCGGGGCTCGATCCGCAATTCAAAATTGTCGAAGGGTTCGAGCGGACGCTGCTCCACTCGCAGCTTTACGACGCATGGATCGACGAGGAGACGCGGACGAAGCCGTCGGCCGCGGCGCTGCGCGAGTGGGAAGTGCTGCTGGCGCACGCCGGCTATCTCTTCCAGATCCGCGACATGATCTTCACGCTGGTCGACCGGCGCGATCTCCTCGACGAAGCCGGCTACGACCTTGGCGACCTCTCGCTCGTCGCCGACAACCTCCGCGCCGCGCTCTTCGCGCTGCGCCGCGGTGATCATCCGCTGCACCGCTACATCGCCAGCAGCAACACGCCCACGCGCGACGCGGATCTCGACGAGTGGATCGACTACTTCTCGCCGATCGCGCAACTGATCCGCGACATCAACCTGAATCGCTTTCCGAAGAACGAGCGCGATCACCTCCGGACACTGCGCGCCGGCGGCACGGCGCGATCGATCTACGACCGCCTCGTCTCGCATCGCGCCGCCGCGGCGCTGCACGAGCTGGCGCGGCGCTTCGTCGCGTTCCTCGACCGCGAGAAGCGGGCGCTCGGCGTCGTCGACTTCGACGACCTTCTGATCCGCACGCTCGCGCTCCTGGACGACGCGAAGGTGCTGGAGCGCGCGCGCAGGCAGTACGACTTCATCTTCGTCGACGAGTTCCAGGACACCGACCGGACGCAGGCGAAGATCATCGACCGGCTCGCACGAGACGCGTCGGGGCGGTACGTCGACGGGAAGACCATCGTGGTCGGCGATCCGAAGCAGTCGATCTACGGCTTCCGCCGCGCCGATCCGGAGACGTACTTTCGGATGACGGAGCGGCTGCTGCACGAAGGGGCGGACCGGCGGCGGATCGAGGACAACTACCGGAGCGACGCGCCGCTGCTCCACGCGGTGAACGGCATGTTCGTGAAGCTCTTCCCCGACGAGGTGGAGCACGATCCGAACGTGTTCCGGCCGGAGTATCGCGCGCTGCGCCCCGGCAAGAGCGCGAACGACCGCGAGCTCGACGCGCGCATCACGCTGCTGCACGCGGCGCACGAAGAGATCAGCGACCGCTACATCGCGGAGGCGGAGTCGATCGCGGCGTGGATCGCGACGACCGATCCGCAGAACCTGAAGCGCTTCGCGATCCTCTTCCGGCGGATGACGCGCATCGATGACTACCTCGACGTCTTCGACAAGCACGGGATCGAGTACCTCCTCCCGCCGACGCGCATGTTCCTCGACCGCCGCGCGCCGGTCGATCTGCTCGCCGTCCTCCGCGCGATCGCCTACGCCTTCGACCGTGGCGCGCAACTCTCCGCCGCCCGGACGCCGTACTTCGCGCTGACCGATGAGGAGATCGCGCTGGGCGTGACCAGTCCTCGGTCCTCGGTCCTCGGTCCTCAGACCGACGACGAACGTACAACCGACGACCGAGGACCGACGACCGAGGACCGAGGACTCGCTTGGCGGTCGTTCGCGGATGCCATCGCGCGCTTCCGCGAGGAGGCTCGCTCGCTCACCGTCTCGCAGCTCATCGATCGCGTCGTGAGCGTCACCGGCATCGAAGCCGTGTACGAAGCGGCGGCGGGGGGCGAGCGGTCGCAGCGGCACCTGGACCACCTCCGCGCGATCGCGTTCGAGTACGACAGGAAGATCGGCGGCTCGGTGCGGCAGTTCGTCGACGAGATCACGCGCCGGCGCGCGGAGCCGGACGAGATGGAGCCGCTGCTCGCGGACGAGTCGAAGAACGCGGTGCGCATCCTGACCGTCCACGCGGCGAAGGGGCTGGAGTTCGACAGCGTCATCCTCCCCGACCTCGCCTTCTCGACCGGCAGCGAAGGAACGCAGATCTTCACGGTCGAAGAGCCGAAGAGCCTCGTCCTCTGCGCTCCCGACTCGCTCTCCGCGCAGTTCCGCTTCATCCGTAGCTCTATCGGGGACGAGAAGCTGAAGCGCGTCGCCACGCTGCGCGAGGAGGCGGAGGCGCGGCGGTTGTTCTACGTCGCCGTCACACGCGCGCGCAGCGAGGTGGTGCTCGTCTGCAACACGATGAAGCGCGTCGCCAACAGCAGCTTCGCCCACTGCGCCGGCGAAGCCCTCGGCATCGACTTCAAGACGCTGACGTTCACCGAGGGCCGCGAGATCCGCGATGGCCTCGCCTACGACCGTCTCAGTGGAGCGCCGGCGGCCTCGCCGGCGCGGCGCCGCCTGAAAGACGAATCGCTGGAGCACGAGCTGGCCGAAGGCCCGATCGTCCCGCTCGCCCTTCCGACACACGACCCCGTTGCACCCATCCCCGAGGCGTACAGGAAGCGCGCGGGACTCCGCAATCGCGAGGCGGGCATTCTGCTGCATCGCGTTCTCGAGCTGTGGGACGGCATCGCGCCGATCGCATCGCTCATCGCCGAGGCAGCGAACGAGCTGGGTGCGTCGAGCGAAGCGGTCGCCCGCGTGAAGTCCCGCCTCGGCAACATCGCGCAATCTCCGACCATGCAGCGCATCGCGCGCGCCGAAACGGTCGCGCGCGAGCTCCCGATCCGCATCGACGGCACCACGCTCCGCATCGATCGCCTCATCCGCGAAAACGGCCAGGAGATCGTCATCGACTACAAGAGCGGTACGCCCAAGCCCGACGACCAGGCGCAGGTGGCGCAGTACTGCCAGGCGCTCGCGCGGCTCACGGGACGTGCATGCGAGGGGCTGATCTGGTATTTGGATGACGACACAGCCGTGGAAGTCGAATGCCGTTGACCCGAGTCATCACCCTCTCCTTCATCGCCCTCATCACGATGGTCAACCCGCTCGCGGTGGTGCCGTCGTTCGTGGCGCTGACGGAGGACGCGTCGCGCAAGATCCGCGCGTCGGTGGCATTCGTGGCGAGCATCGCGTGCATCGTCGTGCTCACGGTCTTCCTGCTCGCGGGGAACTATGTCTTCCAGTTCTTCGGGATCACGGTGCCGGCGTTTCAGATCATGGGAGGGATCATCTTCCTCGCGAACGCGCTGCGGACGCTGATCGTCGATGACCGGCGGTCGGTCAACATCGGCGGCGAGAAGCGGATGGAAGACCGCGACGTGAAGCGCGCGGAGCTCGATCCGGCGTCGATCGCGGTCGTCCCGCTCGCCGTTCCGATGCTCTCCGGCCCCGGCGCGATCACCTCGGTCATGGTGCTCGTGAACCTCTACCCGTCCATCGAGCAGAAATTCGCGGTCGTCATCGCGATCGCGAGTGTCGGCCTCGTGTCGTACGTCGTCCTGCTCGCCGCCGTCCCGCTCTCGCACATCATGGGCGACCGCGGCCGCGCCGTCTTCTCCAAAGTCATGGCCCTCCTCCTCGGTGCGATCGGCATCCAGTTCATCATCAACGGCGTGCGGCCGGTCCTCGTCGAGATCATGCGCGCGGGCGGGTAGAATCTCCACCAGATGTTCGTCGGTCACAACGCGGTCGGTTTCGCTTCGAAAAAAGTTGCTCCGCACGCTTCGCTCGGCTGGCTCATGGCAGCGCCGATGCTGCTCGATCTGATCTGGCCGGTCTTCCTGCTCCTCGGGGTCGAGCGGGTGCGCGTCGATCCGAAGGCGACGGAGTTCTCGCCGATGGATTTCGAGAGCTATCCGTGGACCCACAGCCTCGCGATGTCGATCGTGTGGGGCGTGCTCTTCGCCGGCATCTACTACCTGAAATCGCGCTACAGGGCCGGCGCGGTGACGATCTTCTTCGGCGTCGTCAGCCACTGGGTCTTCGACTTCTTCACGCATCGCCCCGACCTGCCGCTCTGGCCGCCACTCTGGCCTAACGCTCCGAAGGTCGGCCTCGGCCTCTGGAACTACCCGCATGCGACGCTCATCGTCGAGCTGGCGCTCTTCACGATCGGCTTCCTGATCTACCGTGACATGACCGAGCCGATCGATCGCACCGGCTCGGTCGCGCTGTGGCTCCTCGCGCTCGTGCTCCTCGGCATCTACGTTGCGACCGCGGGAGCGAAGCCGCCGGCCGATCCGAAGAAGATCGCCTACGGCGCGCTCACACTCATCATCGTTCCTTTCTGGGCCGCGTGGATCGATCGCCATCGCGCGGTTCGCGTGTGAAGGCGCTCTTCGTCATCAACGCGCGCTCCGGCCCGGTGCGGGGACGCGACCTCGCGGCGCTGATCCGCGCGAGCTGCGAGCTCGAGCACGACATCGTCGCCACCGAACGGAAGGAAGACCTCGACGCCATCGTCGCCGAGGCGCAGCTCAACGGGTTCGAGGCGGTGATCGCGGTTGGCGGCGACGGCACGGTGCACGAAGTCGCGAAGCGGCTGATCGGAAACTCGCTCGCCCTCGGGATCGTGCCGACCGGCTCGGGCAACGGCTTCGCGCGTCACCACGGCATCCCGACGAAGGTCGCCGCCGCGGTGCGCGTCCTGCCGACTGCGAAGCGCGTGACCATTGATACGGCCGAGGTGAATGGGATGCCGTTCATCGGCGTCATGGGCATCGGCTACGCGGCGCACATCGCGCATCGATTCGCGGAGCTGCCGCAGCGCGGACTGCGGTCGTACATCCGCGCGGCGCTGTCGGCGTTCCGTTCCTACAAATGCGTGGAGTACCAGGTCAACGGCGGGCGGCACCGAGCATTTCTGGTCGAGATCGCGAATACCGCCCACTGGGGCAACAACTTCCGGATTGCTCCGATGGCCTCGGTGTTCGACGGAGCGCTCGACGTCGTCATCGTCGATCCGCTTTCGTGGCTCGATGCTCCCCTCTTTGGAGCGCGCCTGCGATTCGGAAGCGTGCATCGGTCGCGGCGAGTAAAGACGCACCGGATCGTGGAGGTCGTCATCGCGGGTGCCACGGAGATGCACCTGGACGGCGAGCCGCTCCAAGCGGACGGTGAGCTCCGCATCCGGGTCCGGCCACGCTCCCTGCATGTGCTTGTGCCGCGCGACGCCAAGGTGATTTGATCCGCGCTCTATGCCGTCGGAAGCGCCGCGCGCCCACCCGCTGCGCGCACTGCGTCATCGCAACTTCAAGCTGTTCTTCACCGGCCAGCTGATCTCGCTGATCGGGACGTGGATGCAGCAGGTCGCGCAGTCGTGGCTGATCTTCCGCCTCACCCACTCGCCGCTGCTCCTCGGCTTCGTCGGCTTCTCGGGACAGATCCCGTCCTTCATCCTCGGCCCGATCGGCGGCCACATCGCCGATGCGTTCGACCGGCGCCGCACGCTGGTGATGACGCAGACCGCGTCGATGATTCTCGCGTTCATCCTCGCGGCGCTCACGCTCGCGGGGAGAATCCAGAACTGGCACATCTTCCTCCTCGCCGCGCTCCTCGGCGTCGTCAACGCCGTCGACGTGCCGGTGCGGCAGGCGTTCCTGGTGCAGATGGTAGAGCGCGAGGACCTGATGAACGCCATCGCGCTGAACTCGTCGATGTTCAACGGTGCGCGCATCGTCGGCCCGGCTGTCGCGGGGCTGCTCGTCGCCGCGATCGGCGAGGGGTGGTGCTTCTTCGCGAACGCCGTCAGCTACATCGCCGTGATCGTCGGCCTGATCATGATGTCGCCGCGCACCGTGGCGCCGCAGTCGATCAGCAGCTCCCCGCTCGCCAACATCGTTGAAGGATTCCGCTACGTCACACACACCGCGCCGATTCGCGCGCTGCTCCTGCTCCTCGGCCTCGCCTCGTTCGCCGGCATGCCGTACACAGTGCTGATGCCGGTCTTCGCCGACGACATCTTCCACAGCGGCGCGCGCGGCCTCGGCATTCTGATGGGCGCCTCAGGCGTCGGCGCGCTAATCGGATCGGTGATGCTCGCGATGCGCGCGACCGTCCGCGGCCTCGGGCGATGGGTCGCCATCGCCTCCGCGTCCTTCGGCCTCTTCGCGATCGCGTTCGCCTTCTCGCGCTCGTTCGCGCTCTCGGTGATCGTGCTCGTTCCGCTGGGCATCGCGATGATGGTGCAGATGGCGTCCTCGAACACCCTGATCCAGTCGATGGTGCCCGACGCGCTGCGCGGACGCGTGATGGCCGTCTACTCGATGATGTTCGTCGGGTTAGGGCCGATCGGCGCGCTCATCGCCGGCGCGCTCGCGCATCGGATCGGCGCACCGAAGACCGTCGCTGCCGGCGGAGTGCTGACGATGCTCGGCGCTCTCGCCTTCGCCCTCCGCCTCCCCGCGTTACGCGGCGAAGCGCGTCAACTCATCATCGCCCAGCAGTCGGGCGCGGGGGAGACGCCGGAGCAGGCAACGGCGACCGGCGCGGAGGCTTGACGGCCTCGCGGCGCAGTTCCGCCTGGCGCTGAACCTCGGCGTCGAGCTGCTCCGCTGTCGCATTGACCCGCGGCGGATAGAGCGCGCGTCGCCACGCCGCATTCGTCCACTGCGGAGTCGTTTCGGCGACCTTCGTCCAGTGCGCGAGCGCGTCTTTGCGCCGCCCCTGCTGCCACAGCTCGAGAGCTTCACGCGCCGGCTGATCGAATCCCGACGTCTCGATCGCCGGCCCTCCCGCTTCGAAGTGCGTCCACGCCAGCGCGTTCTGCACGTCAGCGTCTCCCGGCCGCACCTTCTGCGCGGCCTGCAGCACCGCGGCAGCGTCGGCCGTACGCGCCGTGCGCAGGTACCACCAGCCGAGACGCGACAGAAGCTCAGGGACGACCTGGCCGTTTTCGCCAAGCGTTGCGACCTCTCTCGCAGGCAGTTCATTTCTCGCAAGGAGTGCCAGACCGGCGGCTTCGACGCGGATTTCGGAGGCAAGAAGCGCCACGGGCGGCCGTTCTTTCAGAAACGACTGCAGCTCCTGCGAAGCACTCTGCGGCCGCGCGGCGCCGAGCGCGTCACTGAACGCGCGGAGCCAGGCTGAATCGGCGACGACGTTGTCGTACGCGCGCTCAAAAGCGGCGACCGCGGCGCTGAAATGAGCCTGCGCGAGCTCGGCCTGGCCCTCGATCCGGAAGGCCGAGTGACGAGCCGGATCAAACGCCGCCGCGAGACGAGCCATCGAAGCCGCATGCGCGAACTCCGACTTGCCGAGGAGCTCTCCGGCGCGGCGTTCCGCCTCCGACGCCGGGGATGACGCGTCGTTCGGGTAGAACAGGCGGAGAGACGCGGCCTTGGCGTTCGCGGCGGCATCGTCGCCTTTCATCGCGTAGGCCCACGCCGCCGCGCTGAGAAGACGCGGCTGCGACGGCAGGATGACGAGAAGCGTCTCGATCAGGCGTATCTCCCGATCGTATTGCCCCAGGCGAAACAGCTCCGCCGCGCGAGCCTCGGCACGTTTTTCTGCCTTGTCGGCAACGGACGCATCGCGCGCGACCAGCTCCCGAAACACCGCTTGCGCCGCCGCATACTGCTCCAAGCCGAGGTCGGCCTCGAACAGCGCGCGAAGCGCGGGGGGATAGCCAGGATGTTCGCGGAGCGCGCGTTGCGCGAGATCGGCCGCGGTGCGGAACTCCTCTTTCGATATCGCATCGAGTGCGCGGACGGCGATGAAGATCGACTCGATCGGCAGCGCGCGTTCGGGCGGAGCGGCGAGCGACGGATCTTGCGCGATCATCGCGCGCACTTGCGCGATGCGGTCCTCGGTCGCGGGATGCGAGCGGAAGTAGCCCGTCAACACACCGGTCGCGACCGACACGAGCTCGCCCTGCGGCGTAAGAACTCTCTGCTCTTTCTCGTGCGAAAGGTCGTGCAACATCGTGAATGCGCGAACCGCGCCCGCTGCCGAATATCCCGCGCGATGCGCGAGCAGCACTCCCTCGCGATCTGCCTCGAGCTCCTGATCCTTGCTGTATCCGCCCTGAAAGACCGAGATCGGAATCGCAAGGATGCCTCCGAGCGGAATCCTGCGCAGCGCGAGCTCCGTTTGCAGGCGCTCCGCGCAGTGGTAGTGATCGACGTGCTCGACTTCATGGCCGAGCACCGCCGCCAGCTCGTCCTCGGTCGTCATGTGCTCGATCAAACCGCGGCCGATGAACACGTGTCCGCCCGGCAATGCGAAGGCGTTGATGAACGCGCGGTCCGGAAGATAGTGAAACTGATAGCGAAGCCGGCGATGCGCCTGCGATGCGACGCGGCCGCCGACGCGCTGCACGACATTGTCGATCTCGACGTCGTCGGAGCCCGGCTTATCGGAAAGGCCGGTCACCTCGCCCACCAGCTCGCCGCCGTACTTCGCTTCATCGTCGTCCGACAACCGCGTGAAATGCGTGGGCAACGTGGTCAGGTCGCGCTCGGAGTCTGCGACGAGATAGAGAACCGACTGCGCTCCGGGCCGCGCCTCGGCGTGCTCGCGTTGAGCCGCCACGAGCGCTCCGAGGAGCGCGACTACCGCAAGGAGGCCGAGGATCCTGTGCTTCATAGGAACTGCAGGATCGCGTCCCGTTTGCGCGTGTAGAGAATCGAGACGCCTATCAGCGCCACGCCGAGCACGATGCCGGTGAGCGCTTTGTCCCGAAGGGAAAGGCGCCAGAAGTCGAAGACGAAGATCTTGCCGACGCACAGCAGCAGGAGTGCGAGGCCGCTCAGGCGGTAGCTCCGCTCACCGATCCAGAGCGCGAAGACGAAGACGACGACCGCTTCGACACCCCACGCGACCGTGAGCATCCCGAGACGCATCTCCGTGCCGAGGAGGGTGGTGACGAGCAGCAACGGAACGAAGAAAAGAACCTGCTCGGGATGGGCGTCGAACCACCACGTGAGCCGCATCGACGTAGATGCCCCCTCCCCCTTCTGCAGTCGCAGCCGGAACGCGAACGCGAGAGACGCGAAAAGGAGGGCGGAAATGATCGATACGACCAGCCAGCGCGGCGTGCTCGCCGGCGGAGGAAAGTATGTGCGCTGATAGAGGTTGTGGATCACCGCGCGAGAGAGTGTGAGAAGAGCCACGACCTCGCCGATGTGGAGGAAGACGCGGCGCCGGCTCACTTTCGCGAACGCGACGAGCAGCAGCGTCAGCGCAGCCCATCCGATCGCGACGGCATCGGCAGCGAGGTGGAAACGCAGCAGCGCGACGATGCTCGTGACAGCGAGCCACGCGAATGCATCGATCCGGACACGCTCGTACGCGTAGAGAAACCCGAGAATGATCGGAATGATCGTGTAGAGCCGCGGAGTGCTCGCGGCGTTCATGTTCACCACGAATACCCGAACGAATGCGCCGGCGAGCAGCGCGTAGGACTGGAAGCGCAGATGCCGCCACTCCCACGTGACGCCGACCTCCAGCAGCACGATCGCCGCGATCGTCCAGGCGACGGCGACGCTGATCGGCAGGAACTCGTACCAGGCGAGCAGCGCGAGCAGCCCGGACGCGGACCACGTCGCGACCGGCGACGGTTTTCCCATCCAGAGCGCCATCGCGTACACGGCTGCGATGACGACGGACACCGTGAGGAGCCTCCAGCTGAGGTGCGACGCCGCCATCGAGTTCGAAGGGAGATTCACGACGACCACGCGGACGATCGCCGCCGCCGCGAGAATGCCGCCCTCGATCTGCAGATCGAGCGAGGCGAGACGCCGGCCGGCAATCGTCAACGCAAGCGCGAGCAGGGCCCAGCAAACCGCGGCACCGCTGCTGAGACACATCGCGAATCCGGCGAGGAGTGCCATCACCGCCGCGGCGTACGAGAGCGCACGCGAGAGACGCCGGTCCTCCGGATCTTCGAACATCGCGGGCCACATCCTCGGCGCCCATTCGGCGACCGCATAGAACGCGAGAGCCGCCGCCAGGAAGATCCACCCGTCGATCCATGCGCGCTCCGGCGCCGCGCCGCCGATGCGCATGCCGATCAGCTGCGCGGCAGGCCACGCGATGATCTGAGTCGCCGTGGCGATTCCGGAAATGAGTCCGAGCCGGCGGTAGATCCGCTCGTCGGTGAGGATTCCGACCACGATCAGCAGCGCCGACTCGATCAGCCAAAGCGGCGATACGGACGTCGCCGCGTATTTGAACGGAATCGCGGCGACGATCAGGATCACCCCGATCGTCGTGAGGACGTGGAACGCGAGGCGTCTCCGTCGTACGAGCGGCAGCCGCGAAAGAACCAGCTCCACCGCGCCCATCGTCAGCAGCGCGCGGAACACGAGCTCCGGATGCGCCGACTGGTACTTCATCACGAGGAGGAGCAGCGCGCTGTTCAGGACTCCCGCGACCGCGGAGATCTCTTCGTCGATCGGCTCGCGGATGACGTACGAAACGCGGAAGATCACCCAGTAGAGGATCAGGATCGTCGCGCTCGCGTAGAACTGCGGGAACGGACGAACGTGACCGCCCATCGGCGCGATGATCGGGATCAGCCAGATGTAGTGGTTGAAGTAGGTCGCGAAGATGCCGAGGAGCTCGAGGCGGTACCAGCGCATGACGACGACGACACCGGAGAACCCGAACGCCAGCGCCACGTTCGCGGTGAGGCTGTAGACGTCAACGCGGTTGAGGGCGACGGTGGTGAACGCGATCGTGAACGCGAGTCCCGTGACGACCTGCGATTTGAAGCGGAGCGTGTGCACCACCATTGCGGTGACGACGGCGAGCATCACGACGAAACCGATCAGCGGCGACGCGATCACGCGCGACGCGGCGATGTGGTGCGCGGCGTAGGCGACGAAGAAGAGGAGCGACCAGCCGCCGGCGAGACCGGCGCGTGCGACGATTCGATACCGCTCGCTGCGCTCGCCCCAGATCCCCGCGGCCAGCATCGCGCCGCCGACGATCGTCCCGACGACGATTTTCCCCGCCGGCCCGAGCTCGCGGAGTTGCCACGCCAGGAAGAAGGCGATGCCGAGGACGAGGATGGCGACGCCGATCTTGCTCAGCCAGTTCGAGCCGAGCATCTGCTCGACGTCGAGCGCCGAGCGGACCGACTCGGTCCAGGAAGGGCCCTCGGGCAAAGGCTGGGCCGATGGTGGCGGCGGCGGGGGAAGCGCCGGCACGATTGCCGGCGGCACACTGACAGGCTGTGGAGTTGGGGGCGGAGGCGCTGGCCGAGGCGGCGCCGGAGCCACCACCGGTGCCCGAACAGGTTCCGGCCGCGGAACGTCCGCGGCACGCCGTTGCTGCTCCGCGATCGCCTGCTTCAGCGTCTCCAGCTCATCGTCGAGACGCACCGTACGGCGCCAAAGGACGAAGAGCGCCAGCCCAAGAGCGACGACAAACGGGAACCACATGTTGGACGATTACGCCGTAATGATAGCGCTTACACGCCCGCAGTGCGGCTACGGGGCGATGCGCTCGATGACCCAGTCCTTCGACTCGCGGAGGCGGTAGACGAAGCGGTCGTGCAGACGATCGGGGCGACCCTGCCAGAATTCGATGAGATTCGGGATGACGCGGTACCCGCCCCAGTGCGGCGGACGCGGGATTGGGCGATCGCCGTACGTCGACTCCAGCTCGGCGAAGCGCGCTTCGAGCTCGCCGCGCCCGAGGATGACTTGCGACTGATCGGAGGCCCAGGCACCGATCTGGCTGCCGCGCGGACGCGTCACCCAGTAGGCGTCCGACTCCTCTTCCGTCGTCTTGACGATCGCGCCCTCGGCGCGGACCTGACGCTCGAGCGCCGGCCACCACCAGCAGAGGGCGGCGCGCGGGTTGTCGTGGATCTCGGCGCCTTTGCGGCTGCTGTAGTTCGTGAAGAAGGTGAAGCCGCGGCCGTCGAACCCTTTCAGCAGGCAGACGCGCGCGGAGACGCACCCTTGCATTGACGCCGTGGCGACCGTCATCCCCTCCGGCAGGTTCGGCTGCGCGCGTTTCGCATCCTCGAACCACTTGGCGAACTGCGCGTACGGATTCGGATCGAGATCGCTTTCGAGAAGTTGTGCCGTCACTTCATGCTCCCGCAAACCAATGGTAGAGGAAAAAGTAGACCAGCACACCGGTCACGGAGACGTAGAGCCAGAGCGGGAACGTCCACTTCGCCACGCGCCGGTGCTGCGGCACGCGCATCTTCAGTCCGTTGAAGACCGAGACGATCGCGAGCGGCACGATGACGACGGCGAGGATCGTGTGCGAGATCAAGATCGTGAAGTAAACCGGCCGGATCAGCCCCACGCCTGTGAACCGCGTCACGATCCCATGTCGCAGGTAGTGGTTCGTCACGTAGCAGACGAGGAAGAGCAACGACGTCGTGCACGCCGCCAACATGAAGCGCTTATGCAGCTGAATCTTCTTCTTTCGGATCAGGAAGTACCCGATGAGAAGGAACACCCCGCTCAGCGCGTTCAGCGACGCGTTGACCGCGGGGAGGATGCGGACGACGGACATGCGGGGCGGAGGGTACAGGATTGTGTCAGTTGATGGTTGTCGGTTGTCGGCGATCGACGGCGGCGGCCACTCGCCTGAAACGGTGTCGTTGAAGTAGGTAAAGCAGGACGACACCAACTACAAGGAACACGAAAGCCCCTGGAGCATCGTTCCTGGTCATCGCGAACACAATCATGACGAAGAGGGGAACGAACCAATTCATCAGCCCTACGACTTCGAGTGACGGCTCCGACGGATTTTGGCGGATGATGCCGTGCATGACCGGTGTCGCGTGGAAGAGGCCTCCGCCGAAAGCTTTCTCCCGAAAGGCAACCTCGCCAGTCTCGAATCGATGGAAGATGAGCCGACCCATCCACCTGCTTTTCGTGGCTTGGGCGAGTTGATCCGGCGTCGGAAGTTCACCGAGCCGGAGAGCGACCGACTGGCGAAAGATCGGAATGCCGGCCGTGAAGTAAAAACGATTCCAAAAAGTGGAAAGAAGCATTTCGACTACCGCGATCGCAATGAAAACGTAGAAGTAGTATTCGTCCACGGCGGCTTCAGCGAGCGAGCCCGCCGGGCTCGCGTACAGCGGCAAAGCTGAAATAAGCCATCCTCATCATTCTACGTGTGGCGCCCGGAATCCTGGCGAGCTGCCGCGCGCGAGCGATGGACCTAGCCGACCGCGCGGCGGACGATCATGAACTGGCCGAGGTGGTAGGCGTTGTGGTCGGCGGCAAGGAGGATCTCGCGGAGGACCGTTTGACCGTCGCCGTGCGGGATCTTCGCGTACAGATCGACTGACTTATCGCGCGCGAGGGCGGCGAGGGCGTGGAGATCGCGGCGGAAGGCGGCGACGCTCGCGTCCCATGCGGCGTCGTCGGGAGGAGCGACGCTCGCGGGCCAGTAGCCGGATGGGAAATCGGGCGAGACGTGGTTCGCGTCCCGCGAGAACTCGAGTATGTCCCACTGCGCGATGCGGAGGTGCTCGATCAGCTCCCACGCCGAATGCGGGCAACCGTCCGGCCGCAGACCCCGCAACTCCCGCGGGAAGTCCTTCACCGCATCGTCGAAGCGGATGTGCGCGTGCCCGCCGTCGAGAAGCTCGACCAAATGCTCGCGAAGATGGGAATCGCTCATACTTGGGTGTCTCCTAGCGGCAACGTACCGAGCAAGCAGCCGGAGGTCAACCGCGAGCGCGTTCGTGAGGTCCGGCGACACCCGCGGGTGTCACGAATGCGTTCGTGACGCGACAGGGACTCGGAAGCGAGGCCCGACGTGTTCGGAATCCGTCGCGGCCGGCGAGGAGAGGTGGCTCTAGACCGCGATCTTTTCCACAAATGAATGCGGGGAGGGAACAGGTTCACCGTTCTCGCGAAGGCTTTCGATGTGAAGCTCGATGGCCTCCCGAATCAACGTCACCACCTCTTCGTGACTCTCGCCGACTGCGACACAGCCGGGAAGGTCGGGGACATACGCACCGAACGAGGTCGGTCCCTGCTCGACGATGACGACGTATTCCGCTTGCTTCATCAGTCTTTCTTCAACCCCGCCTGCTTCAAGATGCTTCCGAGAGTACCGTTCGGGACGTCCACCCCGAGTTTGCCGGCGACGGTCACGGTACCCCGCTTCGTTAGATGCCGAAACTGTCGGTGACTGCCTCGCGTTCGGACAAGTTGCCACCCGTCCGCTTCCAGCGTGGCAATCACTTCCCGCACCTTCACGCGACGGCAAGTATGCCGAAGCGCCCTTCGACCGTCCAGCCGCTTGGACAGATAGGCCTCGGCTCATGGACTCGTCTAATGGGCCGGCTCCTGATGCGGCGGGAGTGCCGATCTGTGAACTCTCTCCGTGGGCGCGTTTCCCGAAGAAAGAAGGTCTGGCCCTCACAGCCCGAGCCGGCGATTTGTTGGTCCGGACAGGCGATCTGCGGGTGCTCGCCGCTGCTCGCTCCGTCTACGACGCTACGCTAACACTCCTTGCACAGCGGCCTATTGTCAGTTCCTGGTTCGCGATGTTCCTTCTTGATTTTCTTTCCCTCGGAGCAGTTGTTGTTGTTGTGATAGACCTCGCGGTTTTTCGGACCATACTCGTTGGAATTGGTGTGGTACGCCGGATCAGGCATGTTCTACCTCCATTCACACGGACGGACGGGCATCTCACGGCGAGCACCACAGATAGACACCACGCCCTGTCATCTGTGGCGAACATGCCCATGCCCTCCGGCCGCGCCAGGCCTTCGAATTCAAATTCGCGCCGAATCATGAGCCGCAAATGACCAGCTGTGAATGATTTGCGAGTATTCGCGCGTTCGCGTTCGAAGGAAGGTCTGACCCCGGCCTGGGACCCCCGTCGCTGCGCTTCAGGGCGCGACCCTTCACGCGAGAGAATGGGGGGACGAAATCCTCGACCGCAGCGTGGCAGCGGAGCGGCTCGCGGGGCCGAAGCCCCTATGACAGCAGGGGGCATCAGTCGGCCGTTCGACAGCTACAACGCCTGGTTGGGCAGGGTCAGGCTGCCTTCACCTCGACCGTCAACTTGAGACCGGCCGCGCGAAGCTGATCCTGAAGGGCCAGCCTCACAAACTGTGCTTCGCTTTGATGAAGAGCCTGCGCGAAGCGGGCGGCCCGTTCAGGGCTGACGATCCTGCGGCCCTGCTCGATGTCGCAGAGGTGCGACCGGGAAATTCCGAGAAGTTTGGCAAAAGCAGCGAGACTCACTTCATCCGCTTCTCGAAGACCAGACAAGGCAGCTCCAAGCGTCAGCGAGCCGCCCATCAACGATGCCAGGTACTTTGACGCTTCCCGACCGCGTACCCGCTTCGGGCGCTTAGTAGTCATGTTTGTTGACCTCCTCGACGTAGACCATCTGGACCGTCCCGTCGTCACGCTTTTGGTAGATAGCTCGATACGCCGCGCTCAGACGAATTGCCCGATAACCCTTCCAGTCTCCCTTCAATCCGTGATCGCGGTAACCACGAACAGCGCGCGCGGCCGCAAGCCCCTCCATGGTTACGAGGTCGACCCAAAGAGCGAACTTCTTGACGATGTGCGCAGGGACCTCTCGCAGTTGCTTCTCGGCCGTAGCCGACAAATCCACGCGCACACCCAAGTGTACCCTCATTCAGGGTACAGTCAACGTCCGATGGGCACCTCTTGCTACTCCGGCAACAGATCAGACATGGAGCCCGAAACCGTCACGCTATTCATCGCAGTGTGGATACTTTGGTCCGTAGCGCTCCTTCGGATTATGGGCACACCGACTTGGGTCGTAGGTGCCACGGCTTTCCCACTCGACCCGGATGCAGCCACAGTCGTAGGTCTTGATGTGGGCGCGTGCGCCGCAATGGGCATGGTTCGGACAATCCCATGTCTCTGTGTCGATCAGACGCGGCATGCCGGCCTCCTCTTGCCCACTCAAGGGAGTGACGAGAAGCGGCGTTTCCGAACCCTCTCCGCCCACAGACGCGGTGGACGTTACTCCCGCAACAGATCCCTCACCGTCGCCGCCACGTGCTCCGGCGCATCCCCATCGGTGGACCCGTAGTACTCGCGGATGTAGCCGTCTTTGTCGGCGATGGCGAATTTGGAGGAGTGGAGGAGGGGCTCGGCGATGGTTTGGGGGGTGCCGCCGGCGGCGAGTTTGAAGCCGTCGACGCTGAGGTGGACGATCTGGTCGCGCTGGCCGGTGAGGAAGGTCCAGCGGGGGTCGTTGCGGAAGCGGGTCGCGTAGTCGCGGAGGACTTGCGGGGTGTCGCGGGTCGGGTCGACGCTGATGGAGACGAAGCGCACCGGCGCGTCTTTGTCGATCTTCTGCGTGAGCTTGCGCATCTGCTGGGTCATCAGCGGGCAGGTGCCGGCGCAGTTGGTGAAGATGAAGTCGTAGACGACGACGCTCCCCTTCAGCTCGCGGAGGTTCAACGGCTTGCCGGTCTCGGCGACGAGGGTGGTGTCGGGGACGGGGAAGAGGCGCGGGAGGTCGGCGTGGTGGGTGCAGGCGGCGAGGGCGAGGGCGAGCGCCGCCATGTTTCGCAGCAGGAGCCATCCGCAGCGCACTTGGAGATCCTTCGCCGCGCTACGCCGGCTCAGGATGACGGATTGTTCGGGACGCGCGATGACGGTGTGATTCACGAGCGGGCGGAGATCACGAACAGCAACATCATCACGATGAGGTAGAGGTTCGAGGTCATGAACAGCTTCATCGCGGTCTTGTTGTTCCGCTCGAAGAAGAAGCGGACCGACGCGGCGGTGATGGCGGCGCCGAGGAGGACGGCCCCGATCAGGTAGGCGACGCCGGCCATGCCGGTGAAGGTCGGAACGACGCTGACGGCGAGGAGCGCGAGGCTGTAGTAGATCGCCTGGCGCGCGGTGGCGGTGCCGTTGCCGTCGCGGACGGAGGTCATCACGAAGCCGGCGCGGCCGTAGTCCTCGCGGTAGATCCAGCTGATCGCCATGAAGTGCGGGAGCTGCCAGAAGAAGAGGATCGCGAAGGCGATCCAGCCGCCGAGGGCGAGGTGGTTCGTCGCGGCGGTCCAGCCCATGAGCGGCGGGATGGCGCCCGGGATCGCGCCGATGATGGTACAGGCGGTGGAGATCCGCTTGAGCGGGGTGTAGACGAAGATGTAGCTCGTCAGCGTGAACGCGCCGAGGAACGCGGTGAGCCAGTTGACGAGGAAGCCGAGATACAGCGTGCCGGCGATGGCGATGAGGACCGAGAACGTCAGCGCGGCGCGCGGCGTGATGCGGCCGTCGGGCAGCGGGCGGAGGTGCGTGCGGCGCATCTTCGCGTCGTGCTCGCGCTCGACGTACTGGTTGAGCGCGTTCGTGCCGGCGGCGACGAGGGCGGTGCCAAGCAGGGTGTTCAGCAACAGGACGACGTCGATTGGCTTCGCGGCGACGAGGTAGCCGGCCGCGGTGGTGATGAGCACCATCAGGACGATGCGGGATTTCGAGAGCTCGAGGTAGTCGCGACTCGTCGCGACGAATGTGGGACGAATGACTTCGATCGGCGCCACGCTCACGCCGTCACCCCGCTTGCGACAAATGCACCAGCCTCGGCGGGCGCGGTCTGGCGTGCGACGGTTCGTGTCGTCAGCGCGAGCAGCATCGAGAGCGCCAACGTCAGAGCTCCCGTGACGACGTGGAAGCTGATGATCGCGGCGTGCTTCACCGATGACGCGCCTGTGAGTGCGTGATAGAGCTTCGGATCGCCCGACCAGACGACTTCGGCGCCGAGGAAGATCTGCAGCGCGACGACGGCGATCAGACCGATCGCGAGGTTGCGGAGCTGCTTGAACCGCATCGCCTGGGAGATGGCCACGACCAGCGCGACCGTCACCAGGACCGCGCCCAAACGATGCGCGAAGTTCGCGGCGATCGCGGACGAGGTGAACGCCGGGACGAGCCGGCCGAACGACAGCGGGAAGTCAGGAATCGCGAGGCCGGCGCCGAGGTGACGCATCACCGCGCCGGCGATGATCTGCAGGTAGACCATGACGACGAGCGCCGTCGTCGCGGCGACCGGCGCGTGGTCGATCTTGCGGTCGCGCAGCGCCAGGAACGATCGCGAGGTGAAGAACGCGATCGAGACGTTGATGCAGAGGAAGATCTCGGCCACTCCCCCATGCGCCACCGAAAGGGCGTGCGGCTGGAGGAAGAGGACCGTCATGCCGCCGAGGACGCCCTGCGCGATGACGGCGCCGAGGGAGGTCCAGCCGAGCATGCGGACGAAGCGCTTCGGCTCGCGGACCTGCAGCCAGATCGCCTGGATCACGACGAGGAAGCCGACGAATGACGCGATGAGGCGGTGGCCGGCTTCGTAGAGGATCCCGCCGACCATCGGCGGAATGATCATCCCGTAGTTGAGCGGCCAGTCAGGGACGGAGAGGCCCGAGCCGGTGGACGTCACCATCGCGCCGGCGAAGATCAGCATCAGGGTAGAGAACGCGACGACTTTCGTGAAGCGGCCTAACCAAACCGGGGTCGATTCCAGGGAAAGAGTCATTAGAAAGCGTTATACCTCACTGCGGCGGCGCCTGGCCGGGGACGGGTTCAGACTGTCCGGTCGCTGGATTCTGCGCGGGAGTCGCGGCCGGAACGGGATTGGGAGCGGAGGTGCTCACGGCTGCCGGCGCGTTGTCGGCGAGCCATTTCTCGAAGTCGGATTTGGTGTGGACGGCGTACTGGCCGCGCATGCGGTAGTGGCCGAGGCCGCAGAGCTGGGCGCACGCGATCTCGAAGCCGTCGCTGCCGGTCTTGATCGGCGTGAAGTGAATGGCGACCTCCTGCCCCGGAATGGCGTCCTGCTTCACGCGCATGTACGGGAGGAAGAAGCTGTGGATGACGTCCTTCGATGAGAGGTGAATCAGGATCGGACGGTTCACTTCCATGTGGAGCTGGTTGAGGGTGACGATGTCGTCTTTCGCCGCGGGATCGGTGAGGTCGAGGCCGAGCGGGTTGGTCGACGAGACGAGGTTGACGTCGCGGCGGCCGAAGACGCCGTCCTTGCCGGGGTACTGCACGTTCCACGCGAACTGCTCGGCGACGACGCGCACTTCCAGCGGGTTCTTCGAGGCCTCGGGACGCGCGGTCCATTTCATCCACATCGGGATCGAGAAACCGACGAGGAGGACGACTTCGATCACGGCGACGCCGGTCTCGAGGTAGCTCGAGAAGTGCGACTTCATCCCGACGTAGCTGGCCTTCGGATTGCGCGAGGCGCGGAAGCGGAAGAGGGCGTAGACGAAGTACGCGCCCCAGAGCACGAAGAGGATCAGCATCAGCCAATGGACGGCTGCGCTGAGGTCATCGAGCGCCGCTCCGTGCGCCGAGTAGTCGGGCGGCATCCACTGCGCGAGGAAGTCTTTCATCGTTCTTTCCCACCCTCGATGATCTGGAACTGCTCACGTTTCTGCTGCAGCGCCTTGGTGCGCCTCCAGAAGCTGATGAAGAGCGCGACGAATCCCACCTGAACGGAACCGACGATGCCGAGAAGGAAGAGGACGCCGTTGCCGGCGCTCTTCGTGAGCGGCGTCTGCTGGTTGCCATAGCAGACGGGGCACGCGGATGCGGCGACGGCAATCCCGATCAGAAGGACGGCAATGACGAGCGCTCTCGTTCTCATGACAGTTCCTTCAATTTCCTGAACCAGCGCCGGCCGTAGAGGACCATCGCGAGGCCGGCGATGACGAAGACGATTCCGAGCGCGAGCGCGCCGGCGCTGTGCGTCGCCTGGTACTCACGAACGGCCCAGACGGCGACGAAGAGCGACAGGACGATCGACGCGACGATGAAAATGACATGAAAGATCCGCAGAGACATCTAGTTGAACGGCGAATAGTGGTGCTGCCAGGGACCCCAGATGAGAACGAAGAAGAAAAAGACGGTCAGGATCAAGACTGCGTAGATCAGCTTCTTCTCCGACAGGAGATGCATGAAGTAGCCGGCGACGAGCGAGCCCTTCACCAGCGCAATCGCCAGCGCCACTCCGATGGCGACGCTGACCGGATACGACTTCAACATGTAGAACGAACCGACCGTCACCGCCGTCAGCGCGGCGAGCGCGAAGAAGACGATGAGATAAACGCGAACCTCGCGCTTGATCTCCTCGGGACTGTTGTGATGGTTCAGATCGTCGACGACTGCGTGATCGCTCACGGCACTCTCCTACAGTAGGTACAAGGTCGGGAAGAGGAAGATCCAGACGAGATCGACGAAGTGCCAGTACAGCCCCGCGATCTCGATGCGATTGGTGTAGCGGTTCCGGTCGGTGTGCCACATCTTGGCGCCCGGTCCGGCGAAGTAGGCGAAGACGACAATGCCGCCGATGACGTGCAGGCCGTGCAGTCCGGTCAGCGTGAAGTAGAGCGCCATGAAGTTGTTGGTGCTCGGCGAGCGGCCCTCAACGAACTCGTGGCGGTACTCGATCCCCTTGTTCACGAGGAAGAGGAGCGCGCAGGCGATGGTGATCGTGATGAAGATGCGGCCGAGCTTCAGGTTGCCGAGGCGGAGGTTCGCCCACGCCAGGACGACGGTGACCGACGACGCGATGAGGATGAACGTGTTCGCGGTCGCGAGCGGGATGTTGAGGAAGGTGTAGCCGCGCGGCCAGTTGATCGAACCGGTGCGCAGCAGGATGTATGACGAGAAGAGCGCGCCGAAGAGCATGACCTCCGAGGCGAGGAAGAGCCAGATCCCGAGCTTCCCGTTGTACAGGCCGGTGTCGGGACGCGGATAGGTGGCGTAGGGAATCTCGATCTCGTGCTCTGCAGCGTGCGCGTGCGCGTCCATTACGCCTCCCTCTGTGCGACCGCGGCCGCCGTGAGCATTCCGCCGCCCGCCGTCGCCGGCGGAGCGCCGATGACGTGGTGCTGCGGCAGGTAGTCGGTCTCCGGGTATTCAGGTGAGCTGTATTCGTACGGCCCACGCTGCACGACCGGGATGACGGCGAAGTTACCGTGGCCTAGCGGAGGCGAGGTCGTCGCCGCCCACTCGAGGGTCGTGGCGTGCCAGAAGTTCGCCTCCGCCTTCTTCCCGAACGCGATGCTCCAGAAGAAGTTGAGGATGAACGGGATCTGGAACGCGAAGAGCGCCCACGCCGACATCGACATGAACGGGTTCGTCGCCGCCGCGATCTCTTTGGCGTGGTGGTACTGAATGCCGCCGTCGTAGAGACGCCGCGAGACGCCCGCGAGTCCCTGCGCGAACATCGGCATGAAGATGCCGTTGATCGCCACGAACGAGCCCCAGAAGTGCACCTTGCCGAGGAACTCGTTCATCTTCTTGCCGGTGATCTTCGGGAACCAGTAGTAGATGCCGGCAAACATCGCGAAGATCGTCCCCGGCGCGACGACGTAGTGGAAGTGGCCGATGACGTAGTAGGTGTCGTGCAGGTGGATGTCGGTCGCCGCGAGGCCGAGCGGAAGACCGGTGAGTCCGCCGATGCCGAACATCGGGAGGAACGCCAGCGCGAAGAGCATCGGCACGTTGAAGCGGATCGAGCCGCCCCACAGCGACATGAGGAGAGCCGTGAGGATGATGACCGACGGGATCGAGATGATCATCGTGGTCGTCTGGAAGAAGGCGCTGATCACGGTGCCCATGCCGGTCATGAACATGTGGTGCGCCCACACGACGAACGACATGAAGCCGAGGAAGCCGACGGCGCCGACGAGGCTCTTGTAGCCCCACAGCGGCTTGCGGGTGTTGTTCGCGATGATCTCGCCGATGATGCCCATCGCCGGCAGGATCAGCACGTAGACCTCGGGATGCGCGAGGAACCAGAAGAGGTGCTGCCACAGCAGCGGGTTGCCGCCGCCTGCGACCGCGAGCTTGGTGCCGCTGACAACGAGACCGCTCGGGAGGAAGAAGCTGGTGCGCGCGACACGGTCCATGAGCTGCAGGACGCCGGCGGCTTCGAGCGGCGGGAACGCGAGGAGGAGCAGGAACGAGGTGACGAACTGCGCCCAGACGAAGAACGGAAGACGCATCCACGTCATCCCCTTCGCGCGCAACTGAATGATGGTGACGATGAAGTTGACCGAGCCGAGGAGCGAGGAGGTGATCAGGAAGATCATTCCGATCAGCCACCACGTCTGTCCCTCGGTCGCGATGTCGGAGAGCGGCGGATACGACGTCCAGCCGGATTGCGCGGTGCCACCGGTCGCCGCGAAGCTGGCGAGCATCACGACGCCCCCGGGTAGGTACATCCAGTAGCTCGCCATGTTGAGCCGCGGGAAGGCCATGTCGGGCGCGCCGATCATCAGCGGGACGAGGTAGTTGCCGAATGCGCCGACGGCGAGCGGCACGATCGCGAGGAAAACCATGATGGTCCCGTGCATCGCGCCGAGCTGGTTGTAGGCCTCGGGGAGGAGCACGCCGCCAGGAGCGCGGCTCTCGCCGAGGAGTTTCATGATGCTGAACGCGTGGCCGGGCCAGCCGAGCTGCAGTCGCATCAGCAGCATCAGCGAGAAGCCGAACAGCAGGAAGCAGAGGGCCGTGAATCCGTACTGGATTCCGATCCATTTGTGGTCGATGGAGAAGACGTATTTGCGGATGAAGGACTGTTTGTGTCCTTCGTGCCGCGCGTCTTCTTCCTCCTGGATGCGCATGGCCTCGCGGAGAAGCTTCTCCGCGTCGCCCGCGTTCATCCATTCCTTGCCGACCCTGAGCTGACGTTTAGGTGCCACGAGACCTCCGCCGCTTTAGCGACTAGCCTTTGAATGAGAAAGCGATCTGCTTCGTTTCTTTCGCCCCGACAGTGACCTGCTGCTCCTGCTGGCCGTACTTCTCGTGCCACGCGACGATGGTGTACGTGCCGGGCGGCAGGTTGGGGATCGAGAACTGGCCGTCCATCTTGGAGACGGAGAAGTACGGATTCGGCATCACGGCCATGAACGACTTCATCCAGCCGTGCACGTCGCACTTGATGCGGAACGGTGTCATCTCGACCTTGTCGAACTTCTTGTTCGCGACCATGCCCTGAACCGGCTGTCCCTCGTTGAACTGCGAGTTGACGGCGGGCATGGCGTGGATGTTGTGGAGCGTCGCGTCGTCGTTCTTGATCTGGATCGGCTGATTGACGACGACCGCCTGGACGTGCGGGTAATAGCGGCAGCCCTTCTGGTCGATCGTCGCGGGCGTCGTCGGCGCGGTGCCGTTCGGCGCGTTCTTGACGTAGACGAGGACGTTCGCGAGCTCGCCCGCTGGTCCGACGATGACTTCCTCATCCTCGGCGCCCTGCCCGTTCGGATGCTGCGACTGGCAGTACGGATCGGCGCTCATCTGAATTGCGGCCGGTTTCGGCGCGGCGCCGGCGAACTTCACGGTGCCGGAGAGCGTCGCCGCATCGGCGACCGCGGGGGCGGCTGCAGCGGGAGTCGCGGCTGCCGGAGCGCCGGCCGTGTTGGTCGCGGTCGCGGTGGCCGTCTGGGCCGCCTCGTCGTCCTCCCCTTCCTGCTCCTTCGATGCGGCCTCGTGTCCCTTGCCGCACGCCATCACAAAGACGAACGTGAGGGCGAACATCAGCGATACGAATTTCTTCATACTCATGAGTCGTACAACTCCTTATCTCTATCGTCCCGTCGAGGCGGCGCCGGTGCCGCTGGGCGGCGGGAGCGGCGGCTGGTTCGGGGCGGTCAATGTCGGACCTTCGTTGGGAGCGGCGGCGCGGATCTGCGTGAGGCCGATGCTCCAGATGTAATCGCGCAGGTATTCGGTGAGGGCGACGGCATCGCCCATCGTCCGTTTCAGTTCTTTCGGATCGTTGTTGAAATACGGCAGCAGCGCGGTCTTGTACTGCGCGAACTGCGGCGTATCGATGGCCATGGCGAGCGGCGACTGGAACCCTCCCGTCGCGGCGTCGCGCGGGAAGTTCGTCGGCATGCGGGTGTTCGGGATCATCTCGTTAGGCCGGCGCACCCAGTCCGGGATCCAGTCGTGACGCAGGCGAACGCGCGCGAGCGTCAGGTTCGGCGCGAGCGCGTTCAAGTCGGCGACGTTCGGCACCGGCGGATTCTCCGGATTCACCGGCGTGATGGCGTGGCACTGCGAGCAGCGCATCATCGCGAAGATCTCGCGTCCCACAGCGATGTTCTGCTGCGACGGCGTGGCGGTGTACTGGTTGTCGAACGCCGGCGCCTTCCCTTCCGCCGCGAAGAAGGAGACGAGCGTGTTCGCGTCCTTATCGCTGAAGTGGAAGGTCGGCATCCGGACGTTGAGCCACGGCCGGATGTGCATGACGGTCGGATCTTTCAGGAAGTTGTAGAGGAACGGCGACTGCGCGCGGCCTCCCTCCGGCGAAAGGTCCGGCGGATAGAAGTTCGCGTCCGCGATCTGTGACGCGATGGCGCGGCCGTAACCGTCGACGACGTGACACGCGCGGCAGTTGTGCTGCGAGACGAGCTTGCGTCCCTCTTCCGCCGCGCGGGACACAGGATCACGCTCGGCCATCTTCTCGAGCCCGACTTTGTCCTTCGTCAGGCCGAGGACGACCATCGTGATCATCCGCGCTTCGTCCTCGGTGAGGTGGAAGTTCGGCATCTTCAGCTTGTCGTTGTAGCTCTTTGCGCGCTCGTCGTCGTACACGCGCGGGCTGCGGACCTTGTTGTAGATCCACGACGGGACGGTGTGGAGGACGTGCTCCTCCTTCCCGCTCTCGTGGCGGTAGGAGTGAACGAAGCCGAAGTCGAAGAGGTGGAGCGCCTTGGAGCCTTCGATGGTCAGCTCGGTGCCGATCGGCTTGAGGCCCTCGAATCCCTTGATGTTGTGACAGGAGTAGCAGCCGTACTTTTCGATGCTGCGCTGGCCGAGGTACGTGAGCTGCTCTTGCATCGGCATCGACCGCAGCTTCGCCTCGGCGTCGACGTCGGACAACGTATTGATCAGGTACGACTTCGCGAGGTCGTGCACCGCCTTCGCATCGGGCGGCGCGATCGGCTGCTTCATGAACTGCGGCTTCTGCTGCAGGAGGAGGTAGGCGGTGATGTCCGACGCTTCCTGGTCGCTCAGACGAAGCGACGGCATCGGCGCGTCGGGGTAGTACGCCTTCGGATTCTTGATCCAGTTGTAGATCCAGGCGGCGTTGGCCTTCGTGCCGACGCCGGTGAAGTTGAAACCGTAGTTGCGCTCGAGCGGGTAGTCGTCGCGCTTGGCGAGGCGCATCTGGCCGGTGTTCGGGTCCTTGATCCATTCGCTCGGGACGTGGCATCCGAGGCAGCCGACGGAGCCGACGATCTGCTCGCCGCGCTTCGCGTCGCCGTTGAGCGGCGGCTGCCAGGCGCGATGGGTCGAGTTGGCGAAGAGGTACGTCACGATCGCTTGGATCTCGGCGTTCTGGTACTTGATGTTCTGCGCGCGCTCATTCGCGGCGACGAACGGCCCGACCATGTTGCGCTGGTAGAAGAACGACGGCATACGCGTCGTGGAGCGGAAGCGCTGCGGCTCGGAGATCCAGCGGATCGCCCATTCCGGCGTGGTCTTCTCGGCGATGCCGTTGAGGTCGGGGCCGGGCTTGCGGAGATCGGTGAAGCGCCACGTGGCGATCTTGTGGCAGGCGTAGCAGCCGTACAGCTCGACGGTCGCCGTCGCCTTGGTGATCTGCTCGCCGCCGCGCACTTGCACCTGGTTGGCGTGGCACTTCTCGCAGCCGGCCTCGTAGTACTGCCGCGGATACATCGGCGTCTCGAGGAACGGGTTCGCCTCGTATCCCCAGTGGCGCTTGCCGTAGTCCCACGGTCCCGGCAGGAGGCTAACGACCGCCGACTCCCAGCGATGCTCCATCTTCGGGCTGGCGGGAACGTGGCCGGCTCGGCCGAACTCGGTCGCGCGGTCCTGGCCGCGATGGCAACCGGTGCAGCCGAATTCGAGCAGCGGATGCGGCGAGGCCGATCCGACGAAGAGCTCGAGCTTCGGATGGGTGCGGAACGGATTGAGGACCTCGGTCGGATCGTCCTGAACGCGCTTCAGGTCGGCGATGCGCTGTTCGGTGTCGGCCCGCTTGTCCGGCGCGATCTGCCCGGAGTCGAGTTTCGTCTGCAGGTCTTTCTCGAGCCGAGCGGCTTCTTTTTTCGACTCGAAACCGGGACGGTCGATGGCGCGATGGCAGGTCATGCAGCGATCGACACGCGGAACGTCCATGTAGTTGACGTTCACGTACATGTCGGGGATCACGACCTGGTCGATCTTGAAGGTCGGCGAGATGAAGTCGAGCATCGGCGCATTGAGCAGGAAGAAGTTGCTCGACGCTTCGACGTTAGAGAGCTGTTTGTTGATCAGATCGATCGACGCCGTCAGCTCTTTCTTCTTGTCCTCGGCGTCCTTGATCCGCTTCATCCACGTGTCGACGACCGCGCGTGCGGCGTCGCGATGGCGCGTGACGTCCTGCAGCGCGAGCTGAAGGTCATTCACGTGCTTGTTGAGGGCGTCGTAGTCCCTCTGCTTCTGGGGAACGCTCTTCGCGTGCTGCGTGAGGGCGGCCTCGAGCTCATAACGCTGGGCGTCGAGGTTCGCCTTCGCGAAGCGGTAGTCCTCGTCGGCCGCGTAGTGCTTCCCTTCCCAGCTGTCGAGCTCTTTCTGCGCGAGCATGTACTGCGCGCGGTGCCCCGCGATCGTCTGCTCCTGCGCCTTCACCTGCTGGTCGAGCGCGGCGAGCTGCGTCTTGTTCTCTTCCTGCTTCGCGGAGCGGAGCTGCGACTCGAGCCGGTCCTGCTGGATGCGGAGGAACTCCCACTGGAACCACTTCCAGCCGCGCACGTAGTCGTAGCCGACGATGATGCCGGTGACGACCAGCAGCCCGAGCGCCGACGCCGCGAAGATCGCGTTCAGGCGCCCCATGCTGTAGTTGTGCGGGATCGGTTCTTGTGGTTTCACTCAGTCCCTAAATGTTGAAGAAGATCTCCTGGATGTGAACCAGGTACTTCAGGTTGAACAGCCAGCGCAGCACCATCTTGATCGGCAGCGAGAGCATGAAGAGGAAGAGGTACGCGCCGACGTAGTAACGCGGAGCGCCCATCTTCAGGTAAAAACGGCGGAAGGGCCCGAGGCTCATCAGCGGCGGCAATCCCATGTAGCCGATGACTAGCGCGATACCGAACATCTCGCGGATCACCCACAGCTTCGGCAACGGCATCGCCAGGAGCTTGACCCAGATGAGCTCCGACAGATCGACGTTGACCAGCGGAACGAGTTTGTTCGGATCCCAGTATTCGTAGGGTCCGAAGAAGTTCCAGTTCGGCCCGCGCAGGAACGTTCCGGTGATGATGAGGAACGACCAGAGCACGAGGAAGCCGTAGAGGAAGACGCCGATCTCCCACTTGCGGTCGCGGAACGCGTAGTAGCCGTTCCCCTTCGGATTCGTGTCGATGTACGGGATCGCCATCAGGCCGACGATGATCAGCGTCGGGAGGACGACGCCGGCCAGCCACGGATCGAAGTAGACGAGCATCTCCTGCAGACCGAGGAAGTACCACGGCGCTTTGGCGGGGTTCGGGGAGGACGTCGGATTCGCCGCCTCTTCGAGAGGCGCGCGCAGCGCGACCGACCAGACGATCATCACGATCGTCAGGAGGATCATGCAGAGCATCTCGGTGTAGACGAGGTCGGGCCAGGTGAAGAGCTTCTCGTCCGACTCGGTCTTCTCCCAAGGGATACCGCCGAGCGCGATCTGGCGATCGTTCAGATACGCCTTCCGCAGCGCCACCCAGGTGAAGAACGCGAGCAGGAAGATCATCGCGACGATCGGGACGTTGTCCGGCTTCGCGGCGATGAGGAAGAAGTTCGGGTCGAACATCGAGATCCCAAACCCGCCGCCGCCGAGGATCAGCATCCAGAGGCCGGTCTTCGCGTCCCAGAGGCGCGGGCCCAGATGGGCGAGCAGGAACATCAGCAGCAGATACGCGATGCCGAGGTACAACAGCGGCCGGATGAAGAGGCCGATGACCAGCACGATCACGCCGAAGGCGACGAAGCCGGCGCCTCCCTTCGACTTCAGGCGGCCGTCGAGCAGGTTGAAGTAGACGATGCTGCCAAAAAGTGAAGACAGGAGCAGAAAAGAGATCGACGCGCCGGAAAGTACGTTGATGAAGTCTTTGATGAACGTCATCGTCGGATCGCGTCTCGTGGCCTACAGCGGACCTGAGATTCCCCCATCTTTTCGGACTCGCCAGAAGTGGATCGCCATCAGGAAGCCGGCGGCCAGCGGGATCACCATGCAGTGCAGCACGTAGAAGCGCAGCAGTGTGGCGGGCCCGATGGACCTGCCGCCTATGAGCGCGAAGCGGGCATCGTCACCCGCATGGATTAGTCGTATGTCCCCGAGTTTTACGAGCCCCGACATGGGGCCCTCATTTCCCGCGCCGGGTGTGGCGCGCGCCATGTTCGAGCCGACCGTGATCGCCCAGATCGCGAGCTGATCCCACGGCAGCAGATATCCGGTGAACGAAAGGAGCAGCGTCAACACGAGGAGGATGACGCCGACGTTCCAGTTGAATTCTCGGGGCGGTTTGTACGAGCCGGTCATGAACACACGGAACATGTGCAGCCACACCGCGATGACCATCGCGTGCGCACCCCAGCGGTGCATCTCGCGCATGATCCCGAAGGGAGCCTGCTCGCGCAGGTCCATGATGTCGGTGAAGGCGTACTCGATCGTCGGCCGGTAATAGAACATCAGCAGCAGGCCGGTGACCGTCTCGACCAGGAAGAGGAAGAAGGACGTTCCGCCCATGCACCATGTGTAGCTCATGCGCACGCCGGAGCGGCGTACTTTGACCGGGTGAAGGTGGAGGATCAGCGAGCCGAGGACGGCGAGGACGCGCTTGCGGTTGGTGTTCGGGACGCCGACGCGGAAGATGGACTTCCAGACCTGGGAGTTGACGATGCCTTCCTGAACCGATTTGAGCTTCGCCATCCGTCTCCTCTCCCGCTAGGTCTTGATGAATGCTTCAGGGTTGGTCCAGTCACCGCGCTCCTGGTGGAACTGGACCGATTTGTCGACGACGATCTGGCCGTCCGAGGGATCGAGAAAAATCTTCGCGCGCTCGAGCGGGCGCGGGGCCGGACCTTCGAAATTGACGCCGGTCCGGTAGTAGCCGCTGCCGTGGCAGGGGCACTTGAACTTGTTCTGGGAAGGCAGCCAGTTCGGGGTGCATCCGAGGTGGGTACACACGGTGATCAGCGCGTACATCAGCTCCTCGGTGCGCACGATCCAGATGCCGTACTTGTCTTTCCACCGCTCGTCGACGTCACCGACCGTGTAGTCGGCGACGAAGCCGGCCTTGAACTTCTGGACCGGCTCGAAGAGGACGTTCGGGAACATGAAACGGCCAAGAATGGAAGCAAGACCGCCGAGCGCCGCCGCCAGTGCAACCCACGCGGTCGTGAGGACGACCGGGAAGCTCCGGCGGGAGATTTCCCCCTGCTCGCGGATGTCAGCCGCCGCGCTCCCCGCCAGGGGAGTCTTGGGGTTCACTTGATATGGAGTGATGTCTTCGGCCATTCGAAGAGCTGCGATTCGGTGCCGCCTAATATCAGCGATTCGGGAAAGCGTGTCAACGAAAAACGTGATGCTTGACACGCTACAACGTGATGTCGCAACTCGTTGCTAGCGCGGGAGATGAGCGAGTGCTTCTTTGGCGGCGGCCGCGACGCGGAGGTTCGGATCGTGCGTGAGGCGCACAAGGTCCTGTGACGCGTTCTTCCCGGCGAGGCGGGTGTAGGCGTTGATCGCGACGATCATCGCCTCTTCCTTCTGATCCTCGCGCATGTCGCGGACATTGTTGAGGCGGCTGCGGTCGAGCATCTCACGCAGGACGCCGATCGCCCGCGGGTCGCCCATCCGCGCCAGAGCAACCGCCGCGTTGTACCGGACGTCCGCCGTCTCATCCGTCAACTCCGTAGCAAGGAGCTCGGAGCCTCGCCTGTCTCCAATAGACCCGAGGGTGTAGAGGGCGGTCTTTCGGACGTCCTTATCGTCGTCATGCGCGGCGTTCATCACGGCCGGCACGGCGGCGGGATCGCGCAGGTCGGCCAGCGCCAGGAGGGCGTAAATGCGGGTGTCGACGTCTTTTTCGTTCAGGGCGTCGACCAGGAGGGGCGTCGCCTTCCGGTCGCCGAGGGAGCCGAGGACCATCGAGAGGTACCGGCGGATCCGCGGGTCGTCGTGCTTCGCCGAGACGTAGAGCGAGGCGACCTGCTGCTCAAGGTTCGGATAGCGCTTCGCCTCTCCCCGTTTGAGCGACTTGGAGAGCTGATACGCCGCCTGCCACCGCTCATGGGAGCTTCCGGAGCGGATCTCGTTCAGGTAGTCGGGGATCGACTGTTCGTCCGACGCGAGTTTCCCAAAGAGCAGGAAGACGCCGACGGCGATGACGACGATGCCGAGAGGGAAGATGACGAACTGGAAGAGGATGGTGCGTGCCGACTCCTTCGGCAGGTCATCGCGCTCGGGCATGTCGGGCTCGCGCGGCGGCATCAGCGGCCGGTGCCCAGCACCACGAAGTCCGGCAGGTAGGTCTTGAGCTGCGTCGGGGCGTTCGGGACGACGATCGCGTCCTTGTCGCAGACGCTCTCACAGAGGCGGCAGGCGACGCATTTGTTCTTGTCGACTTCGGCGATCTTGTAGTGGTTCGCGAGCGTCTCGTCTTGCGCGTCGACCATGCGGATGCACTCGAACGGGCAGATGTCGACGCAGAACTCGCATCCGGTGCAGAGCTCTTTGATGACGTCGGCCTTGGGGATCTCCCTCGGCTTGACGCGCGGGATGAACTCGCCGTGCTGGTTCTGGATGGCGTCGACCGGGCAGTAGATGCCGCACACCGAGCAGTCGATGCACCGCTCGGGGTGGATGTAGTACTGCCCCTTGGCAGCGCCCCAGATCGTGTTGGTCGGACACTTGATCTCGCAGACGCTGCACCCGATACATTTGTCCGTGATGAAATGAGGCATGCCGGTTAAGTTTCCAGATTTTACCTGATGCGAGCCACCATCGCACGAGCGTTGAAGCAGAGCGGCTCGACGCGGTGGTGATCGGCGACGAGAGCGAATTCGCGCGAGCCGCGCTCGCCGATCCAGATGAACGGCGGTTGCGGAACGACGTCCTTTGATGATGCAAACGCACGCCAGCCGGGATGAATTGCCTGCTCGACCGGAAAGGCGAAGGCGTCAGGCCGTCCGGCTTCGATCGTCTCGAGATAGAGGTACCCGCTTGCAACGATCCGATCCTGCCGCGACACGTTGTGGACCAGCCAGCCGGCGGCGCGCCGGTAGTCGTCGAGCGGACGGTTCGCATGCTCGATGATGCCGAGGATGCTCCAGATCGCCGCGACGCCGAGGATGACCGACGCGAGCGCCTCCTGCAGGATCCCCTTCCGTGCCTTGATCCCCTCGGCGATGCAGAGCGCCAGCGGCGTCGCGATGACCGACTCGAAGCGCAACGGCACGTAAACCCGCAGCACGATCGCGAGGAAAAGCGGGACGAGGACCATCGCGAGGTATTTGTTCAACCGGAGCGAAGCAAGAACCGCGAGGCCGCCGACGATCGCGAGAGCGATTGGCGGCCGGGTGAAGAGCGCCTCGGGCCAGGCGTGCGTCATCCACTCGCGCGCGCCGGCCGGCTGCACAGCGGCAAGCGCGAAGCCGGGGGCAAAGAGAACGAGGGCGAGCGCGAGCGACTTCGGCTTCCGGACGAGTAGCGGGAAGAACAGCACGCCGTAGTAATGCGAGTACGCCGCGAGCACGAACGCGATCGCGTCGTATTTTTCGAACAGGACGCCGATCGTCACGAACAGCGTGCAAAACGCGTACGCCCGTGCGTCGACCGCTGTCAGAACGCTCGGCGGAAACACCGCCACAAACGCCGCCGCGAGGAGGTGCTTCTCACGCAGCAGCAGAACGACCGCGGCGAGCGACGCGAGGAGCGAGATGCCTCTGGCAGCGGCGAAGATGTGAACGAGGAAGTAGTAGAGCGGCGGCCCTGAGTCGTACCGGAGCGCGTCGACGATCCCGGCGAATGACTTCCCGCTGATCCAACGCGTGAACAGCTCGTCGAAGAACGGCTGCCGGTGGTGAAGAAGAGAAAGGCGGAGAGCGAAGAAGAGGGCGAGGATGCCAGCGGCGGCCGCGTCCTCGCGCTTCACACCGCGAGAAGTTCCGAGATCGTCTTGATCAGATGCGACGACTGGATCGGCTTGGAGATGTAGGCGTTCGCGCCGAGTGCCAGACCGCGCTCGCGGTCCTCCTCGGCGCCCTCGGTCGTGATGATGATGATCGGGATGTTCTTCAGCTGCGCATTCTGGCGGACCAGCGATACGAGCTTGAGGCCGTCCATGACCGGCATGTTGATGTCGGTGAGGATCAGGTCGATCTTGTCGGGGCCGGAAAGTTTCTTGAGCGCGTCGACGCCGTCGACGGCCTCGATGATCCGCGCGTTCTTGAATCGCTTGAGCGAGAACGAGATCAACTGACGCATGGTCGGCGAGTCTTCGACGACCAGGAAGTTTGCGTTCTCTAATGCCAAGCCATATCCCCTAATTCGTGGTGAGTAGGTCGAGGAAGCTCTGGATGGTGTTGAGCTTCCGCTCCGATTGCGAGTAGAGCTTCGACGAGAAGATCGCCGTCGCCGCGTGCGCCGCGAGGAGCGAGAAGAGCTCGTAGTCGACCGCCGAGAACGAGTCCTTCTGCTGCAGCAGCTTGTAGATGACGATCAGGCCGATCACGTGCTCTTTGATCTTGAGCGGCACGGCGGCGAGGGGACGCTCGAGCGTGATCTGTCCGCCCTCGACGTCCTGGTTGATGTAGTAGCTCTCGCCGGTCTTCGCAACCTCGCCCAGGATGCCGTCGCCGAGGCGCGCGGAGATGTTCTCGACGCCGGGCATGGCATCCTCCCCTTCGCAGGCGATGGTCTTCAGCTCGTTGGTCTTCTCGTCGAGGAGGAGGATCGCGAACGCCTCCGCGCCGATGAGGTTGATGACGATCTCCTGCACGATCTGGATGACTTCCCGGAAGTCGAGCGTGGAGTGGAGCTGGTAGCTGGCGACGTACAGGTTCGCCAGGTTGTTGTTCTGTTCTTCGATCTCGATGTAGCGGTTCGCGAAGTCTTTGTTCTCTTCCTCGACCTCGCGGAAACGCTTGGCGATGCGGCGGTTCTCGTCGGTCAGCTGCTGGACCTCGGCGCGCAGGCGGTCGACCTCCTCGCGGGAGGCGCCTTCCGTCTCCATCGAGGCAAGGCGGTATCGCAGGCGCTGGTTCTCCTTGAGGAGCTCCTCAGTGAACTCTTTGCCCTTGTTGAACAGCTCCAGAAACTTTTCCGCGCGGGATTCTTCGCTCATGACCGGACCGTCGCGGCAATGTAGCACAACAACTTAGGCGGACGAAGGGCCGATGCAGAGCCGGTGAATTGCGTTCGGGATTTCCGGCAACGAGAGAATCGATTCGACGCAGCCGGTTTTGATCGCCTCCCCCGGCATGCCGAAGATGATCGCAGTCTGGGACGACTCGGCGATGGTCCGTCCGCCGCGCGACTTCACGTCGCGAATGGAGGCCGCGCCGTCGTCGCCCATGCCGGTCAGCACGACCGCGACGAGCGCCGAACCGACGGCATCGCTCGCCGTCTTGAAGAGTCGATCGACCGAAGGCGCGTAGAGATCGCTCATCCCTGCCGGGAAGATGCGCACGTGCATCCCCTCGGCGTTCTTCCGAACTTCGGTCTGCATGCCGCCGGGCGCGACATAGACGCTCCCCGGCTCCAGCGTCTCGCCATCGACCGCCTCGCGAACGTTGTACGGCGTCAGCCGATTCACCCGATCGGCGAAGAGGCGCGTGAAGGTCGGTGGCATGTGCTGCGCGACGACGAACGGCACCGGCAGAAGCGGCAGCGCCTGAAAGAGCTGCTGCAACGCCGGTGGACCGCCGGTCGAACAACCGATCGCCACGAGCTCGATCCCGCCGGTGCACACCAGCGGCTCCGCGGTCGCCGTCGCAGGCGCCTCGGTCGTCTCTTCGGCGCGCTTGCGGAGGTTGTCGAGCCGGACGTTCGAGACTTCCAGAACTTTCGTGACGAGATCGCGCTGGATCTCTTCGAGCCGCGGCGACACCCGTCCGCCGGGCTTCGCGATGAAGTCGAGCGCCCCGAGCTCCAGCGCTTTGAACACGCTGCGGTCGCTCGCGCGCGACGACACGACGATCACCGCCGTCGGCAGGTTCGCCATCAGCCAGCGTAGGAAGGCGAAGCCGTCCATCAGCGGCATCTCGAGGTCGAGGGTGACCACGTCAGGCTTGTGCTTCATCACCTGCTTGATCCCGTCCTCGCCATTCACGGCCGTGGCAACGACCTTGATGCGGGTATCCGACTCCAGCATCCGCGTAATCGTCACGCGGTTGTACGCGGAATCATCGATGACAAGTGCTCGGACCGACACGGCGATGCGGAGTTTAGTGCACTACCTTTGGTAGACCATGTCGTTCTTCAGGTGACGCAGGCGGAACTGGGTGGAGAGGGAGATGAGGGACTCGGAGTGGCCGAGGAGGAGGTAGCCGCCGTCGGTGAGGCGGTTGTAGAAGCCGGAGACGACGTGCTTCTTGGAGGCGTCGTCGAAGTAGATGATGACGTTGCGGCAGAAGATGACGTCGAGGTGGCCGAGGAGGGAGACGCGGGCCTGGTCGTAGAGGTTCATGCGGCCGAACGAGACGCGGTTGCGGATCTCGTCGGTGATGTGCCATGAGCCGTCGGCCTCGTGGGTGAAGTACTTCTCGCGGACCGCGGCGCTGGTCGCACGGAACGCGCTCTCGCGGTAGTGACCGCGGCGCGCCTTCGCGAGCACCTGCTGGTTGATGTCGCTGGCGAAGATCTCGAATGCGGCGCGCTCGAAATAGCCACCCTCCTGGAGCAGGATCGCGATCGAGTACGGCTCCTCCCCTGACGAACAGCCGGCGCTCCAGATGCGGATCTTCTTCACGGTCTTGCGCGCGAGAATCTCGGGGACGATCTCCTCGATGAACGCCGCGAGCTGCGCCGGCTCGCGGAAGAAGTACGTTTCGTTGGTCGTGACGAGGTCGTAGATCTGGTCGAACTCGGCGTCGGAGCGGGGGTCGTACTGAAGGAAGTAGAAGTACTTCTGGAACGAGTCGAAGTTCAGCTCGCGTGCGCGGGGCGAGAGGCGCTTCTGCAGAAGGTACTTCGACGAATCGGCGAACCACATGCCGGTGCGCTTGTAGATTTCGTCTCTCATCAGCCGGAAGACGTCGTCCGGCAGATCGATGTGATGGTTCAACGAGAGACTGAATGTCGACATGAAGCGCTTCGCGCTACTTCTTCATTGCCTGCAGAATGGCCGCGATCACCACCTCGCGCCGGCTGTCGGCCGTGCGCCACGCCTCTTCGAGCAGATCGCGGAACAGATCCTTGTGACGGACGAATACCTCCGAGACTTCATCGAGAATCGCTGCGTTTTCGAGTGCTTTGAACAGGAACGGGAAGGAGGAGCGGTCGGCGATCCGGTCGAGCGCGAGGACCGCCGACTGCTGGACGTACGTGTCGGGATCTTCGAGCGCGCGGTGCAAGGCCGGCAACGCCGTCTTGTCGCCGCGCAGCGCAATCGCCGAGGCGGCGGCGGCGCGGATGCGCCAGTCGTCATCCGTGAGGGCGAACATCAGGTAATCGAAGACGTCGTCTCCGGGGACGTGCCCGAGGGCAAGGAGCGCGGCGCGGCGGATCTCGATGTCCTGCTCGTGCACGCACGGGAAGAGAACCTCTTTCACACGCTCGTCGCGTGACTTCCCGAGCGCCTCGATCGCCGCGATCCGCACCGGCGGAACGTCGGACTGCAGATGCTTCGTGAGCGGCTCGATCGCGCGCTCGTGCCGGTACTCGCCGAGCGCCTGCGCCGCCGCGGTGCGGATCCAGACGTCGCTATCTTCGAGCGACGAGATGAGCGGATCTAGACCTTTCTCCGGCCGGAGATGGACGATCGCGTTGATGCCGGAGAGTCGCACTGCCGCAGATTCGTCGGCGAGCGACAGGACCAGTTGATCGGCGAAGCGCTCCTCGCCGAACTTGCCCATCAGCGAGATCGCTTTCTGGCGCAGGACGGCATCGCTGTCCTTCGACGCCAGCAGCAGCTCGTCGTGGTACCCCTCGCCTTGGATGTTCACGAAGACCGAGAGCGAATTCAGCTTCGTCGGCACCGACGGCGACTGCAGAAAGCGCCGGATCTTCGCGAGCGTGTCATTCTTGATCTCGGGATACGCCGCGACGAGCGCGGAGATCGAATTCACCGCCGCCTGCTGGCAGGCGATGTCGAAGTCGTCGAGCTTCGTCAGGAGGTAGTCGACCGACGCCGGGTTCGGGATCTCGCCGAGCGCCTCGATGGCGAGGCGGCGGATCATCGCGTTGTCGTGATCGAGGAACGGCATGATGCTGCCGATCGAGCCGGCATCGCCGATCACGTTGAGCACGCGGATCAGCAGCGCGACGATTTCGTCTTCTTCGACGTTCTGTAGCGACTCGAGGATCGCGTGTACGCCAGACGGTCCGAAGTCGATGAGCGCCTGCGCCGCGACTTCCGCGGTGTCGGGTTGCTCGAGGTAATTGAGAAGCACCGGCAACGCGCGCTGGTCGGCGGACCAGCCGAGGAACTTCAGGATGAACTGCTTCACATCGCGCTTCGGCGTGCTGTGGAGGTGCTCGATCAGCGGGGGAACCTTGTCTGCGGGAAACGACTCTCGGAACTTGCGCTGGATGATCTCGTGCTCCGCCTGCGCCACGACGCGCGGCTTGTCGGCTTCCGCGATGCGCACGAGAGCCCGGAGCGCGGTGAGGTTCAGCTTCTCCTCGTCGTGGATGATGCGGAGGAGGAAGTTGACCGTACCGACGTCGGCGATCTTCCCGATCGCCTCGAGCACCGGCTTCCGCAGCGACTTCTCGCCGTACAGCGGCAGCACCGCCGGCAGCGCCGAACGATCGCCGATGTCGCCGAGCGCCTCGACGATGTGGAACTTGAGCCAGAGGTCCTCGCGCGTGCGAAGCAGGTGCAGAAGCACGGGAAGCGCGGCCGCGTCGCGGTACTTGCCGAGCGACGCGACGATCGACGACGCGACGTTGATGTCCTTCTCGTCCTGGAGCAGGTCGAGCAGGAGGTCGAATCCGGCGCGGCTCCGCAGATCGCCGAGGAGGTTGACGAGCGAGAGCCGGACGTCGACGTCGCCCTCGACCCGCAGCCGGTCGACGATCGGCACGATCGACGCGTCGCCGATCCGGATCAGCGCCTCGGTTGCGGAGTTGCGTTTCCCGGCGTTCTCGGGATCGGCGAGCGCGTTCAGCAGCCCCTCGACGATCTCCGTTCGCGCGTCGCGCACGAAGCCGTCGACGATGGTCTTTCGGACGCGCCAGTCCTTGTCGCCGAGGAGCTCGAACATCAGCGGCAGATTGCGCTCGTTCGTCGACTGCGCGACGAGATACGCCGCCTTCTGCCGGGCGTCGGGATCGGCGGAGCGTGCCTGTTCGATCAGTTGAGGGTCGGCGCTCATGAGCCGTTCGTCCCCGTATCGAGGCGCTGCATCTCCTCGCGCTTCATCTGCACGAACTGCTGGAGCGTCTCGGTGAAAATCTCGCTGTCGCGGAGGACGCGCTTCGGCACGCGCGATTCGTAGTACTGCCGCCCTTCCGCGATCTCGTCGCGGAGGAGCTCGAAGAAGTTGTTCTCGCGGATGCCGCGCTCCACCTTCGCGGCGTGGTAGATGATGATGTCGGAGAGGATGAGGCGCGCCAGGCGGCGCGCTTCGTCGAATTCGCGCGACTCGACCGGCATGTCGACGGTCGGCCCGAGCTCGGGGAAGAGCTTCCGGATAATCTGCTTGAACTCTTTCTCAGGGATCTGCTCCTCGATGTATTCGTCCGCGCCGTAGAGGTTCGTCGGGTTCGCGCGGAACCGGTTCGCCCGGAAGAGGGCGCCGATCAGAATCACGCGCGTCCCAGAGATCACCGCATCGGCCTTGATCTCCTCGGTCACTTCGACGCCGAGCTTCCCCTTCAGGTAGACGTTCACGATCACCAGCTCGGCGCGAGACTCACGCGCGAACTCGGTGACGTTCTCGCCGGTGTCGAAATAGGTGACGTCGAATCCGATGCGGCGCAGATGCTCGCCGAGGAACGAACGGAACGGACGAGGCTCATCGGCGATCGCCGCGACTTTGCGGCGGCGGATCGGAGTCGCCTCGGAAGGTCGCGCGGTTTCTCCGGACGGCGCCGGCTTCAGCACCATCTGGTTGTGACACGACGGACAGGCGACTCGCACCGGCGCGGTCAGAGGCAGATCGAGCGCGGCGCGAAAGCGAGAACCACAGTGTTTACAGGTGAGTTCCATGGGGAAGGGCAAGTAGCTTGTCGAAATCGATGAGGATCGTCAACGCGCCGGTGTGCCGGAACACTCCGCGGATCGAGTCGTCGGCCTCGCTGGCGTGGACGACCGGGTGCGGCTCCACGTCTTTCCGCCCGATCTTTACGACGCGGAGGACGCGATCGACCTCGAAACCGATCGTTTCGCCCTGATGGTCGACGACGATGATCCGCGTGTCGGGCGTCTCCTCCGCTTTCGCGTGACGGAGGCGGTTGCGAACGTCGATCAGCGTCACGATCGTCCCTCGCAGCGAGACGATGCCGACGATCGACTCCTCGGCGTTCGGGACACGGGTGATCGGCCGCGGCCGCACGATCTCGACGATCCTTTCGATGTCGAGCGCGTACTGCTCGCCGGCGATGATGAATGTGAGCAGCTCGAGCTGGCTCGCGTCGGCTGCCTGCTCGACCTGTGCTTCTTCTTCAACCGACTCGCGCAGCTTGCCGGCTTCCTGCATGAAGCGGGAGAGCTTGTCGGGCGTGGGAGCTGGGAGCTGGGAGCTGGGAGTCGAGGGCTCGGTGGGTGCGGTGACTTCTGCGCTCTGCGCACTCTGCTCTGCGCTCTGCTTCTTCGCCTTCTTCCGCAGCTTCACCAGATCAACCATGCGCGTGCTCCATCCGGTGCTCGCGCGCGGCGGCGGCGATGCGCGGCGTGTCGATCGTTTCGGCGTCCTCGCCGAAGGCGTCGAGGAGCGCGGTCGTCGCCAGGGTGTTGATCAGGCGGGGAATCCCGCCGCTGAGCTGGTGAATCTCCTCCATCGCCTGCCGGTTGAACGGATTCCGCGCGCCGCCGGCGATCTCGATGCGATGCGCGATGTAGCGGCAGGTGTCATCGAGCGTCAGCGGGCCGAGGCGATAGCGGAGGCCGATGCGCTGGCGGAGCGGCGCATACGCGTCGCGGTCGAGGCGTCCTTCGAGCTCCGGCTGCCCGATCAGGATCACCGACAGCAGGTTCTGGTCGTCCAGTTGGAAGTTCGTCAGGAGGCGGATCTCGTCGAACGTCTGCTTCGAAGGGATCAGCTGCGCCTCGTCGATCATCAGTACCGGCTCGCGCTTCTCCTCGTACAGCGCGAAGAGACGCGTGTGAATCTGGTCGAGTAAATCGTTCCGGAAGCGGGCCGGCTCCATGCCCAATCCTTGTGCAACGGAGCGGAGGAGCTGGACCGGCGTGAGCCGCGGGTTGATCAGAAGAATGACCGGACGGCCGTCGCCGATCCGATCGATGAGCGCGCGCGAGAGGGTGGTCTTCCCCGATCCGATGTCGCCGACGAGCAGCGCGAGGTCCTTCTCCTCCACCGCGTACTCGAGCCGCGCGAGCGCCTCACGATGCTGATCGCTCTCATACAAAAACGCCGGGTCAGGCGTCTTCCCGAACGGTTTGGTGCGCAGGCCGAAGAAGTCTTCAAACATGCGCCAGTGCGCGCGCCTCGCGCGCGCGGCCTCCGAAGTGATCGATCAGCGACCCGACGTCGATCACCAGGACGATCTCGCTCTCGCCGACCTCGGTCGCGCCGGCGACGCCGGGCGTCGTCTTCAGCCGCTCGCCGATCGACTTGATGACGATCTCCTGCTGACGCACGAGCGCGTCGACGAGGATTCCGACGGTCTTCTCCCCCGCGCGCGTGACGACGACGAACCATTTCGTGTCCGGCCCGTGCTCGTGATCGTCCGAAAGGCCGAATGCGTCGGCGAGCCGGAGCAGCGGCAGCGTGAAGTCGCGGAGGGTGAAGACTTCGCGCCGCTCGACGGTGCGGATGTCGCGCGAGTAGATCCGCAGCGACTCTTCGACCGACGTCAGCGGGATCGCGAACTCTTCACCCCCGGCGCGGACGATCAGCGCCTGGATGATCGCCAGCGTGATCGGGAGGATGATGCGGAACGTCGACCCCTGTCCCGGCGCCGAGACGACGTCGATGGTCCCCTTCAGCTCCTGGATGTTCTTCTTCACGACGTCGAGGCCGACGCCGCGTCCCGAAATCTCGCTCACCTGCGAGGCGGTCGAGAATCCGGGGGTGAAAATCAGCTCGAACGCGCGCTTGTCGTCGATCGTCTCTTTCTCGCCGATCAGGCCTCGTTTCGCCGCGACCGCGCGAATCTTCTCAGGATCGATTCCGCGACCGTCATCGATGACGTCGAGCACGACCGAGTTCCCCTGCTGATACGCGTTGAGCGTGATGTGGCCGCGGTCGGTCTTTCCCGCCGCGCGCCGCTCGTCGGCCGATTCGACGCCGTGATCGAGCGCGTTCCGGATGATGTGCATCAGAGGATCGGTGAGCTCCTCGATCATCATCTTGTCGAGCTCCGTATCCTCGCCGCGGAGCACGAGCTCGATTTCTTTGTTCAGCTCGCGCGCGACTTTGCGCACGGTGCGTGACAGCTTCGAGTAGATCTGCCCAACGGGCACCATCCGCGTTTCGATCACCGACTTCTGCAGCTCGTTCAGCTTGCGGTCGAGATTGCGCGAGATCTTGGTCAGCTCGTGCGAGAGCATCCGCACCTGCTGCACTTCGTGCGATCGCGTGAGCGTCTCGAGCTGTGTCCGCTCGATGATCAGCTCCCCGACGATGTTCATGACGTGATCGAGTTTCGCGATATCGACGCGAACGGTCTGCGACAACGAACGGAGCGACAGGTCGTCGTCGACCGGTGCTTCCGGCATGGCCGGTCCGCCCTCGGCGATCGTCTTCACCGGCGACGTCGCTTTCCGCAACGACGACACGCGTGCGTCCGGTGCGATCGCGGCAACCGCCGCGTCGTTCAGCATCGAGCCGTACAGCAGCCGGAACGCGATCCCGTTGCCCCCGCTGGTATCGAGGACGGGCAACGTCGAGATCACCTCGCCCGCCTCGCTGAGGTTCGTCGTCAGCGTGCGGAGCTTCTCGTCGAAGTCTGCGAGGTCGAACGTCTGCTCGACGAAGAGGATGTACTTCCCGGCGCGGACGTTCTCGACCAGCCGGTGTTCTTCGTACTCCGTGAGCGACTTCTTCGTCTGGTCGTCAATCGTCAACTCGGAGAGCGGATCGCCCGACTTCTGCTCCGGCTGCGCACTGACGATGTGGTGAATCCGCCGCGTCAGCGCGGTGATGTCGACGAGCGCCCCGAGGGACGGATCATTGATCGCGATGACGAGGCGGTTGAGCGAGTCAACCGAGTCGTACAGAAGATCGATCAGGTCCTTGGTGATCGCGATCTTCCCCATTCGCAGGCGATCGAGCATGTCCTCGAGGTTGTGCGCGAGCTCGGAGATGTCGACGAATCCCAGCATCCCCGCGAGTCCCTTGAGCGAATGAATCTCGCGGAAAATCTTATTGACGACCTCGGGACGAACGCCCGTCCCCTGCGCCTCGAACTCGACCAGATCGCGCGAGAGCGTGTCGAGGAGCTCCTCGGCTTCGCTCGTGAACTCCTCTCTGGCGCGATCGTCTTCGCGGGTCATGCGACCTTCAGGAGTCTGCGCAGCTTGTCGATCAGATCGCCCGTCTGGAACGGCTTGACCAGATACTCCTCGGCGCCGAGGGCGGCGGCGCGGCGGCGATCCTCATCACTCGACTCGGTCGAGATCACCATGATCGGGATCGACTTGTACACGGGGTGGTTCTTGAGGAAGCTCACGAGCTCCAGGCCGTTGATGTCCGGCATGTTGATGTCGGTGAGGATCGCGTCGAACTTGTGGTGCGGCAGCGTCTTGAGCGCTTCGAAACCGCTGGCGGCCTCGACGATCTCGAGCTCGTAGCTCTCGGTGCCTCCCTCGATGACCGTGGCGAGGTACGCCCGCATCGAGGAGGAGTCTTCGACGACGAGGATTTTCATGGACGCCCGGCCCGCTCCGAAGCGAAGACTGCATTGCCGAATGCGTAGCCGGCTTGAGAGAGAAAGATCTCGAGACCGGTGACGCTGTCGATCGGCGCGCGATGCTCCGCGTTGTCGCCGTACAGAATACCAATGGCGCGGCCGGAGTGGATGATCGGCAGCGCGACGACTTCGGTCGGCAGGATGCCGCCGAGGCCGTTGATCAGCTCCACGTTGGCCGCGGTCTTCTTCATCTTGCCGCGGTGCGGCTCGCTGCTCGCCGCGACGTCGCCGAGGATCGACGGCACTTCGCGCTGGAGTCGCACGCGCTTCACGCGCGCGTCCATGTCATCGCCGCCTCCCGTGATCCCGAAGCCGCCGAGGCCGACGAACTCCCCCTCGCTCGCCATGAAGAGTGCGCCGCGGTCGAGGTACTCGGCCGAGAGACGCAGGATCGTCGCCGACACCTGCGAGATGTCGTTCGGATTCGATAGTTCGTTGATCAGTTGCTTCAGGACGGTGAAGCTGCGGTCAAGGGAATCCTTCGAAGCCTGCTCGTAAAACTTCTTTCCCGCTTCGGCGCCGTAGCCGCCCGCCATCTGCTCCCACTGCTCGAATGCACGCTCGCTGAAGAGCACCAGCTCGTCGGCGAAAAGCGCGAGCTCCTCTTCCGCGAGGCCCGGCTGCAGGCGCGCGGGACTCGGTTTCGTGAGATAGAGGTCAGCGCCGGCCCGCAGGAGATCGTGACGGCGGCGGAGGTCGGCTTCGTTGTCGACGAGGACGACCGGCAGCCGCGGGTTCTTTCGCTTGAGCTGCTGCATCAGCTTCTGCGACGACTCGTCGCCGGTGAGTTCGAGGAACGTGACGAAGAAGCTGTTCGACCGAAACAGCTCGCTCATCGCGTTGCGGACGTCTTCGAGCGATCCGTATTGGAACGTCTTCACATTCTTCTTGGTGAAGGCACGCTTCGCCGCGACGCGCACGAGCGGGTTGCGCTCGTAGAGAACGACATTCCGGTACTGCGCCTCGGGTGTCTCGATCTCGAACAAACCGCCCGAGACCTTGAATTGACCGCTGTTTCCCGCGGCTCGCTGCGGCCGCTGTGGCTCGGAGAGCGGCTCCTCGTCCGGAATCGGCTCGAAGGTCTTCTCGATCGACGGAAACTGAACGACGTTGTCGGTTTGGGGCGCCTCCGGGACGGGTGCCGGCGGCTGTGGTGGTGGCGGCGCGGTCTCGATCGGTTGCCCGAGACCAAGATTCAGCGTCGCCGGCGTCGTCTCGGCGGGAGCGGAGCCGCGGAGCAGCGCTTTGCCTGCTTTCAGCGACTCTTCGAGCCCGCGGAGCGGCTTGATCTTCTCCCCTTCGCCGGTGCCGAGCACTTTCTGCGGGGCGATGCCGCCCTCCTTGAAGAGCGTGTCGGGCTCGTACTCGATGTCGATCGGCGTCATCGAGTCGCTGAGGATGAAGTTGAACTCGCCTTCGCGGCTATTCATCAGCGGCGTCACGACGTCGACGATTCGCCCGCGGATCGCGTTGCCGAGGTCTTCCTGCTTGACTAGGTTCAGCTCCAGCGCGGCGGTGCCGTACGGGATGCCGCCTTCCTCCATCTGCCTCAGCGTCTTGACGTTATCGGCGTTGAGGATTCCTTTTTCGACCAGATACGTCAGGAGATCGGGGTAATCGGGCGACGACGCGTTGACGATCAGCCCACCGCGGAAGAGCACGGTGTGGCGACCGCGATCGTCGACGATCTCGAGGACGCCCGTGCGCCGGCTCAAGAAAACGATCTGGACGATATCGGTGAGGGATAAATCTTCGAGCCGGCCGAGCAGACTCACGAGGCGAGATTGTATCGCTTGAGAATGCCGTCCAAGATCCCGTTGATGAACTGGGACGACTTCTGCGTCCCGAACTTCTTCGCGATCTCGATCGCCTCGTCGATGATCACCAGCTTCGGCGTGTCGGTCTCGTGCAGGAACTCATACACCGACATCCGGATGATGTTCCGGTCGACCACCGCCATCCGCGAGAGGCGCCAGTTCTCGGCCTGCGCCTGAATCATGTCGTCGATCTCGGTCAGGTGGTTGACCGTCCCGCGGAAGATCTTCGTCGCGAACTCGCGGGTGTTCGGCTTCGACTTCTGCAGGTCGTCGAAGGTGGTCAGGATCATGTCCGGCTCGTTGCCCGACATGTCGTGCTGGAAGAGCATCTGCAGCGCGAGCTCGCGCGCCTTGCGCCTGGCACCCATCACGATTCTCCGCTGCGAAGCGCGCGCCACAGGTTGGCCATCTCGATCGCGGCGAGAGCCGCCTCCCAACCCTTGTTCCCGCTTCCCTTTGCCGAGCGCGCCGCCGCCTGTTCGTAGGTGTTGCAGGTGATGACGCCGTACGCAACCGGCGACTGCGTATCGACCGCGACGCGCGAGAGCTCGTTGGTCACCTGCGCCGAGATGAAGTCGAAGTGCGGAGTGTCGCCTCGGAGCAGACATCCGATCGCGACGATCGCGTCGTAGCGGCCGGTGAGCTTCCGCGCGAGCGTCGGAATCTCGAACGCACCCGGAACGCGAAAAAGATCGACGTCCTCGTCGCGCGCGCCGTGACGCGCGAGACAGTCGAGAGCGCCGTCGAGCAATCCCGACACGATCTCGTCATTGAAGCGGCTCGCGATCACGCCGAAGCGCAAACCGGTCGCATTCAAATCACCTTCGAAAGAGCGAGGCATCGCGGGCGCGGATTGTATTGCGTGATCCGCCAATCACGCCAACGTGTCCGATGCCGTAGATCTCAGCCGCTCGATGAGCGCCGCGGCCGTGATCACCGTCGCGTACTCGCCATCGAGATTCGCGAGCGACATCGCGTGGACCTCGGCTGAGGTCCGCCAGCGGCCGTCGTAGTCACGCCGGCCGAAGGTCGCAGTCGCGTCGGCGACGACGTAGGTCGTGAAACCGAGATTGCCGGCCATGCGGGCTGTCGCCTCCACGGAGTTGTTCGTAATCACGCCCGTGATCACCACGGCGTCGATAGCCGCGCTGCGAAGCCGTTCCTCGAGTCTTGTGCCGATGAACGCGTTGTTCGTCGATTTCTGGATGATCTGTTCGCCAGTAGCGGGTCGAGCTTCGTCCTTGAACGCGAATCCCGGCCCGTCTGGGCGATACGTCGAATCTGCCTCGGTCGACGCATGCCGGACATGAAAGACCGGCCAGCCAAAGCGTCGCCACTCTTCCAGCAGCCGTGCGATCGTTGCCTCGGCTTGCGGATTGTTCCGATCGTCTCCCCACCTCGGATCATCGATCGCCTTCTGAACGTCGATGATCAGAAGGGCGGGAGATGTCACCGCCCTGCCCGCGCGACCACGGCCGGGGTGCTGTTGTCCTGCGCCTGATCGGCGTAGAAGCTGACGATGCCGCGGTAGATCGCCTGGGCGGTGTCTTCGCGCCACTTCTGCGTCTTGAGGAGGGCGCGGTCGTGTTTGTTGCCGAGATTGCATATCTCGATGAGGGCGCGCGTGGGGACGAGGTTGTAGCGGATGACCGCCGGGACCCATTCGCGATCGTCGCGGACGACGTTATCGCGCACCGGGTTGAACGGGTGGACCTTGAGGCCGCGCTCGTCGAACGCGTCGATCACCGACTGCGCGAGATCGCGCGAGAGTCCCTCGGCTTCGAGTGACTCCTCTTCCGAGTGCCGCACGAGCGGGTGCTCACGTACCTCGGCGCGGGCGAGGTAGACGTCCTGCCGCTTCTCATACGAGCCGGTGACGTACTGCGCGCCGGGGATGTACGCCATCGCGCCGCGGATCGACGGGTGCAGCGAGTCGGCGTGAATCGAGAGGAACACGACCCTCTCTTTCGCCACGCCGCTCTTGATCGCGCGCGCGAAGATCGAGTTCGCGAGATACCACCGCAGATTCACGCCGACGACCGAGTCATCGAGCGTGTACCGCGGGGTCGTGAGAACGAACTGGTCCTGCAGCGGTTCCAGTTCGTCATCCTCGGCGATCTCGTAGCCGTGCGCCTTCGATCGCGTCGTCACGCGCACGATCGCGCCGCTCCGCTTCTCCAGCACGCGTCTGAGGCGGCACATGACGTCGTACACGTACGTCGCCTCATAAACGTCGTCATGCGCGGCGCCGACGTCGCGGCCTCCGTGTCCGGCGTCGAGGACGACCGTCACGCCGTCGAGGTTCTTCGCGCGCGCACGTTTCGCCAGCTTCGCGCTCGCCACCTTCGTCTTTTCCGCCGCGATTCGCGTCGGATCGTCCGCCGGCAGGTACTCCGGCAGGAGCAGATCCATCGGAATGCGGACGGCGTAGCCGACGGGGATCTTCGCGACGTTGTCGATGCCGTTGAATTTCACGATGCGATCGAGCACGTCGCCGACGTCTTTCGAGTAGACGCGGCCGGTGAAGCGGATCGCGACGGAGGAGTAGAGCGCCTCCCCTTTCTGCAGCCGGTACACGGCGTACGGAACGGAGGAGGCGCGCTCGTACGTCAGCGACGGTAATCCTGGCGTTTCCACCACGGACGACGCCTCAACATCTTCATGCGCTGATTGACGCTGAGACGGATCGTGCGATGGTTGCCGAATTTCCGAAGCCGCCGACGGTGCATTCTCTTCCTCCACCCCACCGTGCACCTTCCTGAAGGCCGCGGTGAGCAGTTCGTTGGGAATGACGATGACGTCACCCTTGCGGGTCGAGAGTCCCTGATTCGGATTTGCCTTCCGGATGGCGGCGTAGTTCGCGCCGTCGCCGGTGAACCACTCGGCGAGACGCCAGAGCGACTCGCCTTCGATCTCGCTGCCGACGACGACGTGCTTCCAGCCGGCCGCTGTGGATGAATCGGATGAGAAGAGCGTCGTCACGATCTGCCGCTGCAGCTCCGGCCGGAGCAGCGTGAACGGAACGTGGACAACCCGCTCGGTCGTGAGGTTGTCTCCGATCTTGTTGAATGCCCTGTTGAACGCGACGATGTCGTGCCACCGCTCCGCGTCTCCGGTGACGCGCTTTGCGAGCCGCGTCCACGCGTCGCCCTCGTGCGGCTTCACGTCGACGTCGATCACGTAATCGCGAGTGAACGACGCGCGTAGCTCGGGCGTGACGCGAGCGGTGGCGATGGGCGTTTCTTTGGAAGTGGCGGCGAAGACAGTGGCCGCGTAGAGGAGCGCTACCAGGGCCACCCACCACTTACGCACGGTGAAAATTGTACAGCTAAACGACCGACACGGCCGCCCGAAACTCGTCCCTTGGTCCTTCCAGAATGTCCGATTTGCCGCGACGCCGGCCGCTCGCCTCGACCACGATCAAGTGCGGTAACTCCGGTGAATCCAGGTACTTCTCGTGATGTTCGACCCCGCTGAGCGCCGCGTGGCGGCTCTCGCCGTAGGCGCAGCGCTCGATCGTGGCGAAACCGGCGTCGTGCAGGCACTCGGTCAGCGTCTGGGCGTTGTAGAGGAACTGATGTCCCCAGCCGCGGAACGCCTTGTTCATCCAGAAGCAGTCGCGGACCGCCTCGCTCGGCTGGGACCATTGACCGAGGTGGTACTGCGTCATCCAGACCCAGTCGAGATTCGGCGTCGTGAGGCGGAGCACTCCTGCGTCGCCGAGCGCGCGGCGGCAGTCGCGGAGGAACTTCATCGCGTCGTCATACGCGAGGTGCTCGATGAAGTGCTCGGCGAAGATGTATTCGAGATCGCTGTATGGGATGCCTTCGCGGATGTCGAGCACCTGATCGATCCCGCGGTACGGCTGGTTGTCGACGTTGATCCATCCCTCGAGGAGGACCGGCCCCGATCCGACGTGCAGTTTCGTTTTCATAGCGGCGGACGCCGCCTCCAGTAATTGGTCTCGCGCTCGAACGCGGCGGCCGCGCGCAACATCGCGGCCTCGCCGAAATGCGGCGCCATGATCTGCAGCGACAGCGGCAGCTCCTTCGAGTCGAAGCCGCTCGGCACCGCGATCGCGGGGCAGCCGACGAGGTTCGCCGGCGCGGTGAAGATGTCGTTGAGGTACATCGAGAGAGGATCATCCGTCTTCGCGCCGATCTCGAACGCACTCTCCGGCGTCGTCGGCGTCACGAGGAAATCGAATTTCCCGAACGCCTGCGCGAAGTCGTGGCGCATCTTCGCGCGCACCCGTTGCGCGCGCGCGTAGTAGGCGTCGTAATAGCCCGACGAGAGCGCGAAGGTTCCGAGCATGATCCGCCGCTTCACCTCATCGCCGAAGCCTTCGCCGCGTGAGTCGACGTAGACGTCTTCGAGCGTCTTCGCCCGCGTGCTCCGCGCCCCGTAGCGGATGCCGTCGAACCGCGAGAGATTCGCGCTCGCCTCCGCGTTCGCGACGATGTAGTAGACCGCGATCGCGTACGGCAGGGTCGGAATGCTGACGTTCTCGATCGTCGCGCCGAGGTCGCGAAGGACCGCGAGCGCGTCATCGAAATTCGCGCGGACTTCGCCTTCGAGCTTCTCGACGGCCTCTGTCACGACACCGAAGCGCAGCCCCCTGACGTCCTGATGGCTGCCGAGGTCGAGGTCGCGCGTGTAGTCGTCGACCGGATGGGTGCTGGAGGTCGAGTCGTGCGGATCGTGTCCTGCGATCACACCGAGGACCTCGGCTGCTTCGCGGACGGTTTTCGTGACGATGCCGATCTGGTCGAGTCCTGACGCAAATGCGACGAGCCCCCAGCGCGAGACGCGGCCGTACGTCGGCTTCACGCCGACGACCCCGCAGAGTGCCGCCGGCTGGCGCACGGAGCCTCCAGTTTCCGACCCGAGCGCGATTGGCACCATGCGCGCCGCGACAGCCGCCGCCGATCCGCCGGATGACCCGCCGGGGACGCGCTTGAGGTCCCACGGATTCTTTGCGGGTCCGAACGCGGAGTGCTCCGTTGAGGACCCCATCGCGAACTCGTCGAGATTCGTCTTGCCGACGATGCATGCGCCCCACTTCCGCAGCCGCTCGACAGCGGTCGCGTCGAAGGGAGAGACGAAGCCGCGAAGGATGCGCGAGGCGCACGTCGTCGGTATGCCGGCCGTCGCGATGTTGTCTTTGATCGCGACCGGGATTTCGCCGGCAAGATTGCCGGCGCCACACACGTGCACGAACGCGTTCAGCTTCGGGTTGAGCTCTTCGATCGCTCGGAGAGAGTCGAAAACCTCACTCACCGCCGATCACCTTCGGGACGACGAAAAATCCGTCCTGCCATGCCGGGGCGTTGCGCTCGACGAGGGCGCGGTCGAGCGGCGCGTGCGGTATGTCATCGCGCATCGGCGTCGCCTCGCCCGCGGCGCGTTCTTCGAAGCCCTCGACGTCGACCTCCGACAACTGGTCGATGTACGTCAGGATCTTCGACATCTCCGCCGCCATCCGGTCGAGCGCCGGCTCATCCATTTCAATCCGGGCGAGATCGGCGATCCGGCGCGCTTCCTCCCGCGTGATCTTCATCGGCCGCGATCTTAGCAGTGCAGCGCTTTTGCAACAGAAAAGCTCGTTTGGGTCTCTGGGGAACAGTTGCTCTCGCGTTTACTGCCGTTCTGCTCGCTTACGTCGTCTGGGGGAAATCGCGCAGGCGTCATGTCGACCTGGTCATCCCGCCGAATGTCGGGATCGCGGATCTGCTCGACTCATTCGCCGCGCTGACGTGGGGACACGTCGTCCACGGTAATCGCGCCGTCGTCATCCAGAACAGCGCGTTCTTCGACGAGCTTGTCGCCGACATCGAGCGGGCGACGCACCACATCCACATCGAGACCTTCCTCTGGCGCGACGGCGCGGTGAGCGACCGCGTCTCGGAAGCGCTGACCAAACGCGCGCGCGAAGGCATCGAGGTGCGCGTGCTCGTCGATCAACGCGGCGCGAAACAGACCGACCCTCACGTCTGGGCCGACCTGCGGCGCGCCGGCTGCGACTTCCGCGTGTTCCATCGGATGCGCTTCCGCGAGTTCGCGATGTACAACCACCGCGATCACCGCAAGATCGTCGTCGTCGACGGAACGGTCGCGTACACCTTCGGTCACGGCATCGCCGACATGTGGTGCGGCACGCCGCAGCATCCGCGCGGATGGCGCGACACCGCAGTACGCGTCACCGGTCCCGCGGTCCGCGAGTTCCAGACTGCCTTCTTCGACAACTGGGGACGCAGCGCCGGAACGATTCCGGCCGGCGACCGCTACTTCCCTCCGCTCGAGCCGGCGGGCACGATTCCGATGCACGTCGCCTACATCTCGCAGCGCGAGACGACCAGCGCGGTCCAGCGGCTCTACTACTTCGCGATTGCCGCGGCGCAGCACGAGATCCTGCTCCAGAACCCTTACTTCCTCCCCGATTCGCACGCGCTCTTCCTCTTCGCCGAGGCACGGCGGCGCGGTGTGAAGATCCGCGTCATGATGCCGACGGCGAGCGAGAGCGACTTCTCGATCGTGCAGCACGCGTCGCACTACCACTACGGTCCCTTGCTCCGCATGGGAGCGGAGGTCATCGAGTACACGCGCGGGATGCACCAGAAGGTCCTCATCGTCGACGGCCTCTGGGTCTGCCTCGGCTCCACGAATTTCGATCCGCGCAGCTTCCGCATCAACGACGAGATCAGCGTCGCGATGTGCGACCGCGACATCGCCGCCGAGCTGCGGGCGACCTTCGACGACGACGCGCAGTACTGCGAACCGTGGACGATGGACCGCTGGAAGGCGCGGAGCTGGAAACACGCCGCCTGGGACTGGTTTGCCTCACGCCTGAAGCGGGAGCTGTGACGCGCCGCGCATCATCGCCACGAAGCGCGAGGCGAGCTCGGAGTCGAACTGGGAGCCGGCGCCGCGACTGATGATCGCCAGCGCGTTCGCGGTCGATTCGACCGGCTGGTACGTGTCGGGATCCGTCATCGCGGCCCATGCGTCGCAGATCTGGACGATGCGCGCGATCAGCGGGATCTCGTCGCCGTGCAGCTCGTTCGGATAGCCGCGGCCATCGACACGCTCGTGATGGCAGAGCACCCCGCGCGCAACCTCATTGCCGAGGAGCGGCTCGACGACGGCGGCGCCGACGTAAGCGTGTTCGCGGAGAACGTGGATCTCCTCCGACTGGATGTTCGGCTTGCGATAGAGCCGCGGGTAGTCGAGCAGCCGCATGCCGACGTCGTGAACGATCGCGAGAAGCCGCGCGTTTTCCGCTTCATGCGCCGGCACTGCCAGAAAGCGGAGAAACGGATCGACCGTCGCGACCACGGCGTCCGTGTGCCGCCGCAGCTCCGGGTAATGCGTGAAGTCGGGCTCGAGCAGCTTCTCCGCAACGCGAGTGCGGAGTGTCGCAATCTTCCCGTGTTCCAGCGCGTGCTCGATCGCGACCTGGATCTGGTTCAGATTCGCCGCGAGCATCTCGTGCGCCGAGCGGTCGGGATTCCCTTCGAACGCAACCGTGACGTACAGGCCGCGGATCGACGGCACGTTCACCGGCGCCGTGAACACCTTCTGGAGCTGCGCCACCGTGACCGGCGCGTTTCCTCCGACCGGCGATTGCATGTTCGTCCGGACGTGCCCTCCCGCCTCGCCGCGCTTCGTCAGCCAGACGTTCAGCTTCGACTGCAGGAAATGCACGCCCTCATCGACGAGCTGCCCGCGCGCCACGACCTCCTGCACGCCGCCAGCCGCGCCGAACGCCGAGAACAACACGGCGACGGCTCCCGGAATCAGCAGAGTCGACTTGAGCAGCTCGCGCACCGCGGCGAGCTCGTTCTCCGTCAGCGTATCCGGCGCCGCCGGGACGAGGATGCGTGTCGCGGCATTCCGCGCCTCGAGGACGAGACTCGCGAGATGCCCGACGTTCGCGCGCGGCTTCTGCGGCGGCTCCGGCGGTTTCGGCCTGGGTGCGGGAGCAGCCGCCGGCGCGGCAGGCTGCGGCGCCTGACCCTGCGGCATCACCTGCGGCAGGTTCTTCATCTCGCCGCCGATGACGGCGCGCGACTGCTGCGACGTCATCCCGTCCGCGAGCGAGGTCGTGATCTCCGCGCCCCCTTCGGTTTCCGAGAGCGCGATGAAGCGGAGTCCGAAGACATTCTTCTTTCCGAAGAGCTCCGCGATGCGATCGGCGATCCGCTGCGCTTTCTGGGTGTCGCCCAGCTCGAACGGCTGCTTCCCCGCCTTGTCGCGCATGTCGACGACGCCGACGAGCGACCCGCGCATGTAGATCGGCGCAACGAGAAGCCGCTCCGTCTGCGATTCGTACAGGATCTCGGAGAACCGCGGCTCGGCGGCGAGTCCGTTGACGAAGAACGGCGTCCGGCCGCGTCCGCAGCGATCGATGATGGGGTCCTTCACGTCGGCGTTCTGGCGGATCGGCACCTTGAAGCCGTACTCAGTCACCAGCTCGAAGCGATTCCCCGGGCCGTCGTAGAGATAGAGCGCCGCCTTCGTCGCGCGGATCTCCACCGCGCAGTCATAGAGGATTTCCTTGAGTTTCGGCCGAAGCTCCTCTACATCAGGATGCACGCGCGGAGTGTACCCGCGTCAACGCATCGCGCGCAGCTTATCGAGGATCTCTTTTTCCGAGGGGAAACGCCCCTCGGCGTGCTTGTCGAAGAGCAGCTCGTTGTTCGCGCTCACCTTGAAGATGCCGCCGCTGCCGCGCACGACTTCACTGTCGACTCCGAGCTCTTTCTTGATTTCAGCCGCCAGACTGGAGGCTCTTGGGAGGTAGTTTCAAACGCCGCAGTAATCGATTCGGATATTCATGGTCTTGTCATTCAGTTCTGACCAGCACCGCGGTGATGTTATCGAGCCCGCCGCGCTCGTTCGCCGTGTCGATGAGCGCCTGCGCCGCCCCTTCCAGATCGCCGTCGTGGCTGGTGACGAGGCGAAGGATCTCGTCTTCGGGAACCATGCCAGTGAGGCCGTCCGAGCAGAGCAGATAGACGTCACCGTTCTTCGCCTCGATCTCGGTGGCGTCGGGACTCACCTGCAGCGCGCCACCGAGGGCGCGCGTGATCACGTTGCGGAGGGGGTGTTTCTCGGCCTCGGCCTCCGTGAGCATGCCGGCCTGCACCTGCTCGAAGACCCATGAGTGATCGTTCGTGATGCGGGAGAGCTGATTGTCGCGGATCAGGTACGCGCGCGAGTCGCCGACGTGCGCCACCGACATCGTGTTGTTGTCGTCCGCCAGCGCGGCGACGACCGTCGTCCCCATCCCGCGCAACCGCGCGTCCTTGCGCATCGCTTCGAGCACGCGCGTGTTCGCCATCCGCACCGCCGCCATCAGCCGGTTCGTGCTGCGCTTGTACTGCTCGTCGTAGGCGTGCGGCCACGTGCCGTCGTCTTCTTTCGTGTGAACGATGAACTCGTTGATCGACTCGACCGCGATCTTCGACGCGATCTCGCCCGCGGCGTGGCCGCCCATGCCGTCGGCGACGAGGAACAGGCGGGCGTCGCTCTCGACGAGGAAGGAGTCCTCGTTATGCTGCCGCTGGCGCCCGACGTGCGTCAGACCGAAGGCCTTCACGTTCATCATTCACCCTTTCTTGAAGAGGGTGAACCCCTTTCCCGCCTCGCCCTTACCTGCTCGAAGCTCGGCCAATGCACTCTGAATCTCTACGTTCTGCGGGTCCCACTGGAGCGCTTGCTCGAAATATCGCTCCGCTTTCGCGGAAAGTCCCGCCAACTTCGCGAGTTTCCCGGCATCGCGAAGGTAAATCGGATTGACCGGCTCGAGCTGGACCGCGGTCTCGATGGCGTGCACCGCCTGGCGCATCATCGCCGGGATCCGGGCCGCCGCCAGGGCGACGTGGTACCACGCTTTCGCATCCTTCTCGTTGTGCTTCACGGCGAGGTCGAAACTCTCGTACGCGCCGCGGAAGTCATTCTCCTTATAGGCTTTGACACCTTTCGCCATGTACGCCTTCGCGATCTGCGCGAAGTCGACAGGGCCCCCTTTCGTGGGGCTCGACATCTCTACATCGTGCTGCTTGCGCCGGGATGGATTCGTGAGGACGTTGACCGCCTCGGTCAGGCTTTGAAAGCGGCGTTCGGCGTCTGCCTTGTCCGTTCCCTTGTAACGGTCGGGATGGTTCTCTCGGGCCAGCTTCCGGAACCGGTCGCGGATCTGCTGCTCACTGGCCGATCGGTCGACACCGAGGACCTCGTAGTAATTGACCTTCATTCGGGATCAGGACTTCGATTTCGCCTGATACATCTTACGCGAGGTCGCGCGGACCACTTCGGCGACGCCCCTGTCGTCTTTCAACCCTTTCAAATCACGTAAGGTTAATCGATTGATCAACGGCAGGACAACCCCCACAGGAGTGCGCGGATTGCGCGCGAGAGCGAGCACGATCGGGTACTTCGACATCCAGTCGCGGCGCAGCGCGATGAGGCGCAGCACCTCCTCCGAGACGTCCCGCATCCCGGCGATGCTCTCGGCTTCCCCGTCCGTCATTCGCGGGTTCCGGATCGCGGCGGAGGCGACGAGACGGTTTCGCTCGCGGACGAGAATCAGCCTCGTGCTGCGATTGCCGCGAAACGCCAGCAGCACCTTTTGGGCGACCGTCATCTTCACGATTTGGGCGAAGAGCGCCTCTTTTTTCGGGTCGGCAATCTCGGACTCGGGGATGACGAGCGACGGTTGGGCCGGCGCCTGCGGATTCGCGTCTTCCTGCGCCGCCGCCTCCAGCAGGTCGACGATCGGCTCGACCGGCGCGTCGACGAGGTCTTCCTCGATGCCGAGCTCCGCGAGGCGCGCCTTCTTGTCGAAGAACTCCTCGCGCGTCTCGGCCGCGCGGCGGCGCACGTCTCCGGAGAGATTCGGGTTCTGGAGCAGCGCGTCGAGGATCTCCGGCGCGCGGAGGATGCGCGCCTGATTGATGACGATGACTTCCTGTAGCTGCGGATCGGCGGTCCGCGCGAGCTGCTCGACCGTCGCGTCGTCGAGCGCGCGATTCCGGATCAGCGCCTCGAGGACCGCGTTCTCGTGCGACGCGCGCGCGAGCCGCGCGAGATGTTCCGGCGCGGCGCTCTCGTTGGACGCGACGCCGATGAGCGTGCGCGCCGGCATCTCCGCGAGCGTCGTGCCGGCGACGACCGCGACCTCGCTGTCGTCCGAGATGGCGAGATACGCGAGCACCGCGATGACGTCTTCCTGCTCCAGAGGGAGGAAGCCGCGGGCGAACGTTAGCAGCGCTTCGCGCGGGACGACTCCGGACTCGATCTGATGAATGACGGCCGCGGCGCTCAGCTCTGCAGGCGCCGCGCTATCGGCTGCGCTATCTATGGTCGTCAAGGCTCGCTCCGGTTGCTGTCGGCCGGAACCTCGGTGAGCGTCTTGCGGTCGAACACGCGGTCGTGGAGGACCTTCCCTTCACGTCCGAGCGGCGGGATCTCCACGCCGTTGAGCGAAAGCTTCGGACCGGCCGCGTTGCCGATCGTCTTGAAGCGGAACTGGTTCTTCGCGTCGAAGACGCGGTGGTCGCCGCGCCTCATCTCGTCGTTGAAGACGCTGACGCCGTCTGCTTCGAGCTGGATCCATGAGTTGTCTTTCATGTCCACGGTCAGATGGAGAACCTCGTCCTGCGCCGTGGCGGTCGCGTTCTCAGCGGGCTGCGGCGCGCGCTTCGGTTTCGCGGTCACCACCGGCGCGACCACGCGCGCCTCTTCGTTGCGCGCCTCGCGCTTCCGCGCGACGGCCCACCAGATCACCGCGGCGAGCGCAGCGGTCACGAGAATGAAGAAATAGATGTTGCGGTCGACGCGCGCCAGCGGCGACGGGATGCCGCGCTTCGGCGGCGCGACCGGCGCGTCGGACGGCTTCGGCGTCAGCCGGTCGAGGTGCGCACTCTTCTCGATCCGGTCATCGCCCGCCGCCGCGTAGTTGTACCGGTTCACCATCTCCTCGGCGTTGAGGCCGAGGTAGCGCGCGTACTCCCGAACGAACCCGCGCGTGAACACCGGCGCCGGCAGCGTCTTGTGATCGTTGCGCTCGATCGCGTCGAGGAACCGCTTGCTGATCTTCGTCGCGTCCGCGATCTCCTTCAGCGAGATCGCACGGATCTCCCTCTCCCGCCGCAATTCCTCGCCGAAAGAAGCAAGCTCCGAGTGCGTCTGTGGTTCCGGTTCAGGCACGATCGGGGCAATTCTAACCGTGAAGACGTAGGACGGGCTTCAGCCGGTCGCCGGGTCGTCGAACGCCACCTTCGCGTACACCTCGGCGAGCTTTAGGCGGCAATGAAGGGATTCGATCTCGATCTCGGCGTGCGGGTCGTTCCACTCGCGGAAGGACCAGCGGCCGTCAGACTGCCGGGTGAAGATCTCGACGTGGATGCGGTCCTGCGCCACGAGGAGGTACTCAGAGAGCGTAGGCATGGAGCGGTAGCGCTCGAATTTCCCGCCGCGGTCGTACTTTTCGGTCGAGTCGGAGAGGACCTCGGCGATCAAAGTGGGGTTGGTGACGGTATCGAGTTGGTCGTCGACGAACTGCGGCGGATCACAGACCACCACGACGTCGGGATAGGTGTAGTGACGCCGGCGATCGGTGGCCACGCGCAGGTCGGCTGAAGAAACGGTACATGGCCCGTCCCGCAACTTATCCCGAAGTTCGCTACCAAGGTTCAGAGCGATGAGCGTGTGCCGGTACGACGCTCCGGACATCGCGAACATCTCGCCGTCGACGTACTCGCTCTTCCATTCCGCGGCGCGTTCGATGCGCAGGTACTCCTCAGGAGTGAGCCGGGCATCGGGGCGCGTGGTCATGCTGGGATTAGGGTAAGCCATTTCAGCGCGGCGGCGGATGCGCGGTCCGCTTCGCACGAAGTGCATGCGACTTCGATCGGAATGGCCTGCAATGCGTTCGAGCTCACGTGCAGTTCGATCGGAGTGCGGCGCAGTTCGAACGAGGGGGAGTGCAGTTCGATCGTGGCGACATGCAGTTCGATCGAAGTGCAGGTGAGTGCGAACGAAGTGACGTGCAGTTCAATCGAAGTGCATTGCAATGCGAACGAGGTGCGATGCACTTCGAACGAAGTGCGGTTCATTGCGAGCGAAGTGACGTGGTGAGAACGAGTTACGAGAAACGCGAAAAACATTTGACAAGTGTTCGGGGGACTCGTAGACTACTTAATTACCGGTAAGAACGTTTGGGTTATGACGACGCCGGTATCGGGAGTCTGAGCAGTGCTCCTCCCACGGTCCCCCGGAGTGGGCTGCGTCATCGTTCCGGATCCGTTCGATTTCGCCACCCTCCTCCTCGGGATCACGGGTTCCCAAATTCGAAAGAAAGGAGAGAGAGTCATGTTCAAAAACCAAACGGTCGCCCCGGGAAGCACAGCTCCTCAGACCCCGAAGCCGATGCTGACGCCGGACGAGGCGGTAGCGATGGTTCGCGAAATTCGCGACCGCCTGCCGATCCCCGATCCGACGGACGTCGTCGTCTCCGGACGCCGGCGCGCGGCGCAGGTCGATCCTGCGTTCGCGGCGGCTGCGGTCAACGCTGCCGGTGCCGTCGAGCCGGTGCAGACGGCGGTCGGTTATACCGACAGCCAGATGCGCGACGAGATGGACGCCGGCACGCGCTGGACGCAGTTCACGGACGAGCTGCGGGCGCTGCTCGTGACGGCGAACCACGCCGACACGATCCGGCGCCAGCGGATCGGGCTCGCTGCCCTGCAGATCCAGAAGATCTGCGTGCAGATGGCCCGCGACGGACGGAATCGGGACGCGCTGGCTCCGCATATCGCACAGATGCGGCAGCTCAACAAGTTCCGCCGCAGCCGCCGCAAGCCACGGCCGCAACAGCAGACGCCGTCGCCGGCACATGAAGTAACGCAGTAAACGGTCTCCCGGGCGTGCCGCGGCGCGCCCGGGAGCCACTTCGCGGACGGGAATGTCCGCGCTCCAGGAGAAGGGTCATGAAAACAGAAGATGCCGAGGCGGTGCTCGAACTGGTCGGAAAGATCTCGACCGCCTTCGAAGCGACGATGACGGACGAGGAGCGCGCGGCTAAGCCGCAACTCCACCGCGATGATTCGTCGACTGCGCTGGTCTATTCGACGGAACAACGCGAGGACGCGTACGAGGACTTCGCCGCCGTGACTGCGATGGAGGCGCTCGCGTCGATGGCCGACGAGATCGACCGGGTCATCGCCGCGCGGATGGAGAAGCTCTACGGCGACTGCCTCGCGATCTACTACGCGCTCGAGGATCTGGCAGCGAAGGATCCCGAGAACGAAACGTACGTGGAGCAGATGCGGGAAATGGAGACCGCGCACCTGTCGCAGTACGGCCGACCGATTCCACCACGGGCGTAGCGTATTCAGGAACGCAGCCGCTTCGCGACCGTCTCCGCCCTCAAACGCTCGATACATCTCCGGAGGTACACGCTCGTCTCCGCGCGGTGGTAGATGTTGCGGAGGTCGGCCACCGACAGGTGGCGCAGCTGCGCGGCGGCGATGGAGCGGGGGGTGGAAGGGTTGAGGACGAGCGCTCGGCGGACGGAGTAGCGGAACGACCATTTGATGTCGTTCGCGAGGAGCGAGAGCTGGTCGCGGGTGGCGCGGCCGGAGGCGATGAGGGCGAGGATCTCGTCTTCGCGGACGCGCTGGTTGACGAGCAGCGCGGCGAAGACCTTCGGATCGGGATCGAAGAGGAAGTGTTTGATAAGGGCGAGGCTGCAGCGCCGTGCCGACGTAATGCGCTGGCCGAGGGTGAGCTCGGTGACGCGGGCGAGGAGCTGGGTGTCGATGGCGCGGCGGACCGGGGCCGGCACCGTCACGTCGACCGAGAGGCGGACGAGGTCGGGCCAGTGGAGGTAGTGCACCAGCTTCGCGGCGTACATCTGCGGCGTCTTGCGGTGCGCGACGAGTTTGAGGCGGACCGCGTAGAAAGAGGAGAGCCGCGGGTCCTGCGCGACCCTCTGGATGATCGCGGAGGTGACGAAGGGGTGGTCAATGATTGACAGCGCGTCATCCTCGGTGAGGGCGGAGACGCCACGGTCGAGGACGGCCGCAAGTTCTTCGCTGGTCGGTTTCCCGGCGGCCGGCCCGCGAGTCCATGTATTATTGCGCATCACCATCTCGTACGGGCTTGCGGAACAAAGTGACTGACGAACAAGAGGTTGCGTCTACCAACACGACCGACGCGCGCGGCATTCTGAACAGCTTCATCGTTCGCCTCGCCGCGGCGCGCGTTGCGCTTCTCGCAATTCTCCACGCTCTTATTTTCAGTTTCTGCTATCCGCTGGCGTGGCTCGTCCGCTTCGACTTCAAACTCCCCGCCGCCTACGTCAACGTCGTCACCGCCAGCCTCCTCTGGGTGGTCGGCATCGAGCTGGCGATCGGGGTGCTTTTCGGGTTCTATCGCGGATGGTGGCGCTACGTCGGAATTCACGACGTCCTCCGCCTCGCCGCAGGCTGCACCACGATGCTCGCCGCGTTGCTGGCGCTCTGGTACACGGAGCGCTGGACGCACTTCCCCGGCCTCCTCGGCGTGTCGCGCGCGGTCCTGCTGATCAACTACGCCTTCTCGCTCCTGGCGATCTTCGGCACACGCGTCCTCGTCCGGTTGATGAAGGACATCTTCCGCTTCGAGGCGTCGGGCGAGACCTCCAGGGTCCTCGTCATCGGCGCGGGCGACGCCGGCGAGGCGCTGGCGCGCGAGATCCAGCATCGGCCGAGCATCGGGCTTCAAGCCGTCGCCTTCGTCGACGACCAGCGCGCGAAATGGCGCTCGCACATCCGCGGGATTCCGGTGCTCGGGCCGATCAGCAACATCGCGGCGATCGCCGCCGAGAAGAACGCGACGGAAGCGCTCATCGCGATTCCGACGGCGAGCGGCAAACGAATCCGCGAGATCATCCGGATGCTCGCCGACGCGAACATCCGCTTCCGCACGGTTCCAGGCCTCGACCAGCTCGTGACCGGCCGCGTGCACGCGACGCAACTCCGCCCCGTAAACGCGGACGACCTGGTGCGGCGCAAGGAAATCGTCCTCGCGGGCGACCGCGTGGGACATCTCTTCCGGAACAAGCGGATCGTCGTCACCGGCGCCGGCGGGAGCATCGGCTCGGAGCTGACGCTGCAGATCCTGTCGATGGCGCCGGAACAGCTACACGCGATCGAACGGTCGGAGCTCGCGCTCTACGAGCTCGGTCACCGCATCGAACGCGAGACACGATCGAAGTCCGAGACGGTTCGTTTCCATCTCTCCGATTTCGCCTCTGCCGCCGCGGTGCTGGAGGACGTCCGGCCGCACGTCGTCGTCCATGCCGCCGCGCACAAGCACGTTCCGCTCGGCGAGCAGAATCCGGCCGAATACGTCCGGAACAACTGCGTCGCCGCGCGTGCATTCGCGGAAGCGTGCGAGGCGGCGGGCGTCGAGCGGTTCGTATTCGTCTCGACCGACAAGGCGATCGAGCCGGCGAGCGTGATGGGGGCGAGCAAACGCGCCGCGGAAATCGCGCTGCTCGACCTGGCGCGGCGGACAAAGATGAAGATCTCGATCGTCCGCTTCGGAAACATCATCGGGTCATCCGGAAGCGTCGTGCCGTTGTTCGCGGAGCAGATCGCGGCCGGCGGCCCGGTCACCGTCACGCATCCCGACACGACACGCTACTTCCTCCGCACCACGGAAGCGATCTCGCTCATTCTGCAGGCCGCGGTCATCGGCGAAGGGATCCACATGCTCGATATGGGTGAGCCGATCCGGATCGCCGACCTGGCGCGCGACCTCATCATGCTTTCGAACCGGTCGCCGGAGGACATTGCGATCACGTACACTGGCCTCCGGCCGGGAGAGAAACTCCACGAGATCGTCCGGTCGGCGAGGGAGCAGCACGTACCGACGGAGCATCCGCGCATCGTCGGCGTGCACGCACCCCTTCCGACACCGGACGAGGTCAAGAGCTGGTATCGTCGCCTCGAGCACGCCGCGATGACTCAATCGCCGGCACTCGCCGAAGTGTTGCGTGAAGTGATGCCGGAGTTCCGACAGCCGCTCCCGACGCGGGCGATTCCCCGCGAGACGGAGACGTTCCCGGCCCGCGGCATCACGTCGGTCGCCGTTTCGACCTGATGCCTGAAGTGCTGTCGCAGATCGCCGAGATCCTTGTCGCCGCGACGATCGTCCTCATCCCGCTCGTGACGACGAGCGGCGGCATCGACAATTTCCGCGAGCCGAAGGATTCCTTGTTCATCGCGGCGGCGGCGCTGCTGGTCGTGATCGGCGCCATAAGGTTCGCCTTCCGGCCGGAGAAGATGTCTTTGAAAGGCGGACGAGGGCGTCCGCCACTCCTGTTTCTTGCAGCGCTGGGGTGGACGTTTCTCTCGGCGGCGTTCGCGACGAACCGTCATGACACGGTGGCGACGCTGGTGTGGGTGTGCGCGGTCGCGGTGTTCGCGTTCGCGGCCACGATGCTGGCGCGGCGCGAAGGAACGGTGACGGTGCTATGGGCGCTCATCGCTCCATTGATCAACGCCGTGATCTTTCTCCTGCAGCGCTTCAAGATCTGGAATCCGATCCGCTTCACCGCGGACGTCCCGGATCACTTCCGCTTCACGGCGCTGATCGGAAATCCCGACGACGCGTCGAGCTTCTTCGTGGCGCCGCTGATCGCGGCGGTAGCGATCATGATGGTGACGCGCGGGTGGCGCCGCTGGGCCGGCGCGACGGCATTTGCCGTTCTGTCGGCCGCGGTGATCACCGGCCGGCTGACGTCGATCATCGCCGTCGGCGCCGGATTGCTGACCCTCGCGATCGTGCGGGAGCACAAACGGGCGCTCCCGGTCATCGCGGCGGCGATTGTGGCGGTCGCGATCGCCGGCCTCGCCTACGCACCGCTGCGAACGCGCGTGCGCGCCGTCATCGGGCAGTTCCGCGCGGGCAACTACGCCGAGGCGACGTCGGGTCGCGTCACACCGTTCCTCGCCGCGGCGGAGATGGCTAAGGCGCATCCGCTGTTCGGGGTCGGACCGCACTGCTTCGCGTGGGAGTACTTCCCGTACAAGATCGACGTCGAGCGACAGCACCCGCAGCTCGCCCGCGTGTACGCCCATATGTTCAACTTCTCGGACGTCCACAACGATCACCTGCAGTTGATCGCGGAGTGCGGCGTCGTCGCGTACGTGCTGCTCCTGCTCGCGATCATCGGCGTCGTGGCGCGGGCGCAGCGCACGGCCGGCGAAGATGATCGCGCGGAATTCGCGCGCACAGCCGCATTGCCGCTGGCGGTGGCGATGGGGGTTCTCTGCCTCGCCCACTTCCCGCTCCACCTCACCGCCCCCGCGCTGATGTTCGTCTACTTCGGCGCGCTGGTTTACGGCTGGTCGGATGAAGGACCGCAGATCGAGGAGGCCCGCATTCCGCGCGCGGCCGCGGCCGTGGTCGCGATCGTTGCCATCGGCGGTGCGGTCTGGATCACGCTCCGCTTCGCATACGACCCGTTCACCTGCGAACGGAAGAAACTGCAGATCAAGGCGCGCACCGAGGAGGTGCTCGGAATGGGCGATCCGTTCCGAAGCGCACCGATCGCGCGGGAGAACCTCGCGGCACTCGGCGAGTGTGTGTCGAAACGGCCGGGCGACGCCGATTTCCTGATGATGCGCGCGGCAAATGACCGCGTCCTCGGCAATTACGAAGAGGCGCGCGCTTCTTATCAGCAGGCGCTGCGCTACGACCGTCGACCGGAGCTGTACGCGGAGCTCGGAGTCACCGACCTGCAGATGGGGCGGCGCGACGAGGCGCTCGACGCGCTCTTCCAGGCGGTGCTCTTCAGCCGGATCTACCTCGACTCGCTGTCGCCCGACGTGGTCGATGAGCTCAACGCGCGCCTTCGCCGCGAGGCGCCGCACCTCGTCGGCCACTGATGTAGTCGTTCGCTTCCTGCAGCCCCTTCGGCGAGCCGATCTCGTAGAAGCGCTCGTGCATCTCGTAGCCCGCGAGCTCGTTGCGGAGTGAGAGGTCGTGATAGACGTCGGCGAGGTCGAGCGCCGTTTGGTCTCGATATCCCGCGAGCGCTTCGCGGCGAAGCGCGCCGAGGCCGTAGTCGATGTAGAGCATGTCCGGGGTGCGGTTCTTCTTGTCGTACCGCACGAGGTGACCGTTTTCGAAGAGGACGTTGCTCTTGTCCCATCGGCCTTCGTTGCGGATCACGGCCATGAGTCCGAGCTTTCCGCTCTCGAGAAAGGTGCGAGCGACGGCGGCGTAGTCGCAGTCGAGGTACGAGTCGCCGTACATGATGAGGAAGGCGTCGCCGAGCAGTGGGAGGGCACGAATGAGCGCACCGCCGGTGCCGCGGAGCTGCTCGCCGTCGTAGCTGTAGCGGATCGAGAGGCCGAAGCGCGAGCCGTCGCCGAGCGCTTCCTCGACCATCTCGCCGAGGTAGCCGACGCAGAAGACGACGTCGTGAATGCCCGCGTCGTGGAGCAGACGAAGCTGATGCTCGGCGAATGGGCGGCCCGCGACGTCGAGGAGCACTTTCGGCACACGCTCCGTGAGCGGGCGCATGCGCGTGGCAAGACCTCCCGCGAGAATTGCGATCGGTAAGCTCACGGCCGGAAGAGTGATCCGAACGTGCGGGCGATCAGGCGGAGATCGCCGAGGAACGTTCGCGTGTCGATGTAGGTGAGGTCGTCGCGCAGCTTGTCACGCATAATCTCATTCACGTAGCGCTCGTGCCAGTCGTCGCCACCAAGGAGCGCTTCTTCGTGGCGATAGCGCAGCGACGCGGGACTGGTCAGTCCCGGACGCACGGTGAGGACGCGCCGCTCTTCCTCGGTGTACAGCCGCACGTACTCGGGTGCCTCGGGGCGCGGACCGACGATGCTCATCGCGCCGCGGAGGATGTTCACGAGCTGCGGCAACTCGTCGAGCTTCCACCGGCGCAGGATGCGGCCGAGCGGCGTGACGCGCGTGTCGCCGCCGCGCGTGATGCCGGGACCGCTTGAATTCACGTGCATCGTACGGAACTTCAGGATGCGAAACGGAACGCCGCCGCGGCCGATGCGCTCGCCGCGATGGAACACCGGCCCCGAGGAAGTGGCCTTCACCGCGATCGCGATCAAGGCGAGGAGCGGCGAGAGAACGACGAGCGCGACGAGCGAAGTCGCGACGTCGAAGAGGCGTTTCATCAGTAGTTCTTGCCGCTTCGCGAGGAGGCGTGCACCGCGCGAATCACGGTCTCGACGTCGTCGTCCGACATGACCGAGTAAATCGGAAGCGAGACCTCCCGCTCGTACTGCTGCGTCGCGACCGGAAACGACTCGCGGGTATAGCCAAAGCGATCGCGGTAGAACGGGTGAAGGTGGAGCGGGATGAAGTGCACGCTCGTTCCGATCCCGCGAGCCCGCAGGCTCTCGATGAACTTCCCGCGATCGATTCCGTTGACGCGCAGCGCGTAGAGATGCCAGGAGTGGTCCTCCGGCGCTTCGAACGGCGGGATCTCGAACGCGGCATCGTCGCCGAATGCCGTGTTGTACTGCATCGCGATCTCCTGCCGCCGGTCGCGCATCCGATCGATCTTCGCGAGCTGTGCCAGGCCCAGGGCGCCGGCGATGTCGGTCATGTTGTATTTGTAGCCGGGCGCGATCACTTCGTAGTACCACGACCCGTCGGCGCCGTAGCGGTTCCAGGCGTCGTGGCTGATGCCGTGCAGCGCCATGACGCGGCAGCGCGCCGCCCACTCGTCGTTGTCGGTGCAGAGCATGCCGCCTTCACCCGTCGTCAGCGTCTTCGTCGCATAGAAGCTGAAGCAGGTGATGTCGCTGATCGCGCCGACCTTGCGGCCGCGATAGCGCGTCGGAAGGGCGTGCGCGGCGTCGTCGATGATCGCGATGTTGCGCGGCTTCGCGATGGCGCGCAGCGCGTCGAGCTCCGCGGCGAGTCCGCCGAAGTGGACCGGGATGATCGCCTTCGTCCGCTCGGTCACCGCTTCGGCGACGCGGTCTGGGTCGATGTTGAAGGTGCGTGCGTCCACGTCGACGATGACCGGCGTCGCGCCGAAGTAGCAGACGACTTCCGCGGTCGCGGTGAAGGTGTACGCGGGGACGATGACCTCGTCGCCCGCCTTCAATCCAATCGCTACGAGCGCGAGGTGCAGCGCCGCGGTGCCGGAGTTGAGCGCGAGGGCGTGTTTCGCGCCGACGTAGTCGGCGATCTCGCGCTCGAGCCGATGGACCTGCTCGCCGGTCGTCAGCCACCCGGATTCGAGGACGGCGCGGACGCGCTCGATCTCGTCGTGTCCGATGTCCGGCCGCGCGAACGGAATCATCGCGCGTACTCCACGAGCGCGCGCCCCTCGGCGTTGGTGAACGATCGGCGCAGCGTGAACCCCAGAGTCTCGTAGAACTTCTGCACGGCGTCATTGTCTGCGGCGTCGGTGATCAGCCACAAGCTTTCCATGCCCGCATCGTGAACGGAGGCGATGAACGCTTCGACGAGCACGCGGCCGACGCCGTGATGCTGGTCGCGGGGGTGGACCGCAAGCGACATCAGCTCGGCGCCGGAGGCGGGCTGGAAAGCCCGCCCCACACCGCGGCGAGCGACGCGCAGCAGCGTTGATGGATGGCGCAGGACAGTCGGGAGGATTGCGATCGCGACGTGGAGGAAGCGTTTGCGCCAGAGGCGCCGGTAAAACGACTTCGACTCGAGCATACCGGCGACGAAGCCGGCGACGCGATCGTTCTCGGTCGCGACGAGCGCGATGCCGTCGTGTATGACGGCGTCGTAGAAGACGCTGAGGAAGCGGGGGCCGAGGAATGTGAGAAAGAAGTTCGGGAACGCGGCGAGGTGAATTGCCACGACGGCATCGAGATCGTCGCGGCGCATTCGCCGGACGATCATCGCGCCACCGTCTCGATCGCGTCGGCGAAGCGTTCGTAGAGAACGCGCGCGTCGAACTGCTCGGCGGCCTTCGTCGCTGCCTTTGCCATCGCGTCGCGATTCATGGCCACGCGTGCGATCGCATCGCGCATCGATGCGACGTTGCCGGAGGCGTACCGCGTGCCGGCGCCGTACAGGTCGATATCGAGCGAGGTGATCATCGGCAGCCCAGCCGCAAAGTAATCGAAGAGCTTCGTCGGAAGCGCGACGATCGACGCGGCGACGTACGGCGCGAGCCCGATGTCGGCCTCGGCATAGAGGCGCGCCAGCTCCTCCGGTCCGAGGACGCCCGCGAAGCGGACGTTCGAAGGAGCGCTGCGTCGCAGCCGCTCCTCGGCTCGTCCTTGTCCTGCGATGACGAGATCGGCGTCGAGGCCGCGCATCGCCTCGAGCAGCGTCGCGAGGTCGTAGTGCTCGCCGAGGGAGCCGGCGTAGACGAGCGTGAGCCGCTCGTGAGGTGTGCGCGGCGCGCGCAGCTCCGTCGGATCGACGCCGATCGGAATGGTGATGGCGTTCCGGGCGCCTTCGCGAGCGAGCACCTCGCGATACGGGTCGGCGACCGCGATCACCAGCGACGCGGCCCGGAGGTTCCGCCGGCGCAGCGACCGCAGCGGCTGCACGGCGGCGTTCACGAGCGGCCGAAGGATGCGCGGCGCCGCGTTCACGAAGAGCTCCGGCCAGAGGTCGAAGCAGTCGAGGACGAGCCGGGCACGGTGGAATTCGGCGAGCTTGCGCCCTGCCGCGCCGCAGAACTGAGGCGGATCGGCGGCGAGGATGACGTCAGGTCGCGGAAGCGTGCGGCCGCGCGCCACGACATTGCGCGCGAACGTCCGCTCGAACCAGAGGCGGCGAGCGCTGATGTTGCGGTGATATGCCGGCGTCGGAACGAGCTGGATCGTGTAGCCGCCGCCGTCGCGTTGTTCCCATTCCCGCGCGCGATATCGTTTGTTGTGGTGATTGAAGCCTGCGGTCCACCAGGTCACGTCGTGGCCGCGGGCGGCGAGGGCTCGCGCCTGGTAGGTGAACCGGTAATCGCGCCAACCCTCGCCCGGAATCGGACCGTACGGGTTGATCAGCCAGACGTGCACGGCGTCAGGATGCCTCACCGGCGGACGACCAGCGGAACGCGAACATGCACGCGACGCCGGCGATGAGAACCGGGATCACGGCGACGGCGTACAGCACGAGCGAGTACGTCAGCGCGGAAGTGCGGTCGACGCCGAACGCCGCGAGCGCGAGAATGACGAGGTACTGGAAGAGACCGATCTTCCCGGGAAGCGACGGCGGTGCTTCGCCGACGCGCAGCACGGCCGTGAGAAAGACGGCCGCAACCGGCGACAGCGGGAGCCCGACCGCGATGAACAAGATGTAGTTCACCGAGATCGAGAAGAAGAGGACCGCGAGCGCGAGTACCCAGATCGCGAGGCCTGCCTTCCAGTCGCGCAGCGAACGCAGTCCGGAGAGCGCCGCTTCGGTGAACGCGATCAGGCGTGCCGACCAGCGATCGGGAAGGCGACGCGCGATGATCTCGACGAGGCGGAGGAGCGAGCGGCTCCAGAATGTGAGCAGCAGGATCGCGAGGAGGAGCGCCGTCGCGGTGATCGCCAGCGCCGCGCCGGAACGCGTCATCCACGACGGCAGCGTCATCTCGATCAGGAGAAAGCCGACGCAGACGGCGAAGACGGCGAGATCGGTGACCTTCTCGACCACGATGGTGGCGGCAACGCGCGTCTTACTCACCTGCTCGCGCGTGCCGACGAGATACATGCGCGCCAGCTCGCCGAGGCGCGCGGGGATCGCGACGTTGACCGTCTGTCCGATGAGGATCCCGGCGGCGAGGACGAACCAGTTGCGCTCGCGGTGCTCGGGAGCGAAGAGGAGCCACCAGCGCGTCGTGTTGACGATGAGCGTCACGCAGACGAGAAGCAGCGCCATCGCGACCATCGCGGGACGGGTCTCGCGCAGCGCCGTCGTAACGCCGCTCCACTCCACGCGCCGGAACGCCAGCACGAGCGCGGCGACGCCGATGATCGCGCCGGCAATGATCTGCGGCCTCGAGCGGCGGACGCGCTCGCGCCAGTCGATGGCGTCAACGGACACGGCGGAAGCTCCAAGTTGCAAGCGCTGCCGCGGCGGCGGCGATCCAGAGAGCGTGAGCCGCCAGCGACCACCAGTCGATCATGCGGTCCGCTCGATCTCGCGATGCATGAGCACGATCACTGCGAGCGCGATCCAGAAAAAGATGCCCACTTTCGCACCGAGAGCGATGGTATCGACTGTTCCGAAGAGGAAGTACGCCAGCATTCCCGCGGCCATCCCGCCGATCACCAGGCGATTCGACCCGCTCCTCCGGTACGCCTGAAAGAGCAGCGCCGCGGCACCGAACCAGATCGCCAGGTATGCGATCAGGCCGGGGATTCCGAGGTCGAGCGCCGCCTGCAGCAGATGATTGTGCGCATGTGCGATGTCAAAGTCGGTCGGCGTGAAGAACGCCGGATACATCGCCGGCATGATCTTGCGGAAGGTGTTCATGCCGGCGCCGGTGAACGGGAAGTCGCCGATCATCGTGATCGCACGCGACCAGAGCTCGGTGCGCCCTTCGACATCCGAGCTGAACCCGGCGCCGGCAGCGTGCGAGAGTCTGTGACGCAGCGGAAGCGCAACGGCCAACACAGCGACGATCACGACGACTGCGGCGACGCGTGACCTGCGGCCGCTCCAGAGAGCCCACGCGATCGCCGCAATCCCAATGCTGAGATAGCCTCCGCGAGACTGCGTCAGAAGTACGATTCCGAACGTGAAGAGCGACATCGCGCCGTATGCAACGCGGCGCCATCCGGTCGCGGTCATCGCCAGCGCAAGCTGCAGCGGGATGAACATGACCAGCGCCCCGGCGATCGCGTTCGGCTGAAATCCTTCCGACTGTCCGGGGACACCGCGGATGACGGCCGGCAGGTGCGAAGTGATTTTCGCCAGTGCCGGCATCTTCGCCATCCAGTTCGTGCCGAGAATCCCGAGGGCCGCCAGTCCGGTCCCCGCCAGGACGAAGAGATCGATCGCTGGACTGAGAGGTGCGCTTCGGACGATCGCGAAGAAGACGACGACTCCGTAGACGACGCCGAGTACCTTGGAAGCGCTGAAGAAGATGTCGAACGTCGCGTAGAGGCTCACCGCGACCATCAGGAGCAACAGAAGCAGCGAACCGTTCAGCGCCGTTCGCGGCAGTGGCTCGTCTCTCTTCGCGAGGGAGACGAGCCACGGGAGCGGCAGGAGAAGAATCGGCGTGAGAAGGAGGCGTCCCGTGGGAGGAAAGAGGAACAGCGGCGCCAGGACGACGAGTGTCGTCAACTCCAGCCAGACTGTAAAGCGATTCAAGAGTTGGCGGTGACCGGAAGCTCCAGCGCGAAGCCGGCCTGCCGGGCATCGTTGAAGAACATCTTCACGGTGTCGAGCGAATAGTCGGCGAGGTCTTTTCCGATCAGATCGAGCTTCTTCAGGATGTCGTTCGTGGCCGTGATGATGTGGCAACCGACCGCTTCCGCCTGAAACACGTTCAGGAGCTCACGGGGACTGGCCCAGATGAGTTCCGCACCGGGGACGTCGGCGAGGATGCGCACTGACTCGGCCATGATCGGCATCGGGTCGCGACCCGTGTCGGCGATCCGTCCCGCGAAGACCGAGACGCAGCTTGGAGCTCCGCCGCGCACGGCGTCGGCGACCGCACGCACCTGATCGAGCGTCATCATCGCGGTGACGTTGACCTTCACGCCCTCGTGCGACAGCGCGCGGACGAGGTCGTACGCCGCCTCGCGCCGCGTGTTGGTGATCGGGATCTTGACGTAGACGTTCTCGCCCCACGTCGCGATCTCGCGCGCCTGACGCTCCATCTCGTCGAACTCGTCCGAGAAGACCTCGAACGAGATCGGACGATCGGGAATGGCGTCGAGGATCTCGCGCGCGAAACCGCGATAGTCGGTGACGCCCGCCTTGCGCATGAGCGTCGGGTTCGTGGTGAAGCCTTTCACGAACGGCTTGCGGTACATCTCGAGCATGCCGGCCTTGTCCGCGCCGTCCGCGAACAACTTCACCTTCAGGTCATTGACCGTCGTCATCAGGCCTCCGTGAATGCAGGATCATGATCCGGTCCGCCGCCTCGGCGAGAGAGCCGACGCGCTCGAACGGAGGGTCGGGCTGACGCTCGGCGTAGCCGTAGTCGATGAAGAAAGGTTTGCAGCCGGCGCGCTGGCCGGCTTCGACGTCGCGCCAGCGGTCGCCGACCATGTAGGAGCTCGCGAGATCGACCTGATGGCGCTCCGCCGCGTCGAGCAGGCCTCCCGGGCTCGGCTTGCGGCACGCGCACTCCTCCGCATCGTCGTGATAGCAGACGAAGAAGTCGTCGATGGCCAGCTCGCTCGCGAGTCTCTCATTGATCGACTCGACCTCGGTGCGTTCCTGAGTTCCGCGCGCGACGTCCGGCTGGTTCGTGACGACGATCAGCATGTAGCCGGCGTCGCGGAGGCGCAGCAGCGCGTCGCGCGCGTCGGGCAGCACCTCGACCTCGGTCGCCGATTGCGGCGGAAACGGCTTCCCGTCGCGAACGACGGCACGATTGATCACGCCATCGCGATCAAGAAATACGGCTCGCTTCAAGCGACGCGGACTCCCATTTGGTTTGTTTTTGCTTCAGAAGCGGATGCGAGACGAGGAGGTGCCAGATCACCGCCTGGAACGCTTCCGAGTGCGGCGTGATGGTCTCGGGGTTCACGGTCGGAACGATGACGCACGCGTCGGCGACTTTCGCCGTGTAGCCGCCGTCGCGTCCCACCACGCCGACGACCTCCGCACCGACGGTCTTCGCGTGCTGCAGCGCGCGGACGAGGTTCGGGCTGATGTTCTTGTCGAGGTTCCCGCCGCCGACCGAAAAGATGAACAGCATGTCGTTCTTGGAGAGACGGCTCGTCTTCAGCCATTCGACGAAGACGGTTTCCCACCCCTCGTCATTCGTGCGGGCGGTCAGCTCCGAGACATTGTCGGTGGGCGCGTACGACTCGATGCCGACGATCTTGCGGAAGTCGTTGACGGCATGCGAGCAGTTCCCGGCGCTGCCGCCGACGCCGAGGAAGAAGAGACGTCCCTCGCGGTCGCGAAGACGTGCGAGGAGGTCTGCAACTCGTTCAATCGCATCGACATCGATGCGGGCGATCACTTCCGCCGCTTCGGCGAGGTGTTGCCGGGCGTAGCTCATTCGTTGTTCCTCAAGAATAACATGCGGTTGCGCGTCATGAAACTTCACGAGAGCAGGATTTTCGTCCCTTCGAAATCGAAGCGGAAACGGACTTCTTCCAGCCCCGCCCGGGTCATGGCGTGACGCAGCCGATTCCGATCTTCGGCATAGAACATCAGGAAGCCGCCGCCGCCGGCACCGACCAGCTTGCCGCCGACCGCACCGTTGCGCATCCCGAGGTCGTACCACTCGTCGATGTGCGGATTCGACATCCCGCCGGAGCGTCGCTTCTTATGTTCCCAATGCTCGTGCAGGAGCGCGCCGAACTCGGCAATGCGGCCGGCGACGAGCGCCTCCTGACTGCGGAACGCGAGGTCCTTGACGTAATGGAGGTTGCTGATCATCTCTTCGTCGCCATGCTGGCTCCGGACCTTCTGGTCCTTGAGGATGCTGCCGGCGCTGCGCGAGAAGCCGGTGAAGAAGAGAAGGAGGTTGTCTTCGAGGTCGGCGATCGTGTCGAAGGGGATCGCGAGCGGCTCGGCGACGACTGACTCATCGGGATTGAATCGGAAGCAGGTGATTCCGCCGTACGCGGCGATGTACTGGTCCTGCTTGCCAACCGGCTCGTTCAACCGGTCGATCTCGATCTCGCAGGCGAGCCGCGCGAGGTCGGACGGAAGAATCGCGCGCCTGCGGTGTGCATAGAGGACCTTGATGAGCGCCGTGGTGAAGCTGCCGGACGAGCCGAGGCCGGTGCCTGAGGGGATGTCGGCGAGCGCGGTAATCTCGATCTGCGGGGTGCGGAAGTTGAGCATCCGGACGGCCTCGCGGATGATGGGGTGCTGGATGTCTTGTGCCGTCTCGACGTGCTCGAGCTGCGAGTACTTGAGGAAGATGCCTGGCAAGAACGGCCGCAACGCGGTGACGTAGACGTACTTGTCGATCGCGGCGGCGATGAGGAAGCCGGTGTGGTCGCGATAGTACGACGGCAGGTCGGTGCCGCCGCCGCCGAGGGTGATCCGCAGCGGACTACGCGCGATGAGCATAGCCAGAGGCCTCGTAAATGCGGCGGACGATGTCGAGCGCCGCACGCGCATCGCGGAGTCCGGGATTCGGCGTCCGCGCCTGCGCGATGTCGTCGAGAAAGTCGCGGAACTCGAGCTCCCATGACTGATCGCCGCGGGGGTACTCCCAGGCGGTCGTGTCGGGAGGTCCCATCTCCGGGAGCATGCGGTAGAAGGTCAGCCGCTCGACTCCGTAGCTGCCGCCGAGGCCGTCGATCTGGAGTTTTCCCGTGCGGCCGTAGATCTCGAATGAGAAGAGGTTCTTCCATTCGGTGCAGCTGACGTGGAGAAACGCCGTCTTGTCGTCTGCATTGCGGAGCAGAAGGAAGGCGTTGTCGTCGACCGGCATGTCCCAGAAGTACGTCGCGGCGTGCCCTTCGACTTTGGGAAAATCGCCGAGAAACCAGCGAGAGAGGTCGATGAGGTGAACGCCCTGATCGATGAGCTCTCCCCCGCCTGAGATCGCCGGGTTTGCGCGCCACTCCTTGTCGTAGCCCACACGGCCGCCGTGGCCGTAGCGAGCGCGGATGAACATGAGGTCGCCGCAGGCGCCGGAGTCGATGAGCTCGCGCGCCTTCAGGAGCGCGGGGTGATAGCGGTGATTGAAGCCGACACGCACTTGCACGCGCCGCCGCTCCGCGGCCTCGATCAAGGGATCGATCTCGGCGACGTACCGCATGGCGGGTTTCTCGATGAGAACGTGCTTGCCGGCCTCGATCGCCTCGTACGCGACAGCCGCGAGCGCGTCGTTCGTGGTCGCGACGATGACGATCTGCACGTCGTCGCGACGGACGGCTTCCTGCCAGTCGCACACAACGGCGTCATACGCCGTCGCGAGCTGCTGCGCGCGCGCGTCGATGAGGTCGGCGCACGCGATGAGCCGCGCGCCGGGCAATGCACGCGCGCGTTTCGGCCCGATGAGGCCACACCCGATGATCGCGACGCCGTTCAATCGCTCCCCCATGTCATGCCGCGATCCTTCGGAGTGATCCGGCGCAGCGTGTAGACGTCGCTGTGTTTCAGGTCGTCGATGCGTTCGGGGAGCTCACTGAAAGGATCCCAGACCGCGCTGATCAGTTTTCCGGTGATGCCGTCGCTTGCTGCGGAGCCGAGAAAGACGGCGAGCTCCGCGCCGCGATCGAGTCCGGCACCGCCGGTTTCCTTCTGTTTCATCGACCGCTCGAAGAACTTGGCGCCGACTTTCTCCGGTCCGGCGGCGAGCACCTCGTCGAGGAGCCGCGTGTTCAGTGCGCCGGGCGCGACGCTGTTGACGTCGACGTTCCAGTCGCGCAGCTCCTCGGCGAGCGATTCGGCAAATCGGACGATCGCCGCCTTCGACGCCACGTAGGCGGTAATGCCGGGCAGCGGACTCACCCCGCCTCCGGAGATCTGGACGATTTTCCCGCGGCGGTTCTGCTTGAAGTGCGGCACGACCGCTCGGGAAAACAGAACTGAACCGAGGAGATTGATCTCAATCGCCGACACCCAGGCGTCCCAGTCGACGCCCTCGATCGGACCGAGCGGACCGTAAACGCCGGCGTTGTTGACGAGGATGTCGATGCGGCCGAAGGAGTCGAGCGTGCGCTGCACGACCCGTTCTACGTCGTCGCGCTTCGAGGCGTCGGCCGTCTCGGCAACGACGCGCTTTCGATCGCCCGCCAGCGTGACGAGCTCCTCTTCCGCTGCTTTCAATGTTGCGGCGTCGCGGCCGCAGATCATCACCGACGCTCCAGCGATGACGTAGCCCCTGGCAATGGCCAGGCCGAGTCCCTGACTCGCACCGGTGACGATCGCGTTGCGGCCTTTAAGGTCGTAAAGCATCACACCGCCTTTCCTACTGTGATGTATTGCAGGTCACTCACGCCGGCGAACTGCTGCGCGAGGAAACGATTCGCATCGAGGATGAGCTTCCCGCGGAGACTCTGCACGACGGTCGCGCCGTCGATGTCTTTGTAGAGCGGCCACTCCGTCATGACGACCAGCGCATCGGCATCTCTTGCCGCCTCAGCCGCATCGGCGTGCAGACGAACGCTCCCCGCAAGCGGATCGGGCAGGCATCGCACCACCGGATCGTGCGCGGCGACGATGGCACCTTCCGCAGCAAGCGACTCGACAAGCTCGATCGCGGAGGAACGGCGCAACGTGTCGGTTCCCGGTTTGTACGTCAGTCCCCAGACGGCGATGTGACGTCCGCGAAGATCGCCGAGAAGATCGCGCAGCCGGCGTCTCGCCCAAGAGCGATGCGCGTCGTTGCTCGCCTTCACGGCGGCGATGACGTGAGTCGGAAGGTCGAGCCTGTTGCCGAGATCCGAGAGGAAAACGATATCGCGCGCCAGCGTCCCGCCAGCGAAAGCACCCCCGGGACCGAGGTAAGCGCCGGGACCGATTCGCTTCTCGCTCTTCAATCCGCGCTCGACCTCTTTCGCATCGGCGCCGACTCTTTCGCAGATCGCGGCGATCTCATTGATGAACGTCACGGAGAGCGCCAGGAACGCGTTGAGTGCGTGCTTCGTCATCTCAGCCGATTCGACAGACATCCACTCGATGCGGTCGGTAAACGGCGCCAGAAGCTGCGCGATGCGCTGCCGATCCGCTTCGGAACGGATGCCGGCGACGACGCGATCGGGATGCGTAAAGACGTCGATCGCTTTCCCTAGTCGAAGGTTCTCCGGCGAGTACGCGAACGAGATTCGGCGCCCCTCCGCCGCCTGCTCCAACTGACGCGTCGTACCGACAGGGACCTGCGACGAAATGAGGACCAGTGCTCCTTCTTTGATGTGCGGGAAGAGCGCTTCGACCGACCGGCGTACGAAATCAACATCGGCGCGGTCGTCCGCGTCGACCGGAGTGTCGAACGCAATCCACACGATCTCGGCGTCGCGCAACGCGTCGGCGGAATCGGCGGTGAAACGGAGGTGTCCGGCGCGAAGGCCGGCATCGAGCAGGTCGTCGAGACCCGGCTCGAAGAGCGGTGCGCGCGCCGACGAGAGGTTCGTGATCGTCCCCGGATCGGAATCGAGGCCGGCGACGTGATGACCCGCCGAGGCAAGGCATGCCGCCGTGACGGTGCCGAGGTGCCAGAGACCGACAACGCAGACCTTCATGCGCGGGACTCGAGAAGCCACGGGTTTGCCCGGAGATACTCGAGAGTCCTTACGATCCCCTCGCGAATCGAGAGCTTCGGTTTCCATCCGAGGGAACGGATCCGCGCGCAGTCGAGAAAGATGAACGGATTGTCGCCCACCCACCCTCGATCGCCACCGGAATAGTCGAGGCGCGGAGAAAAGCCGAGCGCTTCGCAGATCCAGCCGATGGAGTCGTTCACCTGGCAGTACTCGTCGGTCCCGAGGTTGTAGACGTGGACCTTCCGCGTCGGACGCGTCATCGCGAGCAGGATGGCGTCGATGCAGTCCTCGATGTAGAGGTAGGACTTCCGCTGCTTGCCATTGCCGAGGACGCGCAGCTCGCTAGCGTTCGCGCGAAGGCTCTTGTAGAAGTCGAAGACGTGGCCGTGCGAGTAGCGCTCTCCGAGGATCGAGACGAAGCGGAAGATGTACCCCTCGAACCCGAAACCTTCACAGTACGCCTGGATCAGACACTCGCCCGCGACCTTCGAGGCGCCGTACAGCGACGTCTGCACCGGAAACGGAGCATCCTCCGGCGTCGGGATCGTCTCGGTTTCACCGTATACGGATCCGGTGGAGGAGAAGGCGATGCGTTTCACGCCGTTGGCGCGCATCGCCTCGAGGACATGGAACGTCGCGATCGTGTTCTGCTCGACGTCTTTTTTCGGATGCTCGAGACCGAAGCGGACATCCGCGTTCGCCGCCAGATGGAAAACGGTGTCACATCCGGCGACCGCGCCGGTGAGCGCGGCAAGATCGAGCGTGTCGCCGTGCACCAGGCGAAATGCGGACGACGAGCGGGCGTTCTCGAGGAAACGCTCCTGCCCCGTGGAGAAGTTATCGAAGCCGACGACCTCATGACCGTCGCGCAGCAGACGATCGACCAGATTGCTTCCAATGAAACCGGCGGCGCCGGTAACGAGTGCCTTCATCGAATGAGTGAAATCTACGAACCGCTGCCGGCGAGGACGGTCCACGCGGTACGCACCAGAATTTTGAAGTCGAGCCACAGCGACCAGTTATCGATGTACTCGAGGTCCATCTTCACCCAGTCGTCGAAGTTCGAGATTTTATTGCGCCCGCGAACTTGCCACAAGCAGGTGATCCCGGGCCGGATGCTCAGCTTCCGCTTCTGCCAGAAACCGTAGCCGTCGAGCTCGTGCGGGAAGGCGGGACGGGGGCCGACCAGCGACATGTCTCCTTTCAGGACGCTCCAAAGCTGCGGCAGCTCGTTCAGGCTGAACTTGCGGAGGAATCGCCCGAGCGGCGTCACCCGCGGGTCGTCGCGCATCTTGAACACCGGGCCAGTCATCTCGTTTTTCGCGAGCAGCTCGTTCCGGCGCCGGTCGGCGTCGCCGTACATCGTGGTGAACTTGTAGCCGGTGAAGCGCGTGCCGTTCCTGCCGACGACGTTCCAGCGATAAAAGACGGGAAGCTTGCGGTCGGTGAGTTTGATGAGGATCGCGATGAGCAGGAAGAGCGGCGACAGCAGCAACAGGAGCGTCGCCGAGACGACGATGTCGAACGCTCGCTTGAAGAAGAGGGCGTCGGAGTCGAAGTGCGGCGGGGTGAGCACGACCGCCGGCAGATGGAGGATCTGAAACGGATAAAGCAGCTGCAGCTTCCACACTTTCCCGAAGAGCAGCGCCTGCGGAACGATGCGCAGCAGGATCCCGAGGTCGTCGCATGTCTCGATCACTGACGGAAGCCATTCGGCATTCCCGTGCGACTGAACCGCGATCACCTCGTCGACCGGATGCGTGATGAGGGTCGACCCCAGATCGGAGGCGCTGCCCATCGCGGGTACGCCGACTTCGTCGGAGCCGGCGTCGCCCGGAACGCCGAGGAATCCGTTGACGACGTACTCGGTGCGAGCGATGTTGTCGGCGAAGTAATTCACGAGCCAGCGCGCCCCGTCGCGGGGTCCGATGAGAAGAACCTTCTTCGTGTAGAAGCCCGCGTCCCTCCGGCTCTGGAAGTAATGCCGCAGCGACATCCGAAACGCGCAGAGCGCGACGGCCGCAAAGGCGATGGAGGTGAGGACGAAGAGACGGCTCCAGCCAAACTGCTTGTCGAAAAAGAGGAGGAACGTGATCACGCCGGCAGCTCCCAACGGCGCCGCGATCGAGTAGGCGATGACACGCGCGCGCGTCTGCTGCAGCAAGGGGCGATACGCCTCCAGGAACTCGAGCACGAGGAGCGCCGCGCCGCCGCCGATGATGAGCATCGGCGCGATCCGCGTGAACGGAGGGAGGACTCCGGTGGCCGGCTCCGGGTGCAGCACCGTCGGAAGCGATTCGACGCGAACGCGCAGGAGCAGATCGTGGAGCAAGGGCCAGATCTCGTATGCGATCCAGAACGCGATCGCGATGACGGCGAAATCGAGCATCCAGAAAAATCGGCGGGGGATCATCGGGTGTCGACCATGGAAACTTCGCGCGCCGGCGGCGCCACTGCACCGTGCGGCTCGCTTCGGCTGAGAACATCGAAATAGAAGTCTTCGAGCTGGTCGATGACTCCCGGCCACGAAAGCTGCAGCGTCGCAACTCGTTTCGCGGCTGTCTTCACGCGCTCCGCCGCGGCGGGATCGCGAACGACCTCCATGATCTTCTGCGCGAGGTCGGCGGCGTTCGGGTTCGATACGAATGCGGCCTCCTCGTACTCGAGGAAGCGCGGGAGGTCGCCGACGCGACTGACGACCACCGGGACGCCCCAGGCGAGTGCCATGTTGACGCGCGACGGCCAGCGGGCCCGGCTCGAGAGGTTCTCGTTCAGCGGAACGACGAAGGCATCGGCGGCGGCGAGGTAGCTCGTGCTCGTGAGCACGCTCGGCGCCATGAAGCCGGTCTCGGTCACACGCGGCCCGACGAGGTCAGGCGGCAGTTTCAATCGCATCCTTCCGATGAGCGCAAATCGCGCGTCAGGCATGTCCCGGAGAACGCGCCTCATGACGTCGAATAGCAGCTTCGAGTCGCTCACATTGAGGACGCCGACGACGATGAAGAGCTTATCCTCGGGATCGATCCCGAGAGCCCGCCTCGCCTCCTCGCGCGAGCCGGCGTCCTGCGGAGGATCGCATCCCTGCGGCAGGAGCAGGATCTCCTCGCGGCGGACGCCGAGGCTGATCGCGCGGTCGCGGAGCGAAGTCGAAATCACCGTCGTGCCGTCGGCGAAGCGCCGGAAGCGCTCCTCGAAGAACGTCTCGATGGCGTTATAGAAGTAGCGGGTCCAGCCGCCGCCGCGCTCCATCTGCGTCCCGCCTCGCCCCCACCAGTCAGACCAGTCGATGAACAGTTTTGCGTTCCGGCTGCGGGACCGAAAACGCGCGACCAGCGCCGGCAGAATCACCGCCGGACGGCTGTCCCACGCCTGAATGAGATCCCACTTCCTTCGCGACACGAAGAGAATGCGAAAAAGAATGTCCCACGGATCCCATCCCGAACGTCCGATGCCCCAAAAGAGATCGGGCGTGTGAATGATCTCGACACCGTCGGTCACCTCTCTGTCGCTACGCCAGCGCGATTCGGGAGAAATCGAGAGGATCGTGACCGAGTGACCGCGCTTCGTCAGATACCGAGCGGCATCGAAGGCGCGAAAGAACGTTCCGCCGCCACGGACGACGTTGTGATTGAGGAAGAGCATCCGGAGACGTCTGCGCGCCGGCGGAGGTGCCGCGAAAGATCGCCTACGCCCTTTCCTCCTCGCGACCGAGTATCGCAACAGGTGCGCACCAAATCGGAAGCTTCCGAACGCGTAGCGCCGCCACACGCGCCTCGGCTCGGTCATGAGCCGGTACAACCAATAGACGTGATACCGGTAGACCCATCGAGGATAGACGGTCTCACGTCTGCTGAGCTTTTCGATAAAACCGCCGACGCAGAGAATGAACTTGACGTTCAGGCGATGCCGGTACCTGGCAACCCACCTTTCCTGCTTCGGCTGCCCGAGACCGACCAGAAGGATGGAAGGGGCGGCCCGATTGATCTCCTCGATCACACGCTCCGAATCTTCGTCATTGGTGATGTACCCATGGTGCGTTCCGGCGATTCTGATGCCGGGAAAGCGAGCCTGGAGATGCTCGGCGCCGCGGTCGGCGACGCCGGGGCCACCGCCGAAGAGAAAGAACGTCCATCCCTTCAGGATTGCAACCGGCGCCACGTAGGGCAGCGCGCACTCCATGACGAGGATGTTGTCGCGCTCCAAACGCGGTCCGAAAAAACGCGAAGTTGAAAGAACGGCCACCCCGTCCGGCGTCAGCAAGTCGAGATCGCGAAATGCTTCGGCAGCCTCGGCATCGGATTCGACGACATTGACCGTATGGAAGTGAAGGTACGACGCGGTCGTCGGCGCATCCTTTGCGACCGCCTGATCGATCGCCACGACGAACTCGTCCGGACTCATCTTCGTGAGGCGGACGCCGAAGTAGTCAAATGTCTCCATCACGACGCCATCAAGCGAGCGTAAACCTGTTCCACGGCGGCGCACATCACGGCGACGCTGTACTTGCCGGCCGTCCGCGCACGTGCTTCCGACCCGATCCGCTCCGCGAGCGGCTGGTCGAGGAGGACGCGGACGACCGCCCCGGCGAGCGCCTCCGCGTCGCCGGGGGGAACGAGGATCCCGGTAACGCCATCCTCGATCAGATTGACAATTTCACCCGTCGCCGACGCGACGACCGGAACGCCGAGGGACATGGCTTCGATGACGGAGCGTCCGAAGCCTTCCCGGCGCGAAGGGACCACTGCGACGTCAGCACAGCCGATGAGCGACGCGACGTCGTCGCGCCAGCCGAGCAATCGAACGTGGTCCCCCATCGCCGCCGCGTTCGCCCGCAGCTCTCTTTCGAGATCTCCGGTCCCGGCAATGCAGAACACCGCTTCCCGAACCTCCGACAGAATCTGCGGAATCGCGGCGAGAAGAACGTCGGCGCCCTTCTCCCAATCGAGGCGGCCGACGAAAACGACAGTCCGTTCGCCGGATCGAACGCGGCCGCCCGGCGGCGGCGACACACTGATTCCCATCGGAATCCGTTGAATACGGTTTCGCGGGAAACCGAAGTTATTCACGAGATGCTTTTCGACGGTTTCACTGAATACCGTAACAACCGACGCGGCTCCGAAGCGCGTCATGAGCGCGCCTCCCGCGGCGAGATCGTGCACGGTCGATGTAAAGCGGCATCCGGTCGTCATCGCGACAATGCGCGCCACGACGGACGTGAAGCGGTGGTGACTGTGAAGTACGTCGATGCTCCGCTCCTTGACCAGTCGCCGGATCGCAACGAACGCTCGCATCATGTTCGCCCCATTCGTGGGGAACAGCGGCAAACCGCCGAAGACTCGCTCCCGCTCCGGGTAATCATTGATGGCGCATGCGAGAAAGCTCTCGAACCGTGACGCATCGACGCCTGCCATGAGATCGTCCACGACACGAGCAACGCCGCCATGGATGAACCGCGGCACGAGGTGAAGAACGCGAATCAACTGACTTGTACCGGAGAGGGCGGTCCTACAGGCACCGGACGAGAACGGACGGCCCGGAGCACCGCAGGGGAAGCCGCAAGCCGGGCATGGCGGATGGCAGCGAGGAATGAGAGCGGCAGGAGGCCGATCACCCAGAACACCGCCGTCCCTTCATAAGGGTAGTAGGCGAGTACCGAGGTCGCTGTCGTGTTTGCGAAGAGCACCCACTGCAGGAGCGCGACGAGCACGAACGGCGCGAAGCGGGCACTGAAGAGATGCCGTGCCTGGCGGACCCGCGATCTCGACGCACGAATTCCGCACCAGATCATCAACAGCGTCAGAACCGAGAAAGCGATGAAGGGGAGAATCCCGCACGTGTCGAGGATTTCCAGATACGCGTTGTGAATCGGCACGATGAGCCACGGGGTCAACTCGAAGACGGACTGCTGCAGAATGCCGTGGCCCCACCAACTGAACTCGTACGCGTGGAAGAACATGCGTGTCAGCTCGACGCGGAGCTGGAAGTTGTTCACCTGCATGACGTTCAGGGAGAAACCGCGAACCGTGACGTACTCCTTTAGGGCCGGCCATGCCACGGCAACGACCGCGATCGCGACCGAGAGCACCTTGAGTGAAATGACGCGAGTTGGCTTGAAAAGCACGAGGCAGGCGAGCAATCCGAGAACAAAGAGGCCGCCGCGCGTGAACGTGTTCAACATCTCGACAAACATCAGGACGGCGTACACGAAGTAGACCCAGCCCCGGGTGATGAAATACATGCCCAGCGCCAGCGTGATGAAGATAGAGAGATATCCCGCGTAAGAGACACCGGGGCCGAGGGCTCCCGATCCGACGCGGCCGGCCTCTGCGCCAAACGTCCCGGCGGTTCCGGCAAGCGGCGACGACGGCAAAATGACGAGACTCTCGCCCTTCGCAACGACGCGCACGAGTATGTTCAAAATCGAGAAGACAAACAGGGAGTTGACGAGCGCAATGACGTGACCGTCGCGCCGGATCAGCGACACCAGCAGGTAAAAGAGACAGAGAAACTCCCAACCGGCGCCGACCGAGAGGAGCGCGGCCGACCAGGCATCGTGCGTGAAGAATTGCCCCACGGTGAGCGTAAGAACATAGAACCAGACGAAGCGCTCGATCCATCGCGGTAGTCCGCGCATCGGGCGATGGATGCGTCCTTGCAACAACGTCATGAAGAAAAGGGCGATGATCATGAACGTCGACAATCCCACTCTCTGGTCGAAGTCGGGAATGTCGAACGCCCGCAAGCCCGCAGCTCGCCCGGCATAGAACGTAAAGGGAAACGCCATGAACGTGACGTAGAGCGCCCGCCGGTACCGTTTCGTCACTACGTAGAACAGCCATGCGCCGGCGCCTGCACAGTTACCGGCGAGCAGCAACACAAATCCCGGCCACCCGCCGTACAACAAGGCCTTTTCGAGCATTGGTTACTGAAGTGCCTCTGGAAGCCGCATGAGGACCTTGAGCCGGCGGGGGACAAGACGCCGCGACGGCTTCCACGAGAGGAGGACGATGTACACCGGCGCACGCCAAAGACCGCGGTTCTTTCGGAAGGCGGCTTTGAAATGATGCAAAGCGCGCCCATCCTCGCCCGCGCCGAGATAGATCATCGCCTTCGCATAGTCGAGGGCAGCATGAATCCGCGCCACGTCGCGCGGTGAAAGGTCCGGATCTGCTGCCAGTGACTTGGCGATGACCTGATCGTGCCCGGCGGCCCATCTCTCGAAAACGCGCGTGCCGCTCCCGGCCGACAGAGCCTCGTAGGCGGTCAGCGGCTCGTCGATCAGATGCGCCGGAAAATACCGGGTGACTCGCGTGAAGAGATCCCAGTCCTCGCAGCCGAGGAGCGTGGGATCGAACAGTCCCACCCGCGCAAGACATTCTCGCTTCACGGCAACCGTCGAGATGAAGATGAAGTTTCCCTGAAGCACCGCGGGGTACGCGTTCCTGTGTCGCCGGATGGCAGAGGTGAGGATATAGCGGCCCTGCGCGTCGACCAGGTCCATCTTCGAATGCAGGAGGCCGGCTTCCGGATACCTTCGGGCGGCGCGGGCATATCGTTCGAGCTTTCTTGGATACCACCAGTCGTCAGAGTCGAGGAATGCGATCCATTCACCCGACGAACGCTCGATGGCGACGTTCCGCGCGGCTGCGACGCCGCTTCCAGGACCGCGCATGTATTGAACGCGGTTTCCGAAGTGCTCTTCGAGGAGGGCCTCGGTGCCGTCGGAACCATCGTCGACGACAAGGATCTCGAAGTCGTCGAAAGTCTGTCCGATGACGCTCCGGATCGCATGAACGACTTTCTCACGCCGGTTGAGCGTCGGTATGACGACGGAAAATAGCGGCCGGCTCGAGTTCGACGTCACTCCCGAACCCCCCGAACGATTTCTTCGTTTCCCGGCGCAAGGTCGAGCGCACGCGCAAAGGCGGCGGCCGCCTGCCGGTCGCGGCCGAGAGCGCGATAGGCGCGGCCGAGCGCGAGGTAGATGTATGGCGAGGTCGCGTTCAATTGCGCGGCGCGGGTGAGCGACTTCAACGCTCGCTGCGGATCGCCTCGCCTCAAGGCGGACTCCCCCCGTTCGAACGGCGGCCAGAAACTGCCCGGCTCGCGCGCTTCGGCAACTTCATAGGCGAGATCGGCCTCGCCGTGTCTTTTCTCGCTCTCCAACGTGCTCGCGAGCAGGAGCGCCGGCCCCGCCACGCTCGGGAAGCGATTCTCGGCCCGGCGCGCCCACTCTTCGGCCGCGCCAAATCGGCCGAGCTCGCGCTCCACCTCACCGGCGCCGAGATAACACGGCAAAGAACCGGCCTTCGATGCACCGAGCGAATACCACGACAGCGCCGCCGGAAGCTGCCGCAGTTTCAGGTGATAGAGACTCCCGAGCCGGTAATATGGATCGGGAAGCAGCGGGTGGTGTTTCGCGACAGCCTCGTTGATGGCCACCGACCCTTCCCAGTCGCCGTGCAGCTCGGCAATGCGCGCCTCCGCGAGTGATCTCTGGTAGGTCGTGCGGGTGTCGAGGGCAATGCCCTGCTCGTAATAGGCCGCGGCCGGTCGTGGACGGCCTGTTTCCAACAGCAACTCCGCCAATCGATAGTAAGAGTCCGGATCGGTGTCACCGAGCGCAATGGCCGTCTCGTAGTCGTCGATCGCGCCGGATTGCCGCGCACGCTCGCGAAACGCGCTTACGGCTCCAGTACTCCGCCACACGGCGCGCGCATCGCGCTCGTCGCCAGCCCGACGATAGGCGAGCCCCAGGAAATATCCGGCCGCGACATCGTGCCGGTGTACCGAGACGTATGGCTGGAGATAACTGATCGCCTCCGCGTCGCGGCGGGACCGATAGGCGTCGAGGCCGCGGTGATAGTCGGCGCGAGCCGAGGTTACGTTCGTCTTCAGCCCGCACCCGCACGCCTCGGCCCGTGTGACGTGCAGGCAATCGATGAGCGCGCGATTCAATTTCGCCGTCGCGATCACGTTTGGAGCTTCAGCGGCGAGGGCCAGGAACCCGCTCCCGCAGAAAACCCACAGAACGATCGAGCCCTTCTTGGTCAATGGACGCCTCGTGAGGCGACGCTCGGCCGTTCGAGGTGCAGCGCAGAGAAAAGCTGCTGATAACGCCGGTGATATGTGTGATCGCGCAACGCCCGGCTCCGTCCTGCTGCGCGAATCGCAGCGGATTCGGCGGGATGGCGCAGGTAGAATTTCACCTTGTCGAGCAGTTCGTACTGATTGCTGTAGACGACGACCTCTTTATCGGGCTCGAACATCTCTGCCAGCTCGTCCATGTAGCCAGTGCAATAGAGCGCTCCGCTCATCGGAGCTTCAAACTCGCGCAAATGGAGATGACGCACCGGAACGCGCGTCGGGTCGTTACCCTCGTAGACTTCGAGAAAGCCGAGCGAGATCTCGCTCCGGCTGTACAACGCGATCAGCTCGTCGTCGGAGACCGGAGGATGGGTGTTTCGCGGAAAGCGGGAGGCCAATCCGCGGCGATAGTCATGATCGGCGAGCTCGCCGGATGCGCGACGCCTCCTTTCGGGCGAAGCGGCCGCACCCGCAAGCAATAGAAGCTTGCCGCGCTTGGCAAGACCACGCCAACGGCTCGTCGTGCCCCACTGCCAACCGGGCCCGTACGCGTGAACGTCGACGCCGTTCTCGAGCAAATATCCGCAATACCGTGCGCGCAACGCGAAGTTCGCACCGACGAAAGAGACCGGAATATCGCGCTTGACGTCCCGCGGTTTCCAGTACGTCGGATTCGAGGCCATGGGCCACCAGAGAGGCGTTGCTCCGATCTCGCGGAACTTGTCACCCACGTCTCTCTCCGAATGCAGGTTGTAATCGAAGTGCGACGAGATCTCGTCAACGAGGTAGAACTGATGCGCGTTGTTGCAGGAGAAGTTGCACATCGGGACGCCGGTCCGGCGAATGACGTCGATCGCCGAGGACTCGACCATGCCGTCCATGAAATACGAAAAGAAGAGAGAGAACGGCTGACGGGCGTGCTCGCGCTGAAAGGTATCCACCAATCTCTGACTGAATGCCGCGCGTGCCCGTCCGTCACCGCGCGCCATCGCGATTCGTCCCTCCGTCACCGGAAAGAGGAACACCTCGTGCCCGAGGTCGAGCAGCGGTTCATGAAGATTGCGGAGCCACGTATTGCTGCCGCTCACCGCCGCATTCGACGTTCCCTCGAGAACCTGGAAGATGCGCATTTGTCTGTCTTAGGGAGCGAGGTAGGAAATAATCGACTTCGGAAGACCAGCGACGCGCTCGACGAGCAACTTCGCTTCCGGAAAAAGCGCCGCCATTTCCGAAGTTCCCAGCAGATTCCAGTCGACGAAAATCCCCGGCCGGATCCACACGCGATCGGTCCATCGGAGGAGCCGGAGCGTCCGCGCGTGCGAAAGCCAATTCACTCCCGGCAGGACCGTGTGTTGCTCGACGGGGAAGTTCTTGTGCGGGGTCTGAACGAAATAGAAACGGGAGATACGGCGGATCTCATCGGCGAACGCCACCTGCCGCTTCCACGACTCCGCCTTCCATTCATCCTCGGGAATTGCTGTAGAGCAAAGATGCTTCGGCAGCGTGACGTGCTCGATCACTGAATTGCAGAGAACGATGTCGAACGCTCGATCGCCGAACGGGAGCTTCTCCTGCTCATGGAGCGTGACGAAGGAGAAACCGCGCGCTTCGGCGCGTACAACGTGCTCTCCCGCAATATCCGCGACGACGTAATTCGCGTCGACGCCAACTGAACGAATTCGGTCGAGGAATTCACCGTCGCCACCCCCGAGATCGAGAATGGAACAACCGCTCCACGGCTTCATCACCGCCACAAAGGTCTTCGCCCTTCGCGTACGGGATCGCTTTCGAAACGACCAGATGATGGCGTCGTGAAGCCTCTTCTTGATCGACTTCCGCATTACGACCGCCACAATCCGAGTCCCTCCAGAAAAACGCGCGCGAAATTCTCGGAAAGCAGCCGTCGGAAACGCTCGCTGTCGATGAAGGCCGCTGCCCTGGCGCGATACGACTCGTATTCAGCCTCCGTCATGCTGGAGAGATAGCGGCCGAGATCCTCGTCCGAAGAAAAGTTGCGGCGGTCGATGAATGCTTCAGGATCGACGATGTGCTCGATATCGGGTGCGCCGAGGTAGACGGGAACGACGTCGGAGCGAAGAGCGTCGAAGAGCTTTACCGACACGAAGCCGGGCTCGATCATGTTCTCGTAACAGAGCGTGAACTTGTATCGCGGGAAGACTTCCGCTTTGCTCGCACACCTCCCGCGGTAGGAGCGGAACGTCTCCAGCTTCGCGCGCCAATGGCGCAGCTTCACCCGGCGAAAGGCTCGCGGCGACGGATTCCATCCTTCGCCGAACAAATCGAAGTCCGCGGGGTAGTGCGTTTCGAAGAAGCGAATCGTCCGCCGCCGCTCCGTGTAGAGCTCCCGCGGATGATTCGAGAACTTGTAGCCCGAGATGTCGCAGAGCAGTTTCTTCTCTGTAAATGGCACCGGCGCTCCGGCCGGGACATTCTCGGGGCTGGGAAGGAAAAGGTACCGGTAGAGGTCGGGCTTCCGTTCGAGAAGCTCCGGGTTCCAGGTGAACACGAGATCGAACTTCTCGTGAATCCGGACGTCGTCATTGTGCGGGAAGATCGACGGCGGCTCGAAAACGACGAGCGCCGCTTTCGGACGCTCCTTCGCCCCGAAAACCTCACCGACGAGGTCGCGCCTGTTGCGCGTCTTGCGCCGCAGCCAGTCGGCGATGTTCGGGGCCAGGCACCACGTGTCCCAGAAGACGACCCATTCAGCATCGCTCAGAGGCTGCTCACGCACTCCCTCGAAGCGGAATCCGTTCTCCGCCGCCCGTTGGACCAGGCGCTGGTAGGGTTCGTTGCATGCGTCGCGGGTCTCACGAAGGAGGACCTCTTCGAATCCTCCGCGAATATGGTTCAGTACGAGCGCTTTCAAGCTGTCCGTCTTGGCTGCTCGGCGTACCAACGCACCGTTTCGGCGATTCCTTCGCGCAATCCGGTTTCGGGCGCCCAGCCGAACCATTCGCGGCAACGGTCGACGTTCATCACCTTATATGGCGCACCGTCGGGTTTCGATGTGTCAAACACCAACTCCCCGCGATAACCAACCTCGTCACGAATCATCTCCGCGAGCTCGCGAATCGTCACACCGTAGCCGACGCCGATGTTGATGGGGTCTTCCGTGTGCCGCACATCAATCGAACGAACCATCGCTTCGACGCAGTCATCGACGAAGAGCCATTCGCGGACCGGCTTACCCGAGCCCCAGACGGTGACGGCCGGCGCGCCCGTACGATGGGCCTCGAAGATTTTCATGACGAGGGCACCGAGGGCGTGCGAGCGAACTTCATCAAAGTGATCGTTCGGACCGTACATGTTCGGAACGATGAGGTTGATCGTTTCGAGCCCGTATTGCCGGTGATACGCCCAACTGGCGACCCAGCTCCCCTTCCGGACGAAGCCATAGACCATGACGGACGGATCGAGCTCGCCGTTCCACCACAGGTCCTCGCGGAACTCGGGATAAACGTCACGAGGGTATGAACAGTTCGAGATCGGATTGACGATTCTCCTCACGCCGTGCGCGCTCGCGAAGTGAAACAGATTCGCGTTGATCAGCGAGTTGTTGTGAAAAATCTCCGCGGGATGCTGCAGGCCGAACTGAATGCCGCCGATGAACGTTGCGGCGTTCAGAATCGTTTCGATGCCGGGGTTGTCGGTGAAGATCCGTTCGAATTGAGCCGGATCGCGCAGGTCGGTTCCGAGCGACTGCGCAACCGAGACGGGCGAAGCACCCTGCTCCCGCAGGCGCTGCATCAGGCGCTTCCCGAGAAAACCGGTTGCGCCCAGTACGAGAATCTTGCGTTCGTCGACGTTCACGCGGTCCCGTAATGTCGCCGGTAGTCGTCCACGGTCAGGGTCATGAGAACGTAATCCCAATACTTCCCGTGCCGGAAGAAGTACTCCTTGTACCTGCCCGTCTCGACGAAACGAAGTTTCTCGTAAAGGCGCTTCCCCTCTCCGTTGAAGTCAGCGACACGGAGGTAGACCATGTGCATGTTGAAGTCGTTGAAAAGATACTGCAGCAACGCCTTGTAGGCTGCCGCGCCGAAACCGCGGCCGCGATAGTCAGGATGAATGTCGAGCCCGACCTCGCAGTTGCGATTGTTCATTTCGATGTTGCCGACGCGCATCATGCCGATCACCGCTCCGCTTGCCAGCTCCACGATCGAGAATCGCCACTGGCCGCGGCTTCGGTGCAGAGATTTCCACCACTCCACTTGCCCCACGGCATCGATGAAATCGGCATTCCCCAACTGCAGCAACGTGGACACGTCGTTGTGAATGAGGCGTAGCGTCTCGAGGTCCGATTCCTCGATGGGACGAAATCCGACCGGCCCGAGTTTGTACATGTCAGACTGCCGTTCTCGACGCGTGAGCGTGGCTCATGACTTTCCGCACGGCGTTCACGACGTCATCCGCATCCTCATCCGTCATTCCCGGGTAGAGCGGCAGGCGGACGAGCGAATCGAAAAACGCGCTCGCACCCGGGAACTCATCGTTCGCGAAGTCGCACACCTCGCGGTAGTACCGGTTGACGTGCAGCGGGTTGTAGTGAATGTTGCACGTGACGTTCTCGGCGCGCATTGCATCGATGAACCAGAGTTTGACGGCAGGATCGACGAGCAGGTAGAAGAGGTGCCAGTTCGTCTCCGCGCCCTCTGTGATCTTCGGCAGGCGAACGCCTTCGATACCGGCAAATGCTCGCAGGTACTTCTCGGCGATCTCGCGGCGGCGCGCATTCATCCGCTCGAGCTTCCGGAGTTGCGTGATCCCGAGCGCGCCGAGGATGTTGGACTGGACGTAGCTGTTTCCGCGGCTGACGTATTCGTAGTAGCCCTTCTTGGTCGGATCCGTCAGGTAGGCGTGCTTGTCGGTTCCCTTCTCTCGCGCGATGATCACCTTCTGCGCGATGGCATCAGAGTCGGTCACGAAGGCACCTCCTTCGCCGACCACGAGATTCTTCGTGCCGTGAAAGCTGAAACAACTGACGTCCGCCAGCGTGCCCGTGAGACGACCGCGATAGCGCGCCCCGATCGACTGGGCGGTATCGTGGACGACATATAGCCCGTGCTTCAGGGCAATATCGTTGATCGCGTCCATGTCCGCGGGATTCCCGGCGTAGTCGACCGGCGCGATTGCGACGGTGCGGCCGGTGATCTTCGCCTCGAGCTTCGACACATCGATATTCCCGTTTGCGGGATCGACATCGGCGAGGACGACCTTCAATCCGTTCAGAATCGGCGCCAGCGCGGTCGACGTGAACGTGAAGTTCGGAACGATCACCTCCGAGCCCGCCGGAAAGTCCCGCACCATGAACGCCAGGTCCAGCGCCGCCGTGCACGAAACGGTAAAGAAGACGTGCTTTGCGCCCAAATAGGTTGCGAGATCCTGCTCGAATTGACGGCAAAGCGGACCATCGCCGCTCACAAACGTCGAGGCGACGGCATCCGCGACGGCACGGACGTCATCGTCTTCAAAGTATGGGAGGCTCAAAGGGAGAGACTTCGAACGCAGCGGCTCACCGCCATCGAGAGCGAGACGATCCTTCATAAGACACCCCTATATCAAAGCCGCGATCGGCCGTGGAATTGAGTTTCACGCCAGAGAACGCGACGCCAGAATCCAGCGTCCGTATTTGCGAATCTGTTCGAGATCGAAAGAGAGGCAGTTCGTGATCGCTCCGCCCGCTCCGATGAGAATCATGCCGCCCCACTTCCAGGACACCGGAAGCGTCTGCGCGAGCACCGTCAGCACGATCAGCGTCGGAATGGACCTCACGAGAGACAGGAGCAATCCCTCCCGCGCCCACCTGCCGATCGGCATCCGTACCAACCGGCAGATCCTTCCCGGAGCGTAGATCGCGGTCACGAGCTCGGCCACGGAGGTGCCGATCATCGCGCCGACGATGCCGACGCGCGGGAGAAGGAAAATCGTGATTGCAACTTTGAACGCCGCCTCGAAAGCCGAGAGAATGCCCCACATCCGCACCTCGCCTGCCGCGAAAAGGAGCGTTGAGAGATTCCGGACGATGCTGTCGCGAAAAATGCCGTAAGCGAACAGCGCGGTCAGCGCGATACCGCCGAAGGTCACCTCGCCCGTCCACGCAGCGACGAAGCGATGATTCAGCGCCACGATCATCGCGGCACACAGGAGTCCGAGTCGCGCGAGCATGCGGGTCAACCGTATCGTCGCCCGTTGCAGAGCCGCGAAATCGCCGTGACCGAACATCTCAGCGAGACCGGGCAGCGTGACGCCGCCGACCTTCGCCACGAACGCAAACGCAGTCGTTGCGAGCTTCTGCGAGAGAACGAACACCGTCACGGCCGACGTACTGACGAACGCCGCAATCAAGAAGCCATCGCTGTAATTCGACGTGAAAAACGCGAGTTTCGACATTCCGAAGAATGCCGCAAATCCACCGGCCTCCCGCACCTCCGCAAGATTGACGAAGTGCCAGGCAAGAGAGAAGCGAAAGACTCTGCGGGCCGACCAGAACGCGACGATGGATCCAATGCAGGTGCTGATCAATTGACCGAGCGCCATGCCCACCACGCCGAATCCAGCCCATACGAAAGCCACGCCGCACAGGAGCGCCACCGTGTTCACGCCGGTGATGATCGAATTGACGAGTGCGAGGCGCTGATACCCCTGCAGGATGACGTAAAAGGTCGGCACGGCCACGAGAGTGAGCGACGCCGTGATCACGCCGATGAGGAAGGTCGCCTTCGCTGAGCCGGCATCCTTCGCGGCAACGTGAGTCCAACCGCCGATCCGCGGCGAGATCGAAATGCCAATGGCGAGGGTTGCCAAGGCAATCGCGATGTAGCACCAGAACGTGCTTGCGGTGGCGCGCTGTACGCGGACAGGATCCTTGTCTTTGTGTGCCGCAATCGTCTTCATCAGGTTGATGCCGATCCCACCGTCGAGGAGGTTCAGCCACATGATGATTTGCGACGCCGCAATCCAGAAGCCGTACATCGGTGCGCCAAGAAGCGCGACGATGATCGGCGTCACCAGGAACGAGACGGCGACACTCGACGTCGTTCCAACGTAGTCGGCGATCAGACCGCCGAGAGCGCGTCCGGAGCGAGACTGCGACAGCCACGCCCGCATCGCCGCCATAGGCGCCACGCTGCCGTCCGCGACCGGCGCGACGTCGGGTGATTGCAAAGTCATGGAGTTCGCAAGTGGTGAAGGAGAACGCCGTTGTCGATCGCCCATTGATAGGCGGAACGAACACCGTCAGAGAGGGAAAGCTTCGGTTGCCAACCGAGACTGCGGATCCGGGAAGAGTCGACGATCTTGCGGGGGACGCCGTCGGGACGGGCGGGATCAAAGCGGATGCGTCCGCGGAACCCGACGACGTCCGCGACGATCTCGGCCAGCGCGGCGATCGTGACTTCCTCGCCGGAGCCGACGTTCACGAATGGTTCTTCCCCGACCTCCGACAGCAGCATGTAGGCGGCATCCGCGAGATCGTCCACATGGAGGAATTCGCGTTTCGGCGTCCCCGTCCCCCACAACACGACTTCGGACGCCCCCGATTCGGCGGCCTCGTGCATCTTCCGCAACATTCCTGCGATGACGTGTGAGTTCACCGGATCGAAGTTGTCGTGCGGGCCGTACAGATTGCTCGGCACGACCGCCGTGAATCGCTTCCCGTACTGGCGGCGATACTTCTCACACAACTTGAGTCCGACGATCTTTGCGAGCGCGTAACCTTCGTTCGTCTCTTCGAGTGGACCCGTGAGGAGACTCTCTTCCCGCATCGGCTGCGGCGCGAGTCGCGGATAACAACACGAGCTGCCGAAGTAAAGGAGCTTCTCGGTCCCCGTCTCGGCCGCGGCGTGAATCACATTGACGGCAATGACGAGATTCTCGTACAGGAAATCAGCCTGTCGCGAAGCATTCGCGACAATCCCACCGACCAGGCCGGCTGCGACGAAAGCGTAGCGGATCTCCTCGTCACGGAAGAATTGGTGAACGGCTCTCTGGTCGAGTAAATCGAGCTCGGCACGCGTGCGCGTAACGATCCGCCCATGCCCTGCCCGCTCGAGCCTTCGGACCATCGCGGAGCCGACCATTCCTCGGTGACCCGCAACGAATACACGTGCGTCTTTATCGAACATTCGGCTGTCTCGGCCGCGAACAGGCGTAGCCCGTCACCGGCTCATGGAAGGGTGATGAACGATGGGCGGTCTTACCGGAAGTCGCCGGCAGTCTCGATGCGCCAACTGGGGTTCGACTCGGCAGTCAACGCGGCAAATCCGACACGGGTGCTTCCGTTCATGAACCACATCGTGTTCGCACCCGTCGAGAAGTTTCTCCACACGATATCGGCGTGACCGTCACCGTCGAAGTCACCAACCGCGACGATATGCCAGCTGGGGTCGGGTTCCTGTTGGAGGAAGAAGAACTGTGACCGCGAGGTCCCGCTCATGATCCACAGCGTGTTCGCACCCGTCGACAAGTTCCGCCACACAAGGTCAGCGCCACCGTCGCCATTGAAATCGCCGACGCCGACGATGTGCCAATTCACATCCGGCTCCGTCGGTAAGAACGCGACGCTCTGTCGCGACGTGCCGCTCATGATCCAGATCGTGCTCGCACCCGTCTGGTAGTTGTGCCAAACGATGTCGGGATTCCCGTCGCCGTTGAAGTCTCCGGCGCCTTCGATGTGCCAGTTCGGATCAGGTTCGGTTGGAAGGAACACGGTGCTCTGATACACGCCGCCGGACATCAGCCAGATCGTGTTCTGCCCGGTCGAGTAGTTCCTCCAAACGAGATCGGTGCTGCCGTCCCGATTGAAATCACCGGTTGCCTCGGCGGTCCACTGCGTACTCGGCTCGGTCGGCAGCGTGAAAAACCCGATGCGGGTCGCCCCCGACATTTGCCAGACGGTGTTCGCGCCGGATGAGTAATTGCGCCACACGAGGTCTGCTTTTCCGTCGCCTCCGCCGGACGAACACTGCGAAGGATAGACCGCCTCCACCGCGTGTTGATCCCACGCCTGCAGCGCCGCGTTGAGGCCCGTCGCGATGAATGCTTTCATGATCGCGTTGTTCGAGCATTCGAGGCTCGGGTCGGTCGTGCATGCCGCGCTGCCTGAGCGGGTCTGATCCGAATGGCGGAATCCGAGCGTGTGTCCCAGCTCGTGCGTCACGGCCGAGTTGAAGTCTCCGTTACTGAACAGAAGCGTGCAGTTCGCCAGGCCTTTGTTCATCTCGACGTCGCCTTCGATCGTCGTCATGAACGTTTCGCCGCCCACCGTGTTCGTGCCGGAAGCACTCGTGACACCGCCGATGCCCAGCGTTCCGCTGTAGCCGTTGGCGCTGCAGGTGAACGGCGTGATGCCGTACGAGCTCAGATCGCGCTCGAAGAGCACGGTGTTCTCGCCGTCAGCCGCATGCAGCCCCTGCGTATGCGTGCCGTTATCGGTTCCGGCGTAGACGTAGTTCACGTTGGACGGGCAGTCGTTGTTCCACGAGGCGATTCCCGTCTGAACGGCCGTGACGCCGCCTCCCGGCGCGCCTGGCTCCTGCGTGGTCCCCGTAAACCAATTCACCCCCGACGGGAAAACGGTCCACCGCGCCCCCATCGAGCCACTGATGATGATCGTGTAAGAAGTGGCGGTGTAGGGCGCGATCATGGTCGTCGCTCGGAACCGGCCGTCTCCTGTCGAGCTGCCCGTGGCCACCGGCTCCGGAACGACGTAGTCCACCGCCCCGGAAGCGCCCCGGGCCTCGCGCCGGACGAAATCGAGAAACTCCGGCGCCGATCGGTGAGCCTCGACGTGCTGCTTCAGATCCGGATCCCATCCGACGATCTCGTTTTCATCACGGAGCAGGAGCGGTCGTCCGGCGCCGTCATTCACGAATGTGAATTTGCCGAGGACGAGATCCGCCACCGCCCATCGATCGGGACCGACGCTGCGAAGAAAGAGCAGCATCCGCTGGCCCGGGACGAAGCGCGGCACGCCCGGAATCGCGGTGGCAGCGCTGCCGTAAGCGCCGCCGGGCTCCACGACCGTGAGCGACCCTGTCGGGTTTCCCTTGATGACTTCTTCGACGAACATCTGAGTGACGGTTTCGATGCCGCCGTCATGGTTGAGACGGCTGGCGGAGTAGGCGGCATTCGCGATGACGATGGCATCAGCGCGCTGCACCATTTCACGGTCGGAAGGGACGACGAACGTCGCGGCGCCGACTGGAAGAGCAAGCGCGGCAGAGAGAAGGACGAGGCGGATTCGAGCGATCACGTGTCTACTCCAGCCTGGCGGCTATTGCAATCACATGACCAATAACTCATTGATCTGCGAACGCCGGAACGCCGTGCTTCCCCGCCGCCCGCGCCTCGCGCTCGGCGATCTCGACGTCTGCCTTCACCATCAGTGGAACGAGCTCGGCAAAGGTCGTCTTCGGCATCCAGCCCAGCCTCTGGCGAGCCTTTGTCGCGTCGCCGATGAGAAGATCGACCTCTGTCGGACGGAAGTAGTTGGGATCGATTTCGACGACCGTTTTTCCGGTACGGGTGTCATACCCCTGTTCCTCGAGACCGGATCCGCGCCATTGCAGCGTGATGCCGACCTCGGCAAATGCGCGTTCGCAGAACTCGCGGACGGTGTGGGTTTCACCCGTCGCGATGACGTAGTCATCCGCTACCGGCTGCTGCAGCATCAGCCACATCGCCTCGACGTAATCCTTCGCGTAGCCCCAGTCGCGTTTCGCGTCGAGATTGCCGAGGTAGAGGCGCTCCTGCGCTCCGGTGGCGATGCGACCGACCGCGCGCGTGATCTTGCGCGAGACGAAGGTCTCGCCGCGCCGCGGCGACTCGTGATTGAACAGAATTCCGTTGACGGCGAAGAGATCGTAGGCTTCGCGGTAATTCACGGTCACCCAGAAGGCATAGACCTTTGCCGCGCCGTACGGACTCCGCGGATAGAAAGGCGTCGTCTCGCTCTGAGGCGTCTCGAGCACTTTGCCGAACATCTCGGATGAGGACGCCTGATAGATGCGCGGGCGGCTCTCCAGCTCGCGAATCGCCTCGAGCAGCCGGATGGCGCCGAGCCCCGTAACCTCCCCCGTGTACTCGGGGGTATCGAACGAGACGCGGACGTGGCTCTGTGCACCGAGGTTGTAGATCTCCTGCGGATCGACGACTCGCAGGATGCGGTTCAGGGACGAGGCGTCGTTCAGATCGCCATAGTGAAGGATCAACCGGCGGTTCTGCTCGTGGGGGTCCTGGTAGATCGTGTCGAGCCTCGACGTGTTGAATGACGACGAGCGCCGGACGATTCCGTGAACTTCGTAGCCCTTTTCGAGCAGCAGCTCGGCCAGGTACGAGCCGTCCTGCCCCGTAATCCCCGTAACTAGAGCTCGTTTCGTCATATTTGCGGTCTCCATACGATTGCACCAATTGGCATGAACGTTCCTAGCCCAGCGACCGGAGGGCAACTCGCTATGCGTTTTGTCTCAGCCGTTTTTCTCGGGTTTCTCACCGTCGCGCCCGTTGCCAATGCGGACAACGTCTGTCCCTGCGTACCGCTGACTCATTTATGGACGGTGAAGACATGTCCCGACTGGACCTGTGCCTCGACGGAGCTCGCGGTCGCCAACGGTGACACCCAAGTCATCGCCTTTCCTTTGGGAATCAATGACACGAGGTGGCTGATCGTGCATCGCGTTGCCGCCGGTGCTTTTGCGGATGACGGCGCCGACCCTTTCCACGTCGAACAATTTGACGGTTTTGATTCGGCGGCCACCCGTTTTTCCGCGATCACGACAGAATTCAGACCCGTCATCATGACCGCGCCGGATGGCAAAGTGCTCGTGATGTCGCTCAGGACACCGGAACCGAAGCGGCGTGCGGTGACGCACTGAAGAGGCCCTCAAGCGCGGACGACGTTCGGAGCGGATGGAACGATGTTTCTGGTGTCGATGACGACCCGTGCGCCGTCGTATAGCGCCGCATTCTTGAAATCAGAATGCGCCGTCGCCACGACGATCGCATCGTACTTTGCGAATTCGAAGGCATCACACGGCACCGACTGCAGTGAAAGAGCGTGCTTGCGACCCGGGCGGGTCTCGGGAATGAACGGATCGCAGTAAGCGATACGGGCGCCGCGCTCGGCCAGCAGCTGCAGGATCTCGAACGAGGGCGACTCGCGGTCGTCGTCGATATCCGCTTTGTACGAGAGGCCGAGCACGAGAACGTCCGCGCCTACGATGCTCTTGCCGGCCGCATTGACGGCGTCGACGGTCTTCTGCACGACGTAGCGCGGCATCGAGCTGTTCACTTCACCTGCAAGCTCGATGAAGCGCGCCCACGTCCCGTATTCCGCCGCCTTCCACGTGAGATAAAACGGATCGAGCGGAATGCAGTGACCGCCGAGTCCCGGTCCGGGATAGAACGGCATGAAACCGAACGGCTTCGTCTTGGCCGCTTCGATGACATCCCAGACGTTGATCCCCATCCGGTCGAAGACGATCTTGAGCTCATTCACGAGCGCGATGTTCACCGCGCGAAAAATGTTCTCGAGCAGCTTCCCCGATTCGGCGATTTCGGCCGAGGCCACCGGCACGACTGTGTCGATGGCGGAAAGGTAGAGCGCCGTCGCGGCGCTCAGCGAAGGAGCGTCGATGCCGCCGACTACCTTAGGGATGCTCTTCGTCGAATACACCGCGTTCCCCGGATCTTCCCGTTCAGGCGAAAACGCCAGGAAGAAGTCGGTCCCGCACTTCAACCCGCTGCGCTCGAGGCGCGGCAGCACTTCTTCGCGCGTCGTGAACGGGTAGGTCGTCGACTCGAGCACGACCAGCTGCCCTCGACGGAGCGCTGAGGCGATCGCTTCCGCCGTCATGCGAACGTACTTCAGGTCGGGCTCCCGGTGATGGCCGAGGGGGGTCGGGACGCAAATGATGACGGCGTCACATTCCGCCAGGCGTGCGAAGTCCGTCGTTGCACTGGCGCGCGCCCGGAATGCGGTCCGGATGCGATCCACGCCGATGTGCCGAATGTACGACTCGCCACGGCTGAGCGCCTCGACCTTCTTGACATCGACGTCGAAGCCGATGACGGAGAAGCCCGACTCTTCGAACAGGAGGACGAGCGGCAGACCGACGTACCCGAGTCCGATCACGGCAACGCGCGCCGTTCTCTGCTCGATCTTCCCCAGAAGGGCGCGCAACTCCGTGGGCTCGGCGCTCGGCATCAGCAAGCGTAATACTGGCGATACCAGGCCACGAATCTCCCGATACCCTCCTCAATGGTGGTGTTCGGGCGAAAACCGACCGCAGCCTCCAGCTCACTGACGTCCGCCTGGGTCGACGGTACGTCGCCGGGCTGCATCGGAAGCAATTCCATCTTCGCCGTTTTTCCGAGCGAGCGCTCGATGGCGTGCACGTAATCGAGCAGTTGCACGGGCCGGTTGTTGCCGATATTGAAGACCCTGTACGGCGCCCGGCTACGCGCCGGATCAGGAGAGTCGCTGCTCCACGCGGAATCCGGCGTCGCGGGATGATCGAGGACGCGTACGACGCCTTCGACGATGTCGTCGATATAAGTGAAGTCGCGGATCATGTCGCCGTTGTTGTAAACCGGAATCGATTCGCCCGCCAGAATGCCGCGCGTAAAGCGGAAGAGCGCCATATCGGGCCTTCCCCACGGGCCGTAAACGGTAAAAAAACGCAGCCCCGTCGATTTCACTCCGAAGAGATGGGCGTACGTGTGCGCCATGAGCTCGTTCGCCTTCTTCGTGGCGGCGTAGAGAGAGATCGGATGGTCGACGTTCTGATGCTCCGAGAACGGCTGCCGCGTGTTCGCTCCGTAGACCGAACTGGAAGACGCGTAGACGAGATGATCGACTCCGATCGCCCGCGCCCCCTCCAGGATGTTGAGGAAACCGCGGATGTTCGATTCGGTGTAAGCGTGCGGGTTGACCAACGAGTAGCGAACGCCCGCCTGAGCCGCCAGATGCACGATGCGCTTCGGACGGTGCGCGGCGAAAAGTTTGCGCATCCCCTCGTCGTCGGCGATGTCGAGCTTCTCGAACGAGAACGACGGGTGAGGCGCGAGCAGCGAGAGGCGCGCCTCCTTCAGCGACACGTCGTAGTAGTCGTTGACGTTGTCGATTCCGATGACCCGCTCACCGCGATCGAGGAGCCGTTTCGCAACGTGAAAGCCGATGAAGCCCGCGGCGCCGGTAACCATCACGGGCGCGTCGGAGCGGGCTCCGCCCCCGTCGGTGTACATGCCGCCATCTCCGGCGGCTGATTCAACCGATGCCATGTCTGTCGGGCGACCTCCGCCCGCTATATGTTCGCGGAGTCGTCGACGTCCGGCAGGCCGCCGCTTTCGGCCACTTCCCGGCTGAGACGTTCGACCTCCGCGGATACTGCGTCGTACTCGGCCATCTTTCGCCGGAGGAAGGCGTACGTGACGTTGACCTTCTCCTCGATGCCCTTCGGCGTCAGGTGATACGCGTACGTTCGTTTGTTCTTGCTGTTCTTGAAGTTCCGCACCTTCAGGAGACCCCTCTCGATGAGGGCGTGAAGGCAATAGTTCACCTTGCCGACGCTGATACCGAGGTGCCGCGCCAGGTCTCGCTGCGAAGCCTCGGGATGCTCCTGCAGATACCGGAGAAGCCGATAGCGGCTCTCGTCGCTGATCGTGTGAATCATGTCGCGTTCAACCGTTGAACGATCTCATTCAAACACAAGCCGTTCGCCACGCGCAAGTGTCATATGGATCAACGAGAAACGCCGCTTTTCACCCGCGCCAGACTCTCCTTCGGAAACTCGGCGACGACCGACCGGTTGACCGCGGTGATCGAGACGACCAGCCGCTCGTCATGCCGGTCCCGCAGGACCGTTCCGAAGTACCCGGAAAAGACACCGTCCTTGATCCGGACCGGATCGCCAGGCGCCAGGTCGGGCAACACGACGAGCGCAGCGCCCCGCTCCTGCAGCGAGCGGATCTGCTCGAGCTCGCGGCCGAGGAGGCCCTGATCCTCGACCCGGACGACGCGAGCGACGGCTGAAGTGGACCAGAGAACCTCACGCGTTTCGGGGGTGCGCCGGAGGAATACGTACCCGGCGAAGAGTGGAAAAAAAGAGGTGAACGTGCGCCCGGCACGGCGCATCTTCTTTTCATACTGCGGAAGGTAGAAAGGCTGCCGGCGGTCGAGGAGCAATCGCGCGAGCGCCTTCTCGTGGCGGCTCCGGACCTGCGCGATTTCCCATGGCGCTTCATCGACAGGGATCGAGAAGAGGTTCGCCGGGAAGATATCGCTCTCTCTTCGAAGAATCGGCACGCGCCGTATGACTGGTTTGCGCCATATGAAAATTCCCGATGCTCGCTTGACGCAAATGGGTGCACCTGCGATGCTTGCGTGACCTATCTCGGTCGAAAGAAAACGAAGCGAAATGAATGATCCGATCCTTGCCGCCCACGACGAGCTGGCCGTCGAGCAACCTATATCCGTCAGTCACTTAGTCAAGGTCCTCAAGACGTATTCAGCGACGATTTTCCTATCGCTCGCGGCCGTAGCCATCGCGTACGCGGTCTTCGCGGCGATCTTCTACCTCGCGGCTCCCTCGACGCGAGTCATCACGCAGCCGTTCAGCCTCGATTTCAAAGGGGCCGAGCGAGGGGAGTACCCGAACGGCACCAAGTTCAGCGTCAACGAAATCATCGCCGAGCCGATCCTGGCCCTCGTCTACAAACAGACGGGCATCAATCAGTACATGAGCTTCCGCAATTTTGTCGGCTCGATGTACATCAGCGAGTCGAACCCTGAATACGAAAAGCTGTGGCGTGAATACGCCCCGCGCCTCAGCGACCCGAAGCTGACTTCCGCGGAGCGGCAACAGGTCGAGAAGGAGTTCGCGGAAAAGAAAGAGAGCCTGAAGAAGAACCTCTACGCGATCCACTTCACGTCGCCCCAGGGAGTCAAGAACGTACCCGACGAGATCGCGAAGCGCGCTCTCTCCGCGACGCTCGCCCGATGGGCCGACTGGGCTCAGGTCGAGGGTCGCGTCACCAGCTACAACACCACCATCCTTTCACCGGCGGTTCTCGACGACACGCCGCGTTCCAACCAGGTGATCGCGATCCGGATCCTCATCAAGCGGCTCGCGCAAGTGCTCGACAACATCGATACGCTCGAGCAACTACCCTCCGCAGACGTCGCGCGCACACCCGCCGACCACCTGTCGCTGGCGGAACTCCGCATCAAGATCGAAGACCTCATCCGGTTCCGCCTCGAGCCGAACGTCGCCGCTGCGCGGGCGGCTCAGGGACCGTCGGATCCTTCGACCGTCCGATTCGTCCAGACGCAGCTCGCGTACGACCAGCGCCAACTGCAGGGCTACCAGGATCACATCAACGCGATCCGTGATGCGCTGACGATGTACACGACGCAGCGCCCGGTGGCAGGGGAATCTACGACCGCCGCGAAGCCGGCGCCGGGGCCGAATCCGCAACAGGAAACGGTCATGCCGCAGGTGAGCGACACGTTCATCGACCGCATGGCGCAACTGCTCAATTCGTCGGCCGATGTCCAGTACCGGCAGCGCATCGTCAATGAGATGCGACGCGTCCAGAACGACATGATGCCGGCGCAGGAAGCGGTCCGATATGACCAGGAGATGCTTCGCGATCTGACGACACCGGTCGCGCCGACCGCCAGCACGGCGGACGTGACGGCCGAGGTGGAAAACGTCAGGAACGACGCGAAACTGCTCGTCCAGAAGGTGAACGACATCTATCAGGTGATGTCGAAAAACCTGAATCCTGAGACCTATCTCTACACGACAAGCGAAGCGCCGACGGCCTATGTTGTGAGGTCGTTCACGGTGAAGCGGCTCGCCCTGCTCGGAATTGTGGTGCTGCTCCTGGCACTCGCGGTGATCGTCTTCCTCTGCTTCATGCACAACAGGGTTCGCGAAGAAGAAACCATCGAGACAGCCTCGACGCCGAGCGTGACGCACGGCCCGCCCGTTTCCGTTCGCGCGAACTCCTGACGCTTATCCCAACGCGCCAGGCGCCTGTTCCGTCAGACGGCGAAGGTAGTCGCCGTAGCTGCTCTTCCGCAGCCGGTCCGCGGCGGAGATGACGGCTTCCTGCGTAATGAGCCCGAGCAGGTACGCGACCTCTTCGGGGCACGCGATCTTGAGTCCCTGCCGCAGCTCCACCGTCTCCACGAAATTGGCCGCCGCGAGCAGCGACTCCTGCGTGCCAGTGTCGAACCATGCGTAGCCGCGGCCGAGCTGCTCGACGTGTAGCGAGCCCGCCTGCAGGTAGAGACGATTGAGGTCGGTGATCTCCAGCTCGCCGCGTTTCGACGGCGCGAGTGAACGCGCGAGCTCAACGACGCGCTGGTCGTAGAAGTACAGTCCGACCACGGCGAAGTTCGACTTCGGATGCTGCGGCTTCTCCTCGATCGATAGCGCGCGGTTGTTCTCGTCGAACTCGACGACGCCGTAGCGCTCCGGGTCGTGAACGCGGTATGCGAAGACGGTCGCGCCGCTGTCGCGTGCATTCGCGCGGCGAAGCGCATCGGTCAGGCCGTGGCCGTAGAAGATGTTGTCGCCGAGAATGAGGCAGCTCGGATCGCCGCCGACGAAATCGGCCCCGATGAGAAACGCCTGCGCCAGGCCGCCGGGGTCGGGCTGCTCGGCGTACGTGAGGCGGATTCCCCACTGCGATCCGTCGCCGAGGAGATGGCGGAACGCCGCCTGGTCGTGAGGCGTCGTGATGATCAGGATGTCCGTGACGCCGCCGAGCATCAGCGTCGTCAACGGGTAATAGATCATCGGTTTGTCGTAAACCGGTAGGAGCTGCTTGGAGACGACCGAGGTGATCGGGTAGAGACGCGTTCCCGAACCGCCGGCGAGGATGATCCCTTTTCTCATGCAGCCTGCACCTTATCGAAATCGAGCGCGAAACGTGCGAACGAAAACGCGGTCGTGAAGCCGGGCGAGACGGCGTTGAGGATGTGGAGCGACCGCTCTCCCCGCTCGACGACGAAGTCCATCACCAGCTCGTTCTTGATGCGGTCGAACAGTTGCGCGCGGATGCCCGCCTTCGCGCTCGGCTTCAGGTGCTTCGTCTCGATACGCGGCACGAGCGCGCGCGCCGCCGCCGCGAAGTTGCGCTTCAGAAGCCGCGCCGCCTCCTGGTGGAGGAGCGTCCGGAATCCCTGCCTGTTGCTCGCGTACTGCCGGACGATCGTCGTCGCGATCGAGGTCGCGTCGCTGATTCGGATCCCGTGGAGGCCGGAGTAGTTCTCGCGTCCGAGCGCCGGCATCGCCGTCGGACCGATGTACGTCGTCCCGTCCACCGCGTTCGTGAAGTGGACGCCGAGGAACGGGACGCGGAGATCGGGAACGGGATAGATCAGCCGCCGAATGACGAACGGCGCCGCGAGCTTGTAGTAGCGCCCGCGGAACGGCAGGATCGTGTATCGCTCCCCCACCCCGAAGGGACGCGCGATCCGGTCGGCGTGCAGACCCGCGGCATTCACGAGGAATCCATACGTCCCGCGGTCGATCTCCGTCACTTCCCGATTGAAGACAAACTCGACGCCGGCGGCGCGCAGCTCGTCCGCGATGCTGGCGAGGATGCGCTTCGGATCGATGACGGACGTGTCAGGAACGAAAAGAGCGCGCCCCGCCCGCGCCTCCGGCTCGAATTCGCGCGCGTCGTCGACGATCTCCGCGCGGGCGCCGTTCGACCGCGCGCGCTCGAGCAGGACGTCGAGCTGGTTGTCGTCAGCGTCATTCGCCGGCACGACGACCTTGCCGATGCGCGCGATCGGCAGCTTCCGCTCGTCGCAGTACTCCCGCATCAGCCGCGACCCTTCGGTGCAGAACCGTCCCTTCAGCGACGCGGGCGGATAGTAGATGCCCGAATGGAGGACGCCGCTGTTCCTCCCGCTGGCGTGCTTCCCGAGCTCAGGTTCCTTCTCGAAGATCGCGATCCGCTGTTTCGGTTCGCGCCACAGCAGCTCGCGCGCGATCGCCAGTCCGACGATCCCGCCGCCGATGATGACCGTGTCGTACGTCCTCATGCGCTCTTCTTCGACATCCGGTAGACGCCCGCGATCACGGCTCCGAACAGGAATCCTCCCACATGCGCCCACCACGCGATCCCCGAGACTTCCTCGGTATGCGCGGCCGCGGCGAGCGACAGGAATCCGTTCATGAACTGCATTGCGAACCACACCGGTAGGAAGAGCGCGGCGCGGATCTCCGCCATCGCCCAGTACACGACCAGCGGAAAGAGGGTGACGATGCGCGCCCGCGGCCGCAGCACGAGAAATGCTCCGAGCACCCCCGCGATCGAACCCGAGGCGCCGATCGACGGCACCGTCGAATGCGGAAGGATGAGCGTGTGGGTCAGGCTCCCGATGGCGCCGCACGCTATGTAGAAGAGGAAGTAGCGGACGTGCCCGAACAGGTCCTCGACGGCGCCGCCGAAGACCCACAGATAGATCATGTTGCCGAAGAGGTGGACGAAGCCGCCGTGCAGGAAGAGCGAGGTGACGAGCGTCAGCGCCGCCTCCCAGATCGCATAGTGAAAGCGCGCCGGCTCGACGAGCCGCGCCGGCATGAAGCCGAAGATCTCGATCAGCCGCTCCGCCGCGTTCGCGTTCATCAACTGGGCGACGAAGACGACGACGTTCGCCGCCACCAGCGCCCGATTCACGACCGGCACCCCCCGCGCCGGCAGCGTGTGGCGGATCGGGATCATGTCATCCGAGAGCCTTCGCGATCGCGCTCACGACCTCGTTCAACTGCCCTTCCGTCAACTCCGGAAAGATCGGAATCGCCAGCGTCTGATCGGCGGCGATGTCGGAATTGGGGAACTTGTCGCTCGAGGACGGAACGCCGGCGAAGCACTCCTGCTGCGGCAGCGTCAGCGGGTAGTAGATGTCGCAGCCGATGCCGGCGCTCTTGAGGTGGCTCATGACGGCGTCGCGCGTGGCGCGGCCGTCCGTGAAGCGGAGGATGTACTGGTTGTAGATGTGGCGCCGCTGCGGCAGCTCGGCGGGCAACGAGACGCGTCCGATCAGCTTCTGCTCCGTGAAGAGCGAGTGATAGATCTTCGCGTTCCGGCGCCGGCCGTCCGACCAGCTGTCGAGGTGCGGCAGCTTGACGCTGAGAATCGCCGCCTGGAGCGCGTCGATGCGGAAATTGCCGCCGACGTAGTGGTGAAAGTACTTCGGCCGCATACCGTGCACCCGGAAGTCGATGAGCTTCTCGTACAGCTTCTCGTCTTCCGTCGTCACCGCCCCCGCATCGCCGAACGCGCCGAGGTTCTTCGATGGGAAGAATGAGAACCCGCCCATCGTGCCGAGCGCGCCGGCGCGTTTGCCGTCGTACTCCGCGCCGACCGCCTGCGCCGCGTCCTCGATCACGGGAATGTTGTGCTTCTTCGCGATCGCGTTGATCTCCTCCATCGCGGCGCACTGGCCGTAGAGGTGGACCGGCATGATTGCCTTCGTGCGGGGCGTGATGCGCGACTCGATCAGCGCCGGGTCGATGTTGAAGTCGTCGAGCGTGATGTCGACGAACACCGGCACCGCGCCGAGGCGGTGCACCACGCCCGCGGTTGCGAAGAAGGAGTACGCCGGGACGATCACCTCGTCGCCCTGCTGGACGTCGAGCACCATGAGCGCGATCAGCAGCGCGTCGGTGCCCGACGACACGCCGACCGAGTACTTTGACTGGCAGTAGGCGGCGAAGGCGCGCTCGAATTCGTCGACGCGCTTGCCGAGGATGAACATCTGCGACGAATAGACCTCGTCGGTCACTCGGAGGACTTCGTCTTTGATCTGTGCGTACTGGAGCTTGAGGTCGAGGAGAGGAACGCTCATTCGAAAGTCACCTGCGCAAAATGTCGGGATCCAACGCGGACGAGGTACGACTTGCCCGGCGTTGCATCGAGAGCGTAGCGGGTGTCGGAGATCTTCTCACCGTCGACCGACACAGCCCCCTGTGCGATCTTTCGCTGACCCTCTTTGTTGCTCTGTGCGAGGCCCGCTTCCGTCAGGACCTTCGCGAGCGAAACCGGCTCGCTGGCCGGAAACCGCTTCTCCGGGATCTCGTCCGGCCGTCCCACCGTGAACTGCCTCTCCGCCTCGTCCGCCTCGGCCTCGGAGTAGAAGTCTTTGACGATCAGCTTCGCGAGCTGCTGCTTCGCCGCCTTCGGATGCTCGCGCCCCTTGATCTCCTCGATCTCCGCGGGCGTCAGGTCGGTGCAGAGGATGTAGTACTTCCACATCAGCTCATCGGAGATCGACATCACCTTGCCGAAGATCGAGAGCGGCGGCTCGTCGATCCCGATGTAGTTGCCGAGCGACTTCGACATCTTCTCGACGCCGTCCAGCCCTTCGAGGAGTGGCGCGGTGATCACGACCTGCGGCTCGAGTCCGTACTCGCGCATCAGCACACGGCCCACCAGCAGGTTGAATCGCTGATCGGTCCCGCCCATCTCAACGTCCGCCTTCAGCGCGACCGAGTCATACGCCTGCGCCAGCGGGTAGAGGAGCTCGTGAATGGCGATCGGCTGCTGGCTCTGCCACCGCTTCTTGAAGTCGTCCCGCTCGAGCATGCGCGCCAGCGTGTATTTCGCCGCGAGCTTGATCATCCCCTCGGAGCCGAGCGCGCCGAGCCACTCCGAGTTGAAGCGGATCTCGGTTTTCACCGGATCGAGGATCTTGAAGACCTGCTTCTGATACGTGAGCGCGTTCTGCTCGATCTGCTCGCGCGTGAGCGCCGGCCGCGTCGCCTTCTTCCCCGTCGGATCGCCGATCATGCCGGTGAAGTCGCCGATGAGGAAGATCACGCGGTGGCCGAGCTGCTGGAAATGCTTCATCTTCCGCATCACGACCGTGTGGCCGAGGTGAATGTCGGGCGCCGTCGGGTCGAAGCCGACCTTGACCGTCAGCGGCTTCCCGCGCTGCAACTTCGTCTTCAGGTCGCTCCGCTCGATGAAGTCGACCGTCCCTTTCCCGAGGTAGTCGAGTTGTTCGTCCAGAGTCATGAACGGCGCATTCTACTTGGGGGACTGCCCACCCACACCGCCGGCCATCCGGCCCGTCTCGCAGTCCGCCCGACCCGCAACGCCGGCCGAGCGACCTGCGCTGCAGGCGATCCGGCACGCATTGCAGGCCGCCAGTCCCGCGTTGTGGGCAGGCCGGCCCGCACTGCAGGAAGGGTGGCCCGCAATGCGGGCAGACTGGCCCGCATTGCGGGCACGCGATCCCTCGGCGCCGGAAAGCCTTTCCGCAGAAGCGGTTACGATGCTGATTCCAAAAACGCGCGCTTACCCGCGAAGGAACGCCTCGAACATCAGCACCCGCCAGAGCGTCCCCTCCCGATTGGTCCCGCGGAGGTGGTCGCGCCAGACGTTCTGCACCCGTTTGACATCGAACACGCCACTGCGGACTTGCAAAAGCTCCTCGGCCCAGGCGCGCAACGGCCCGCGGAGCCAGTCGGCGAGCGGGAGGCCGAAGCCGCGCTTTTCGCGGTCGATCAGCGGCTGCGGGACGTATCGCGACAGAAGAGCGCGGAGGAGCCATTTGCCGCGGCCATCGCGGATCTTCATCGAGAGCGGGAGCGACCACGCCAGCTCGACGAGACGGTGGTCGAGCAGCGGCTCGCGGGTCTCGAGGCTGACGGCCATGCTGGCGCGGTCGACCTTCACGAGGATGTCGTCGCGCATGTAGGTCGTGAAGTCGCGGAGCATGATCTCGTCGATCTCGTTGCCGAGTGGCCGGTGGCCGGTGGCCGGTGGCCGGATCCGCGCGAACGTCTCGTCCCGCACGCTGCGCTCATACATCCCGAGGATCCCCTCGGACAGCATGGTTGCGTACGACCGCGCGCGTCGGCCAGGCAGGAGGCGCAGTGCGGGAGCGAGAAATCGGGGCAGCCGCGCTGCGCGCCGTGCGAGCTGCTGGCCGAGGAAGTAACGGTGATAGCCGCCGAACAGCTCATCGCCGCCGTCGCCGGAGAGCGCCACCGTCACGAACGGCCGCGCCATCCTAGAGACGAGATACGTTGGAATCGCGGAGGAGTCGCCGAACGGCTCGTCGAACATCGACGGCATCAGCGCGGCGGCATCGAGCGCCTCCTGCGCCGTCACATACATCTCGGTGTGCTCGGTGCCGAGGTGGGCGGCGGTCTCCCGCGCGAGGGGCGCTTCGTCCGAGTCGCTGTGCTCGAAGCCGATCGTGAACGTTCGCACCGGCTGGGACGCCTGCTGCTGCATCAACGCCGTAACGAGCGTCGAGTCCATTCCGCTCGAGAGGAAGACGCCGAGGGGGACGTCGGAGATCATCCGCAGCCGTACCGAATCGCGCAGCAGCTCGTGCGCGGCGTCGATCGCGTCCGCATCGCTTCCGCGGAACGTGCCGAAGACGCTCTCCGCGATCTTGCGCGCGTTCCAATAGGTCTCCAGCTCGGTGCGCGTCGCTGTGACGCGCAGGATCGTTCCCGGCGGGAGCTTCCGCGCGCTCGAGTAGATCGTCATCGGACCGGGAACCCAGCCGAGCTGCACGTACTCCGCGATCGCGTTCTCGTCGAGCCGCCGGTCGAAATCCGGCAGCGCGGCGATCGCCTTCAGCTCCGAGGCGAACGCGAAAAAGCCGTCGCTCTCGGCGTAATACAGCGGCTTGACGCCGGCACGGTCGCGCACGAGGAACAGCGCCCGCTCCTCGCGATCCCACAGCGCGAATGCGAACATCCCGATGAAGCGCTCGACCGCCTCGCGCACGCCCCACCGTTCGAAGCACGCCAGCATCACCTCGGTGTCCGAGTGTCCGCGCATCGGAACGTCACCGAGCTCTCGCAGCAGCTCGCGATGGTTGTAGACCTCTCCGTTGAATTCGATGACGTACCGGCCGCTCGCCGACGTCATCGGCTGCGCGCCTGCGGCTGTGAGGTCGATGATCTTCAGTCGCCGGAACCCGAAACCGAGGCCGCTGCCTTCATCAACGAATTCGCCGTCATCGTCCGGCCCGCGGTGGCGAATGGTCGCGGACATCCGGCCGACGTCGCCACGAATCGCGTCCGCCGTGGCCCCGTTTCGCCGCCAGATGCCTGAAATCCCGCACATCGCGGGGCTAGTGTAGCGACGGAATGGTCGCGTGACCGGTGCGGTTGACAATCGGTAGCGGCGTCTGTAACGTCGCGAACAGCTTATGAACGTTTCCCGCTTCGGCCGGCACCACCACCATCATCATTCGATGATCTAGGGGTGCTTTGCCGATGCGCCCCGCCGAAGAGAGGGGGCGCAGCGAGAAGCTGACCAACGCCATTACCTGAACCCCTTCTCGTACGCGGGAAGGGGTTTTTGATTGATGGCCAACAAATTTCGCTATCCCACCGGAGTCCGGCCGCTGCTGGTCGAAGAGGCGGCGCGGCGCAAGCGGATCGAGGCGCGCTTCGCGGCGCGGCTCGAGAGCGACGGCTTCGACGAGGTCTTCCTCCCGATCATCGATTACGTCGAACCGTACGTGCAGCTCCGCCGCGGCGCCGCCGCCAAGCAGAGCTACCGCTTCATCGACCGCGAGGGAGAGCTGGTCGCGATCCGCTCCGACTTCACGCCGATGGTCGCCCGCGCGCTGGCGCCGACGATCGCCGAGGGCGACCTCCCGCTCCGCATCTTCTACCGCGGCGACGTCATCCGCGTCGAGGCGACACGCCTCGGCGCCAACCGCGAGATGTTCCAGATCGGCGCCGAGATCATCGGCGATGCGACGGTGCAGGCCGACGTCGAGATCCTTCGCCTCGCCGCCGACCTCGCGCGTGCCGCCGGGGCGACGCCGGTGATCGTCTACAACGACGTTTCGATCGCGAACGCCCTCGGCGACGACGCGCGCCAGGCGCTCGTCTCGAAACGGATCGCGCGCGACGGCTCGCTGCCGGAGCTCGCGGTCAAGATCCTCGATGGCGCGGCGACGCTGAACGACGTGCGCGAGTTCGCGCCACTGGCCGCCGATCGTCTCGACGCGATCGCGCGCGGCGCCGGAAGCGAGTGCCTCCTGCAGCTCGACGACGTCGATATTTTTACAGGGGGCGCGTCCGCGTACTACACCGGGATCCACTTCCGCGTGTACGACGCCGACACGCGGAAGCGGATCGCGGAGGGTGGCCGCTACGACGACCTCTACGCGCGCTTCGGCACCGGCGCCGCCGCGATCGGCTTCACGTTCACGATCGATGAGTCGAGCGAGGCGGGAGACGAATGATGCGCATCGCCATTCCGAAGGGTCGCCTGCTCGACAAGGCGCTCGCCACGTTCGCCACCGCCGGATACGAGGTGCCGTCGGACGCCGACCTTGCGACGCGGAAGCTGGTCTTCAATCGCGGCGACGTCGAGTGGATCTTCGTCAAGGACTGCGACGTGCCGGTGTACGTGGAGCACGGCGCTGCCGACGCGGGGATCGCAGGACTCGATCAGATCCTCGAGCACGACTGCACGGCGTACCAGCCGGTCGAATTCGACTTCGGCCGCTGCAAGATGATGCTCATCGCGGCGCCGCGTATAGAAGGAGTGGTTCCGCCGCTGACGAAAGTCGCGACGAAATACCCGCGCATCGCGCGGCAGTACCTCGACGGCCGTGCCATTCGCGCCGACATCGTGCCGCTCGGCGGCTCGGTCGAGCTGGCGGCGGTGCTCAACCTGACGTCGCACGTGATCGATCTCGTGGAGACCGGCGAGACGGTGCGGGTGCACAAGCTCGAAATCCAGGACGTCGTCGCCGAAATCTCGCCCCGGCTCATCGTCGGCCGCGGCGTGTACCGAACGGAAACGAAACGGATCCGCGACCTGATCTCGCGGATCGAGGAAGCGAAGAATGCGAATCTACAGATCCAGCTCCCCTGAGGCCGAGGAGGCGCTCCGCGGCATCATCGCGCGGCGCAACGCCACGAACGAGAACGCGCTGCGCGTCGCGGACGAGATGATCGCGGGCGTACGCGCGACCGGCGACATGTATGTCGCGGCGCAGATCGCGAAGTTCGACCGCGTCAACATCGAACCGTCGAAGGTCAAGATCGCACCGCGCGACGTCGCCATCGGCGCCGACATCGCCGACGCGATCGACACCGCGATCGCACGCGTCGAGGCGTTCCATCGCGCGCAGTTGCCGCAGTCGTACACGTGGCGCGACGGCGACTCGACCGTGCAGCATCGCGTCCGCGCGCTGCGGCGCGTCGGCTGCTACGTACCGGGCGGGCGCGCGGTCTACATCTCGACATTGATCATGACCGCCGTCCCCGCGCGCATCGCGGGCGTCGAGGAGCTGGTGTGCATCACGACGCCCGCAGCGGCGGAACGCGAGGAGCTCCACTACGTCTGCAACCGCCTCGGCATCCGCGAGGTCTATCGCTGCGGCGGCGCGGCAGGCGTCGCGGCGGCGGCGATCGGCACCGAGACGCTGGAGCGCGTCGACAAGGTCGTCGGGCCGGGCAATTCGTACGTGACCGCCGCGAAGATGCGCCTCATCGGCGAAGTCGGCATCGACATGACGGCCGGACCGACGGAGCTGATCGTGATCGCCGACGAGACGGCCGACGCGCAGCTCGTGATCGCCGACCTTCTCGCCCAGGCGGAGCACGGACCGGACTCGGAGGTGATCCTGCTGACGACGTCACGCTCGCTCGCCGAGCAGATGCCGGAGCGCGCGATCACGTTCGTCGTCGGCACGCTCGACGAGGCGGTGGCCATCGCCGACCGGATCGCGCCGGAGCACCTCTCGATTCACGCCGTCGACGCGGAGAACCTCGCGCTCAAGGCGCAGAACTGCGGCGCGATCTACTGCGGCCCGTCGTCGCCTCCCGCCGCGGGTGACTACATCATCGGCTCGAATCACGTGCTGCCGACCGCCGGCAGCGCGCGCTTCTTCTCCCCCCTCGGCGTCTACGACTTCGTGAAGCGCTCGAATGTCGTGACGCTCACGATCGACGACCTGCTCGCGATCGCGCCGAAGGGAGAGCTGATCGCGCAGTTCGAGGGGCTGCCGGACCACGCACGATCGATGGCAGCGAGGAGGGACGCATGTCTCGCGACGTCGTAGCGGCGATGACCGCCTACACGCTGGAGCTGCGTGAAGCGGAGATCAAGCTCAATCAGAACGAGAGCCCGAACGATTTTCCGGCGGAGCTGAAGCAGCAGATCCTCGCGCGCATCGCCGCGCGGCCGTGGAATCTCTATCCCGACTTCGAGTCGCTCACGCTGCGCGAGGCTCTGGCGCGCGCGTACGGCTACGAGGCGGCGAACATCCTCGTCGGCAACGGCTCCAACGAGCTGCTGGCAGCCACGATCGCGACGTTCGTCGGCCCCGGAACGCCGGTGGTTTTCCCGAAGCCGACGTTCGCACTGTACGAAAAGCTGATCACGATCGCCGGCGGTATTCCGATCCCGATTCCCATCGATCCGTCGACCGGTTTTCTGCCTTTGGACGAGATGTCGAACGCGGGGGGATCGGTGATCATCGCGTGCTCACCGAACAATCCAACCGGCGGCGTATTGCCACCTGGAGGAATCGACGCGCTTCTCGCCACCGGGGCGACGGTCCTGTTCGACCGCGCCTACGGAGACTTTGCACAGGACTCGTTGCCGCCGCTCCACGAGCGTCTCGTCACTTTTTCCACCTTCTCGAAAGCGTGGGGACTCGCGGGCCTCCGCGTCGGTTGGATCGCGTCGACCGCGTCGACATGCCGCGAGATCCGGAAGGTCAAGCTCCCCTACTCGCTCAACATCGTCAGCGAGGCGATCGCGGCGACGGCGCTCGAGAACCGGCAGGTCTACGAACGCAACGTTTCCCTCGCGATTCGCGAGCGCGAACGCGTCTTCGCGGCGATGCAGAAGACCGCCGGCGTCACGCCGTGCCCCTCGAAGGCGAACTTCATCTTCTTCCGGGTCGCCGAGCCACGCCGCGTCTTCGACGCGCTGCACGCGCACGGGGTCCTCATCCGCGAATACGCCGACGCTCTGCGCGTCTCGATCGGCAATCCCGACGAGAACGACCGCTTCCTCACAGCACTTCAGGAGGTCCTATGAGCCGCACCGCCACCATCACCCGGACGACGAAAGAGACTTCGGTCGCGGTGACCGTCGACGTCGACGGCAGCGGCAACTCGCGCATCGAGACGCCGATCGGGTTTCTCTCGCACATGCTCGACACGATCTCGCGGCATGGGCGCCTCGACCTCGACATCGTCGCCACCGGCGACACGCACATCGACTACCACCACACCGTCGAAGACGTCGGCCTCGTCTTCGGCGAGGCGTTCGCGCAGGCGCTCGGCGACAAGCGCGGCATCCGCCGCTTCGGCTACGCGTACGTGCCGCTCGACGAAGCGCTGGCGCGCGTCGTCGTCGACTTCGCGGGGCGCCCGTTCCTCGTCTTCGAAGTGCCGCTCGACCGCGAGATGCTGCTCATCCACAAGGACTTCCCGTTCGCGCTGGTCGAGGAGTTCTTCAAGTCGTTCGCGAACAAGTGCGCCTGCAACATCCACATCGACCTGATCCGCGGCCGCAACGGACACCACGCTGCCGAGGCGATCTTCAAAGCGTTCGCGCTGGCGGTGAGAGATGCGAAGCAGGTCGTGTCCGCGGACGTGCCGAGCACGAAGGGCGTGATCTGAATGGAGGTCACGCTCATCGACTCCCCCGTCGCGAACGTCGCGAACATTGCGCGGGGGTTGCGCGCGGCGGGGGCGTCGCTGGAAGTCACGCGCGATGCGGAAGTGATCGCGCGCGCGGGCAAGGTCGTGCTTCCCGGCGTCGGCAGCTTCATCGCGGCGATGCGCTGGCTGGAAGAGAACCACATCGATGACGCGATCCGCGCCGCGGTGAAGAACGGCGCGTCGCTCCTCGGCATCTGCGTCGGCCACCAGGCGCTCTTCGAGATCTCGAACGAGATGGGCGTCACCCGCGGCCTCGGCCTCGTCGCCGGCGAGGTGAAAAAATTCGAAGGCGCGCTGCCGGTGCCGCAGATCGGCTGGAACCGCGTTACCGCCAACGGTGCTCCGCTCTTCGAAGGAATCACGCCGGGAACATCGTTCTACTTCGTCAACTCCTACGCGGCCTCGGACGTGCCGCACGAGATCGCGCGAGCCGAGTACGGAGGTCCGTTCACCGCCGCCGTGCAGAACAGCCGCGTGTTCGGCGTGCAGTTTCACCCGGAGAAGTCGTCGACGGCGGGCCTGCGCGTCCTGAGGAACTTCGTGGCATGGACGTAATCCCGTCGCTCGACCTCCTCGGCGGACGCGTCGTCCGCCTCACGCGCGGCGACTTCGCGACTGCCCACGCTTACGGCGAGCCGGAAGCGGTGCTCGAGTCGCTGAAGGTCCCGCGCGGCTCGCGGCTCCACATCGTCGACCTCGAGGGGTCGCGCAGCGGCGCGCCGATCGAGACGAACAACGTGGCGCGCCTGGCCGCCCGCGACCTTCGCGTGCAGGTCGGAGGCGGGATCCGTTCCGTCGACGACGCGCGGCGATGGCTCGACTGCGGTGCACAGAAAGTGGTCATCGGCACGGTGGCGGCGGATTCGCCGGACACGCTGCGCGCGATCGTCGACGCCCTCGGCGCGGAGCGGGTCATCGCCGCGGTCGACGTCCGCGACGGCGTCGTCCGCGTCGCCGGTTGGGAGCGGGACGCGCAACGCTCGCTCGCCGAGGTGCTCGCGTCGATCCGCGAGAGCGGGATCGAGGAGATCCTGATCACCGACATCTCGCGCGACGGCGTCATGCGGGGGCCATCGTTCGCCATGTATCGGTCGCTTCCGCGCGAATTGAAAATCATCGCGAGCGGCGGTGTCTCGACGATTGGCGACGTCGTCTCGCTCGCGCGCCTGCCGAACATCCGCGGCTGCGTCATCGGAAAGGCGCTGCTCGACCGCAAGATCGATCTCGCCGAGGCGCGGGCGCGCGCGGCGATGCCGTCCGCGATTCCGGAGCGCGTGATCCCTTGTCTCGACGTCCGCGACGGCCGTGTCGTCAAAGGCGTGAACTTCGTCGACATCCGCGACGCCGGCGATCCCGTCGAATGCGCGAGGCGCTACGAAGCGGAGGGGGCGGATGAGCTGGTCATCCTCGACATCTCCGCGACGGATCACGGCCGCCAGACGGCGCTCGAGACCGTGCACCGCGTGGCCGAGGCGCTCTTCATTCCGTTGACGGTCGGCGGAGGCGTACGGACCGTGGAAGACTTCCGCGCCATGCTCCGCGCCGGTGCCGACCGCGTCGCGATCAACACCGCGGCCCTGCGCAATCCGCAGCTCATCGCCGACTGCGCGCGCGAGTTCGGCGTGCAGGCAGTCGTCCTCTCGTGCGACGCGAAAGACGGCCAGGCGATGGTGCGCAGCGGCAAGGAGACGGCCGGCGTGAACGCCGTCGACTGGTGCGTCGAAGCCGAGCGCCGCGGCGCGGGCGAGATCCTCCTCACCTCGGTCAATCGCGACGGCACCAGCTCCGGCTTCGACATCGAGCTGCTGCGCGCCGTCACGGCACGGGTGAAGATCAGCGTCATCGCGAGCGGCGGCGCGGGGACGCTTCAGCACTTCCGCGACGCGATCGAAGCCGGCGGCGCGCGTGCCGTACTCGCCGCATCGCTGTTTCACGATCACGTGCTCACGGTCGGCGATGTGAAGCGCTATCTCGACGCAGAAGGGATTCCGGTTAGATGGTGAAATTCGATACGAACGGGTTGATTCCAGCGATCGTTCGCGACGCGAAGAGCGGCGCGGTCCTGACGCTCGCCTACATGAACGACGAGTCGCTCGCGAAAACGCGCGAGACCGGCGAGACATGGTTCTGGTCGCGTTCGCGCAATGAGCTGTGGCACAAGGGGGCGACGAGCGGCAACACGCAGCGCGTCGTCCACATCGCCGAGGATTGCGACGGCGACGCCCTCGTCGTCACCGTGGAGCCGGCCGGCCCGGCATGCCACACCGGCTCCCTCTCCTGCTTCGACGGCGTCCCCGCACTTCCGCTCGACCGCCTCATGTACGTCCTCCGCGACCGATACGAGAAGCGGCCGGAGAAGTCCTACAGCGCATACCTGTTCAACGAAGGCCGCGACAAGATCCTGAAGAAGGTCGGCGAAGAGGCGACCGAAGTCGTCATCGCCGCAAAAGGTCAGAGCCGCGAGCGCCTCGTCAGCGAAATCGCCGACCTCGTCTACCACCTCTCGGTGCTGATGGTGGACGAGGGGATGGAGTGGCGGGACGTCTACGAGGAGCTGGAGCGACGGTCGTAGCGGTGTGCTAAGTTACCCCTCCCATGTCCATTGATCAAAAACTCATCGACGAGGCGAAGCTGGCGCGGGAAAACGCGGTTGCGCCGTTCTCGAAATTCAAGGTCGGAGCGGCGTTGCGGACGAAGGGCGGGAAGATCTTCCGCGGCTGCAATGTCGAGAACTGCACGTACGGCCTGACCGTCTGCGCGGAACGCGTGGCGCTGCTGTCAGCGCTCGCTGCGGGCGAACGGGAGTTCGACGCGATCGTGGTCATTACGCAGAGCGATGAGCCGGGCACGCCGTGCGGTCCGTGCCGGCAGTTGATGTGGGAGTACTGCGGCGACATCGAAGTGGCGCTGACGAACCTTGCCGGCGCTCGCGTCGACTACAAGCTGTCCGACCTCTTCCCCCACCCATTTTCGTTCTCTCTGGAGTGAAATCGATGATTCGTCGTTGTCTCCTTGCGCTGGCGATCGTTTTCGCCGCGCCCCTACTCTTCGCCGCACAGCCCGCCGACATTCTCATCACCGGCGGCACGGTTCTCACCATGGCCGGCCCCGACATCGAGAACGGCTCGGTCGTCATCAGCGGCGGCAAGATCGTCGCGGTCGGGCCGTCGTCGCAGGTCGACGCCAAGTACACGGCGAAGACGACGATCCATGCGCGCGGCTCCGCCGTGATGCCGGGATTCGTCAACGCGCACACGCACGTCCCGATGACGCTGTTCCGCGGCATCGCGGACGACCGCGACCTGATGGACTGGCTGCAGAACTTCATCTTCCCCGCCGAGGCGAAGAACGTCAGCAGAGACTTCGTGAAGTGGGGAACACGGCTCGCCGCGGCGGAGATGATCGAGTCGGGAACGACGACGTTCGCCGACATGTACTACTTCGAGTCGGACATTGCGCGCGAGACGAAGGCCGCGGGCCTTCGCGGCGTCCTCGGCGAAACGATGATCGACTTCCCGGTCGCCGACAACAAGACGTGGGACGACGCGGTCAACTACATCCGCGCGTACGTCAAGCAGTGGAAGGGCGATCGCCTCATCACGCCCGCTCTCGCGCCGCACGCGCCGTTCACGGTGTCCGAAGAGCATTTGCGCCAGGTGCGGGCACTCGCGACGGAGCTCGGCGCGCCGATCCTCATCCACGTCTCCGAAACGCAGAACGAGCTCGATCAGGTGAAGGCGAAGCACAATGGCCTCACCCCGGGCGACTACCTCGACAGCATCGGATTCCTGGGCGACGACGTCGTCGCCGCGCACGGCGTCTGGCTGTCGAAGGAAGAGATCGAGAAGTTCGCCGCGAAGAAGGTCGGCGTCGTCCACTGCCCCGAGTCGAACATGATGCTCGCCTCCGGAATCGCGCCGATTACCCAGATGCGCGCCGCGCACATCGAGCTCGGCCTCGGCACCGATGGACCAGCCGGATCGAACAACGACCTCGATATGTTCGAGGAGATGGCGAGCGCCGCGCGGCTGCAGAAGGTCGGCCGCATGGACCCGAAGGCCCTCGGCGCGCACGACGTGCTCGAGATGGCGACAATCGGCAGCGCCCGCGCCCTCGGCCTCGCCGACAAGATCGGTACGCTCGAGGCAGGGAAGCGCGCCGACGTCATCGTCGTGAACCTCCAGACGCCGAAGACTCAGCCGGTTTACTCCGTCGAGTCGGCACTCGTCTACGCCGCCGACGGCAGCAACGTGACGACGACGATCTGCGACGGCAAGATCCTGATGCGCGACCGGAAAGTACTGACGGTGAACGTTCCCGAGACGCTTGCGAAAGCGAAGGAATACCGCGACCGGGTGCGAAAGAGTCTGCAGAGCAAATGAAGCGCGCGCTGGCGCCGCTTGCGCTGATTCTCGCCGGCTGCGCCGCCACCGCGCCCGCGCCGCCGCCCGTACCAACCCCTCCGCCTCCGCCTCGGCTCACCACCGCCCACGCCGCGCAGCGGGTAATCCTCGTCTCTTTCGACGGTCTCTCGGCCGATCGCGCGGTTTCTGCACCGGCCTTTCAGCGCATGACCGCGCATGCGACGCGCGTCGTCCCGGTGAACCCGACTCTGACCTCGTCTACGCATGCTGCGATCCTCACGGGCCTTCCTCCCGAAAAGACCGGGATCGTTTCGAACCAGTTCCACAAGCCGGGCACGCCGCCGGAACAGATCGCACGCGGACTCGTTACCGACATCGAGGGCGAGACGCTCGTCGATGCGGCGCGCAACGCGGGGAAGCGCACCGGCTGCATCGAGTTCCCGTTCCTCGACTGGCTCTCGCCGCGCCGCAGCTGCGATTTCGGGATCGCATTCAGCGCGAACCTGACGCGCTCGCGGATGATCCACCTGCGCCACGACGACTTTCACGCCGAATGGCTCCCGCCTGCGTGGGGAGCGCCGGCACCGCGGCATACGTCTTTCAGTCCCGTGATGCGCGCGCGGATCGAGTGGAGCGTGCCGGATCGCGCGCGCGAAGCCGTCGACCTCGCGGCGTACGACACGACAAACGACAACGTCGCGAACTACGACACGTTTTACGTCGAGTCGCGGCGCGGCGATAGCCGCCTCTTGGTGGGCGAAACGCGAGTCGACGCCACCGGCTGGTTCGCGCTGTCGACCCGCCTCGACGACGGGTTGTACGGAAGCTGGTCGAAGGTCATGAGCGCCGATCCGGGCCTCCAATCGGTGACTGTCTACCTCGGCCCTGTGGCGCACGCGGACGCACGTCCCAGCTCCTTTCGCGATGCGCTCGAAGCGAACTTCGCGTTCCTACCCGCGGCGCCCGATGAGCTGAGCGCGCGCGACTGGCTCGCCGGCAAAGACGGAATCGATCCCGTCACGTTCTCGGACGAGGTCGACCGGCTCTCCGGCTATCTCACGAACGTGACGCTCTTCACGATGAAGCGGATGCAGTTCGACCTGCTGCTCTCGTACGACCCCATCCTCGATCAGACGCAGCATCAGTTCGCGCACGACGTCGACCCACAGCGCGACACGGTCCGCCGCTCGTACGCCGCGTTCGACCGGTCGGTCGCGGCGCTCACCGCTGCCATCGATCCGATCCGCGATGCGATCGTGATCACCGGCGACCACGGCTACTCACCAGCTGATATCGAAGTACGCCTCGACTCGATCCTGCCCGCCGGATGGCGCGCGTTCGTCAATGGCAACGTGGCGCACCTCTATCGATTCAGCAGCGACGCCGACGTCGTCAGCGTCCTGACGAACCTGCGTGCGCCGGACGGCTCGCCCGTGTTCGAGCGCGTCGAGCGCCGCGGCCCTTCCTCACACCCGAACAGCGGCGACGTGGTCGCCTACACGTATCCGCGCTTCGCCCTGCAGAGCGGCGCCGGACCGCTCTTCACGACGACAACGGCATCCGGCCAGCACGGCGGCCTCAACACCCACCCCGAGCTCCACACCACCCTCGGCGCCTCGGGCGTCGGCATCACTCCGCAGCGCGTCGACGTCCTCCCGCAGACGGAAGTCGCGCGATTCGTCCGCGCACTGATGTTCGGACTGGCGGTCCGATAAAGGCATTGTGTAGGCGTGCGCTCCACACACGGTCGAACTATCGATCGTCGCACGTGTAGTGCGTGTCACAGCTCACCGTAATCGCCCCATAAAGCATTCGAACCTCTGTTGACACACCTCCATCCTTGCCCTACTCTGCTGCGCCAACGGTCACACCAACGATAAATGCCGCCCGAAACCCATCGGTGACTCGACGGCAGAGTTGTGTGTCACAAGGGACGGAGCGAGACGCGCTCCGTGTGAGGAGAGTCATGCGCTACGTATTTGCCCTATTTCTCGCCTGCTCCGCCGGTTCGCTCTGGGCAGCCCGTCCGCCATTTGCCGGACAACTGCAACAGGGTGGAACCCCGCAGCTGACGTTCACCGACAACACAATCGAGGCAAGCGGCTTGGGGCCGAACGCGTCGGTAACGGTCGCCGGTTTTGTGATCGAAACGCACAACTACACTCGTACGATCACGACACCCGCCTACTCTCAGAGGTCCGACGCCAAGGGTAATCTCGTCGTAACGGTTCCCGGAGGCGTGCAGCCTCGCAGCGTATGGATCCTAGTAACTCACGCGGGATACACGGTGGCGTCACCGATGGGTGTGCTGAGGACTTTCGACGTTCCAACGGCGAATCTAGCATTCGATCCAAGCAACCAGCTCTCGAGCGTAATCATCCCCCGGGCACATACCGAGGTCTTCGCAATCCCGAGGCCCAGCGATGGTCCCCCGGACCCGGTGATAACGGCCGACGCCAAGGACGGTTCGCCCGCTGACGCCGACAACGAGATGAACGGCACGATCACCGTATCGATCCAGGCGAAGCAAGGAGCCACCCTCTTCGTCGTCGACACGCTTTCGCTCGAATGCTCAGTGGTGGCGGTGAGCCGGTGAGAAAACTCTCTTACGCCCTCGCGATCGTGATCCTCGCGTCCGCAATGTCGGGGCAGCAGTTGCAAAACACCGCTCGTGGCTTCGACCCTGAGAAATCATTCCAAATGGGCGACTACGACACGGTCAACGCCTTCAACGGTAACCTCGCCGTCTCCATACCGATTGGGCCAACCTTTTCACCCGGTGGCAACCTCAAATATGGATTGCATCTCGTTTACAACGGCAACATGTGGTCCTTTGCCGGCAGCGATACCCAACCCGAGAGCATTCCGAACCGTTTCTGCAACGCGGGGTTGGGCTGGCAGCTGACGCTTGGTGATCTCGTGGCCCCCAAAGATCCCCTGCAGACGGCGATGACATCCGCGGGCAATTGGATCTTTGGCGGACCCGACGGCGCAGAGCATGTCTTCTATTTCATCTTGCACAACGAGGAGTTCAACACCATCTACGCTGGATCGACGGCCATCACGCCTGGCACGGTGGTCGGCTACACGCGTGACGGCTCTTACCTGAGGCTGGTTCGCAGTGCACGCAACGGCAGCACTACCTATTGGGGTGGCGCATGTACCAGCAGCATCTATGGATGCAAGGATTGGCAGGTCAATTACCAAATCGAATCCCCGGACGGTACGATTTCGACGTTTCGCTCTCAGGTTGTCACCGGCGTCGCGAACACCACCGGCTACGACGCCAACAACTTTCTGCCAGAGAGTGTTGACGAGACACTTCTCTACCAGCTCGTTCGTGTCGAAGATCGCTTCGGTAATTATTTAAACGTCACCTATTCCTCCGACGGCCTCACGTGGACCTTGCAAGACGGGACGCCGACAACACCCGGGCGGAGGCATACGATCGCGCTTCTTCCGAAGACTTTCTACGACTACTACGGCACGGCGACGGCGCGAAATGCGATCGGAAGCATCTCGTTGGCGGGATTCCAAGGTGGCAACCCAGCTCCTCTGGTTTCAACCTATACGTTCAACTACGGGCCGTACGAGAGCATTTCGAAGAGCTGCGACGATACGTATCCCGGCAACACGCGTTCGACGTACTTCTTGAACAGCATCACCCAGCCGGACGGGTCGCAGTTCACAATGACATACAATAAGCTATTCTATGACTCGACGGGCGCCACGACCTGTTCGCGGGCCGCGGGTCACCTGATCGGTTTGACACTTCCTACGGGCGGCCGGATCGCGTACACGACGTGCGGGACCCAGTCAGATTCCGACACGGGAAGGTGCTTCCGCACGTTTCCACAATTGGATGACCCCAACGGCGGACCTGGAAAACAACTGACGAGTACTCGCTATCATACAGCCGCCATCACCGCGCGGACGCTATATGACGCCAACAACGTAGCGGCCGGCTCATGGACGTGGGGATCTGTTCTGACCAGCCCGTACCAGGTGCAGGTCGCGCCCGGGAAGTTCCAAACGCTCTACCAGGAGGAAATCGTCACGGCGACCGATCCTTTGAGTTACACGACGGCGCTGCACTACAACGTCGATCTCACAGGCGGCGGCTGTCAAGTTGGCGGGAGCGGCGACGGTTATGGTGGCGACGGGTACTCCCTACCGTACACGAACGCAGTCCAAACCGCCGACGGACTCTCGCTCTCCACGGAGACATTCAACGGTTCGTGCACGATGACGACCACCAGCGCGACTGCAGGTTGTGCACGGCCGTCCTGCGTCGACGGGAACCAAAACCCATTGACGCCCGTCCGCACTTCGTACGTCGCCTACCAGATGGACGGCGGGTTGGAGTCCGCCGCCGCCGACGGTCGGCTTCAACACCAGCGCATCGTCTACAACGACGACACGGGCTGCGGTAGCGTCTGCTCTCAGGACATATCTTTTGACGATTTCGACGGTCTGGGTCACTACCGTAACGAACATCATACGAGCAACTTCCCCGGAACCAACGAACGCGTCACGACCACTCACTTCAACGCGAAGGGTGGCTCCTACGCCGTAAACGCGAATCCGGACAACTACATGATCGCTCCGACGGGAACATGGCTGCCGAACGTATTCGACTACACCTCGACGAGCGAAGCAGGTGTTACGGCGGAGACGGAGTACTGCTTCAATACGGCCACCGCGTTCCTGGAGCGCCGGCGAACATGGCGATACGCTGATCGAACGAAAGCCAGCAATGACCTACTCGTAACGTACACGAGCGACGCAGGAAACGTGGCGACGGAGACGTACTACGGCGGCGACAGCGACCCGCTGCCCGCGGGCTTCGTAACCTGCGCGTCGACGCCCTATGCCTCCCGCTATTCACTTTCACACCACTACACCGCGGGCACGCGCGACTCCAGTCAGTACATCGGCGCCGGCATCACGTTCAAGTCTCTCGATCTCACGATCGATCCCAGCTCGGGACTTCCCTGGAAGAGTCGTGACACGGCCGGTCTGGAGACCACTTTGGTCTATGACAACCTCAATCGCCCGACGGAGGTTCACCCGCCCGGAACGGCCTGGACCCAATACTCCTACACACCAGCGGCTGGCGCGGCGCCGGCCAGCGTCTCCATCCAGCAGCGCCCCAACGGATTCGGTACGAGCATGCCGACGGAGACCGAGTCCTGGTTGTATTTCGATGCCTTCGGGCGCTCGGTCTTGAAGAAAGTGCGTATGCCGATTGGCGGCTTGGAGCAGTGGGCCAGCACCCGCACTGACTACGACATCCTCGGTAGAGTCACCAACGTATGGGCGCCGATTGCCAAGGCGAATTCATCGTGGGAACTGCTGTCCCCATCGACGAAGACTTCCTACCTCTACGACCGCTTCGGCCGCACGACGAGCATTTCCGCTCCGGATTTGAGCTCTACAACAGTGTCGTACACCGGCGCGCGAGTCACGAATCGGATCCAGTGCGTGGCCACCGGCACCCAGATCAGTCCGTGCGGAACCTCCGAGCAACCGTTGACAACCACAGAAACCTATGACGGCCACTCACGTCTGGTCTCCGTCGTTGAGCCGATCGGTACGACCACGACATACGGCTATGACGTCGGAAACCGTTTGACTAGCGTGAACATGACCGGCGCCGACGGGACGCAGCAGCGCTTCTTCACCTACGACTTGGCGGGACTATTGTTGAGCGAACAGCATCCCGAGCTCGGCGTAGGCGGCAACGGAACGAAGACATACACCGAGTATGATGCCGGCGGCCACGTACGCCACGTCATCACTGGCACCTCCGGCGGCCGCTTCGACCTTACGTACAGCTATGACCCTGCCGAACGCCTGACCGGCGTTCAGGATCTCACGACTACCGGTGTGCGGCGGACGCTGAAGTCGCTCACGTATGCGACCGACAATCCGGCAGGCAACTACCGACTTGGTAAGCTCATGACTGCCCAGCGGCATAATTACCACACGCTATTCGGTGGCGATGTGACCGTGACGGAGACATATTTCTACGGAGGTGTTGGCGGGAGGGTCTCCGAACGCGACACCGCAGTATCCGGTATCAGTTCATTCCCGGCCAGCACTTTTCAATTGATCCTTGGCTGGAACGATCTGGGCCAGGTCAACAGCATCGTCTACCCCACGACCACCTCGTACTCTACCGTGGCGCGCACGGTGAGAAATAGTTACACGGACGGGCTTCTGACCAGCGTGAGCGGCAACAGTTTTACCTACGCGACGGCACTCGATCGCGCGTCAAACGGGCTCATCACGTCGGTAACCCATGGGAACGGCGAAACAGAACAATGGATCGCCGACGGCAGCGGCATCGCGCGGCCGGCGACCATCACCGTCACAGCAAACGGGTCGACGCTCTTTCAGAGCGGTGCTTACGCTTATGACGGCTCGGGAAACATCAAATCAATTGGGGACGCTACGACCAATAATGGAGTGGTGAATTTCTACACTTACGACCTCGCGAGTCGGCTAACGATATGGGCCCAAGCGTTTCCTTCGCAGGTGCACGGGAAGAGATACAATTACGACTCATTTGGTAACCCGACCAGCGGAGGCGTTTTTTCCTCTGGCTATGGACCAGCGCCGACGACGGCGGCGGACGTGACGACGCGGCACGATTCGTCGGCCAGCCACCACCACGCGGCACCGCTCAACTATTCGCCCGTCGATCACCAAGCGAGGACACTCAGCTATTCACCGACCAACCACGACTCTGCGCTCACGTACGATGCAGCGGGCGATGTGGTCTATGACGGCAGCCGGCAGTTCAGTTGGGATGCAGTGCCGATGATGGCGACGGCGACGATTCCGACTTCACCCACTCCGCGCACCTTCGATTTCATCTACACGGCGGACGACGAACGGGTTGCGATCGTCGAAAGTACGAACGGCCAGTACAAGTACACGTTTACTCTGCGCGACCTCGGCAATCACGTACTGCGCTCGTGGCTCGACGATGCACACACTGGAGCGCACGTCTGGGGCTGGAAAGAGGACGAGATCTGGCGTGGCGCACAGTTGCTCGCCAGCGAGTCGCCGACGTACGGCACGATGCATTTTGGCCTCGACCATCTTGGTTCTCCCGTCGTGGTCACCAGCTCGACAGGATGGTTGCTAGGCACGCAGCCTTTCGATCCATGGGGCAGCGGCGGCTTGGTGGGCGCCGACATGTTGAAGTTCACCGGGCAGGAGCGCGACGGGTACAACCTCGGCGGCAACATCATGACCAATATGCCCGACTACTTTCACGGCCGGTCGTATGACTATGCGGGTGTAAGCGGGAGTTTGTTTGATCCGCGCTTCCTGTCGATCGATCCCAACATCGATCTCGACGCGGCTCTGCATCAGCCGCAACGATGGAATCGCTACTCCTACGTCAGCAACAACCCGCTCACGTTCGATGACCCGAATGGACGTGAACAGCGGTTCAGGGCTGCTGCGTACGATTGGAAGGGTTTTGTCAACGGAATCGATCGGCTTGGTCGATTCCTAGACCGGGCGACGCCTGTAGTTGGGATGGGCCTCGCAATCTTTGAGGCCGTTCGTGGAGTTATCCCGCCTAGCGCGGCGGCGCAGGAGATCGAAAACGAAGCTGCCGAGATGACGGCAGCGGAAAGCGCCGCGTCAGAATCGGCTATGGCCGGCTCGATTCGAAACGTGAATCCTACGGGCAGTACGACGAACTGCGTAAACTGCGCGGCGACTGTGGACAACATGCTCGCGACCGGTCGACAGGCTTCTGCCTTGCCTAGCGGTCCTAAGTCTATCGAGGTTCTCGGAAAGGCCTGGACATCGATGGGTTCGCAAGCCAACGTGACCGCCTCGATGACAGAAGCTGGTAACGGAGCACGTGGTGTCGTGTACGTTGGTACAGGAGCAAGCAATAGCGTTGGCCATGTATTCAATGTTGTCAATCAAAATGGCGTCGTCAGGTTCCTCGACGGACAAACCCGGAAGCCGGTTACGACTTGGCTGAAAGAGTGGACAGATATTCGACTCTTGAGGACTAACTAAAATGAACTACGCCGAAGCTCGCGCGCGCGCTGCAGCTCACATCCGGGAAGGTGTTCAGGCGCCCGAGGGGTTTATACCTGTCATAGTGGACGCGGATACGCAGGAGCTATCTTGGGGCTGGGTCTTTTTTTATAACTCCAAAGAGTATCTGGAGACTTCCGATGTCATATATGCGCTCGCCGGGAATGCTCCGATCGTCGTAACCCGTGAAGGCGATGTCATCGAAACCGGTACCGCACGACCCCTAAACGACTATCTGAAAGATATTCTCGCAGCGAAGGAACGCGAGAGGATTTGATGGGGCGGCGGGTGCGTTCACTCTAAGAGAGTGGAAACCCACGCAAAGCGAACAGGCAGCCGGACAACCTGTTTCGTACCGTGAAACGCCTCGGAACGGGGCGGAGGCTCTCAGCGACGTGGGAACGAACCGGCAGAAGCCGCCGACGCGACGGAGAAGTATGCCGATCCCTGAGAAGGCGAAGATCAATGCCCGGCGCGAGATCCGCGGAATCAGCGAAGAACAGGCCAACGACATGTTGGAGTTACTCAATGCATTCATGCCAATGCGTCGACACGCTCCACCACCTGAAGAAGCTGTCGAAGCGGGAAGGCACGAGGACAAGCCGCGGGAAGGCGCGGATCAGATACCGATGACCCGCGCCAGCGACGCTTCTAGTGGTGCACCGACCGCCGTCGCGCCGGCTCGACCGTGATGTTCACCGTTCCGCTGGGAGCATTGCCGCAGTCGTTCGTCACCTTCACCCAGAACGTGGTCGTGGCTGTGAGCGGCCCGGTGATCAGCGTATCCGAATCGCTGCCGACCGGCACCGAGGTGTCGCCTTGCGCCCCGTGGTACCACTGGTAGTGCAGCGTCGGGCTGCCGGCAGCGATGACGGTGATCGTCGTCGATGAGCCGAGGCCGATCGTTTCGTCGGCGGGTTGTGTGATGGTCGGCGCCGTACAGCCGCTCGGCGTGATCGTGACCGTCACCGGTACGCTGTTCGTGCTCCCGCAGGTGTTCGACGCCTGCGCGAGATAGGTCGTGGTCACCGTCGGAGTCACGATGATCGAAGGGCCGGTGCCGATCGCGGTCTGGCCGCTGTTCGTCTGCTGGTACCAGGTGATCGTGACCGTGCCGCCGCCGCTTCCGGTCGACGCGGTCGTCGCGAGGGTGTAGTTCGCGCCGTTCTGCGTCACGGTCGGCGTCGTGATCGTCACCGCCGGACAACCGTTGTTCGGGTTCACGGTGACAGTCACCGCCGTGCTGTTCGCCGGAGGTCCGCAGCTGGGTACCGTCGCCTGACACCAGTAGGACGTCGAAGTCGTCGGGCTGACTGTCAGCGTGGAGCTCGTTTGGCCGGCGATCGGGTTCGAGGTATCGCCGGAGACGCCGACGTACCACTGCAGCGTCAGGTTCGGTCCGCCGCTCGCCGTTGCGCTAAAGAAGGTCGACGACCCCTGCGTGATCGTGCGGCTCGAGGGCGAGACGCTGACCTGCGGGGCGAGACAGTTGACGGTGACGGTGGCGGCGTTGCTGTCCGCCGGGGGCACGCACGCGCCGGTCACGCGCACCCAATACGTCGTGGTGAACTGCGGACTGACGTTGATCGTGGCGGTCGTGCCGTTGAAGACGGGCGAACTGGTGTTCCCCTTCGCGCCCGTGTACCACTGATAGCTCAGCGGCCCCGTCCCGGAGGCGACGACGCTGACTTGGGCTGTGCCGCCGAACGTGACCGTCGAACCCGAAGGCTGGGTCGTGACCTGCGGAGGATTGCACGTGACCGGATTCACCGTTACGGTCGCCGCGTTACTGTTCACCGCCGGCCCGCAGGAGTTGTTGACCTGGACCCAATACGTCGTCGTCGTAGTCGGCGAGACGTTGATCGTTGCCGTCGTACCGCCCGCAACCGGAGTGGTCGTGGATGGAGGATTCCCGATGTACCACTGGTAGGTGAAGGGCGAGCTGCCGCCTGCCGTAACGGAGAGACTCGTTGAGTCTCCCTGGTTGATCGTTCCACCGACAGGCTGTACGGAAATCGAAGGCGCGACGCATGCGCCAGGGTAGACCGCTTGCATCGCGTGTTGATCGTAGGTTCGAGGCGATGCGTTGATCCCGCCTGTGATGAATGCCTTCATGATGGCCGTGCTCGAACACTCCATCGTGTTCGAGTCGCAGGCCGAACCTTGGGTCTTCCCTTGGTCTGAGTGGCGGAATCCGATGCTGTGGCCGACCTCGTGAGCTACGGCTGTATTAAAGTCACCGTTGCCGAACAGAAGAGTGCAATTCGCGATGCCCTTGTTCATCTCGACGTCACCATCGACGCCGTGTGTGAAGATTTCGCCGTTCGGGCCTGTGAAGGTCGTGTTATCTACCCACATGCCGCCGATACCCAATACGCCACTGTAGCCACTCGGCGAACATGTGAACGCGGCGGCGCCAGCCCACGTCAGATCGCGCTCGAATTGGACGGTGTTCTTACCGTCCGCTTTGCCCGATGGGCACCCGCTGCTCGGATCGCACAATCCGAAGTCGCTTGTCGAGGTGCCGTTGTAGGAAATCGTAAGGCCAACGCTGCTAATCGTCGACCAAGCAGTCATCGCAGCATTGATCGCGGTTACACCATTGCCCGGCGCGCCGGTCTCATCGGTCGTGCCACGGTAGTAGGAAACCGAACTCGCGTTCCATCGCGGGCTTCCACCGCTCGTATATGACGCGGCGGTGAACGGAGCGATCATCGCTTTAGGCAGAAACCGCGAGGCCGTCGTTGCCGCATCGACGCTGACGAAGGGGGCCGGCTGCACGAAGTAGTCCGCGGCTCGATGCTCTCCAACTACCTCGGCACGAACGAACGAAAGGAATCCATCCGCAGAGCGGCGTCGCTCCTGATACGTATTCAGATGCGTGTCCCATCCGTAGATCTCGGCTTCATCCCGGACTAGCACTTGCGTACCAGTTACGTCGGTGCGGAACGCAAACTTCCCGAGCGCCATGTCCGCAACGATCCACCTTCCACGCGGCCGCGGACGCAACATGAGGACCACTCGGTCACCGATGTCGAACTGCGGCATCCCGGGAATGACGTGCGTCGCCGCTTCACCTGAACCGGATGGCTCGATCACGCTGATGACTCGGTCGAATACAGGTCCCTTGATCACCTCCTCGACATCGAACATCGTGCAACTCGAGATAGCGGCATTGGCCAGGTCGCATTTCGAGACGGCAGTCGCGACGACGATCGCTTCGGAGTGTGCGATGAAGTCGCGATCTTCAGGGACGATGTAGCTCGCTGCGAACGAGGGCACAGCAACGACCGCGCACACGAGCGCGAATAGCACGAGTTTCCGGTTCACGGGGACTCCTCTCTGGGTCGATCGGACTTGGAGATTCTACCGGGTACGGCACCTCACGACGTGAGCGAGGTCACGAAAACGACGAAACGTCGCAACTCACCAGTTCCCAAGGATTTGCGGGAACTGCCAACGGGCGTCGGCAACCTCTTCCTCGACGATCTCGCGCTCGCCCTCGGCCGGCGCGGTCTCGAGCGCCCAATTCGCCAGCCACATCGGATTGACGTACGGAAGGACGTGGAGGGAGTCGATCCGGAACGCCACGCCCCTCGCGGCGAACCGCTCGTTGAGGTGGGCGATGACCTGGTCGGCGGTCGGGATCGGGTCACTCATCGCCTGTGCCTACTCATCGATCCCGAGCTCCTTCATCTTCGTCGCGAGGGTGCGGGCCGAGATGCCGAGGAGCTCCGCGGCGGCGGTGCGCGATCCGGCGCGCCGGAGGGCCTCGCTGATCTTGAGGCGCTCGATCACGTTGACCGCACGCGCGGTCGCCTCGTCCAGCGTTCCGGAGAGGTCGAGCGCTTCGGCGAGCGCTTCGCCGGTGGAGCGGGCGGTGCCGAGGCGGAGGTCGGCGACGTCGATCGTGCTGCGGTCGCAGAGGATCGCCGCGCGCTCGATGCAGTTCTCCAGCTCGCGGATGTTCCCCGGCCAGTCGTAGCCGCGCAGCTCTTCGCGCGCCGCATCGCTGGTGCGCAGGTCCGGCTTTGCGAGCTCGCGCGCGAATCGCTGCAGGAAGAAGTCGACCAGCGCGTCAATGTCGTCGCGCCGGGCGCGCAACGGCGGGATGGTCACGGGAAAGACGTTGATGCGGAAGAAGAGATCCTCGCGGAACCTCCCCTCCTTCACCTCCTCGGGGAGATGCCGGTTCGTGGCGCAAATGATGCGGACGTCGACGTCGATCGGCGCCGTCCCGCCGATCCGCTCGAACCGTCGCTCCTGCAGAACGCGCAGGAGCTTCGACTGCACCGATGCGCCGAGGTCGCCGATTTCATCGAGAAAAATGCTGCCGCCGTCGGCGAGCTCGAACTTCCCGAGCTGCCGGCCCGTCGCCCCGGTGAACGATCCCTTCTCGTGACCGAAAAGCTCATTCTCGATGAGCGTGTCGGGAATCGCCGCGCAGTTGATCGCGACAAAGGGACGGTCACGGCGCGGCGACAGCTGGTGAATGGCGCGGGCGAAGAGCTCCTTCCCGGTGCCCGACTCCCCCTGCAGCAGCACGGTGGAATCAGTCGGCGCCACACGCTGGATCGACTGCGAGACCTCGACGATCTTTGCCGACTCGCCGATGATCGCCGGCAGCCGATAGCGCTTCTGGAACTCTTCCTTCAGCAGCAGGTTCTCGTGCAGCAGCTCGCGATGTTCGCGGCAGCGGCGGAGGAGAAAGACCAGGTGGTCGACGTCGATCGGCTTCTGGATGAAGTCGAATGCGCCGAGCTTCATCGCTTCGACCGCGTTGTCGATCGTGCCGAACGCGGTCATCACAATCACCGGCATGTCGGGATCGCTCTCCTTCGCCTGCTTCAGGACGGCGATGCCGTCCGCGCCCGGCAGACGCAGATCGGTGAGGACCGCGAAGTAGCGCTTCCCCTGTGCCAGTGTGCGGATCGCATCGTTCCCGCTCGCCGCAAGATCCGCCTCGAGCCCCTCGGCTTCGACGGTCTCTTTCAGCATGAGCGCGAGGGACTCTTTGTCCTCGACGATCAGGAGGCGCTTCATAGCCCGAACCAGTCTCGAATTCGCGAGAGAACCGTCGTCTGCACCTCTTCCGGAGAGTCCTCCCGGAATGTCTCCAGATGTTCCTGCCGCTGCTCGATCTGCTCGGAGAGCGCGTCGGCGAGCTCCGGATGCGCGATGAGGAGCGGCTGCAGGGCGTTCTTTCCGATCTCGATCGCGACGACGTCGGTGAGCGCGATGACGTCCGCCGTGCGCGTTTCACCTGTCAGCAGCGCCATCTCCCCGACGAAGTCTCCCTCGCCGAGTTGCGCCACTTCGTGAACGCCCGCCGGCGAATCGTCGTCGGGGATGCGGACGGAGATGCGCCCTGCGTCGATCACGAACATCGACTGGCCCGCCCCGCCGCGCCGGATGATCGTCTCCCCTTTCGAGTAGACATGCACCTCGGCGCTGTCGGCGATCGACTCGTGCGCGGCATCGGACAGAGGCAGCAGGATGTCGACTTCGCGCAGACGATCGAGGATCTCTTCGCGCGAAAGCTTCCCCTGCGGGTCGCTCGCGGGCGGCGTGTAGCTCTGATACGAGCGAACGGGAAACGGAATGCTGATCTCGTTGCGGCGGAGCGCGTACCAGACCGCCTTCCGGATGTCAGCGTCGATGCGATCGCGCTGCATGTAGTCGCGCGTGTAGTACTTGATCTCGTACGTCACCGACGAATCGCCGAATCCGCCGACCCGGGCGATGCACGGCATCTCGCGGTCGACGCCGTCGACATGCGACGCCGCACGCTGGAGGACGTCGATCACGCGTGCCGGCGCGAAGTGGTAGTCGACACCGATCGGGATCGAGCGTCCGTTCGGGTTGCCGCTCGGAAAGACCTCCAGGCGGTCGCGCGCTAGCAACGAGTTCGGCAGCATCGCAACGTCGTTGTTGTACGTTCGGATCTTCGTCGCGCGCCAGCTCACATCCTCGACGCGTCCCATGAAGTCGCCCGACTTGATCACGTCGCCGACCTCGAAGCTGTCCTCCATATGCAGGGCGATGCCGGAAATCAGATTCCCGAGGGTGTCCTGCAGCGCGAGGCCGATGACCGCCGCGAGGAGCGCGCCGCCGCCGAGGAGCGTCCGGAGGTCGTACTTGAAGATCGTGGTGAAGAGCGAGCCGAAGAGAAGGAGATAGAGGATCAGCGCGATGACGTCGCGCAGCAGCGGAGGCGCGGAGACGCCGCGGCGCCGCGCCATCGCGAGGTCGAACAAGAAGGTGTCGAAGATCCGGACGACGAGCAGGACCAGCGGGATGTACGCAGCGAACCGAAGGAGCGCGAGATCTTTGCCGAAGACGTCGCGCAGATCGCCTAGGCGCGGAAGGATGCGCGGATCGTGCTCGAGAAGGGTGTAGATCCCGAAGAGCGCGATGCTCGAGAGAAGGGGAAAGAAGAATCGGGAGCGATCCGTAGAACGCACTACTCGCCGCCTCCGGCTCGCCGCGCTCGCGCGATGTTCCGGATGTCGCGCACGCCGACGATCAGATGGATGACGCCGATTCCCGAGATGAAGCCGCGAACGAACGGGTTGTCAGCCCAGAGCGCGATGGTGATCTGGTGGTGCAGAACCGGATTCAACGTCCAGACGCGGGTCCACGGGGCGACGGTGAAGAAGACCCCCGCCTCGAGGCAGTACAGGGCGAAGAACAGAGGTACGGACACCCGGCGATTGTAATCGCCGGGCGTCGTCAGTTGCGCTTTCCGTGTCCCTCGTGACCACCACCGCCGTCGCCATGGCTTCCGCCACCGTCGTTATGCGGAGGAGGCGGCGGAGGCGGCGGAGGCGACGAATGGCCGCTGCCGCTGCTGCCGGTGCTGCCGCTGTTCCCCGTGCTGCCGCTGCTGCCATGCGAGCCGGTATCGCGGCTGCCGCCTGAGCTGTGCGAACCGCCGCGATCGCCCGGGTAGACGCGCGGACCGCCGATGGCGTCGATGATGCGGCGCGGAATCGACGACGTGCCGCGGTCGACCTGACCTGTAGATCCTGTAGGCGAGCCTGTGGAGCCCGACCGTCCGGAACCGTTCTCGCCCGTCCGGCCGCGGACCGCCCGCCGGCGCCATTCGTCCGACGACGAATTCGGATTGTTGTTCGTGTTCGTATTCGGATTCGTCGTCGTCGACGGCTGTGGCTCGTTGGGAGGAGTTGTCACCCGGCCGATCCCGCTACTGCCACCCGGCTCGACGGGACGGTTGCGAACGTCGCGGTCGCGCCAGGCACCGCCGCGGTCGTTCGACGAACCATTCGACGAACCATTCGACGAACCATTGTTGTCGCGGCGAATGCGGTTGTCATAAGTCGGGGCGACCGCTCCGGCACCCGTCGGCACGACCGGGCCGCTACCGATCGGAGCCAGACCACCGCTACCGATCGGCGCAACGTTTCCGCCGCCGATCGGCGCGAGTCCGCCACGTCCGATCGGCGCGAGACCGCCGTTGCCCTGCAATCCGCTGCCCGACTCGCCGCCGCGCGAACGCACCACGCGCTCGCGGATGCCGTTGCCGAGGTCGGGGTCGCGGCGGATGAACGGCGCGAGATCGTTCCCGCCGTTGTTGCCGCTGCGCCGAATGATGTCGTTCACCGCCTGCGACGGATCGCGCCGCTCGTTCCGCGTGAAGCGGGCGGGCTGCGTCGACACCGCAACGAGACCCGATCCCGCGTCGCCGCCGCGCAGCAACCGCTCGCGCGCCGCATCGGCCGCAAGCGCCGCACGGTCCGCGCGAACGCCGATTAGCTCGTTCGAACGGAGGAACGTCCACGGCCGGAAGTCGATGTCGCCGACCCGCATGCGGCCGAACCAGCCGACATCCCAGCTCGCTCGCGCGTACGGGCGATAGCACCAGTTGTAGTACGGCCGGTAGCAGTCCCACCAACCGGCGGGCGCCCAGCCGACGTAGCCGGGGCTGTACATCCAGTACACCCATGCAGGCGAATAGCCGGCGCCGGGGAGCCACACCCACCCATAGAACGGGTCGTTCGCCCATCGGCCGTAGTGGTACGGCACCCAGCCCCACGGCTCGTACGAAGCCCAGATCAACGCGCCTGAAGGCCCGCTGACCCATTCACCATTGAAATAAGGACGCCAGCCAGCCGTCACGTGCGGGCGCCAGCACCACGTGCTGAAACCGCTGACGTAGACCCACGAGCCATTCGACGACAGATCGGCGTCGGCGTACGCGAGCGAGCGGTCGAGATAGCGGGAGCTGCCGTGGCCGTAGCGCTCGGAGCGGCGGAGGAACCAGCGCTCGAAGTCGTCGGCCGAGGAGTACGACTGTTTCACGAGACCGAAAAGGCCGTTGTCGTCGACGTGCGCTTCCTCGCCGGCGCGGATCCGCTGCGTCTCTTTCGGCGTCCGGACTTCGACGTTTCCTTCGAACACCGTGATGCGGTCGCGGCCGCGATCCGTGTCGACGGCGTAGATCGCCTCATCGTTGGCAAAAAAGCTCGCGTTGTCCGTATCGAGACGGACGACGTCCGACGTCTCGTCGCTCGCGCGCTGCAGGATCACGTGGCCGTAGCGCAGCTCGACCACCGTCTCCGTTCCATCGCTTCCTTCCACCGAATTGAGGATCGACAGGAGGCGGACTTGCGTCGACTGGTCGAGGCCGAGGACGTTGCCGTCCGAAAGGCGGATCTCGCTACGGCCGCGGCGAGCGGTCGTGACCTCGTCCCCCGGGAAGAGCGGGATGTTGACGCGCGCATCGAGCTGCCGGCCGTCATCCGACTGGCGAACGACCGTGCCGCCGTCGTCGTACGTGATGTACGACTGCCCGCGCTCGGCATAGAGCGGGGCGGTGGCGAGGGTGAAAAGTGCGAGGATCGCGAGCTTTCGCATGGTCTCTCCTGCAAACAACCGATCCCCTCTGCTGCGTTCCACATGCCACGGCAGAGGCAGTGTTTTGAAGGCTTTACGTTGAGCGCGACGTGCGGGCTCTCCTCTGGTGAGGACAGGCCGTCATCGCTCGGCTACGTTCCGTACGTGAGCCGTTCGGCGAGCACGCGCGGGAGGCCGGCTTTCAAAATGGCCGTTTGCGTCTTCCCGACGTCGTACGGGACGCGGAAGAACTGCACGGTTAGTTTCGACGAGTCGAAGATCAGGAACGACGCCTCCGGGTTGCGGTCGCGCGGCTGGCCGACCGAGCCGGGGTTGATCAGGTAGCGCAGCTCCGGGTTGAGACGGACGGTCGCGTCGCCGTGCACCGACGCGCCGCGAACGCGGTGGCGCTCGTCCATCGAGAAGATCACCGGAAGGTGGGTGTGGCCGTAGAGGATGAACTTCCCCTCGATTGAGTGGAAGACCTGCGCGGCATGATGATCGTTGAAGACGTATTCGTCCTCGTCGTGCGGCGAGCCGTGGCAGACGACGACGTCGCGGTCGGTGATCGGTCCGAGCGGCAGCTTCTCGAGGAACTTCTGATTCACCGCGCTGAGGTGATCGCGCGTCCAGAGTGCCGCGTGCTTCGCCGCCGCGTTGAAGCCATCCGCAGCATCGATGCCCGCGGCGACGCGATCATGGTTGCCGCGGATGTAGAGCTTCGGCGCGCGCAGCGTCCGCATCCGGTCGAGCACCTGATTCGGCTGCGCGCCGTAGCCGACGAAGTCGCCGAGGCAGATGATGCGGTCGAACTTCTTGCGGCGGACGCGGCTCAGCACAGAACGGAGCGCCTCGTGGTTCGAGTGCAGATCGCTGACGACGAGCGCTCTCACGCCAGCCTCCGTACGCGCTTCGCAGACTCGAGCACGCCCTTCGGCAGCTCGAGCAGGAGGCGCTCCACGATCTCGCCGGGCGTCTCCTCCTCCCGGATCTCGATCGTGACGTCGGCCGCCTTGTAGTACTTGATCCGGCTCGCGTACAGCTCGTGCGCTGCGGCGTCGTCGCGGAAGAGCGGACGCTCCCCTGCCTTGTCGCCGATCCGCGCCCGGAGCAGCGCGTACGGCGCCGAGAGATACACCGACAGCCCCTCTGACTGGATGAACTGCAGGTTCTCGTCGAACGTGAACGTTCCGCCGCCGGTCGCGATCACCGCCGACTCGAGGTACTTCGTCGAGCGCAGCAGGTCGCGCTCCCGCTTTCGGAAGTACGGCTCGCCGTGCGCCGCGAAGATGTCCTTGACCGACATCTTCTCCGACGCCTCGACGAGGTCGTCGATGTCGAAGAACGGCGCTTCGAGGCGCGACGCCAGCTCGCGACCAATGGTCGTCTTGCCGGCTCCCATGAATCCGACGAGGTAGATTTTCATTGGGGAGGTATCAGTAGTCTAAAGCAGAACTACCACTCGAAACTTTCCATGAACCTCGTCGAGATGTCTCCCCTCACGAATTGTTCGTTCTCGAGGATGGCGCGGTGCAGAGGAATGGTGGTTTTGACGCCCTCGATGATGAACGCGTCGAGCGCGCGTTTGGCGCGTGCGATCACCTCGAGGCGGTCCTTCCCGCGGATGACGAGCTTGGCGATGAGCGAGTCGTAGTGCGGCGGGATGACATAGTCGCGATATGCCGCCGTGTCGACGCGCACTCCCGGCCCGCCAGGCACGTGGAACTCCCGGATCTTCCCCGGGTTCGGCGCGAAGGTGATCGGATCCTCGGCGTTGACGCGGAACTCCATCGCATGTCCCCGCAGCCGGAAGTTGCCTTCCGGCACCGAGAGCCGCTCCCCGCCGGCGACGCGGATCTGCTCCTTCACGAGGTCGATGCCGGTCACCTCTTCCGTCACCGGATGCTCGACCTGGATGCGCGTGTTCATCTCCATGAAATAGAACTCGCCGTCCTGGTAGAGGAACTCGATCGTGCCGGCGTTCACGTAATTCACGCTGCGGCAGAGCTGCACCGCCGCCGCGCCCATCCGGTCGCGGAGCTCCTGCGTGATGACGGACGACGGCGACTCCTCGATCAGCTTCTGATGGCGGCGCTGGATCGAACATTCGCGCTCGCCGAGGGCGACGATGCGGCCGTACGTGTCGCCGAAGACCTGCACTTCGATGTGGCGCGGGTGCTCGAGATACTTCTCGAGATAGACGTCAGCGACGCCGAACGCGCGCTCCGCTTCGTGGCGCGCCGTCTCGTACGCGCTCTGGAGAGCCGCCTCGTCGGGACAGATGCGCATGCCGCGACCGCCGCCGCCGGCCGACGCCTTGAGGATCACCGGGAACCCGATCGCGCGCGCGACCTCGATTCCCTCCTCGACCGAGCGCAGCGGGCCGTCGCTCCCCGGAATGGTCGGCACGCCTGCCTTCTTGGCGGTGTCCTTCGCCACCGACTTATCGCCCATCAGGCGGATCGCCTCAGGCGACGGTCCGATGAACGTGAGCTGGCACTCGCCGACGATCTCCGCGAAGTGCGGGTTTTCGGCGAGGAAGCCGTAGCCGGGATGGATCGCATCGGCGCCGGTGATCTCCGCGGCCGCGATGATGCTCGAGATCGAGAGATAGCTCTGGCGCGCCAGCGCGGGGCCGATGCAGACGTCGTCGTCGGCATAGCGGACGTGCAGCGCGTCGCGATCGGCTTCCGAATGGACCGCCACCGTCTTCAGCCCCATTTCCTTGCAGGCCTGAATGACGCGGAGGGCGATTTCGCCGCGATTGGCGATGAGGACTTTCGAGATCATCGGTCTCAGGTCAGACGCGAATCGCGAAGAGCTTCTCGCCGTACTCGATCGGCTGCCCGTTCTGCGGGTAGATGCGAACGACGGTCCCGTCGGCGTCCGCCTCGATCTCGTTCATCAGTTTCATCGCCTCGATGATGCAGAGCACCTTCCCCTTCGAGACGCTGTCGCCGACGTTCACGAACGATTCGGCCTCGGGATTCGGCGCGCGATAGAACGTGCCGACGATGGGAGAGGTGATGATGTGGAGACCGGCGTCCGCGTCTTCTTCCGCCTTCGGTGCGGCGGGAGGGGCCGCCGCAGGAGCAGCTGCGGGCGCTGCGGCCGTGGTGGGCGCCGCGCCTCCCTCACCGTAGGAATGGACGACCTGCGGGCCGGCCGTCTTGCCTTCGACCTTGACCTTCGTTCCGGCCTGCTCGACCTCGACGGAGGCGATGCCGCGCTCGGCCACCTTGTCGATCAGCTCGAGAATCTCTTTGAAGTTCAAATCTTCGACCCTTTCAAATCAGCTCGTCGCGCAGCAGGTGCTTCGCCCGCGCGAGCTCGAACCGCGCGCGGCCGTAATTGCCGTCGGGACGCATGACGAGTAGCACAAAGTACTCCGTCGTGACGGCCGAGAGGAACGTGATGTACTTCTCCGTGACCAGCGCGAACTGCAGGACTTCACCGGTATTCAGCTCGGTGTTGGGCCGGACCGACTTCACGAAGCCGCCGAACTCCGCGCCGAAGACGTCGAGCGGCACGTGATTGTCGTTGATCGTCTCGACCGCGATGCCGTCGAGTCCGATGAGACTCACCGCCAGCGCCCCTTCGACGCGGTCCCTGATTCCGGCCAGCACTTCTCTAAACACGGCTCACCTCGCGCCGGCCGACTTTCGCAAGCCACGCCTCGAGTTTGACCACCTTCGGATCGCGTCCGCCCGCCGCCTGCGGCTGATCGAGCGCGGCGAGCTTCGCGCGCACCGTGTCGTTGTTCGGATCGCGCAGCAGAATGGTCTCGTAGATCTGACGCGCGTCGGCCACGAGGCCCTGGCCCGCGTAGAGATCGGCCATCGTGAGCGTCGACGTGATGTCCTCGCGCGGCTGCTCTTCGGCCGGAACGAATACGTCGGCGACGTCGCTCGCCGGAGCGGGCGCGATCGGTGGAGCGTCGACCATCGGAAGCTCCGCCGTCATGTCGAGCGGCACCTCGGCGTCCCCCTCGGCGTCCCCCTCGGCGTCCATTGCTGCGCGGCCGACGTGCATCCCCTCGGGCGCCTCGACCTCCAGCGCCGCGGTCGTGAATGCGGGTACCGGCTCCTCGAACGGACTCTCCTCGTGCGCCACACTCATCGGCTCGTTGTCGGCTGTCGCTTCTTCAATGTGATGCTCTTCGAGGAGCGACGTCGCTGCGTCGGCCCACGGCGATTCTTCCTCCGTGCTCGGTGCGGCGACGGCGGGTTCGCTGGCGATTTCCGGCTCCGGCGCGGCAAGCTGCGTCGGATTGATCTCCTCCTCGATGCGGCCGATGACGCCTTCGAGATCGCTGTCCGACGGCATCAGCGCGTGAACGAGCTTGTACTTTTTCAGCGCTTCGAGCTTCTCGCCATGAGCGAGATAAGAGTCGGCGAGCAGACGGGCAGCGACGACATTCCCCGGATCGAGCTGCAGCGCCTTCGTCAGCGCCTCGATCGCTGCCGGCTCATTCTTCTCGTCGCGCAACACGCGGCCGAGGGACACCCAGGCGGAGAGATACGTCGGATGATGTTCGAGACCGGTGCGGAGCACCGACTCCGCCTCCGAGAACGCAGCGACCTTGCGCAGCTCCTCGGCGAGCGGAAAGAAGAGACGGCTCTTCGGATCCGTCTTGATCCGAAAGCGCAGCTCCTCGATCTTCGGGTTCGTCGCCTGTGCCATTTTCGATCGCCCGGAACGTCCGGAAACCGTGAAATACGCGAAACGAGAAGATATTGCAAGAGCGAGGGTTAGCGCCCGCCGCGTCGCCGTCCAACGATTCGCCGAAATCCCCGCTTCATCGTCTGAAACGACTCATTCAGGCCGTTGCCGGGATCGGCGGTCACGATGTCCTTTGTCCCGTGGAAGGCCGCCTGTTCCTGGCTGCGAGCCACCGCCTCTTCTTCGGCGTAGAGCGGTTGCAAGATCTCCCCGTACTTCCGCAATCTCTTGTGAAACCAGATCGCGCGCCGTTCGAATCGTTCAATCTGCTCGATCTCATCCGCCGTCGCTTCGAGCCCGGGAAGGGTACTCAGGCCGGCGCGCATCCGTGCAGCCAACCGCTTCAGCTCGGCCGGTTTGAGAGGCGGGATCTCGACATCCCATGGCGGCTCCGTCTTCCACAACCGGCGCAAGGCAACGCCCGATTTGAACAGGAGGCGCTCGATTTTCGCGCAGCGCTCTTTGTCCGTCATCACGGGTGGCGTCAGGTTCTTGATCTGGGCTCTCATCACGTCTCCTTCGCGATCGAGCGAAGGACCGGGCGCTCGCGATCGCCCGGCCCTCCTCTCTACATTAACCCTAAACGTTTCACTTCCTACCCATGCTGCGGTCCGGACGCCGGCGTGTTCGGAGACGGCGTCCCCGGAGCCTGCGGCGCCTTCTTGTGGCGCGGGAAGCTCTTGAGACGCTTGATCTCCTCGACGTGCGGCACCAACTGAGCGTTCGCCGGGTCTTTCACGAGCTGCTTGCTGATCGCGAACGTCTGCGCGGCGATGACCGACAGACGCTGACGACGAATCAGGTTTGCTCCCGCGATCCCGTTGAACAGCCCCCGCAACTCGTCCTCGACCGCGGTCCAGCGGTTCGACTCCTCGTGCAGGCCGCGTACGTCTTCGGCCTGCCCGACCGCGTTCGCGACGATCGGCGACGCGCCGATCGCGTTGATCGACGCCTGCATGATCTCGTTCGACGCGAGAATCCGGTGCCGGACGAAGGCACGCTGCTGAGCATCCAGCGGCGTGACCTCCGCGATCTGGTTCCGAATCCCGCGAAGCTGATCGACGATCACCTCCGGCGTGAGCGGTGTGGCCGGCTGCGGCGTGTCCGTGGCCGTATTGGGGGCGTTAGTGCGATTGATGATCTGGTTGTACTGGTACATATCGTTCTCCTCTCAAAGTTTGAATTTGGGATTGGCTACGGCCGGAGGACGACATGAACTGAACTCGAGGAGTGCATGGCGGCCACCGGTTTGGTGGTTTCCGGGAAGCCTGCAGTGCCCCCGGAACCGCGGCAGGAGGAGCTTTGCTCGACTCCCGCAGGGATGCGATTCATTTGGCCTTCAGCCTGTCGAACCGTACCCTTTGGCCGCCGGAATCTTTCACTCACGTCTGAGATCGGATTCCGTTTTAGTAGCCTAGCCGAACGTGCGACGGGATGTCAAACCCGATCCACGGCGATCAGTTCGACGCGACCGGCTGTTCGAAACTGCAGCTCGTCACTCCACAACTGCAGTTCGTCAGTCTGCAACTGCAGTTTCGGAGTCTGCAACGCCAGTTCGGCAGGCGGCGGCCGCAGTTCATCAACCTGCAACTGCGGTCCGGCAGTCTGCAACGCCAGTTCGGCAGTCGGTGGCCGCAGTTCATCAACCTGCAACTGCGGTCCGGCAGTCTGCAACTGCGGTTCGTCAGCCCGCAACTGCGGTTCGTCAGTCCGGAGCTGCGCTTTGTCAGCCCGGAACTGCAGTCTAGGATTCCGCAACCGCAGTTTGAAAGGCGGCAACTGCAGTTCGGGTGACCGCAGTGCCAGCCTACGCGGTTGCAACCGCGATCTGCGTACGGGGCATTCGAGAATACCCGCCAAAAACAGAACCGCCCCCGAAGGGGCGGTTCGCTACGGGAGATTCGGCCGAAGTCTACGTTGCGTTACCGCAGAGCGTCACCGTGATCGTCGGCATGGCCGGGTCGTTGGTAGTGAAAGTGACCGTTCCGCCGTCCGCGCCGGCAGCCGTCGGATCGATGGTGAACGTGTAACTCTGACTGCTCCCTCCGGCGACGGTCTGGGCCGTGTTCGGCGAGATGTTGCCCACTCCGTTTGCAAACGTCACCACCGGCGCACCAATGTTCAGAGTCTGGGCGCCGGTCGCATTTGCAATCGTGATGGTTGCTGTTTGCGTCGCCCCTCCAAGGGCCACTACGGACGCCGGCGTGAGGTTCGGGCTGATCGGACAGCCCTGCGGGGGTGCCGTGAGTGTCGCGTGCGGAGGAACGACGCAGGTATTCGGACTCGGCGGAGTGATGGTGAGCGAAGCCGGCGCCGAAGCGGTACATCCTGTCGTCGTGTTGGTGAAGGCGACTTCTACTGTCAACGGTCCCGATTGCGTGCCGCTCAAGCTGCCGACTGTGCATGCGACAGAGGGGAAAGGCGTCGTCGGGGTGGGGATCGGCATCACGAATACCTGCGCACCCGTACCCGAAGTGATCTGCTGCGGCGCGGGCGTGGTTGTGGCTCCGCCGATCTTGAAGCCGACGATCGCGTTGCCGAGCGGACCGACTCCCGGATCCTGAACGGTGACGCTCACTGAATTTCCGACCGTCACACCGGACGACGGGGTGACCGCCGTGATGATCGGGCTGACCGCGATATACGCGAACGTCTGCGGAGCGCTCGAACTGGCCTGGTCGCCGTTGCCGCGGTTGGTGACGACTACCGGCCCGGACGTGGCGGTACACGGGCTCGGGAGCGGATTCGTGCGAGCGAGGACCTGGGTACCGTTGATGCTCAGTACCTGAGCTCGGACGCCGGCAATGTCGACCGTGACCGGATCCGTGAATCCGACGCCGTCAATCCTCACCGTCGTGCCGCCGATTGCGGAACCAACTGTCGGAGAAATCGCAAAGATCTGAGACTTCTGCACCCACTGCCACAAGTCCGTCGAGGTCGAACGCGTATTCGAGTTGACGTTGACCACGGTGATGTGTTGCGGCGACGGCGCCTGCCCCGCGTTGGTGACGACCGCGGGCGAAATGACGTCGATTCGATCGAAGGCGATGTGGAGAACCTGCGCCTGCAGCGCACCGGCGACCGATGGATCGCCGAAGTACACGAGGGCATTACTCTGGAATCCTTCGCCGTAGATCGAGACGTTCGTCCCACCTTCGTACGGCCCGCTGTTCGGTGAGAACGTCGTGATCTTCGGGGTGAGAATGGTCAGCTGATACGTGAACGTCGGTCCGGTGACAACGACCTCATTCGACGTCCCCGCCTCGTTGATCACCTTGATCGTGGCGGTGAGCTGCTGGGCGGTGGGCCCGAGATCGACGCCCGGCGTCAGCACCTGAATCGACGTGCTGGTCGAGCTGATGATCGTCGCCTCTTTCGGCGTCGTTCCGGCGCCGAAATCGAACAGCACCCGCAGCGGAATCCGGAAGTTCTTACCGGTAATGGTGACGACCTGTCCGCCCTGCGGCGCGCCGAAATTCGGCGAAATGCCGGTGATGGCGGGAGCCGTGTCGGGAGGCGGAGGATTGATCGGGATTGTCGAGAAGGAGACGGTCGCCGTCTTCTTCACGTTCGCGACGATCGCCGATACGGTAGCCGTTCCGGCGAGCGCGGAGGTCAGGGTGACCGTGGCGACGCCATTCGTGGTCGTCCGGATCACCGTCTGCGCATTCGCCTCGGTGAAGGTGCCGAGGGTCGTGTCGAATTCGACCGCGGTGCCGTTCGGGACCGGTTGGTTGTTCGCGTCAGTCACGGTCGCGGTGACGACGGTGCTGGAGTTCACCTGCAGCGTCGGATTGGCGACGGTGAGGGTGATGTTGGCCGACGCCGGCGGAGGCGTGCCGCCGCCGATCGTCGTGGTCGGCGGATTCGTCGTAGGAGCGGTCGGCGATTCGCCCTTGCAGCCGGCGAATACCAGTACCAATGCCGCTACCGCGAAAAGGTACTTGCGCTGTCTGAACATCTGCATTTTCAACCCCCGCCGCCTACGCGCAACCGTTGCAGTTGTAGCAAAAATCGAGTGGGAAAACCGTGCTGGCCGAGACGTTGTCGCCGGCCAGGGTCTGACCGAACACGGTCACCGTGACGTTCATGTGGATCGTGGAAGAAAGCGTGTCCGGATCGCGTCCGCCGTTCTGCGGCTGGAGCGCCGCGAACGGCGCCACGAGCAACGCTTCCGGCGTCAGGATCAGAAAGTTGTTCAGGCTCGTCGAGCCGCCGCCCGGCGTGAGGAGACCGGAGATCGCGCGGGTGAACGAAGCGGGAACGAGCTTCCCACCATCGGTGCGCGTGTAGGTGACGCTGTAACTGGTCAGCTTCACCTGCTCGAAGGTCGTGTTCGTGCTGCCGGACGCCGGATTCTTGACGATCGCCTGCAGCTGGATCGTACCGACCGGCTGGCTGCAGTTCTGGGCGCCGTTGAGGATGTCGATCCTGTTCACTACCTGGGTGTTGGTCGCGATCAGTTCGATCGGCGACGCACTCTTCGAGATCTCGTTGCTGCAGGCGACGAGTGAGAGCATCGCACCGAACGCCGCCAGCCGAATCCACGTTCTCATCTTCATCTCCCCCACTCCTACACTCCCCGGATGATCCGCGGTGTGATGAAAATCAACAACTCGTCGTGCGAGGACGAGATGTTATGGTCCTTGAAAAGGTTGCCGAGAACCGGAATCTGATGCAGGAACGGGACGCGCTTTCTCGAATCGTTGTCCTTGACCTGATAGATGCCACCGATGACCGCGGTCCCGCCGTCGCGCACCATGAGGCGCGTGTGCGCGGTGCGCGTCGAAAGCGGCGTTCCGGAGGCGCCTTCGACCGCAAGACCGGTGGTCGGCTCGTTCTTCTGAACGTTGATCTCCATGATGACCGTCCCCGCCTCGGTGATCTGCGGGGTGACCGACAGCCGTAACGTCGCATCGACGTACTGGATGGTCGTCGTGAAGTTGATGCGGGTCTGATACGGGATCTGGAAACCGCTCTGGATTTCGGCGGAGACGTTGTCCTGCGTCGTGACCTTCGGCGCCGAGATGACTTTCGAGAGACCTTCGAACTCCGAAGCGTTCAGCGCGAAATCGAGGTTGAACGTGCCGAGGACGTCGGCGAGGTGGAGTTGCAGCAGCGGATTGCCGCCGCCGCTGAAGTCGAACGGGCCGGCGGTGTAGCCGATCCGGTTCGGGAAGATCAGGCCTGTGCCGTTACCGAGCGCCGGATCGAAGGCACCCGAGAATCCCCACGAGAAGCCGTACTGCTGAGTGAAGACCTTCGATGCCTCAACGATGCGCGCCTCGATCATCACCTGGCGCGTCGGGATGTCGACGGTGTTGATCAGGTCATTGATCGTCTGCAGGTACGCCGGGATCTCGCTGACGATCAACTGATTCGTGCGCTGATCGACGATGATCCGCGCGCGGGGCGAGGCAATCTCCTTGATGAGGCCCTGCACGTCGCCGGCGCGCGCATAGGAGAGCTTGAAGACCGCGGTGATGGTGTTGACGTTCAGCCGCTGCTCTTCCTCGAGCCGGCGCTGCGCCTGCTGTTCCTGGGCGAGACGATCAACGCGGCCGACACGCAACACGTTGCCTTCCAGGACATAGTTGAGCGAGTTCTGGCGCAGGATGATGTCGAGCGCCTGATCCCACGGAACTTCATTGAAGTTGACGGTGACCTTGCCCTGCACGTCGGGATCGACGGCGATGTTGAGGCCCGTCAGATCGCCGAAGGTACGGAGTACGTCGCGGATGTCCGCTTCCTTCAGGTTCAGCGAAAGCGGCTCGCCGGTGTAGACCTTCTGGTTCGTGGAGCCGAGAGTCCGCCCGGTGTTGCTGGGGGTCGCAAGCAGGCGAGTCCCTTCGGGAAGCATGCTCGCCGGCGTCGGCGCCGGAGCAGACGGCTCTGTGAAGACGTTCTCATTCGTCGTGGTCGTCCGCACCCGCGGCGGCGTGTTCGGCGGCGCCTGATCGGCGGTGGCATTGATGACTGCCTTGGCCGGAGCGTGCTTCGCCGGCTTCGGCTCCGCGGGCATCTTCCAGGTGGCCTCGGGGGCCACGGTCGGAACCTGTGAGGGGACGTCGGCGGGCGCCGCGACGGTCTCAGCGACCTTCTTCGGCGGCTCGCTCTTGAGCGGTTCGCTCTTCGGGGGTTCGACAATCTTTTCGACAGGCGGCGTGGTCGCCGCCGCAACGGCAGCCGGCGCCTCGCCGAACGTGACGCGCAGGGCATCGCCGTCTTCGGCGATGTGGTATTGCGACTTCGATGCGAGGTCGAGAACGACGCGTGCGACCGGCGTCGGCACGGTCGCGAACTGGCCGACACGGATGCGCTTCACGACCGCGTCAGAAACGGTGACATTGGACCTGGCGACGTTGTTCTTCACGCCGCTGAAGTCGATGACGAGGCGCGACGGGTTCTCGAGGGTGAACGCCTTGTAGTTGAGCGACCCATCGCCGGAGATCCGCACCTGGACGTTCGCGCCGGAGCCGGAGGCCTCGACGTGCTGGAGCTTCTTCGCTTTTGCCCCGGTCGTGGTCGCAACAGGAATCGCGACCGGTTCGGCAGGAGCCGCGGCCGGCGCTGAATCGGCAATCGGCTCGACGTGAGGGACGTCGTCCTTCTTGACTTCGACGGGCGGAAGGGCCGCGACCTGAGCGGGCGCGGCGACCTCGGGTGCCGCGGCAACGGCCACAGGCAACGTCACGATGACGTTGTTGTCGTTTGCGGATGCTTGCGGCGAGAGTGGCTGCGCCAGCCGGAACGTGACGCGCGTCAGGCGCGTCCCCATCTCCACCGCCTCCTCGGCGCTGACCGAGGTGACGCCGGGAGGGAGGGCGGCCGGAATCGCGAGCGCCGAGCCCTTCGACGTGGCAGTGAGATCGACGACGAAGACATCGGGCGCCGGGTTGTAGGACGTGTATGCGGGCGTGGCGCTGGTCCGCAGCGTGATGCGCGAGCCATCGACGTCGATGGCATTCAGAGTCGCGCCGGCAACAGCAGCGGTACTGGCGGCAGGCGTTCCTTCAGCCTTACGGTGTCGGAACAGGGACGCGTTCGCCCCGCTCGCGCCGACGGCCGCAACGACCATCGTCACCACCAGCATTCGGTTGGCTCTTCTCATACTTCCCACCTTCACCATCTCCAGCCCTCCACGCAGCCCCATCCCGCGCCCCGCGGTTACTTCTTCGTCGCCTCTGGAGTGAGCTCTTTCACGACTTCTTTGTACCGTTCGATCCGGGTCGGGTCATTGACCTCCTGGCGAAAAACCATCGAAACAGGAGTGATGCGAATGACTTCGCCATCGAGAACTTTGTCCCCTACATGGATCGGGTAACCTTTGTTGTCCGGACCGAGCACCATCGCAGTAAAGACGCCCTTCTTGGTCTCGAAGACGCCCTGGAGTTTCATTTCATCCACGAGGAATCCGGGGACGCCGGGCGGCCGCTGTCCCGGTTGAATCGCCGGACGCGGCCCGATGAGCGACTGGAACGGATCGCGACGCCCCTGTGGGTCGTAGCGGTAGTTGTCCGCGCTCGTCGGCTCTTCGAGAATCTCCTGCAGCGTCTGCTGCACGCCGCCGCTGCTGGTCGTAGCGGTGGTGGCCGTGTCGGTGCCAGCTGTGTTCGTCGGAGGTGCAGCCTTCGTAATCCCCGGCTTCGGTGTCTGCGCCACGATGACGCCCGCCACCGCTCCGGCGACGATCAGCAGAGATGCTGCGAAACGCGAGAGTCTCATTCCGCGCCTCCGGACTCTTTCTTCGCGGGCTTGGCGCCCTTCTTGTCCGTCTTGGGCGCCTCTGACGGCTCCACGTAGACGAACGTCTTCGCGATGAAGTCGGCGGAGATGGTCTTCTCCACCTGGACCGGCAACGCTCTGATCTGAATGTTCTCGACATTCATGATGCGAGAGAAGTTGCCGAGGCGGTTATAGAGGATGGCGAGATTGTGGTAGCGGCCCTCGACGGACACGCTGATCGGCCATTCAGAATACGGATCGCCGCCCTTCGCCGCCCCGAGGTCGGGGAACGTCAGCTTCTTGAGAGTGAAGTCGCCCTGGTCGACGAGCGCCTTGATCTTCTGGATGATCTCTTCGGTGTTGCGCGTCGACGGCAGAATGCGGCGGAGCTTTTCGAGCTCCTGTTCCAGCCGGGCGACCTCCGCGCGGAATTGAGGGAGCTTCCGTTCCGCGGCGCGGCCGGCGTCGATTTTCTTGTCGAGCTCCGTGATCTGCGCCTCGTCCGAATGCATTTCGTTGACGATATCGGTCACGAGGAAGTAGTGCGTCGCGCCGATCATGAGGGCCGCGATCAGCAGTCCGACGCCGAGGCCGACGTAGAGAGGCTTGTCGTTGAGTGAGAACGCCATCGCCCCTCCTTACCTCTTCGTCCCGCCCGGCTTACCGGGACTGGCGGTCCCGGTCGCGGTGCCTGAAGTGCCGGTTGTGGCGGTCGTGGATGTGCCGGTGGCGGCGCCCGGCTGGCCGGGAGTCTTCGCCGTGTAGGTGAAGCCGAAATTCATGTCGAAGGTGTAGACCGGCGGATTGGGACTCTGCTGCGTGATGGTGCCGACCTTCGGCTCTTCGAAGAACGGGTCCTGCTTGACGTTCGCGACGAACAACGCGATCGCGTTCGGGTTCAGCCCGCGGCCGGTCAAGGAGATGTGGCCGCTCGTGATGTTCATGGTGTCGAGCCAGACGAGGTCGGGAAGGTCGCGGCTCACCTGGTCCATGATCCTCACGGGCCCCTTCTGGTTCTGCTTCAGCTGATTGATGAGATCGATCCGCTTCTGCAGGTTGTCCTTCTTCTTCTGGAAGTCGTTGACGGCGTTGATCGCCGACTCGAGCTTCTGCGCCTCCAGCTTGCGCTGCTCCATCGTCGCCTGCGTGTTGGCGAGGTTGCGCTTCGCGTAAAGCCAGTAGCCGAGCGAGACGACGGCGCCGACGATCACGAGGCCGACGATGAGGATGTTGTTGAGATTGCCGGGACCTGCAGCGGCGGCGACACCGGGGACCGCCGCGGGAGCGCCTGCTCCGCGTACCGCCCGCCCCTCCCGCACCAGGTTGATTTTGATCAAGCGTCCCCCAACTTCCTTATGGCAAGGCCGACAGCGATGGCCATGCTCGGCGCGATCTCAGCCAGCTCCTCTGGATTGAACGCGCTCTCGTCCACCGTGATCTTGCGGAACGGGTCCATGATCGACACGGGGATGCCGAACTTGTCCCGCAGGATGGCGTCGAGGTTGAGCACACCCGAGCCGCCGCCGGCGAGAACGATCTCGTCGACGCGGTCGGCGCCCGACGTCGCGGTGAAGAAGTCGAGCGTCTTGCGAAGCTCGCCTGCGAAATCTTCCGAAACGGAGTTGAGGATGGGGATGACCTGCTGGATGGTGTAGTCCGCGACGGCGTGGCCGCGCTTGAGCTCCTCGGCCTGATCGAACGAGAGCGACAGCTCGCGCTGGATCGCGTCGGTGTACTGGTTGCCGCCGAACGTGATGTCGCGCCAGAAGAGCGAGCTTCCGCTCGAGAGGACGTTCACGTTCGTCACGGAGGCACCGATGTTGACGAGGGCGAGGACCTTCCCCTCTTCGACGTCGTAGTTCGTCTCGTAGGCGTTCTGGACGGCGAAGGCGTCGACGTCGACCAGGACCGGGACCTTCCCGGTCTGGCTGATCACCGACGTGTAGTCGTTGATCTTTTCCTTCTTCACCGCCACGAGGATGACGTCGATGTTGTCACCCGAGCCCGGCTGCGTCAGCGGGACGTAGTCGAGGTTCACGTCGTTGATGTCGAAGGGGATGTACTGCTCGGCTTCCCACTGGATCGACTCCGACAACTCCTCGGGCGACATCGCCGGCAGCGTGATCTTTTTGATGATCACGGAGTGCCCGGAGAGGGAGGTCGCGTAGTTGGAATTCTTGATTGCTTTCTCGGAGTTCAGCTTAGAGATCGTCTCGACCACCATGGATGAATCCATGATGGAGCCGTCCACGATCGCCTCGGGAGAGAGCCGTTCCAGTCCGAGCTTGACGAGCGAAAAGGCTCCGCCCTTTTTCTCCTTCAGCTCAACTAGTTTGACTGCCGAGGAGCCGATATCAAGGCCGACGACATTTTTGCTCTTTGAGAAGAACACCACTCACCCCATCCATCTCACACTCACTTCTCGCTGGCTCCGGTTGATGAAAGGTGGACCGAAATTACATTCTTTTAAGGGTGGTGTCAACTCTACAGAAATTAGATAAGTGAAACGATGACGCGCGTTTGCCGCGAGGCGGGCTCTGAATTCGTTGCACAAGTTCCGGAGCAGGTTTAGAATCTCCGCCTTTCGTTTATTTGAGGGAGTTTTCGATGGCTAAAATGTGTGAAGTTTGCGGCAAGGCCCCGGTGTTCGGAAACCGGGTCAGCCATGCGCACAACGTATCGAGCCGGCGCTGGCTGCCGAACCTGCAGCGCGTTCGCGCGATCGTGGGGGGCGCCGTCCGCCGGATCAACGTCTGCACCCGCTGCATCCGCTCGGGCAAGGTCCAGAAAGCGGCGCGGTAGTTTCAACTAGGCCGTCGCGTGGCGGCCTATGTTGTACTTCCTCTCCACGCGCAACACCCCGTCAACCGCGCCGATCGACTTGATCACCTTCTCGAGGTGCTTGAGGTCGGCGATCTCGAGGACCAGCTCGGCCGTCGCCTTGCCGTCACCGGATCGCGTATCCATCTGCCGGATGTTGGTCTTCAGGTTCGAGATCGTCGAGACGACCCGGGCGAGGACGCCCTGGCGGTCCTCCATGACGATCTCCAGCTCGACCTGGAACTGCGACTGGCGCTGGTCGGCCCACTCGACGGCGATCTCCCGGTCGGGGTTGAACATGAGGTTTTTGATGTTGGGACAGTTGGCGCTGTGCACGGCCACCCCCTTGCCGCGCGTGACGTATCCGACGATCGCTTCCCCCGGTAGCGGGTTGCAGCACTTCGCCAGGTAGGTCATCAGGTCGTCGTAGCCCTTGACCTTGATCGTTGCGCTGGAAGTAAACGGGAAGATGCGCCGGACGGCCTGCTGGATCACGCCCGGCTGCACCGTCTCGCCGCCGCGTTCTTTCTGCTCGTCGGTGACGAAGCGCTCGACGATGCTGCGCGGTGAGATCTTTCCGTAGCCGACGTCGGCGTACAGCTCGTCGAGCTTCGGAAGGCCGTACTCGGTCAGCACGCCGTCCAACGCGTTCTCGGCGATCAGCTTCCGCCACTGGACCCGATACCGCTTCGCTTCCCGCTCGATCAGCTTCCGTCCGACCTCGATCGAGCGGTTCTTCTGCTCGAGGTTCAGCCAGTGCCGGATCTTGTGCCGCGCGCGGGAGGTGGCGACCATGTTCAGCCATTCGCGGCTGGGCGTCTGGGTCGCTCCGGTGAGGATCTCGACGATGTCGCCGTTCTTCAGCGGCGTCCGCAGCGGAAGGAGCTTGCCGTTGACGCGAGCTCCGACGCAGCGGTGCCCGACGTCGGTGTGGATGCGGTAGGCGAAGTCGAGCGGCGTTGCGCCCCGTGGAAAAGCGAACACGTCGCCCCGCGGCGTGAAGGTGTAGACCTCGTCCGGGTAGAGGTCGATCTTCAGCGAGTCGAGGAAGACCCGCGGATCCTTGATCTCCTGCTGCCACTCCATGACCTGCCGGAGCCAGAGGAAGTTCGCGTCGTCGGGATGCGCTCCGACGCGCCCCTCCTTGTACTTCCAGTGGGCCGCGATTCCCTGCTCGGCGATCAGGTCCATCTCTTTCGTCCGGATCTGGACCTCGAACGGCTGCCCCTTTTCCGCCACCACGGTCGTGTGGAGCGACTGGTAGAAGTTCGGCTTCGGCATCGCGACGTAGTCTTTGATGCGTCCCGGAACGGGCCTCCACATCTGATGGATGATGCCGAGGCAGGCGTAGCAGTCTTTGATGGAGTTGGTGGTGATGCGGAAGGCGAGGTAGTCGTAGAGCTGGCCGATGTCGATTTCCTGGCGCCGCATCTTGGCCCAGATCGAGTAGATCGATTTGACGCGTCCGTAGACATCGCCTTCGATGGCGTTGTCGTGCAGGGCGTGGGAGAGGGTCGTCTTGATGCGCTCGACGACGTCGCCGCTGACGGCCATCTTTTCGCTGATCGCGCGGTGGAGCTCCTCGTATTCGCGCGGATGGAGGTACTGAAACGAAAGGTCTTCCAGCTCGGTCTTGATGCTCCCGATGCCGAGACGGTTGGCGATCGGGGCGTAGATCTCGATCGTCTCCTTCGCGACGGCGACGCGCTTTTCCTCGGCGAGGTACTGCAGCGTGCGCATGTTGTGGAGACGGTCGGCGAGCTTGACGAGTACGACCCGAAGGTCGGAGACCATCGCCAGCAGCATCTTGCGAAATGTCTCGGCTTGCTGCTCTTCCTTCGAGACGAAGTTGTACCGGGAGATCTTCGTGACGCCGTCCACGAGGTCCGCGACGTCGTTGCCGAACGTCTCCTGCAGCGTCTCCTTCGTCGTCAGCGTGTCTTCGAGGACGTCGTGGAGGAGGCCGACGGCGATGGACGTCTCGTCGAGCCGCATTTCCGCGAGGATGTAGGCGACGTTGAGGGGGTGGACCAGGTACGGTTCGCCCGAGCTGCGCACCTGCTCCCGGTGCTCGCGCGCCGAGAAGATGTACGCCTTCTGCAACAGCTCCTCGTCGAAATCGGGCTTATAACTTTCGACACGATCAAGGATGTCCTCGAAGCGGATCATGTGCGATGGTGTAACAGGGTGAGCATCGTAGCAGTTCCACGGAAACGCCCGGCGATCGGCCCCGCGGCCTCGTCTGGTCCGCCTCTTGCTCCGTTGCGTCCCCGGAGCCGGCGGCCTGACGCCAGCCGGCAGCAAAAGGAGGTTGTCGTGTCGAAGCGTATTACATTGGTGTTTTTCGTTCTCCTCGCCCTGGCGATCGCTGTCCCGAGCTTCGCGGCCCCGATGCCGTCGAAGACCGCGGCGAATCAGAGCCTCGATTCGCGTGCCGCGGATCTCGCTGTCGTTCGTGACTTCACGTCGAACGATCAGGTCGCACAGGCATTGGCGGCTCGCGGCTTCACCCCCGATCAGGTGAACGCGCGCGTGGCGCAGCTCTCGCCGCAGGACCTGCATCAGCTGGCGAACAATCTGGACCAGTTGCAGGCGGCGGGTCTCACCCGGCAGGAGTGGATTTGGGTCGGAATCGGCGCTCTCGCTGCCCTGATCCTCGTCATCGCACTGGGCTGAACCCGAACCGAAGAGGAGACGAATACAATCGGGCGGGCGGCATGCGCTCGCCCGATTTGTTTATGAAACGAATCGCCGCTCTCGCCCCGCTCCTGCTCGCCGCCTGCACCACGCTCTTCACCCCGCGTTCGCAGCACGCGAGCGCCACCGCCACCACGATTCCCAACATGCCGATGCTGAAGTGGGGCATCGAGTCGTGCGGCGCCGGATCGCTATCCACCGTTCTTCAGCACTACGGCGACGCCACCACGATGCAGCAGTGGGACGCCTCGCTGCCGAAAACGCGCGGCGGCGTGATGACGATCGACATGCTGATCGCGGCGCGCCAGAAGGGTTACGAGGCGAAGCTCGTCACCGGCGACCGCCCCTCGGTCGAGAGCGAGCTGACGGCCGGACGTCCCGTCATCCTGATGCTGAAGGTGATCGACGCGCTCGGCCATCACTACGACTTCTTTCACTACGTCGTCGCCGACGGCATCGACGCGGAGCACAACCTGATCCGCGTGCAGTTCGGCGACGGCCAGGGACGCTGGGTCAAGTTCGAAAGGCTCGACAAGGCGTGGAGCGGCGGCGGCCACGCGGCGATCTTCATCCGTCCGCGCACGCAGGATGAGTCGCTCCGCGCGGCCGTGTCGCTCGAGTCGGAAGGGAAGTACGCCGAGGCGGCCGCGCAGTACCGCGAGCTGCTCGACCACTACAAAGGAACGCCGCTGGTCTGGACGAATCTCGGCAACGCGCAGATGCAGCTCGGCCAGAACCGCGACGCGGAGACGTCGTTTCGAAGAGCGCTGGAGCTGGAGCCGTCGTTCCGCGACGCGCTGAACAACCTCGCGTGGCTGCTCTACCAGGAGAAGCACTACGACGAGGCGGAGGCGATGGCGCGAAAGGCGGTCGCGCAGAACGGTCCTGACTCGTACCTCGTGCTCGACACGCTCGCGCGGATCCTCGCGGCGCGTGGCGCCTGCGACGAGGCGGCGAAGACGTTCCGTCAGGCGATTGACTCCGTGCCGGCGTCGCGCACGAGCGCCCGCGGCGACCTCGAAAAGGGAATGGCAGAAGCGGCAACCGGTTGCGTAAAGTCGTAGATGTTCTCGCGACGCGCGCAATGGAACACGCCGCCGAACCGGCTCGCGATCGCGCGCGCACGCCATCCGGACGCGCTCGACCTGACGGAATCGAATCCGACGCGCGCAGGCATCCCCTACCCGCTCGACGAGATCGGCGAGGCGTTCGCGCGCGCCGCACACGCGAAATACGACCCTGATCCGCGTGGTCTCCGAAGCGCGCGCGAGGCGCTGGCGGCGCATCTCGGCTGCGATGCCGCCGAGCTCCTGATCACGGCGTCGACCAGCGAGGCGTACTCGTTTCTCTTCAAGCTCCTTACCGATCCGGGGGACAACGTCGTCACCGCGACGCCTTCGTACCCGCTGCTCGAACATCTCGCACAGCTCGAGCTGATCGAGCAACGGACGTTCGCGATGGAGTTTCACCGCCGATGGGAAACCGACGCGGCGCACATCCCGATCGACGCACGCACTCGCGCGATCGTCGTCGTCAATCCGAACAATCCGACCGGCTCGTACGTATCGCACGACGAGCAGGAGGCGCTGAGCCGTTTCGGCATCCCGATCATCAGTGATGAGGTGTTCCTCGAGTATCCGCTGGACGGCACCGGCTCGTCATTCGAGAACGGCTTTACGCTCGGCGGCCTCTCGAAATCGTGCGGCCTGCCGCACCTCAAGCTGGGCTGGATCCGGACGAAAGACTCCGAGGCGCTCGAGGCGCTGGAGCTGATCGCCGACAATTTCCTTTCCGTCTCGACGCCCGTACAGGTCGCGCTGCCGGAGCTGCTCGTCCTCGGCGGCCGCATTCGCGACGCGATCCGGGAGCGCATCGGCGAGTCCCTCGACGTTCTGAAGCGCGTGATCGCGGAACGGCGGCACGCGCAACTCCTGCCGGTCGAAGGCGGCTGGTCGGCGGTCGTTCGCGTTCCGCAACTCGAAAGTGACGAAGAGTTCGCACTCCGGGCGCTCGAAGAGCACAACGTGATCGTCCATCCGGGATATTTTTTCGACTTCGCGCGCGACGGCTACTTCGTCGTCTCGCTGCTCACGCCTCCGGCGACACTCGAAGAAGGGATCTCCCGCATCGTATGAAGGAAAACTGGCTCCTCGATCCGTCGATCGCGTTTCTCAACCACGGCTCGTTCGGCGCGACGCCCAAACTCGTGCTGGCGAAGCAGAGCGAGTGGCGCGAACGGATGGAGCGCGAGCCGGTCCTCTTTCTGGCTCGGCAGATCGACGACCTGCTCGAGGAAACGCGCCAGGAGCTCGCCGCTTTTCTGAACGCGGACCCGAACGGAATCGCGCTCGTGAACAACGCGACGGCCGGAATCAACGCGGTCCTCCGCTCGCTCGACCTCGACCAGCACGACGAGCTGCTCGTCACGAATCACGAATACACCGCTTCGCGGAACACGCTCGACTTCGCCGCCGCTCTCGCCGGCTCGAAGGTCGTCGTCGTCGACGTCCCGTTTCCGATCGCGTCACCCGACGTCGTCGTGGAGCGCGTTCTGGAGAGGGTCACGAATCGCACGCGGCTCCTCCTCATCGACCACGTCACGAGCCAGACAGGGCTCGTCTTTCCGGTCGAGCGTATCGTCGCCGAACTGAGCGCGCGCGGCATCGATACGCTGATCGACGGCGCTCACGCCCCCGGAATGCTGCCGCTCGACCTTCGAGCAATCAACGCGGCGTACTACACCGGCAACCTGCACAAGTGGGTCTGCGCGCCGAAGGGAGCGGCGTTCCTTTACGTGCGTGAGAACCGGCGTGCGACCGTGCGGCCGACGTCGATCAGCCACGGGGCGTCGTCGGATCGCCGCGACCGCTCGCGCTATCTCATCGAGTTCGACTGGACCGGCACCAACGATCCGACCGCCATTCTCTCCGCTCCCGAGTCGCTGCGCGTGATGGCCTCACTCGTCGACGGCGGCTGGCCGGAGATCCGTCGCCGGAACCGCGCGCTCGCACTCCAGGCGCGCGACATCCTCATCGGCGCGCTGCAGATCGAAAAGCCGGCACCGGACGAGATGATCGGGTCGCTCGCCGCCGTTCCGATTCCCGACAGCCCGTACGGGACGCATTCGCTGTTCGGCAACGACCCGATCCAGGACGTCCTGTTCAACGACTATCGCATCGAAGTGCCGGTCATGCTCTGGCCGCAGGCGCCAAAACGCGTCCTTCGCGTCTCCGCGCAGCTCTACAACGAGCCGGCGGAGTACGAGCGTCTCGCGGATGCGCTACGCCGCGAAATAGCGCGCGAGCGCTGACTCGAGGTCTTCCGCCTTCGTCGGCTTCGACAGGTAGTCGTCCATGCCGGCCGCGAGGCACTTCTCGCGGTCGCCCTCGAGCGCGTTCGCCGTCATGGCGATGATCCGGTGCTTCGGCGCGCCGTTCCGCTCGATCTTCCGGATCTCCAGCGTCGCTTCGTAACCGTCGACGATTGGCATCTGACAATCCATGACGATGACGTCATAGTGTTCGTGCGTCACCGCCTCGACCGCTTCTTTGCCATTCGCGACCGAGTCGACGCGGTATCCCAGCTTCTCGAGCTGACTGAGCGTCAACTTGCGGTTCAGGAAGTTGTCCTCGGCGAGCAGGACGCGAACCCGCTGCCGCATCTCCGCCGTAACGACCGGAAGCGGCGCATCGCCGCGGGCCGGCTGCGCCAGCGCGGAACGTGCGAGCGTCAACGCCTCGGGCGCCAGCGCGATCGTGAGCGCGTCGAACAACTCGCCCGGGCCGGGAGGCTTCGCAACGATCGCATTCACTCCGGCGTCGCGCAGCTCGCTCTCGGAGACCGCTCGCGAGACGAGGTGCACCAGACGGAGTGACGCGAGCGTCGGATCGGCACGAACTCTCTTCGTGAACGCCACGGCGTCGAGATCGCGCATGTCGTCGTAGATCGCGATCTCGAATGCTTCGGGAGTTCGTGCGGCGAGCTTCAACAACGTGAGCGCGTCGGCGGCCGTCTCGTTCGTTTCGACGAGCATCTCCCAGCGGTCGGCGAGGTAATGGCGCAGCACGCGGCGGCTCGTCGGCGTCTGATCGACGAGCAGAACACGCTTTCCTCTGAAGTCGAGATCCGAGGAGACAATCGGCTTGCGGTCGTCCTCGTGCCGGGCGAAAGGAATCGAGAACCAGAAAGTCGAACCGATCCCCGGCGAGCTCTCGGCGTCGATGACGCCGCCCATCATCTCGACGAGTTGACGCGCCGCGGCGAGTCCGAGACCGATGCCCTGGAACCGCCGGGTGCTCGAGCCTTCGATCTGCGAGAAGCGCTCGAACAGCAGCAGCCGGTCCTCTTCCGCGATCCCGATGCCGGTATCGCGCACCTCGAACCGAAGGACGTCGTGCGTCGCAGTCTCGGTTTGTCTCGTAACGCGCAGCGAGACGGAGCCCTGCATGGTGAACTTCACGGCGTTGTCCATCAGGTTCGTGGCGATCTGACGGACGCGGCCCTGATTTCCGTAGACGACGGTCGGCAGCGACTCGTCGTACGAGTACCGGATGTCGACGTCCTTGCCGAGAGCACCGACTTTCATCACTTCGACGACCCGTTCGAGCAGACGATAGAGATCGAAATCGGCGTTTGCCGTCGACAGGCCGCCCGACTCGACGCTCGACACGTACAGGACGTTGTTCACGATCGAGAGCAACTGTTCCGCGCTCGCCATCCCCTGATGCGCGAAGTCGGCCTGCTCTTCATTGAGCCGGCTGCCGAGTAGAAGGTCGATCATCCCGATGATGCCGTTCATCGGCGTCCGGATCTCGTGGCTCACGTTCGTGAGGAATCGCGTTTTCAGACGGGCCGCTTCGAGCGCCGCATCGCGCGCGTTCGCGAGATCGGTCTCGAAGTGCTTACGGTCGGTGACGTCGCGGAACACGACCCGCGCCATGACCGCGCGCCCGTCGATGATCCGCGGCCGCAGCGCTCCTTCGACGGTAATGCGGCGATTGCCCGCGCCCATGAAAACCGTCTCGACGCGCTGCGGTTCGGCTTTCAGGAAGACGCGCTGCAGTGCGCGCCGAAAGCTCTCGCGCTCCTCGGAATCGACGATCCGCACGATGTCGATGCGCGACAGCTCCTCGTTCGTGGCGCCGAGCGCATTGAGCGTGGCCTGATTCGCGTGGAGCACGCGGCCGTCGATGCCGATGCTCATGATCAGGTCGTCCGTCTGCTCGAAGAGATCGCGGAAGTGCGCCTCGCTTTCTTCCAGCGACTCGCGGAGGTTCGCGACCTCTTCGCGATGCGTTCGTGCCTGCAGGACCTGCACGATCTGACGGCCGGTCAACCGAAGCATCTGCGTGTGTACCGGCTGAAGTTGATGTACCGAACGGTCGAGTACGGTCAACGCCCCTAAGAACGCGCCGGAGGGATCAATCAACGGGACGGACGCAATGAAACGCACATTCGGGGCGCCTGCGACGAACGGGTGTTCGGCGAGTCCCGCGGCAGTCGACGCATCGGGCAGGACAACGACATCTCGAGCGTCCGCAAATCTGGCGGCGAACGACGATACGAGGGGCAGCTCCTCGATTTTCCAGCCGACTGACGCCTTTACGCGCTCGCGGTCGCCGTCGAGAAAACCGAGGAGCGCAACAGGAGCATTGCAGACGTGTGCGGCCTCAGCCGTCAGCGCATGCAATTCGCCGTCGTGCTCGCCTACGGCACGCAGGTATCGATCGATTAAAGACACTTCGGCTCCCCTGTTGAGCTCCGTTTGCGTTCAAGCTAATTGGACTGCATGAACTTAACACGTATGGCAACGGCTGAGTGGAGCGTTTTCTGCACTGTAACGGCCGAAAGGAGAGACGCATGAAGAAACCATCACTTGTCCTTGTGATTGTTGCCGCGTTGGCGCTGCTGTTCACGTTCGCCTGTAACAAGAAGAGCGAAGGAACGAGCACCGATACGGCGTATTCGACGACGTCCGTTGCCGCGAGCGACACCTCGGGCACGACGTCGACAAACCCCGCGACGAGCGCCACGACGGGCAGCGCGACAACCGCGACGCAGATGTCGTCCGACGACCAGACCTTCATGCAGAAGGCCGCGACCGGCGGATTGGCGGAAGTCTCCCTCGGCCAACAGGTCTCGCCTGTGGCGAAGAACGCCGACGCGAAGAAGTTCGCGGACAAGATGGTCACAGACCACGGCAAGGCCAATGACGAGTTGAAGCAGCTCGCGTCGACCAAGAACGTCCCGCTTCCGACCGACACGGATCAGGAGCATAAAGACGCCGCGCAGAAAGTCATGTCGTCCAAGAACGTCGACAAGGCCTATATGGACGAGATGGTCAAAGACCACGACAAGGACGTGAAGGAGTTCGAGGACGCGTCGAAAGCGGCGAAGGATGCCGACCTCAAGGCGTGGATCGACAAGACCCTTCCGGTGCTGAAGGAGCACCAGAAGATGGCGCACGACATCAACTCAAAGATGAAGTAGGGAAGATGAAGTCAGTCGAAGTGCCGCGGCTATTCGTTGGCCGCGGCCTTCCGGTCCTTCAGCTTCGCGACAATGTAGTCGCGGTTCATGCGCGCGATGAAGTCGACCGAGATTCCCTTAGGACAGACGGCTTCGCACTCGCGGAACATGGTGCAGCTTCCGAAGTACTCCTCCATGACGTCGACCATCTTCAATACGCGCTCGTAGCGCTCCGGCTGCCCCTGCGGGAGGAGGCCGAGGTGCGAGATCTTGGCCGCGGTGAAGAGCTGGCCGGCTCCGTTCGGGCACTGTGCGACGCACGCCCCGCACTGGATGCACTCGGCGGCGTCCATCGCGCGCTCCTGGATCAGCTTCGGAATCGGAGCGTCATTCGCTTCGGGCGCGCTGCCGGTATTGACCGAGATGTACCCGCCGGCCTGGATGATCTTGTCGAGCGGGCTGCGGTCGACGATGAGGTCCTTGACGACCGGGAACGCCCGCGCGCGCCACGGCTCTACGACGACTTCGTCGCCGTCCTTGAAGTGGCGCATATGGAGCTGGCACGTCGCGGTCTTGCCAATCGGGCCGTGCGCGACGCCGTTGATCATCATGCCGCACGAGCCACAGATGCCCTCGCGGCAGTCATGCTCGAAGTGAATCGGCTGCTCGCCCTTCGAGATCAACTCTTCGTTGACGATGTCGAGCATTTCGAGAAACGAAGCGTCGGGCGAGATGTTCTTTGCCGGGTACGTCTGGAACGATCCCGCGGCGTCGCGTGAAGCCTGCCGCCACACGTGCAGTGTCAGGTCCATTATTTGTAGCTCCTCGTCGCGAGCTTCACTTCTTCGTACTCCAGCGGCTCTTTGTGGAGGCGCGGTTCGCTGTTGTCCCCGGTGTACTCCCACGCGGCGACGTAGAGGTATTGGTCGTCATTGCGCTTCGCTTCACCGTCCGGCGTCTGGTACTCGACGCGGAAGTGGCCGCCGGCCGACTCGTCGCGCTGCAGCGCGTCGATGCACATCAGCTCCGCCAGCTCGAAGAAGTCGGCGACGCGGCCGGCCTTCTCGAGCGCCTGGTTCGGCTCCTCGTTCGTGCCGAGAACCTTGACATCGCGCCAGTATTGCGCGCGCAGGTCGCGGATCAACTTGATCGCCTTCTCCAGCCCCTCTTTGCTGCGGGCCATGCCGCAGTAATCCCACATGATCGTGCCGAGCTCGCGGTGGTAGGAGTCGACGCTGCGGGTTCCTTTCGCGGCGAGCAGTTTCGCCACGCGATCGTTGACCTCTTTCTCGACCGCCTTGAACTCCGGCCGGTCGGCGGTGACCTTCTTCCCCAGCTGCCCGGCGAGGTAGTCGCCGATCGTCACCGGAAGAACGAAGTAGCCGTCGGCGAGTCCCTGCATCAGCGCGCTGGCGCCGAGGCGGTTCGCACCGTGGTCCGAGAAGTTCGCCTCGCCGATGACGTAGAGGCCGGGGACGTTCGACATCAGGTTGTAGTCGACCCACAGGCCGCCCATCGCGTAGTGGGGCGCCGGGTAGATACGCATCGGCGTCTCGTACGGATCCTCGGCCGTGATGTCGTGGTACATCTCGAAGAGGTTCCCGTAGCGCTCCTGGATGACCTTCTTGCCAAGGCGCTTGATGGCGTCGGCGAAGTCGAGATAGACGCCGCGGCCGCTCGCGCCGATCCCGCGGCCCTCGTCGCACGCCTCCTTGGCAGCGCGTGAGGCGATGTCGCGCGGCGCGAGATTGCCGAAGCTCGGGTACTTCCGCTCCAGGTAGTAATCGCGCTCGCTCTCCGGGATCTCGTTCGGGGGACGCTTGTCGCCCTTCGCCTTGGGAACCCAGATGCGGCCGTCGTTGCGGAGCGACTCCGACATCAGCGTCAGCTTCGACTGGAAGTCGCCCGTCTGCGGAATGCAGGTCGGATGGATCTGCGTGTAGCACGGGTTGGCGAAACAGGCGCCGCGCTTGTACGCGCGCCAGATCGCCGTCGCGTTCGACGCCTTGGCGTTGGTCGAGAGATAGAAGACGTTGACGTATCCGCCCGTGCCGAGGACGACGGCATCGCCGGCGTGCGACTCGATGCGTCCGTTGTTCAGGTTCCGGGTAACGATCCCTTTCGCCTGCCCTTCGACAAGCACGACGTCGAGCATCTCGTAGCGGTTGAACATCGTCACGTTGCCGAGCGCGATCTGCCGCTCCAGCGCCTGGAAGGCGCCGAGAAGGAGCTGCTGCCCCGTCTGACCGCGTGCGTAGAACGTACGCGAGACCTGCACGCCGCCGAACGAGCGGTTCTCGAGGAGACCGCCGTACTCGCGCGCGAAGGGGACACCCTGCGCGACCGCCTGGTCGATGATGTCGACCGAGAGCTCGGCGAGGCGATGGACGTTCGCTTCGCGCGAACGGTAGTCGCCGCCTTTGATCGTGTCGTAGAAGAGACGGAAGATCGAGTCGCCGTCGTTCTGGTAGTTCTTCGCCGCGTTGATGCCGCCCTGCGCCGCGATCGAGTGCGCGCGCCGCGGTGAGTCGTGGTAGACGAAGCACTTCACGCGATATCCGAGCTCGCCGAGTGTCGCCGCCGCGGATGCTCCCGCGAGTCCGGCACCGACCACGATGATGTCGTACTTCCGTTTGTTCGCCGGGTTGACCAGCTTGTAGTGGGATTTGGCGTACTCCCACTTCTGCGCCAGCGGTCCGTGAGGAATCTTGCTGTCGAGTTCCATCAAATCGTCCTACTGAAGGAGTCCGGCGAGCACCGCCACCGGCATCGAGATGTTGCCCACCGTGATGATCACAGCGAAGGCAACGGCGAAATAGCGGCGCCAGAGATTGAAGCGCTGATGATTCAGCCCGAGGGAGTTAAACATCGCCCAGAGGCCGTGGTAGAGGTGCAGGCCGAGCGCGAGGTTCGCGATGATGTAGATCGCCGCGATCCACCACACCTGAAAGCCGGCGACCACGTTGTGGTAGACGTCGCCTTCGATGAACTGCACGGTCGGCGGCGTGACGTGCATGCCGAACGTGAGATGCAGCAGGTGGTAGATGATGAACAGCAGGATGATGACGCCGCCCCAGCGCATCGTCCGCGCCGCGTACGAAGCGGCCTCGTAGTCGCGGACGCGATACGCCGACGGCCGCGCGGCGCGATTCATCAGGGTCAGCTGCGTCGCCGCCTGGATGTGCAGCCAGATCGCGACGAACATCACCACCCGGACGACCCAGAGCAGCGCGCTGTTCGGCATCGCCGGCGCGCCCATCGTCCGGAGCCACGCTGCGTACGTATTCAGATGTTCGGCCCCGAGAAAGATCTTCAGGTTGCCGAGCATGTGGCCGACGATCCAGCCGAACATCAGCACGCCGGTCACCGCCATGACCGCCTTCTTGCCGATGGCAGAGCGGTAGAAACTCCCGATCCACGTCATAGGACGGATCGTATCAATCTCCGACACATCACAGAAGTCATCAACGTCACCGCGGTATCCGGGACTTCCCTACTGACATCGGACGCTCGATCGTGTAGGCCGATCCAGTTGCGAACCTGCTCGCGAACGCGGAGCCCGCTTTTCTCCACTGCCGTGAAGAAGCGCTTGTAGACGCTGACGTCCGCAAGATACTCGGTCGTCGCGACGCGAATCTGCGCAGCGCCGCCGGCCGGCCGGCGCCTCAGCGGCGAAACAACCAGCGCCTCCCCCTGAAACGCGAGCAGGGCGTCGAGCTCTTCCTTCGTCAGCGTCGCGACGACGATCTCGTTGTCGTACGGCATCGCGGCCCGGAGCATTTCCATCGTGATGGTGCCCGGCGGCAGCGGCTGGCGGAAGCTGCTGGCGGTCGAGATGCCGACGTCGGCGTGGACGGCGTCGCGCATCAGCTCCACCGTCTTTGCTCCGAGCTCCTCGAGCGTGAGCGGCTTCGCGAGCCTTCCGATCGGCTCGAACAGCGGCGCGTACTGGGGATCGGTCTCGAGATCGCGCTCCATGGTTGCGACGCGTTTCGCGACGTCCGGATCGGACTTCATGCTGCGGTCGACGCGCACGAGCCGCCCGTTGACGCCGGTCAGTTTCTTGCCCTCTAACGTCAGCGTCACGCGGCTGATGTACGTCAGGTACTGCCCCGGCGAGATGAACCAGGTATTCGTGCCGGGAATCCGCGTCAGCTCCTGTTTGAGATGGCCGTGTGTGCCGAAGATGACGTCGATCCCCGGAACGGTCCGCGCCAGCTCGTAGTCGTCGGCTTTGTACTCGTGGCCGATCATGACGATGACGTCGGCGCGTTTGTGCAGGTCATCGACCTCCTTCCGTGCCGCCTCCACGCGATCGGTAAAGGTCATCCCCTTCGTCAGCGATCCGAAGTCGCTTCCGGCGATGGCGAAGACGCCGATGCGGATCCCTTTCCGGACGATGACCGTCGATCCCTCGAATCCCGCCGTGTTCGCGCTCACGATCGGATAGCGAATCTCTTTGCGGCAGTCGTTGAAGACGTCGACGCCGTAATCGAAGTCGTGGTTGCCGAGCGCCATCGCATCGACGACGCCGTTCAGCCAGGGCCACTCGGCGCACCGGTACTTATCCGACCACGCCGGCGACCCCTTGTTGATCATGTCGCCGCCGCTGAGGACGATCGCATCCTCGCTGCTTCGCGCGCGTTTCATGTACCCGATGGCGCGGGCGATGCCTCCCTGCGCAACGTGTCCCTCGCTGTAGAACGGCAGAGCGTGCGAGTGATAGTCGGAGAAATGCAGCAGGACGATCTTCGTCCGCGCGAAAAGCGGGAACGTACAGGCGAACAGAACGGCAAGAACGAGGCGACGCATGCGGCGGGGAAGTGTAGCGAATCGGAAAACGGCAAACGTCTTGATGCTTCGTTCCGTTTCAGAATGCGACAGGAGGAATCTTGAACCGCCTACTCATCGTCTCTCTCGCTCTGTCGCTTGTCGCGGGAGCCGCCCAGGCCCAGTCGGATACCTCGGCGTGGGAGCCTCTGCTCATTCCGGTTTACATCGACAGCAGCACGCCCGGCCAGCACGGAGCAGTCTGGCGGACCGACCTCTGGATCGAGAACACCGGCACCCAGACGCTCGCGATCGCGCCGTGGTTTTGCGCGCTTCCGCCGGGCGTCTGTGCGGCTCCTTTTCCGACGTCCACCTCTCTGGCACCCGGACAGTCGCTGCACAATCTCGCGTCGTCGATATTCGGAGCATTCCCGGAGCCGGGTCGCATCGTTTACCTGAACCGCGCCGCCTCGAACGACGCCGCCATCAACCTGCGCGTCGTCGACGACTCCGGCATCGTCGTCGATTCCGGGACTGAGGTCCCGGTCGTTCGGGAACGCAATCTTCTGACGGCGCCGGCGACGCTCACGAACATTCCGCTTCTGAACAACCGGCTCTTGTTGCGCGTATACGACATCTCGGGGGCACCGTCACAGTTCCGGGTTCGAGTCTTTTCGCAGTCCGAGACTCCGCAAACGCAGCCGCTGACAGAGGTGACTCTTACCGCCGTTGCCTTCGACGACGGCCCTTTCCACGTCACCCCTTCCTATGCCGAGGATCCGATTGAGATCAACTTCGGACCGGTCCTGCTGGCAAAAGACGCCGCGGTCCGTGTCGAAGTCACTCCGATGACTCCCGGCAGCCGCTATTGGGCGTTTGTTTCCGCGACCAACAACACCACGAATCACGTGACGCTGGTCACGCCGCAATAAAACAAAAAGGGCGCACTTGCGTGCGCCCTTTCCCACTCTGGTGTTGGAATCGATTACTTCCCAAGAACGCCCTGCATCTCCCGGATGGCAGCTTCGCGTCCCTTTTCCTTCGCGGTGCGCTGATACTGAGCGCGCTTGCTCGCGGGAATCTGGCGGATCAGGCCGAGATAGCGGCCCTGAAGCTGACGTGACGCGAGCTGCTCCGGCGTAATGGCCGAGCGGCGACGACGGCCTGGGCGTGCAGGTGCTGCGGACGCCGCGGCAGGCGGACGTCCCGGCGGGCGTCCCGGACGTCCCGGCGGACGACCTGGTCCACGATTCGCCGATCCGGGCGGGCGGCCGCGGCGACGCTGCGCCTTGCCGGCGCCTCCCATCTCACTGACCGCGCCGCCGCTCATGGTGGCGGCACGGAGCTGCTCGAGACGGCGCTCCAGGTCATTGATCTCGCGCTGCATGTCATTGATGTAGCGCGAGACTTCACCTGGAGAAATGCGCCGGTCGGAAATTAGACGATCCAGAACATAGCTGGCCTGCCCGTGTGAGTAAGTTGTTGGCGGATTCGAAGTTGGTCTTGGCACGTTCACCCCTCCTAACGCACAAATCATTGTGCAGAAAGCGGAGGAAAATCAATAGAAAAGAGCGGTCAATAGCGGTAATGGTCCGGTTTGTAGGGCCCTTCGGCCGGTACTCCGAGGTATTTCGACTGGTCCGGAGTCAGGGTCGTCAGCTCGACGCTGAGGTGCTGCAGGTGAAGCCTCGCCACTTCCTCGTCGAGCTTTTTCGGAAGGACATAAACCTGCTTTTCGTACTCGCCCTTGTTCTGCCACAGCGCGAGTTGCGCCAGCACCTGGTTCGTGAATGAAGCCGACATGACGAACGACGGATGGCCCGTTGCGCAGCCGAGGTTCATGAGGCGGCCTTCGGCGAGGATCAGGACGCTGTGACCGTCGGCGAACACCCACTCGTCATACTGCGGCTTGATGTTGATCCGGCGAATGCCCGCGGTCTTCTTGAGACCGGCCATATCGATCTCGTTATCGAAATGACCGATGTTGCCGACGATCGCGTTGTGCTTCATCTGCGCCATGTGTGCGGCGGTGATGATGTCCTTGTTGCCGGTCGCGGTGATGAAAATGTCCGCCTTCGCGACGACGCTGTCGAGGGTCCTCACTTCGAATCCCTCCATCGACGCCTGCAATGCGCAGATCGGGTCGATTTCGGTGACCACGACGCGAGCCCCCTGGCCGCGCAGTGCCTGGGCGCATCCCTTGCCGACCTCGCCGTAACCGCAGACGACCGCGAGCTTGCCGGCGATCATCACGTCGGTGGCGCGATTGAGACCGTCAATGACCGAGTGGCGGCAACCATAGATATTGTCGAATTTCGACTTCGTCACCGAGTCATTGACGTTGATGGCCGGGAAGAGAAGATCGCCGGATTCCTGCATTTGATAGAGGCGATGCACGCCTGTGGTCGTCTCCTCGGAGACTCCGCGGATTTCTGAGGCGATGCGCGTGAAGCGTTTCGGGTCGCGCGCGATCTCGCGGCGGAGCAGATCGAGGATCACGCCCCACTCTTCCGGCTCGTCCGCGGGCTTGAACTCGGGAACGTGTCCCTTTCCTTCGAACTCGACGCCCTTGTGGACGAGGAGTGTGGCGTCACCGCCGTCGTCGACAATGAGCGTCGGGCCGCTGCCGTCGGGCCACAAGAGGGCCTCGGAGGTGCACCACCAGTACTCCTCCAGCGTCTCGCCTTTCCATGCATAGACCGGAATGCCGCGCGGGTTCTCGACCGTGCCGCCGGTCTCAGGCCGGCCGACGACGACCGCCGCCGCGGCGTGGTCCTGCGTCGAGAAGATATTGCACGACACCCAGCGGACGTCGGCACCGAGGAGGTGCAGTGTCTCGATGAGCACGGCCGTCTGCACCGTCATGTGCAGTGAGCCCATCACCTTCGCTCCCGCGAGCGGCTTCGATGCGGCGTACTTCTGGCGCACAGCCATGAGGCCCGGCATCTCGTGCTCGGCGAGGCGAATCTCCGCGCGTCCGAGCTCGGCGAGAGCGAGGTCGCGGACCTTGAACGGCTCGCGGCCGGCCGAACGCGTGGCGTCGAACGTGTGGGTGATCTCGAGGGTGGCGGTCATGAAAACTCCTTCGCAGTAGGCGTGAAAGCGCCGAATTCTACACGCCGAACCGAGGGGAATGCCGCCTCATTCCGCGGCGCCGATGCGGCGGTGGCGCGCCAGCGTATCGCGCTGCAGCCGGTGCGCAAGCCAGATCCGCTCGATCACCGGATATGCCGCCACGAACGGTAGGATCAGCACCGCGCCGACCGCGCCCTGCAGCACCCCGCCGACCGTGACCGCGAGCAATACCGTCAGCGTCGACAGGCGCATCTCGTGGCCGTAAACGCGCGGAATGATCCAGTAGCTCTCCGTCAGGTGATAGGCGACGTAGACGACGAGAGCGACGACCGCTTTCCATGGCGCCGAGAGGAACGCGAGGGACACTGCGGGAATCGTCATGACGATCGTTCCGACCACCGGAACGAGATCGCACAGAAAGGCGAGTACCGCGAGCACTACGGTCGCCTGAATGTGCAGTGCGAGACAGGTGACCAGCGCCACGCCGCCGCAGAGGCAGCAGGTGATCGCCTGTCCGCGCATGTAGGCAAAGATGATGGGGCAGACGTCGTCTCCCGTCTGCCGCAGCTTCGTCCGATTCTCAGGCGAGGCGAACGCGATCAGCCACTCATAGACCTTTGCCCCCTCATTGAGCAGATACAGCGAGATAACGAGGATGAGGATCACGATCGTCAGTCCGCTCAGCGCGTAACGAACACCGACGAGGCCACGCATCGCGACCTTCTGCATCTGTACCGCCGTCGGGCTGGTGAAGGACGTGGTGAGGCGTGGCACGAATTTCCCGATTCGCGCAATGACTGCCGGCAACTGCTTCGCGAAGTCGGCGACCTGCGTCAGCATCAGCGGCACGACCCAGAAGAGGAACGCACCGAGCAGCGCGAACATCGCAATCGCGACGAGGCCGATCGCGAGACCGCGTCGGATGCGATGCCGCTGCAGCCACACGACGACCGGATGCAAGAGCACCGCGATCAGCACGGCGACGATCACCATCAGGATGACCGGCCAGAGCTTGATCGCGATCGCGACCAGGAGCGCGAACAGGGCGACCTTGACCAGTGTCCCGAACGGGATCCGGAGCTCCATGTCTTCGGCCACGCCCGGAATCCAATGCACGTCACGTGTCAGGAAAGTGACACGGCCTCCCGGCCCGACCGTTTACGATTCCGCCCCACGGAAAGGAGTCCCCTGGATGAAACGTCTCTCGGTGATCTTCGCGCTGCTTCTCGGAGCCGCGCAGGTGTTCGGGCAGGAGCAGGGATTCAAGAATGTACAGCTACTGAAGGACCTCACGCCGGGACAGCTCGGCGACGCGATGGACCTCATGCGCGCCTCCCTCGGCGTCGGCTGCGACTACTGCCATGAGCGGAAGGACAAGGACATCGACTTCGCGTCCGATGCGAAATCGGAGAAGAAGACGGCGCGCGAGATGATCCGGATCGTCCTCGACACGAATGACAAGTTCTTCAACAAGCGGCCGGTCGTCACCTGTAACACCTGCCATCGCGGCTCGACGAATCCGGTCGGTCTCGTCTCTCTGCCACAAGCGGTCCCGGTATTCCCGACGCCGGAACGGAAGCGGCCTACCCTGCCGACGCGCGACGAGATCGTCGCGAAGTATGCCGCGGCGTTCGGGAAGACCGACAAGAGCGCGCTCTCGACCATCACGATGAAGGGAACGCGCAAAACGGCGAACGGGGAGTCGGAGATCGAGGTCTCACGGAAAGACGGAAAGATGCGCTCCTCGACGCCGGCGGCGACCATGGTGCTGACGACCACGAGTGGCTGGTCCTCCAATAAGCAGAACGGGACCCGCGAGATGAACGCGGAGCAGCGCGAACAGCTGGAGGAGCAGAACCACGCGCTGCAGTTCGTCACGCCCGAGGACGTGCCGGCGGACGCGCGCGTCGTCCGGAAGGACAAGATCAACGATCGCGAGGTGTACGTACTCCAGAGCAGCATCGCACCGAAGGTCCGCCAGCGCCTCTACTTCGATGCTGAAAACGGACTGCTCGTGCGGCGCGTCCTCCTCAGGGCTCTGCCGATCGGCGACATCCCGACCGAGGTCGACTACTCGGACTATCGCGATGTGGGCGGATTCAAACTTCCGCACACAATCGAGCTCGAGTCGGCCGATCCCTATCTGAGCTCGACCCGTCATTTCAGTGAGATTCATCCGAACGCGAAGGTGGATGACAAGATCTTCGAGATGCCAAAGTCGTAGCCTGACTACCTGTGCACAGTGCGCTGTGCACTGTGCACAGGTACAATCACCGCGGCATCATGACCGCGCGGACGGACCGGGTGAAGCGTCGCCTGCTCAAGCAGGCCTTCGCCGAAAACCTCGACACGATTCGAGGCTTACCGCCGCGCTCTGTCCGGCCGTCGAACCGGGCATTCCGGATCTGGTTGAAGCGGACGCCGCTGTTCATCCTCTTTCTACTGCTCGCCGGTTCAACGTACCTCGCGTCCAATCCCACCGCGGCGCACGACACGTTCGTTCCCGCGAAGATCGTCATCAACCGGCCGCGGCGGCCGGTCGCTCCAGCCTCGGTGATCGACCCGAGCGGAATGAGCATCACGGCGCTTCCGCTCTCGGTGCATCGGGTTGTGATCGACGCCGGGCACGGCGGCAACGATCCTGGCACCACCTCCCCCGCCCTCCTCAGTGAGAAAGACGTGACGCTCGACATCGCGCGCCGCCTCTCGGTGATGCTCGAGAAGAGTGGTTTCGAGGTCGTCACGACGCGGACGGACGACCGGCTCATCCCGCTGCGCGAGCGCGCACGCCTCGCCAACCAGTCCGACAGCGACATCTTCGTCTCGATCCACGTGAATTCGATCGCGCAGCACACGAGCGAACACGGTGTCGAAACGTACTACCTCGGCCCGACCAAAGACCCGACGCTCGCCAAGCTCGCGGCGGACGAGAACCGCGTCTCCGGTTACTCGGTGGCCGACCTGCGAAAGCTCCTCGATGGCATCTACGCCGACGCGCGCCGTGACGAGTCGCAGCGCCTCGCCGCGGCCGTCCAGCAGCAGCTCTTCACGAACCTGAAGACGAACGATCGCGGACTCGAGAACTGGGGCGTCAAGCGCGCCCCGTTCATCGTGCTCGTCGCGACGGAGATGCCAGCGGTCCTCGCGGAAGTCGGCTGCATGTCGAACGCGAGCGAGGTCGCCAAGCTCCAGCGCGCCGATTACCGGCAGCAGATCGCCGGCGCCTTGTTCCAGGGCATCACGAAATATGCGAAAGAAGGGACTTGAAAATGGCGGACATTCTCCACGTAGGCATTGACCTCGGAACCTCGCGCAGCGCCATCTCGGCGTCCAACGGCGAGCGCTTCGTCGTCGACTCCTTCGTCGGCTGGCCCGCGGACATGGTGGCGAAGAAGATCCTCAAGCGGGCGGTGCTCATCGGCCACGACGCCGTCGCGAACCGCACCATGCTCGATCTCCACCGCCCGCTGGAACGCGGCCTCCTCAAGGAAGGATCGGACAAGGACGTCGAGGCCGTCCGCGAGCTGCTCAAGCACCTCCTCGGACTCGTCGGCGTCAGCGCGAACGGAAAAGTCGATGCCTCGAACGTCCGCGCCGTCGTCGGCGTCCCCGCCGCCGCGCTGCGGACGAACAAGCAATACCTCCGCAACTCGATGAAGGGAATCGTCGACTCGCTCCTGATCGTGAGCGAGCCGTTCGCCGTCGCGTATGGCCTCGACGCTCTGCTCCACACGATGATCATCGACATCGGCGCCGGCACGACCGACTTCTGTGTGATGAAGGGCCGCTACCCGACCGAGGAAGACCAGCGCACGCTCACCGTCGCCGGCGACTCGATCGACGCGCAGCTCCTCAAGCTCATCGAGGAGCGCTACCCTCAGGCGAACGTCACGATCTACATGGTTCGCGACTGGAAGGAGAAGTACTCCTTCGTCGGCGACGCGGCGCAGAAGGCGATCGTCACGGCGCCCGTGAAGGGCGTCCCGACGGAGCTCGACATCACGAACGAGATGAAAGCGGCGTGCGAAACGCTCGTCGCGCCGATCATCGAGACGATGCTCGACCTCCTCGCGCGCGTCGAGCCGGAGTTCCAGGAGCGCGTACGCAACAACATCATCCTCTCGGGCGGGGGCGGCCTCATCCGCGGTCTGTCCGAGGCGCTGGAAAAAGCGCTGGAACAGGTCGGAGGCGGCAAAGTACGCTACATGGAAGATCCGGTATTCATCGGATCGGATGGTGGACTCGCTCTCGCGATCGATGCGCCCGAGGGCGACTGGGAAAAGCTTTCGGCGTAACGACTACCTGGAGGAAAACGGATGAAGTTCTTGCTTCGCGCGGGCGCGATAGCTGCGCTCTTCTGTGCTGCCTGCTCTTCAACCCACAACGCACCGCCGCCGCCTTACGAATCGGGGAGCGCGCCGGTGAGACAACCGGCCGTCGTGCCTACAGTCGCCCCGGTGGCCGCGCCGGTGAACACGACGCTGTCGGTTCCGGTCGAGTACCACAAGCTCGATAACGGACTGAAAGTCGTTCTCTCACCCGATCACACGTCGCCGATCGTGACGGTCGCTGTCTATTACGGCATCGGCTTCCGCGTGGAGCCAAAGGACCGCACCGGCTTCGCGCACCTGTTCGAGCACCTGATGTTCCAGGGCTCGCAGAACCTCGGCAAGCTGCAGTTCATCAAGCTCGTCGAGTCGAACGGCGGCGTCCTGAACGGATCGACGCGCTTCGACTTCACGAACTACTTCGAGATCGTCCCGTCGAACACGCTCCAGACGATGCTCTGGGCCGAGGCCGACCGCATGAAAGGTCTCGCCATCACGGAGGACAACCTGACGAACCAGAAAGGCGTCGTCAGCAGCGAAGTGCGCGTGAATGTCCTCAACCGGCCGTACGGCGGCTTCCCATGGCTGCAAATGCCACAGTACGCGAATACGAACTGGTACAACGCCCACAACTTCTACGGCGACCTGCACGACATCCAGGCGGCGACGCTGCAGGACGCGAGCAGTTTCTTCAAGACTTACTACGCGCCGAACAACGCCGCCCTCGCGATCACCGGCGACATCGAACCGGCCCAGGCGATGGCGTGGGTGAACCAGTACTTCGGCGGCATCCCGGCACAGCCGCAGCCGCCGAAGGCGGACATCAGCGAGCCGCGCCAGGAGACGGAGAAGCGCGCGAGCATCAACGACGAGAAGGCGAACCGTCCGGCGCTCGCGATCGGCTATCACGCGCCGCAGCAGGGAACGAACGACTACTACGCGCTCGGCCTCATCGACATGATCCTCGCGTCAGGGAAGGACAGCACGCTGTACCAGGATCTGGTGCAGAAGCGCGGCCTCACCGGCGACGTCAGCTCGTCGATGAACGCGCTCGGCAACATGTTCGACATCAACGGCCCGACGATCTACACGATCTGGCTGTTCCACGACAAAGACAAGTCGTCTGACGACATCCTCAAGGCGATCGACGCCGACATCGATCAGCTCCGGACGCAGCCGGTCGACGCGGCGACGCTCGACCGCGCGAAGTTGAAAATGCGCAGCGATCTCTATAACCAGATCGAAGGGCTGTACGGATTCGGGAAGGCCGACCTCCTCGCCTCGTATGCCCTTTTCAACGACAACCCGGCGGACATCAATTCGATCGAGCCGCGGTTCGCGCAGATCACGCCGGCGATGATTCAGCACGCCGCGCAGGAGTATCTGAGGCCGACGAACCGGACGATCCTCACCGTGATTCCGGGCAAATAAGGAGACGACGACGATGCGAACGATGAATCTCACACTCGCCGCGCTCCTCTTTGCGGGCGCCGCATTCGCGCAGACGCAGCAGACGCAGGCCACGCAAGCGACGACGAGCACCACTAAGACCACCACGACCACGATCACGACGACGACGAAGGAGATCCCTCCCGCCGCCGCTCCGGCGAAGGCGTTCACGCTGCCCGCGGTGACGAAGTTCGATCTGCCGAACGGGCTCGCCGTCCGGCTCGTGCAGTACGGCAGCGTGCCGAAGACCACGGTGCGGCTCGCGATTCAGACCGGCAACGTCGACGAGGGCCCGAACGAAACGTGGCTCGCCGATCTGACCGGCGAGATGCTGCAGCAGGGGACGACGTCGCGAACCGCCGAACAGATCGCCCGCGACATGGCGTCGATGGGCGACGATCTCAACGTCAACACCGGCGTGAATCTCGTCACCTTCGGCGCCGACGTGTTCAGCGAGTCGGCCCCGCAATTCGTGGCGCTGCTTGCGGACGTCGTCGAGCATCCGCTGTTCCCGGCGACGGACCTCGCGCGCATCAAGCAGGACGCGGTTCGCAAGCTCGCCATCCAGCACGCACAGCCGCAGCCGCTGGCGGCCGAGAAGTTCTACGGAGCGCTCTTCCCGAACACGCCGTACGGGCGCTACTTCCCCACTCAGGCAATGCTCGAGGGCTACACGCTCGATCAAGTCAAGTCGTTCTACGACCGCAACTACGGCGCCGCGCGCGCCCGGCTCTACGTCGTCGGCCGCTTTGATCCCGCCGCGATCGAGACCGCGATTCACGCGAATTTCGAATCGTGGAAGCGCGGCAACGCGCCGGTGGCCCCGCAGGTGGCCGCGGTTGGAAAGCACGCCGTCTATGTCGTCGACCGTCCGGGCGCCGTGCAGACGACGCTGTACGTCGGTCTGCCGTCGATCGAGGCGACGAATCCCGACTACACGTCGTACGTCGTCATGGATGCGCTCCTCGGCGGCACGTTCGGCTCGCGCATCACGTCGAACATCCGCGAACAGAAGGGGTACACGTACTCACCCACGAGTCAGATCGGCAACCGCCTCGGCGCAGGATCGTGGGTCGAGGTTGCCGACGTCACGACCAAGGACACCGGCGCGTCGATCCACGAGATCCTCGGCGAGATCGATCGCATCCGGAACACGCAAGCAACCCCCGAGGAGCTGCTCGCGATTCAGCGGAACGCGGCGGGCATCTTCGTGCTGCGTAATTCGGCGCGCGCCGCCATCGCCAACCAGCTCTCGTTCGTCGACCTCCACGGCCTCGGCGAGGACTACCTGCGCAACTACGTGCAGCGCCTCTATGCCGTCACGCCGGCCGACGTGCAGCGCGCGGCGCAACAGTTCATCGACCCGTCGAAGATCACGATCGTCGCCGTCGGCGACAAGAAGGTGATCCTCGATCAGCTCAAAACCTACGGCGACGTGATCGAATAGTCACAATTTGTGCAAGGGCCGGCTGTCAGCCGGCCCTTGCCGGTTCTACCAACATGAAGAAATGGCTGAAGATCGCGCTCATCGTCATCGTCGTGTTCCTCGTGGTCGCACAGTTTTTCCGTCCGTCGCACGTGAATCCGCCGATCGATCCCACGAAGACCCTCGCCGCGACCGCCCAGGTACCGCCGAACGTCCAGAGCATCTTCGAGCGTTCCTGTGGAGACTGCCACTCGAATAAGACCGTCTACCCCTGGTACAACAACGTCGCCCCGGTTTCCTGGTTGCTCGCCAGCGACGTCAACGACGGCCGTCACGCAATGAACTTTTCCGAGTGGGGCACCTATTCGCAGAAAAAGCGCCTCCACCGGCTCAAGGACATCTGCGATCAGGTCAAAGAAGGCGACATGCCGCTCTGGTTCTACCTCCCGCTGCACCCGAAAGCCAAGCTGTCCGGCGACGACATCCGCGCGATCTGCACCTGGACCGCCGCGGAGACGTCCCGCCTCAGCGCGGCACCACGCTGAGGCAGACAACCTTCCGCCCCCGCGGTCCCGGTCAGTGCCCCCGTGTGGCCGGTTTCGTTAGGGCGCGGTCCGGTGTCTCATCGACATGAGAACATCGGCGCTTCACGCTGACATCAACGTCACTCCGCTGGTGGATGTCTGTCTGGTTCTCCTGATCATCTTCATGGTCGTGACGCCGATGCTCACCGGCGTTCCGGTGAAGTTGCCGGTCGCGCGGACTGGGGCCGATGTCGGCGATGCGAACCGGCAGTTGCCAATCACGGTCAAGGAAGACGGGAGCCTCTACTTCGACGCGACGGTTATCCGGCCGGAGCAGCTCCCAGACGAACTGCAGCAGCGCCACGCCGCTCATCCCGATCGTCCCGTCGTCGTTCGTGGGGATCAGCACGTCCGGTACGGCGACGTGGTCGACGTACTGGACGCGTGCCGGAAGGCTGGGTTCCCAGACGTCGGCCTGGTGACTAGCTCTCCACCAGTGTCCGGAGCTGCCGGGAGGCGACGGTGAGCATGGCGAGGTCGACGGCGGGGGCGGTTTTGAGGTCGTTCAGCATCTGGTCGATGCGTTCGACGACGCGGCCGCGTTGGGCGAGCCAGGTGTCGACGGCGGCGCCGTCGCGGGAGCCGTTCGACTCGGCGATGACGCGCGAAGCGAGGACGCTCTGGAACGCGAAGAGGTCGTCGATCACGCTGGCGATCGCCTGCTTCTGCCAAGGCGTATCGGCGGTCAGCGACGCGCCGGCGGCGCGGAGACGGTCGAGACCGAAACGCGCGCCGAGGCCGAAGTAGACCTTCGCCGTTTCGTCGACGGGACGCCCCGTGCGCGAGATGCGGACGATGTCGAGCGCCGCGCTCATCACGTCAAGCGACGCCACGCGATGCGCGAGCGCGTCGGGAATGCCGTCGGCAGCGAGCTCGCCTTCGCGCGCCTGCAACCGCTGCAGCAGCGCCTCGGGCAGGATCTCGTTGACGCGCTCCGACAGCGCGGCGATGCGCGGCTTGAACTCGGAGACGTACGCCGCGATGTCGAGCTTCTCGTAATCGCTGCGGAGCAGCCAGACGATCGCCCGCTCCAGCAGCGCGCTGACCGCATCCATCATGTCGGTCTGCACCTGCGCCGGCAGTTTGTTATCGAGCGCCTCGATCGCAGACCAGATGGAACGGAGATCGAATGATTCGCGGATGATCGCGAACGCGCGAGCCACGTCGCCCGGAGGCTTGCCCATCTCCTCGCAAAGCTGGCTCACGAGGGTCGGCCGGACGCGGTTCAGCAGATCGTTCGTGACGTAGGTCGCGATGATCTCGCGGCGGAGGCGGTGCCGCTCGATCGCGGCCGGATAGGTCTCCTGAATCTTCTTCGGGAAATACGCGACGAGGTCGTGTGCGAGCCGCGGATCGTCGGGAAGGTCGCTCTTGAGCAGGTCCTCGTAGAGGACCAGCTTCGCGTACGCGAGGATCACCGCGATCTCGGGACGCGTGAGTCCCTGATGCATCGCATGCCGTTCGGCGATCGTCTCGTCGTCCGGCAGTCCTTCGATCACGCGATCCAGCTTGCCCGCCTTCTCGAGGGTGCGCATGAAGCGCGCCTGCTCGTCGAGCACCGACTCGCCGAGGGAGCTGGTGATCGAGATGGCCTGCGTCTGTTCGTAGTTGTCGCGCAGCACGAGATGCGCGACGTCGTCCGTCATCTCGGCGAGGAACTTGTTCCGCGCCTCGATGCCCGGCATCTCGCCGCGTGCGATCGCGTCATAAAGGAGGATCTTGATGTTGACTTCGTGGTCGGACGTGTCGACGCCGGCGGAGTTGTCGATGGCGTCGGTATTGAGCTTGCCGCCGTTCTGCGCGAACTCGATGCGCGCGCGCTGGGTGAACCCGAGGTTCGCACCCTCGCCGACGACCTTCACGCGCAGCTCGTTCGCGTTCACGCGCAGCGGATCGTTCGCCCGGTCGCGTGCCGCGGCGTGATCTTCGTAGCTCGCCTTGACGTATGTCCCGATGCCGCCGAGCCACAGCAGGTCGGCGCGCGCGCGGAGGATCGCCTTGATCACGTCGGACGGCGGAAGCGTCCGCGCCGGCAGCTCGAGCATCTGCTGCACTTCCTCGGACACGGTGATGGTTTTCGACTTCCGCTCGAAGACGCCGCCGCCGTGCGAGATCAGCTTCTCGTTGTAGCCATTCCAGTTCAGCCGCTGGTCGAACATCCGCTGTCGCTCGGCGAGCGAAACGGCGGGGTTCGGCGTCGGGTCGAAGAAGATGTGCGAGTGGTTGAACGCCGCGAGCAGCTTGATGTGCGGCGAGAGGAGCATCGCGTTGCCGAAGACGTCGCCCGACATGTCGCCGACGCCGACGACCGTGAAGTCCTCCGACTGAGTGTCGCGCCCCAGCTCGCGGAAGTGGCGCTTGACCGCCTCCCATCCGCCGCGCGCGGTGATGCCCATCGCCTTGTGGTCGTATCCGGCGCTGCCGCCGGACGCGAACGCGTCGCCGAGCCAGAAGTCGTAATCGCCGGAGACGGAGTTCGCGATGTCGCTGAACGTCGCGGTGCCTTTGTCGGCGGCGACGACGAGGTACGGATCGTCACCGTCGCGGCGGACGACGTCACGCGGCGGCAGCACTTCATCACCGCGCAGGTTGTCGGTGATGTCGAGCATCCCGCGCAGGAGGGTTTTGTACGCCTCGATACCTTCCTGCTGGAACACGGCGCGATCGGACGACGGGTTCTTCACGACGAAGCCGCCCTTCGACCCCACCGGCACGATGACGACGTTCTTGACCATCTGGGCCTTCATCAGGCCGAGGATCTCGAAGCGGAAGTCTTCGCGGCGATCGGACCAGCGGATGCCGCCGCGCGCGACCTTGCCGCCGCGCAGATGGATGCCTTCCATCGACGGCGAGTAGACGAAGATCTCGAACAGCGGCCGCGGCAACGGAAGGTCCCGCACCGCGTGCGAGTCGAGCTTGAACGACAGGTATGACTTGCGCTCGCCCGCCGCGTCGCGCTGGAAGTAATTCGTCCGGAGCGTGGCGTCGATCAGGTTGACGTAGAGACGAAGGATGCGGTCCTCGTCGGGATTCGCGACCTTCTCGAGCGCGTCTTCGATCTGAGCGCGGATGCCGAGGGCTGCTGCGTGGCGCCCCATACCGGCGGCCGTTGAAGCCTTCGCGCCGCGCAGAGCGGTCGGTCCCATCGACGGATCGAAGTTGATCTTGAAGAGGTCGATCAGGAGCCGCGTGATGATCGGATTGTTCGCCAGCGTCTGCTGGACGTACGCCTCGGAGAGGTTGACGCCGATCTGCCGCAGATACTTCGCGTACGCGCGCACGACGACGATCTCATGCCATTCGAGCTCCGCCGTGAGCACGAGACGGTTGAATCCATCGTCCTCGGCCTGCCGCGTCCACACGCGGATGAACGCGTCCTGGAACTTCTCTTTCACGGGGCGCAGGTCGTCCTGCATCCCTTCGGCGGAAAGCGAAAAGTCGCGGATGCGCACCGGCACGCTGGCGCCGAGGGGCTTCACTTCGTACGGAACCTCCGACTGCACCTTCAGCCCCATGTTCTCGAGGCGCGGCATGATCTCGGAGAGCGGCACCGGAGCGCCGGTGTGGATGATCTTGAAGTGGAAGGCGCGCTGGTCGCCGCCCTGCGCGCGATGGCGATAGAGATCGACTTCCAGAGTCGCCGTCCGCAGCACGTTCTCTACGTGCCGGATGTCGTGCACCGCGGCCTCCGCGGTGAAGCGCTCCGCGTACGCCATCGGGAACGCTTTGCCGTAGCGGTGATGCAGCTCGATTCCCGCTTCCTCGCCGTACTCCTGGACGAGGACGTCGAGAAGACGATCGCTCCACGTGCGCGCGGCCTCGCCGAGATGCGCTTCGACGCGCTTGACGTCGACCTCGGGAATCGCGCCCGGCGTGACGCGGACGACGAAGAGTCCGCGCGCGAGCGCCGATGACGTGATCGAGTCGTAGATCTGCGTCTCCCGACCATTCAGCGCCTCTTCGAGGATCTGCCGCGCGCGGTCTTTGAACTCCGCCGTGTAGCGGTCGCGCGGAACGTAGACGTAACAGGCGACGAAACGCTCGAAGAGGTCGCGGCGCATGAAGAGCGCCACGCGTTGCCGCTCCTGCAGTTGCAGGATGCCCCAGGCGATGTGGAAGAGATCGTCGTCGGTGATCTGGAAGATCTCGTCGCGCGGGAAGGTCTCGAGGATGTCGACGAGCGCCTTGCCGTTGTGGGAGTGCGGGTCGAAGCCGGCACGCTCGATGACGCGGCGCGCCTTCAGCCGCAGCATCGGAATCTCACGAATGCTGCGCGAATACGCGGCGGAGGTGAAGAGGCCGAGGAAGCGATCCTCGCCGATCAGGTTCCCCTTCGCGTCATAGCGTTTGATGCCGATCCGGTCCATCGGCACGGGGCGGTGAATGAGGCTGCGCGAGTTCGCTTTCGTGACGACGAGCAGGTTCTTCTGCCGCGCGTAGTCGCTGAATTCGGCCGTGAGCGGTTCCTGCGAACGCTTCACCGACTCCGGCCGCATCTCGCGGAGGATGCCGAGGCCGGATTTCGCGTCGGCCGGGAGATAGTCCTTGCCGCCCCGCGTGTCGAAGCCGTAGCGCCGATAGCCGAGGAATACGTAGTTGCCGTCGTCGAGCCAGCGAAGGAAGGCGCGCGCTTCGTCGACCTCTTCCTGCGGCATCGGCGGCTTCGCGGTCTCGAGCTCTGCGACGTCGGCGGCGAGGCGTTCGCGCATCGTCTTGAAGTCGGTGACGGACATGCGCACCTGCGCCAGGACTCTTTCGATGGCGCTGCGGAGCGACTCGATCTCCGCCGGATCAGTCTCCTGATCCATCTCAACGTGCATCATCGATTCGACGGTCGAGTCGCTTGCGGCGCCGAGTGTGGTGGAAAGCTCGACCCGGTTGCCGTTCTTGTCGCGCCGCACGCGGAAGACGGGATGGATGAGGAGGTGGATATTGCGGTCGCGCCGGTGCACCTCGGCGCTGACGGAGTCGACGAGGAACGGCATGTCGTCGTTCACGATCTCGATGACCGTGTGCTCGAGCGTCCAGCCGTTCTCTTCCTGCGTCGGGTTGAAGATGCGGATCTTCGCGGTGCCGGGGGTGCGCTGCGCCGCGAATTCGAAGAGCGAGAGCGCTCCGCCGAGGAGGGTCTCGAAGGAGGAGTAGATGATGTCGTCGGGGGCAACGAGAGCGAAATAGCGGCGGACGAACTGCTCCGCGCTCTCGGAAAGCGGCTCGCCGACCCGTTTGCTCGCTTCTTTAGCGATGCGGTCGACCAGATCCGCTTTGCGTTCTTCTGCCGTGATGGCCATGCGGTCTCCTGAGGGTATTGCTACAGCGGGTCGATATCATATGCCAGCGATGCGGCGCGCAATCGTGCTCCTCCTGCTGGTTTTCGCGGGGTCTGCCCGAGCGAAAGACGACGCGTACGAGATCTTTCTTCCTTCGAATTACGACGCGAAGAAAACGTGGCCGATCGTTTACGCACTCGACGCCCGCGGGAACGCGGAGGAACCGCTGCAGTCACTCCGGGCAGCCGCGGACGAGCTCGGATTCATCATCGCCAGTTCGTATAAATCGGCGAGCGACGAATCGAACGGGCCGAATATCACTGCGATGCGTGAGATGTGGACCGGCACGCACGCGAAGCTTTCGATAGACGACAAGCGGGTCTACATCGCAGGTTTCTCCGGAACGGTGCGCGCCGGGGTGATTCTCGCGCTGAAGGCGCCGGGGACGATCAGCGCGATCATCGGCGCGGGCGCGGGATTTCCGCCCGATCGCGAGCCGGACGCTTCGATGAAGTTCGCGTTCTTCGGCACCGTCGGAACGCGCGACTTCAACTACCCCGAAATGCAGGAGCTCGAGAAGAAGCTCGCGGCGGCCGGCATCGAGCACCGGATCGAGGAGTTCGACGGCTCTCATGAATGGATGCCGCCGGCGCTCGGACGTGAGGCGCTGGCATGGCTGACGATCCGCGAGATGCGCAACGGGACCCGTCCGCGCGACGCGGCGCTGATCGAGAAGCTGTGGCAGGAGGACCTCTCCCGCGCTGATGCGATGCCGATTCTCCCGCGCTGGCGGCTCCTGCAGCAACTCGGACGCGACTACGAAGGGCTGCACGATACCGCCGCCCTCGGTTCGCGGATGATCGACGCGAAGGAGTACCAAAAGGCGCAGAAGAAGCTCGACCGCGAGCTGCAGGAAGAAGCGGACGCGCTTGCGAACGCCGAGCGGGTCGTGGCGACGGCGAAGACGTCCGCTGAGGCGATCCGCGCGTTGCACATCGACGCGCTGAAGAAACGCACCGACGCCTCGGCGAAACGGATCCTGAACACGCTACTCGCGCAGACCGGCTTCTACCTGCCGCGCGAGATGCACGATCGCGGCGACCTCGCGCGCGAAGCGTACTTCCGCGAGATCGCCGCGGCGATCAAAGAACCGCGTCAGTGATGGCCGAACATGTCGCCGAAGAAGTCGCCTTTGCGCCACTGCGGGCGCGATGAGGCGTTCGCGACCTCGTCTCCGACCAGGTAGTCGAACTTCGCGACCATCGCGGCGACCGTGAAATCGAGCGGCTGGGACATGTCGTCCTTCGGCGAGTGGTAGATCGTCTGTTCCCACTGCTCCATCCGCTGGATCAGATCGACGTTCGGATCGACCGGCTTGTAACCCGAGCCGATGTAGACGGCGGGAACACCGCGCTTGACGAACGGATACTGGTCGCTGCGAACGAAGACGACCTCCTCCGGCTGCGGATCCGGACTGGCCTCGACCTTCATCTTCGCGGCGGCGTGCGCGACGGCGTCGCTGAGCGTCGAGTGTTCGCCGCCGATCGCGACGACGTCGCGCGTCGGGGTGAACATGAAGATCTCGTCGATGTTGATGTCGGCAACCAGCGCGCTCGCCGGCACGGTGGGGTTGTTCGCGAAGTAGTCGGCGCCTTTCAGTCCCTTCTCCTCGCCCGTGGTCGCGAGGAAGAGCACCGAACGGCGCGGACGGTTCGCACCGGCGAACAGCCGCGCGACTTCGAGCATCGCCGCGATGCCGGAGGCGTTGTCCAGGGCGCCGTTGTTGATCGAGTCGCCGTTGACCGGAGCGCTGATGCCGAGGTGATCGAGATGGGCCGAGTAGACGACGTACTCGTTGGCGAGATCGGTGCCGCGCAGGATTCCGACGACGTTCGGGCTCGAGACGCGTTCGTGTTTGCTGACGAGGTGGACCTTGATGGTGCGGCCGGTCGCATGCCCTTTGACCGCAGCGCTGTCCGCAGCCGAAGCGAGCGACGCGAAGTTCTCGTCGAACAGCGCCTGTGCCGCGTTCGAGTTCATCGTCAAGCTCGCGGTGATCGGCGCCAGGCCTTTCGCCTCGCCGTTCGCATCGGTCCAGTTCATCGTGCCGAGTTGGTATTGCCGGATGACCCGCGGCCACGCGGCGCGGGCGTCGTCGCGTGCGGCACGAAGGAAGATCACCCCGACCGCGCCGTGTGCCGCCGCGTTTTCCATCTTTGTGAGCGTCGCCGCGAAGTGCGCGCGCAGATCGCTCGGAAACGTGGCCGGAGCGCCGCTGAACATCGCGACGACTTTGCCTTTCGCGTCGAGACCTGCGTAGTCGTCATATTTCTGCGGCGGCGCCGTGATGCCGTAGCCGGCGTACACGACCGGCGCGTCGATGTCGAGCTGGTCGCGGACCGGATCGCCGACGGTCGCGAAGTCGGCGCCGATTTTGAGCTGTGGTCCGGCCGTTCCCTCGTGCGTGATCGCGATGAACGAGTCGTCGGTCGCGTTCGTCTTCACGAACGGGACGGGCTGGAAGTAGCTGCCGTTTGCCCCCGGCTCGAGCCCGAGCTTCTCGTATTCGGACGCGATGTACTGCGCCGCGATCATGTAGCCGCGGGTCCCGGTGCCGCGTCCTTCGAGCAGGTCGCTCGCGAGGAAGCGCATGTGCGCGGCGATGCGGCCGGGGTCCTGCGCCGAAGCAGCCAGCGGAACGAGCAGCGCTGCGATCGCGATGAATTTACGCATGAGCATCAGTCTCCGATAGGCGGTCCGGGCGGAACTTCGGGCGGGGTGGGGTACTTGCGATCGCTGCGCGCGAGGAACTTCTCGATGTCGTCACGCGTCGAGCGCCGGTGCGCGGCTTCGATCTCCTCCCCCTGGAACGGTGCCGCAAGACGCGTCGCCAGTTTGTGCAGCGAGTACGCTGCTTCGGCACGCACCTGCGGATCATCGGTGTCGCTCGCGGCGAGCGCCATCAACTTTGTGACCAGCATCGTTCGCGTGGCGCGCGTGACGGCCGCGTCGTATCCGCTGCCGCTCTTCATCGCGACGTCGATGAGCCGATTGGTGACCTCGGACATCGCCGGGTTCGCCGCGTTCTCGGCGTGGAACTGGACGAGGCGCGCGCAGCGGTGGGGCTCGAGCAGCGCCGTCATCGTGATGTCGATGGACGCCGTCGCCGCGGCAATCGGATCGAACACCGGCGCGGTCTTCTTCTCGAACAGCTCCGCCGTCCCGCCCTCATGGCCGTACGCCCGCGGCGGGATGACGTCGAGGATGCGCTGCGGGAGAACGAGGAACTTCGGGTCGAGCGTCGACATCACGGCGTCGATCGCCTCGCGCTGCCGCTTCGCGTCGACGATCTTCCGCACCGGCTCCGGCGAGATTGCGCCCTTCTCCTTCACGGAGTACGTGTAGTTCAACCCGCCGATCGACTTCGCCGCCGCTTCGAGCTGATACCGGTGGTGCAGATAGAGCGGCAGGAGAATCTCTTCAAGCGACGACAGCGGCTGTCCGACGGCGAGATTCCGCAATCCGAACTGCTGCAGGCCGATGTGGCGGACTTCGATTTCATGGCGAAGCTCCGCGACCGGATCGCTCCCCACGTCCCACACCGATCCAAGCGGATGCGCCGCGCTCACAGGGCGCGCGTCGGGGTCTTTCACGAACAGCGGCGCCTCGGCGGCGATCCGATTGAGCTCCGCATCTTCGTTCGCCCCCGGCGCGAACTGCGAATAGCCGTAGCGGATCGCGAAGAGGTCGTACGCACCGAGGCCCTTGGCGTACGCGTCGGAGAAGTCGAGCTTCCCGTTCGTGATCTTGATGACGGGCGACGGATAGTCCATGACCGAGGCGCGGCCGTACGTCGACGCCGCCATGTTGTGGTCGAGTCCGAGCGTGTGGCCGACCTCGTGTGCCGCGAGCTGCCGTATCCGCGCGAGCGCCAGCAGCGACGGAGACGTCTTCGGGTCGAGCTGCGAGAGCGCCTCGTCCCCCAGTTCTTCGTACTGCGGGATCAGGCCGCGCCCGATGAGCACGTCCTGCCGGATGCGGAGCGAGCCGAGGAGGACGACCCCTTTGATGATCTCGCCGGTGCGCGGGTCGGTGACCGACTCGCCCATCGACCAGCCGCGCGTGGAGCGGTGAACCCAGTTGATGACGTTGTAGCGGGCGTCCATCGGATCGGCGTCCGGCGGGAGCACCTTCACGATCCACGCATTCTTGAAGCCGGCGGCTTCGAATGCCTGACTCCACCAGGAGGCGCCTTCGACCAGCGCGGAGCGGATCGGCTCGGGGCATCCGTTGTCGACGTAGTAGACGAGCGGCTTGACCGGCTCGGAGACGGCGGCGCTCGGATCTCTCTTCTCGAGCCGGTGGCGCGCGATCCAGTGCTTCTCCAGCGGACCGGTGAACGGCGACGCATAGTCGGCGAAGTCGATGCCGAAGATGCCGACACGCGGATCGGCGCGGCGTGGTTTGTATCCCGGCTCCGGCAGCGCCACGAACGAGTGGTGCTCGCGCACCGTTACCGCCTCGGCCGTCGGCGTCACGCCGCTGATCAGATTGCCGGGACGCTCGTTCGTGACGAAGGTCAGCGTCGCCTCGACCTCGGTGTTGCGCGGGAATGCCTTCGTGCGCTCGAGGTAGATCGCGCTGCGGTTCTTGTCGACGGAGTAGTTGCCTTGCTTCGCGTCGCTGAGCGCGCGCGAGACGCCGTGGGTGTCGGTGAGGAAGAACTCGGTGGCGTCGACGAGGACACTCGAACCGCTCGCCGCTTCGACTTTGAATCCGGCGAGGACGGATTGCGCAAACGAGTCGGCGACGGCGCGCTGTTCGGCCGCGTCATCGGTGAGCGCGCGGTAACGGTAGTTCGGCTCGATCATGAGCACGCGCGGCCCCACCCGCTCGAAGCGGACGATGTGCGTTGCGCCGAGCTGATTGCGATCGAGGCCGATGGGATTCGATCCGACGCCGCCCGGCAGCGACGTCTGGTAGATCATCTCTTCGTCGAAGCGCGAGATCTCCATCATCAGCTTCCCGTTGTCGGCGTCCCAGTACAGCGGGAGATAGCCGTCGATCTTGTGGAGCTTCGCGGTTGCGGTCGCGATGTCGGGAGTCTGGGCGGCGGCGGAAAGCGCGAACAGCACGAACAACACGAGGGCGGCGCGTTTCATCGCGCGCGATTTTATCGAGCTAGTTGGGTCCCCACGCGAGGAAGTGGACCAGGAGGCCCAGCTCGCGGGGATCGTCACCGAGGTGTTGCGCGCGCGGGTTCACCGTGCGGTCCATCGACAGGTCGAGCGTATTCGGCGCGTTGTTTGGCGCCGGCTCGACGTGGAAGTCGCGGGAGAGATGCGCCTCGGTGAGCTGCGACTGGTCGATGATCACACCGTTTATTTTCACCGTCAGCGTAGGACGCTGCGGCACCAGCTCGTCCGGAATGTCGTACACGAGGCGAAGCACGGTGTCGCCGCTGCGGCCGGGAAGGATCGTCGTGGAATGACGGGCCATCCAGCGGTTCTCTTCCTGTCCATTTCGCTCGGCCGGATACCAGCCGGAGACGAACTGCGCCTGCGCGGCGAACGGCTCGAGGGCGACGTCAAAGTAGTGCCGCCGCGCGATGTGCCACAGCTGATCGTGTGCTCGGGTGAAGACGAATCCGCTCGGCTTCGTCATGTCGATCTCGGTCAGCAGCCACGCTCGTTTCTTCGGCTGTGAGAGCGGGAGCGCGCGCTCGTCGAGGACCTTCGTCCAGGGGGATGAGGCGTCGAGATACTCGACGAATGGCGACATCGCGAAGCCGACGTAGAGCTGATCGCGTGAGGCGTCGAGATGTTCGCGAGCGGCTTGGACCGCCGCGTACGGCGGGGAATCGGTGGTGCGGACGACCGTCAACGCCGGCCAGGTGAAGATCACGAATGCCAGGATGAGGGCTCCGCCCACGACCCATTCGAGACGGCGCCGGCGCGCGGTGAGGCGGTCGATGCCGTCGGCCGCCAGAATCGCGAACATCGGGATGTAGCCGATGGAGAAGCGGTTGATCGAAAAGCGATCCAGCATCAGCCACGCGGAGATCGCAAACGGCGCGAACGCCAGGACGATCATCCCGATCCGCCGGTCGCGCTTCCGGATCGCACCGATGACCGAAACGAGGGCGAAGAGTGACGTCAACGTGCTGAGCGCCGGCGACTCGTACTGCTTGAGGAAGAATCGATCGAGCAGCCGCCAAAGGGCGGGGCGGTCGGGGCTGCGCCACGAATCGATGCGTGCGATGTAGTCGGCGTGCGCGCGGATGGCGCCGGCGTAGCGGTCGTATGAGCCGGTCGCGATCATCGCCGAGAAGTACGCGACCCCCGAGATCACGATGCCGATGACGGCTGCCCAGATGACGTCGCGCCAGTTCTCTTTCCAGCGATACCACGTCGCGACCAGCCCCGGCCACAAGCCGACGAGCAGGTTCTGCGGCCGGATTCCGATCGCGAGCGCAAGCAGCATGCTCCCGATCAGGTATGCCTCCGCGTCGTGGCAGCCTCGGATCAGCATTGCGACCGCCGCGATGACAAGGACGATCGACGGGACGTCGCTGAATGCCGTTCCGCCAAAGAACCAGACGTTCGGGAAGAACGCGCAGAGCGCCGCGGCAATCGTCGCGGTCTCGAAGCGGAGGCGCAGCTCGCGCGCGAGCAGAAACATCGCCGGGAAGAGCAACACGCCCGACACGAGGCTTACCGCCTGGAGCGACCGGAAGTCGTCGTGTACCACCAGGCGAACGATGCGCGCGATCGCGATGAATACCGGAAAGCCTGGCGGATGCGGATGGTGCAGCCCGACGTCATAGGAGCGCATGCCGAGGCAGAACAGCGCCTCATCCCAGTCCCACAGGGTGCGCGCCATCGCGAGAAAACGCGACAGCGCACAGACGATCGCCACGGTCCAGGCGATCATCCGTTGTTGACGCGTCAGCGGTTCAATGGGCGCGAGAAGATCCATCGCCGAAGCGGGCGAAGGATGTCATAAAACGTCTCACCCTCGCTTGTAGACCGAGTAGAACTTCCCATCCGTCTCGGCGAGCCGGCGCAGCGGGGCGCTCGCGCGGAACCGCGCGCCGACCTTCGTCGACAGCTCGTCGAGACGCGCCTGGATGTATGGAACGCCCAGCGAGTCGGCGTACCGCAGCAGGCCGCCGCGGAACGGCGGGAAGCCCGTTCCCATGATCATCGCGAGATCGAGCTCGCCCGCGCTGCCGACGATCCGCTCTTCCAGGATCAGCGCCGCTTCGTTCACCATCGCGAAGATCATCCGCTCGACCGCGTTGCGCGAATCGACCGGATGCGGACGTGACACGCCGACGAGCTTGTACACGGCAGGATCGGGCGCGGTGCGCTTTCCGTGCTCGTACTTGTAGACACCCTTGCCATTCTTCTTGCCGAAACGCCCGTCCGCGTAGAGCGTGTCGACCACTTTCGATGTCTCTCCCATCCGGCTCGCGAAAGCCGCGCCGAGGATCTGCGAGACCTTCGCCGCGACGTCGATGCCGACTTCGTCGAGCAGGGTGAGAGGACCCATCGGCATGCCGAAGTCCGTCATCGACTTGTCGATCGACTCGATCGAGTTCCCCTCCTCGAGCAGGAACCCCGACTCGTTCATGTACGGACCGAGGATGCGGTTGACGACGAAGCCGGGGCCGTCGTTGCAGTAGACGACCGTTTTCCCGAGCTTCCGCGCGAGCGCCGCGATCGTGACCGCGGCAACGTCGGACGTCTTCGCGCCGCGAATCACCTCCACGAGCGGCATCTTGTCGACGGGATTGAAGAAGTGCATCCCGACCACGCGATCGGGCCGCTTCGCCTCGGCCGCGATGTCGGTGATCGGGATGGTCGACGTGTTCGTGGCGAAGATGGCGCTCTCTTTCGAGAGTCCCTCGAACTCGGCGAGGACCTGGCGCTTGATCTTCAGGTTCTCGACCACCGCCTCGATGACGGCGTCGACCCGCTGGAACCCGCTCCAGTCGGTCGTGGTCGTGATCCGCGCCATCTTCCGCTGCATCTCGCCACGCGTCATGCGGCGGCGTTCGACGCGCTTCTTCCAGATCTTTGCCGCGGCACGCATACCGCCCGAGAGAGCGTTCCAGTTGATGTCGCGCATGCGGACTGTCGCGTCGGTCTTGTCCGCGACGGTCTGCGCAATGCCGCCGCCCATGACGCCGGCGCCGAGGACGCCGACCTGGTCGATAGCGAGCGGCGTCGCCGCGACGGGATCCTTCTTCGACTCCTCCATCAGGAAGAAAAGCCGCACCAGGTTCTGCGCGACGTCGCCCATGATCAGCGGCACGACCTCATCGACTTCGCGCTGCAGGCCGCGCTCCACGCCGGCTGACATGCCGTACTCGATGACGTCGATCGCCTTCAGCGGCGCCGGATAGCGGCCTTTCGTCTTCTCGAGAACCGCGCGACGCGCTTTGCGGAAGATGAACGCGCGCATCGCCGGATTGCCTTCGATGTAGAACTTCGTGCGAACGCCGCCGCGTCGCTTGCCGCGCGCGGCGAACGTCTTCGCGACGTCGAGGAGGACACCGCGTTCGACGACTTCATCGACGAGGCCGACGCGTTTGGCGCGTTTCCCGTCCAGCTGTTTGCCGTTTAGGATGATGTCGAGCGCGTTCGGCAGTCCGATCAGGCGGGCGAGCTTGGTCGCTCCGCCCCACGCCGGAAAGATCCCGAGGTTCACCTCGGGGAGGCCGATCCTCGCCTTTGGGTCGTCGGACATCACGCGCCAGTCGCAGCTCAGCGCGAGCTCGCAGCCGCCGCCGAGGCACGCGCCATTGATCGCGGCGACCTTGACCTGCGGCAGCTTCGAGAAACGATGGAGCGCCTGCTGCCCGAATCGCGTGTAGTCCTTCGCCTGTTCGGGCGACGTCGCTTTCGTGAACTCGCTCACGTCGGCGCCGGCGATGAAGATGCCGGGCTTCCGTGACGCGACGATGACCTGCTTGATGTCGGTCGAGCGCTCGAGCTCATCGACGACGGAGGCGAACTCCGTCATCACGGCCGACGAGAACTTGTTCACCTTCTCGCCGGGAAGATCGAACCAGAGGATCGCGAGATCACCGTCGCGCTCAATGGTGAACGCACTCATGCCGTGGCCCGCTCGTCCATCAGCGCTTCGTCGGCGTACATCCCGTCGATGATGTCCTTGTATTTCTTGTCGATCATCTTCCGCTTCACTTTCAACGACGGCGTGATCTCGTCCTCGTCGATCGTGAAATCGCGCGGCAGCAGCGCGAAGCGCCGGATCTTCTCCTGCCGGTCGAGACTCTGATTGAACCGGTCGATCTCAGCCTGGAAGATTCCCTTTACGCGCTCGTTGCTCACGAGATCCTCGTGCGAGGCGGCGTGAATACCCATCGCCGCGGCGTCGCGTTCGAGTTTTTCGAAGTTCGGGACGATCAGCGCGATGAGAAACTTGCGGCGGTCGCCGATCAGGACCGGCGTTCCGATGTACGGGGAGCTCTTCAGGAGCGCCTCGAGCGGCTGCGGCGCGATGTTCTTCCCGTACGCATTGATGATGATGTCCTTCTTGCGATCGGTGATGCGGAGGAAGCCATCCTCCATCACGCCGATGTCGCCGGTGTGGAACCACCCCTCCTGGTCGATCGCCTGCGAGGTCGCTTCGGGGTTGTTGAAGTAGCCCTGCATGATGTGCGGACCGCGGGAGAGGATCTCGCCGTCATCGGCGATCTTCACCTCGACGCCGGGAATCAGCGGACCGACCGATCCGATACGGCGCTTGGTCGGCGTGTTCACCGCGATGACCGGCGACGTTTCGGTGAGGCCGTAGCCCTCGAGGATCTCGAGTCCGGCGCCGATGAAGAACGCCGCGAGCTCCGGCGACAGCGGAGCGCCGCCCGAGAGCACGAACTTCACGCGTCCGCCGAGGCGTCCGAGGATCTTCTTGAAGACGAGCTTGTCGGCAATCGCCGAACGCACCTTGAGACCCGACGGCATCTCCGCGTTGTCGACGCGGTACGGCAGCCGCTCCTCGGCGATCTTCAACGCCCAGGCGAAGATCTTCTGCTTCAACCCCGAGCCGGCGGCGACGGTGTCGAGGATGCGGGAGCGCATCTTCTCGAAGAGGCGTGGCACCGCCGCGAAGACGTCCGGCTTCACTTCCTGCAGGTTCTCTCCGACTTTGAGGACGCTCTCCGCGTACGCGATGACGGCGCCGCGATAGAAGTATGCGTAGTCGGCCGTCCGCTCCAGGATGTGCGAGAGCGGCAGGATCGACATCGCAACCCAACCGGCCTGCAGCGGCAACACCTTGCAGACCGACCCAACGTTGCTCGCGATGTTGCCGTGCGTCAGCATCGCTCCCTTCGGATTGCCGGTGGTTCCCGAGGTATAGACGATCGTGGCGAGTTCGCCGGGCTTGCGGCTCGTCCGCAGCTCGTCGAAGCGCGCGCGGCCCTGCTCCCCTTCGTACTTGCGCCCTTCGGCGACGACGTGCTCGAACGTCATGACGCCCGGCGGAAGCTCGGCAATCGCGTCCGCGACGATGATCGTGTGAAGGTGCGGGCAGTGCGAGCGGATGTCGATCAGCTTGTGCAACTGCTCTTCCGTCGAGGCGATGCAGGCGACGGAACCGGAGTCGTTCAGGATGTACTCGATCTGCCAGCCGAGGAGCGTCGGATAAATCGGGACGGTGATGGCGGCGGCGCAGAGAATGCCGAAGTCGCCCATCGCCCATTCGGGCCGGTTCTCGGAGAGGATCGCGACGCGATCTCCCGGCTTGACTCCGAGCGTGCGCAGTCCCGTCGAGAACCAGCGGACCGTGTCGCGGAACTCGGCGAGCGAGATCTCGGCCCAGCGATCGCCCTTCTTGTACTTCATCGCCACCGGTCGATCGTGGTCGATCGTCAGCGCAAAAATGTCGGTGAGAGTTTGGATCTCCATCCGGCCCCCTGCTGAGGGCGTGATGATACAGCGACCGGCTACGCCACTTTCATCCAGCGCCACAACTCGGGGATCGTCGGCCGCTTTCCGTAAGACAAAATGCCCACCCGGAAGATCTTCGCCGTCACCCAGAGGAAGAGCGCGATCGTCGCGATCGACACCACGATCGAGACGGCGATCTGAATCGGAGGCGGATCAGAGACCAGCGTCCGGACGTACATCGTCATCGGGCCGAAGACCGGCGACATCGAGAAGGTAGTCGAGAGCGTCGAGTCGGGGTTGGTGATGAGCACCACCAGGATGAACCACGGCAGGAACATCACCATGGTGATCGGCGCGATCAGCTGCTGCGCTTCGCGGTCGGAATTGCAGGCCGCGCCGCCGATCGCGTAGATGCAGACGTAGGTTAGGAACGCGAGGATGAAGAAGATCGGGAAGTAGATGAACGTCTGCAGCCGGATGAACTGCGAGAGGTTGATCCCCGCCACCGAGATGACCGCCGCCCCGTAGATGCTGATGCCGCCCAGCATGACGAGCCAGACGCTGATCTGCGTGAGACCGACCGCCGCGGTGCCGAGGATCTTTCCGATCAGGAGCTGCGAGGGGGTGACGGACGAGATCAGGACCTCGACGACGCGGTCGGTCTTCTCCTGGATGATCCCGCGCATGACGTCGAGACCCGAGACGATCGTCGGCAGGATGAGTAGAGCGCAAAGCACGAATCCGACGAAGAAGTTAGCGGAGCCGCCTTTCTGCTCCTCGCCGGTCTTCGAGAGCTGCACGGAATCGAGCGTCATCTCGGTCATGACCTGATTCATCACGTCGGGGCCGATGCCGTGCGCCTGGAGACGAAAGCGCTGCACGGCGCGGTTCGTCATCGACGAGAGCCGCTCCTGCGAGATGAAGTCGGTGGCCGTGCGGCTGTAGTACTTCAGGTGCGATTCGGGGTTCGTGAGCGCGTCGGACGGCACGATCAGAACGCCGTCGAGCTGCCCGTCTTTGGCGCGCTGTGTCATCCGCGCGAGGTAGGGTTTCGGGTCGGCCGCGTGGTCGACGTAGTCGAACTGCATCGCCTGGGGAACTTCGCGGCGCTGCTGCATCCGCTGCAGGTCGGTTCTCGGGGTGCGAGTGACCGGGTGCAGGTAGGCGTCGTGGAGCTTGCCGGTGCCGTCAAGGATCGCGACGTGCTTCTCGCCGAGGCCCCGCATCATGAGGAAGCTCGGGATGACCATGAGTGCGGCCATCAGCGCGGGAAACGCGAAGGTCATGAAGATAAACATCTTCCGCCGGACGGCCTGGAGGTACTCGCGCTTGAACACCACGATCATCTTCTTCATCGCGCCATCTCCTCGGCCGCCAGCGTCTCGACGCCGACGCGGTCGATGAAGATTTCCTCGAGCGACGGCGCCGCGAGCTCGAATTTGCGAATCCGCAGCTGCCCCATCGCAGCTTCGAGAATCTTCTGCGGGTCGCCGCCTTCCGTCAGCGCGATCTCCGCGGTGTTGTTCGAGACGGCGGCGTGCTTCACTTGCGGCAGCGTTTCGAGAAACGCGCCGTCACCTTCGAACTCCATGTGCAGCGTGTTCAGTCCGAACGAGCCGCGGACCTCTTCGAGCGGTCCGTCGAGCACGACTTTGCCGCGGTGGATGAGGATGATCTCGTCCGCCATCTTCTCCGCCTCTCCCATCATGTGCGTGGAGAGGAGGATCGTCCGCCCCTCGTCCTTCAGCTCGCGGAGGAGATTGCGGACGAGGACCATGTTCACCGGGTCGAGGCCCGATTGCGGCTCGTCGAGGATGATCAGTTCCGGGTCGTGCAGCAGCGTGCCGATGAGCTGGACCTTCTGCTGGTTGCCCTTGGACAGCTCCTCGACCTTCGCGTCCCGCTTCTCGACCAGCTCGAAGCGCTCGAGCCACCGGTCGATGAGCGGCCGCACCTCCGCTGCCCGCCGGCCCTTGATCTCCGCGAGGAAGAGCAGTTGCTCGACGACCTTCATCTGCTTGTAGAGCCCGCGCTCTTCCGGCAGATATCCGACCCGGTCGCGAAACGTCCCGCCTCCCGGCGCGCCACCCCACTCGATCGACCCGGAATCCGGCATGAAGATGCCGGTGATCATCCGGATGGTCGTCGTCTTCCCGGCGCCGTTCCGTCCGAGCAATCCCGTGATCGTCCCCCGCTGGACGGTGAACGAGATTCCGTCCACCGCCCGCACGTGGGAGAAGGTCTTGACGATGTCGCGTACCGCGAGGATGTGGGGCATGCTGAAGCAGTTTTAGCACACTAACACCGCCACCCGATTCAGCACCCGACCGTGAGGCGAATGCCGTCCCCTATGGCTTAGGCGGGATAGGATAGTTATCAAGTATTCGAACTATCGAGGAAGGCAGCAATCGTTTCACGACTCGAATGATTCGATCGCCGATGGCTTTCCCGGAGCCGTCATCACGGCTCGGCTGAGCGAGCAGGGAAGTCGAACTGAGCGACAGAATTAGTAGGCACACGACGCCCACAGAACGCATCTTCATAAATCCTCCGATTAGTCACCAGAGTGACCGCTAAGTTGGCAGGCGCCTTATCGGAGGAGAGTCGTGGCAGAGAAAATCCCTACCCGTAATTTTGAGGGGCGTCGGACGCGGCTTCTTCGACCCAGTAATCAGGCCGGCGGCTCAGCGTGAAGCAAGAGGCGGTTCGCGGGACGTGTCGACTCAGCGAGCCGCTGGCGCACTTCGACAAACATCTCTCTAGAAGCACGCGCTTGGGCCGCAGCATCTCGAACGAGCGCCAAAGCTGTCAGCGCGAGCGAAGAAGTTGCCATTCCAGTTCGTTGGAACTGGTCCATCGCCTCGTGACACAGGCGCTCTACAGCAGGGAAATTGCCGCGTATGGAGTGTATCTCCGCGAGATCCATGAGTGCCGTTGCTGCCACCCCGTGCATGCCCAGAGACTTCAATTCCCTCACGACGTCCACCAGCTTTTCGGCTGAGGTTTGTAGATCTCCAGATGCACGAAGCGTCACAGCTATGTTGTATTCCGTTCGAGCCAATTGGGAAGAGAGGCGCAACTGCTTGAAGATCGCAGCACCTGCTTCAAAGAAACGAAGCGCCTCTGCCGTACGGCCAAGCTCCCGATCGCAATACCCGATGTTCACCAGCAATTCAGCGTGGACATCGCGCCCAATCACATCCGAGTACCCGTCCAGCACGGAGGACCACAACTGGCGCGCTGTTAAGTAATCACGTGCCATTGAATAGAGGGAGGCCTTTGCAGACAAAGCCGCCGCGGCCCTCGCGCGTTCGCCGTATTGTTCAAGTGTCGCGGCAGCTCGGCCAGATCGTTCGATTCCGGAGCCGAGATCTTCCGTTGCGCGCTCGATTGAAGTCAGGACGATATCGAGCCTCGCCAACTCGAATTCGCCATCGTCCAGCGAAGACAATTCGGCGGAGGACATATGCGCAGCCTTGAGCGATTTCTCGAGCTCGCCAACGTAGAGGAGCGCGAAAGACAAATCGCGGTATGCGACACCTCGCAGTTTCCGCACCAGTCCAGTCACGTACGATTCGGCGTCTAAATTGTCGGCGACCTCACACGCCAACCGAGCAATCTCGACCGCGTCAGGCGGCATCCTGTCGATTGCGCCGTATGCCGCCGCGATCAACCGCCTCACCACCCCTGCCGTCCGGTACTTCGCGTCGGCGAGTAGCCGCGGCATCCACTCCTCGCGGGGGCCGGCGAGGAGCTCGGCGACGAGGGGCTCGGCTTCGGCGTCTTCGCGGTGGGTCCGGTCGACGAAGGCGCGGAGGGTGGCGATCGTTTGGGGGTTGGGGGTCTCGTCGAGAGGGCGCGCGTCCCAGGTCGACTCCTCGGCGAAAGAAGTGAGCACCGTCCGGTACTCGTCCACCGCCGAACGGCAGTCGGTGCAGTCGACAAGGTGCGGATGAGTGTCTTTTTCGGCGGAGCCTTCGGCGAGGAAGATCAAAAACTCTTCGTCGAAGTGCTCGCCGGCGATCATCGGATGACCGCCGTGATGTTGGTGTAGATCTCCCGTGCGCGGCGGAGGCAGTTGTGGATCAGCTTCTCCGCGTAGCGCGGCGTCGTCTCCAGCTCCTTCGCGATGTCGTTCGCCGACCGCCCCTCGAAGTAGTGGAGGCGCAGCGTCTCGCGGCACTTCGGCTGCATGTAGCCGACGACCTTGCTCATGGTGAGCCGCATCGCGTGCTCTTCGGCCGTGCCCCACGTCTTCGGATCGCACGCGTTCGCGTAGTCGTCCGGCAGCGACTCCGTCCTCCCCTGCGCGCGCCAGAAGTGACGGGAGGCGTTGCACATCGCGGCGACCAGCCACGACCGCACGTTGTCGATGCGGGTGCAGGTCTGCAGGAACGAGAGGAAGACGTCCTGGATCAGGTTCTCCGCTTCGCCGTCGGCGATGTGGAACTTCCGCGAGGCGATGAAGAGCAGCAGCGTGCGGTGCTCGACGTAGAGCACCTCGATCTCGTCGGCGCTGAGCAGGTGCGGCTCGACCGCTCTCGACGGCTTCGCCGATTCGCGCTTCGCCTTCCCGGTCGACTCAGCGGCCGCGGTGGCGGGTACCTCCAGCGTCTCCTGTTCGAGCACGGTTGCCTTTCCTTCGCTCGGAGCGGCGGGCTCTTCTGGATTTATGGATTTGGTTAGACCCATACGACCTTACCACGAAACGACAGACGACAAAAAGTTCCTTGATCCGACGGGGACCAACGGGTATTGGTTTGATTTCCTTCTGTGCGGATATCTTCGCACATCCGCCGCTTTCGATGCTATCCTCCGCGCCGTTTTGAGCCAGACAGATTCTCGCCGCGCGATCGACGCGATGTGGGAGCAGTCGATCGTGCCGACGCTCCAACAGTACATCCGCATCCCCAACCAGTCGCCGCTTTTCGACCCGGAGTGGAGACGCAACGGCTACATGCACCAGGCCGTCGCCCTCGCCCGGAGCTGGGTCGAGCAACAGAACGTCCGCGGCCTGAAGCTGGAAGTCAAAGAAACTGAAGGACGTACGCCGCTGATCTTCATGGAGATCGACGGCGACGAGAAGTCCACCGTCCTGATGTACGGCCACCTCGACAAGCAGCCGGCGATGGTCGGCTGGGAGGAAGGCTACGGCCCGTGGACTCCGGTCCTCCGCGACGGGAAGCTCTACGGCCGCGGCGGCGCGGACGACGGATACGCCATCTTCGCCACCATCGCGGCGATCAAGTCGTTGCAGGAGCAGAACATCCCGCACTCCCGCATCGTCGTGATCATCGAGTGCTGCGAAGAGAGCGGCTCGATCGACCTTCCGGCCTACATCGACATGCTCGCCGACCGGATCGGCACTCCGCGCCTCGTCGTCTGCCTCGACAGCGGCTGCGGGAACTACGACCAGCTCTGGCTCACGACGTCGCTCCGCGGGTCGATCGTCGGCAACCTGAACGTCGACATCCTCACCGAGGGGGTGCACTCCGGCGACGCGAGCGGCATCGTTCCATCGTCGTTCCGGATCATCCGCATTCTTCTCGACAGGCTCGAAGACGCCGCGACCGGCCGCATCATCCCGGAGTGGCTCTCGACCGACATCCCCGCAGAACGCACCAAGGAAGCCACCGAGACCGCACGCGTCCTCGGAAACGAGGTGTGGAACAAGTTCCCGTTCGTTCCGGGAGCGCATCCGATCTCGAACGATCCGCTCGAACTGCTCCTCAATCGGACCTGGCGTAGCGCGTTGTCGTACATCGGCCAGGCGGGCATGCCCGACCTTCTCCAGGGCGGCAACGTGCAGCGGCCGAAGACGTCGATCAAACTGTCGTTGCGCATTCCTCCCACTCTCGACGCCACGAACATCGACAACAAGCTCAAGGATCTCCTCGAGAGCGATCCGCCCTACGGCGCGAAGATCACGTTCGAACCGGAGAAAGGCGGCGCCGGCTGGAACGCGCCGGTGACCGCGCCATGGCTCGAAGAGTCGATCGCCCGCGCCTCGAAGACGCATTTCGGGAAGCCGGTGATGACGTGGGGCGAAGGCGGCTCGATCCCGTTCATGGGAATGCTCAGCGCGCGGTTCCCCGAGGCGCAGTTCGTCGTGACGGGAGTCCTCGGCCCGCACAGCAATGCGCACGGACCGAACGAGTTCCTGCACATCGAGATGGCCAAGCGCCTGACCGGCTGCGTCGCCGACGTCCTCGCCGACGAAAACCGGCAGCCGTAACAACGTTTCGGCGCGTCGCGCGTAACATTGGTTGACGTGCTCGTTGCCGCCGCCATTGTCTACGTCTACGGAATCGTGCTCGCCGGCGAGCCGGTGCGCCTCGACGCGAACCAGAGAATCGCGTTCACCGATGCGCAACTCCGCGCCACGTCAGCGGCGACGCGCGAAGGGCTGATGCGGCTCGCGTCGACGCCTGACGGCCGGCGCATGATTCGTCACTTCGCGACAGCCGAGTACACGATCGTCGTCACCGAGCGTGACGACGACACCGAGCTCGCCAGCGCTCCGGAGCCGGGGATCGCGACGCTCGTCGCGGCGAACGATCATTCGATCCGGAAGACGTACAAGATCGTCCTGCATCCGGTCCCGTTCTCGCTTCCCGACGCCGCGACGGCGCTCCCGAACCAGGCGGCGACGCCGGCCGATCAGATGGCCGCCGCGTGGGCCGCGGAGCTGCTGCACATCGATTTCTATTCGCGCGGCATCAGCCTTCCGCATCACCAGCGGGCGGACTTCCAGCGCGAATGGCACGCGTTGGCGAAAGAGCTCGGCTTTCCCGCCATGCTCCACGGCGACGATGACGAGCGCTCCGGCATCACCACCGGCCGCGTCATCTTCATCGGCGGCGAGCGCGCGCGGCGTCGTTCTTACTAGGCGTGGCCGCCGCGGTACTTCAGCTCTCCCGCGTCGATCCGGAACGGCAGCCGGTTCTGCGGGGGCGGTAACGGGCACGTCGCGAACGGCGTGAACGCGCACGGCGGGTTGTAGGCCTTGTTGAAGTCGATCACGGTCATGCCGTTCTTGTCGGGCGGGTGCGCGTAGACGTAGCGCGCGGCGGCGTACGTCTCCTTCCCGCTCGTGGCGTCCTTGAAGATGATGAAGTAGTCCGTCTCTCCCTGTTCCAGGATCGGCTCGAGCTTGTACTCCTTGCCGTTGACCGTGAACGCCAGCAGGCCGGGCGCGATCTCGTCGCTGGTCATGCCGAGGACGTTCGTGATCGTGACGTGGTGCGGCGGGTTGAACGGCTCGAAACGCGCTTCGACGCGCCACTGCGGCGCGACCGGGAAGTAGTCCAATCCGAGGAAGTGCGTGCGCGCGGGCGAGCTCGTGTCCTTCACGCGCAGGCCGAATTTGGGAGTGCGCTTGATGACGTGGAAGTGAATCGTTCCGCTGCTGACGACCGTCGGGCCCTTCGGATCGGTGTCGTCCCGGAGCGGAGTCGGAGCGGTCACCGGCTTGCCATCGATCGTCAGCGACGGGCTCGGCATCAGCGTCACGACACCGTTCTGCAACACCACCGATCCGCCGTTTGCCGGGTTCTCGATCTTGTTCTCACCGTCGTTGAGCCACTGGAGGCCGACCAGCGTCAGCCAGCCGTCGTCGCCCTTCAGCCGAGCCAGTCGGTTCTGACGCCACTTCATGATCTCGGCGTTTTCGTCGAATTTGGGCGTTTCGGCCTTCCGGGCGCAGGCAAGGCTGAGGAGCAGCATGAGCGGGACGATCCGTTTCATGGCGCGTAGGATAGCGCCGTGGTTTCGTTTTCCTGTGAACATGCGTCCAATTGACGTGGCCGAAGTTGCTACGTTCCCGGCGGCGGCAACCGAACGTGCGGAAGCAAGCACGCCTTGGAGCGAGGAGCGCCGGCTGCTGGAGGCAATCCGCGCCGGCGATCGTGCCGCGGCGGAAGAAATGGTGGAACGAACCTACTCGGCTGTCTTTGCGTCGTTGTTTCGCCTCTGCGGCGACAGCGACACGGCCGCCGATCTGACACAGGAGACCTATCAGAAAGCATGGGCGGCGCTGCCGGGCTTCGACGGCCGCTCGCAACTCTTTACGTGGCTTTACCGTATCGCTTACACGACGTTCTTGAACGCCATTCGGCGGCCGCGCCGCATGACCTCACTCGACGAACCGGAGTCTTTCGATGTGCGCGATGAAGCGCCCCCGGTCGATGAGGTGATCGCGGACCGCGAGCGCGCCGAGCGGCTTCGGCACGCGGTGCTCTCGCTGCCGGAGGACCTGCGCTTCACGGTGACAGCGCACTTCTGGGGCGGGCTCGCCGTGAAGGAGATTGCCCAGATCGAGAGCATCACCACGGTGGCGATTCGCAAGCGCCTCCACAAGGCGTTCTCGCTGCTGGAAGCGAATCTCGACGAGGAAGTGACATGACGACGAAACGAAAGGCGGAACTGCAGCGGCGGCTCTCGATGGCCTCGGTACCGAAGCCGCCCGCCGGTCTCGCCGACCGCATCAAATCCGACATCCCCGATCTTCTCGGCACGACGCGCGAACGCGAACGCCTCTCCTCTTCGGTCGCGTTCAATCTGAGGGTCGCGGCGTCGATCATTCTTCTGGTCTCATCCGCTTATCTCTGTATTCAACTCCTGTCCCGCGCCGATCGAAACGATGCGGCGGCCCCGCCGATGGCCGTCATGGCGGTCCGGACAGCGCCCGCTAAGCTGCAGGTGACGCAGCAGCAGGAATCTCACGCTGTCGAAGCGAAAACGGTTCAGCCTCGGGTTGAAGTGGCGACGTCAGCACCGACATCAGCCCCGAAGCCGGAGCCTTCGCGGAAGCGTGCGCCGCAGCCGGCCGCTCCGACCAACGAGCCGGTGCGTGATGTCAGAGAGGAGCGCGTAGCCGAGGCACCTCCGCCGCGGCCGAACGGCTCGATAAGCGTAACTGCCGAAGCACCGCTCCTCGCGACGCGGCCCGTGCCCGCGCCTGCGCCCGCGCCTGCGCCTGATTACGCTCCGGCGCCACCGCTGGAAAGAGCCACAGCCAAAACGGCGAACGCCGTCGAAGGCCGTGCCGAAAGCGGTGTCGCAGGAGGCTCGATCGCCGACATCGTGCCGTCCGCCCGCGCCGCAGACTTCCTGCAGGCTCCGCGCGACCAGGTCTTCGGCATTTCCGTCGCCAAGGATGCCTTCCCGAGCGTGAAGGGGGCGATCGAGCGCGGCGAACGGCCGAACGCCGTCAACGTCGAAGCACTGATCAACTACTTCGCCGGTCCGCCGGATCGCCGCGCGCCGAAAGAGGTGAGTCTCGAAGTCGAGGCATCGCCGGCCCCGGTCACCGCCGGCCCGCGCTCGTTCATCATCCGGACGACGATCGACACCGCCCGTCAGGCGCTCCCGCGGGGCGCCTCGGCGCTTCCGGTCGCAACCGACGCCGATCTGGAGATCGAGCTCGACGGCAACGCGGTCATCTCCCACCGTCGTGCGGGCGGCGGAGACGAGCTCTCGGGAGTCGAATCGACGCTCCTGAAGAACGTCTCCGTCACGGCAATGTTCGAGGTCGAGCTCCGCGCCAATCTGCCGTGGCGGCAGCCGATCGCGACCGTTCGTCTGCACTACCGGAGCGTCGCGACCGGAAAGGTGCAGACGATCACGCGGATCGTGCACGCATCCGACGTCGCGCGGCCGTGGAGCGAAGCGTCACGGCGTCATCGCCTGGCGACGCTGGGAGCCGTCTGGAGCGAGACGCTGCGAAACGCGCCGGGCGCGCTACGCGAAGCGGATCAAGTAACCGACGTGGCGCGGCGTGCCGAGGAGTTGGCGAACCAGGAACCGAAAGACGCGAAAGCGCGCGAGCTGGCGCTGCTCGCTAGCGCCTCTTCCCGCCTCCAAAGTTCCGGACCGACTGGAAGTGGACGTTGAAGTAGTTGGCCGCGGCGCGTAGCGCGCGGCCGACGCTCGTCCAGTCTTTGTTCGAGACCGACTCCAGTCCGGTCCGCATGTTCGCCGGCAACTTGCTGCGGCAGCTACGGCAGAGCGCGTTGCCGACGGTTTTATTCAGGTCGCAGCGCGGACAGCTGGTGCGCTTCGCCAGACGAGCGACGTCCTCATTCGTATAAACCATCCACCAGCCTCTCTCTCGGCGCATTCTCGCACGAGATATACGCGCGGGACATGAGAAACGTCTCTTCGCATAGTATTCGGCTCCCACGGAGGAGCGAATGGGTCAGCGCGTCGAATTTCCATCCAACGGTCACACCTGCCAGGGCTACTTTGCCGCTCCGACCGGCAAGGGACCGGCCGTCGTCGTCATTCAGGAGTGGTGGGGTCTCGTGCCGCACATCGAAGATCTCGTCGAGCGATTCGCTCGCGAGGGTTTCGTCGCCATCGCGCCCGATCTCTTTCACGGGAAGACGACCAAGTCGCCTGACGAAGCAGGCAAGATGCTGATGGAGCTCGATGCCGACCGCGCGCTCAGCGAAATCTCCGGCGCCGGCGAGTATCTGCTGCAGCGTCCCGAGTGCTCGTCGAAGACGTACGGCGTCGTCGGCTTCTGCATGGGCGGAGCGCTGGCGAAGTACACCGCGACAAAAGACAAGAACGTCGGCGCCGCCGTGAGCTTCTACGGCGGATTCAAGAAGGTCGACTACGACTGGGCGAACATGGCCGCCCCGATCATGCTCATCGCCGGTGACCTCGACCGCGGCGTGCCGGCGAAGGGCGAACGCGAGCTCGGCGAGAAGCTGCAGTCGATGGGCAAGAAGGTCGAAGTCCACACGTACCCGGACGCCGACCATGCGTTCTTCAACGACACGCGCCCCGAGGTCTACAACAAGGAAGCGTCGGCCGACGCGTGGCGCCGGACGCTCGACTTCTTCCGCACGAACATCCGTTAAGCATTGCTCGAAACTCTCATTTCGCCGCCGTTCGCGCTGGCGCTCGGCATCGTCATTGCGCTGACGGTGGGCAATCCGCTGCCGCGCGCGACGACGTCGCGTCTCACGAAGATCCTCCTCCAGGCCTCCGTCGTCGGCCTCGGGTTCGGGATCAATCTGCAGAAGGTCGTCGAGGCGGGGAAGCGCGGCGTCGTCTTCACGATCGTGACGATCACGGGGACGCTGCTCGTCGGCTTCATCGCCGGCCGCCTGATGCACGTCGAGCCGACGACGTCGCACCTGATCTCCTCGGGGACTGCGATCTGCGGCGGCAGCGCGATCGCCGCCGTCGGTCCGGTGATCGGCGCGTCGGATGAGGAGATGTCGGTCTCGCTGGGGACCGTCTTCATCCTCAACTCGATCGCGCTCTTCGTCTTTCCGGTGATCGGGCACGCCCTGCACCTGTCGCAGACGCAGTTCGGTATGTGGGCCGCGATCGCGATTCACGACACGTCGTCGGTCGTCGGCGCCGCGGCAAAGTACGGCAATGAAGCGCTGCAGATCGCGACCACGGTGAAGCTCACGCGCGCCCTCTGGATCGTGCCGCTGACCTTCGCGACGGCGCTCGTGTTCCGCAAGAAGTCGACCCGGATCGCGATCCCGTGGTTCATCTTCCTGTTCCTGCTCGCATCGGTCGTCCGCACCTACGTCGCCGCGCCCCAGCTCTGGAGCGTGATCACGGCGATCGCGAAGTTCGGGCTCACGGTGACGCTCTTCCTCATCGGCGCGAATCTGTCGCGAAAAGCGATCGCCGCCGTCGGCGCCCGCCCCCTCCTCCTCGGCGTCTTCCTCTGGATCGCGATCTCCTGCGTCTCCCTCTGGGCCGTCATGACGACCGTTTAGCCGATTCTGTGTGGCGCCGGCGCCCTCGCCGGCGCGCCGGCGCCCCGAGCACGGCGTGATCGGGGCCGGTGACGGTGCGATGCGGGACTGTACGCGTGCACAGCGGGACTGTACGCGTGCACAGCGGGACTGTACACGTGCACAGCGGGACTGTACGTCTGCACAGCGAGACTGTACGCCTGCACAGCGAGACTGTACGCGTGCACAGCGGGACTGTACGCGTGCACAGCGGGACTGTACGCGTGCACAGCGAGACTGTACGCATGCACAGCGGGACTGTACGCATGCACAGCGGGACTGTACGCGTGCGCCGCGCGAGTGTACGCGTGCGCCGTGCGGCGGCGCGCCATTACCGTCCGGCGGCACACGTTCTCAGTCCGCCCGCACATCGTTACCGTCCGGATGCGCACTCTCACCGCCCGCGATCACACCGAACGCTAATCCCGCTCGAGCAGCAGCTCGTCGGCCGACGAGAAGCTCCGGCCGTGCTCCTCGCGTCCGACGAGCAGCAGGACGACGAGCACCGCGATGACGCAGATCTCGAAGCCGGCGAGCGCCCACGAGTAGCCGAAGCGGTCGCGCAGCGCGTCCTCGATCGTGTTCGTCGGCGCGGCGAAGAGGATGCCGAGTTGATACGCGAGCCCTGGGATCAGCCCGCGGACTCGATCCGGCGCGAGCTCGTTCAGATGCACCGGAATGATGCCCCACGCCCCCTGCACGCCGGCCTGCATCAGAAAAGCGCCGGCGCAGAGGACGAACAGCGTCCCGCCGAACGCCCAGACCGGCATCACGATCACCGACAGCGCCAGCGCCGCGATCATCGATCGCCGCCGCCCGATTTTCTGCGACAGCTCGCCGAAGATGATCGCCCCGATCACCGCTCCGATGTTGTAGAGGATCGCGACGTACGGAACCGTCGCCGCCGCGATGCCACGGGAATGCTTGAGAAAATCGGGATAGAGGTCCTGCGTCCCGTGCGACAGGAACATCATGAACGTCATCAGGACGACCAGGTAGCCGACGCTGCGCATGTTCGCGGTCACCGCCGCGCCGATCTCGCGCGTGCTCCCGACGCGATGCTCCTCCCACGCCGCCGACTCCGGCACCTTGCGCCGGATGTAGAGCGCCAGCAGCGCCGGCAACGCGCCGAGCCAGAACATCCAGCGCCAGCCAAGCGACGGCAGGACGGTCCGCGTGGCAACCGCCGCAAGGAGGTAGCCGATGGAATAGCCGCTCTGCAGGATCCCCGACAGCACGCCGCGCCAGCGCTTCGGCGACTGCTCCATCGCCAGCGACGCGCCGACGCCCCACTCCCCTCCCATCCCGATGCCGAAGAGCGCCCGCAGGATCAGGAACTGGGTGTACGTCGTGGAGAAACCCGACAGCAGCTCGATGACGGAGAAGTAGATGACGTTCGCCATCAGCGGCCGGCGGCGTCCGTACCGGTCAGCGAGGAAGCCGAAGATGATCGCGCCGACCGGCCGGAAGGCGAGCGTCATCGTCAGCGTGAAGATGATCTGCTTCTTCGGAACGTGGAAGTTCGCCGACAGCACGTCGAGCAGGAAGACGACGACGAAGAAGTCGAACGCGTCGAGCGTCCAGCCGAGAAAGCCTGCCATGACGGCGTGACGCGACGCGGAACGTTCCATGGGCGCGCGCATTCTACAATTGCGTGCACAGATTCATGAGCAGCGAGGTTCTGCAGGGAAGTCTCGCCGCGTTCAAGCTCCCCGAGGTCCTGACCTTCCTCGCGGGCGCGCGAAAGAGCGGCACCCTGACGCTTCACAGCGGCAACAAGGAGTCGTCCGTCTTTTTTCGCGACGGCGCGCTCGTCTTCGCCTCCTCGACCGACGAGCAGCTCCGCCTCGGCGCCATCCTGCTCCGCAAGAAGCGACTGACCCGCGCCGAGTGTGACCGCATCGACGAGCTGATGCGCCGCGAGGGCGGCCGCTTCGGCGAGATCGCGATCAAGGAAGGCATCCTCACCGAGGCGCAGCTCCGCGACTTTCTGAAAGTCCAGGTCTCCGAGATCCTCTACGACGCGTTCGTCTGGAGCGGCGGAAGCTTTGCCTTCGGCGAGGCCATGGACCTTCCCGGATATGCCGTGACGATCTCGGTCGACCTCGGGAACTTGATCATGGAAGGCGCGCGCCGCATCGAAGAGTGGGAGCAGTGCATTCGCCTCCTCCCCGACAAGAGCGTCGTCTTGCGCGTCGTCTCGCGGCCGAACGAAGAGAAGATCACGCTGACCGCGGACGAGTGGCGGATCCTCTTTCTCATCAACGGCCAGCGAACGCTCGATGAGCTCTGCGCGGCGGCCGACGACGACCGCCTGGAGATCTATCGGGTCGTCTACGGGCTGCTCTCGAACCATCTCATCGAGCCGGCGGTTCGCACGGTCACGATGCACGGCGACGAGACGATGCGGCAGGCGGACGCCCCGCTCTTCGGGAGCGAGTCGACGATCCGCGATCAGGAAGGCGACGACGACACGAGCCTTCTCATCTCCGAAGATGCGAAGCTGTCGTACCACGACGTCGTCAAACCGATCGTGGCCCAGCTGCGCGCCGCGACCGACGGAACGACGATTCCGATCGTCGAGGCGGAGTACCTCGTCGGCCGCCACAGCGACGCCGGGATTCGCCTCTCCGATCCCGGCGTCTCGAGCTTCCACGCGCGCATCTTCCGCGGCCCGGACGGCTACGTGATCGAGGACCTCAAGAGCCGCAACGGCGTCTGGCTGAACGGCTCCCGCGTCTTCCATGCCGTCCTGAAGAGCGGCGACACGGTGCGCCTCGGCGCCACCGATTACCTGTTCGAAGTCCTCTTCACTTGATCCGGTCGATGCCCATGTACTTCCGGAGCGGCTCGGGAACGACGACGCTGCCGTCGGCCTGCTGGTAGTTCTCCAGCACCGCGACGAGCGAGCGTCCGAGGGGCAGCCCCGATCCGTTCAGCGTGTGGACGAAGTTCACTTTCTTGTTCGCGTCGCGATAGCGGATGTTCGCGCGCCGCGCCTGGAAGTCGAGGAAGTTCGAGCACGAGGAGATCTCGCGATACGTGTTCTGCCCCGGCATCCACACCTCGATGTCGTACGTCTTCGCGCTGGTGAATCCCATGTCGCCCGTCGACAGCGTCACGACGCGGTAATGGAGGTTCAGCGCCTGCAGGATCGCCTCGGCATCGCCGGTAAGACGCTCGTGCTCTTCCGACGACTTGTCGGGCGTCGTGAACTTCACCAGCTCCACTTTCTCGAACTGGTGCTGGCGAATGAGTCCGCGCGTGTCCTTCCCCGCCGCCCCCGCCTCTGCGCGGAAACACGGCGAGTACGAGCAGAAGGACTGCGTGAGCGTCGCGCCGTCGAGGATCTCGCCGCGATAGAGGTTCGTCACCGGCACCTCGGCCGTCGGAATGAGGTAGTACCCCTTCTCGTCGGTGAGCTTGAAGAGATCCTCTTCGAACTTCGGCAGCTGGCCGGTGCCGCGGAGCGAGTCGGCGTTCACCATGAACGGCGTCAGGATTTCCCTGTAGCCGCGTGCCGTGTGCGAGTCGAGCATGAACGCCGAGAGCGAGCGGCTCAGCTTCGCGGCCGCGCCGAGGAGGACCGTGAAGCGGGCGCCGGTGATCTTCGTGGCGCGCTCGAAGTCGAGGATGCCGAGGGTCTCGCCGATCTCCCAATGAGCCTTTGGCGCGAAGTCGAACGACGGCTTCTCGCCCCAGCTCCGCTCGACGCGATTCGCGCTTTCGTCCGGACCGACCGGCACCGAGGAGTCGGGAACGTTCGGGAAGTAGAGCTCGAGATTTTCCAGTTCGGCTTCGAGCTCGGCGAGACGAGCATCGAGCGTCTTGATGTCGTCGCCGACCTTCTTCATCGCCTCGATCTGGGTCGACGCGTCCTGCTTGTTCTTCTTGAGCTGCGCGATTTCCTGCGAAGCGTTGTTGCGCTGGTTCTTGAGCTGCTCGACATGCGCGATCGTGCGGCGGCGCTCGGCGTCGAGCTCCACGAAGCGCTCCAGGTCGACGGAAGCTCCGCGATTCTTCAGTGCGGTCTGGTATTCATCCGCGTGTTCGCGGAGGTACTCGCGTGACAACATGGTCGCGCATTCTAATGGTGAACCGAACGGTGGCGCGCGGGAGGCGGCGCGTCGTTCACGAAGTCGCCCGTGATGACGAGCGCGTAGGGCTGCCGCACGCCCGAGCTGATTCGCGGCGCCGTCACGTTGATCGTGTACTTCCCGTTCGCCGGCGCGTCGATCGAGACCGCCTCGACGTTGTTCAGCCGGTCCGGCTGCCCAGGATGCAACGACTCGTTTCCGTACATCGTCGTGCCGGACGGCGTCGTCACCTGCAGATCGAGATCGTTCACGAGCTGCGGCGTCGTGCCGTTGCTCGGCGTGCCTGCCGGATCGGTCCAGACGAGAACGGCCTTCAGGCGCGTGCCGGGGTTCGCCGTGATCGTGGTCGTGGCCGACTCGCCAGCCGCTAGGCCGGGCGTCACGTCGAGCGCGCGCAGTTTCGAGACGTCGCCCGGGAAATAGAGCGCGTCGTCGAGCACCGGGAAGCCGAAGCCCTGTTCGTACGACGGCACCGGATCGCTGTCGACGATCTGCCCCTGCGCGTTGTACTGGTGCGGGACGCGCCGTGCGGAGGCGATCAGCGTCGCTTTCAGCAGTGCCGCGCTCGGCGTGAACTTGTTCGACGGCGTCGCCACGCCGGTCGGATAGAAGCCGTCCGTGTAGTACTGCCGGACGAGCAGCGCGGCACCGGCGATCGTCGGCGACGAGAAGGACGTACCCGCCTGGCTCGTCGCATTGCACGCGCTGTTCACGACGGCGTGTGCGTCGCCGGCGAGGACGATGGCTGGTCCGACCAGATCGGGCTTGATGCGGCCGTCGCGCGAAGGGCCGACCAGCGTGAACGAGGAGACGTAGTCGTCGTTCAAGCCCGGCATGCGCGTCCCGCCGACCTGAATCGTGTTCTTGGCGCATCCCGGCGCCGAGAGCGAGCTCGCGGGCGCAGGACCGGTCGAGCCGTAGTTGCCGGTGTTGAAGACGACCAGCATGTCGGGATGCGAGTAGACGAACGCGTCGATGTCGCGCGCGGCCGCCGTGTAATTCGCGGTCGGCGGCGGCGAGACGCCCTGCATGTCGCCCCACGAGTTCGAGTGGACCCGCGCTCCCTGTTTGTACGCCTGTTCGAGCAGCGGCGTCATCGTGACCGGACAGCCGATTCCCGGCCGCGAGGTACAGCGGTCGAGCGGAGACAGCCCGGCGTCCTGCACAATCAGCTTCGACGAGAGCGCGATCGCGTCGCCGTACTCGTGCGAGCCGTACGGCGCCAGATCGCCGACAGCGCTCGCGGCGGCGTGCGTCCCGTGGCCCTGATTGTCGAATGCATTCAGACCGGTCGCCGGGTCGTCGCAGTACGCGGCGCCCGGGAACTGATCGCAGGAGTAGACGAAGTCGTACGCGACGATCTTTCGCCTGTTCAGATCGACGTTGGCCCAATCGAGGCCGCCGGCCGGCGTGCCGGTGTTGATCGGCGGCAGCGAGCCGTCGGCTTCCGAGAAATAGCAGCTCGAGTAGTCGACGCCGGTATCGAGGAGCGCCAGGATCTGCCCCTCTCCATGGATCCCGTGGTCGTACAGCGGCGTGCCGCCGAACTGCGCGCCCGACTGCAGCGAGCGGTAGGAGATTTCGTTGGCGGAGACGGTGAACGCGGCCGTGGAGGCCGTCGCCAGGGCGACGAGGACGACGGCAAATAACTTGCGCATCGCGACTGGAGAACGCGTTTCTAGTGCACGAATTTCCGGCGATTCCTGATGTAGTCCGCGAGGATGTACTCCCCGAGCCGGTCGGGTGACGAATAGAAGGCCCGGCCTCGGTTGATCTGCGAGAGCTGCTCGACGAAGTTCACCAGCATCGAGTCGGTCGCCAGCATGAACGTCGTGATCGGGATGTTCGCGCGCCGGCAGCGATCGGCCTCCTCGAGCGTCCGGTTCACGATCTTCATGTCGAGGCCGAACGAGTTCGTGTAGAGCTGCCCGTTCTCCGTCAGCGCCGACGGCTTGCCGTCCGTGATCATGAAGATCTGCTTGTTGTTGTGCTTCCGGCGCCGCAGGATGCGCTGCGCCAGCTCCAGGCCCGCCTTCGTGTTCGTGTGGTACGGACCGACTTTGACGTACGGGATCTCGGAGATCGGGATCTCGACCGCCTCATCGCCGAAGACCAGCACGTCGATCGCATCCTTCGGATACTTCGTCAGGATCAACTCCGTCAGCGCCAGCGCCACCTTCTTGGCGGGCGTGATGCGGTCCTCGCCGTAGAGGATCATCGAATGTGAGATGTCGATCATGACGACCGTGGCGCAGTTCGAGTTGTGCTCCGTCTCGAACACCTCCAGATCGTCTTCCGTGATCGATATCTGATCCGCCGGATCGTTGTGCTTCATCGCGTTCTGCAGCGACCGGATCGAGTCGATCGACATCGGGTCGTCGCCGAAGTGGTACGGGCGAGTCTCCGTCAGCCGCTCCGTCCCCTGCCCCGCGTTCGCGACCGAGTGATAGCCGGTCATCGACTTCTGCAGCCCGCCGAAGATCTCGTCGAGCGCGTCGCGCCGGATCTGGCGCTCGCCGCCCGCGGCCAGGCCGAGATTGCCGTTCTGGTCCTCGCCGATGACGTTCTCCTCCATGAGCTGCGCGAAGAAGGCGTCGAGGTCGATGTTCTCGTCGATGAGGCCGCGCTGCTGGAGCATCCGCATCCAGCGCATCGCTTCCTCGACGTCGCCGCCGCTCTGCAGCAGGAGATGATTGAAGAGACGCCGCAGCCCCATCTGGGCGAGGAGCTGCCGGATGAGGTCAGGGTCGAGGTAGGAATAGCGATGTCTCATGAATTAGCGGCATAGCGGCATAGGTGCACAGCGGCATAGTGGGAGGTTGGGTTTTCCTATGCCGCTATGCACCTATGCCGCTATGCAACTCCCTTGGGCTGACTCTTCCTCACCTTCTCGATCCACTTCGCGATCGACGGATTGTTGGGCATCTTCTCGCGCGCTTCTTCGAGCGTCGTCAGCGCGTCCGATTCGCGGCCGAGGATCAGGAGAATCTGCACGCGCAGCTCGACGAGCGACTGGTAGAGCGTGAAGTCGGTCATCTGCTGCGCGTTCAGGAGCGAGACCGCGCGGTCGACGAACTTGAGCGCCACGTCCGGCTTCGAATCGTTCAGCGCGTCGGCCGCGAAGCGGTGCAGCATCCGCGGCGAGTCGCCGAGGAACGACTTGGCGTCGAGGAACTGCAGGAGCGCCTCGCGCACCACCGCCTCCTCGTCCGCGTACCAGCCGTCGCGGATGATGCGGTCGATCTGGCGCGCCAGATCGGCAGGGACCTCAGCTGAGACTTTCGGCATATCGAGATCCTTCGCCGCGTGTCACTTCACCGTCCGCAGCACATTGAACTTCATCAACTCCTGGAACGTGATCGTCGAGTCGAGATCTTCTCGCGCCAGCCGGAGCGACTGGTGCATCCCCTCCAGGATCATCTCCATCCAGAACGCCAGCGCCTGGTCGTTCGCCGCCTGCACGTACTTCCGCGCCGTCTCCTCGAGCTTCGGCACCCGCTTCAGCTCGGCGAAATAGTCGCTGAACTTCTGCTCGTCGGACAGCGTCACCTTATTGCCGTCTACGAACCACGCGAGTATGACGTCATAGTTCGGATCCGACTTCGGCTCGTTCTTCGGCTCCTCGACAGGCGGTGCCTTGCGCTTCTGCTGCCGGCGTCCGGCGAACATGTCGTCGAGATCGTCCGATTCGACGTCGTAGCGCTGCCGCTCGCGCTGCGCCGACTGCCCGGCACGCGCGATCGGCGGGAACTTCGACTCGAACAGCTTCGCGACCGCCTGTCCGATCAGCTTCCGTGCGACGACCTCCGCCCCCTGCTGCTCGCCCTCGTAGACCATCTCGACTTTGCCGGTGATCGCCGGCAGCAGCATCGCGAGGTCCGACAGCCGCGGAAAGACGTGCTGGTCGCCGGTGATCGCGGCGCGGCGTTCGAGATTCGACTGCAGCAGCTCCATCGCCGCGATCGTGAGGCGCGCGGAGACGCCCGACGACTGGTCGACCAGCTCCGACTCGCGCGCCACGAAGGCGATGTTCTCGATCAGGTCGCGGACGTACGGCGGGATCTCGACGGTCGGTCCCTGCTCGCGGTCCGTCCACGCCTCCTGCTCCGTGATGCGGCGTGCCGTATCGATTGACTGCGGATAGTGCGTCAGGATCTGCGAGTCGATGCGGTCCTTCAGCGGCGTGATGATGTTGCCGCGGCTCGTGTAGTCCTCAGGATTCGCGCTGAAGACAAGCACGACGTCCATCGGAATCCGCACCGGAAAGCCGCGGATCTGCAGGTCGCGCTCCTCGAGGATGTTGAGCAGCGCCACCTGGATGCGCGGCGCGAGGTCGGGCAGCTCGTTGATCGCGAAGATGCCGCGGTTCGTCCGCGGAATGATGCCGTAGTGGATGACCTCTTCATCCGCGTAGGTCAGCCGCTGGTTCGCCGCCTTGATCGGATCGATGTCGCCGATCAGGTCGGCCACGGTGACGTCCGGCGTCGCGAGCTTCTCGCGATAGCGCTCTCCGCGCGTCAGCCACGCGATCGGCAGCTCGTCAGCTTTTTCCACCGCGAGGCGACGGCAACGCTTGCAGGTCGGCTCGAAGGGCGAGTCGTTGATCTCGCATCCGGCGACGATCGGAACGTGCTCGTCGAGCAGCGACGTCAGCGACCGCAGGATGCGCGTCTTCGCCTGGCCCCGCAGTCCGAGAAGAATGATGTCGTGCTTCGAGAGCACGGCGTTGTGAATGGCGGGGATGACGGTCCGCTCGTAGCCGTGAATGCCGGGAAAGGTGTTCTCTCCGCGCGCGATTCTCGCGAGCAGGTTGCCGCGCATCTCGTCTTTGACGGAGCGCACCTTGTAGCCGGAGGCGCGAAGCTCGCCGAGGGTGTGGATGTTCATGGTGTCTTTTCTTCGGGTGCTGGTTCGGGATCACGGTTGAATTCGTTCATGGCGCGGCGGAGGTCTCCGCGAGCGAAAAGGACGAGGGCGTCGACCGCTCTACCCACCGCCTCTTCGACCGCCGGCAACTCCTCGGCTGTGAATTCGTCGAGGACGTAGTCGCGCAGGCGTGCTACCTCCGCATAATTCGGTCCGCGCACGCCGAATCGTAAGCGCGCGAATCGCTCGCTCGCAAGCGAGGCCACAACCGAGCGCATCCCGTTGTGCGTCCCCGACGACCCGTTCGGCCGGATCCGCAGCTTCGCCGTCGGCAGATCGATGTCGTCGTACACGACCATCAGATCGTCGGTCGACTCGAGGTAGGCGTTCACCAGCAGCCTCACCGCATCGCCCGACAGGTTCATGTACGTGAGCGGCTTCGCGACCATGACCGCCCCCCCCGCCACCCGCCCCTCGCCGGTCAGCGCGTTCTTCTCGTGCCGGCCGATCTCGATCCGGAACTTTTTCGCGAACGCGTCGACGATCCACCACCCGATGTTGTGCCGCGTCCGCGCATACTCCGCCCCCGGATTCCCCAACCCGACAATCAGTTTCATCGCGCAGCGAAGGGTACAACGTTGACTCGGCCGAGTTCCTGCATAATCCGCGTTCATTCGGACCATGGAGCAACACGACATTCGACCGATGGCTCAGCGCCAACGGATCGTGCTGATTGACGACAGCGCCAACGATCTCGCCGTGACGCGGCGATTTCTGGAGCGCCACGGGTACGACGTTGCCACCGCGCTCTCGGGCGAAGAAGGGCTGGCGCTTGCCGCGCAGACGCCGCTCCCCGACGCCATCCTCGTCGACTACCGCATGCCGGTCATGGACGGATTCGAGGTCGCGCGCCGGATCAAGAGCGATCCGCAGCTGCAGACTATCCCCGTCCTGATGCTGACCGGCGCCGACTCGGCGCAGCGCGTCGTCGAAGGCCTCGGCGCCGGCGCCGACGACTTCGTCGCCAAAGGCTCCGACTTCGAGATCCTCTTCGCCCGCCTCCGCGCGCTCCTGCGCGTCAAGAACTACCAGGACCAGTTGCGGCGCATGAATCAGCGGATCATGCGCGACCTCCAGTTCGCGCGCCGCGTCCAGGAGGCGCTCGTCCCCGCCGGCTCATTCCGCACGCAACGCGCCGAAATGCGCTCCGCCTACATTCCGAGCGAGGCGCTGTCGGGCGACTTCTACGACTACTTCATGCAGGACGACCTGCTCTACCTCTTCGTCGCCGACGTCTCGGGCCACGGCCTTCCGGCGGCGATCCTCGTGTCGCTGCTGAAGAGCTACATCCACCTCGAAGCCGATCCGCGGTCATCCCTCTCCGAGGTGATGACGCGCCTGAACGACTTCCTGTTCACCGTCAGCCTGCCGACGCAATACGCGACGGCGCAACTCTTCCGCGTCGACGGCAGTGGCAACGTCGTCTTCTCGAACGCGGCCCACCCGCCGTTCCTGCTCTACCAGCGCTCCTGCGGCAAGACCTCGATGATCGAAGAGCCGTCGAACCTCCTCGGCGCGATGCCGTCCATGCTGTTCGAAGAGCGAAAACTCAGCGTCTCGCCCGGCGACACGCTCTTCGTCTACACCGACGGCCTGACCGACCGGCGCAACACGTCCGGCGAGTTCTACTCGATCGACCGCATCGCCGGCCTGCTCGAGGACTCACGCGACTCCGCCGTCGATACGATCTACGACCGCATCTACGACGACATCTCCGGCTTCGACGCGACCGAGGAGTACAAGGACGACATCGCGTTCGTGATCACGCGATTCCACTAGGACACCTTCCGGAGCATCTCCACGGCCTGCGGCTTCTTCTCGTACTGGACGTCCGACGCGGCGATCTTCTCGAGATAGCCGCGGGCCTGGGCCGGGTCGTTGCGCTTCAGGTGAGAGCGCGCGATCCAGAACCACGTATCGACGACGTACTCGTTCTCGTTGAAGCGATGCAGCTGCACCGCCTGCTCGAGCGTGGTGGCCGCCTCGTCCCAGCGTCCGAGCGAGTAGTAGATGCGGCCGAGGTGCGAGAGCGCGTCGAAGTGGTCGTATGAATTCTGGTCGACGTTTGCGAGGACCGTCTTGTACCGCTCCTCCGCATGCGCATAGTCGCGGCGATCGAAGTAGACCGCGCCGCAGAACAGCAACGCGTTCCGATAGAAGTACGAGTTGAAGAACGGCTGATTCGGATCGAAGAGCGCCAGCGCCTCCTCGAACAGATGCAGCGCCTCGTCGTAATCGCGCAGCGCGTACACATTCAGCGCCTTCAGCGCGAGCGCCTGCGCCGTCACGTTTGCGTCGTGCGAGTAGCGCATCGACTGATCGTGGAGATCCTTCGCCCGCGCGTAGTCGCGTTCCTCGTGCGAGAGGTGGCCGAGGATCACGAACGACTTGTACTTGATGTCGTTCGCCTCATCGCTCTCCTCCGACTCGCACGCGGCGGTGAAGCATTCGCGGGCGCGTGCCGGGTCGCCTGAATAGAGCGCCGCGACCGCGCGGTAGTACGTCGCTTCGAGCGGCGTGAGGACCGTGCTGTGCTGGCTGGCCAGCGAGTCGATGAATTTCGTCGCGAGCTGAGCGAGGACGCGATTGTCCGGGGTCGCCTCGACGATGAAGTTGTGCAGATAGACCAGCCGGTTCTCGAGGATGCGCATCAGCTCCAGCATCATCGTGATGCGTTGCTGATCGTCGGTCGCCTCGCGGAAGAGCGCCGCGATCCGGCGCTGCAGCTGCGCGTACTGCCGGTCGTACTGCTCCGCGGCGGCGTCGGACAGCTCCCCCGGCTCGCGCTGCAGCTTCGTCTCGAGCGAGACACGTTCGTTGACAAGGTCGTGGAGTTGATGCGTGAGATCAGCCATGCTCAACGCTCGCGGCGTGCAATCGGAGAGCCAGCAACCTCGAGCAGCCGGAACTCGATCTGCCGCCGATCCTCATCAATCGACTCGACTTGGATCACCACGTGATCGCCGAGCCGCATCTCCCGCGCCGTCGATTCGCCGCGCAGCCGGTGCTCGTGCTCCGCGTAGCGCCAGAAGTCGCCGCCCACCGTCGCGATCGGCACCAGTCCCTGCACGAAGATCTCATCGAGCTCGACGAAGAGGCCGAACGGCGCGACACCGGTCACGATCCCGCTGAACTTCTCGCCGACCTTGCCGCGCATGAAGATGACCTTCTTCCACTCCAGTACCTCGCGCGAGGCCTCTTCGGCGCGCCGCTCCCGTTCGCTCGACTGCGCCGCGTAGAGCGGGTGCATCGCCTCCATCTTCGCGCGGCGGTCGCCGATGAGCGGACCGTTCGCGATCAGCTCCGCGAGCCGGCGGTGCACGATCAGGTCGGGATAGCGGCGGATCGGCGACGTGAAGTGGCAGTAGTGCTCGATGGCGAGCGCGAAGTGGCCGAGCGACTCGTCGGCGTAGGACGCCCGCTTCATCGACCGCAGGATGATGTTCGTCAGGAAGCGCTCTTCCGGCGTCCCGCTGACCGCCTTCAGCACCCGTTGCAGCTCGGTCGGCCGGATGTCTTCCAGGTCGCCGCGCAGCGTCAGCTTGAACTCGGCGAGGATCTCGCGGAGGTCCTGCAGCTTCTGCGGATCCGGCTGCTGGTGGACGCGGTAGAGGCCCGGCTGATTCGCGAAGACGAGCTCGCGCGCGACGACTTCATTCGCGGCGAGCATGAACTCCTCGATGAGCCGGTGCGCCACGTTGCGCTCGGACGCGCGGATCGCCTCGATGTCGCCGCTCTCTCCGAGCATCACCTCGGCTTCCGGCAGGTCAAAGTCGATCGAGCCGCGCTGCTCGCGCCGCACGCGCAGGATCTCGTAGAGCTCCAGCATCCTCCCGAACTCCGGGAGGAGATAGCCGTAGCGTTCCCGCAGCTCGGGTGTGATGTCGGTCAGGATGGCGGCGACGTTCGTGTACGTCATCCGCTCCTTCGTCCGGATCACCGACTTGAAGATGCGGTGATCGACGAAGCGGCCGCGCGGATCGATCTCGATCTCGCACGAGAACGTCAGCCGGTCGACGCGCGGATTCAGCGAGCAGATCCCGTTCGAGAGCCGTTCCGGCAGCATCGGCACCGCGCGTCCGGGAAAGTAGACCGACGTCCCGCGCTCGAACGCCTCGCGATCGAGGGCGCTGTTCTCGGTGACGTAGTGCGCGACGTCGGCGATGTGCACGCCGAGGAGGAAGTTCCCGTTGGGCAGGCGCGCGACCTCGACCGCGTCGTCGAAATCCTTCGCCGTCTCGCCGTCGATCGTGACGATGTTGTGCTCGCGATAATCAGCGCGATTCGCGATCTCGGCGGCCGGCACTTCGGTCGGAATCGACTCCGCGTGCGCGATCACCTCGTCCGGGAACGCGTGCGGGATGTGGAACTTCCGGATGACGACCTCGATGTCGACGCCCGGCTCGCCGATGAAGCCGAGCGTCTCGACGATCCGGCCGGTCGCGTAACTTCGCGAGCGGTCGGGATAGCGGTCGATCTCGACGTTCACCATCTCGCCGTCGCGCGCGTTCATCGTTTCGCCCGTCTCGATCACGACGTCCGTGTCGATGCGGAAGTCGAACGGGACGACGTACGGGTCGGCCGCGTCGGCGTGGAAGCGGCCGACGACGTGACGGTGGGCGCGTTTGAGGATGCGAATGACCTCGCCCTGAATCAGGTCGCGGCCGTGGAGCTTCTTGAACTTGGCGCCGCGTTTGTCGGCACGGACGATGATGAAGTCGCCGTTCATCGCGCCTTTCATCAGCTTGCGATCGATGTAGATGTCAGGATCCTCGGCCCCACCGAAGACCGTGCCGTAGCCGTCGGGATGCACCTTCACCGCGCCGGCGTGATACGGCGTGAACTCGAGCAGCGAGTAGCGCTTGCCGCGCACCGGCACGAGCACGCCGTCGCGCTCGAGCTCCTCGACGATGATGGCGATCTCGTCGCGCGAGACCTCCGGATCCTTGAGCCGCTCGTGAATCTCGGCGATCGAGAGCAGGCGATTGCCGCGCTCCCGGAGGAGGGTGACGATGTCGTTTTCGAGTTCTGTGTCGCGCATGGTGTGGGGGCAGGCTCTTAGCCTGCCCTGGCGCGGCTGAGAGCCGCACCCTACATTATCTGCGCGGACGCGGCGTGGCCGGAGCGCTGACGCGCTTATGGGAGACGCGGCGAGGCGGACGGATCGAGTCGGCGAAACCGTTCAGCATCGTCTGGCTGCGGAGCTTGTTGTGGAGCGTGTTGCGGTGAACCCCGAGCTTCTTCGAAGCCTGCGTGACATTCCCTCGCGACGCCGTCATGGCGGCCACGATGTACTTTCCTTCAAACGCTTCGACTGCCTGCTCGAGCGTGATGCCGTTGCCGATCAATTCACGGATGATCGCGTTCAAACGGTCGTCGATACTTACCATCGATTTCGAACCTCGCGTTGCGGTGAGAGCGGCGATTCTACACCTCGCTTCGTTCACCGTTGCCAACACTTTTTAGAGTGTCGCGAAAAAAATTTTCGTGCGCGCGATGCTTGACAAATCGCGCTGAGATGATCAATGCGGCGATCGTGAAAAACGTCACAACGGCGCCGAAGAGAACCGATCGCGGCTGATACGTCCACACCACTTCATGCGATCCCGCGGAGAGAGAAACAGCGCGAAACGTGCCGAATGCGAGCACCTTCTCTGCTTCGGCGCCGTCGATCGCCACGTGCCATCCCGGCGCGTCGTTCTGCGTCACCACCAGCATTCCCGATTCCGCGGTGTCGCTCTTCACACTCACGCGTGACGGTGCGATCGTGAGCGCGCGCGCCGGAACCACCCGCCTCGCCTGCGTCTCGACGTACGCCATCGGCAGCGCGGCGCCGAACCGGTAGACGCCGACATGCTCCGCCCCCGCGACACGCTCGAAAGGCGGCCCGATCGTCGACGCCGACACCACCCACCCGACGGCGAGCGCCTGCAGTGCGCCGAGATCGCGCAGCGCCCGGTAGTAAAGCGCGAGATATCGCTGCGACGTCACCGGCGCCGCGGTGAGCGCGGCGTAGCGATGCTCGTACAGATTCAGATAGCCCGAGATCCACGCGCCGCGGCTTCCGCCGTGCAGCGCCACGTCGTTGTAATCCTGCAGCACCTTCCGATCGCGTCCGATCGAGGCGTCGTACGGAATCTGCTTCGTCGTGAACGGCGCCGTCACACGCAACGGCTTCGTCGCGACGAGCAGGTCGAGCGCGATCGCGGCGATCAGCACCGCGTCGACGATCGGGCTGCGCCGCCGCAGCGCATCCCATCCTGCGACCGCGAGCGCCACGATCGCCAGCGCCGCGAACGGCACGACGCGTGGCGGATAGCGGAAGATCGTCAGCGGGAGGTGCGGCAGCCACCGCGGTCCGCTCGCGACTGCCGCGACGAGCGCGATCGTGCCGAGGTACGGCCACGAGCGCCGCCAGCCGCGCACGAAGGCACCGATGATCGCGAGCGCCACGACGAACGCGCCGGCATACAAGACGAAAATGAAATGCTGCGCCGGCTGAAATCGCGCCAGGCGCGGCGGGACCGCGACCAGCAGCCAGTCGCGCAGCGGCATCGAGCCGCGCAGCACGTCCGTCGGATCGAAGCCGCTCACGCGGTTGCTCCCCGCGAGCATCTCGAGGAACGGGAAGAGCTGCACCGCCGTGAGCCCGAGCGCGCCAAGGCCTGCAAGCGCGATCGTCCGCAGATTGCGATTGATCACGACATAACAGACCGCCGCGATCGCCGCGAGAAACGGCTCCCCCGCCAGAAACGACATCGCCAGCACCACCGCCCCGGCCACCGGCCACCGGCCACCGGCCACCAGCAACACCCACGGCAGCCACGCGAACGTCGCGAAGTTGTTCTGCACGTCGAGCAGCGACAGCACCGGCCCGCTCAACATCAGCGCGACCGCGCCGAGGAGCGAGGCGGCGACGGAAGCACGTCGCACGAACCATAGATAGGCGCCGGCGCCGAGGAGCAGCGCATGGAAAAGCAGGAACGCGACGTACGCCGTCGGGAACGGCAGCACCAGAAAGAGCCAGGCCGGAGGATAGAAGACCGCCGTCTGCGGATTCGCGAGCCACGCCTCGCCGGACGCGTTGTACGGATTCCACAGCGGCAGCGAGCCGGCGCGCAGCTGCTCGGTCGTGAACCAGCGCAGCGGCTGGAAGTAGTCGAGGTGATCGCGAAACGTGAATACCTCGTTGCGCGCCAGCGCCGGGCCGAAGACGGCGAGCGCCGCGAGGACGATCGTGGCGGCCGCGATGCCGTGACGCCTCATTTCGCGCGCGCGCAGAAGCCGCCCACCACCGCCCGCACCAGCCGCGTCCCGTCGGCGAAGAACCGCGTCCGGATCCGCTCGTCGTTTCCGTGGATCGTTCCGGCGTCGTAGTAATTCACTTTGAACGGCGCGAAGCCGTACGCCACGATGCCGCGCGCGCGGAAATAGCGGCTGTCGGTCGTCCCGGCGCCGACGATCGCCGCGACGCGCGACCCCGGCTGGTCCGCCTTCATCTTCTGCTCGAGGAGGCGGAAGAGCTCCGTGTCGCTGCTCGTCGCCGGAACAGGGTCGCTCGTCAGCAGCACCTCGACGTTCCCGTTCGTTCCGGCCGCGGCGCGCACGCGCTGCAGCATGTCATCGTGCTTCTCGTCCGGAAGCAGCCGGATGTCGACGTCGGCCACCGCGCTCGCCGGAATCGAATTCGTCGACGTTCCGGCCTGAATGTGCGTCAGCGCGATCGTGTCGCGGAGCAGCGCGCGGAACGCGGGCGTGAGCACGCGCGTGATCCGGTCGGCGCCCTCGTTCTCGATGTTTCGCATCACCTCGCCCCGCTCGTCCTTGCGCGCCGCGCCGGCATCATGGAAGAAGCGCTCGACGTCCGGCGTGAGGCGGTACGGCGTCTCGATCTTCTCGATGCCGTCGAGCGCATGCAGGAGCTTCACGACGCTGCCGCCGTCGTCTGGAGGCGCCGCGGCGTGTCCGGCCGCTCCGGTCGCATGGATGCGCAGCCAGAGCGGCACCTTCTGCTGCACCTCGATGCCCCAGAACGCGACGTGATCGACGACCGTCTCGTTGTATCCGCCCTCGTTCAGCACGAACCCGACGTTCTCGAACAGATCGCGCCGCGTCTCTAGCAGCTCCTTCGCTCCGTGCTGTCCGCCCGCCTCTTCGTCCGCGGTCGCCAGGAAGACCACGTCGCGCGTCAGCGGAGCGTTCGTCCGTTTCAACTCGATCAGCGCCATCGCCTCGGCGATCCCGAGCGACTTGATGTCGAGCGCTCCGCGGCCCCAGATGTAGCCCTGCTCGACGAGCCCGGCGAACGGCGGCTTCGTCCACTCGTTCGCGACCGCGGGGACGACGTCGACGTGACTGAGCAGCAGCAGCGCCTTCTCGTTCGTCCCCGAACGCAGCCGCGCGTAAACCGACTGCCGCCGCGGATTGCTGCCGACGAGTTGCGCCGGAATGCCGTTGCGCGTCAGCAGCTGCTGCAGATACCTCGCGCCGGCGCTCTCGTTGCCCGGCGGATTCGACGTATCGATCCGCAGATACCCGATCAGCGCCTCGCGCCCCTCGACATCCAACGGATCCTCATTCGCGGACGCCGCGCGCCTGCACTCGAGCGACGCAACGAGCAGGAAGATCAGCGGCAGCAGAATCGCGCGTCGCGCCATCTGAGTCGCGAGTATACGAGTCCTCGGTCCTCAGTCCTCGGTCCTCGGTGCAGCCGTCCGAGGACTGAGGACCGAGGACCGAGGACTTCACTGCGGCGGATACGTGACGAACTGTCCGTTACTGAAAACGATGTCGCAGTCGAAGTTCGTAATCGCGCCCGCTGCAGGATTCGATTGGAAGACGCCGTCCTGGCCGGCCGAGATGATCACGTAGCGTGACGCGTTGCCGGAGCCGAGCGGTTGATCGATGAAGATGTTGAACTGCTGATTCCACCCATCGAGCTTCGGGATCGACTTGATATACGTCGGCGCCACCAACGCCTCCACGTCACTCGCCATGATCACATTCGACGCACCCAGCATCCCCGCCGACGCGCCGCCGGCGTTGTACGACGAGACATCCGACGCGCGCGCCTCCCACGCCGTTGAAATCGCCTTGATGCTCGCCATCGTGCGTTTCTGCTTCGCACGCTGGATCGCCACCAGCATGTTCGGGATCGCGATCGCCGCGAGAACGCCGATGATTCCGACGACGACCAGGAGCTCGATCAGCGTGAAGCCTCTCTCTCTTCGACGCAAACTTGACCTCCGATACTTTTCCAAAGACCAACTCTCCCACCGGCAATCGCAATACCAACGCCGGCAGGAATACCTAAGTCACACCAGATCTATCGCTTGGGACCCAATCGCCCGTTTGCAGAAAGGCCGAAAATGACGCGATCTGTGAGGTGAAGTGACAAAAGTCGTCAGCCGACTACCGGCTGTGGAATCGTGAGTTGCACTTCCGGCTCGTCCACCGGCTGCGCCCGATACGCTTCGTAGCACCCGCGGCAGCGCGCCTCGTACGACGAATCGCCCACCTCCACCTGCGCGTCGCCGCCGCTCAAACGCTGCGAGTAATGCGCGGCGCCGCGGCAGCGCACGCAGACGGCGTGCATCTTCGACACTTCCTCGGCCACTGCCAGCAGTGCCGGCATCGGGCCGAACGGGCGACGCATGTAGTCCTGGTCGAGTCCGGCCGCGATCACGCGGATCCCGGCGTCCGAGAGCTGCATGCAGACGTCGACGATCCCGGCGTCGAAGAACTGCACCTCGTCGATGCCGACCACCTGCACGCCGATCTCGACGCGCGCCAGAAGCTCGTTCGACGTCGCGACCGAGATCGCCTTCAGCCGGCGATCGTCGCGCGATACCACCTCGCCCTCGCCGAACCGGTCGTCGAGCGCCGGCTTGAAGACCTGCACCCGCTGACGCGCGATCACCGATCGTCGCAGACGGCGAATCAGCTCCTCTGATTTTCCGGAGAACATTCCTCCGGCAATGATCTCGATCCAGCCGCCGCGATGTCCGTCCAATGTAGGGTTTGCCTCCGAAGTGGTGTCGGCGTTCAGGATAACAAAACCTGCTACCCTGATCCCACAGTTGAAACGGTCACTCCTGATCCTCGCATTGCTGCTCGGCACCGGTGCGATCGCCGAGCCTTTGCGCGTCGGGAAGATCATCGTCCGGCCGCTCGACGTCTACTCCCAGGACGAGGCGACGCGCGGCATCGTCTATAGCTTCGCCGACAAACTGCACGTCGAGACGCGCCAGGCGGTCATCCGCAAGTTCCTTCTCTTTCGCGAGGGCGATCCGTTTCGTCCCGAGCGCCTCGCGGAGACCGAGCGGAACCTGCGAGGCCAGCGCTTCCTGAAGTCGGCGAGCGTCGTCGCCCAGCCGCCGCACGACGGCGTCGTCGACGTCGTGGTCACCACGCAGGACGCTTGGTCGATCGCTCCCGAGACGCAGGCCGGCAACAAAGGCGGCGCGAGCCAGGTCGGCGCCTCGATCGTCGAGACGAATCTCCTCGGCACCGGCCAGTCGATGGCTATCCGCTGGGACAAAACCGTCGACCGCACGCGCTTTCTCGTCGACTACCAGAACCCGGCGCTCAACTCCTCGTACTGGAACGCGCGCGTCACCTACGGCATGAACTCCGACGGCTACGAGCACGCGTTCAGCCTGGCGCGTCCGTTCTACGCCTTCGCGACACCATGGTCGACCGACTTCGAGCTCCATGACATTCGCCAGAACGACCGGCTCTACCTCGCCGGCGAGACGACCGACACCTTCCGCCACGACATCTCCCGCATGACCGCCAGCTTCGGCCGCGCGCTCGATCCGAATGACGACCGCGCCGATCGCGTCGTCACCGGCATCCGCGTCGCCCGCGACGACTTCTCCGAAATATCGGGGTCGACGCTCCCGGCGTCGCGCAATTTCCGCTACGCGTTCATTCGCTATGAGCGCGCGTTCAACGACTTCGTGAAGCTCAACTTCATCAACAAAGACCTCCGCTACGAAGACTTCAACCTCGGCGGCGCGTATTCGATCGAGACGGCGGTCTCGCCGCGCGCGTTCGGAACGACGAAGAACACATTCTTCGGCCGCGCCTGCGCCTCGGACGGCCAGCGCCTCGGCGACACGAGCTTCATCATTCCGTCGTTCTCGGTCGAGTCGCGCTTCGACGGCGGCGCCGCGAACTCCGTCGCCAATGCCACCGTCAACTACGTGAAGCGCTTCGACACCGATCACCCGACCGCGACCGTCGCGCGCGTCACCCTCACCGACGGCTGGCGTCTCGACAAAGACGTCCAGTTCTTCGCCGACGGCCTCACCGGCCTCCGCGCCTATCGCCTGCACGCCTTCACCGGCAGCCGCTCGTTCATCGCCAACGTCGAGCAGCGCATCTACCTCGGCCGCGAGATCGCCCAGCTCGTCTCGCCCGGCGTCGTCGCCTTCTTCGACACCGGCAACGCGACGTACGGCGGCACCTCCAAACTCTTCGCCGTCAAAAGCGACATCGGCCTCGGCATCCGCATCGGCCTCCCCCGCAGCCCCAAGAACCTCATCCGCATCGACGTCGCCTACCCCCTCAACACAGAGTTCGGCCGTAGGCGCGGACTGCTCGTCTCCTTCGCCAGCGGCCAGGCGTTCTAGAGGGCGCCGCCCCCTCATCCGCCTGTCGGCACCTTCTCCCCCAAAAAGCGGGGGAGAAGGACGCTCGTGGGAGAGCTTGCGGAAACCTTGAATCGAGCGGCCTTCTCCCCGCGATAGCGGGGAGAAGGTGCCGAAGGCGGATGAGGGGCGCGTGCCTTATGCGAAAACAGCCGCCAGCTTCGCGACCCCGGCAACCATCCGCTCGTCCGTCTCTTTCGCGAACGTGAGCCGCATGGTGTTCCTGCCGGATCCGTCGACGAAAAACGGCGCGCCGGGGATGTAGGCGACGCCGTTGGCAACCGCGCGTTCAACGTACAAAGCCGTATCCACCTCGGGAGCGAGCGTCATGAAGGTGAACAGGCCGCCCGCCGCATCGGTCCACGTCGCGCGGCCGGTGAAGTGCTCCGACAGCGCGGAAAGCAGCGTCGCGCGCTTGCCGCGATAGAACGCGCGCACCTTGTCGATCTGCGGCCGCAGCGCGCCCGACGCGCAGAACTCGTCGACGATCGACTGATCGAGCATCCCGGAGCAGAGGTCCGCCGCCTGCTTCGCGATCTCCAGCCGCGACGCGATCGCCGGCGGCGCCACGATGAAGCCGCAGCGCAAACCCGGCGCGAGCACCTTCGAGAACGAGCCGAGGTAGATCACCCGTCCGTCTTCATCGCGAGACTTCAGAGGCGTCGTGTCGGCGTTGTCGACGTACACCAGCTCGCCGTACGGATCGTCCTCGATCACGAGGAAGTCGAGCTCGCGCGCGATCTCCAGCACCTTCGCCCGCCGCTCCTGCGTCATCAGCCGCCCGGACGGATTCTGAAAATTCGGGATCACGTACAGCAGCTTCGGCCGCGTGCGCGCCGCGACCGCGGCCAGCGACTCCGGCACGATGCCGTCGTCGTCCTGCTCCACGCCCGCGAGCTGCGCGCTCCGTGCGTGAAACGACGACGTGCCGCCGATGTACGTCGGCAGCTCGACCAGCACCGTGTCACCCGGATCGAGCAGCGTATGCGCCACGAGATCGAGCGCCTGCTGCGATCCGGTCGTGACGATCACCTCTTCCGGCATGCAGCCAATCTTCCGCTCGCCCGCCAGCGATGCGATGAATGCGCATAGCCGAGGAAGCCCGCGCGTCGGCCCGTACTGCAGCGCGATCTGCCGCCGCTCCCGCACCACCCGCTCCGCAATCGCCCCGATCTCCTCGGCCGGAAACGTCTCCGGATTCGGACTGCCGCCCGCAAACGAGATCACGTTTGGATCGTTCATGTACCGCGCAAACGCCCGAATCGCCGACGGCCGAAACGCCCCCGCGTCGCGGGAAAACAAATGGTCGTAATCCATGTCACCCCTTCCAGCGTCCGTCATCCTGAGCCGCGTAGACGGCGAAGGATCTCAAATTTCGCGGCACGAGATGAGCCGCCGTAGGCGGCGCCAGATCCCCAGCCCCCGTCTTTAGACGGGGGACCGGTCGTTCCGAAAATGCGAGCCCGCGTAGCGGGCGACAGGTGCCGCCCGCTACGCGGGCTCACGTTCTATGGACGCGAACAACCCCCGCGTGAACGCGGGGGCTGGGGATCTCTCGCCGCCTACGGCGGCTTGAAAGCTCGCACGAGCAGAGTCAACCGACATCGGTAGCGGCCATCCTCCGCTTCGTTACGCCCGCTCAGGATGACGGAGCTTTCCGGTCCGAGAGCGCGGCGAACGAGGCCAGCATCCACATGCCGACCGCGGCGCCGAAGGCGCTTTGCAGCAGCGAGATCACGACGCGGGCCGGTGCGAAGGCGAGTGAGATGAAGGTGTCGTGCGCGGAAGGGACGGAGAAGACGACCGAGAACATGCCGATCGTCGCCGCGCCGCCGAAACTGATCACGAAGAGAATGAACGCCACCGCGAAATGACGTCCGAAGTCGGCCTTCGCTTCGGTCCACGCCAGCTTCGCCGCCTCCGACGCGCCGAGGTTGCGCTCGATTGCGAGGATGATCGCTTTGAGCGACCAGATCGCCGCGATCACGCAGGCGATGATGCACAGAAAGATCGCCACCGCGATCCCGAGACAACCGGCGATGACGATACCGGCCTGCGAGTCGCGGAACGCCACCATGGCCGCGAGCGCGAGGATCAGCGGCACCAGCACCGGAATCAGCGTCGTGCCGTACGTGATGTTGTAGATCCAGAAGACCGTCCAGATCGAGTGACGGCCGCCGCTCAGCCACCGCTCCATGCTGAACACCTTCGGCCGTTCCGCGCGCTCCGCGTCGACGAACGTCTGCGCGCAGCCGGCGATCACGAACGAGTGGATCACCATCAGCAACGCCGCCAGGAACAGCGCCCCGACGAAGATCCAGAGGAACACCGCGAGATGCTCGAGCAGCGCTGTCCCGAAAGCCATCGCCGTCTCGTCCGGCTTCTCGATGTTGAACACCGACAACCCGATCGACACCAGCAGCGGCACGATCGCGGCGATGATCGATCCGATGATGAGCATCGCGAACAAGATGTTCTCCGCGATCCGCAGCGCCATCAGCGGCCAGTTCGCCAGCGCGCTCTCCAGCCCGCGGCGAAGGACGTCGGGGATGGAGCGCTTCACAACGTATTGCGCCTGTGATCCGACGCGCCGGTGAACGGCACCAGCGCCGCCATCTCGTACAGCCGGCTGCGGAGGCGCGTGCCGATGCGGGCGGCGAGCGGCTCCTCCTTCGCGTCCGGGTTGTCCGTGTAATTCGTCGTGAAGAGCGTCGTCCGCTCCTCGTTGTAGCGCGTGTTGATCACGTAATAGAGGATGTCCTGGATGAACGTCGTCGGCTTCTGCGACCCGAGCTCGTCGAGCACCAGCAGATCGGTCTCCAGCAGCGGACGAAGCAGCTCCGACTTGCTCGGCACCTCGTCCGAATCGAACGACGCCTGAATCTCCTGGATCAGGTCCTGGAAATTGCTGAACAGCACCCGTCCCGGCTTCCCGCTGTTGACGATCTCGATCAGCGCCGCGACCGCGAGATGCGTCTTGCCCGAGCCGCACGGCCCCATCAGCAGCAGCCCGCGCCCTTCATCCGCCGCCGGCCAGAGATCGACGAACTCCTGCACCCGCGCCTTCGCGTTCTTCAGCACCGGCATCTTCTCCTTGAACGACTCGAGCGTGCAGTGCTGATAACGCTTCGGAATGTTCGCGCTCAGAAGCCGCTGCCGACGCCGCAGATCGCCCTGACACCCGCACGGCTCCACCCGCAACGAGTCCCCCGGCACCGGCAGCCACCCCGTGCCATTGCATCGCGGACAGGTGGCAGGTTCGAGGGCCGTGGACATAGGAACAGTTTAACGGTTACCCATATACTTTCGCCGTTCAGCATGCCCTCCACGCTCCTGACCTATCTGGCCGGACGGCCGGACTCCGCGACGTTTTTCGTCCCGTCCGAGGTGGCGCGGGTCGTCGATGAGATCTTCCCGCGGGCGGAGTGGCTCCTGCCGGAACCGTATCGAATCTTCCCCGCGGACGAGACCCAGCCGCCGACCCTCGGCTTCCCGGTCATGGAGACCACCGTCATGCGCGAGCTCGACGCGCGGCTCGACCGCTGGCTCGCCGACGAGATCGCGTGGCACATCTCGCGCGAACAGACCCACCGCGAAAAAATGCAGGCGTCGTTCACCGCGTATCTGAACGCGCTGATCAAGACCGCCGAGAACGCGCTCCTCTCGAACCTCCTGAGCGACTACCACGCCATCTTCTGGCTCGCGCACTCGGCCGACGTCGCCAAACACTTCGCCGCGCTGCCGCGCCGCATCAGCCAGCTCGACGCCAACACCGGACGCACCCAGGGCGACGCCCTCAAATACCGCATCTACGCGAAGTGGGCGGCCGACATCCGCGACCAGATGACCCAGCTCTGCGCCCGCTCCGCCGCGACCCTCGACGGCGAAGAACAGCGCGGCCTCCAGTTCTTCCGCCTCCTGCAGGACGACGTCCTCATCTTCACCGAGGAGTTCATCGGGCCGGATTTGCGAGAGCTGCGGTCCTTCATCAACGGCTACCTGCGGCGCGACTTCCAGGCGTTCCGCGACACCTTCGAGAAACTCCGCATCAACGCGACGGACCTGATCCAGAAAGACAAGACCTTCCGCAACGCCCTCCCCGTCTTCGGCGTCTCGCCCGACCAGGCGATCGTCGTGGCGCTGCTGCTCGACAGCCGATTCCAGAACTTCCTGTTCGAAAACCAGTTCGTCCAGAACGCCGTCTCGCGCGAGGAGCGCGAACAGTTCGCCCTCATCGCCAAGCGCGTGCGCGAATTCGCGGTGCTGACGCAGTTGCGCCGCGGAATCGTCTGGATGACCACGACCGCGGACGGACAGATCGTCTCGACCGACCGGCGCAACCCGACCGCCTTCTCGCGCTCGACACGGCCCCTCGACTTCGGCCGGCCGGGGGTGGTCGATCCGATGGTGCATCGCTTCGGCCTGATCTACGACATCTCCAGCTTCTCCGAGACCCTCGGCAACATCCGCCGCGGCGGCAGCAAGTCCGAGATCAGCTCCTACCGCCAGATGGTCCTCTTCCAGCGCAAACTCGAGACGATCGCGGAGCGGCACTCGCTGCAGTTCGAGAAGTTTCTCGGCGACGGCGCGTTCTACACCACCCGCCGCGCGCTGCGCCTCGTCCGCGCCGCCGTCGAGATCCAGCGCTTCTACTCCGAGATGAAGCGCAAAGGCTTCGCGTTCAACAAAGGCCTCCGCATCGCGCTCAACTACGGCTACTACCGCCTGCTGCCGATGAAGACCTCGAACGAGTCGAACGAGCGGATCACCGAGTTCTACGGCCCCGGCATCGTCGAGCTCTCGCGCCTGACGACCGGCAAAGCGAACAAAGAGATCGAAGAGATCGCGGCGTTCCTCGTCTCGCGCGGCTACGACCACTCCACCGTGACCACCTTCTTCGCGCCGCTCAAGCGCGGCGCCGACATCGTCGACCACACCCAGCACGCGCGCGAGTTCTACGCGTACATCAACGCCAACAACAACCTGATCAACGAAGGGATCGTGGCGTCGATGAACCTGCTGCAGGAACTGTCGTCGGAGCTGATGAACGAGATGCAGCCGCTGTATCGCCTCAAGGCGGCGTGGGGCACCTACATCGGCTTCGCGCCGGCGGTGCCCGGGCTCGAGTTCGTCGGCATCCGGCTCCTCGGCATGGTGCAGCTCAAAGGCCTAGACGACATCGAAGTCGGCGAGATCGCGCCGTTCGGTGCGGCTGAGGTGGAAGCGACGCCGATCGAAGCGAGCGAGTCGCTGACGACCATCCTGCGCCAGGAGTTCCACCACGAGCGCGACGCGCACGTCGAGCTCGCGACCGGCGCCATGCACGTCGACCCGACCACGACCGCCAACCGGGCCATGGGCCCCGAGCTCGTCCTCTGCGTCACCGGCCAGCGCCTCGACGAAGACGAAGTCCTGATCGCCGAGTGGGACCCCAGCAGCGACGACCTCAATCGCCCGCTAAGAATCCCCTACCGCGACTTCCAACGCCTCTTCGCCATGAAAGGCGACCTGACCACCGAGACGCTCAGCGAGCGCAAGTCCACCCTCCGCGACCTCTACCACCGGTTGACGGAGCACTCGAACGCCGAAGCCGTCCCGCTAGGCGCCTTCCGCCGCGAAGAGTACGAGAGATTCATCCTCGGCGAAGTAGTCGAGCGGTTGTAGCTTCTGCGTGGCTTCTCTGCCTCTGTGTGGCGCCGGCGCCCTCGCCGGCGCGGCGCCGCGCTGAGTGAGCTCACATCACCGAATCCCGATACACCTCAGTCCCGCCGCGGTACTTGCGCAAAATCCCCTCCAGAAACCGGCAGACCGCGCGGTCGTTGCGAAGAAAAGCCATCGAGAACTCGTCGTCCTTCTGTTCTTCCTTCAGATCGTCCGAGTCGTAAGTGACGATCAGGTCATATCGACGCTGTTCCTCGAGCGAGATGTCGTACTTCTCGGCGAGCCAGACGAGCTCCTCGATCGTCCCCGGGTAGTTCTCGAACCCGAAGACCCGCTGTATCTCCTCATAGATTGTGTCGAGCAGCTCACTTCTGTTCATTCCGACCCGCCTCGCCCCAGAGTGTAAATCGGCCCGGCGCGACCGCGCGCAGCGCGGCCTGTTCTGTCATCCTGAGGTGGCGGAGCGGCGGAGCCGCGTAGCGCACCGAAGGATCCGGTGCTGAAACGACTCACGCGTTCCAGCTATCCGTAACTGGGACGCGCTTCTCCCGAAATGTGCCCCTCACTCCTCGCGCCGCAGCTCATCCAGCAACTCGTCGCCGCTGATCGTCTCCCCACGATCGCACTGCGCCATCGCAGCCAGCAGCACCGCCTTCAACTCCGGCCCGACATGAAACCCCTGCTGATGTTCCGTCGCATACGCAACCGCCGCCCGGATGTCGTCCGGTGTCAGATCCGGATAATCCGAAACGATCTCCCCTTCGCTCATCCCGGACACGATCCACGACACCACGTCATCGACCGTGATCCGCAACCCACGAATACACGGCCGCCCTCCGCGCTTGTCCGGCTCGATCGTGATGATGTCGGCGTAGTCCATCCGCACCGATTCTAATTCGCTCGTCGTGTCGCCGCTCCGCGGCTTCGGGTGTGGCGCCAATCCTACCGGCGAAGGCAGCCGCGGAGCGGCGACATCAAGCGCCGCGGTTACCGCGCGGATACACTTTGGTGATACTCGATGTGCGGTCGCAAGTCGTCTCTCGCAGCGAGCTTCGATCGTTCCCGCTCGTCGTAAGGAATGACTCCGTTCTGTGTGTATTTGAGCCAACTCTTCAGAAACACGGACGCCGGCGGGGTTTCGCGCAATCTCTCTTTCGCGAACACGAACTCGGCAATCCCGGCAAGACGACGGTTCCGCATTAACATCTTTGCGGTTCGAAGATTAAAGGTAGGTTTGAATGACCGTCCCCACTCACGCCGAAAGACCTCCTCTCCCACGTAGATGCGGCCGCGTGGACGAACAAGCGTGAATTCGTCCATCGCTGCGCCGCCCTCGAAGGCGACAAATGCTGCTGCGGCCTCCACTGCTCGCCCGAACCATGTGCCAAAGTCCATTCGAGCCGCTATGGTTTCAGCAAATGGAAGGCCACGAGAATAATGATCGCTCGACTTGTTCTCCTTGAGCAGTGAGAACATACACCTCGTCAGGTCGACACACTCCGTCGCCGCTAGGCTTGTAGCGACAACGAACCTATCGTATTTCGGAAGCCCCTTCGGCGCCTCCCAACCAATCGTCCATCCTTTCGCACAGCAACAAAGCCACGAAAGCATCGTGTCACCCCCGCCTGCGTCCATGGCCGGGTGATGCATCGCGATAAGCTTGGTTGGGTTGGCTGCAGATCCATTCACAATCACATATGCAACGACGTCGCGCGCGACCGAATCGCATAGCTCGGCACGGAATGGCCATCCATATATCGCCGACCTCTGGAGGTTTAAAGGAAGGTTTCCGTCATAGTCGAAGACGGACACTTGCGGCGTCGCGATCATAGAATGAAGCTGTGGCGCCACCTGATCACGCCAGCCGTATCGTGGTCCGTCAACACGAATTCCGTTGCAAATAATAGCTGGAGCATAGTAACCGGCGCCAAAACGCCACTGGATATCGGCAAACTCGGGCACGTCTACACGCCATGCACCCGGCGACAGAACCTCACGGGGACCTTCATACACGAAGCGCTGCTCAAGTGCCTGCCCCTCTAGTCTCCTCACGACCCGCGGCGTCGAAAGCACAAACCAGTCCCATTTTTCATCGTTCTTGGCGAGAAGCTTAGCCGTGTCCTCGCTTAGGCGGACTCTCATCGTCGTCCCGACTTCACAGTGAACGGGATGAAGTTCGATATTCAGGTCATCAAGGGAAGCGAGAAACTCAGTCCCCTTTGCTTCGCCGCAATTGCGTGTGCGCACCGCGATTGTGTCGCCGAGAAGAAAAGCGGCGAGCGCGCCGATGCCGAACCGACCGGCTCGAAGTACCCTCGACGCGCCCGTCGCAGTAGTGTGATGCTGACGCCAGAAGTCGCTATTTCGAAAAGACGCACCCGCCCGCAGAAAGTAATTTTTTATAGTCGCGACCGTCATGCCGACGCCCGGGTCTGCGACTGTAAGCCACCACGTCCCTTCAGAATCCTTGTCCAAATCGATAGTGACGCTAGCGGCAGACAGGTCGAAATGAGAGTCGAGGTCCGCGCGCTCGCGAACCGCGTCAACCGCATTTTGCAACAGCTCGCGTATACCTATGCTTGGTTCGTAGTTATACAGAGGCCCCACAAGCAGGTGTAGAAGGTCGGCGCCTGCGGTCGAAAACGAGATGTCTTCAGGTATAAACGGCAGCTCTCTCGCGAGTGCGCGGCGATCATCCAAGTTCGATTTCACCCGACGTATCGCCAAGCCGAGCTTCCGCAGGTTCTGTGCTGGTCCGTAGACCTCACCCACGACCGCCCAACTTTCATCGAGTTCGCGCTGGATATCGCGCAGTAGGTGCTCCGCTTTCAGGAACACTCTCACGCTCGTTGGATGTATTATGATCACGAGAGCTTCAGGGTCGTCGTCTTCAGTGTGCAGGCTTTCGACGGCTTCGTGCAAGTCCCATTCACCGCGGGACACAGGGCTGCGAAGCCGCTCGAGCTGAAGCAGCTCGCGCGGTGCGCGCTCCGACGTGACTTGGACATAATCGGCAATTCGGAGAACGGCCATAACGAATGGTACGTGTACGCCTCTTTTTATTCGACGGTCGTGCTGAGACAACGTATCCGCGGCTTCTCGAATGGGCAGGTTGTGGCTTCGAGCGATAAGCCCACAGATATCCGATAACGTCCCGCCCATTTCGAACCGGAGGCGGTTCGCATTAGGCCCAGGAACTCCGTGCAACGCGATTTCATGCGCGAGGCGTGCGTGATGCCTTCGGAGGAATTCTCCGATTACGGCGCGAGTGCGGTCCGTCATATCCAGCCGATCGAGCTCGAAAGAGACGGGAGTGTCGTCACCAACAAGACTGCGGAGCTTCGTGGCGTTGAACCTCATCGCTTCACGTTTGAATTGCTGCCACAAATCAGGCCAGGGCACCTCTCCTTCCGCGAAAGCAGACGCAGGTGGCATTCCCTCCGAGACGAGCGTGGCGAAACCGTCCTCGCGAAGGTGCATTGCGCAATCGTGCAGCGCTGTAGACATCACTATCGCAGCCGCGTCTGCGGGCGTGAGGGCGTCCCAACTTCCGTCGTGTATTAGCGACGACGCTGTCGACAAAACCTGGGCGACGTGATCAGGCCCGTGGTCGGTGTACTCGCGAAAGAATACAACCTTGTTTGGCTCTAGCCACGTTTCAAAGCGACTTAGCGACAGCTCGACGTGCGCGTGAAGGTTTCTATCGCGCGACAGCAAGTCGTCGAGACGAGGCGGAATTATGATTCGTGATGGGCGCGACGGAACGACCATACTTAAGTCTAGCGCACCGTTCACTGGTTCGCTGGTCCTTCACGCGTAGCTTGATCGCCTGATCGAGACCGCCCGCCACGACAACGGGGCTGGTTTTCGTGCGCCACGTTTGGTTACGAAGAGGAGGTATCCAAGCCCGGCGGGCGCCCACTCGGAACGCCCGCCGGGCCACTGCTACTACGGAACTACGACTTCCCGCCCTCCCACCCGCCGCCGCACGATCTCCACAACCGTGATGCGCGGATGCCGGAGCGCGTAGCGCACGGTGACGAACCGCCCCGTCCGTGCGTCGCGGGCCACCTGGACCTGGATGTATCGACGGCGTCGCATCAGAGATCCTTTCCCGCCTTGAACGACGGATCGGTGCTCGTCGGATCGGTGCTTGTCGTATCGGACGATGCGGCCGCAGTGACCGCCGCCGGGGCGGCCGGCGGCGGGTTGAGATTGGCGGCGACGTCGGCTGCCGCGACGAATCCACTGATCACGGCGCGCCAGCTCGGTTTGAAGATCTGCACGGCCGCGGCGACGCCCATCAGGATCGGGCGGGCGACGCGGTACCAGACGAACATCCGTTGCAGCGCCGTTTCGTGATCCGCGACCTCTGGAAGCGGAGCGGCCACGGCCTGCTCAGCATGGAGAGCGTCGAAGCTACGAAGAGAAAAATCGATTTCATTGAACGTGTACATGGCGTCTCCTTTCCCTACACCGCCGGCCGGCCGCGCCACTTCTTCGCCACGGGATTCGGGGCGCGGAGTGCGGGGCGGGGCGGCTTGATTGCGAAATGGCGTGCGGTCGCGGACGGCGAAACCGGAAGGCCGACACCGGCCCAGCCGGCGGCGACCGCCTCCTGCTCGGTGCGGGAGAACCGCTGATGCGCGACCTCCACGGTCACCTGCGCGAACTCCTTGAAATCGGCGTTCGGCGAGATGAGATCGAGCGCGGCCATCCAGATCTGCCCCGTCTTCTCCCACGAGCGCCCGCCGATCCTCATCGAGGAGTCGTGGTAGCTCTTGTTGAGAATGCCGGAGTTGATGTGGACGCCGCCGTTGTCCTGGTCCGTCTCGACGTAGTCGCGCATGTGCGCCGGCTGCGGGTCCTTGCCGAGGATCGGATCGTCGTACGCGGTGCCGGGATCGGACATCGAGCGGAGAGCGATGCCCTGGAACATGGCGTAGAACAGGTCCGCGCCGATGGTCCACTTGGCCTGATCGACCGTCTGGCCGAGGCGCCACTGATCCGCCATCGAGCCGATGACGTCGGCGATGTGCTCATTGAGCGCGCCGGTCTGGCCGGAGTAGCCGAGACCGACCTTGTATTGAATGACGGCGTGGCCGAGCTCGTGGCCGGTGACGTCGAACGCGCCGGGGAACGGTTTGAACAGCTTCCCGTCGCCGTCGCCCAGAATCAAGTAATGGCCATCCCACTCCGCGTTGCAGTAGTGGAAGCTGAAATGGACCGTGACCAGGATCCGGGCGCCGCGGCCGTCGAAGGAGCTCCAGCCGAACGTGACGTAGAGGAAGTCGTAGACAAGGCCGGTGTTGTCGTACGCCAGGTTGACGATGACGTCGTTGCTGCGTGGCTTGTGCTCGCTCCGGATCAGCCGGCCCGGAAGCCGCGTCTCATTTTTTGCGTCGTAGACGCTGCGGCGTTTGCGGACCGGCTGGATCTGTTGCTGTGCGCCCTCGGCGCGTACACGGTGGTTCGCCAGCAAGGCCATCGCTTCGAGCGTGCCGCGGGCGATTTCGCTGCCCTCTTGATGCTCGGCGTAACGCTCGAGCATGTAGTCCGGGATGATTCCCGGTATGTGTTGCTGTATGGTTCTCATGACACTGATTCCTTTCTTGTTTTCACAGACTGGGGGGACGGTTGTCGGGCCGGACCGCGCTGGCAGGCGCGATCCGGCCACTCGATTTATGGGGTCATGCGGCGTGCGGTAATGCGGGCGGCGGCGCCGGGACGACGACCTTCTTGCGTGAGCCGCGCTTCTTGCCGAACAGCTTCTTCAGCCGTGCGGCAACCGGAATCAGATGCGCCGACTCCGGATCGCGCGCCAACGCTTCCGTGACCGCGCGAATCTGCTGGCCGCTTGCCGTCAGAGCCGCGAGCTTCGCGTCGACGGTGAACACCACCGTCTCGCCGACCGCGATGAGCTTCCGGCCCACCGGGCCGAACGCCTCCGCGAACTGAAGATCGTTCCGGCTCTGCACCGGCGGCATCTTGTTCGTGGCGATCAGCTCCGGGTTCTGCTCGACGATCGCGACAGTCTCCGCGAGGCTCGAGGGAGGAACGTTTCGATGCGACCGGACGAAATCGGCGGTCGACGGATGGCTCGCCTCGAGTGGAGGCATGGCCGCCGCGAGCGCCTCGATCGCCTTCACCGCGTTATCGGCGAGCTGCTGGAAGTAGGTCATCGTCGGCGTCGGAGCCGCCGGAGGAGTCGCTCCGCCGCCGTCGTCTACCGCTGCCGCTGTACTGCGTTTGGACTTCTTGGACATATGCAGGTATTCCTTTCCCAGGAAGTACCGTTGCGCCACGCGCGCACGGGCACTCCCCGGTCGATCGCGTACCGGCGGTGGTTTGGCCTCTCCACCGCGGGCGATGGCACCTGCAGGTGCCTTTGAAGTCCGGCCGGACCTGAATGACGATAGCTGAGCGGATTGTCGCGAAAGGTGTGAACAAACGGTTACATGAAGCGACAACTCAAAGCGTCTTCATCCCCTGCGCTGAGCTGCAAAGACTTACGGATGTGTGATTTAGATATTCCTGGACTTTTTTCAGGCGAGCGACTTGACGGGTCCGGCAACTTCTCACGTCATTTCGTTGACTGCCCTGGCAAGTCGCAAAGCGAGGAACGTGGATTTCACGATGACGAAGGTGATTTTCACGTTGTCGATCGTGGATTTCACGTTGTTCATCGTCGATTTCACGTTCTCCATCGTGGATTTCACGATGGTCATCGTCGATTTCACGATGCTCATCGTCAAAATCACGTTGTCCATCGTCGATTTCACGATGCACATCGTGGATTTCACGTTCCTACTCGTGAAATCCACGTTCGCCCGGCTCCCTCCCACCCCAGGAGTAACATTTCCTGCACATGGACCTCGGCGCCTATCGCGATCCGGAGCACCTCGCGGAACGGCTCGCGTTCCAGAAGCGGCTCGTCGACGAAGAGGCCGAGGCGGTGGCGGTCTGCGATCGGATCCTCACGGGGCCGAAGGCCTGGTGGGGCAACGCCGTCCGGAGCGCCGGGCCGCCGACGTCAGGCCTCGTTCGCGAGCTGATCGAGCGATCCGCGCGGATCATGGAGCAGAGCCCGACCGACGCGCTTGTCCTCGCGAAACTCGCGTCCGACGCCGCGGAGTACATCGACAACGACGCGTATCCCTATGAGCACGTCTACCGCGTCCGCGGCGAGGCGCTCCGCGAAGAAGCGTGGCTGCTCTCGTTCCTCGGCAACTTCCTGATGGCGGCGGAGAAGGCGGACCGCGCCGCGCGCGCTTTCATGGCGTCTCCCGTCCCGCTGGAGATCGACCTCGCGCGGCTCGATCTCGTCCGCGCGAACATCGCCCTCGGCACCGGCAGGTTCGGCGACGCGGCCGGCCTCGCGCAGCGCGCCGGCGAGACGTTCCAGTGGTACGGCAACCGCCGCGGCTGGGTGAAGTCGCTCGAGTTCCTCGCGAGCGCCTGCTTCCAGATGGGCGACCACAAGCGCGCCAGGGAGACCTACGACGCCCAGGACGATTTCCTCGACCTCCTCACGCCGGAGCAGCGCGCTGCGCGCTTTCACAACATCGCGATCTGCGCCCGCGAGGCCGGCGACCTCGACGGAGCGATTCTCTTCTTCACCCGCGGGCTCGCCGAGGCCGAGCGTCACGAATTCCACGCCACGGCCGCGCGCATCCGCGCCGCGCTCGGCGTCGTTCTGCTCCTCGCCGGAAAGACCGGCGAGGCCGTCGACGTCCTCCGCTGCGCGATGAAAGAGCTCGAAGGTCTCGGGATGCAGTTCGATATGGCGATGACGGCGCTGCAGCTCGTCGAGGCACTCCTCATCGCGGAGAGGCCCGATGAGGTGCCGCCGATCTGCCGGATGCTCATCGACCGATGCACGCAGGCCGGGATGAGCCGGGGCGCGATGATCGCCCTCGCCTTCCTGCGCGAAGCGGTGGCGAAAGGTTTCGCGACGCCACAGCATGTCCGACACGTTTACGATTTTCTGCGCGACGTCGACGCGCGGGAGCAGTACGTTCCAATGAAGTTGCAGTAAACCGGTCGCAGTTTTTTCCTGAGAGAGAGGGTGCGCCGCAAGGCGCATTCGCAGGCATATGGGTCGTCGCAAGAAAGAGCAGACTCTCGCTGCGGAGTTCGGCGGGCGCATGCGCCGCCTCCGAAAGCACAACGACTGGACGCAGAACGATCTCGCCGACCGCCTCGACGTCACCGTGTCGCAGGTGTCGCGTTGGGAAGCGGGAAAGATGCTCCCGATCACGGAGATCCAGATCGACATCTGCGACGTCTTCAACGTGTCGATGGACTTCATGCTTCGCGGGATCGGCGACGTTCGCGGGCAGGCCGTCGTCGACGCCGACCTGCGCGAACAGACCGGCATCATCGAGCAACTTCCCATCCAATACCGGAACGAAACGAGGGAAGTCCAGCGATCGATCATCGCGAAGGCCCGGCAGGACGGAGTCGGCGAACCTATGATCCGCGCCGAGCTCGCCCCCACTCCCAAAGCAGCCCGACGATGACGATCGCCGCCCACCAGACGGCGACCGTGCTCACGACCCCGATCGCATTCGGCGCGTGCGCCCCGAACAGCGCCCGGACCGCGAACCCAATCGCGAACACGGCGTGCGGCTTCACCCCGAACAGCAGCATCGCGCAAACCGCCACCACCGCCCCGATCGGCGCCAGGACGAAGATGAAGATGGCGAGGTAGAGGCGGTTCGGAGGGGGCATGTGGTGTCTTTATACCCGCTTGTCGCGCTGGATCAGTACCGCTCGATCTTCTCCCCCTTCTTCTTCGCGGCGGTGATGCGGTCCTTCGCCTTTTGCGAACAAGGGAAGTGGAACGACGCATCGAACTCGCAATCGGGTTCGGCCGACTCCGTCTGCAGACCGGTCTGCGCGGTGCAGGCCGTGCCGCTGAGCAGGTAGCGCAGAAGATGGGAGAAGACTTGCTGCACGGGCGACTCGGCCGCCGCAAGCGGTCGAAGGCGCTCGAGCCGCTCCAGGAACTGCGGTGAGGCCGCTTTGCGCACGGTGCTTCGTTGGTCGCGAGTGCGCGGTGAAAGCCAGTCGTTCTCGCCCGCAGTCTGCTCCACGCCGTTGATGCCGATGGTGACGGCATCGATGCGTAGCGTCCGGATCGCCGGGTCCTTCCTCGCCTCCGCCACCACACCGTCGCGCGTGATCGATTTGAAAGGCAGCGGATTGCGCGACGTCGCGACTTCTTTCGTATCGAGGTCCGTCACGGTGACGGCGACTTCGTGGTCGAGGTAATTGATCACGTACAGCGCGCTGAGACGATCTCCGGTGGCCGCATCCTGGATGAGGACATACATCCGGTCCTCGAATTCGTTCGGCAACTGCTCGATCTCCGTCATCCGGTAGTTCGCGCCGGACGGATCGTGGGCCACGCTATGGCTACGCCACTCGACGGAGCGCAAGGTGTCGGACTGGGCGATCACGGCCGGCCCATGAAACATGATCACTCCGAGAATGAACGCCGCTTGGAGGGTGCGTTTTCGCATTCGGATACCGGTCAGCATGTGGTGTCTTATACCTGCTTCTGTGTGGCGCCGGCGCCCTCGCCGGCGCGCCGGACTCCCCGGCCCCGCCGGACGGCGAGAATGACGACGATCAGCACATTGGTGGCCGCGAGGTATGCCGGGTACGCGAAGGCCAGGATGGTGTGCTGATCGACCGCCGCGACACTACAGACGAAGGCGATCGAGCCAAGTACCCACGGCGTCAAAGCCTCGTAACCCGGGGCACGCCATGCCTCACGCAGTGTCGGCCACAGGGCGATCGCATCTGCGACGACGACGCCCGCCATTGCGGTCGCATTGCGCAGCATGCCTCCGCCCCACAAGACGAGGATTCCGCCAGCGATCAAGCCGACGACGATGTCGCCGGGCAGGACGCCAGGTTTCGTATACCGACTTCGCAAGCTCAGAAGAAAGATGACTGTCTGCGCGGCTGCAAAGCACCAAAGGACGATGACCGCACTGCCGGCACCGGATCGCGTTGCGACCCACGCGCCCGTGATGCCGAGCACGCACCAGACGCCCCAACTGACGGTGTGCGGCCGCGTCGTGCCCGTCATGATCGAATGGAGATACGTGACCGCCGCAATCACCGCGAGCAGCGCGCCGATCGACCCGATCACATCGCGTGTCATTGCTGGACCGTGTATTTCTTGAGGAACGTAACGGGTCCTTGCTGAAGCTTTGCCTGACGCAGGCCGGGCAAGCCAAGATCCTGCTCGAGGTTGTAGTACCGGATGTTGTGCTCACGCAACTCGCGAATCACTGCCCGTTCGACCATTCGGCCGGCGTGGTGGACGTCTTTGTCCGCGTGAGCGAAGTGGCAGACGGCGTACTCTTCGTCGAGTAACTCGTAGATCGCGTACGCCGCGAGCGCATCTTTCACGCGCAGCCCGGTGGCAAGACACCGATGATCCGGATGTGCAAGCAGGCGCGCGAGCGCGGCGTACTCACGATCATTCCTCTGCTGGCTGGCGAGCGTGAGAACAGCGTCCTTTTCGTGGTTCAAGTCGACGGGGCCGGTCTGCGCGGCGCCGTAAAGTTTCACGAACCGCCCCACGTCGTGTCGCCGGCGGCGGTTTATGCGCGCCTCGTAGTCATTGACGCTGAGGATGTAGTCATGATTGTCGCGGTCTTCCGTGACGAATACCCTCGACGCGAGGTGCGCAATCGCGTGCTCCGGGATGAGTCGAAGAACGGCGGTATGACCACCAGTTTGCAAGTACGTGAAAACGTCACCCGTCGTCTCCGCGATGCGGTTCGCTCCGAGGAGCGTAAAGAAGGGTACGCCGTCCGCGTAGTCCGTGAGCCGAATGACAAGGTTATCGTGGAGGGCGGCAAGAGAGCATGTCCCGTCGACATTCCATGCCCACAGGCTCATGAAGCACAAATCGCTGCTCGGCGCGAGCCCTCGCGTGTAGTGATCCAGAACGCCGCGGTCGCTGACACGCAGCGCGCGAAATTCGGGGAACAGCGGTACTGCCGATTGCATTGCGCGTGCGTCGTGGATTCGAAAAGCCAGCGGGAGACCGGGCCGTAACGCGCTGCGGAGTTATTGGATATCTCCGTCCGGACCTAAGGACGCAATCCGATACTATCAAGAAGACCCTTACGGCGTCCGTGGACCCGGTCACGCCTTGGCATGTGGTGTCGTCCCCGGAGCCCGCCCCAAATCCATTTGACGCTCGCGAAGTGCTTCCAGCAGGCGAAGCTTTTCGGCGACCGTACGCTCCGCGAGCTGCCGCCGCATCGCGCGTTTGCTCTCGATGATTTTTTCGAGCGATGACGTCATTTATCGCGCCGGCGGGGGCGCCGGCGCCACACAGAAGCGGGTCACGTCGGCCGCACGTACAGCCACCAGTACACCGGGAACGCGAAGATGCCGAAGAACAGCAGCACGACGGCCCAGAGGATGCGGCGGTCGGACGGCAGCTGGTCGGTGCGGAAAAGGTGGACGAGATACGTCGCCATCAACGCGAACATGAGAATGATGGTCGCGATGTGAGCGACGAAGATGTATCGGAAGGCGTCGAAGCCTTGTTTCGGGCTCGCTGCAAACACGTATCCGATGAAGCAGAGGAAGAAGAAAAAGTAGACGATCGGCCAGACGCTGAGCAGTCCGAGAAGGTACGCAACCGGCCGGCTCGGCCTCCACGGCGTCGTGCTCATGGCGTCATGCTACGCGGTTTGCGCCGCACGAGACTGCCGGCCAGCACGCCGACGCCGAGACTGACCGGCACACCGACGACGATCTGCCCGCCCATGAACACGTACGCGATCGATTCAGCGGCGCGTCCGCTTCGCCACGCCACCAGGCAGAAGAGGCCGTAGATCACGAGTTGCGTCGCGACGAAGCCGCCGATGAATGCTGCAATCGTCAGGAGCGCGGATCGGATATGTCGCATGAGGTCAGCCAAGGATGCGCGCCTTTGACATGGCATTCACGACCATACAATCCGTCATATGGACACACAAGCGCGCAGCGCCGTCTTCCACCTCGGCGATGCGGAAGCGCGGATCCCCGGGCCGCCGGGCGCTCACTTCATCGACGTCCTCCAGCGCGGTACGGCGCGCATCCTCCTCTCGATGCCGGTCGCGCCGAACCGGCAAACGCCGCACGCGCAGGACGAGGTCTACGTGATCGTCCGCGGCCGCGGAGTGCTGTTCCACGACGGCAAACGCGACTCCTTCGACGCCGGCGATCTTCTGTTCGTTGCGGCGGGCGTGGAGCATTGGTTCGAGGACTTCTCCGACGATCTCGCGGTGTGGGTCGTCTTTTATGGCGCCGAGGGAGGCGAAGTGCCGTGAAAGATCTCGATCGCACGCGCAGCGCGAGGCCGCGCCGGCGAGGGCGCCGGCGCCACACAGAAACAGGTCACTTCGAGGGCACGGCGGACTAGCCAGGCGCCGGCGGCTTCCAGGTGCGTGGCCCGACGACGCCGGCGGCCAGCACCCCGATGCCGATGCCGAGGGGCACGCCGAGAAAGAACGCCGTCGCCAGGTAGCTATATCCAACGAGCTCGCCGGCGCCGATCGTGGTGTCGTGAAGACCCAGTCGCCATCCGATGATGCAAAAGACGGCGTAGATCACCAGTTCGGTCGCAAGAAAGCCGCCGATCGCCGTCGCAATCGTCAAGAGAATGGAACGGAGGCGCCACATGATCAGGAGTAACGCGCGCGACCATACAATCGGTCCGATGGGCAGACAAGCCGGCTATCTCGATTTCGTCGCCGACTTCAACTCTCCGGAGTTCGTGAATGCGTACGACGAGCTGCCGCTCTGGTCCGCGATGTTCGGCCTGATGCTGCTCGAATACGTGCCGCTCAGCGGCGTCACGAGCGTGCTCGATGCCGGCTGCGGCACCGGGTTCCCGCTCATCGAGCTGGCCGAACGCCTCGGGCCTTCCGCGCATGTTCACGGCGTCGATCCGTGGAGCGCGGGCCTCGCCCGTGCGCGCGAGAAGATCCGCGTCCGCAAGACGCCGAACGTGACGCTGCACGAATGCAGCGCAACATCGCTCCCCTTCCCCGACGCCACGTTCGATCTGATCGTCTCGAACCTCGGCATCAACAATTTCGATGACCGCGAAGCGGCGTTGCGCGAGTGCCGCCGCGTCGCCAGACCGGACGCCACGATCGCCCTGACGACGAATCTCGTCGGTCACATGCGCGAGTTCTACGATGTTTTCGAGTTGGTGCTCGACGACGCCGGCCGGGCGCGGCTGCGCGATCACATCGCGCATCGGGCGACGGTTTCGAGCGTGTCGTCACTGTTGAAGGCTGCCGGTTTCGAGGTTCGCACGGTGCACGAACGCGAGTCGGTCATGCGGTTCGCCAACGGCACCGCGCTGCTGAATCACCATTTCATCAAGCTCGGCTTCCTCGACGCCTGGAAGACGGTCGCCGGCGACCCGTCCGTGTTCGACCGGCTGCAGACGGAGCTCGATCGCCGCGGAGAGATGACGCTCACGATTCCGATGGCTTATATGGAGGCGCGGGCGGTTTAGCTCGCGTCGGCGTACAGCTCGGCGGCGGCGTGCCACTCGTGGGCGATGTTGCGCATGAGGAGGGCGCAGTCGAAGGTGACGCTGCCTTTCGGGAAGCGCGATTCGTCGTTGAAGAACGACGATTCGACACGGTCGACGGTGAGCGGGGTGACCTGCCACTCGAGTGTCTTCAGCATGAGGCCGTCGAGACGTTTGCCGGATGCGGTGGCGGAGTAGCCGAGGGAGCCGGATTGGAAGAACGCGGAGGCTTCGTCGACGCTGGCGAATGACGACGTTGGCGGGAGAGAGGTGGCGATCGTTGCGTCGACCTGCACTTCGACGACGCCGTCGGCCGACTTCATCGCGAGCTCGATCCGGTCGTCCGACTCTCTGACTTCGAAGTGCGCACGGTGATGTTCGCCGGGAAAGATACGGCCTCCGGTGAGCTGCGTGATCAGCGAGCCGGTATCGCGGCGCGGGATGTAGACGCCTTCTCGCGGCGTGCCGTCGTCGTCGTTCCAGACGACGGCGATGCGGTGCGCCGCGTTCTCGCTGGATAGGCCGACGAGCTTCGGGAAGCGCTTCGGCCGGATGTCTTCGAGCCGGATGAGGCAGATCCCCGCGATCGCCGACCCGCGATGCAGCTTCGGCCGGAACGGCGCCGGTAGGATGCGCTGGATGACCTCCGGATCGACGCGGAAGTTCACGAGTATCCGCCGCCGTATCGTGCCGTGGACGTTCGGGATGTTCACGCCGGATCGACTATACGCCGGTGTCGCCGGCCCACAGCCGTCCGCGGCGAACGACCCGGCAGTGGTAGCAGGCACTGTTCTCGTTGTCCTGGCTGTACCACCAGTGCTCGCCGCCGGCCTTCTCGCAATCCTCACGCTTGTTCGCAACGCCGAGGTTGATGAGCCACCAAGGAAGATAGCCCCTGATCCACGTTCGGAAGCGGTATGGATGTCCTGGGTCCCAGTACAACATGCAGTCCATCATCCGACCGGTTCGAGGTCGGTAGGGAAGCTCGAAGGCGGGAACTGCTCGTTGTCCACCTCCTCCCGATTTCGCGAATGCCAGACACGGTTCAGATGGGCGTAGACGTGGCCCAGCTGCACGGCAAAGTCGTCGTCGTCCATTCGTCCGTCGCGAACAAGGGAATCAATCAGCGACTGAAGGTGCTCGCCCGCTTCATCGAGCTCGGTGATGAGGGAGGCCCAGGACACGTAGTGATCTTGTGCGTTGATCATCGCCGTGATCGATCGACTATACGCCGCGTCTGCGCGGCGCCGCGCCGGCGAGGGCGCCGGCGCCACACAGAGGCAGGCGGCGACACACAGAAGCAGGGGCGCCTGTTACCATCGTTGGCGATGCGGGTGGATCATGAAGCGCGGGGACTGGTGTGCTCGGTCGGGGATCTCGTTTACGAGAACACGTACCGGCGGATCGGGGTGGAGCGGGGGGATGGGTTCCGGCGGATGTGGATCGGGCAGGACATCCACACGCAGCGCGCCGAGCAGAGGGCGGCCGAGGATCCGCACTATCGGGCCGAGGTGCATGTGGTGCACCGGACGATGGTGCGCGGGTGGAACGTCACCGTCACCGGGCGCATCGACGGGTTGTCGGTCGACAAGGAAGCGAAGCGCGTCACGATCGAAGAGGTGAAGTCGATCCACTTCGACCTCGAGCTCGAGGCGCTCTCGCGGTCGGAGAAGCTGCACCGGCACCTGTACCAGCTGCTGCTGTACTCGTACTTTTTGTCGTCGCAGCCCGACTTCGAGGGATTCGAGTTCGTCCCGCAGCTCGTGCTGATCGACCTCGTCACGAGCGAGGCGAAGGTCATCGACACGGAGTTCGATCCTGAAAGCGTCGCAAGCACGCTCGTAGCCTCGCTGGAATCATTAATCGACGATTTGGAGTCGGCTTCGGCGCTGGCCGAGGCGAAGAAGGCGTTCGCGGAGCGGCTCGAGTTCCCGTACGGCGAGATGCGGCCGTACCAGGACGAGATCGTGAACGCGGTGGCGCATGCGATCCGCGAACGCGAGGCGCTGCTCGTCTCGGCGCCGACCGGGATCGGCAAGACGATCGCGGCGCTCTATCCGGCGGTCCGCGAGGCGCTCCGCGCGGGAAAAAAGCTCTTCTTTCTGACGTCGAAGACGCTGCAGCAGGACGCGGCGGTGCAGGCGCTGCGGATGCTCAACGACGGCTCGTTCCGCGTGCTGCGCATCCGCGCGAAGCAGAAGATGTGCGCACACACGGAGATGATCTGCCACGAGGACTTCTGCCCCTACGCGGCGAGGTACTCGGACAAGATGACGCAGAGCGGCCTCAAGACGCAGATCGTCACGGAGATGTCGTACTTCGATCCGGCGATCACGTTCGAGATGGCGAAGACGACCGAGGTCTGTCCGTTCGAGGTGTCGCTGGAGCTGATCGAAGAGGCCGACGTCATCGTCTGCGACTACAACTACATCTTCGATCCGTACGTCGGCCTCAAGGCGTTCCAACAGGAGAGCGACTACAGCGACTGCGTGCTGATCGTCGACGAGGCGCACAACCTGGTCGACCGCGGCCGCGGCTATTACTCGCCGGAGATCCACGAGAAGTCGTTCGACGCGATCGCGAACCACCTGCGCGGCCGCAACTGCTGGATCGACGGATGGGAAGAGCTGATCGAGATTCTGCGCGATCAGTTCCGCGAGCTGGCGAGCGTGTTCGCCGACGCCGAGGCGGGGGTGAAGGTCGCCACGTGCGAGCCGGATCGCGAGCTGTTCGTGGAGCAGCGGGTCGAATGGGAGCGGATCGTCCTCGAGTACATCGGGTGGAAGATCGAGAACAAGATCGCCGAGGAAGAGGACCCGCTGATCGATTTCTACTTCAAGCTGGTCAAGTTCACGAATCTACTCAGTGAAGAATCACATGACGGATCCGACGCCTTGTCGCCGCTGATCGAGCAGACCAACGACGGCCTCAAACTCAAGATCTTCTGCAAGGACCCGTCGCGTTTCCTCGGCAAGATCTTCGACTCGGCGCACGCCACGATCGCGCTCTCCGCAACGCTCGAGCCATTCGAGTTCTACCGCAAGATCCTCGGCTTTCCCGACAGCAGGACGACGGAGCTGTCGCTGCCCTCGCCGTTCCCGCGCGAGAACCGGAAGATCGTCGTCGTCGCCGACGTGGAGACGACGTACAAGCAGCGCGCGAACTACTACGAACGCATCGCCACGACGGTCGCCGACATCGCGGAGGCGAGCGACGGCAATTACCTGGCGCTCTTTCCGAGCTACGCGTTCCTGCGCGAGGTGAGCGAGCGGATGCCGCCGCTGCGCAAGAAGGTGATGGTGCAGCGCACCGACATGACGGACTACGAGCGCAACGCGATCCTCGACATCCTGCGCGAGAAGCCGCGCGACGGGAATCTGATCCTCGCGGTGAGCGGCGGGATGTACGCGGAAGGGATCGACTATCAGGGCGACATGCTGGCGGGCGTGATGGTGGTCGGCCCGGCGCTGCCGCAGGTGAGCTTCGAGCAGGAGCTGCTGAAGCGCTATTACGACGAGCAGTACGGCGCCGGCTTCGAGTTCGCGTATCTGATCCCCGGGATGACGCGGGTGGTGCAGTCGGCCGGCCGCGTGATCCGGAGCGAGCGCGACGTCGGCGTGATCGCGCTGCTCTGCAAGCGGTTCACGCAGGAGAGTTACACGCGGTATTTCCCGAGCGACTGGTACGAGGAGTCGCCGCGTGAGCTGATCTCGCGCAAGGCGGCGAGCGAGATTCGCGAGTTCTTCGCGGCGAAGGCGACGCCGCAGTTGAGGATGCTCTTTTGATGAAGCGTTATCGGTTGTCGGTTGTCGGTTGTCTGTTGTTCGTCGCATGTGCCGCTACGAGGCCGCAGACGACGGCGCCGGATTTGAAGTCGGTGCCGGCGATCGCGATCGAGGCGGCTTGTACGAAGCTGCGCAATGAGGGGCTGACGGGCGAGTCGGCGCTGGTGGTGAAGAAGACGGAACCGTCGCTGATCAGCGGCGCGTCGCTCCGCTCGGTGGCGCATTCGTACTCCAAGGATCTCGACGCCTCGTCGTTCGCGGCCACCATCCATTCGATGGTGCAATCGACGCCGCTCGATTTCCACGCTACGTCGTGCAAGTGGCAGACGATCGACAAGCTCGATCCCGTCGCGCAGGCGCAGATGGTCGTCGTGGAGTTCTCTCCCCCGTTCATCAATCCGTTCACGAAGGGGGAGTCGGGCATCCTCGTCCGCATGTCGGTCGGCGGCCGCGACTCGCAGTGGTACTGGATCCCACTCGCGGAGCGGCAGGGACTGCTGGGAATCGGGTTGGTGGTGCCGTTGGATCTGCAGGACTAGGGCTTAGAAGTGGCCACTCATCACGGTCGCAGCGCCAACGCATCAATCACCGCCCGCAGGAGCTCGAGCTCTTCGCGCGCCAGGCGGGCGGCTTCGTCCGCACTCCTGGTGGTGGCGCGCTGGACGAGAAGCTGGTCGCCGGCCATGCGGAGGAAGTCGTAGCGCGATTGGAGGATGCGATCGAGGGTGGCGGCGGCGCTGCTGTGCATGAGGCGATCGGCCAGCGTGATCTCATCGGCGCGGATCCAGAATTGCGAATAGAGCGGGAACTCGACCAGAGGCGGGCCGAACAGTGTCAGCGGCCGGCCGGCGAAGACGCCGCGCTGCCGCCGCGTGATGATGATTCGCGCCGGTGTCTGCACGCGAATGTTCGTCACGATGCGTTCCGGAGCGCCTTTCTGGGGCGGCAGTCGCCGGATGCCCGCCTGGTAGCCGTTCCATGTCCCCTCGACTCTCAGGCCGAAAAAGATCGACGAGCGGACCTCGGACCACCCCATCTCGCGCGCGAGCACCTCGAGCTGTTCGCGAAGCCGATTCTGGCGCTTCGACTGCACGTAGAGGATCAGGAAGAAGAAGACAGCGACGCCAACAATGAACGAGATGCCCGATACGTCGCTCCACTGCACCGTTCGAGACTACCAGACGTCTGGCATGGTCTTTTCAATAACCGAGCGAACTGACCCGGAGTTGCATGAAGACCAAAGGACGTAACGAACCTCGGATTCTCATCGCTGACGACGACGCCTCGATCCGCCAGCTGCTGACGACAATCGTGAAGCGGGAACGCCTGATCGCCGACTCCGCATCGGATGGCGAAGACGCGATCCGCAAGCTCCAGGAGCACGAATACTCGGTGATTCTGCTCGATCTGATGATGCCGCACGTCGACGGTTTCGGCGTCATCGACTATCTGCGCGAACATCCGCAGTCTGTGAAACCGGTGGTCCTGGTGATCACGGCGTACGCGGACCAGAAGTTCAAGCGCGTCGATCCCGACGTCGTCGCAGGCGTCATCCGGAAGCCGTTCGAGATCGCCGAGCTCGGAAGCCTCGTCCGCCTCTGCGCCATCGCGCTCGACGAGCAGTTCCCCGACCGCGTCGAGCACCCGCTCCCCGCCTCCGGCCCCGCGGCGCGCGAGAGCGTGAATTAGAGCTCCCCGTGTAGCACAGGCTTCCAGCCTGTGCCCCCCGTGCACCGGAGCGCGGGCTAGAAAGCCCGCGCCACGCTAGGCGGATGCCTACCCCCCGCCCACCGGGGCGCAGGCTGGAAGCCCGCGCTACACGAGATCCCTTACGTCCACCGCTCGAACCACGCTTCGAGCATCACGATCGCCCAGAGCGCTTTGGCGTTGTTGGCGCGGCCGGAGCGGTGGTCGGCGAGGAGCTGGCCGACGTAGATCTCGTTGATGCCGTGCGCGCGGAGGCGTGACGGGTTCAGGAGGCGGTCGACTTCGGCCCGCAGGCCGCCGTTGATCCAGCTCGCGACCGGCACGGAGAGGCCGCGTTTGCGGCGGTAGATCACGTCCTTCGGGATCCACTTCTCGGCCGCTTTCTTGAGCACCCACTTGGTCGTGAAGCGCCGCACGCGCAGATCGGGCGGCAGCGAGAGCGCGAAGCGCGTGACGAAACGATCGAGGTACGGCGCCCGCGCTTCGACCGAGGAGAGCATCGTGGCGCGGTCGACTTTCACGAGCAGGTTGTCGCGGAGGTAGCTGGTGTAGTCGAGGAGCATGGCGCCCGTGAGCGCGTTGTCGGTTGTCGGTTGTCGGTTGTCGGCAATGCTCCTGAGAACTGACAACTGATCACCGACAACCTCGTTACCCAGTCCCGTCCCGAACCACGCCACATGCCGCTCCCGCCACGGCCGTTCGGCGTCACTCACGAAACGCTTCAACAGAAACTCCAGCGTCACCTTCTTCGACGACGGCGGGACGCGCTGGACGGACCGGCGCAGCATGGCGCGGGCGAAGGATGGGAGGGCGTCGTAGAGCGGGGCGACTTTGTGGCCGATGTAGGTCGGATAGCCGCCGAACAGCTCGTCGGCCCCTTCGCCGCTGAGGATCACCTTCACGTGCTTGCGCGCCTCGCGCGCGAGGAGGAACGTCGGGAGGATCGCGGCGTCGGCGATCGGCTCGGCGACGCGCTGCGTGACGTTGTCGAACGCCTCGCGCAGCGTGGTCTCGTCGGTGCGCACCGGGACGTAGGTCGTCCGCATCTGCTGCGCGAGGAGTCTCGCGTCGCCGCTCTCGTCGTACGACTCCTCGGCGAACGCCGCGGAGAAGGTATGCACCTTGTCGACGCCGATGAACCGCGACGCCAGCGCCGCGAGGATCGACGAGTCCATGCCGCCGCTGATGAAAACGCCGACCGGGACGTCGCTCATCACCTGCTTCTCGACGGCGTCTTCGACGAGGCGCCGCGTCTTGCGGACGGCGTCGCGCGCGGAGATCGGCTCGATGGCGAACGAGTCCGGCTCCCAGTAGCGGACGATCTCTTCACGCTCGCCGCGAAAGACGGCGTACGTTCCCGCCGGAATCCGCGATACGGCGCGGAACGGCGTGCGCGGCTCGGTGATGTACCCGAGGTGCAGGTAGTCGGCGATCGCCTCCTGGTCGATCTCGCGCGAGAGATCGGGATGGCTCAGGAGGCATTGCAGTTCCGACGCGAAGATCACTTCGCCGTGGACGCGGGAGTAGAACAGCGGCTTCTCGCCGGCGCGGTCGCGGGCGAGGATCAGCGTCTGCGAACGGTTGTCCCAGATCGCGATGGCAAACATGCCGTCGAGTTGCTCGACCGCTTTGACGCCGTGCTCGAGGTAGAGCGGCAGGATGCTCTCGACGTCGGAGTGCGAGCGGAACGGGTAGTCCTTGTAGCGCGCGCGGATCTCGGCCGCGTTGTAGATCTCGCCGTTGCACTCGAGCCACACCTCGCCGCTCGGCGAGGCGAACGGCTGGTCGGCGCGCTCGTGGAGGTCGATGATCCGCAGCCGCTCGGTGCCGATGACGGCGTGCGGCTTCCGAAAGTCAGCGTGCCCGTCCGGCCCGCGGTGGCGCAGCGCCTCCCCCATCAAGTCGAACACCTGGGGACGCTGGAGCGCCCCGCGCTCGCTCACGATTCCGCCGCCCGATAGGGCGACGATTCCATAGATTCCGCACATTGGCTACTGGATTCTAGCGAGTGCCACGTGGTGGGCGTCGCGGGCGACTTCGGTGAAGCCGTTCGATCGGAGGAGGTTGATGTGCATGGAGTCGTTGTTGCGGACGATGTAGAGGCG